>Ga0268296_1006_pt1 | contig 440061 bp, 401 predicted proteins | sample MetYM1_FD_191345 | JGI IMG/M metagenome (GOLD analysis project Ga0268296, IMG submission 191345) | Soil microbial communities from Anza Borrego Desert, Southern California, United States - Methylocaldum Y-M1 | ecosystem: Environmental > Terrestrial > Soil > Desert | place: USA: California... | reverse complement strand
CTCAGCTCCGCGAGCAGCTTCAGCAGTACCGCAAGATCGCCCGCCTTGACGCTATGTTTGGACATCTTCTCGCCCTTGCCCGGCGACAGCGAGGTCACCAGCCATGTCGAACGGCTCAGTTCCAATGGCACAAAAATTGCGCCAATCTGCGTTCGGATAGCGGCCGGTCCGTCGGAAGGATGATCGAGCAACATCGATTGTCTCCAGGTTGAATGGATGCAACCTCAGTCTGGCCTCAGACCTGCTCGCTATCCACTACCCCATGGAATCTTCGTCGCAGGGGCTCCTCGCAATGACGATTTCGAGCAGCGCCCGCAATTCCATCTCCGTCACCCAGAGGCGCTCGCCTCTTCGGCGAGCCTCGAAGGGCGACGGCCCCGCTGGCGCCGCGCGCGGCTGCATCTCGGCCGCGCATCCTTCGAGGCTCCCGATGGGACGCTCCGCGCCCCATCGCTCGCGCCTCAGGATGACGGAATTGATCGATGCGCTTGGCGAGCTATCGCCGCTCCCCGCAACGACTGAAGTTGGAGTGACGCTGATGCCGAAGGCGACGGACGATCGCCCACTACGCCATCCCCTCCAGCGCGCGGCGCAGCCTTCGGATGATGACGCCGCGGGCGCGGTCGTCGGCGGCGGCTGCGACACGATCGTTGATGTCGAGCACGAGCTCGGACATCTCGTTGTGCCAGTCGAGACGGGTCACGGCCTCCGGCGCGAGCCGCCGGCGATGATCCACGTCGAGCACGCGCGGTTCGGGGGCGGCGAGCTCATAGATATCGTCCAGGATCGGCTGGTAGACCCTGGCCGCGGGAATGATGCGTTCGGCCACGCGCTCGGCGAGCCCTGCAATCGCGCCTTCCTCGCCGTGGACCAGGAACAGCCCGCGGGCGATCGGGCGTCGCGCCGCGATCCAGCTGGCCATGCCGGCCCCGTCGGCATGGCCCGAATATTCGTCGATCATGCGGATGCGGGCCGCGACCTTGATCTCCTCGCCCTGGATCCGCACGGCCTTGGTCCCGTTCTGGAGGAAGCGGCCGAGCGTGCCATTGGCCTGGAAGCCGGCGAGAAGCACGGTCGCGCGCTGGTTCCAGAGCCAGCGCTTCAGGTGATGGCGGATGCGGCCGGCGTCGCACATGCCGCTCGCGGCGATGATGATGTGGAATCCGGACAGGCGCATGATCGCCTTGCTCTCGTCCACGGTTTCGGTGAATTTGAGATGCGGCGAGTTGAGCAGGCGGGTGGCGTCGACGGATGGGTCGAGGCTCTCGGAATGCCGGCGGAACACTTCGGTCGCGCGGATCGCGAGCGGCGAGTCGAGGAAGATCGGTGCGGTCGGAATCCCGCCATGCTCCATCAGGTCGACGAGATCGACGATCAGCTCCTGGGTGCGCTCGACCGCAAAGGCGGGAATCAGCAGCGCGCCGCCGGCCGCCGCGGCGTCGCGCACCTCGGCGGCGAGGTGCTTGCGGCGGAGTGCGGGTGTCGTGGCCTCGCGCAACCGGTCGCCATAGGTCGATTCCGAGATGACGTAATCGAAATCGGTCGGCGCTTCGGGATCAGGCTGGAGCAGCTTGGCCTCCGGCCCGACGTCGCCGGAGAGCAGCACGCGCAGCGGACGCGGCGAACCTTGCTCGGCGATTTCGAGCTCGATCGAGGCGGAGCCGAGCAAATGTCCCGCGTTCCAGTAGCGCGCGCGGACGCCCGGGATCACGTCGGTCCAGCGTTCATAGTCGACGGGGCGAAACGATTGCAGCGATGCGATCGCATCGGCCTGCGTGTAGATCGGCTGCACCTCCTTGCGCCCGCGCGAGGCGTTGCGCCGGTTGAGCTGGGTGACTTCCGATTCCTGGATGCTGCCGGCGTCGGGCAGCATGTAGGAGCAGAGATCGATCGTGCCGCGCGTCGCCAGGATCGGCCCCTCGAATCCCGCGCGCACGAGTTTCGGCAGCAATCCGCTGTGGTCGATGTGAGCATGCGTGAGCAGCACGGCATCGATATCGGCGGGGCGAAACGGAAAGGCGCCGTAGTTGAGCTCCTTCAACGTCTTCTGGCCCTGGAACAGCCCGTAATCGACCAGGAAGCGGCCCGTCGCGGTCTGGAACAGATAGCTCGACCCGGTCACGGTGCGGGCGGCGCCGCAAAATCGAACGGTGATGCTCATGTCGTCGTCTCCGGAAGATGTGTCGCGGCCAGTTCGGACCGCAAGGCGGCCGCGAGAATCTCGTCGAGCGAGATCGCATTGGTCGGATGCGGCACGCTGTCGGTCGAACGGATCGACCGTATGCCGGCCTCTGTGAATGCGGCGATCATTGCGGGTGGAAACAGCGCGTGCGTCACGACCGCATCGACGACCGTCGCCCCCATTGCTCTCAGCGCCTTCGCTGCGGCCGTCAACGTCGTCCCGGAGGAGACGATGTCATCCACCATGAGCGCCGGTCGTCCCGCGATCAGGGCAGGATCGGCAAAGCTGACGGCGACGGAACGATCGCCGTGCCGCGTCTTGCGCGCCACAGTGTGCTGCAATCGTAATCGGCTCGCGACATCGTTCACCCAGGGCTCGGACTCCATGTCGGGCCCGATCACGACGGTCGCAGGATCGATGCCGCCAGCCGCCAGCGCCTTCGCGATCGCAGGCATGGCGGACAGGTTCTCGGCTTCGATACCAGGAAACACCGACCTGATGTCGGGAGTGCGGTGCAAATGCGCATCGACGGTGACGACGCGGTCCACGGTCGTTGCAAGCAGATTGCCCATGGCGCGCTGGCTGATGGCCTCGCCCGCATGAAATGCCGCGTCCTGCCGCATGTAACAGAGATAGGGCGCGACCAGGACAAGCCGCTTCGCGCCGCCACGTCGCAGGGCCTCCGCAGCGAAGAGCAGGGTGATCAGCTTGTCGTTGGGTTGATCGAGCGGGGCATAGAGGATCGTGGTGTCGCTCGCCGGCGCGACTGCAACGCGCAGTTCTCCGTCCGGAAAGCGGTGCACGGCGATCTCGCCGCAGGTAAGCCCAAGCCGCGCCGCGAGCCGCTTCGCCGCATCGGCGCCGCACGGCAATGTCTGGAGCGCGATCGTGCTCACGGCGCCGTCGTGCCCTGCAGGGCTTCGTGACCATTGACGAGGTAACCGGTCTCTTCGGCGGCGGCATCGGCGACCAGATCATGCTCGGGATGGTCGAAAGTGTAGACGCGATAGAGTGGCTCGCCCTGCTCGACGCGATCGCCGATCTTCTTGAACAGGCGGATGCCGGCGCCCTTGTCGAGCGGCGCGCCGGCGGTGCGGGCGAGGCGGTTCAGGCGCAGGCAGTCGATGGCGGACACGATGCCGTCATGCATCGCCTTGACGTCGAAGCTGAGCGGTCCCAGCTCGTTGCTGCATGTCGACGGACCCTGTGCGTCGATGATCTTCTGCATCTGCTTCAGCGCCGCGCCGCTGTCGAGTAGTTCGCGCGCCCGGGCATAGCCCGCGCCGCCGCGCAGCTTCGGGTCGTATTCCAGGAGATGGGCGGCGAGCCGGAGCGATTTCTCGCGCAGATCGCGCGGCGCGCCCGGCTCGTTGCCGAGCACCGCCATGACGTCGTTGGCTTCGAGCACGGGGCCGATGCCGTTGCCGATCGGCTGGCTTCCGTCGGTCGTGATCACCTCGACCGAGCGGCCGAAACGGTCGCCGACGAATTCGAACAGCTTGCGCAGCCGCATGGCCTCGACTCCGCCGCTGACCTTCGCGGTCGGCCCGACCGGAATGTCGATCAGCAGATGGGTCGAGCCTGCCGCGATCTTCTTGGACATGATGGAGGCGACCATCTGCTCGCGGGTATCGAGGCTCAGGGGGCGCTCGACCGAGATCAGGACGTCGTCGGCCGGCGACAGGTTCACGTGCCCGCCCCAGATCAGGCAGCCGTTGCAGGAAGAGACGATCGCCTTCATCTCCTCGACGCCGATATTCACCCGCGCCAGCACCTCCATCGTGTCGGCGGTGCCGGCGGGCGAGGTAATGGCGCGCGAGGAGGTCTTCGGGATCGGCAGGCCATGGGCGGCGACGATCGGCACCACGACCATCGATGTGCGATTGCCGGGGATGCCCCCGATGCAGTGCTTGTCGACGACGACCGGGTTCGGCCAGACCAATTGCGTGCCGGCCTGCGCCATTGCCCCTGTGAGGGCGAGAAGCTCGTCGCTGGTGATGAAGCTCGCCGAACCGATCAGGAAGGCGGCGATCTCCATGTCGGAGTAGCGGTAATGCGCGAGGTCCCTGATGATCGCGCCGATCTCGGCCTGGCTCAAGGTCCGTCCGCGGATCTTCGCGCGCACCGCTTCCAGGCTCTCCGGAGGCGAGGCAGGCCTGACCGTGACCGGCGTGCCGACGGCTTCCGCAAAGCGCCGGAACGCAGGTTCGGAGAGGCCGATCTCGTCCGAAGCCGCCAGCGTATCGTCATCCGTGATCAGCAGCGTCGCCAGCAGAACCTTGTCGCCCCGACGAAGCTCGACGCGGCTGAAGCCGCGGAAGATCTCCGCGCGCAGCGCCTTCGAGTGCCGGGAGACGACGACGACGTTTTCGCGGCCGGTATCGAGGCGGACGCGGCGGATCTTCAGTTGGGAGTGCGGAAGGTCTGGATGCATGGACAGGCCGGCAGCAGGGAGTTGGGCCTCCATGCTTAAGCGTCGCCGTTCCGGCGCTGTTGACCCAGATCATGGCCCGCGGGTCGGGGGAGACATGGGGCGAGGGGCGTGGCGCGCCGTTACGCAGGCCAGGGCCAGCCGTTACTTCATCGCCGAGCTGATCGAGTTGAACTTGTTGTTGAGCAGCGCGCCGCCCGTGTTGTTCACGACGGTCACGATTGCCAGAGCGATGCCGGCGGCGATCAGGCAATACTCGATGGCGGTTGCGCCATTCTCATCGGCAAGGAAAGACCTCAGCAGACGCATTGCCAGCTCCTGTTCATCCGATCCAATGCATGGTCGCGTCCTAATCGGACTCGTAAATCGATCGAATATGTCTTTGTGCGCGCCGGAAGAATTGGGCCCGCGCGATCGCGACCCCGCTCATACGACGGCATTCATTAAATTAAGGTTCCGTCGATCCGTCCAAATGGTTTCAAATCGGCAGCCCAGGGGTTGCACCGGCCCGGTGCCCGTCAAGGCGTGATCGTGCAGCCGCTTAACCGATTGTTGAGCCTGTTCGTCAACGGACCGGCAGGGACATCTCCATCGCGCCTCATCCGCTCCGGCCGTCCGCATTCAGCGCCCGCAGCATGGCGATGCGGGCGAACATCACCCAGCCGCCGCCCGTCTCGGCGGCATTGATCAAGGTCTCGATGGCGGTCTGCCAATGCGCCTCGTGCTGGGCGTCATCGGGCAGCTGCATGATGTAGTCCGCCGCATCCTGAAGCGTCAGCAGCTTGCGCTTGTTGCCCACGCGAACGGGATCGTCGAACGCCGTCGACCAGGGCATGTCAGGCCGGCCGATCGGCGGGGAGAGACATCACGGCGCGATTCGCGGGGCGTGATGCTGCTAGCCGGCCTTCTTCGCCCGCGCCGATGTCCGCACCGGCTTGTCGGCCGCCTTCTTCGGCGTGGTCGCAGCCTTCGCCGCAGCTTCCTTGCCACCCTTGCCTGATATCGGCAGCAGCATCTCGCGCTGGCCCTTGACGCGCTTCTTCGGCCTCTTGCCCTTGGCGGTCTCCTTGGCGACCTTCGCCGCGGGAGCAGCGTCCTTCTCGTTCGCGATGCTCTTCTTCAGCGCGTCCATCAGATTGATGACATTGCCGCCGGTCTTCGGTGCGGCCTTCGCGGTGATCGGCATGCCGCTGCGCTTCTTGTTGATGAGATCGATCAGGGCGGTCTCGTAATGGTCCTCGAACAGCTCGGGCTCGAACGCGCCGGACTTCTTCTCGACGATGTGTTTTGCGAGATCGAGCATGTCCTTGGTGAGCTTCACGTCCTGGATGTCGTCGAAATATTCCTTTTCGCTGCGGACCTCGTAGGGGTAGCGCAGCAGCGTGCCCATCAGCCCGCTGTCGAGCGGCTCCAGCGCAATGATATGCTCGCGGTTGGTCAGCACCACGCGGCCGATCGCGACCTTGTCCATGCTGCGGATGGTCTCGCGGATCACCGCGTAGGCATCGTGGCCGACCTTGCCGTCCGGTACGAGGTAGTAGGGGCGGATCAGATAGCGGTTGTCGATGTCGGCCTTGGGCACGAACTCGTCGATCTCGATCGTGTGGGTGGAGTCGAGCGCGATCTCGTCCAGCTCGTCCTTGGTGACCTCGATATAGGTGTCGGTGTCGACCTTGTAGCCCTTGACGATGTCCTCGGAGGTCACCTCGTCGCCGGTCTCGGCGTCGACCTTGAGGTATTTGATCCGGTGGCCGGTCTTGCGGTTGATCTGGTTGAACGAGACCTTCTCGGTATCCGAGGTGGCCGGATAGAGCGCGACCGGGCAGGTCACGAGCGACAGACGCAGAAAACCCTTCCAATTGGCGCGGGGGGCCATGGGCTACTCCAGACGCAACAGAGGACAAGCGCCAAGGATAACATCGCCAAGGTGCGAATCATAGCAACCGCCGGCGCGGAATCTTGCAACGGCGTTAATCGCCGCCTGCGCCGTATTGCCGGACGGGCCCACGGTCCGGAACATCGCCCGAGATCACGCGTTGCCCCGGGCACTTCATAACCGCGAGGAAGTCGCGGTCATCGCAAGCGACAGCCACAGATTGAGGTCACCATGGCAACCACGCGAGAGCAGAACCGCATCGTGGAAACTCCGACCGAGGCGCGCCAGGGCGAGCCCGGGCCTTCGGTGGCGGCGCTGCTCGCCATCTCGACCGGGCTTGCGATCCTGATCCTCGCCGTCGTCTGGTTCGTCTTCTTCCGGACCTGACCGCCGGATCCGGACGCCGGCTCGCCGCGCGACGCGGCACATTGCGCCCGCCATGCCCCGGCTCGTCCCGCGGCATGGCGGGCGCAGTCGCATTGGCTTGCGACAGGCTCTATATGACCAAAAAGTAACGTAGGCCGGTTCCCTGCGTTCATACTCAGTTCACGCCGGAATTGCTCATCTCTGGCAGTGTTCATGCAGCCTGTTCTTGCAGCCTTTGGAGAGAAGCGTGCGCCTGCTCGTTGTTGAGGACGACCCCGATCTCAATCGCCAGCTCACCAAGGCGCTGACCGACGCCGGCTACGTCGTCGATCGGGCCTTCGACGGGGAGGAGGGGCATTATCTGGGCGACAATGAGCCCTATGACGCCGTGGTGCTCGACATCGGCCTGCCGAAGAAGGACGGCATCTCGGTGCTGGAGGCCTGGCGCCGCAACGGCCGCACCATGCCGGTCCTGATCCTCACCGCACGCGACCGCTGGAGCGACAAGGTGCAGGGCTTCGATGCCGGCGCTGACGACTATGTCGCCAAGCCGTTCCACCTCGAGGAGGTGCTGGCGCGCATCCGCGCCCTGCTGCGTCGTTCGACCGGCCACGCCCAGAGCGAACTCAGCTGTGGTCCCGTCACGCTCGACACCCGGACCGGCCGGGTCAGCGTGTCAGGCAATCCCGTCAAGATGACCTCGCACGAATATCGGCTTCTGGCCTATCTGATGCACCATTCCGGGCGGGTGGTCTCGCGCACCGAGCTGGTCGAGCATCTCTACGACCAGGATTTCGACCGCGACTCCAACACCATCGAGGTCTTCGTCGGCCGCATCCGCAAGAAGCTCGACGTCGACATCATCCAGACCGTCCGCGGCCTAGGCTATCTCCTGACCCCGCCGCCAGCGCCGGGGGCTTGAGGCCGAGCGGTCCGGGCTTGACGGCCGCCCTGACACGGGCCTTGGTCGGACCATGACCTCCGACGACCTGACTTCCAGCCTCTGCCCGGACCGTTCCGATGGCCGCTAGCTCACTTGCGAACCGACTGTTCCTGTCGGCGACCGCCTGGCTCGTGGTGATCCTGGCCATCACGGGCGTGGTGCTGTCGTCGGTCTACAAGAACGCCACCGAGCGCGCCTTCGACCGCCGGCTCAATCTTTATCTGCGCACCCTCATCGCCGAGGTCGCGACCCCCGACGAGCCTCCGGACCGCCAGTTCCAGTCGCTGGGCGAGCCCCTGTTCGAGCTGCCGTTGTCAGGCTGGTATTGGCAGATCACGCGCACCGACACCGAAAAGCCGGAGGTGCGCTCCTCGCGCTCGCTCTGGGACAAGAAGCTGCCGAAGCTGGAAGACGAGGGCGCCGAGCTCACTGCCGCCGGCATCAGGCTCGCCTATGTCGACGGGCCGGAAGGGCAGAATCTGCGCATGGTGGAACGGCCGGTCGATCTCGGCGCCGACGGCAAATATCTCGTCAGCGTCGCCGGGGACGACACCGAGATATTCGACGAGACGCGAAGCTTCGACTACTATCTCGGCGGCACTTTCACCGCGCTCGGCATCGTGCTGCTGCTGACGACCGTGTTCCAGGTCCGCTTCGGTCTCGCACCGCTCAAGCGCATCTCGGAGTCGATCGCCGACATCCGCTCCGGCCGGGCGGAACGGCTCGAGGGTGAATTCCCGGTCGAGATCGCGCCGCTGGCGCGCGAGACCAACGCGCTGATCGATGCCAATCGCGAGATCGTCGAGCGCGCGCGCACCCATGTCGGCAATCTCGCCCACGCGATCAAGACGCCGCTCTCGGTCATCGTCAACGAGGCCGGCGCCCACCTGGCCGATCCATTCGCGGCCAAGGTGATGGAGCAGGCGGACCTGATGCGCGACCAGGTCGCCCATCATCTCGAGCGTGCGCGCATCGCGGCGCGGGTCTCGGTGGTTGCGACCGTGACGGAGGTGGCGCCTGCCATCGAGGCGCTGCGGCGGACCATGGAGAAGATCCATCGCGATCGTGGCATCGTCGTCGAGGCCAGGACCGATCCGTCGGCAAAATTTCGCGGCGAGCGGCAGGATCTGGAAGAGATGGTCGGCAATCTCGTCGACAATGCCTGCAAATGGGCGGCCTCGCGCGTTTTGATCGAGGTGCTGGTCGAGGCGCCGCACCAGGCGGGTGCGGGTCCGCGCCTGCGGATCATTGTCGATGACGACGGCCGGGGCCTGTCGGAAGCGGAACGCGCGCAGGTCTCCAGGCGCGGCCAGCGGCTCGACGAGTCCAAGCCCGGATCGGGACTGGGCCTCTCCATCGTGGTCGATCTCGCCGCGCTCTATGGCGGCAGCCTTTCGCTCGGCGCTGCGCCGACCGGCGGCCTGCGTGCCGAATTGGTCCTTCCGGGACTCTAGTTCCTTGTTTCGACGTTGTTTTTCGTCTTCGTTGATCCCCCTCTGGTGAAAACCGCGGGCATTCGGACCCACTTCCTAAACGGCTTCTTAAGTGGGGCGTCCTATGATCGCGCCCGGACGCATCCCATGTCCGCCATTTTACCGTGCATTACCCGGGCGCATGAGCCAGACATCGATCGAGCGGCTGAGGGAATATCTCGCGCAGCTCCCGCCGCAGGCGCAGGCCCTGCTGATGCGAGAGTTCGAGCGCGCGCTGGAGCGCGGCCAGGATACGGCTGTCGCGACCCTGGTGCTCGAGCAGCTGCGCAACATCGTCCGCAAGTCCGAAGCCGATGAAGCCGCGCCGCCACGCACGGACGATCTGTCGCGGTTGCTGTTCCAGGTGCTGGAACCGTTCCTGGTCGAGGCGGGCACGCCGATCCGGGTTGGCCAGATTCGCCGCTCCTCGCTCCAGCCGATCTGGCAGTGGCTCGGCCGTGACGGCGCACCGGACAAGGTGAACGAATTCGAGGCGCTGCTGTCGCGCCTGCCGGCCGACAATGCAGGGCAGGTCGAAGCCCTGGCCTTGAGGCTCCAGGCGGTGGCCGCGGATGCGATCTTCGAGCTGACGGGACCTGGCGGAGGCGACAAGTCGCGCGCTTTGGCCCGCGTCGGCCCGCCGAACGTGATCGAGGATCTCTATTCCGTTGGTGCGATACTCCAGGTCCGCGAGGCCATCGCCACCGTGAACGAGCGGCTGCCGCGCTTCCTGCGCGCCTTCGGCGATCCCCAGATCGCCTCGGTGACGTCGGCGCTCAACATTCCCGCGCTTCAGACGCCGCCGATGCTGCCCTTCGCGCTCTCGATGGTCGTGCAGCGGATGACCGCCCCCTGGCAGATCATCCGCCTCGCCATCAAGATTGCCGCGTCCGACGACGAGATACGGGTCGCGGCAACCCCTTATGGCGTTGCCGTCACGATCGCGCTGCATGATTTGTCCTGCGTGGCCGCGATCCTTCGCATGGACATCAAGCGCGGCCATTTCGACAACGTCGCCGACAATCTCAAGACGCTGCACGACGGCGTGCGCGGCCTGCGCACCGAGCTCGACCTGCGCAACGATTCCGCTTGGGGCAAGCAGTTGACGTCGATCCGCGCCGACATTTCCAATGCGCTGCAGTCCGAGATCGACAGCGTTCCAGGCCGCGTTCGCCGCATCCTGCGCCAGCGCCCCGAGAAGGACATTCCGCCGGGCGCGAGGGTCGACAGCACAGAGGTGGAGGAAGCGGTGGCGCTGATCGACTTCGTCGCGACCTGCCGCAACTATGCGAGCGAGCTCGCGATCAACGAGGTGACGCTGCGCACCTATTCCGACCTCCAGCAATACGTGGAACGCTCGACCGAGCAGCTGGTGCAGTCGCTGCGTGCCGCCGATCACAAGGTCCGCACCTATCGACAGCAGCAGGTGCAGGCCGCGATCCGCTTTTGCCAGGTGCTGTTCGGCGACGATTACGCCTCGCTGATGAGCCGGGCCGCGGAGAACGCACTCACTGGCGAACGCAAATCGTCGCGTGCGGGCTGATCAAGCGCAAATTTCACTGTCGCAATTTCTGGTTGACCATGCCGCTGGCGCACCGTACGGTCCCCGAGCAAGTTCGGGGAATTTCTATCTGTAGGCGCATGAAACCCGTTATCAGCTCGATCGAGATTGAGAACCGCGTCATCGTTGCCAAGTATCAAAGGCTGATGGTTGGCGCCAAGGTGGTGCTGGTCGAGAAGGCAAGCGATCGGCAACTGCCGGAGACGACCACGAGGGTTGCATCTCGGGTTCCGGTCGGAGCGTTGCGCATCAGATTGCCGGATGCAATCAAGCCGGGAACATACTTTCTGAGGGCCTTCAACGGGCACGGCGAGGACGCGGCGCGAAGCGCGGACTTCGAGATCGGCTAAGCCGTTGGATTTTCAACTCTTCGGGACTGTACGCAGTGCAGCGCTTTGACAATTGTCAATTGCCGCATTGTCCGGCCGTGGTGTAAAGGCACCTATAGGCGCGGTTCGTGCGCTGCCGGAAGCTTGCCAGATGACTCTATGGTTCGTGTTCGCGCTGATGACGGTCGCGGCGATTTTCGCCGTGCTCTGGCCGCTTGGCCGCAGTAGCGCTGCGCAAGATCAGGGCAGCGAGGTCGCGGTCTACAAGGACCAGTTGGCCGAGGTCGAGCGTGACCTCGCCGCAGGACTGATTCCGGCGCCGGAGGCCGAGGCTGCGCGCGTCGAGATCAGCCGCAGGCTGCTTGCGGCGGCAGCCAGCGAGCCCGCAATGGCGCCGAGGTCGAACCTCAAATGGCGCCGTGCGGCGGCCGTGCTGGCGCTCGCCGGCCTGCCGCTCGTTGCGGTCGCCGTCTACATGCCGCTCGGCTCACCCAAGCTTCAGGACTTTCCCCTGGCGCAGCGGGAGCGCGGGTCGGGCATGGCGCAATCGCTCGAGAACCTCGTCGTTCAGGTCGAGCAACATCTGGAGAAGAATCCGACCGACGGGCGTGGCTGGAGCGTGCTCGCGCCGGTTCTGGAGCGGCTCGGCCGCTTCGACGATGCGGTGCGCGCCTATCGCAACTCGCTCACCTACAATGGCGAGAGCGCGGAGCGCCGGTCCGATCTCGGCGAAGCGATCTCGGCTGCCGCCGGCGGCGTGGTGACCGCCGAGGCCAAGGCCGAATTCGAGCGAGCACATGCCTTGAACGCCGACGATCCCAAGGCGAACTACTTCCTGGGTCTTGCCGCCGAGCAGGACGGCCGCAAGGATGATGCGGCCAATATCTGGCGCGCGCTGCTTGCGAAGGCGCCTGCGGATGCGCCGTGGCGTGCCCTGGTGCAGTCCTCGCTGGCGCGGGTCGGTGGCGGCACGATGCCGGCGCTGTCCGATGAGACGATTGCTGCCTCCAAGGACATGGCCGAGGGTGATCGCAACGCGATGGTGCGCGGCATGGTCGATCGTCTGGCCACGCGGCTGAAGCAGAACGGTGACGATGTCGAGGGTTGGCTGCGCCTGGTACGCGCCTATCTCGTGATGGGCGAGCGGGACAAGGCAATGGGCGCTTCGGCCGATGCCCGGCAGGCGGTTGCCGGCAATGCCGAGCGGCTGCGCCAGCTCAACGATGGCCTCAAAACTCTCGGGCTCGACGGTTGATGATGTCGGGGCGAGGCAAGCGGAGAACGGATACGCCATGACGCGCAAGCAGCGACGTATGACCATCATCGGCGGATCGCTCGCCGTGCTCGCGCTCGCGGCCGCGCTGGTGCTCAACGCGCTGCGCGATTCCATCGTGTTCTTCTCGACCCCCACGATGGTCGCCGAGAAGCATATCGAGCCCGGCAAGCGGTTTCGCCTCGGCGGCCTGGTGCAGCCCGGCTCGCTCCAGCGCGGCGATAATCTCGCGGTGACCTTCGAGGTCGCCGACGGCAGTGCCAAGCTGCCGGTCGCCTACAAGGGCATCCTGCCCGACCTGTTCCGCGAAGGGCAGGGCGTGGTCGCCGAAGGTTCGCTCGACTCGAATGGCGTGTTCAAGGCCGATACCGTCCTCGCCAAGCATGACGAGACCTACATGCCCAAGGAGGTCGCCGATGCCCTGAAGAAGCAGGGGCACTGGAAGGACGATTACGGCGGCAAGGCGTCCGAGGGCACCAAGCCTGCGGCCACGACCGCACAGGGCAATCCGCAAGGAGCGATGCGGTGATCGCAGAATCCGGACATTACGCGCTGGTGCTGGCGCTTGGGCTCGCGTTGATTCAGTCCATCGTGCCCCTGATCGGCGCGCGCCTGCGCGATGCCGCCCTGATGAATGTGGCGCGCTCCACGGCGCTGGCGCAGCTCCTGTTCGTCGGTGTGTCGTTCGCAGCGCTCGTGATGCTGCACGTGAATTCGGATTTCTCCGTCGCCAACGTGTACGAGAACTCGCATTCGACAAAGCCGCTGCTCTACAAGATCACGGGCGTGTGGGGGAACCATGAAGGCTCGATGCTGCTGTGGGTGTCGATCCTCGCGTTGTTCGGCGGATTGGTTGCGAGCTTCGGCAACAACCTGCCGCTGTCGCTGCGCGCGCATGTGCTGGCCGTGCAGGCCTGGATCGCCAGCGCCTTCTATCTCTTCATCCTGGTGACATCGAATCCGTTCCTGCGCATCGCCAATCCGCCGATCGAGGGACGCGATCTCAATCCGGTGCTGCAGGACATCGGTCTCGCCGTGCATCCGCCGATGCTCTATCTCGGCTATGTCGGCTTCTCGATCTCGTTCTCATTCGCCATTGCGGCGCTGATGGAGGGACGGATCGACGCCGCCTGGGCGCGCTGGGTGCGGCCCTGGACGCTGGTCGCCTGGATATTCCTGACGCTCGGCATCGCCATGGGCTCGTACTGGGCCTATTACGAGCTCGGCTGGGGCGGCTGGTGGTTCTGGGATCCGGTCGAGAACGCCTCGCTGATGCCGTGGCTCGCCGGCACCGCGCTGCTGCATTCCGCGCTGGTGATGGAGAAGCGCAATGCGCTGAAGGTCTGGACCATCCTGTTGTCGATCCTGACCTTCTCGCTGTCGCTGCTCGGCACCTTCCTGGTGCGCTCGGGCGTCATCACCTCCGTGCATGCCTTCGCCACCGATCCCACCCGCGGCGTGTTCATTCTGCTGATCCTCTGCCTGTTCATCGGCGGCAGCCTTGCGCTGTTCGCGGGCCGCGCCACCTCGTTGAAGCAGGGCGGCCTGTTCGCGCCGATTTCGCGCGAGGGCGCGCTGGTGCTGAACAATCTCTTGCTCACGGTGGCCTGCGCGGTCGTGCTGTTCGGCACGCTCTATCCGCTGGCGATGGAGATGCTCGCCGATTTCAAGATGTCGGTCGGCGCCCCCTTCTACAACCTCACCTTCGCCCCGCTGTTTGCCCTGTTGCTGCTCGCGGTGCCGTTCGGGCCGATGCTGGCGTGGAAGCGCGGCGATCTGCTCGGCGTCATGCAGCGCCTGCTCGCGGCGGGCGTCGCCGGGCTCGTCGTGGTCGCCATCGTCTGGGGCTGGGCAACTAGCGGCAGCACGCTGGCGCCGCTCGCGATCGGGCTCGGCGTCTTCGTCATTGCCGGCGCCGTGACCGACATCGTCGAGCGGACGGGCCTGGTCCGGCTGCCGCTCGCGACGGTGCTGCACCGGGCGCGCGGCCTGCCGCGATCGGCCTGGGGCACGGCGTTTGCGCATGCCGGCCTCGGCGTCGCGCTGATCGGGATCGTCTGCGAGACCACCTGGAACAGCGAATACATTGCGACGATGAAGCCGAACGACGTCGCTCATGTCGCCGGCTACGACCTGAAGCTCGACGGGCTGTTTCAACGCCAGGGCCCGAACTACCGCGAGATGATCGCCGAGTTCAAGATCAGCCGCGATGGCGAGGCGCTCACGGTCATGACGCCGTCGAAGCGCAGCTTCACCACGCGCGGCTCGTCGACGACCGAGGCCGCGCTGCTGACGCGCGGTGCGAGCCAGCTCTACGTCTCGCTCGGCGACGCCACCGCCGAAGGCGCTATCGCCGTGCGCATCTATTACAAGCCGATGGTGCTGCTGATCTGGTGGGGGCCGGTGCTGATGGCGTTCGGCGGCGTACTCTCGCTCTCCGACCGTCGTCTGCGCGTCGGCGCGCCGAAGCCGGCGCGAGCCAAGCAGCGCCTCCAGCCCGCGGAATGATCCTATGCGCCGCATGATGGCCGCGTTCGTCGCGTTGATGCTGCTGGCGTTGCCTGCGGCCCACGCCGTCCAGCCCGACGAGATCATGTCGGACCCCGCCAAGGAATCGCGCGCGCGGGAGCTGTCGCGCGAGTTGCGTTGCATGGTCTGTCAGAACCAGTCGATCGACGATTCCGACGCCCCGCTGGCACGCGACCTGCGGCTCCTGGTGCGCGAGCGCATCGCCGCCGGCGACAGCAATTCCCAGGTGCTCGACTTCCTGGTGGCGCGCTACGGCGAGTTCGTGCTGCTGAAACCGCGCTTCGAACGGCAGAATCTCCTGCTGTGGCTGCTCGGGCCGGTGCTGCTGATCGGCGGAGCCCTGGCGCTGTGGCTGCAGATCCGGCGCCGCGCGCGAAGCGGTGCAGACGTACCGGCGCCGCCGCTCACGCCCGAGGAGGAGGCGCGGCTCGCCGCGTTGATGTCGGACGATGCCAAATCTTCCTGACGTCCGACCACAAAATGGAACGGAGGCTGCGGCCGCTGCCGCGCGCTTCATGCTATTTTGACCTTTGTCTGGAAGCTTGTCGCGAGATCGATTCCAGCCTCCGAGTCCTCCCGATGTTCGCGAACAGCAATCTGACGATCCGCTTCCTGGTCGGTGCCGTCGTCGCTGCGTTATTGTTCCTGCTGGGCATCGGCGGCGGCACCGGCTTCATCGCGGTGCTCTATCTCAACAACGAGATCACCAGCCTGTCCTCGGACTTCGCCTCGCTGAGCGGCCCCGTGCGCGACCATGCCATGCAGATCTACCAGCAGGCGCAGACCGCGTTCTCCTGGTTCCTGGTCGCCTGCGGCGTGATCGCTGTCCTCGCCGCCGCGATCTGCCTCACCACCTGGTTCGCCGTGCGCAACGGCATCCTCACCCCCTTGGCGGCGATCGTGCATGCCATGCGCGAGGTGGCCGACCAGAAATTCGAGACCGCCGTTCCCGGGCTCGGACTCGCCAACGAGATCGGCCTGCTCGCCGGGGCGCTGGAGGTGTTCAAGACCAACGGCCTCGAGCGGCGCCGCCTCTCCGAGCAGCAGCTACACGAAGCACGGCATCAGGCCGAGCGATCGAAATTCCTGGACGATCGGATCAGGCGTTTCAACGATCTCGTCGCCAGCGTTGTCGACAGTGTGGCGTCATCGGCCGTCCATCTGAAGACCAATGCCGAGACGCTGTCGCGGACGGCCAACGACACCAGCACCAAAGCCAATGCGGTCGCGAGCGCCGCGAATCAGGCCAGCACCAGCGTGCAGACGGTCGCGGGCTCTGCCGAGGAGATGACGAACTCGATCGGCACGATCAGCCGCCGCGTCACGGACGCGACCCAGCGCGCCGAGGGCGCGGCGTCGCAGGCGGAGAAGAGCCGCGATACCATCCACACGCTGTCGGATGCCGCCGACAAGATCGGCGAGGTCGTCCAGCTCGTGCAAGCGATCGCATCGCAGACCAATCTCCTGGCGCTCAATGCCACCATCGAGGCGGCGCGGGCAGGGGAGGCCGGCAAGGGGTTTGCCGTAGTCGCATCCGAGGTGAAGAATCTCGCCCATCAGACCAGCAAGGCGACGGAGGAGATCACCTCCCATGTCGCCAGCATCCAGGGCATCACCGCAGAGACCCGCGGCGCGATCGACGGCATCTCCAAGACGCTGTCGGAGATTTCGTCCATCATGTCCGGGATCGAGGTCGACACCGCCCAGCAGCGCAACGCGACGCAGGAGATCACGCGCAGTGCCCAGGATGCTGCGCGCGGCACCCTCGACGTCTCCAACCATATCGTCCAGATCACCTCGACCTCCGCGGAGACCGGCCGGATGGCCGCCGATGCGCGTGATTCGGCGGTTGACCTGTCGCAGCAGGCCGAGACCCTGAAGCGCGAAGTCGACGAGTTCATCGTCAGCGTCAGGGCGAGTTGAGAGCGCCAAATATCGCGCTCAGGCGCAGTTCCAGAAATTCGGTTAAGTTCCTGTAAGACCACGATTTTCGGCGTGCGCCGAACTGCCGCATCCACGCCCCCCTTCATTACGAAAGTTTAACCCCGCCGCCAGCGCACGGTAAGGCGCGAGCCCCCATGTTCAGGTTCGTAAGGTGCCGGCATCCCGCACCAAAGGAATTCAAGGCCCTGGAGATTTCTGCATGACCGAACGTCCCGACCTTTCGAACCTTCCGTCGTACCGGCAGCCGCGCCGGTCGGTGTTCTCTGCGCGCAAGCTCGCGCTGATGGCCTCGGTCGTCGCCGGCCTCGGCGCGGCTGTCTACGGCTTCAGCCCTTCGACCTCGCCGGCGGACCTGTTCTCGAGCCCGGCGCATGCGCAGGTCAACAACGAGGTTCGCCAGGTCGAGCGTCCGGTCGGCTTTGCCGATATCGTCGAGCGGGTGAAGCCGTCGGTGATCTCGGTGAAGGTCAACATCAAGGAGAAGATCGCGAGCAACGATGACGGAGATGATTCCACCTCGCCGTTCCAGCCGGGTTCGCCGATGGAGCGCTTCTTCCGCCGCTTCGGCGGTCCGGACGGTTTCCCGGGCATGAAGGGTGGTCGTGGCCGCGTCGTGCAGGGCCAGGGTTCCGGCTTCTTCATCTCGGCCGACGGCTATGCCGTGACCAACAACCACGTGGTCGACGGCGCCGACAAGGTCGAGGTCACCACCGATGACGGCAAGACCTACACCGCCAAGGTGATCGGCACCGACCAGCGCACCGACCTCGCCTTGATCAAGGTCGAGGGCGGGTCGAACTTCCCGTTCGCCAAGCTCGCGGACAGCAAGCCGCGGATCGGCGACTGGGTACTTGCGGTCGGCAATCCCTTCGGCCTCGGTGGCACCGTGACCGCGGGCATCGTTTCGGCCAGCGGCCGCGATATCGGCAACGGTCCGTATGACGATTTCATCCAGATCGACGCGCCCGTGAACAAGGGCAATTCCGGCGGTCCGGCCTTCGATACCAACGGCGAGGTGATGGGCGTCAACACCGCGATCTATTCGCCGTCCGGCGGCAGCGTCGGCATCGCGTTCTCGATTCCGGCCAACACCGTCAAGAGCGTGGTCGCGCAGCTGAAGGACAAGGGCTCGGTCAGCCGCGGCTGGATCGGCGTACAGATCCAGCCCGTGACCTCCGACATCGCCGACAGCCTCGGCATGAAGAAGGCCGAAGGCGCGCTGGTGGCGGAACCGCAGGCCAACGGTCCGGCCGCCAAGGCGGGCATCGAGTCCGGCGACGTGATCACGGCGGTCAACGGTGAATCCGTCAAGGACGCCCGTGAGCTCGCCCGCACCATCGGCGGCATGGCGCCCGGCGCGACCGTGAAGCTCAACGTGCTCCACAAGGGTCAGGACAAGGTCGTGAACCTCACCCTCGGCCAGCTGCCGAACACGGTCGAGGCCAAGGCCGACTCCGACAAGGACAGCGGCAAGGGTGCCAATCGTGGCACCGACGTGCCCAAGCTCGGCATGACCGTGGCCCCCGCCAATTCGGTGGCCGGCGCCGGCAAGGAAGGCGTCGTGGTCACCGAGGTCGATCCGAAGAGCGCCGCGGCCGAACGCGGCTTCAAGGAAGGCGACGTGATCCTCGAAGTCGGCGGCAAGAGCGTGGCCACCGCGGGCGAAGTCCGTGATGCCATCAACGCAGCGCGGACCGACAACAAGAACAGCGTCCTGATGCGCGTGAAGAGCGGCGGCCAGTCGCGCTTCGTCGCGGTGCCCCTCGCCAAGGGCTGAGGCTTTCAGGAGGCCTACGAGATGAAGGGTATCGCCGGCATCAGTCGCCCCCGCCGCCCGTGCCCTTCGGGGAAGCAGCGCAACGCTGGCTTCCCCTGTCTACCTTCCGGTGGAATTACGCCCCCCTCCGTCGGAAGGCCTAGGGCGGTGAGGTCCCCCCAGCTTCACCGCCCGCCTTTTTCCTGCTTCGAGACTCTCCCGCCCGGCTTGCATGCCGTTGCCGCTCGCGCCATGTTTAGAGAAGGTTGACCTCCTTGACCGCCGCCGAACGCACGATGCGCCTCCTCATCATCGAAGACGACCGCGAATCCGCCGACTACCTCGCCAAGGCGTTTCGCGAAGTCGGACACATTGCCGACCACGCCGCTGACGGCGAGGAAGGCCTCGCCATGGCCGAAAGCGGCGATTACGACGTGCTTGTGGTCGATCGCATGCTGCCCAAGCGCGACGGCCTGTCGCTGATCGGCGCACTGCGCGACAAGGGCAACACGACGCCGGTGCTGATTCTCTCCGCGCTCGGGCAGGTCGACGACCGCATCAAGGGCCTGCGTGCCGGCGGCGACGATTATCTGCCGAAGCCCTATTCTTTCGCCGAACTCCTGGCCCGTGTCGAAGTGCTGTCGCGCCGCCGCGGCGGCCCGGCCGAGGACACGCTCTACCGCGTCGGCGACCTCGAGCTCGACCGGCTGTCGCATCGCGTCGCCCGCGGCAAGGACGAGCTGACGCTCCAGCCGCGCGAGTTCCGCCTGCTCGAATATCTGATGAAACACGCCGGCCAGGTGGTGACGCGCACCATGCTGCTCGAGAACGTCTGGGATTATCATTTCGATCCGCAGACCAACGTGATCGACGTGCACATTTCGCGGCTCCGCTCCAAGATCGACAAGGGTTTCGAGCGCCCGCTGCTGCACACGATCCGCGGCGCCGGATACATGATCCGTGACGGGATCAGATAAGCTGCGTGGATTGTTTCACTTATTCAAACGTCATGATTCTAGGTTGCCGGATTTTTACCACATCCTCCAGCCGTCAGTGCAAAGAAAGCCCCGCCTAAGCGGGGCTTTCTACATTCGGCTTTCGCGTATCAGGAAGGGCTTTCAGCCAGATTCTCAGATCGTCCGGCAAGATCATCGTGCGCCTCCCGTGCTTCTTGGCTGAGACGACCGGAGCCGATTGCCCTCACGAATGGCTGTCAACCCGATCCCAGTAAGCGCGCTTGCCTCCTCGGGTGACACCGAGAGTCTTTCCGAGAGTGGTACTTGGGCGGCGTACTGCAAAACTTCGTGGCGCGACGTGCACACTACGAGATCAAACAAAACCTTTTTAGCTACGCAGCACAGATTTCGAGCGGGTCTGAGAATCGCTCTGAGTGGTTTCTCGTGAAGCACTTGCTGGTTTGTGTACTCACTAAGCGGCTGGCCACTCATGTCCGCTCGGCCTCTAACAGCGGCAGCAAAGCAGACGTCTTCTGAGATCGCTGAAGGGCCACAAGCGTCGGTCTAGCGCTCCACTGCAAACGTCCGGTCTCAACATGCCCTCTGTTCCTGGCGATATGAGGAATGATAGATGCCGCGCGGCGGTCGCAATCATGTCCAGTTCTCGGCGAATCTCGGTCATCAACCCGAGGTAGCTTTGGCCGTCCGAGCGAAATGCTCGTGTTTCGCGAGGGAGACCCCCGCATCTTCACGTTCTCTTCCGCCTTTGAAATTGGAGTTGCCATGCGCCGTCTGCCCAACGACACGATCACGCTGACCATTCCGCAGCTCAGCTTTGAAACCCTGTTCGGAGATCCTGAGTTCCCGGCCAACGCGCATGGCGGCAACGATACCATCACGGTGAACGTCGACGGCCTGACGTACATCAATCTCGTGGGCGATGCCGCAGCCCTGCTGGATCATTCCCGGGGCGGCAACGATACACTCACGGTCAGCATCGCGGGCGAGAACAACACCGTCATCGTCGACGGTGATGCTCAATCCATGTCCGGCCATTCCAAAGGCGGCAACGACACGGTGACCGGCGACAGCACGGGCTCGGTACGCAACGGCTTCACACTTTATGGCGACGCCGAGGGTGCCATGTCTGACCACGTGCAGGGCGGCAACGACACCGTCACCGGCGTGTTCGGCGGCCGGTCATTGAACACACTGGTCGGCGATGGCGGAACCATGTCCGGGGACACCCATGGCGGCAACGACACGCTGGTCGCTCTCCAGACCGGACAGACCGGCTCGGCAGTTCTGTACGGCGATGCGTTCGGCCTGACCGATCACGCGCACGGCGGCAATGACAACCTCATCTTCACGATCGGAGACGAAGCCCAGACTGGAGGTGGGAACTTATACGGCGATGCGGGTGGGCTCTCAGGTGATGCACGTGGTGGGAACGATACCCTCACGATTGTCGATCTCCATGGCAATCTTCACTTCTATTCCTTCCTGCTGATTGGCGATGTCGATTCCATGTCCGGTAACGCGCAGGGGGGCAACGATGTCCTCGCGGGCGGATCGTACGTCGACATGTTGATGGGCGACGCGCGGACCTACGATCCAGCGGCCCCAGGTTCGATCACAGGCGGCAGGGACATCCTGAACGGCAAAGGCGGCAATGACGAGATGTGGGGCGGACCGAACAGCGACATCTTCGCGTTCGAAAAGGGCTCGGGCCAGGACCTGATCCATGACTTCAATCAAGGCAATACGATCGTCGGCAGCGCGGCGGTCGAGCACGATCTGATCGACGTGCAAGACTACGGCTTTGCGGATTGGGCTGCACTGAAGAGCCTGATCAGCGACGACGCCTCGGGCAATGCCGTGGTTCACCTGACGGTCAGCGATACGATAACGCTGCAGGGCGTCCGAACGGCGGACCTGCATGTGACGGACTTCATCGTCTAGTGCGATGTCAATTGCTGGCGATGGCGGTTGCCGGATCAACTCCATCGACGAACAAGCCAACCGGCAGCTGCAGGAGAGTTTGCTGATGCCGCCGCTTGCTGGGGAAGCATGTTGGCGAAGATCACCCGCGCGGATACACGATGATAGACAGATACGTCATGGGCAGCTTGACGAGCCTCTCGGGACCGTGCAACGCGCCGGAATCAAACAGGATGGAATCGCCGGGCCGCAGACGGTAACTGCTATCGCCGTGCCGATAGTCGACCTCGCCAGTGAGCATGTAGATGAATTCCATGCCGGCGTGCTGGAATGCCGTGAAGGGCTCGGCGTCCTCTTTCAACGTGATCATGTACGGCTCGACGACGACGTCGCCGCCGATGACATGTCCGAGCAATTGATAGACATGCCCCACTTTGGTTCCGCGCCGCTCGATTACGACGCCCTGCTTGGCGCGTACGAATGAACAATCGCGTCGCTCTTCTGAGGCCGCAAACAACAGGCTGAGCGGGACGTTGAGCGCCTTGGCGATCGACTGAAGCGTCGCCAATGACGGAGAAATCTGCCCGTTCTCGATCTTCGACAGCATGCCGGCCGAGATGGACGATGCGGCTGATAGGTCGAGCACCGAGAGATCGCCGTCCCGGCGCAACTTTCGGATCTGGGCGCCCAGGGCGCGTTCGAGGTTGCGGGGATCCTGAGGTGCGTTGGAGCCGGTACGATATTCAGGCGCCTCGCGTGAGACTGTTTTCGAGCTTTTGGCCCTCGCCATCGGATAGGTCCTTTAGATGAGTCCCGGAGCAGAGCCCAGGGCCGGTCGACCAGTACAGCAGGATTGGACGGCACGCAGCTTCGATGCATCGCCGACAGGCGATCAGTTCCGTGCGAACCCGAACTCTGCCAGGCTGTCATCCAGCCAGCGACGGAAACTGTCGACAAGGCTGCGGAAGACTGCAATCTCGAAAACCGGTGTACCTTCCTCCAGATCATCCAGCCGCCAGATGATGGTGCCGAGGTGCGAAACGGCTGTCACGGCGACGGCGCCCGGCGCGAATGCGCGGTCGTGCAGATCGATCGGAAAACCCTTGGCGAGAGCCTGGCGGACCCGCGGCCCGCTGACGCGGTGGATGACATAGCCGTCGGTCTGATCGGTCACCGATGCGGCATCGCCGACAGCCTGCTTCAACGAGACGGAAAATCCATTGCCGCCATCGTCCTGCGTCGCCAGCCAGGTCGCAGGCCCGACGCCGAGAAGGGCGACATTGCCGGATGCGCTGCGGCGCGGACCGGGAACGAGATCGATTCCATAGGCGGTCTTGACGCGCTGTTTCAATTGCTCGTCCGCGCCGCGCCGAACCATGATGGTCGCGCAGCCGAGATCATTGCGTATCGATACGATGACGCCCGGGTTGGAGGACGCCGCAAAGCCATGATGGAGACGATCAGCCACGCAGCCGCGCTCCTTCCGGATCATAGAAGACGGGAGAACATATCTCGGCCTCGAAATCGGCACCTCGCAGCGGGTCGACGACTCGCAGGATCTGTCCCAGGCGCTCCCGGCCGCGTGCCAGCAGAGCCAGCGCAATCCAATGGCCGAGCGTCGGCGAGAATGCCGACGAGGTGACATATCCCTGATCGTTCTCGAGCTTGACGGCTGCACCGGGCGAGAGCAGGTGAGCGCCGTTGCGCAGGCGCTGCCGCCGGTCAATCGGCTTCAACCCGATCACGGCCGGACGGTCCGGATCGACGAGTCCGGGCCGACGCGCAAGCACCTTGCCGATAAAGTCCTTCTTGCCAATCATGCGGCCGAGCCCCAGATCGTGCGCGGTGGTGGTGCCGTTCAGCTCGTTGCCGGCGATGTGTCCCTTCTCGATACGCATCACGCCAAGCGCTTCGGTGCCATATGGAGTGAGGCCGTACCCGGTGCCGGCCTCCATGATGGCGCGGATCGTTTCGTCAGCAAAGCGCGCCGGGACCGCGAGCTCGTAGCCAAGCTCGCCCGAAAAGGAGACGCGGAACAGCCGCGCCGGCCGCCCTCTCCAGCAGAAATCCGCGCAGGCGAGATACGGAAATGCGGCATCGGATAGGTCGATCGCGCCGCCGAGCAGACGATCCAGAAGATCGCGCGCACGCGGTCCGGCAATGGCGAATTGGGCCCATTGCTCGGTGACGGAGACGGCCTGGACGTCGAGCTCGGGCCAGAGTACCTGTCGGGCGTGATCGAGATGCTGCATCACCTTCGCCGCGTTCGCCGTCGTCGTCGACATCACGTAGTGATCGGGCGCAAAGCGGGCGCAGGTTCCGTCATCCATCGCGATGCCGTCCTCGCGCAGCATCAGTCCGTAGCGCACCTTGCCGACGGGCAGGGTGGAGAAGGTGTTGATGTAGATGCGATCGAGGAAGATACCGGCATCCGCGCCCTGGACGTCAATTTTACCCAAGGTCGAGACGTCGCAGACGCCGACGGCGCTGCGCACGGTCTTGACCTCGCGAATCACGGTTGAAAGCCAGTCCGTTTCGCCTGCTCGCGCGAACCATTGCGCGCGCCGCCACGGGCCTGCGTCGACGAAGGTCGCGCCGAGCTGTTCGGCCCAGCGGTGGCTCGGCGCCAGCCGGACCGGGCGGAAATCCTGGCCGCGATGACGGCCGGCGAAGGCGCCGATCGCGACAGGCGTGGCGGGCGGTCGCGCGATGGTGGTGCCGACCTCAGGCATCGGACGATCCGTGAGCGCCGCCATCATGGCGTGACCGATCACGGCTGCCAGCTTGCCCTGGTCGGTGGCCATGCCGAGCGTGGTGTAGCGCTTCAGATGCTCGACCGACGTAAAGCCCTCGCGGGCGGCAAGCGCAATGTCGGCCTGCGTCACGTCGTTCTGGTAGTCGACGAAAGCCTTCGATCGGGATGCTGAGACTTGCCACAGCGGCTGGCCGGAGATGCTCTCGTCGTCGACGACGAAGTCGGGCGGGGCCCCGGCATTGAATCCGGCAGCATCCGCACTGGCCGTCCCGGCAGCCGCCCCTTGCTTCAGCGCGTCCGCCAGCGTGAATGCGCCGCTCGCGGCGCCGATGACGACGAGATTCCGCGGCAGATCGCCGGGCAGGAAGGCCGAGCGTTCCTCGGACCAGCGCGGACGACCGCCGAGATGGGTCGAGAGCGCGAGGTTCGGATTCCAGCCGCCGCTGACCGCAAGCAGGTCGGACTCGATCGCGATGTCGTCGCCCTTATTGGTCCGCACGCGAATTTGGCTGAGACCATGTGCGCCGCGTGTGTCGATGACGTGCGCGCCCTTCAACAGTCTGGCGCCGATCGTCTGGCCGGAGGCGACCAGCGATGGGGAGATCTCGGATCGTGCATCGATAATGGCTTCGACCTTGACTCCGGCACGCGCGAGGTCGAGCGCGGTGCGCCAGCCGTCGTCGCAACTCGTGAACAGGGTCGCCGCCTTGCCCGGTGCCACGCCGTAGCGATTGAGATAGGTGCGCACCGCGGAGGCCAGCATGATTCCGGGACGGTCGTTGCCGCCGAACACGATCGGCCGTTCGATGGCGCCTGCCGCAAGAATGGATCGCTGCGCCACGATCTTCCATAGGCGCTGCCGCGGCTGGTGTGCGGGGGGAACGGGAAGGTGATCGGAAACGCGTTCGAGCGCGCCGAAAGTGCTCCCGTCATAGGCGCCGAAGATTGTGGTCCGCGTCATCATTGTGACGTTCGGAAGTGCGTCCAGCTCTTTGGCGGTGTATTTGGCCCATTCAACGCCTGAGAGGCCGTCGATGGTGTGGACGTCGTTGTTCAGCCGGCCGCCGGGGATGAAGTCATCATCCGCGATGATGACCCGGGCGCCCGCGCGTCCCGCTGCCAGCGCGGCGGCGAGACCGCCGGGGCCACCGCCGATGACCAGCACGTCGCAGAAGGCGTACGCCTTCTCGTACTGGTCGGGATCGGGCTGCAGGCTGGCCCTGCCGAGGCCAGCGGCACGTCGGATCAGAGGCTCATAGACTCGCTCCCAGAACGAAGCGGGCCACATGAAGGTCTTGTAGTAGAAGCCGGCGACAAACAGGGACGACAACAGCGAGTTGACCGCACCGATATCGTGACGCAGCGATGGCCAGCGGTTCTGGCTCCGCGCCTCGAGCCCATCATACAGCTCGACGGTGGTGGCACGTGTATTCGGCTCACGACGTGCGCCGCTCCGCAATTCGACCAGCGCATTCGGCTCCTCGGAGCCGGCGGTCATAATGCCGCGCGGCCGATGATATTTGAACGAGCGGCCGACGATCCTGACGCCGGACGCGAGAAGTGCGGATGCCAGCGTATCGCCCTCAAAGCCGTGATAGCACTTGCCATCGAAGTGGAAGCGCAATGCTCTGCTGCGGTCGATCAGACCGCCGTCGATTCTGTTGGGTCGCGGGGCGCTGATGTCGCTCATGAACGGACCCGGTCGCGGGCAAAGGTCGCTTTGGTGATGTCATGGGTCCTGGTATTGCGCTCGACTTCCAGCCAGCTTCGACAGCCGGACGCGTGATACCAGAGTTCGCGATGCAGTCCGGACGGATTGTCCCGCAGATAGACCGCTTCGAAGAATTGGCGGTCGGCGTCGGGTGCTTCTGCAGCCGGCCGCGGGGCGCCGGCATCGCCAAGATAGGCGAATTCGCTGACGTCGCGATTGCCGCAGAACGGGCAGGGAATGCGCATGCCGATCGACCTTCAGTGCAGATTGGGTTGGGCGCCCTGGCCCTTTTCATCGAGCAAGTGCCCGCTCGCGAAACGGTCAAGACGGAAGGCGCGTGCCACTGGATGCGGTTCGTCGCGGGCAATCAGATGGGCGAAGCACCAGCCGGATGCCGGCGTGGCCTTGAACCCGCCATAGCACCAGCCGGCATTCAGATAGAGGCCGTCAAGCGGCGTGTGGTCGATGATGGGCGAGCCGTCCATGGACATGTCCATGATGCCACCCCATGAGCGCAACATCCGTAGCCGTCCAATCATCGGCATCAATGCCATTCCGCTTTCGCAGACATCCTCTACAGTCGGCAGATTGCCGCGTTGCGCATAGGAATTGTAGCCGTCGATGTCGCCGCCGAACACGAGGCCTCCCTTGTCGGACTGGCTGATATAGAAGTGGCCTGCGCCGAAGGTGACGACGCCCGGAATCAGCGGCTTGACGGCCTCGCTGACGAACGCCTGCAAGACGTGGCTTTCGATCGGCATGCGAAGGCCGGCCATCGCCGTCAGCCGCGAGGTATTCCCGGCAACCGCCAGCGCCACCCTTGGTGCGCGGATTGTGCCGCGCGTCGTTTCCACGCCGACGACGCGATCGCCCTCACGGATCATGCCGGTCACTTCGCAATTCTGGACGATGTCGACGCCGCGGTCGCTGGCCGCGCGCGCATAGCCCCATACGACGGCGTCGTGACGGGCCGTTCCGCCACGTCGCTGCAACAGGCCGCCCTCGATTGGAAATCGGGCATTATCGAAATCGAGGAACGGCAGCATGCGCCGGACGGCAGTCCGGTCGAGCAGTTCGGCGTCGACACCATGCAGCCGCATCGCGTTGCCGCGGCGGGCTGCGGCGTCGCGTTGCGCATCGGAGTGGAACAGGTTCAGCACGCCGCGCTGGCTCACCATCGCGTTGTAGTTCAGATCTTTCTCCAGACCTTCCCAGAGCTGCATCGAGAATTCGTAGAAGGGATTGTTGCCGGGCAGCAGGTAGTTCGAGCGGATGATCGTGGTGTTGCGGCCGGCATTGCCGGAGCCTATCCAGCCTTTTTCCAGCACGGCAATGTTGGCGATGCCGAAATGCTTCGCGAGATAATAAGCCGTCGCAAGGCCGTGCCCGCCGCCGCCGACGACGACGACGTTGTAGGACGGTTTCGGGCTCGCGTCGCGCCAAGCCGCCGTCCAGCCGCGATGTCCGAACAGGGCTTGATGCACGAGACTGAAGATCGAGTAGTGCATGGAGATGATCGCATTGGGGACGATGGAGGCGGAGCCTGGACCACACTATTCCATATTTCCTGACAAGAAAACATTGTTCTCGATAGTTGACAGTCGTCCACGCGGGACGATATGCATGGCTGGCCCGATGGAGAGCAGGCATGTGCGGTATTGTCGGTCTATTCCTCAAGAACCCGGCGCTTTATCCCGAGCTCGGGTTTCACCTTGCGGCCATGCTCGGCGTGATGAGCGATCGCGGCCCCGACAGCGCGGGGTTCGCGGTCTACGGCAGCCAGCAAGCAGATCACGTCAAGCTTACGCTGCGTGCAGCATCGGCCGCCGAGATTCGCGAGGCGGTAGCGGCTCTCGGCAAGGCGGGTGCGGGCGATCTGGACGCCGTCCTTCACGACACCCACGCCGTGGTCTCGGTGCCGTTGGCGCGTGAACAAGAGGTGCGGTTGTTGATCGCGCGCGACAGTCGCGTGACGCTGGTAGGCGTGGGCGCCAGGATGGAGCTGTTCAAGGAGGTCGGGCTTCCGGAGCAAGTCGCCAAGCGGTTCGAGCTGTCGGGAATGAGCGGCACGCACGGCATCGGCCACACCCGGATGGCGACCGAATCCGCCGTGACGACGCGTGGTGCGCACCCGTTTTCGACCGGAAAGGACCAGTGTCTGGTTCATAACGGCTCGCTCTCCAATCATTACGGCGTACGGCGCTTTCTCAGCCGCGAAGGACTGACGTTCGAAACGGACAACGACAGCGAGGTTGCTGCGGGTTTCCTGACCTGGCGCATGCAGCAGGGCGCGTCGCTCGAGCAGGCGTTGACGGACAGTCTCGCTGATCTCGACGGGTTCTTCACCTTCGTGGTCGGAACCGAGAGCGGATTCGCGGTGCTCCGCGATCCCATCAGTTGCAAGCCAGCCGTCATGGCGGAGACCGACGACTACGTCGCGTTCGGATCGGAATATCGCGCGCTCGCCGTGCTTCCCAATGCCGAACGAGCTCGGGTCTTCGAGCCGGAGCCGGCCAGGGTCTATGCGTGGGAGCTGCGCTGATGCGCTCGGTCGATCTTGAGGAAAGCAGCGTCCGTGAACTCAATGGCGAGCTGCATCGGCTCACGCCGGAGACCAACGAGACGCGATGGGTGATCGAGCATCCGCAAGGCAAGCATGCCATCGCCTGCGGTCTCGATGCCCCCGTGACCGTCGAGGTGAAGGGGCATGTCGGTTATTACTGCGCCGGCATGAACAAGCGCGCCACCATCGTCATCGACGGAAATGCCGGCGTCGGGGTTGCCGAGAACATGATGTCCGGCGAAGTCCGGGTGAAGGGCGACGCCAGCCAGGCGGCGGGGGCGACCGGCGTCGGCGGGCTGTTGGTCATCGAGGGCAATGCGTCGGCGCGCTGCGGCATTTCGATGAAGGGCATCGATATCGTCGTGAAGGGCTCGATCGGTCCGATGAGTGCGTTCATGGCGCAGGCCGGCACTCTCATCGTGTTCGGCGATGCCGGCGAGGCGCTCGGCGATTCCATCTACGAGGCGCGGCTTTTCGTGCGCGGATCGGTGGCAAGCCTCGGTGCAGACTGCATCGAGAAGCCGTTGTCGGACGAGGACAAGGTCATTCTTCTCGGGGTGCTGGAGAGGGCGGGGCTGTCGGCCGGTTCGGACGGCGGCCCAGACGGTTTCCGGCTCTATGGATCGGCCCGCAAGCTCTATCATTTCCACATCGACAACGTCGACGCTTACTGAGGCAGGACGGCTTCCCGATGAACGCACAGAGTCCGAAGGCCGCCACCCCACCGCGGTTCTCCGCGACCTTCGATCCGCAGGCGATCGCCGAGATCCAGCGCGCGGCGGCGACCGGCATTTACGACATCCGCGGCGGCGGTGCCAAGCGCAAGCTGCCGCATTTCGATGATCTGCTGTTTCTCGGCGCGTCGATCTCCAGATATCCGCTGGAGGGTTATCGCGAGCGCTGCGGCACCAATGTCGTGCTGGGCGGCCGCTTTGCCAGCAAGCCGATCGAGTTGAAGATTCCGATCACGATCGCCGGCATGAGCTTTGGTGCGCTGTCGGCGCCGGCGAAAGAAGCTTTGGGGCGCGGGGCATCCGCAGTCGGGACCTCGACCACGACCGGTGACGGCGGCATGACTGACGAGGAACGCGGGCACTCGTCGATCCTGGTCTATCAATATCTGCCTTCGCGTTATGGCATGAACCCGGACGATCTCCGGCGCGCGGATGCGATTGAGATCGTGATCGGGCAGGGCGCCAAGCCCGGTGGTGGCGGCATGCTGCTGGGCCAGAAGATCTCGCCACGCATCGCCAGGATGCGGACGTTGCCGGAAGGCATCGATCAGCGCTCGGCCTGCCGGCATCCGGATTGGACCGGACCGGATGATCTCGAAATCAAGATCGAGGAGTTGCGCGAGATCACCGACTGGGAAAAGCCGATCTACGTCAAAGTCGGTGCCAGCAGGCCTTATTACGATACGGCGCTCGCGGTGAAGTCCGGTGCCGACGTCGTTGTTCTCGACGGCATGCAAGGCGGCACCGCTGCGACGCAGGATGTGTTCATCGAGCATGTCGGCCTGCCGATCCTCGCTGCGATCCGGCCCGCGGCACAGGCTTTGCAAGATCTCGGCATGCATCGCAAGGTCCAACTGATCGTATCGGGCGGCATCCGCAGCGGCGCGGATGTGGCCAAGGCGCTCGCGTTGGGAGCGGACGCGGTCTCGATCGGGACGGCCGCGCTGATCGCGATCGGCGACAACGATCCCGGTCTCGAAGACGAGTATCGGAAATTGGGCAGCACTGCAGGGGCCTATGATGACTGGCAGGACGGACGCGATCCCGCCGGGATCACGACGCAGGACCCGGAGCTTGCCGCACGGCTCGACCCGGTCAAGGCCGGCCGGCGCCTCGCGAACTATCTCTCGGTGCTGACACTCGAGACCCAGACCATCGCCCGTGCTTGTGGCAAGAGCCACGTGCACAATCTCGAGCCCGAGGACCTCGTGGCGCTGACGCTCGAAGCCGCGGCGATGGCGCGCGTTCCCTTGGCCGGAACTTCGTGGATACCCGGGTCATGACGATCCGAAGACGGATCTGGCGTGAACCTGCTCAACGACGAGTAGCCTGGAGACAACGATGTCGACGAAGCTTTCGGATATAGCGCGCGAGAAGGGGATCAAATACTTCTTAATCTCCTATGCCGATCTGTTCGGCGTACAGCGGGCCAAGTTGGTGCCGGCTGCGGCGATCGACGGCATGGCCAAGAACGGCGCGGGATTTGCCGGCTTCGCCACTTGGCTCGATATGACGCCTGCTGATCCGGATCTGTTTGCCGTACCGGATCCGGATACGCTCATCCAGTTGCCTTGGCGGCGCGAGGTCGGCTGGTTGGCCGCCGATCCCTGGATGAACGGCAAACCGGTTGCGCACGCGCCGCGCAACGTCCTCAAGCGCAAGATTGCGGAGGCTGCGGCGGCCGGCCTGACGATGAAGACCGGCGTTGAGTGCGAGTTCTTCCTGCTGACCGAGGATGGCCGCGAAGTCTGCGACACCGCCGACCGGCAGACAAAGCCTTGCTATGATCAGCAGGCGCTGATGCGGCGCTACGATGTCATCAGTGAGCTCTGCGACGCCATGCTGGAGCTTGGCTGGCAGCCCTATCAGAACGATCACGAGGATGCCAACGGTCAGTTTGAGATGAACTGGCAATTCGACGAGGCGCTGGTCACGGCCGACCGGCATGCCTTCTTCAAATACATGGCGCGCTCCATCGCCGAGAAGCATGGCCTCCGCGCGACCTTCATGCCGAAACCGTTCATCTCGCTGACCGGCAGCGGTTGTCATGTGCACGTGTCGCTGTGGAAAGGTGAACGAAACCTGTTCGAGGACGAAGGCGGCGAACTCGGCGTTTCCGAGCTCGGCTATCATTTCCTCGGCGGCGTGATCAATTCGGCTGACGCTCTCGCCGCTATCCTCAATCCGTCGGTCAATTCCTACAAACGCATCAACGCGCCGCGAACGCTCTCGGGCGCGACCTGGGCGCCGAACTCGGTTACCTACACCGGAAATAACCGAACCCACTTGATCCGAATTCCCGAGGCGGGCCGCTTCGAGCTGCGGCTCGCCGACGGTGCTGCCAATCCCTACCTGCTGCAGGCCGCGGTTCTATCTGCCGGACTCGACGGCCTCAGCAACAAGCGAGATCCCGGAAAGCGGCTCGACATCAACATGTATACCGAGGGGCACACCGTGACCTCGGCCAAGCGGCTCCCGATGAATCTGCTCGATGCCTTGCGAGCGCTCGAACATTCGAGCGTGCTGCGGGATCATCTCGGGGAGTTCGTACCCGCCTATCTCAAGCTGAAGCATGAGGAGTGGAACGACTACGCACGCCATCTGACCCAATGGGAACGAGACAACACCCTGGACTGTTGATATCCGAAAGAAGTGCGTCGTGCCCAAGGCCGTTCCGGGCGTTTGATGCGGCCGTTGACGTCATCCCCATTATTTTTCATAGACTGGAGATGCCGCAAAGGCGCGATACGGCACCGCGAGAAGAGGGGCGGCGTTGACGGATGCAGCCAACGATCGTGATTTGATGGTGTCAGCCAAAGACCATTCGGACAGTTGGCGGGTTGGCGTGCTGTTCTCGCAGACGGGCGTGACGTCGGCCATCGAGCGCACGCAGCTGAATGCGACCTTGCTCGCGATCGAGGAGATCAATGCCAATGGCGGTGTCCTCGGCCGACCGGTCGAACCCGTGATCTACGATCCGGCTTCAGATCCGAAGAAATTCCGCGCTTTTGCCGAGCGGCTGTTCCAGTTCGATCGCATCAGGATCTTGTTCGGCTGCTACATGTCCAGCACGCGCAAGGCTGTGCTTCCGGTCGTCGAAGGCCACCGCGGCCTGCTGTTCTATCCGACGCAGTACGAGGGGTTCGAGTATTCGCGCAATTGCATCTACACCGGCGCGGCGCCCAACCAGAACTCGATTCAGCTTGCGCGTTTCCTGCTTTCCACTTACGGCAACCGCTTTCTGCTCGTCGGCTCCAATTACGTCTATCCCTATGAATCGAACCGGTTGATGGCGGACTTCGTCGTGCAGAGCAAAGGCAAGGTGCTCGACGAGATCTATGTGCCGCTGCAAGCCAGCCAGGGGGATTTCGACAAGGTCATCGCGCGGATCAAGAAGACCTCGCCGGAGGTGATCTTCTCCACCGTGGTTGGAGCCGGCACTGCGGCGTTCTACCGTGCCTATCGCGCGGCAGGTTTCGACCCCGCACGCATGCCGATAGCAAGTCTCGCCACCAACGAGGCGGAGGTTGCCGAAATGGGCGCGGAGGCTGCCGAGGGACACATCACCGCGGCACCGTTCTTCGAGACCCTGTCCTCGGCGGCTGCGCGGCGTTTCGTCTCGAGCTTCAAGCAAAAATACGGAGACGATGCGCCCGTGACGGCCGGCGCCGAAGCGTCCTATTTCCAGGTGCATCTGGCGATGCGTGCCGTCGGAAAGTGCGGCTCCGACGATCCAGAACAGGTGCTTGGCAATCTCAGGGATTTCGAGTTCGATGCGCCGCAGGGAAGGGTGCGTGTCGATCCCGAAAACAACCACACCTATCTTTGGCCGCGGATCGCGCGGCTTGATCGAAACGGCCGATTCCAGATCGTGTGGAATCCAGGTGTGCGCGTGAAACCGGATCCCTATTGTGTCGTGCAGAGCCTCGACGATTGGTCCGTCGATGACCAGCAACTCATTCGTCCATGATTCCCGTGGTTACCTAGTGGGACGGAGAACCGGGCGTGGCCATTCAAATTCTTCGCGATCTGCGTGGTCTGCGGGTTCATGTCGTGCATCCTCCGGATTCGGAGCGGACCAAGCTGGTCGAGCATCTGCGTCGCATCGGCTGCATGGTGGAGATGCAATGGCCCGTGCCGGAATGCTGGCAGGAAGGGGCCGACATCGTGCTGCTCGCGATCGAGCACGACATGCGGACCGAGATGCAGCGCCTGTTGAAATCCGATGTCAATCGCCGGCCGACCCTGATCGCCGTCGTGTCCTACGAGGATCCGTCGACGCTGCAACTTGTGCTCGAGTTCGGCGCCGTCGCCGTCATCGAGCGTCCGATCCGGCCGTTCGGCTTGTTGACCAACATTACCATTGCGCGCAGCCTGTGGTTGGAGCGTCGCGAAGCTGACAAGCGTGTACGCAAGCTCGAACGCAAGCTCGCAGGCATTCAACGCATCCAGAAAGCCAAGGCGATCCTGATGGATGGCCAGGGATTGAGCGAGGCTGATGCTTATGAAAGCATCCGGCGACAAGCCATGTCGAAGCGCTTGTCGATGGACGACATGGCCTCCGCGATCATTCACGCAAACGAGCTGTTGCAATATCGCGCCAAAGGTGATTAGCTTTCGACCGTCGTGAAGAGAAAATCTTTCGCGACTTTGCCGAACCATCGATGATGCTGGTTCGGCTCTGGCTGAGCAGCCCGAAGGACCCGCGAGGGTCCGTCGGGCTTTTTTTTGTTTCTTGGGGCGCGTGGTGTTGTCGCCACCTTCGTGTTGACGACGCCCGCTTGAGTCTTGGCGATTGTCTGACGGAAGCAGCGTACTTCGGTGCGATCGGAGATCTGTGTCTGGAGCTAACGGGGAGTGTGCAATGGCAGTTGATAGACGTAAATTTCTGAAGAGCGGCGCTTTGGCGGGCGGCGCGTTGATCACATCCCCCTGGGTGTTTTCGACGGGCGCTCAAGCCGCGGGCGAGATCAAGGTCGGCGTGCTGTTCTCGCTGACCGGCGGGTTGTCGATCGTGGAGAAATCGCTGCACGACGCCACCATGATGGCGATCAGCGAGATCAACGCTGCCGGCGGCGTCAAGGGCATGAAGATCGCGGCGATCGCCGAAGATGGCGCGTCGGATCCGAAGACCTACAACGAGAAGGCGTCGAAACTCGTCATCCAGGATCGGGTGCCGACCGTTTTCGGCTCCTATACTTCGGCCAGCCGCAAGGCCGTGCTGCCGGTGTTCGAGAAGCGCAACAACCTCTATTTCTACCCGACCTACTACGAAGGCTTCGAGTGCTCTAAGAACGTCGTCTATACCGGCGCTGTTCCGAACCAGCAGCTCTCGAACTTCATTCCGTGGATCATCAAGACGCTCGGCAAGAAGAAGTTCTTCATCGTCGGATCGAATTACATCTATCCGCGCGAGATGGCCAAGGTCTCCAAGATTCTGATCGAGAAGAACGGCGGCGAATGGATCGCCGACGAATATCTCGAGCTTGGCCATTCCGAATGGGGTTCGATGGTCAACAAGATCAAGAACTCGGGCTGCGACGTCGTGCTGTCCAACGTGGTCGGCGACTCCGTGATCGCTTTCTACCGCGAGTACAAGAACCAGGGTCTCACCCACGACAAGCTTCCGATCTGCGCGACCGTGACCTCCGAGATCGAGATCGCGGCGATGGGGGCCGATTATGCCGTCGGCTCGTACACCTCGTTTCCCTACTTCCAGGCAATCGATATCGACCGCAACAAGGCCTTCGTCGCGCGTTATCGGGCCTTCGTGAAGGATCCGAAGGCGGTGACGCACCACGCGCTGGAATCGTCCTATTTCCAGGTCTTCCTGTGGAAGCAGGCGGTCGAGAAGGCCGCCGAGGTCACGCCGATTGCGATCCGCGAGGCGGTCAAGGGCCAGGAGTTCGACGCGCCCAACGGCCACGTCAAGATCGAAGCCGAGAACCTGCACACCTACCTGACCCCGCGCATCGCGCAATGGCAACCGGACGGTCAGGGCAAGATCATCGATGCCTACAAGGAGCCGGTGATGCCGTTGCCCTATGTCGCCTATGGCGAGACGCCGACGAACCTCTTCTGCACGTCGAAGGGGCTCGACGCAAGCAAGCTGAAAACCTGACGTCAAGGAAACCTGGTCCATCGCGCGGTCTGCCGTGCGATGGACGATGAGGTGTTGCCATGCTCGAAGTTCTGTTCATCGGTCTCAGCCTGGGTTCGATCCTTCTCCTGGTTGCCCTCGGCCTTGCGATCACCTATGGCGCCATGGGCGTCATCAACATGGCGCATGGCGAGATGGTCATGGTCGGCGCCTATGTGACGGTGCTGTCGGGCCTTTGGCTCGGGACGAACATCTTCGTCGCAATCCCGCTCGCTTTTATCGTGACGGCGCTGCTCGGGCTTTTGATCGAGCGCATCGTAGTACGCAAACTGTACGGACGGCTGCTCGATACCCTGCTGGCGACCTGGGGCGTCGCGATCCTGATTCAGCAGGCCGTGCGGCTGGAGTTCGGGCTCTCGTTCTTCGGCATTCACATCCAGGGACTTGGCCCCGGCCTGCAGAATGTCGATGTACCCGGGATATTGCAGGGTACCCTTCACATCGCCGGCGCCGATATCAATCGCTACCGGACCTTCATCATCCTCATCACGGCGGTTCTTACGTTCGCCACGTGGTTCCTGCTCTACCGAACCGTCGCAGGCACCCAGGTCCGCGCCATCATCCGCAATCCGAAGATGGCCGCGGCCTGCGGCATCGATGTCGACCGCGTCAACGCGCTGACCTTCGCGTTCGGCTCCGGCCTTGCCGGCGTCGCCGGCGTGATGATGTCCGGCTTCAAGACGGTGTTTCCGGACATGGGCACGCCGATGGTGGTCGACGGCTTCATGGTCGTGGTGATGGGCGGCGTCGGCAGCCTGCTCGGATCGGTGCTGTCGGCCGGGATCCTCGGCGAAATCAACGGTGTGGTTGCCGCCGGGACCAACGACATCCTGGCGCGCGCGGTGGTGTTCGGTGTGGTGATCGCGATCATCATTCTCAAGCCGAAGGGCCTGTTCGCCCTCAGGGGACGCTGAAATGTCTTCGCAGCGCCGCATCGACTGGGCGATCTACGCCGGCTTCGTGATCCTGATCATGCTGGTGCCGCTGGTGATGGACCCGTTCTGGCTGAATCGCATCGCCAAATATCTGGTGTTCGGCATGCTCGGCATCGCAGTCGCGTTGTCCTGGGGCTATGCGGGCATCCTCAATCTCGGCCAGGGACTGTTCTTCGGCGCCGGAGCCTACATGCTGGCGATGTCGTTGAAGCTGGCCAGCGCCACCAGTCTGCAGCAAGGCTCCGACAAGCCGGTGCCGGATTTCATGCTGTGGAACGCCGAGCCGGGGGCCAAGACCGAGCTCTGCTGCATCACCAAGGCCTCGTTCCTGTGGCTGCCATTTCAGAGCCAATGGTTCGGCTTTGCCATGGGCCTGATCCTGCCGGTCCTGATGGCGGTGGTGGTCGGCCTCATCGTCTTCCGCAAGCGAATCTCCGGCGTGTTCGTTTCCATCATCATGCTGGCGCTGGTGCTGCTGGTCCGGCTGGTGATGATCGATGCCCAGCCGGTCACGAACGGCTTCAACGGCCTGACCGATCTGGGCTGGTTCAAGATCGGCGATTTCGAATTTGATCCCTATATCGTGCCGACCTATTACCTGATCGCGGGTTCGCTGAGCGTCGTGCTGCTTGCAGCGCGGCTGCTGATCGACACCCGCGCCGGCGTGATCCTGCAGGCGGTTCGCAACGACGAGAACCGCGCCCGCTATCTCGGCTTTGACGTGCCGGCCTACCAGACCTTTTTCTTCGCGGTCTCGGCGGCCATCGCGGGCTTCGCCGGCATGCTCTATGTCATCGTTTCGGAATTCGCATCACCGACCTTCATGGATCTGAGCTTTTCGATCACCATGGTGGTGTGGGCGGCGGTCGGCGGCCGTGCCTCGATTCTCGGCGCCTGCATCGGCGCAATTGCGATCAACATGATTTCGGCAACCGTCAGCGAAGCCGAGGGGTTTGCAGAGGCCTGGAAAGCCATCATCGGACTGATCTTCGTGCTGGTCGTGCTCTATCTGCCGCGCGGCATTGCAGGGCTTGCTCACGACCTGATCGATCGTGTGGTCGCGCGCAAGACGCCGCATGCGTCGCCCGCGCTGCGTGTCCACGATGCCACCTCACAGCTCGCGGAGTAGCCCATGGCGCAGGCAGCATTGACCATCGACGGGCTTGGCGTCGACTTCGAGGGCTTCAAGGCCGTCAACGGCGTGTCGTTGATCATCGAGGAGGGGGAGTTGCGGGTTCTGCTCGGTGCAAACGGCGCCGGCAAGACCACGCTGATGGATCTGATCTCGGGCAAGACCAAGTCGACCGAAGGCCGCGTCTTCCTGCATGATACCAACATCACCAATTGGGAAGAGCATCGGATCGCTCGCGCCGGCATCGGCCGCAAGTTCCAGATTCCGAGCGTGTTCAAGGAGCTCACGGTCCGCCGCAATCTCGAAGTGGCGAGCTGCAAGAATCCCGGCGTATTCGCCAATCTCGGCTTCGGCTTTCCGGCCAAGGCGAAGGTCGAGGAGGTGCTCGAACTGATCGGGCTGGCCGACGAAGCCAACCGCGTAGCGGCCTATCTGAGCCACGGCCAGACCCAATGGCTGGAGCTCGGCCTTTTGATCACGCAAGATCCGAAAATCATCCTGCTGGACGAGCCGACCGCCGGCATGACCCAGGCGGAGACGCACAAGACCTCCCTGATCGTCAACAACCTCCGGGGCCGCCACACCATCATCGTGGTCGAGCACGACATGGCCTTTGTGCGCGAGATCGCGGAACGCATCACCGTGCTGCATCTGGGCCAGGTTCTCGCCGAGGGCAGCGTTACGGATATCGAGACGAATCCGAAAGTGAAGGAAGCCTACCTCGGCTCGAAGGGGATTTCCTGATGCTGGCGTTCTCGCATGTCGATAGTTTCTACGATCGCAGCCACATCCTGCACGACGTCTGCCTCGAGGTGCCTGGCGGCGAGGTCACGGCGGTGCTCGGACGTAACGGCACCGGCAAGACTACGCTGCTGAAGACGCTGATGGGCTTGACCGACCGGATAGACGGGCAGATCAGGCTGAACGAGCGCGAGATCGGCAAGGAGCCGACGTTCCAGCGGGCGCGGGCCGGCATCGCCTATGTACCGCAGGGGCGCGAGATCATTCCGGATTTCACGATCCGCGAGAACATCCTGATGGGCTCGTTTGCCCGGCATGACGGCAAGCGCGAGATCCCGGAACTGGTCGCCGAGCTGTTTCCCTATCTGATGAACAATCTGACCCGTAATGGCGGCGTGCTTTCGGGCGGGCAGCAGCAGCAGCTCGCGATCGCTCGTGCGCTTGCCGCCGATCCCAAGGTGATCCTGCTCGATGAACCGAACGAAGGCATCCAGCCGTCGATCGTCGAGGAGATCGAGAAGATCATCATCCGCCTCAATCGGGAGGTTGGCCTCACCGTGATCCTGGTCGAGCAGAACGTCTCGTTTGCGCGTCGCGCTGCGCATCGCTTCGCCATGATGGAGAAGGGACGCGTGGTCGTGTCCGGGGCGATTTCCGAACTGACCGACGAGATGGTTCATCGTCATATGGCGGTGTGAGCTGAAGCTGCAAGAACTTCTTAGAGGAGAGCAAAGATGCTGCACGGTGATATCACGTCAAGCAATGACACGGTCGGCGTCGCCGTCGTGAACTACAAGATGCCGCGCCTTCACACCAAGGCGGAGGTGCTCGCCAACGCCCGCAAGATCGCCGACATGGTCGTCGGCATGAAGACCGGTCTACCCGGCATGGATCTTGTGATCTTCCCGGAATACTCCACCCACGGCATCATGTACGATTCCAAGGAGATGTACGAAACCGCCTCGATGATCCCAGGCGATGAAACCGAGATTTTCGCCGAGGCCTGCCGCAAGGCCAAGGTGTGGGGCGTATTCTCGCTCACCGGCGAGCGCCACGAGGAGCATCCGAACAAGGCGCCGTACAACACCCTGATCCTGATGAACGACAAGGGTGAGATCGTCCAGAAGTATCGCAAGATCATGCCCTGGGTTCCGATCGAGGGCTGGTATCCCGGCAACTGCACCTATGTTTCCGAGGGCCCCAAGGGGCTGAAGATCTCGTTGATCATTTGCGACGACGGCAACTATCCCGAGATCTGGCGCGATTGCGCGATGAAGGGCTCCGAGCTGATCGTGCGGTGCCAGGGCTATATGTATCCGGCCAAGGACCAGCAGGTCATCATGGCCAAGGCGATGGCCTGGGCAAACAATGTCTATGTTGCGGTCGCCAACGCCACGGGCTTCGACGGCGTCTATTCGTATTTCGGCCATTCCGCGATCATCGGCTTCGACGGCCGGACGCTCGGCGAATGCGGCGAGGAAGAGTACGGCGTCAACTATGCCCAGCTGTCGAAGTCGCTGATCCGCGATGCCCGCAAGAACGGCCAGTCGCAGAACCATCTCTTCAAGCTGGTGCATCGCGGTTACACGGGCATGATCAATTCGGGTGAGGGTGATCGCGGCGTTGCGGCCTGCCCATATGATTTCTACGCCAAGTGGATCGCCGATCCGGAAGGCACGCGGGAGATGGTCGAGTCCTTCACGCGCAGCACGGTGGGAACCGAGGAATGTCCGATCGAGGGCATCCCGAACAAGCAGGTAGCGCACCGCTAGGACGCATACCGCCGGGGGCGGCGGACTGATATCCGCCGCCCATCTTGCATGATCATGAAATTCGCGAGGTAGCTGCGATGCTGCGCATCGAACGCGTGCTGGGGAGCCGGGTCGAGCCCGCTTTGTCCGAGGCGCTTCACCGTCTTGAACATGAGGGGGCGGTCGATGTCGCCAATGTGCCGGCGACCGATCTGGCGCGGCGACGTCTCTTGATCACCACGCGCGGCGGTGAAGAGTTGGCGATCGCCTTGCCTCGTCATGAAAAGCTCTTCGACGGCGCCGTGCTGCTGCTGGAGCCCGACCGTGCGATCGTGGTCCGCGCCGCAACCGAACGCTGGTTGCGATTGGAGCCGCGCTCGATCGCCGACGCGGTGGAGCTCGGCTACCACGTCGGCAATCTACACTGGCGGGTGCGGTTTGGCGGCGAGGTGCTGCTGGTTGCGTTGGAAGGCCGGCCGGAAGACTATACTGCGCGCCTGGAAAACCTGATCAGCGCCCGCCGGGTCGGCGTCACGATACTCGATGAAGATACTGCGGACGCGGTCGAAGCCGTCGAGCCGCCCCAGCCCGGTGGCGCCCGCGGTGGCCATCACCATCATCACGATCATTGAGCCATGCTCCGGGTTTTACAGGCGATCTGGCAGGCGGACGGCGCGTTTCCGAGCGGGGCCTTTGCGTTTTCCTATGGGATCGAGGGAGCTCTCGCACTTCGCCGCGACATGACTTTGGGCGACTTCGAGGCATTGGTCGCTGCGATGTTGAAGCAGCGCTGGGCCAGCTACGACAGGGTCGCATTGCTGTGGTCGTATCGTGCCGGGGGCGATCTGGAAGCCATTGCAGCAGTCGATCGCGAGGTCGAGGCCTCCACGCTGATTGAGACGTTGCGTACGGGCTCGCGCCGCAATGGGGGGGCGTTTCTTGCTTCGCACGCACGGCTGGGTCAGCCACTGGCAATCGCGCTGCGCGATGACGTGCAGGCGGGGAATTGTCTGGGGCATATCGCCGTCATGCAGGGCGCGGTGTGGTCGGAACTCGGGCTGGACGAGGCGCTGGCGCAACTCTGCTCCGGCTATACGGCTGCGTCCGGCGTGATCACTGCCGCGATCAGGCTGGGTGCCATGGGCGCGCTGCAAGGGCAGGGCGTGCTGCAGCGATGCCTGCCGCTGATCGAGCAACTCGCGGCGCAGGAGGTACCGGATGAGGTCGAACTGTCCAGTTTCGTGCCTTTCCTCGATATTGCCGCGGCACGGCACGCCCAGGCCGATCTGCGGCTGTTCGCCAATTGAGGGTGATTTCGAATGCTGCTGACGCCAACCGAACTGGAGCGCCTGACCATCTTCAATGCCGCCGAGCTGGCGCGCCGCCGCCGCGCCCGCGGACTGAAGCTGAACTATCCGGAAGCCGTCGCGTTCATCACCGACGAGATCCTGGAGGGCGCGCGTGACGGCCGCTCCGTCGCCGACTTGATCGGCTATGGCTCGACCGTCCTGTCGTCCGCGGACGTGCTGCCCGGCATCGCCGCGATGATGGACATCATCCAGGTGGAATGTGTCTTCCCCGACGGTACCAAGCTCGTCACGGTGCACGAGCCGATCCGGCCCGCCCCGGGCACGGAGGCCGACACCGAACGTCCGGGGGCCGTGCTGGCGCAGGACGGCCAGATCGCGCTCAATGCGGGGCGACGCACGCTGACCTTGACGGCAGTCAACACCGGTGATCGCCCGATCCAGATCGGATCGCATTTTCATTTCTTCGAGGTCAACAAGGCGCTCGAGTTCGATCGCGCCAGCGCCATCAACATGCGGCTCGACATTCCGGCCGGCACGGCGGTGCGGTTCGAGCCGGGGGCCTCGAAGGAGGTCAATCTGGTCGAGTTCGGCGGCGACCAGCATTTGACCGGACTTAACAATCTCACCGACGGTGTGGCGTCCGATCCCGCCGTTCAGGCGGCGGCGCTGACGCGAGCCCGTGCGCGCGGCTTCAAAGGCGCCTGAAACCTGAAAGGAGACTGCTGCGTGGCGATGATCGACCGGCGTGACTATGCCGCCCTTTACGGCCCGACCACGGGCGACGCCGTCCGGCTCGGTGATACCTCGCTCTATGCCGTGGTCGAACACGACCATGCGGTCTATGGCGACGAATGCCTGCATGGCGGCGGCAAGACACTGCGCGACGGCATCGGCATGGCGGGGATCACCAGCGCCGAGGGCGCGCTCGATTTCCTGCTGTGCAACGTGCTGGTGATCGATCCCGTGTTGGGGATCGTCAAGGGCGACCTCGGCATCCGCCATGGCCGTATCGTGGGCTTCGGCAAAGCCGGAAATCCCGCCATCATGGACGGCGTCGATCCGAACCTGATCGTCTCCACCGGCACCACGGTTCGGGATTGCGAGGGGCTGATCGCGACACCCGGCGCCATCGACGTGCATGTGCATTTCGACAGCGCGGGCCTCGTCGAGCATGCGATCGCGAGCGGGATCACCACCATGATCGGCGGCTCGCTTGGGCCGATCACGGTCGGCATCGATTCCGGCGGACCGTTCAACACCGGCAAGATGCTGCAAGCCGCTGAGGCGTGGCCGATGAATTTCGGCTTTCTCGGCCGCGGCAATGCCCATCGCGCGGCGCCGATGATCGAGCAGCTCGAGACCGGGGTGATGGGGCTGAAGCTGCACGAGGATTGGGGTTCGATGCCGGCGGCGATCGACACCTGCCTCGAGGTTGCCGATGACTACGATTTTCAGGTTCAGATCCACACCGATACGCTGAATGAATCCGGCTTCGTCGAAAATACGCTGGAGGCGATCGGTGGCCGCACCATTCACATGTACCACACCGAGGGCGCCGGCGGCGGTCATGCGCCCGACATCATCCGCGTCGCCGGCGAGATGCATTGCCTGCCGTCCTCGACCAATCCGACCAATCCCTACACCGTCAACACCTTCGACGAACATCTCGATATGACGATGGTGTGCCACCACCTCAATCCCGCGATTCCCGAGGACGTCGCCTTTGCGGAAAGCCGTATTCGTGCCCAGACCATCGCGGCCGAGGACGTGCTGCACGACATCGGCGCGATCTCGATGCTGGGCTCCGATAGCCAGGGCATGGGCCGTATCCACGAAGTGATCTGCCGGACCTGGCAGCTTGCCTCCAAGATGAAGGACCAGCGCGGTGCGTTGCCGGAGGACAAGCCGGGCTTTGGCGACAATGCGCGTATCAAGCGCTACATCGCCAAATACACCATCAATGCCGCCAGGACGTTCGGCATCGCCGACCAGGTCGGATCGCTGGAGCCGGGCAAGATCGCCGACATCGTGGTGTGGCGGCCGGCCTTCTTCGGCATCAAGCCGGAGCTCGTCATCAAGGGCGGCTTCATCGCCTGGGGCGCAATGGGCGATAGCGCGGCATCGCTGATGACATGCGAGCCGATACTGATGCGGCCGCAATGGGGCGCGTTCGGCAGGGCCGCGTCGGCGCTGTCGGCCTGCTTCGTCCATCCGCTGGCGCTGGCGCGCGACCTGGGCGCCGAGCTGGGATTGGCCAAGAAGCTGCTGCCGGTGCGAGGCACACGCAAGCTGAGCAAGCGGGACATGCTGTGGAACGACGCATGTCCGCACGTCACCGTCGATCCGGAGACCTTCGATGTGTTTGTCGACGGTGTGCTGGCAACTTGCGAGCCGGCCCGCGAACTGCCGCTGGCCCGCCGCTACATGTTGAGGTGAGCCATGTTTCATGCCTTGCGTGTATCTGACAACGAGGCCCGCGGCGGCGCCAGCGCGGCGCGGGTTGGAATTGGCGGCCCGGTCGGTTCGGGCAAGACGGCGCTGATCGAGGCGCTGATCCCGGTGCTTCAGCGGCGCAACATCGACTTTGCCGTCGTCACCAACGATCTCGTCACCAAGGAAGACGCCGAGCGGTTGCGGCGCTCCGGACTGATCGATCCTGCCCGCGTTTCGGCGGTCGAGGCCGGCGCCTGCCCGCACACCGTGATCCGGGAAGATCCCACGCTGAACATTGCGGCGGGGGACGACCTCGAAGCCCGCTTCCCGGGATTGGAGCTGATCCTGTTCGAATCCGGCGGCGACAATCTCGCCTCGACCTTCTCGCTCGATCTGGTCGACTGGTGGATCTTCGTGATCGACGTCGCCGGCGGCGACGACATTCCGCGCAAGAGAGGGCCCGGCCTGCTGCGTTGTGACCTGCTTGTCGTCAACAAGGTCGATCTCGCGCCCCATGTCGGCGTCGATCTCGATCGCATGCTGGCGGATGCACGGCAGGTGCGGGGCACGAAGCCGGTGATACCGACCAATTTGAAGAGCGGCGTCGGCGTGGAGGCGGTCGTCGATGCGATCTCTGCTGCAGTCCTGTTCCGGGTCTGAGACCGGGCGTTCGCTCGATGGCGCGTTGGTCGTCGATCGCGCCGGCGGTCGCAGCGTCTTGCGCCGTCAGCAGATCGGCTATCCCCTGCATATCACCCGCGGGTTCTATCTCGATACAGTCAGGCCCGATCTGCTCACGCTCTATCTGCAATCCGCCTCGGGCGGTTTGTATGCCGGCGACCGCATCAAGCTTGACGTGCGCGTTGGTGACCAAGCCGCGTTTCACATGACGACCCAGGCCGCGACCGTCGTGCATGACGGCCGCGCGAGCGGCGCAATCCAGCGACAAGCCGTGAGGGTGGAAGAGGGCGCGTTCTGCGCCTTGACCAGCGATCCCTACGTGCTGTTTCCAGGTGCCGATCTCACCTTGGAAACGGAAGCCGTGGTTGCCGACGATGCCGTGCTGTGTCTCGCCGATGGTTTTGCGGTCCACGATCCCAAAGCGAAGGCGAGGCAGTTCGCGCGCTTCGAGAGCCGGTTGAGCGTATCACGCCCGGGCGCCAGGTTGCTGATGAAGGACATCGGCGCGATCGACGGCGACGAGACGCGCAACGGGGCGCTGGGCCCGATGGCCGCCGTGGCAAACTTCGTGCTGATTGCGCCGCCGGACCGATTGCCGGCGTTGGCCGACATGGAGCAGGCCGCCGGCCGCTGTGGCGCGCTGGCCGGATGTTCGTTGGCGCCGAACGGTGCAGGCCTTGTATCGCGTATTCTTGCCCCGGATGGTGGTGTCCTGGCACGCGCACTCGACGCGTCGTTCCATGTCGCAGCCCATGCTGCACTCGATGCCCCCCTGGCGCGTCGAAGGAAGTGATGCCTGTCCCCACTAACGGACTGGAGCGATTCCTAGCGCCGCGCCAGACGGAAATAGAGCTCCGACAGCCGTGCCGGCAGATTCTCGACCCGCGGCACCAGCATGGTGTTGCCGCGTCCGAAGATGCGCGGGGCGGAAGCGATGCCGGCTGTGCCGAGCACGACGCCATAGGCGTCGATGCCGCGACGATGGAGATCGACCGCTGCGCGTCTGGCATCCTCGACGAGATCGAGCGGATCGGCCACATCGATGTCGGACGGCTCCCCGTCGGTGAGCACGATCAGAAGCCTTCGGCTGGTCGAGGCGGTCGCCATCACGTTGCCGGCGTGGCGCAGTGCCGTGCCGAGCCGGGTCGACAGGCCGGAGCTGAGCCCTGCCAGCCGGGCCCGGCAATGCCGGTCGTAAGCCTCATCGAAGCCTTTGATCACGGTCATTCTGACGTCCTCGCGGCCGTCGGAGGCGAAGGAGAGCAGGCCGAAGGGATCGCCGAGCCGATCCATCGCTTCGGAGAGGATCGCGACGGCGAGGCGTTCGACATCGAGAACGGTTGAGCCAGATAGTAGCCGGTCGGATGTCGAGTGCGATGTGTCGATGAGGAGCAGCGCGGAGAGATCGCGATGCACCGATTTCGATGAGCGGAACACGCGAGGGTCAGGCTCCCGGCCGCTGCGCAAGGCGATGCCGGCGTCCAGCATCGCATCGACATCGAGATCGTGCCCGTCATGCTGCCGCTTCAGGCGCACCGTGCGGCCGATACGGAGGCCCCGCACCAGGCGCGCGACGCGGTTGCGCACGGCGCCCGAGCGGTCGAGCGCCTCGTCGATCGTATGCGGATCGGCGGTTTTGGCTGCGACCTCGCGTACGACGGTCCAGTCGGGCCGTTCGATGCCATGGACTCGGTCCCATTCCGGATAGCGCGCGATGACCGTGCCGCGGTCATCGGGCGCGACGGGGCGACCGCGGGCGATCCCGGCCTCGGCGTTGCCAGGTTCGGCCCGCTGGTTGCTGCCGTCAGCACTCTCCTGTGAGTCCACGCGCATGGCATCGATGAACAGGTCCAGCACGTCGTCCGGGGGCTGCGCGTCTGCGCCGAAATCCCACAGTCCCAGTCCATCGTCGCGGTACACCGGTTCGACCACATAGGTCCTGGCATTGAACTGCACCCGCATCTGGCCGAGGTCGTTGCCGAGCAACGTGCCGATCTCGCGGCTGATCGCGGAATCCTCGATGCGCGGCAGCGCGGCTGCGAACAGGGCGCGGCCCTTGGCGACGAAGCCGTCATCGTCGACATGGGCCGGATCGAACAGCGCACGCGCCAGCCGCGCCAGCAGCACCGGGGCGGTCGCGATGCCGCGGGGCTCGGCGACATGGTAGGGCGCCCACAGCCGGCGCAATCCAGGCAGGGCGCGCATTGCCAGTGTCTCGACACGCGCATCCTCGATCAGGTTGACCAGGGCGACCTGTAGCGGCTTCAGCGTGCCGATCGGAAACCGGGCCCGTCCGAGGACCAGATGCGCCTGCGCATGTGCGGTGGCGGCGCGAAACAGCCCGCGGGCGGCATCGCCCCGCACACCGCGATAGGTTTCCGGCAGCCGGATGATCGGACCGGAAATCGTGCTGCGGCGTTGCGGCTTGTCCATGCTGTCGCCAGCCATGCCGCGCAGCAACGGTAGCTCGCCCCACAATGCGGTGGTGAAGGCCTTCACCTCGGCTTCGACATTGGGGAAGCCGACGCCGCCAGGATCGCGCGCGATCATGCGGCGCGCCAAGTCATCCTGCAGGGAGAAGAAGGCAAGACGCCGGTTGCGATCTCCGGCAGCTGAGCGCAGTCCAGCGGCGATGAAATCCTCGAAAGCCTCTATCGTGCCGGGCAAGAGGATTTGCCCCATGCGGCTGGCGGCCGGTTGCACGGACTCCGGCGCCTGCCGCGCCAGCACCTCCATCGCGCGCCACCATCGCGATAGCGCCGCAGCTTCAAAGCTACGGCGCGCGGTCGCCAGAGCGTTCAACGATGCGGTTGCGGCAGCGGCACCGGCATGGCGGCAGATTTCGGCGCCAATTTGCGCCGCGCCTAGGAGCGGTGCAATCTCGCGCGCCGATGCGGCGGTGCGACTCGCCTCCCAATAGGCGATCAAGCAGGCAGGGCCAGCATTGACGTTGACGAGTTCGAGCACTGCGCCGGCCCAGTTCTCGAGTTCGGCAGCATTGAATTGCCTGGAGAGTGCGTCCCACGTCGCCAGAAATAGCGGCCGCAATGCGTCGCGCTGCCGCATGATCATGTGTAGCCGCCTCGCGTCGCCCTCCGGCTCGAACAACACTTGCAGCGTGGCAGATGGCTTTGCGCTCACGGAACGCATGCCGCGATGGCGTCGGTCAGCGCCGCGCGGATCTCGGGATTATCCGTGATCGGCAGCACGATGCCGGCCTGAACGGCAGCCGTCAGCGGCAGGCCGGCGCGGACCATGCGTCCCGTATGGATCAGCATCCGGGTCGATGCGCCTTCGTCGAGGCCGTGTCCCTGCAAATTGCGGGAGCGCTCGGCGATCCTGACCAGAAGGGTCGCCAAATCACTGTCCGCACCGCTTTCGCGGATGATGATCGCGCTCTCGGTGGACGGTGGGGGATAGCCGAAATCGATGGCGATGAAGCGCTGCTTGGTGGACTCCTTGAGGTCCTTCACCGCGCTCTGGTAGCCGGGATTGTAGGAGATCGTGAGCTGGAAGTCCGGATGCGCCGGTACGATCTCGTTGTGCTTCTCCAGCGGCAGGATGCGCCGCGCGTCGGTCAGCGGATGGATCACCACGGTGGTGTCCTGCCGCGCTTCGACGATTTCGTCGAGATAGCAGATGCCGCCGTGACGGACGGCTTGCGTCAGAGGGCCGTCATGCCAGACTGTGCCTGATGGCTCGAGGAGGTAGCGACCGGCGAGGTCGGCAGCGGTCATGTCCTCATGGGCCGCGACCGTGATCAGCGGCTTGCCGAGCCGCCACGCCATGTGTTCGACGAACCGGGTCTTGCCACAGCCGGTCGGTCCCTTCAGCATCACCGGCAGGCGCTCACGGTAGGCGGCCGTGAAGATGTCGATTTCGGTGGCCTGAGGCTCGTAGTAGGGCTCGGTGTTGATCCGATACGCATCAAGCGGCATGAACTGCTCCATTGGGTGAAGGAGCGACGCCTTGAAACTCAAAGCGTCGCCGCCCTTCAAGCATAGGGTGTGGCAGCCTTTGCCTGGGGAGCACGCTACGGCCCTGGAGCGTGCAGGATGGCGCGCAATAGGCGCTTCAATCGCGATTAGAGCCGAAATACGCAATCAAGACAAGCACGTCCTGCGATTGTTCTGCCACCAAGTTCACCACGCGCGGGCATGCGGCTCCGTCGAAGCTTCTCTCCATATGAGCATCCGAGATCTCGTTCTTGGGATGATTGGCAGTCCCGCACTCGCAGATCGTGTGCACTAATTCATCCACCGTCGCGTGCTGCGCGTCGGCGCAGCAGCTTGTCGAGCGCCTCCGCCGGCGAGAGCACGGGCCGCTGATAGATGCAGTAATGGCGGCGGATTTCCGGAGCGCGCAGCCTGATGAAACGCGCACATGGTGCAGCGGCTCACGAAATTGGAGGTGCTCTAAGATATCGATGTTGCGCCACTAATCTCCTGAACGTATGACATGGCTGTCCGCGCCGGTGTGTGGATGCTGTGTGTTTCGGATTCAGATGTCCGATCTAGTGGTTGCCCCTATCGCGGCGCTGATCGAAGCGTATTACGGAGAATTGCGGTCCTACGCCTCCCGCAAGCTCCGCAATCCCGTTGCTGCCGAAGATGTCGTGCAGGAAGCCTGGTTGCGATTTGCCAGCTCGGGCAATGACAAGATCGCCAATCCGCGTGCGTATCTCTACCGGCTCGTCGGCAACCTCGTCATCGATCAGCAGCGCCGCGAGCAGACCCGCCTTGGCGCGGCCGCTCAGCCTTCCGATCATCTCGATGTGGTTGACGAGACGGCCGACACCGAGCGGCAGCTCATGGCGAGGCAGCGGCTGGCGCTTCTGACCAAGGCAGTTTTCGAGTTGCCGCCCCGGTGTCGCGATTGCTTCATCCTTCGACGCTTCGACGACCTCGAGCCGGATGAGATCGCCAAGCGCATGGGAATCAGCCGGAATATGGTTGAAAAGCACCTCCGGCACGCGCTTGTTCACTGTGCCAGGCGTCTGAGCGAAGGCGATTGATTTTTTCTCCCAGCTGACCTCCTCTGTTTTAGAATTGCTCCGTCTTAAAGAGTGAGATGGCGGGCGATCGCCACTCTTGCGGCGCTGTTTTCATGCTGGAACGACGAATCATCCATGAATGACGGGGAGAAGCCGACGGCCCTGGACGAGGCGGCGGAATGGTATGTGCGCCAAGACACCGGGGTGCTGGATGCCGGCGAGCAGGCGCGCTTCCGGGCATGGCTGATGCAGCCGGCTAATCGTGCGGCTTACGAGGAGGTCGCCGGCGCCTGGGACGATCTCGGCCGCATCCCGCGGCCCGGACTAAGCACGGAATTGCCGCGACAGCGTGATGTCCGCGCGGTCTCGCTTCGGCGGCACCCGTCTCGCACATCCCGGCCCCGCCGCTGGGCGGTCGCGGCGGCGGCGGTCGTGGCGGCCGTCACCGCCGGCTATGCGCTCGACCTTCCCATGCGCCTCGAGGCAGATGCCATGACGGCGACCGGCGAGGCCCGGACCGTGACGCTGGATGATGGCAGCAGCGTCGCCTTGAACACTGCCAGCGCCATCGCCGTCGACTATTCGCGCGAGCGGCGGCGCATTCGCCTCTTGCGCGGCGAGGCCGTGTTTACCGTCGCCAGGGACGCCGCGCGGCCGTTCGTCGTCGCTGCCGCGTCCGGCGAGGCCGTCGCGCGCGGCACGGTGTTCGCCGTCCGCAAGGACGACGAGGCCGCGACGGTCACCGTGCTGGAAAGCCATGTGGGCGTGTCCTATCCGGCGGCTGGCCGGACGGCGGTCGAGCTGTCTCCGGGCGAGGCGCTCGATTATTCGCGCCGCGGGCTCGGCCCCGTGCGGGCCGTCGATGCCGATGCGGCGACCGCCTGGCGACGCGGCAAACTGATCTTCGTCGATCGTCCTCTCGGTGAGGTGATCGCGGAGCTCAATCGCTATCATTCTGGACGGATTCAAATCATCGACGGCTCCATCGGCAGCCATCCGGTCAGCGGTGTCTTCGATACCGGGAATCCTCTGCAAGCACTGGAGGTTATCGAGCAAACTCTCGGTCTGCACTCGACGCGGCTGAGCAGCCTTCTGATCCTGCTGCATCACTGATCAAGAAAAACTTCGCTTCGTCGACCTCCTCTTTTCCAAAGCTCCTGCGTCTCACTCTCGGAAGGCGACTGCACCGGCCCGCGGCCGGTGCGAGTTGCGACGGTGAAGTGACGGGGGCGTGGTGTTGGGGACGAGTACGAGGAAACGGATCGAGGTTGCATTCCTGGCGACGACGGCGATGTTTGCGACGAACATGATGTCGTCGGCAGCCATTGCGCAGACTGCGCAGAATCCGAGCAGCGCCGCCGTCCGAATCTATGCGATTCCGGCTGGACCTCTCGCCACCGCGCTCAATCGCTTCGCCGACGCCTCGCAGCTTCAATTGGTCTATAGCGGCGTCATCGCGCGCGGCCGCCAAACCGGCGGTCTCAATGGCGCGTTCACGCCGCAGCAGGCGATAGCGCAGCTTCTGACGGGATCAGGCCTGTCCTATCGCTTCACCAGCGGCAACGCCGTCACGATCTTCGATCCGGCAAACAAGGAGGCCGGCGCGCCGCCTCCCTCCGACGGTTCGCTTCTCCTCGATACGATCGACGTCACGGCCAATCGGCCCGACGGCTTCACGCCCGATACGCCCTATGAGACGCCTGGCTCCGTCTCGCATGTCTCGCGCGAGCAGATCGACCGCGTGCCGCCCACGTCCGCCGGCGACGTGTTCGTCAACGGCGCCCGGCGTGATCTCGGCGGGCAGCCATGTCGGCACCTCGATCAATCCCAACATCCGCGGTCTTCAGGGCATGGGACGCGTCGCGACCATGGTCGACGGCGCGCGACAGACCACGAGCTCCTACCGCGGCTATATCGGAAATCGCGACGAGACCTATGTCGATCCCGACCTGATCGGCGGCATCGACATCTCCAAAGGGCCGAGCACCGGCGTCGGGGTCGGCGGTATCGCCGGCACGATCAATCTGCGCACCCTCGATCCGGGCGACATCGTCAAGGACGGCCAGTCCTACGGTGTTCGTCTCAAGGGCACGGTCGGCACCAATGCGGTGACGGAACGCGCGCCGAGCTTCCTGTCCAGCACCACGATCAACCCAGTCAGCGAGGGCCGTCCATCGTTCTTCAACGGCGGCTCCCAGTCGGGCAGTGCGGCCGTTGCAGCGATCAAGGAGAATTACGAATTCGTGGTTGCCTATTCGAAGCACGTCCAGGGCAACTATTTCGCCGGGACGGACGTGCCTGCCGGCATCACGTTCAAGCCGGCGGCGAACGCCAATGCGCTCGTCGGCCCCGGCCAGGAAGTGTTCAACACGTCGGAGAATACCGACTCGTTCCTGGCCAAGGGAAAGCTGAAATGGGACGACGGCCAATCTCTCGAGCTCGGCTACCTCTCGTATAATTCGCGCTATGGCGAGATCGACGAGCTCAGCTATCAGTTCGCGCTGAACTCGGGGATCCTGCAATATGGCCAGTTTCCGCTCTCGGAAACGCATGTCGATACCTACACGGCCAAGTACAAGTTTCAGCCGTCGGACAATCCCCATGTCAACTTCCGGGCCAATCTCTGGCTGAGCGACTCGGCATCGGAGCGTCATGGCCTGCTGCCGGGGCCCTCGGGGATGACGACCCTTGGCGGCGATACCGGCAACACGTCGGTGTTCGCCACGTCTCTCGGCCAGCTCACCTGGGACAATGGCGTGGAGTTCACGCGCGAGCACGCGACGGCGGAGCAGTTCGCGAGTTCGATTACCGGATCGGAAGGCTGGGAGACCAACGGCCCCTCGGGCGTGCGGCTGATGACCGGAACGTTCAGCAACGCAAGCCTGAAGCCGATCAGCTGGCTGACGCTTTCCGGTGGACTGCGCTACGACCACTACAACTCCGAGGGGGAGGGGTATCTCACCAAGTTTCCGGATCGCTCCGGCGGACGCGCGAGCCCCAATGCCGGCATCACCATTTCGCCGGTTGAAGGCATTCAGTTCTATGGTCAGTATAAGGAAGGCTTCCGTCCGCCGAGTCTTCGCGAATCCCATTGGCACTATCAGGGGCTGCTCTGGAACAACCCGAACCTGCAGCCCGAGATCTCCAAGAACTACGAAGGCGGCGTGAACATCCTGCGCAATGACGTCGTCCGCGCCGGTGACAAGCTTCGCGTCAAGCTGTCCTATTTCGACAATCACTACGACGATTACATCGTCCGCTTCCAGACGGGGGACGAAGGCGTCACGGGTGATCACAAATACCAATGGTACAACATCCACGGCGCAAACTTCCGCGGCTTCGAGATCTCCGGCGGATACGACGCAGGATCGGTCTTCCTCGAAGGCAATTTCACGAAATACACGAAGATTGAATATTGCGAGACCGCCTCCACCTGCGCGCCGCCGCTCTCTACGGCGGTTGCCAGCGCGACGGGTGCACTCAAGAATGACTACGCCGCGAACTATATCCCGCCGGAATATTCCGGAAGCGTCACGGCGGGCATCCGGCTGTTCGACCAGAGACTGACATTGGGTGCGCGGACGCAATTCTCCTCGGCGCGCTCGGGCAGCGTCTGGCCGCCATCCGGCTCGGCGACGTTCAGCTGGCCGTCCTACCGCGTGTACGACCTCTTCGGCAGTTACAAGATCGACGCCAATTCCATTGTGAACTTCAGTGTCGAGAACATCACCGATCAATACTATTTCGGCGCGCTCACCTCGATCGGCGTCCCGTCTCCAGGCCGTACGGCCCGTGTCAGCTACACGACGACGCTGGACGACACCAGTCCGCTGGTCCGCAAGCTCCCACAAGTCAAATTGGGCAATGCCTCGCTCGGCGCGCCGGGAAGCGACTGGACCGGCTTGTATGTTGGCGGGCATCTCGGCTACGGCCTGGGCAAGAGCCGGGGCGTGACCAAGACCGGCAACGGAACGCCTGACGCCGTCGCCGCGACGGAGTCGGCCAACGTCGACGTCTCCGATCTCACGAGGGGATTCCAGGGCGGATTCAACTATCAGTTCGCCAACCGCCTGGTGATCGGCGCCGAGGGCGAGTTCTCCTGGACCAAGCTGAGGGCCACGCAGGAGGCCATCGCAACCGAGTCGCCGCAGCTGGCGGCGGGTAGCTTCCTCCAGGCCAAGACCGACTACAGATTTGATTGGACGGCTTCGCTGCGTGCGCGGCTCGGTTACGCCTTCGATCGCACCTTGCTCTATGCGGCAGGCGGCATCGCGTTCCTGAACGAGACCGAAACGCGCACGCAATATCTGGCACAGACCGGCGCGGTGGCCGGCACACAGGTGAGGTTCATGGAACAAGCCTCGGCGGTACGCCGCGGTTGGACCTTGGGCGCCGGCTTCGAGTACGCGCTCACCAATCATTGGACGCTGAAGGGCGAGTATTCCTATGACCATTTCGGCAATCAGGAATTCCTCTTCCCGGGTGCCACCGCCGGAGCCATAGGTCCATCGACCGTGAGGGTCTGCGTTGTGTTTCTGCCGAACGGCACATGCCGTGTCTACACCAACCGGACAGTGCCGGGCTCCTCCCAAACCACCAACGGACGCAAGGCGGAGAACGACCTCGACCTGCATGCAATCAAATTCGGCGTGAACTACCGCTTCTGATCGTTCCGATGGTGAGGACAGCAATCCGGATCGGCTTCGACATGACGAACGAGCAGGTACCACTTTCGGATCAGATCAATCGCGCCTTCAGGGAGAACCAGCGCATGAGCACCGTCGACGTCGAAACGTCTCTCGAAACCAGCCGGTCCAGACGCCTCAAAGCCGAGACGGAGGGGCAGCACAACAGTCTCGATGAATCGATCATGGCGCAAAACCCCTTCGCCAGCCGTGAGAGGTATGGCCGCTTCGTCAACGTGCAGCATGAATTCCATCGGACGATCGATCCGCTTTATTCCAGTCCGAGGCTCGGTCAATTGCTGCCCGACCTCGCAAGCCGGCGGCGGTTTGGATTGATCGGACAGGATCTGGGCGATCTGGGCGTCGCGCCGATCGTCGTCCGCGGCGAAGCCGAATTCAGCCATGCGGACGCCGGGATCGACCTGCCGACGGCGCTCGGCTGGCTCTACGTCGCGGAGGGCTCGAATCTCGGCGCGGCGTTTTTGCTCAAGGCCGCCGGAAGACTCGGCTTGTCGGAGGTCTTCGGCGCCCGCCATCTGGCGGCAGCACCAGAGGGGCGCGCCGCGCATTGGAAGGCGTTCACGGCGGCGCTCGATGCCGTGAACCTCTCCGGCCCCGAGGAGGAACGTGCCGTCGCCGGAGCGCGAGCTGCTTTTTCCCGCGTGCAGGAGCTGGTGTCCCGTCTGCTGCATCCAGCGGCGGGGAAATGACGGCGAGCGAATAGCCACTGATAAGAGGCCATGATGAGCGCTGAATTGGTTTTTGCTGCATCGTTCTTTGTCTTCTTGAACACTTGCACGGTCTTCACTTGCCTGCCCGAAGGAAAGCGCCTTTGGGTCATGCAAGCGATCGTAGCGTTCGTCGTCGGCGTCTTCGTCAAGGGCTTTCCTTCGCGTGAGGATGGGCAAACCGCAAGCCAGCGAAAACTGATCGTTTCAGAAGCTAGCCAGCCAGCGGTGCGCATCATTTGCCGATCGGTCGGTGACGCGGAGGATGCGCGGACGTCGAACGCCTCCGTGAATGTGAGCTGGAAAAGACGATGGGAAGGACGCGACATGACACGCTCGGAGAAGCGGCGTTGGACGATGACGACGATCGTGCTGATCGTCACCTTGGCGTCGGGATTATCCTGCGCGGTGGCAGAGCAGCCGGACACGCCGCCTGCCGCGAGCCTCACTGCTCCGGCCAGCCAGCCGGTTTCGGCAGAGGCTGCAGAGGCGGTCAAGCCGGTCTTGGCCGGGACCGTCCCGGCCGTTCGTTCCGAGGGTTCGTCGCGGAGCCCGGACCCGCGCGCCGGCATGCCGCATGACCTGTCACCGCTGGGAATGTTTGCTGCGGCCGATTGGGTGGTCAAGGGCGTGATGGTCGGCCTTGCCTTTGCGTCGCTCGTGACCTGGATGGTGCTGTTCGTGAAGGCTGTCGAGATTGCCTGCGCGCAGGCGCGGGCCCAACGCGCGTTCGACGTCATCACGGTTTCGGACAGCCTCGCCGCAGCCGAAGACGCACTGATCGAGCGCGGTGGGCCTGCCGCCTTCATGGTGCGATCGGCCAGCGAGGAAATGGCGCGCTCGGCGGCGGCGCTGGACTTTGCCGGCAATGTCGGTCTCAAGGAGCGTGTCATTTCGAGGCTTGTCCGTATCGAGGCCCAGGCCGGCCGGCGCCTGACCCGGGGTACCGGGCTCTTGGCGACGATCGGTTCGACCGCTCCCTTTGTCGGCCTGTTCGGGACGGTGTGGGGCATCATGAACGCCTTCATCGGTATCTCGCAGGCACAGACCACCAATCTCGCCGTGGTCGCGCCCGGCATCGCCGAGGCCCTGCTCGCCACTGCGATGGGTCTCGTCGCGGCGATTCCGGCGGTGGTCCTCTACAATGTGTTCGCCCGCACCATCACCGGCTATCGCCAATTGCTCGCCGACGTGGCGGCCGGGGTCGAACGCCTCGTCAGCCGCGATCTCGATTTCCGCAAGGTTCCGGACGCGCGGGCGGCGCTTCCGCTGGCAGCCGAGTAGACGTCATGGCCGGTGGAATACGCGAACGCGTCGATGACGGACTCGAAGAGAGCCACGACATCAATGTCACGCCGTTCATCGACGTGATGCTGGTGCTCCTCATCATCTTCATGGTGGCGGCTCCGCTCGCGACAGTCGATATCCATGTCGACTTGCCGGCGTCGACCGCCCAGCCTGTACCCCGTCCCGACAGGCCGCTCTATCTGTCCCTGAAGGAAGATCTGACAGTCGCTCTCGGCAACGACCCGGTGGCGCGCGAGAGCCTTCAGGCCGCACTGGACGGCGCCACGCAAGGCAACAAGGACACGCGCATCTTCGTGCGAGCCGACAGGACGGTCGACTACCAGCATCTCATGGAGGTGATGAACTTGCTGCGGGGGGCCGGCTATCTGAAGGTCGCGCTGGTCGGCCTTGAGCTCGCACCCGCACCGGCGACGGTCGATAGCGCCGTTCCCGGAAAAGATCCGACGTCGTCGCCGGCGACAGGTGCACCGTGAATCGTTTCGGCGGATTCGTCACGCGCGAGGTCAGGCTTGCGGAGGCGGTGCTCTGGGTCTCCGGTGCAGTCTTTACGATTGCGTTCCATGCAGGGATCGCAGCCTGGCTGCTGCGATCCGACCTCGTGGTTGCCGCCGCCGACGCGCCGCCCACGGCCGTCATGATCGAATTGGCCGAGACGCCGCAGGCGGCGATGACGGAAATGAACGAGCCCACGCCGGCGTTGAGATCCGTCGAGGAAAACGTCGCCCAGCTCGAGCAGAAGCAGGAGGAGACGCCCAAGGACCCGCCCAAGGACCCGCCGCCCGAACCGACGGTCGAACCCGAGCCTGTCGAGCAGGTGGTCAGGGAGAAACCGCCACACCTGGAGAAGGTCGAGGTTTCGCTACCGGCGGCCAGGCCCAAAATGGCAAAGCGAACGCAGAAGCCAAAACCGCGCAAGGAGCACGCCGCAACGGAAGCCCAAGCCGCGATCCGCGCCCAGGCACAAGCCCAACAATCGAGCCGCACCGCCGCCGCGCAGACGGCGTCTGGGGCCTCCTCCCTGTCACCTGCCAGCTGGCAATCGCTCCTGATGGGACATCTGGAACGGCACAAGCGCTATCCGTCAGGTGCCCAGTCGAGGGGCGAGGGCGGCGTTGCCTACGTGCGCTTCTCCATCGATGAGAGAGGCAATGTGCTCTCCGCAAGCCTCGCCCGTTCGGCAGGCTCAGCTGAACTCGACCGAGAGGTGATCGCGCTGGTGCACCGTGCCTCGCCGGTACCGGCACCTCCGGCGGGCGCCAGGCGATCCATCACGGCGCCTGTACGCTTCAGCACGCGATGACACATCATGGTTCTGCTGCAAGATGGTCTGTGTGACTGCGGTATCCGGGGCGTCAGGTGCCATCTGTTCTTTCGATGCGTGGGTGATTGCAGTGCCGAGCTCCGCGGTGGCACTATTCCTCACCGTAGCGCGCTGCGCCGGTCATGTACTCGAGCTACGCGCGTGCCGCATCACATCGAAATTGAGAGGCGCTTGCTTCGCGTGAACGCACGGGCTAGCGCGACCACCTTTACTACAAGATGGCTTTCTCAGCGCGGCTTGCCTCTCGACGAACCGGCGTCGTCGCTAGCGACTAGCGCAGTACGACTTCTCGATCTGTCCAACGAAGATAATGCCGCGGTGCAGCGCCAAGTTCGCGCTTGAACATGGCGGCGAATGCGCTCGGGCTGTCATAGCCCACGTCCAGCGCTACGCATGTGACGGGTTCGCCTGCGCCCAGGCGTGCCAAAGCTTCCAAGAGCCGCACGCGTTGTCGCCACACTGAAAAGCTCTGACCGGTCTCGCGGCGGAACAGCCTCGTCAGCGTTCGCCGGCTGAGGCTGCATTTGTCGGCCCAGTCGTCGAGCGTGAGGTCCGATGAGGGGTCGCCAAGCACTGCCTTGCAGATCGCCGCAAGGCGGGGGTCCGGTGGCACCTGCACGTGAAGCGTCACCTCCGGCATGTGTAAGATCTCGGCGAGCAGGAGTTCGAGAAGCTTGCCGTCGCGTCCGTCCTGGTCGTAGGTCTGCGGCATCCGCACCGCCTCGTCCATCAGGGCTTCGACGAGCGAGGATGCACGAATCAGGCGGCACGTCTCCGACGTTTCTCGCCGGCGATCAGGCGTGACATAGATCGTCTGGGCCTCGACTTCACCCCAGGCGCGCGACTGATGTACAACGCCAGCCGGAATCCATAAACCATGCCCGGGTGGAACCACGAAATGACCGCGCTCGGTCATCATCGCCGTGACGCCGGTGATCTGCAGGATGAACTGGTCGCGCCGATGTGCGTGCCGCGTGCTGGTGCTCTCGTTCGGATAAGTTGCGGTCATCGCGGCGACCGGCCGCGCGATCGTCTGAAGTTGTCCCGCATAGTTGGCGGCCGCTGCGGGGCCCTCCTGTTTGCTGCAAATGCGCAATTCGCTGGTCACATCTCGCCGCGTTACGACTTTCACGTGTCGTGAACTCCCGATCCAAGTCCTTTTCTGCAAGGCTCTTATGCATCTTCCGGGCCAGATATGGCCCGATCGCGATGGTTCTTGTCCCCGGTCAGGTAGCGCGGGACAGGGCGTTTGGCAACAATGCTCGCGCCGGCCATGTTCGTCGAACCCGAATACGGCGTCTGGCAAAGTCCTTCTCACGCCGATATGCGGACACGGAGAGCTCGATGAACAGACGCGAATTCACCCAGGCCATGCTGGCCGCCGGCGCCGCTATTCCCTTCAGCATCACGCGCGCGGCCGGCCAGACCCGCGGTGGAACGCTCAACACCATCATCCAGCCCGAGCCGCCGCTGCTGGTCACCGCCTTCAACCAGCAGCAGCCGACGCTGACGCTCGGCGGCAAGATCTACGAGAGCCTTCTCAAATATGGCGCTGACCTCAAGCCGATGCCGGGGATGGCGCAGTCCTGGGAGATTTCGCCGGACGGGCTGACCTATACGTTCAAGCTGTTTCCCAACATCACCTTCCACGACGGCAAGCCGATGACGTCCGAGGACGTCGTGTTCTCCTGCATGAAGGTGTTGACCGAGACGCATCCGCGCGCGCGGCAGAATTTTGCGCGCGTCGCTTCGGCCGAGGCGCCCGATCCGCTCACCGTCGTGTTCAAGCTGAAGCAGCCCTTTGCGCCGTTCCTCGGCTGCTTTGACTGCACCTCGGCACCGATCGTGCCAAAGCACATCTATGAAGGCACCGACTACCGCAAGAACCCGCTGAACGACAAGGCGATCGGCACCGGCCCATTCAAGCTGAAGGAATGGGTGCGCGGCTCGCATGTCCATCTGGTGCGCCATGAAGGATACTATCTGAAGGACCAGCCGTATCTTGACGAGATCATCTATCGCATCATCCCGGATTCGGCATCGCGCGCGCTGGCGCTGGAGAACGGCACGGTGCAGCTCGCGCAATGGACCGACGTCGAGTTCTTCGACGTGCAGCGCTTCAAGGCGCAGAAGAACCTCGAAGTCACCACCAAGGGCTATGAGTATTTCGCGCCGCACCAGTGGCTCGAGATGAACAACCGCGTCGCGCCGATGAACGACAAGCGCTTCCGGCAGGCGGTGATGCACCTGATCGACCGCGATGCGCTCGCCAAGCGGGTCTATTTCGGCAGCGCCAAGGTCGCGACCGGCCCGATCTCGTCCAAGACGAAATTCTACGACGGCAAGGTCAAACGCTACGACTATTCGATCGACAAGGCCAAGGCGCTGCTCGACGAGATGGGGCTGAAGCCCGGCGCCAACGGCAAGCGCGCAGAGATCAAATACATCGTGCCGCCTTACGGCGAATCCTATCAGCGCGCCGGCGAGTTCTTCCGCCAGAGCTTTGCCCGCGTCGGCATCGATCTCGTCCTCGTCGGCACCGACATGGCCGGCTGGGCCGAGAAAGTCGGCAACTGGGACTATGAGATGACCCAGAACCTGCTCTACCAGCTCGGCGATCCTGCGCTCGGCGTTTCCCGCACTTACGTGTCGTCGAACATCAAGAAAGGCATCCTGTTCTCGAACACCGAAGGCTATTCCAACCCCGAGGTCGACAGGCTGTTCGACGAGGCCGCCGTCACGCTCGACGAGGCCAAGCGACAGGAGCTCTATTCCAAGGTGCAGCAGATTCTGGTCGAGGACGTGCCGGTCGCCTGGACGCTGGAGCTCGAATACCCCATCATCTACGACAAGGCGTTCAAGAACATCGTGTCGACCGGCATCGGCTCGCACGAAACCTTCGGGTCGGTCTACAAATCGTGATCCGTCTCGGCAGCGCGGCGACGATCGGGCTGATGGCGCTGAGCCGGATTGCCCAGCTCGTCGCCGTCATCCTCGTCATCGCCACTTTCAACTTCGTGCTGGTGCGGGCCGCCCCTGGCGATCCCGCCCAGGTCATGGCCGGCCAATCCGGCGCGTCCGACCCGAAGCTGCTGGAAGATCTGCGCCAGGAATATGGGCTCGACAAGCCCTACGCCGTGCAGCTCGCAAGCTATCTCGGCCGCGTCGTCAGGCTCGACCTCGGCTATTCCTACCGCCAGCGCCGCGCGGTGGTCGATCTCATCCTGGAGCGGCTGCCGGCGACGCTGCTGTTGACGGTGACGGCCTTCTGCCTCGCGCTGCTGATCGGCACGATCCTCGGCGCGCTCGCTGGGCTGGCGGCGGGCAGCGTGCTCGATACGGTCTTCACCGTGCTGTCGCTGGTGCTTTATGCGACGCCGGTGTTCTGGCTGGGGCTGATGCTGGTGCTGGTCTTTTCCGTGACACTCGGCTGGCTGCCGCCGTTCGGTTACGAGACCATCAACGTCAAGCTCTCGCCGCTGGAGCATGCGCTCGACATCGCCAAGCACATGATCATGCCGGTGACTTCGCTCGCGGCGATCTATCTCGCGATCTATGCCCGGCTGATGCGCTCCTCGATCATCGAGGTCGCGCAGCAGGATTTCATCAAGACCGCGCGCGCCAAGGGCCTGTCGGGTCCGAGCATCGTCGTCGGTCACATGCTGCGTAACGCGCTGGTGCCGGTCGTCACGGTCGCCGGCATGCAGGCGGGCGCACTCGTCGGGGGCGCCGTGGTCATCGAGACGGTGTTCGCCTGGCCGGGCCTCGGCCGGCTGACCTTCGATGCGCTGCTCCAGCGTGATTATCCCGTGCTGCTCGGCATCTTTCTCATCCTGTCGATCGTGGTCATCGTGCTCAATCTGCTGACCGATCTGATCTACAGGCTGATCGATCCCCGCATGACGACGGGAGCTGCGTGATGGATGCGATCCGCGCCTTCCTGCGTCATCCCTCAGGGATGGTCGGCCTCGTCGTGCTGCTTGTCGTGGTCGTCATCGCGCTCATCGCGCCCATCGTCTTTCCGGTCTCGCCCTGGGAAATGGTCAGCGCGCCGTTCACGCCGCCCGGCGAAGACGGCCTGCTGTTCGGCGGCGACACGCTCGGCCGCGACGTTGCGGCCGGCGTTGCCTATGGTGCCCGCGTCTCGCTCGTGATCGGCATCGCCTCGGCCATGGCGGCGATGGTGATCGGCGTCACGATCGGCGCGATTTCAGGCTATTTCGGCGGCAAGGTCGATCTCGTGCTGATGCGGATGACGGAGCTGTTCCAGACCATCCCGGCCTTCGTGCTTGCGATCCTGTTGGTTGCGACCTTCAACCCGTCGCTGCGCACGATCATCCTGACCATCGGCGCGGTGAGCTGGCCGCCGCTGGCGCGCCTCACCCGCGCCGAGTTCCTGCGCCTGCGCAACCGGGAGTTCGTCGAAGCCGCGCTGTGCCAGGGTGAGGGCACCTTGCGGATCGTGCTCGGCCATATCCTGCCCAATGCGATCTCGCCGATCCTGGTCGTGACCTCGCTGACCGTCGCGACCGCCATCCTGCTCGAGAGCGCGCTGTCCTTCATGGGCCTCGGCGATCCCAATCTGATGTCCTGGGGTTTCATGATCGGCGCCGGCCGCACCGTGATCCGCAATGCCTGGTGGATGAGTGTGTTCCCGGGTCTCGCTATCCTCATTACCGTGCTCGCGATCAATCTGTTCGGCGAGGGTCTGTCCGATGTCCTCAATCCGCGTGTGTCGAGGCGCCGGTCATGAGCGACGCCGTGCAAGCCAAGGCACCCGTTCTGTCGGTCGAGGGGCTCTCGATCGCGCTACCCGAAGGCGGCGATCGTTCGTTCGCGGTCGAGAACGTCTTCTTCGAGGTCAAGCCCAACGAAGTCGTCTGCCTCGTCGGCGAATCCGGCTCGGGCAAGTCGATGATCGCCCATGCGGTGCTGTCGCTGCTGCCGAAGAGCGTCAATATTGCCGCGGGCGCCGTGACCGTCGCGGGGCAAAATCCGGAAAAGCTCGACCGGCAGGCGCTGCGCCGCCTGCGCGGCGGCGAAGCCGCGATGATCTTTCAGGAGCCGTTGTCCTCGCTGAACCCGCTCAAGCGGGTCGGCAGGCAGATCGAGGAGATGATCCTCAGCCATCAAAAGCCGATGCCGTCGGCAATTGAGGTGCACGAACGCGTGCAGCAGCTCCTGACGCAGGTCGGCCTGCCAAATCCAAAGCTGCTTGAGAAGAGCTATCCGTTCGAGCTGTCCGGCGGACAGCGCCAGCGCGTCATGATCGCGATGGCGATGGCCAATCGCCCGGCGCTCCTGATCGCTGACGAGCCGACCACAGCGCTCGACGTCACCACCCAACGTCAGATCCTGCGCCTGATCGACGATCTCCGACGCGACCGCGGCATGGGCGTGCTGTTGATCACCCATGATTTTGGCGTCGTTGCCGATGTCGCCGACCGCGTCGTGGTGCTTCGTCATGGCAAGGTGGTGGAGCAGGGGACGGTCGAGGAAGTCCTGCGCAATCCTAAGGCTGACTACACCCGCGAGTTGATCGATGCGGTGCCGAAGGCGCGGCTCGATGAGATCCGCCGCACCGCGGTCCATCCTACACCGCTGCTCGAAGTCATCGGTCTTGAGAAGACATTCCGGGTCAAGCGCGGCCTGTTGCAGCCGCCGCGCGAGGTCGTCGCGGCGGACGGCATCTCGCTGACGCTGCATGAGGGCGAGACGCTCGCCGTCGTCGGCGAATCCGGGTCCGGCAAGTCGACGCTCGGGCGCATGATCATGCGTCTGACCGAGCCGGATGGCGGTGCGATCCGCTTCAACGGCCAGGATCTCCGCCGGCTCCGCGGCGAGGCGCTCCGCCAGGCGCGAAAGCAGCTCCAGATCGTGTTCCAGGATCCGTTTGCGAGCCTCGATCCGCGCCAGAAGGTCGGCGATGCCATTGCGCGCGGACCAATGGCCTTTGGCACGTCGCGCACGGAAGCGATGGAGCAGGCGAGGAAGCTGCTGGTGCGAGTTGGTCTCAATGCCGTCGCCGCCGATCGTTACCCCCACGAATTCTCCGGTGGCCAGCGCCAGCGCATCTGTATTGCGCGCGCACTGGCACTCGAGCCGCGCGTGCTGATCGCCGACGAAGCCGTGTCGGCGCTCGACGTTTCCGTCCAGGCTCAGGTGCTGGCGCTGCTTGCCGAGCTCCGTCAGGAGATGAAGCTCGCCATGATCTTCATCACCCACGACCTGCGGATCGCCGCCGAGATCGCCGACCGCGTCATCGTGCTACAGAAGGGGCGCATCGTGGAGGAAGGCGCGACCGCGGACGTTTTCACGGCCCCTCAAGCCGCCTACACGCGCGACCTGCTCGATGCGATCCCGGGCCGCGATTTCTTCGACCAGCCGGGCTTTGCCAGCGTGACCGGCGCACGACCGACAGCAAGGATGAGTTCATGACCGACAACCTTCCCCTTCCAGCCGGCGCGCGCGAGCGTATCGAGGCCGCTGTGGATGCCGCCTTCGACAAGCAGATCGACACCACGATCGCGTTCACGGCGATCCCGAGCACGCGCGCGGCGGAGGCGCCCTGTCAGGACATGTTCGCAAAGCTGTTGCGCGATCGCGGCTACGAGGTCGATGACTGGGTCATCAACCAGGACGATCTCAAGACCCTGCCGGGCTATGGTCCGGTCGAGACCGATTTCTCGCGCGCCCGCAGTGTCGTCGGCACCTACCGTCCGGCGAAGGAAGAGGGCCGCTCGCTGATCCTCCAGGGTCATTGCGACGTCGTGCCTGCCGGCCCGCTCGACATGTGGGAGCGGCCGCCGTTCCAGCCGGTGGTCGAGAACGGCTGGCTCTATGGCCGCGGCGCCGGCGACATGAAGTCCGGTACCATCTCGGCGCTCTATGCGCTCGATGCGATCAAGGCCGCGGGCTACAGGCCCAAGGGCCGCATCCACCTGCAATCGGTGATCGAGGAGGAGAGCACCGGTCTCGGCGCGCTCTCCACACTTCAGCGCGGCTATCGTGCCGATGCCTGCATCTTGCCCGAGCCGACCGACGAGAAGCTGATGCGCGCCCAGGTCGGCGTGATCTGGTTCCGCCTCAAGGTGCGCGGGATTCCGGTTCACGTCGCGCGCGCCGGAACCGGCTCGAATGCGATCAAGGCTGCAATCCACCTGATCCAGAAGCTCGAAGGTCTCGAAGCCGAATGGAACGAGCGCGCCAAGACGCACCCCTCGTTCAAATCGGTCGAGCATCCGCTCAACTTCAATCCTGGAATCATCAAGGGCGGTGACTGGGCCTCCAGCGTGCCCGCCTGGTGCGATGTCGATTGCCGCATCGGTGTGCTGCCCGGCTGGAAGATCGCCGATGCCCAGGCCGAGATCGTGGATTTCGTCGCCAAGGCGGCGCGCTCGCATCCGTTCCTCGCCAACAATCCGCCGGAGATCGTCTGGTCCGGCTTCCTGTCGCCGGGCTATGACGCGACCGAGATTCAGGAAAGTGAAGCGGTTCTGGCTCCGGTCTACGAGCATGTGTTCGGCCGCAAGCTGACCAGCTTCTCGTCTACCGCGCTAACCGATGCGCGCTTCTATGGTCTCGACTTCGGCGTCCCCGCCTTCTGCTTCGGTGCCACGATGGAAGGTGCCCACGGCTTCAACGAGCGCGTTGATCTTGCCTCGGTGAAGCGGGTCACCAAGGCGCTCGCGCTGTTCACCGCGAGCTGGTGCGGAATCGAGGCCAACTAGCCGAAAGAGGGAAACTCACCTCAAAAAGGGAGGTTCGCGAATGGACAGCGAGGGTGCAGGCGGCAAGCCGCCGGTCAAGACGCAACAGGATCTCCGTGCGCATTTCGGGCAGCTCAGCCCGCTTGCCGAAAAGAAGGTTCTCGACCATCTCGACCAGTTCTGCCGCGACTTCATCGCGCTCTCCCCGTTCCTCGTCCTCGCCACCAGCGACGGCAACGGTCATGCCGATGCAAGCCCGCGCGGCGACGCGCCGGGCTTCGTCGCCGTGCTCGACGACAAGACGCTGTTGATCCCCGATCGGCGCGGCAACAACCGCGTCGACACCTTTGGCAACATCATCGCTTCGCCCGGCATCGGCTTGATCTTCCTGGTGCCCGGAATCAACGAGACCCTGCGCGTCAATGGCCGCGCCGAGATCTCGCAGGACGCCGAGCTGCTGACGCCGCTCGCGGTGCAGAACGTCGTCCCGATCATCGGACTCAAGATCCACGTCGAGGAGACCTATTTCCATTGTGGCAAGGCGCTGATGCGCTCGAAGCTCTGGAATCCGGCTGCTCAGGTCGAGCGCAACAGTTTCCCGACGCTCGGCCGGATCATCGCCGAGCAGACTGCGACCATCGCAGTCGAAGAGGCCGAGAAGACGATGGAAGAAGGATACCGTACGAGGCTCTACTGAGAATGACCAGTCTGACCTCCTGGCGACAACGGGTGCGCCGTCGCGGTCGCCAGCCCTTGCTAACTCCATCTGCGCCCGTTTGCCCGTTGGGTCGGTGAAACGGAAGGCCCACACCCGATCACCGCTCCCGCGCCCAACCAGATAGAGGCCCCCTGTCTGCATGAACGCCAGCTTGCAGGGATTTAACTTGGTTCGAATTGAGCGCCACTTTAACGTTCCGTTTCGCTTACCACTTACCGGCACGGATGCTTTGCCCGTCACGGTCAGCGAATCCACGGGAACCGGGTGCGGGTGTGTGACCGTCACGGATACTTTCAAACGGACCCATGCGCCGCCTTACCACTTTTTTTACCTTGGCCGGCTGGCGTTTAGCGATTTTTGGCGAAGACAGACGATGGCTTATCGACCTAAGGTACTGTAGATAAAGCAGAATATGAAGAGTGACGATGTTCGGTGATAGCAGACGCGGCGCTGAAATTGGAAACATGATCCGTGACGGCATTCGGTAAACTCGTCCGCACCACGGCGTTCCGGCTGACGCTGGTCTATCTGCTGCTGTTCGCGATGTTTGCGGCCTCGCTGCTTGGTTATTTCGCCTGGAATACGCGGCGACTGATCACCGAGGAGATCACGCAGACGGTCAATGCCGAGACCTCGGAGATCAACGAGATCTACGGCCGCGGCGGCATGTTTCGCCTGGTGCGCACGATCGAATATCGGGCACTGCGGCCGGGCGCCAACCTCTACCTCGTGACCACGCCGACGGGCCAGGCGATTGCCGGCAATGTCGGCTCGCTGGCGCCGGGCGTGATGGCGACGCGCGGCTGGTCGGAGACGGCCTACCGGCGGATCGAGGATACAGATGATCGCGACCATCGCGCGCTCGTTCGCGTCACCGAATTGGAAAACGGCTTCCGGCTTCTGATCGGCCGCGACCTCGCCGAGCGGCGGCGCCTGTTCGGTATCGTCGCCAAGGCGGCGCAATGGTCGGTCCTGATCGTGGTCGTGCTTGGCCTCGCCGGCGGCATTTTCGTCGCACGGAGGGTGCTGAGGCGCATCGACGCGATGACCGGCACAGCGCAGCGGATCATGACCGGAGATCTCAGCGAGCGCCTGCCCGTGGGGCGCAGCGGCGACGAAATCGATCGTCTCGCCGAGAACCTCAACGCCATGCTCGAGCGGATCGAGGCGCTGATGGCGGGCCTGAAGGAGGTCTCCGACAACATCGCCCACGACCTCAAGACGCCGTTGACGCGGCTGCGCAATCGCGCCGAGGAGGCGCTGGCGAGATCAGGCTGCGAGGCCGATTACCGTGCCGCGCTGGAGCGGACCATCGAGGAATCCGACGGGCTGATTCGTACTTTCAACGCGCTTCTGATGATCGCACGTGCCGAGTCCGGACAGGCGCGCGGCAACATGGATGATTTCGACGCCGCCGAGGTCGCCAATGGCATCCACGAGCTCTACGAGCCCCTGGCGGAGGACGACGGCATGACCTTGAAGGTGAAGGCCGATCCGACGCCGGTTCACGCCAACCGCGAGTTGATCAGCCAGGCGCTCGCCAATCTGGTCGAGAATGCGATCAAATACGGCAAGCCTGCTTCGCAGTCCCCGGGAGCCGTGGTCAGCATGGATAGCCGGCAGATCACGATCGAGGCCCGGCGTGAGGACGATCAGGTGCTGCTCAGCGTCACCGATCGCGGCCCGGGAATCCCCGAAAACGACCGCAAGCATGTCGTCGAGCGATTCGTCCGGCTGGAGGCGAGCCGCACTCTGCCGGGCTCCGGCCTCGGCCTCAGCCTCGCCTCGGCTGTTGCCACGCTGCATGGCGGAGAATTGCGGCTGGGCGATGCCCATCCCGGTCTTGTCGCCACGCTGGTGCTGCCGGCGCGCGTGGGCGCGGGCGGCAGGGTTGCTCCGCCAATGCCGGATGTGCCACAGAAGGTGGCATGAACCACTCCGCGCCGGGAAACGCGGACAAGCATGGTGAGAGGCTGGCCGCACGCTTTGCGGAGGCCCCCCATATTGCCGCTTCCACAACCGACGAACGACGTTTGGAAAGCTGGCTGGCCGAGCTCGAGCCGGCCCAATCGGCGCGTCTGGAAGCGCTCCTGGGCCACCCCTTCGCCCGCGACATCCTGGCCGGGATCGCGGAATTCTCGCCCTATCTGTTCGATCTGGTGCGCGCTGATGCCCCGCGCCTGATCCGGCTGCTCGAATGCGATCCGGACCCGCATCTCGCCGCACTGATCGCTGAGGCAAGGGGCGCGGTGCTCGCCGCCCCTGACGAGGCCGAGGTGATGCGGCTGCTTCGCCGGATGAAGGCGGAAGCCGCGCTGCTGATCGCGCTGTGCGACATTGGCGGTGTCTGGCCGGTGATGCGGGTGACGGCGGCGCTCACCGATGTTGCCGTGTCCTCCGTGCAGGCGGCGCTGCAATATCTGCTGCGGCAGGAAGCCGCACGCGGCAAGCTCTCGCCGCCCAATCCGGAGGCACCCGAAGAGGGCTGCGGGCTGATCGTGCTCGCGATGGGCAAGATGGGCGCGGGCGAGCTGAACTATTCCAGCGACATCGATCTGATCGTGTTCTTCGATCCCGATGCGACGACGCTGGCGGCGGACATCGAGCCGCAGCCGTTCTTCGTCCGTGTCACACAGGGGATGGCGCGCATCCTCCAGCAGCGCACCTATGACGGTTACGTCTTCCGCGTCGATCTGCGCCTGCGGCCCGATCCGTCCTCGACACAGGTGGCGATCGCGCGGGACGCCGCGCTGAATTACTACGAGCGGGAAGGCCGCACCTGGGAGCGCGCTGCGATGATCAAGGCGCGGGCCTGCGCCGGCGATGCCAGGGCGGGTGAAGCGCTTCTGGCGGAGATCGCGCCCTTCGTCTGGCGCAAGCACCTCGACTTCGCCGCGCTCGCCGACGTTCACGACATGAAGCGGCAGATGCAAACCTATCGTGGCCAGAGCGAGATCGCGGTCGAGGGACATAATGTCAAGGTCGGGCGCGGCGGCATCCGCGAGATCGAGTTCTTCGCCCAGACCCAGCAGCTGATTGCGGGCGGCCGCCATCCGGAATTGCGGGTGCGGCCGACGCTGAGGGCGCTCGATGTACTCGCCTCCAGCAAGTGGATCACTTCTGCGGCGCGCGACGAGCTGACGACGGCCTATGAATTCCTGCGCCGGGTCGAGCATCGCCTCCAGATGATCGCCGACGAGCAGACCCATACACTGCCTGAGGACAGGCAAGCGGTCGAGCGCTTCGCGTGGTTCTTCGGCTATCAGGATCGCGAAGCCTTTGCGCGCGACCTGTTGCACCAGCTCCAGATCGTCCAGGGTCACTACGAAAAACTGTTCGAGGGCGACGATCCGATCGGGACGGCCAGGCTGCCGGCGCTCGACTATAGTGCAGGTCCCGACGATCCGCGCCTGCTCCAGCACCTGGCGACGCTGGGCTTCAAGAAGCCGGCCGCCGTCGCGCAGACCGTGCGCGACTGGATCACCGGCGACTACCGCGTATTCCGCAATGAGGCGACGCGAAGCGCCTTCGTCGAATTCGTGCCGGCCCTGATCGACGGTCTTGCCCACGCCGAGGGGCCGGATCTCGCCGTCGTAGCGTTCGATCATTTCCTCGGAGCACTGCAGCGCGGCGGCCGGCTGATCACGCTGCTCGGCCAGAACCGCGATCTCGTCGCGCTGGTGGCGCTGGTGCTGGGGGCGGCGCCGCGGCTCGGCGAGATGCTGGCGCGGCAGCCGCAGCTCATGGATGGTCTGATCGACCCGCGCTTCTTCGGCGCCATGCCCGACAGGCAGGAATTGTCGGGCCGGCTCGCGACCACCGTGCGAGACGCGGACTCCTACGAGGAATTTCTCGATCGCCTGCGCCTGTTCGGCCAGGAGAGCCTGTTCCTGATCGGCACGCGCATCCTGTCCGGCACGGTTTCGGCGCAGCAGGCGAGCACCGCCTTTGCCGACGTCGCCGAAGGAATCGTGCACACCGTGCATGGCCTCGTCGCCGATCGCTTTGCCGCCCAGCACGGCCGGATCAAGGGGCAGGAGACCGCGATCATCGCGATGGGCCGGCTCGGCAGCCGCGAGATGACGGCCTCGTCCGATCTCGACCTGATCCTGCTCTACGATTTCGACAACGACAATCCGGACTCCGACGGACCGAAATCGCTTCACGGCGCACATTATTTCGCGCGCTTCACCCAGCGCCTGATCAGCGCCTTCACGACGCGCACCAATTACGGCGTTCTCTATGAGATCGACATGCGGCTGCGGCCGTCGGGGCGCGCCGGCCCGGTGGCCTCGAGTCTCGTTTCATTCGCGGACTACCAGGCCACCGAGGCCTGGACCTGGGAGCACATGGCGTTGACGCGCGCCCGCGTGGTGTCGGCGTCGCCCGAGTTCCGGGAACGGATCGAGCGTGTCATCCGCGATGTCCTGACCCGCCGACGCGATCCCGCAATCACGGCCAACGACGTCGCCGACATGCGGCGCGCGATCGCGCAGGAAAAGGGCGAGGCCGATTGCTGGGATATCAAGCATGCGGCCGGCGGCATGGTCGACATCGACTTCATCGCGCAATATCTCCAGCTCGTGCATGCCCACGAGAAGCCGGACATTCTCGACGTCAGCACCATGCAGGTGCTGGAAAATGCATGCAGGCTCGGCGTGCTCGCGCAGTCCGAGACCGAGATCTTGCGTGCGGCGGCGCGGCTTTATCACGACCTGACGCAGATCCTGCGGCTTTGCGTAAGCGAGCGCTTCAAGCCAGAGACCGCCGGCACCGACCTCCTGCGCGTGATGGCGCGCGCGGGCGACGCGCCGGACTTCTCGTCGCTGGAGGCGCGGGTGAAGGAGACCCAGACCGAGGTGCGGCGCGTGTTCAGGGCGCTGCTGGAAGGGACGTCGCCTGCTTCAACGAGGTGATGGCCTCGTGCACATCAGGCTCGAGGCCGGCGCCGCCGGCATCGAGATGGGCGAAGATCGCGCGCTTCATGCGGGGATCCCAGAACTTCTTGATGTGCTCGGCAATCCCAGGCACGGCCTTGTCATGGCCCTGGCTCCGGAAGAATGTGCCGATCTGGTTGGCCATGTAGATCAGGCGGTCAGGCGACATCGGCAACCTCCGTGGCATGGCGCGCGACGATCCGGCTGCCATGCGAGAATATCTCGAACCCGTCCTGCCGCGCGATCGCGATCAGCGTGATGCCGGCGGCTTCCGCCGTGCGTACCGCGAGGGCGGTCGGCGCCGACACGGCGACCATCACCGGCGCACCGATCGCGGCCGTCTTCTGCACCATCTCCACCGAGACCCGGCTCGTCAGCAGCACCATGCCGCCGCGTGCATCCGCGCGGCTGCGCGCCAGGGCGCCGGCGAGCTTGTCGAGTGCGTTGTGACGGCCGACATCCTCGCGCAGCGCGACGATGCCGCCTGCGGGGGACCAGAACGCGGCGGCGTGAACGGCGCGGGTTTGCATGTTGATCGATTGCAGGGGCGCGATCGCCTGCATCGCCGCCATGATCTGCTCCGGCGTGAAGGTCTGCCCCTGCGGCACCACGGCCGCGGGCCGCACCGCCTCGGCAATGGATTCGATGCCGCAGATGCCGCAGCCCGTGGGTCCCGCGACGTGGCGGCGGCGCTCGTTGATGCGGGCTGCATCCTCCGATGCCAGCCACATCCGCAGCTCGATGCCGTCGTCGAGACGGACCACGTCGAGAGAGCGAATGTCGTCGACCGACCCGACGATGCCTTCGTTCACGCTGAAGCCGACCGCAAAATCCTCGAGGTTCTGCGGTGTCCCCATCATGACGGCATAGGTGCCGCCATTATAGGTCAGCGCCAGCGGCGTCTCCTCCGGGATCAGCCGTGTCCCCTCTGATGCGATGCCATCGCGCCAGATCTCGCGGTCGGTGGCCTGGACCGGAACGTGCATGCGGTTACTCCGCGGCCTCGGCCGGTGCGATGCGGCGGGAATGCCGCGCCTGCGCGTCATAGGCCTTCTGCCAGTCGGACGGGCCGTTCGAGGGCGAGACCTGCACCGCCGTGACCTTGTATTCGGGGCAATTGGTCGCCCAGTCCGAATAGTCGGTCGTGATGACGTTGGCCTGCGTGTCCGGGTGGTGGAAGGTGGTGTAGACGACGCCCGGCGCGACGCGGTCGGTGATCTCCGCGCGCAGCGTGGTCTCGCCGGCGCGGCTCTTCAGCCGCACCCAGTCACCGTCGCGCACGCCGCGCTGCTCGGCATCGTGCGGATGGATCTCCAGGCGGTCCTCGGCATGCCAGACCACGTTCTCGGTGCGCCTTGTCTGCGCGCCGACATTGTACTGGCTGAGGATGCGGCCCGTCGTGAGCAGCAGGGGATAGCGCGGGCCGGTGCGCTCGTCGGTCGCGACATATTCGGTGACGACGAACTTGCCCTTGCCGCGGACGAAGCCGTCGATGTGCATCACCGGCGTGCCCTCGGGCGCCTTCTCGTTGCAGGGCCACTGCACCGAGCCGAGTTCGTCGAGCTTAGCGTAGGAGACGCCGGCGAAGGTCGGGGTCAGCGCCGCGATCTCGTCCATGATCTCGGAGGGATGGCTGTACTTCATCTCGAAGCCCATCGCCTTGGCAAGGCCGATGGTGACCTCCCAGTCGGCCATGCCGTTCGTCGGCGTCATCACCTTGCGCACGCGCTGGATGCGGCGCTCGGCGTTGGTGAAGGTGCCGTCCTTCTCGAGGAAGCTCGAGCCGGGCAGGAAGACGTGGGCGTAGTTCGCGGTCTCGTTCAGGAAGAGATCGTGAACGATGACGCATTCCATCGCCGACAGCGCCGCGACCACGTGGCTGGTGTTGGGATCGGACTGGAGGATGTCCTCGCCCTGCACGTAGATGCCCATGAAGGTGCCTTCGACCGCGGCATCGAACATGTTGGGAATGCGCAGGCCCGGCTCGGGGTTGAGCTTGACGTTCCACAGCGCCTCGAACTGGTCGCGGACCGCGTCGCCCGAGATGTGGCGGTAGCCGGGCAGCTCGTGCGGGAACGAGCCCATGTCGCAGGAGCCTTGAACGTTATTTTGGCCGCGCAGCGGGTTCACGCCGACGCCGGGACGGCCGATATTTCCGGTCGCCATGGCGAGATTGGCGATCGCGATCACGGTGGTCGAGCCCTGGCTGTGCTCGGTGACGCCGAGGCCGTAATAGATCGCGCCGTTGCCGCCGGTCGCGTAGGTGCGGGCTGCCTCGCGCAGATCCTTCGGATCGACGCCGGTGAGGATGGCGGTGGCTTCCGGGCTGTTCTGCGGTTGGGCGACGAAGGCGGCCCATTCCTCGAACTCGCTCCAGTCGCAGCGCTCGCGCACGAAGGCTTCGTCGACGAGGCCCTCGGTGACGATGACATGCGCCAGCGCCGTCATGACCGCGACATTGGTGCCGGGCATCAGCGGCAAGTGCAGAGCCTTCACATGCGGGGACTCCACCATCTCGGTGCGGCGCGGATCGATCACGATCAGCTTGGCGCCCTGGCGCAGCCGCTTCTTCAGACGGGAGGCGAACACCGGGTGAGCGGACGCCGGGTTGGCGCCGATCACCACCACGACGTCGGTGTCCTCGACCGAATCGAAATCCTGCGTGCCTGCCGAAGTGCCGAAGGTGGTGGCCAGACCATATCCGGTCGGCGAGTGGCAGACGCGGGCGCAGGTGTCGACATTGTTGTTGCCGAAGCCGGCGCGGATCAGCTTCTGCACCAGATAGGTCTCTTCATTGGTGCAGCGGGACGAGGTGATGCCGCCGATGGCGTCGCGGCCATATTTCGCCTGGATGCCGCGCATCCTGGCGGCGGCGAACGAGAACGCCTCGTCCCAGGACACTTCGCGCCAGGGATCCTCGATGCGCTCGCGGATCATGGGTTTAAGAATGCGTTCCTTGTGGTTGGTGTAGCCCCAGGCGAAGCGGCCTTTGACGCAGGAATGGCCGCGATTGGCCTTACCGTCCTTGTACGGCACCATGCGCACCACTTCCTCGCCGCGCATCTCGGCCTTGAAGGCGCAGCCGACGCCGCAATAGGCGCAGGTGGTGACGACGGAGTGCTCGGGCTGGCCGATCTCGATCACGGACTTTTCCGTCAGCGTCGCGGTCGGGCAGGCCTGGACGCAGGCGCCGCAGGAGACGCATTCGGAGCCGAGGAAGCTTTCGCTCATACCGGGCGAGACGCGGCTGTCGAAGCCGCGGCCGGAGATGGTCAGCGCGAAAGTGCCCTGCACCTCCTCGCAGGCGCGGACGCAGCGCGCGCAGACGATGCACTTGGAGGGATCGTAGGTGAAGTACGGGTTGGACTCGTCCTTCGGCATCCAATTGTCATTGGTGCAGCCGTCCGTTCTGCCAGGTGTCTTGGCGAAAACGTGGTTCTCGCCCTCGTAGCCATAGCGCACGTCGCGCAGGCCCACCGCACCGGCCATGTCCTGCAGCTCGCAGTCGCCGTTGGCGCCGCAGGTGAGGCAGTCGAGCGGATGGTCGGAGATGTAGAGTTCCATCACACCTTTGCGCAGCTTCTTCAGTCGCTCGGTCTGGGTGTGCACGACGAGGCCGTTCATGACAGGCGTGGTGCAGGAGGCCGGCGTGCCGGCGCGGCCCTCGATCTCGACGAGGCAGAGACGGCAGGAGCCGAACGCGTCGACCATGTCGGTCGCGCAGAGCTTTGGGATCTGGTGGCCTGCATCCATCGCCGCGCGCATGATGGAGGTGCCCTCGGGCACCGTGACTTGATTGCCGTCGATGGTCAGCGTCACCATCGTTTCCGATTTGGAAGCCGGCGTGCCGAAGTCGATGTCTTCGATCAGAGACATTGTCGTTCTCCTATTCCGCGGCCTGAAGCGTGGTCGGGACCGGCGCGAAATCCTCCCGGAAGTGCTTCAATGCGCTGAGCACGGGGTAGGGCGTGAAGCCGCCGAGCGCGCAGAGCGAGCCGAATTTCATGGTGTTGCAGAGGTCCTCGACGAGCGCGAGATTCTCGCTCACACGCTCGCCCTTGATGATCTTCTCGATGGTCTCGACCCCGCGGGTCGAGCCGATCCGGCACGGCGTGCACTTGCCGCAGGATTCGATGGCGCAGAACTCCATGGCGAAGCGTGCCTGCCTGCGCATGTCGACGCTGTCGTCGAACACGACGATGCCGCCATGGCCGATCAGGCCGTCGCGCGCGGCAAAGGCCTCGTAGTCGAACGGGGTGTCGAACAGGGCGCGGGGGAAGTAGGCGCCGAGCGGGCCGCCGACCTGCACCGCGCGGACCGGACGGCCCGTGAACGTGCCGCCGCCGATGTCGTCGACGAGTTCGCCGAGCGTCACGCCGAACGCGGTCTCGAACAGTCCGCCGTAGCGGATGTTGCCGGCGAGCTGGATCGGCATCGTGCCGCGCGAGCGGCCCATGCCGAAATCGGCATAGGCCTTGGCGCCTTCGGCGAGGATGAATGGGATGGCGGCGAACGACAGCACGTTGTTGATCACGGTCGGCTTGCCGAACAGGCCGTGATGCGCCGGCAGCGGCGGCTTGGCCCGCACGATGCCGCGGCGACCTTCGAGGCTCTCCAGCAGCGAGGTCTCCTCGCCGCAGACATAGGCGCCGGCACCGACGCGCACTTCGAGATCGAAGGCTTGCTTCGAGTCGCCGATGTTCGCGCCGAGATAGCCGCCGCGCCTCGCCGCGACGATGGCCGCGTTCATCGCCTCGACCGCGTGCGGATATTCGCTGCGGATGTAGATGTAGCCCTTGGTCGCGCCGACGGTGAGGCCGGCGATGGTCATGCCCTCGATCACCAGGAACGGATCGCCTTCCATGATCATGCGGTCGGCAAAGGTGCCGCTGTCGCCTTCGTCGGCGTTGCAGACGATGAACTTGCGATCGGCCTTGGCCTGGGCAACCGTCTTCCATTTGATGCCGGTGGGGAAGCCTGCGCCGCCGCGGCCGCGCAGGCCGGACGCGGTGACTTCGTCGAGGATCGCATCCGAGCCAAGCGAGAGAGCGCGCGCGAGGCCCTTGTAGCCGCCATGGGCGCGGTAGTCGTCGAGCGAGCGTGGGTCGATCACGCCGCAACGGGCGAAGGTGAGGCGGGTCTGGCGCTTGAGCCAGGGGATCTCGTCGGTCGCTCCCAGCCGCAAGAGATGCGGCGTGTTGTCGGCGAGCGCGGTGAACAGCGAGGGTACGTCGGCCTCGGTGACAGGCCCGAAGGCGATGCGGCCCTGGGGCGTCGCCACCTCGACCAGCGGCTCCAGCCAGTAGAGGCCGCGCGAGCCGGTCCTGACGATCTCCACTGCAATGCCGCGCTTGGCTGCGGCTTGCTCCAGCGCCAGGGCAACCTCGTCGGCGCCGACGGAAACCGCACCGGCATCGCGCGAGACGTAGAGGCGGATGCTCATCGCTGCGCCTCCGCAATCAGCACATCGAGGCGCTTCTGATCGAGCCGGCCGATGAGGCGGCCATCGAGCATCGCGGACGGCGCAGTCGCGCACAGGCCAAGGCAGTAGATCGGCTCCAGCGTGACGCGATCGTCAGCCGTAGTGTTGCCGAGCGAGACGCCGAGCCTTGCCTCGACGCGCGCAGCCAGCGCATCGCCGCCCGCAGCCTGACAGGCTTCCGCACGACATAGCTTCAGCACATGGCGGCCGGCCGGCTTGTGGCGGAAATCATGGTAGAACGTGAACACGCCGTGGACCTCGGCGCGCGACAGATTGAGTGCCTTCGCCACCATGGGAATTGCCGCCTGCGGCACATGGCCGAACGCCTCTTGAAGCGCATGCAGGATGACGAGCGTCGCGCCTTCCTGCCCGGCATGTTCGGCGATGATCTCGGCGCCGCGCGTCTCGTCCCAATCAAAAACCGCTGTCATTCTTCATTCTCAACCAGTGCGTTTCCTGCTCCCAAACTATTTGGAATCATTCGAAGATCAATAAAGCTGTCCCGTGCTGCGATTGCGAATTCAGATCGATAGACAAGTGCGATCACTCGATTTCAAATTGCGATTAAGGCCGTTCCGGCAGGCGGTTTTTGCGTGTTGGGAAGGGGTTGGGCGTGCTAGCTTGCATGCCACCACAGAATCCGAAGGGATAACCGGTTGATCGACAAGCTTGAACTGCTGCTGGCGCTGGCGAAGGAGCGGCATTTCGGACGCGCGGCGGAAGCCTGCGGCGTGACGCAACCGACGATGTCGACCGGGCTGAAGCAGCTCGAGGAGATTCTCGGCGTGATGCTGGTCCAGCGCGGGTCTCGCTTCCAGGGATTTACCCCGGAAGGCGAGCGGGCGCTCGACTGGGCGCGGCGGATCGTGGGTGATGCCCGCGCGATGCGCGACGAGATCAACGGGCTGAAGCATCAGCTCTCCGGCGAGATCCGCATCGCCGCGATCCCGACCGTGCTCGGCATGGTCGCCTCGCTGACGACGCCGTTTCGCGCCAAGCATCCCGAGGTGCGCTTCCGCATCCAGTCCACCACCTCGTCCGAGGTGCTGGGGCTGCTCGAAAATCTCGAGGTCGATGCGGGGCTCACCTACATCGAGAACGAGCCGATCGGCAAGGTGCGCACCATTCCGCTCTACAACGAGAGCTATCGCCTGCTGACCGCGCCGGATGCGATGTTCGGCGACCGCGAGACGGTGACCTGGAAGGAGGTCGGCCAGGTGCCGCTGTGCCTGCTGACGCCCGACATGCAGAACCGCCGCATCATCGACCGCGCATTGCGCTCGGTCGGCGCGGAGGCGACGCCGACGCTGACCTCGAACTCGCTGCTGGTGCTGTTCACGCATGTGAAGACGGGGCGTTGGGCGAGCGTGATGCCGGCCAAGCTCGCCGAGACGCTAGGCCTGTCCGATACGGTGCGGTCGATCCCGATCGTCGATCCCGAGGTCAATTACAGCATCGGCCTAGTGATCCCGCAGCGCGATCCCATGACGCCGCTGATCGCTGCGCTGGTCAATGTGGCGCGGGAAGTGGCGCCGACGCTGCAATTGTAGAGATCTATAGCGTGATGTGATCGGATTGCTGCACCGGCGGTGCACTCCCTCTCCCGCTTTGCAAGCGGGCGAGGTGTCCGAGCCGCGCCAACCGATTCAACCTAAGGCCACTCGAAGTTGCAGGAATCGCTACGCGGCAGCCGATATCCCGGACGCCGCCTTGATCGCGTCGCGCGGCAGGGTCACGCGGACGACGGTACCGACATCGATCTTCGAACGCAGCCGCATCGAGCCGCCGTGCAGCTGCGTCAGCGAGCGCGCGATCGCGAGGCCAAGGCCCGAGCCGTGATAGGTCTTGGTGAGCTGGCTCTCGACCTGCTCGAACGGGCGGCCGAGCCGCGCCAGCGAATGTGGCGCGATCCCGATGCCGGTATCGGCGATCATCAGCACGATCCTGTCCTCGAGCTGCCGGCTGCGCACCACGACGCGCCCGCCCTCGGGCGTGAACTTGACGGCGTTGGAGAGCAGGTTGACGATGATCTGCTTGGTCGCGCGGCGGTCGGCGACGACGGAGATGGGTTTTGCGATGTCGGCGTCGAGCGTCAGGCGCTTGTCCTGCGCACGGCCGGTGACGACCCGCAGGGACTCCACCAGCGTCTTCGAGAGGTCGAGCTCTTCCATGTCGAGCTTCATGCGGCCGGCTTCGATCTTGGACATGTCGAGGATGTCGTTGATGACCTCGAGCAGATAGTGGCCGCTGGTCAGGATATCCTGGCAGTATTCCTGGTATCTCTCGCTTCCGAGCTCGCCGAACATGCCCGAGCCCATGATCTCGGAAAAGCCGATGATGGCATTGAGCGGCGTGCGCAGCTCGTGGCTCATATTGGCCAGGAATTTCGACTTGGTCTGGTTGGCTTCCTCGGCGCGGGTCTTCTCGCGCTGGTACTTCTCGGCGAGGTCGGCGAGCTCGATCGCCTGGCGCTCCAGCGCGGCCTGCGAGCGCTTCAGGTCGATGACGGTGGCACGCAGGCGCAGGTCGTTGTCGACCAGCTTCTGCTCGTGCTCCTTGATGCGGGTGATGTCGGTGCCGACCGAGACGTAGCCGCCGTCCTTGGTGCGGCGTTCGCTGATGTGCAGCCAGCTGCCGTCGTCGAGTTGCGCCTCGAAGGTGCGCGCCCCCGGGCCTTGGGCGGCGGTCTCGTTGTGGCGGGTGCGCACCTCCGGCATGCGGCCGACCTCGAGCACGGTCTCGTAGGAGGTGCCGGGAATGACGGCCGTATCGGGCAGCCGGTGCAGGCGCTGGAAGTGCGAGTTGCAGAGCACGAGGCGATCGCTCGCATCCCACAGCACGAAGGCCTCCGGAATGGTCTCGATCGCGTCGCGCAGGCGGAGGTCGGCTTCCACGGTCCTTTCCGCGAGGCTCTTCTGTTCGGTGATGTCGACGGCGATCCCGATCAGGTGCACGCTGTCATCGGTCGCCCCGCGCGTCTTCTCGCAGCGCACGCGGAGCCAGATCCAGTGGCCGTCGACATGCTGCATGCGGAAGGTCTGGTCGATGTGGTCGATCTCGCCGGAGATGAGCTGGTCGGCGATCGCGAACAGGTCGATGTCGTCGGACTTCACCAGCGCGTTGACCTCGCCGAAGGTGAGGAGCTCGTGGCGGCCGTCGAGGCCGAGCATCGAGAACATCGACTGCGACCAGAAGATCCGGCCGCGCGACAGATCCCAGTCCCACAGCCCGCAGCGGCCGCGGTTGAGCGCGGTGTCGATGCGGCCGCGCACGGCGTCGTTGATGATGTCGCCCTCGCGGGCGCGGGTCGACTGCCAGTGGAAGGCGAAGCCGAGGATCAGGACGACGAAGCCGGTGGTCGCCGACAGCGTGACCGAAAGCGCGGCGTCCGAGCCCCAGATCGGCTCGTTGCGCTCCTGGATCACTGTGACGAAGCCCGGCAGCGACTTGATCTGCCGCGAGGTCGCCATCGCTGCGTTGCCGCTCGGCAGCGTCAAGTCGGAGACGTTGCCGTCGCGTGGCGGCGCCGTCATCAATTGCGCGGCGGTGATCGCGTCGAGCAGGCGGTCGTTGCCGACGGAGTCGTTGTGTGCAGGGATGCGGGCGAGGATACGGCGGTCGACGCCGGCCGAGGTGACGATGACATGGCGGCCCGAGGCCGTGCCCCAGGACGGGATCAGATCCGACAACAGCGCCGGCAGGCTCTCGATGTTCTTCAGCCGTTCCTGCCGCACCGAGGTCAGGCGGTCGATGCGCTCGGCGAGCAGGTCGGCGAGGGCCGAAATGTCGTGGCTGATCACCAGCCGCTTCTGCCGCGTCTGGTCGACCACCTGCACGAATGCGCCGAGGCAGATCGTGATCAGGAATGCGATGATGAGTGTCGGCACGGCGCGGCGCAGCGCCGGCTCCGCGATCAGGAGCCGATGATAGGCAGGTTTCGCGATCGATTGCGCCAATCCCTTGATCGAATCGGATTGGACGCATGCGTTCGCGGCGTCTGCACGCGACATGCCTTCGGCCCCCTGAAAACCTGCTTGCAACTGAAGCTCGGAAGCAGCCCCACGTCGCTTCCGAATCACACTGATTTGAATCCAGTTTTCGCGGGCTGTCGAGAGTCAACGAATCGTTAACGCGAAATTATTCTTATCCAACATGCAGTTTGTGCATCGGGTCGCCGCAAACCCGCGCGCGCGAGGAGTCCGAAACGAGAACGTGCGACTCCCCGCACGTTCTGCATCACGCGCGCGGCGGTTCGGCGTGACTGATCACGCGCTTCACGCTCGGGAACGCACGCCGCAACGCGCGCTCGATCGCGTCGACATGCTCATGCACCTTGATCACGCTCATCGACGGTGCCGCGCGGCAGTGGAAATTGACGATCTCGCCGGCGTCAGTGTTGCGGACACGCACATTATGGATGTCGTGGATCTCGCCTTCGCCGGCGAATTCGGCCAGCGCGGCGGCGATGGTCTGCACCCGTTCCGGTGCGGCATCGACGCCGAACGGCAGTTCCGGTTCCAATGGCTCGATGTGAACGTCGACCTCGACGTCCTCGCCGAACTCCTCCTGGATGTTGCGCTCCAGCGTGTTGGCGACGTCATGGGCGGCCTCGAGCTGCATGTCGGCATCCACCTCGAGGTCGATGCTGACGGTCAGCTTGGCGCCGAGATCGTGCACCGTGACATGGTGAACGGCGAGGCCCGAATTGTGCGCGATCACCATGATGCGGTCGCGCACGGTCTCGTTGTTGCGTGCGACGGGGACGGCGGTGAAGGTGAGGTCGGCGTCGCCGAACGCCTTGTCCACGGCGATTTGCGCGTTGCGCTTGATCTCCTCGACGCGGTCGATCGGATAGGTTCGCGGCACCTTTGCGATGGTGTCGATGAACGTGGTCGCTCCGACCATGCGCACGCGCAGCCGGTCGACGTCGATCACGCCCGGCACGCCGCGGATCGCGGCGGTGGCCTTCTCCTGCGCGCCTTCCGGGGCGCGGTCGACCAGCGTCTGCACGGTGGAGCCGGCCATGCGCAGCCCCAGCAGGGCGATCATCACGGCAACCGCTGCGGCCGCCGCCGCGTCGCCCCACCAGAAGCCGAGGCCGGCGAGGATCAGGCCCACGATCACGGCGAACGAGCCCATCACGTCGGAGGCGAAATGCAGCGCATCCGCCGCCAGCGCCTGGCTCCTGGTCTCCCGCGCCGCGCGCTGCAGAGCGCGGGCACGCCAGAGATTGACGGCGATGTCGAGCACCAGCACGACGAACGGCACGGCCGAAATGGTCGGCGGCGGGGTTCCCTCGCTCAGCCGGCTATAGGCCTCGACCAGGATGCCGCCGGCAAGCACGTAGAGCAGGGCGGTGACGCCGAGCGCGGAGACGCTTTCCAGCTTGCCGTGGCCGTAATGGTGCTCGTCGTCCGCGGGCTTGTCGGACACCCGCACCACCGCCCAGGTGATGATGGTCGCGACCAGGTCGATCGAGGAGTGCAGGGCCTCGGAGATCAGCGCCAGCGAGCCGATCGCGATCCCGACCGCGAACTTGGCCACCGCCATGCCGCCACTGGCGAAGATCGAGATCGCGGCGACCGAGGTCTTGTTGTGCTGAGAGGCCATGGCGGGGATTTAGCAGGGCGTGGGTGAACATCAAGCGACGATCCACAGCCGTAGTCGCGAGTGACTTGCAGGAGCGTATCCCCCGACGCCGTCATGCCCGGGCTTGTCCCGGGCATCCACGTTCTTCTGCGTAAGGGGTAAAGACGTGGATGGCCGGGTCAAGCCCGGCCATGACGAGAGGAGAGAGCGTCGCTCCGCTCTTGTCTCACTGCCACAACCCTCACAGCGTCACCACGATCTTCCCCAGATGCCTGTTCGCCTCCATGTGCTCGAACGCCTGATCGATATCGTCGAACGCGAACGCCTTGTCGATCGGCAGCTGCAGCTTGCGCGATTCCACCGCGCCCCAGACGTCCTTGCGGACCTCCTCGAAGATCTCGCGGACCTCCTCGATGGTGCGGGTGCGGAAGGTGACCCCGACATAGTCGATGCGGCGGGCCGCATGCAGGTCGAAATTGAAGTCGGCGTGGGTGCCGCCGAGCCGGCCGACATTGACGATGCGGCCCTTGATCTTCGTCGCGGCGAGGTTCTGGCTCGCGACCTTGCCCGAGACCTGGTCGACGATGAGATCGACGCCTTCCCCGTTCGTCGCCTTCAGCACCTCGTCGACCCATTGGGGATCGGAGCTATCGACGGCGAGATCGGCGCCATGGTCCTTCAGCCGGCCGCGGCGAGTGGCATCGGTCGATGAGCCGATCACGAGCTTTGCGCCCTTGAGCCTGGCGATCTGCATCGCCATCAGGCCGACCCCGGAGCTCGCGCCCTGGACCAGCACGCTCTGGCCCGGCTGCACACCGCCGACGGTGACGACGGCGTTGTGCATGGTCGTGAGCGCGACGGGGAGAGTGGCGGCCTCCTCGAAATTCATGTTCGAGGGGGCGTGGAATAGCCGTCCGTGATCGGCCAGCGTATATTCGGCAAAGGCCGCGCCGCCCGAGCCCATGATGCGGTCGCCGACCTTGACGCCCTTGGCATTCGGCCCAAGCTCGGCGACTTCGCCGGCCCATTCCATGCCGAGCACGGTGCCGATGCCGCCGGCCGCCCCATGGGCGTGCCCCTTGCGCATGATGGTGTCGGCCCGGTTCAGGGCGCAGGCGCGAACGCGGACCAGCACCTGCGAGCCCTTGGGCTGTGGTTGAGCGACATCGGAAATCGTAGCGCCACCAGGGCCGTAGACGTAAGCCTTCATGAATTACTCTCGTTTCTTGCGGTGACTATTCCGCGGCTTCACGGTGCGGATGAACGATCATGCCCTCCAGCCTGCCGCGGATGATCGCTTCCGCCTCGCGCACGATGCGGGAGACCAGTTCGGCGCAACTCGGGATGTCCTGGATCAGGCCCTGCACCTGGCCGGCCGACCAGATGCCTTCGTCGGAATCGCCGGTGGCATAGACCATCTTGCCGCGGGCGCCGGCGACGAGCTCGCGGATGTCCTCGAACTTCGCGCCCTCCTTCTCCATGGCGACGACCTTGCTCGAGATCGCGTTCTTCGCCACACGCGAGGTGTTGCGCATGGTGCGGAAGATGAGCTCGGTCTCGCGCTCGTCATTGGCGACGATCTTCTCCTTGATGAGCTGGTGGATCGGGCTCTCCTTGGTGGCCATGAAGCGCGTGCCCATGTTGATGCCGTCGGCACCCAGGGCCAGCGCCGCGACGAGGCCGCGGGCATCGGCAAAGCCGCCCGAGGCGATCATCGGGATCCTGATCTTGTTGGCGGCGGCCGGGATCAGGATCAGGCCGGGCGTGTCGTCCTCGCCGGGGTGGCCGGCGCATTCGAAGCCGTCGATCGAGATGGCATCGACGCCCATCCGTTCGGCCGAGAGCGCGTGGCGCACGCTGGTGCATTTGTGCACGACCTTGACGCCGTGCTTTCTGAACTCGTCGACATGCTCCTGGGGCTTGTTGCCGGCGGTCTCGACCACCTTGATGCCGCTCTCGATGATGGCGGCGCGGTATTCGGCATAGGGCGGCGGCTTGATCGCGGGCAGGATGGTGAGATTGACGCCGAACGGCTTGTCGGTGAGGTCGCGGCAGCGCGCGATCTCCCTGGTCAGGTCCTCCGGCGTCGGCTGGGTCAGCGCGGTGATGAAGCCGAGTGCGCCGGCATTGGCGACGGCAGCGACGAGCTCGGCGCGGCCGACCCACTGCATGCCGCCCTGGACGATCGGGTGCTCGACGCCGACGAGTTTGGTGAACCGTGTCTGCAGCATGATGTGTTTCCCCCGTGCCTCGCGTGGCGCTCTGTTGTCGGCTGAGCGCTGGAGGATGCCGCCCGGGGTGGCAAAAGTCTATGAGCGGGGCCTGCGGTGGGCACGGAATGGCATGCGAGGGGCGAGGGGATTCCGTGGCGCGGACAATTCGAATGCGCCGCTCCTGATGGCGCAAGCTCTTTCCTCAAACTCCATGGTCATGCCCCGGCTCGGCCGGCGCATCCCGATCGCCGTGGCCTCTCGGCTCTAGCCTCGCAGTCTCTGGAATACTGGATTGCCCGCTTTCGCGGGCAATGACACCGAGTATGGAGCAAAGAGCTACTCCGCCGACAGCCGCACCATCTGACGGCCGCCGTTCATTTCCTTGAGGCGGTTGACGAAGTTTTCCGGGCGTTGCCAGCGGTTGGGGACCTCGAGGCCCATGAATTCGGCGATGTCGCCGATGAAGCCGGTGCAGTTGGCCGTCTCCGCGTTCCACACCGGTGAGTTCGCCTGCAATTCTTTGATGTAGGCGAACACGCGCTTGGCGTCCGCTTCGTTCAGGTAGACGCGATAGCTCGCGGTCAGGTATTCCGGATCGAGATCGCCGTAGCTCGCGCCGGTCTCGGACGGCACAAAGGTGATGTGACCGAGCACGTAAGCGAGCGTGTCGCCGGCTGGTGTGAGCCCTGCGACCTCCACGGCGCGCTCGCTGGTCTTGCCGTACCAGACGAAGGCATGGCCCCAGCTCGCGGCGGTGCGCGCGCGGAAGTCGACGTAGTAGGGGCCTTTCTCCGCGCGCGCGACGGAGCGCCGCGTCGATTGCGGCTGAGGTCGCGAGGCAGTGTCGGTCGTGGCAAGCGCGTTCGCATCGGCAACGCGCTTGTTTGCCTGGTGGGCCGAGGCCGAGGGCGTCGTGCACGAGAGCATGGCCGCAAGGGCGAAGCCCGCGAGGATGCAGGATCCCGATCGATCAGCTTTGTTCGTCACGCGACACCCCTTGACTGTCGGCTGCTACGCAGATCTGCGCGTATTCCGCTGCGCTTCAGTAGCGCGCTGCGACCGGGCCGGGCGCCTTGCCGATCGGGGCTTTTCCAACCGGGCTCTTGCCAATCGGCATCTTGCCAATCGGCGCCTGTTCGGCCGGATAGGCCGGCACGGGCTGCCGGCGCGGCAGATCCGCAGCGTTCGCAGCCGTCGCCAGAGCAAGCGTAGCACCGAGAGCAAATACAATCTTCTTCACAGTCATATACCCCTGAAGGTTTGGTCCAACACGGCACCGCCGTGCCCCCAGACACGCCTCGCAGAAGGGCGGCCGAATGCGTCCAAGTTGCGGCGGGCACGGGACAAGTTGGCGGCATATGCCAGGCGCGCGCAGATGTGATGTGTCCGGATGTTTCGGAGATGAACACGCGCTGCGGGTTATCGTTTCCGGGAGATGTTCGAGCGCATCTTGTCGGCGAACCAAACCACGAAGATCGCAACGAACGAGAGAGCGAAGTAAAGGGCCGTCCACAAAAGCGCATTGGCGGCATTCGTCATGGCGTCCTCCCTTGCATCAAAGGAAAGGATACCGGTGGCCGCGCCGGCCGATTTGCGCCGGATCAATTTTGTTGCGCTGCGGGGCGGCTACATCCGAAACTCGTTGGTCAGCTCGCCGATGCCGTCGATCGCGACGGTGACCGTGTTGACCGGTTCCTTCATCACGCCGACGCCGACGGAAGTGCCGACGGCGATGAGGTCGCCGGGCAGCAGGGTCATGTCATGGGAGATCCTGCTGACCAGCTCCTGAGCGCTGAAGATCATGTCCGAGATCGGATAGTTCTGCCGCTCCGCGCCATTGAGGATGGTACGGACCACGAGCCCGGCCGGATCGATGCCGGTCGCGATGACAGGGCCGAACGGGCCGTAATCGTCGATGCCCTTTGCGCGGGCCCATTGCGGGAAGGTGGGGTCGCGCGTCAGGATGTCGTTGGCGGTGATGTCGTTGACGCAGGTGTAGCCGAAGATGAAGCTATCCGCTTCTGCCGGCGGCACGCGCGCGCAGGCTTTGCCGATGACGATGCCGAGCTCGCCCTCATAGGTCGTCTTGCCGTCGTAGGAGGACGGGCGGCGGATCACCGCACCGGGGGCGGCGATGCTGGTGGTGGCCTTCAGCAGGTAGAGCGGCTCCGGCGGCTCGGGGTGGTTGAGCTTTGCCGCGAGCGCGTGGAAATTGTTCCAGAGCGCGACGATCTTGCTCGGCGCGCAGGGCGCGAGCAGCTCGACCTCCGACAGCGACAGCGTCTTGCCGGTAGCGGTGCTGCGGCCGAACATCTCGCCTTCATGCACGCTGATGCCTGATGGGCTCAGCGTGCCGAAGCCGGTCGCGCCATTGCTCCGGAAGCGGAGCCACTTGTTGATCTCGCTCGCCATCATGCCACCGCCAGTGCGCGCGGATCTGATGGCGTCGAGACCCCGTCATAAAGGCCGGCGATGCGGGCGCGCTGGGTCACCATGGCCAGCACTGAATCGAGCGCAGGCGTGGCGATCCCGGTAAGGCGGCCCATCTCCTGCACCACCGTGACGAGCGGATCGATCTCCATCGGGCGGCTGCGCTCGAGATCCTGGAGCATCGATGTCTTGTGCGCGCCGACCTTGCGGGCGCCCTCGATGCGGCGCTCGACGTCAACGCGGAACTTGACCCCGAACGTCTCGGCGATGGCTTGCGTCTCCACCATGATCGCGCGGGACAGTGCGCGCGTCGCCGGATCGGTGCAGATCACGTCGAGCGTGGCGTGGGTCAGCGCGCTGATCGGATTGAAGCAGACGTTACCCCACAGCTTGAGCCAGATCTCGTCCCGGATGCGGTCGAGCACCGGCGCCTTCAGCCCGGCGGCGGCGAACAGGTCGGCGAGACGCTGCACGTCATCAGTGATCTCGCCGGAGGGCTCGCCCAGCGGAAAGTTGTTGCCGTAGACGTGACGGATCACGCCGGGCGCCTCGATCTCGGTGGCGGGATAGACGATGCAGCCGATGGCGCGCTCGGCGCCGATTTCGCGCCACTGCCGCCCGCCGGGGTCGATGCTCTCCAGCGTCGAGTTCTCGTATTGCCCGCCGTGCTTGTAGAAGTACCAATAGGGAATGCCGTTGACGGCCGTGACGATGCGGGTGTGAGGCCCGAGCAGCGGCCGCATCTTCTCGATCACGCCGGTGATCGAATGCGCCTTCAGCGTAATGATGATGAAATCCTGCACGCCAAGCTCGGCGGGATCGTCGGTGCAGCGCGGATGTACGGTGTGCTGCTCCTCGCCCGCGAGCAGCGTCAGGCCGCGCTCGCGCATCGCGGCAAGGTGCGGGCCGCGTGCGACCAGGCTGACATCGGCGCCCGCACGCGCGAGCTGAACCCCGAGATATCCGCCGATTGCGCCGGCGCCGTAGATGCAGATCTTCATGAAATCCTCGCGGGACCAAGATTGGGGAAATGGCTCGATCGGTCGTGACACAGGTTCGCGGCACCTCTCCCGCTTGCGGAAGAGCAAAGGCCGCCTTCCGGCGGCCGTTCTTAAGAACGCCGAAGCCGAGCTTCGGCCTTGGCGCCCCGGGCGATGCGAAGCATCGTCCCGAGCGCGGCGGGTGAGGGTTCTGTCCTCTTGAGGAGTCTCGCTTGGCTGAGACAGCCCTCTCCCGCAAGCGGGAGAGGGCGCGCAGCTGTTCCGTGACTGAACGTAAGGCGAGCTCTTTTAGGCTGCCGCTTGCGGCGTGCCGTTGAGGGCCTCGTCGACGGCCGCGGCGATGTCGCGCATGCTGATGACGGAGATGAGGCTGTAATCGTCGATCACGGGCAGATGGCGGATGTGATGACGGTTCATCAGATGGCGGACGTGCTCGATCGGATCCGAGGAGGTGCAGGACACCAGCTGCTGCACCGAGACGAGCTGCGAGACCTTGACATTGACGGCGTTGGCGCCGTGCTCGGCGACGGCGCGCACCACGTCGCGCTCGGTGAACATGCCGACCGCGGTGTTGCCCTCGGAGCGGACCACGTCCTTCACCACCAGAGCACTGATGTTGTTGGCGCGCATCAGCTTGGCCGCGATACCCACCGTTTCGTTCATACGCACCGTGACAACGCGCGGCGTCTTCTTGCGCAGAATGTCTCCGACCAGCATTGCAACCTCCCTGGGTGAATGACGAGGGAAGTGTGGTATACATAATGCCAATCGTCAAGCGCTGGATTTGGCTGATCCGAAAAATCTTGCGACAGTCATACTGACGTTTGTCGTGGGCCCAAAAGAAGAAGGGGCGCATCCCTGCGCCCCTTCTCGAGCATGCAAATCCGTGCGGGTGCTTACACCGTCTCGGTTTTGGCAGTGCCGGCGGCGGCGCCAGTGCTCTCGGCTTCCTTCCCGAGGATGAAGGAGCGGCGCAGCGGCTTGATCACGAGCAGCGCCGTCAGCGCCGCCGTTGCGTTCAGCGCCACCGCGATCACGAACACGGCCTTCCAGCCATAGGCGGTGGAGATCACGCTTGCGAGCGGGACGAGCAGCGAGGCCGTGCCCTTGGCGGTGTAGAGCATGCCGTTGTTGGTGGTCGCGAACTTCGCACCGAAGGTGTCGCCGCAGGTCGCGGGGAACAGCGAGTAGATCTCGCCGAACACGCCGAAATAGACCGCGGTCGCGAGCACGAAGATGGTCGGCAGGTGGCCATAGGCCGACAGCGTCAGCAACATCAGGGCAGCGGTGCCGAAGGCGATGAACATGGTGGGCTCGCGGCCGATCGTGTCGGAGACCCAGCCAAAGAACGGACGCCCGAAACCGTCGAAGATGCGATCGAGCGAGATCGCGAACGTCAAGGCCGCCATCTGGAAGCCGGCGAGCGTTACCGGACTATTCGCGATCTTGTAGTCGTGCGCGATCGGGGCGATCTGCGCCGCGGTCATCAGGCCGCCCGAGGCAACCATCACGAAGACGAGATACATCACCCAGAAAACAGGGGTGCGCAGCACCTGCGGCGGGGTGAAGTCGATCTTGGTCTGCGGCAGATTGAGCTGCTTCTTCTTCGGCGGAATCGAGATCCGCGGCGGCTGGATGAAGAAGGCGAGCACGAACACGACGACGCCCTGGCCGATGCCGAAGGTGAGGAATGCGTGCTGGTAGCCGCTCGCGGCGATCATGCTCGCGATCGGAACGATCGTGAGCGCGGCGCCTGCGCCGAAGCCGGCGGCGGTCGCACCTGCCGCGAGACCGCGACGGTCTGGAAACCATTTCAGCGCGTTGCCGACGCAGGTGCCGTACACCGCGCCCGCGCCCAGGCCGCCGATGATCGCGGCTGCGTAGAGCAGGGTGAGGCTGTCGGCATAGGAGTTGAGAATCCAGGACAGTGCGATCATCGCGCCGCCGAACATGACGACGATGCGCGGGCCGTATTTGTCGACGAACCAGGCCTCGACCGGCACCAGCCAGGTCTCGGTGACCACGAAGATGGTGAAGGCGAGCTGGATCGCGGCGCGCCCCCAATGATGGGCGGCGTCGATCGGATCGACGAACAGCGTCCAGCCATATTGCAGATTGGCGATCATCGCCATGCAGACGATGCCCATGCCGAGCTGGAGCCAGCGGAAGCCGGTGCGAAGCGGCGCGGCGGTGACGGCGCCATCCGGGCTGGAAATCATCAGAACCTCCCAACGCGCCTGTCTGTCGTACATCAGTTCGACAAGGTGACCTGATGTCGCAAATATTGTGTCTTATCGTCGCAGGCGTCGTCCGGAGATTGGTATACGATATTCCAGATTGCAAGCGTTATCTTGGCTCGGCGTTCACAAAATGCGGCGGGGTCAGGCCGCGTCCCGCCAATCACGGCGGTCTTCTGTCAAACGAAAACGCCCGGCCGTGAGGCCGGGCGTCGTGCTCGCGTGAACTGCGGTGGAATGGTCAGATGGTCGATTTCGCGACCACGACCTTGCGCCAGGGTTTCAGCACCGCGATCGCCAGCAGCGAAGCCAGGATGTTGGCGCCGGCCGCGATGATGAACACGGCGTCCCAGGTCCCCGACGACTGCTGCATGTAGTTGGCGATCGGCACCAGCAGCGCGGCGGTGCCCTTGGCGGTGTAGAGCAGGCCGGCATTGGTGGTCGCGAACTTGGCGCCGAACGTGTCGGTGCAGGTCGAGGGGAACAGCGAGTAGATCTCACCCCAGGCAAAGAACACGAAGCCCGAGAGCAGCACGAACCAGATCGGATCGTGGCCCCAGAGGTAGAGCATCCAGATGCCGAACCCTTCCATGCCGAAGGCGATGAACATCGTGTTCTCGCGGCCGATCATGTCGGAGATCCAGCCGAAGAACGGACGCGTCAGGCCGTTGAGCACGCGGTCGATCGTGGCCGCGAAGGTCACCGCCGTCATCGTCACGGCCATCAGCGTCACCGGCACGCTGTCGACCTTCCAGTCAACCGCAATCGGCTTCAGGTTCGCCGTAACCATCAGTCCACCGGCGCCGACGATCACGAACATGAAGTACATCAGCCAGAAGATCGGCTGGCGCAGCACTTCGGTCGGCTGATAGTTGCGCCGGGTCTGGATGATATTGGCATTCGCGACCACGTTCGGCACCTGGCCTGCCTTCGGCGCGAGCAGGAAGAAGGCGAGGATGCAGATGATGATGCCCTGGCCGAGGCCGAAATAGAGGAAGGTGGTCTGGAAGCCGCTGTCCTTGATCATGGCCTGGATCGGCGCAACGGTCAGCGCAGAGCCTGCACCGAAGCCCGCGGCGGTGATGCCGGCGGCAAGACCGCGCTTGTCCGGAAACCATTTCAGCGCATTGCCGACGCAGGTGCCGTAGACGCCGCCGGCGCCGATGCCTGCGATGATCATGCCGAGATAGTAGCCGTTGAGCGAGGTGGCCTGCGCGTTGATCGCCCAGCCGATGGCGCAGAGCACGCCGCCGACCAGCACGACGATGCGCGGGCCGTATTTGTCGACGAACCATCCTTCGACCGGCACCAGCCAGGTCTCGAACAACACGAAAAGGGTGAAGGCCCACTGGATCGATGCGCGATCCCAGCCGAACGTCTTCTGAATGTCGGGGACGAAGAACGTCCAGCCATATTGGTAATTGGCGATCATCACCATCGCCATCACACCGATCGCCAACTGCGCCCAGCGGTACGCATCGCTTACGCGTGCGGCACTGGGGGCCGCTGCCGACTGCACCATGTCCGTCATTAAAAACCCTCCCGAATGCGCCGATCATTTTTATGCATGCGCTGCCCGCATCCTGGTATTCATTATGCCAAGATTCAAGCGGAGGACGGGAGGTGCGGCGAAATAACGCGGGCCTGTTCAGATGCGCGATGAGGGCTGGATTGTAAAGCCCAATCGCGGCCGGCATACGCGCGGAAGTGCCGGTCGATCCTGATCAAGTGATTGATTCAGTGTTTGCTTTCGTGTCGTCCCGACGCCGCAAGACCGCTGTTGAAAGCCCGCGCGGTTGGGGCTTCTCCACGCGCGCGCTGCCGACGTGCGGTCCGTCGCTGACCACGCGATTTCTGGAATTCTATATTCCAGAAGTCCGACCTGCGGCAATTTGGCGTTGGTGCTGATGGCGCGGTCGCGCCTCACGCCATCGACGTGCGCAACCGGCTATAGCCTTCCTGGATCGCGGACCAGAACAAGGCGACCAGACCGAGCGCCATGATCGTGCTGACGAGGCCGTTGGAGAAGAACACCCCGAGCGATCCCTGCGAGCCCAGCAGCGATTGGCGGAAGGCTTCCTCGGCCTTGTCGCCGAGCACGATGGCGAGCACCAGCGGGGCGAGCGGGTAGTTGCACTTCTTCAGGAGATAGCCGAGCACGCCGAACACCAGCATCAGCATCACGTCGAAGGTGCTGTTGTGCACCGAATAGGCGCCGATCGCACAGAGCACCAGGATGAGCGGCGCGATGATGCCGAAGGGCACGCGGAGGATCGCGGCGAAGATCGGCACGCAGGTGAGCACGACGATGAGGCCGGCCAGGTTGCCGAGATACATCGACGCGATCAGGCCCCAGACGAATTCCTTCTGCTCGACGAACAGCATCGGGCCGGGCTGCAGGCCCCAGATCAACAATCCGCCGAGCAGGACGGCGGCTGTGGGCGAGCCCGGCACGCCGAGCGAGAGCATCGGCAGCAGCGCTGCGGTGCCCGCGGCATGCGCGGCCGTCTCCGGCGCGATCACGCCTTCGATCTCGCCCTTGCCGAAATTGTTGCCGCGTCGCGCCAGGCGCTTGGCAATGCCGTAGCTCATGAAGGAGGCCGGCGTTGCGCCCGCGGGGGTGACGCCCATCCAGCAGCCGATCAGGCAGGAGCGCAGCGAGGTCATCCAATAGGCGGGCAGCTCGCGCCAGGTGTGAAGTACGACGCGCAGGTTGATCTTCGCGTTGCCGCCGCGGAACGCCAGCCCTTCCTCCATGGTCAGCAGGATCTCGCCGATGCCGAACAGCCCGATCACGGCGATCAGGAAGTCGAATCCGTTGAGCAGCTCCGTGATGCCGAAGGTCAGCCGTAACTGTCCGGTGATCGAATCGAGGCCGACCGCCGCGAGCGCAAAGCCCATCATCATCGCCGCGATGGTCTTGAACGGTGGCTCCTTGCTGAGGCCGACGAAGCTGCAGAACGCGAGGAAGTACACCGCGAACTTCTCCGCCGGACCAAATCGCAGTGCGAAGCCCGCAACGAGGGGCGCGACGAGCGTGATCATGATGACGGCAAACAGCGCGCCCACGAAGGAGGAGGTGAAGGCGGCGGTCAGGGCTTCGCCGGGTCTGCCCTGTTGCGCCATCGGATAGCCGTCGAAAGTGGTCGCCACGGACCAGGGCTCGCCGGGGATGTTGAACAGGATCGAGGTGATGGCGCCGCCGAACAATGCGCCCCAATAGATGCAGGACAACATGATGATCGCCGATGTCGGCGGCATGCTGAAGGTCAGCGGAAGCAGGATCGCGACGCCGTTGGCGCCCCCCAGCCCCGGCAGCACGCCGATGATGACCCCGAGCGTGATGCCGATGATCATCAGCATGATGTTGTAGGGCTGCAGGGCGACCGCGAAGCCGTGAAACAGATTGGCCAACTCTTCCATGTCAAAACGTCCTGCAGCAGCAATTGAATGAATGCGTGGCTCTCACAGGCCGAGCCATTCCTCGAGCGGCCCCTTGGGCAGCGGGACCAGGAACCAGCGCTCGAAAACGAGATAGGTCAGGACCGGCATGCCGACCGCGACCGCGATGGTCGTCAGCCAGCGATAGCCGCCGAGCCAGCGCATGAACCAGGCGATGAAAACCATCGAGGCGACGTAGAGGCCGATGAACGGCATCGAGCCGACATAGATCGCGGTCGGCACGACGACGCTCATGACCTGGCGCAGCTGCCCCCATTCTGCGAACAGCCGGCCATCGTCGTCGCGTTGCGCATGCCAGAGGTTGATGGCGCTCGCCACGACGATGGCGGCGCCGATATAGAAGGGGAAGAAGCCGGCACGCGGGCCCTCCGCGCCCCAGTTGATGCCGGCCTTCAGGCTGCCGAAGATGACGACGAGGCCGAAGACGCCGATCAGCAGCGCCATCCCGATTTCCAGCGTCTTGTGGGTCGGGCCGCGTTCAGATCGTTCAGTCATGGGGCCTCCAGGCGGAAACGCAGTCCTTCGCGGTCGCGGCGGGCGTGAGGACGAGCAGCGTCCTCAGCCATCGTCGAAGTCGCGGCTCAATTCCCCGATGCGAGGAAGCCCGCTTCCTTCATCAAGCCTTCGTGGCGCTTCTCCTCCGCCTCGACCCATTTGGCGTAGTCGGCGCCGGTCATGAAGGTCGTGTTGAAGGCGCCGCTCTTCATGAATTCCTGCCATTCCGGCGTGGCGCGCACCTTCTTGAACAGCTCGACATAGTATTCGATCTGGTCCTTCGTCGCCTTGGGCGACATGAAGATGCCGCGCAGCATGAGATATTCCATCGCAAGCCCCTGCGACTTGCAGGTCGGAATATCCTTCCAGGCCTTGCCGTCGGCGATCGGTTCGTCATAGGCCATCGGCTGGGCGTCGAAGACGCAGAGCGGGCGAAGCTTGCCGCCGCGCCATTGCGCGACCGCCTCGATCGGATTGTTGACGGTCGAATCGACGTGATTGCCGACGAGCTGGACGGCGACTTCGCCGCCGCCCTTGTAGGGAATGTAGGTGAACTTGGCGTCGATCGCCTTCTCGATGCCGACCGTGATGATCTGGTCTTCCTGCTTGGAGCCGGTGCCGCCCATCTTGAACGAGCCGCTTGGTGCCTTCTTCGCGGCGTCGACGTAATCCTTGACGCTGTTGTACGGCTTCTCGGCATTCACCCAGAGCACGAATTCGTCGAGCGCCAGCATCGCCACCGGCGTCAAATCCTTCCAGTTGAACGGAATGCCGGTGGCCAGCGGCGTCGTGAACAGGTTCGACAGCGTGATGATGATCTTGTGCGGATTGCCCGACGACGTCTTCACATCGAGGAAGCCTTCACCGCCCGCGCCGCCCGCCTTGTTGATGACGACCATCGGCTGCTTCATCAGGTTGTGCTTGGTGACGATGCCCTGAATGGTGCGTGCCATCTGATCGGCGCCGCCGCCGGTGCCCGCGGGCACGATGAACTCGACCGGACGGACCGGCTCCCAGGCAGCCCGGCTTGCGGTGCTGCTCGCGCACGACATCGCGATTGCCGCCAAAGCGACACTCAGAACGGATGGCTTCATTTGTTTCTCTCCCTGTCGAACCCTCAACGCAGCCGCTCTTTGTCGACTTGCGTCAGCCCATCTCGATTCAGATGCCTGGTGTCACCCTTGCGGTCGATCTCCCATGGCAGTCCCGATAGAAACTGTATGAGGAGGGACACCGCGCGGCATCCGCTCCTTTCGGCTAAGGTTCCGCCAAGGCTCGCGGTGCGTGTGCCCTCGGCTGTTCCCGTCCTGCGTTACGTTTCCACGCCTTACACCTTGGATTGTGCAATCGTGCTTGCTTGTCCAATGGTATGCGCGATGCCAGCAAACAAACAATCGGATCGGCAGCCAGTCCGGCGGACGAATTGTCGCAGTTGAGGTCGCAAGCCCAGGCAAGGAGGCAAAAGAAAATGGCCCCGAACGTGCGGGGCCATTTGACCGAACCGGGTGTCTGCGGGGTCTGTCAGCTCCGCCGTTTGGCGGGCGGACAAGGCCTTCCTACAGGCCGAAACGCGGCAGGTCGCCGTTGCGATTGGAAATCTCGGCGCTCGCCATCAGGAAGCTGTCGATCGCGGCCATCAGGCGGGCGAACAGCGAGGCGGAGGGGGCGAGAGCGACGGAAGCGGTCTTGGACATCGGAAATCCCTTTCTGGAGACAGTCAGCCTTGCTGCCTCATTTCGAAGGGCAGTTTATGTATACCAGATGCCAGCGTCCATGTTTTTGTTTGCATGGCAGCATTCGTTCTTCCGCATTGCGGCATACCCGGTCACTCGCCCAGGACAGAGCCCCTTGACACCGGCGCGCCGAATAAAGAATGTAATGTTATAACATTACATAGTGAGATGCCGTGTCTCGCCGCCCTCGACCCATCCCGCTCAAGAGGCTGTTCGATCTCCATGCCCAAACTCCCCGTCACCGTCTTGTCCGGCTTCCTCGGGGCTGGAAAGACCACTTTGCTGAACCACGTCCTGAACAACCGGCACGGCCTGAAAGTGGCGGTGATCGTGAACGACATGAGCGAGGTGAACATCGATGCGGACCTGGTCCGCGATGGTGGTGCCAACCTCTCGCGGACTGACGAGAAACTGGTGGAGATGACCAACGGGTGCATCTGCTGCACCCTGCGCGACGATCTCCTGAGGGAGGTACGTGCGCTCGCCCAAAGCGGGCGCTTCGATTATCTGCTGATCGAATCGACGGGCATTTCGGAGCCGCTCCCGGTCGCAGCGACGTTCGATTTCCGCTCGGAAGAGGGCGAAAGCCTCTCCGACATCGCCCACCTGGACACGATGGTGACGGTGGTCGACGCCGCCAACCTGCTCAAGGACTATTCCTCGACCGAGTTCCTCGGCGAACGCGGCGAGGCGCTGGACGGCGACAAGCGGACGCTGGTCGATCTCCTCGTCGAGCAGATCGAGTTCGCCGACGTGATCGTCCTCAACAAGGTGGACGATGCCTCGCCGCAACAGCGCGAGGCGGCACGCCAGATCATCCGCTCGTTGAATCCCGAAGCCGACATCATCGAAGCCAATCACAGCCGCGTGCCCTTCGACCGCGTGCTCAAGACCGGCCGGTTCGACTTCGAGAAGGCCCAGCAGCATCCGCTCTGGTACAAGGAGCTCTATGGTTTCGCCGACCACGTGCCTGAAACGCAGGAATATGGCGTGAAGAACTTCGTCTATCGCGCCCGCCGGCCGTTCGATCCGTCGAAGTTCGACAAGTTCGTCAAGGCATCCTGGCCGGGCGTGATCCGGGCGAAGGGTCATTTCTGGCTGGCGACGCGGCCGCAATGGCTCGGCGAGATCAGCCAGGCGGGAGCGATCGTGAGGACCGAAGCGCTGGGTTTCTGGTGGGCGAGCGTCCCGAAGGAGCGGTGGCCGAATGATGAGGCCTGGCGCAAGCGGCTCGGCCAGTATTGGGACAAGGTCTACGGCGATCGCCGCCAGGAGATCGTGTTCATCGGCACCGGCATGGACGAAGCCGAGATCCGCCGCAGGCTCGACGCATGTCTCGTCCCGGAAACGTCGACGATGGACATCGCCGCATGGTCCGCTCTTGCCGATCCGTTTCCGGCCTGGCGTCGAGGCGATCAGTCCAACTGATCGACGTGAATATCAAAAGCCTTGGCATGAGGTCCGGACGCGACCATCTCTGACCAGGTCTTGCTCCGACCAGGTCTTGCAAGGGGACGGCAAAGCCGTTAGTGCTCTGCCCCCTTCCAATCCTCCGTCAGAGTGGTTCATGTCGAGCGCCTCGCCCGCCGTCTCGATCGGCATCGATTTTGGGACCAGCAATACGGTCGTCGCGATTGCGGCGGACGACCGCCGGGTCGAGGCCATCCGCTTCGATCATGGCGGACAGCGCCACAGCGTCTACGTGTCGGCCCTGTGCTTCTGGGAGGACCGGCCGGGCGCCGGCGCCCAGGCCGAGGGGGGTCCGTGGGCGATCGAGCAGTTCCTCGAAGGCCGCCACGTTTACCGCTTCCTGCAGTCGTTCAAGACGTTTGCGGCGAGCAGCAGCTTCAACACCACGCAGGTGTTCCGGCAGCGCTACAAGTTCGAGGATATTCTGGCGGCGTTCCTGCGGACGCTGGCGCGCCATGGCGGTGGGAAGTTCGGCTTCGAGGCGGCGAATATCACGGTCGGTCGCCCGGTGCGTTTCGCCGGCGGCAATCCCGACGAGGCGCTGGCGATGCAGCGTTACCGGACCGCGTTCGAGCGGCTCGGCGCCGGTCACGCGCGCTATGTCTACGAGCCCGTGGGCGCGGCGTTTTCCTTCGCGCGCCGGCTGGAGCGGGATGCCACCGTGCTGGTTGCCGATTTCGGCGGCGGCACCAGCGATTTCTCCGTGATGCGTTTCTCGCGTGCGGGCGGCAGCCTTCGCGCCGAGCCGCTCGGCCATGCCGGCATTGGCATCGCAGGCGACACTTTCGACTATCGCATCGTCGACCACGTCGTATCGCCGCGGCTCGGCAAAGGCTCCAGCTTTCGCTCGTTCGACAAGGTGCTGCCGGTCCCGAACGGCCACTACACCAACCTCGCGCGCTGGCATCAGCTCGCGATGATGAAGAGCAACGGCGATTTGCGCGAACTCCGCGAACTCCAGCGCACTGCGCTGAAGCCTGATCTGCTCGAGGATTTCATCACCATCGTCGATCTCGACCTCGGCTTTTCGCTCTACCGCGCCGTGACCGATGCCAAGGTCGCGCTGTCGGCGCAGGACGAGGTGGACTTCCGCTTTAGGGGCGGCGGCGTCGATATCGGCGCGGCCATCACACGGAAGAATTTCGAAGCCTGGATCGCCGACGATATCGCCCGGCTGGGCGCGACCGTCGACAAGGTGCTGGGCGAGGCCGGCGTCACCGCGCGCGAGATCGAGAAGGTGTTCTTGACCGGCGGCACGTCCTTTGTGCCGGCCGTCCGGAAACTGTTCGCCGAGCGGTTCGGCAACGAACGGCTGATGTCAGGCGACCAGTTCGAGTCGATCGCCTATGGGCTGGCGCTGATCGGACATAGTCCCGACCCGGATCGCTGGGCGGCAAGTCAGGTCGCGTAGCAGGCGGCGAGCGGCCTCCCTGCGGCGACGCTGTTCGGTCGCTATTTCTGCTGAATTCGGTTCAGGTAATCGATCACGGCGAGAATGCGAGTCCGCACGACGACCTCCGGGCTTTGCTGCGGCCCGGCCTTTTGCCAATAAGTGGGATCGACAGCGTGAGGCAGGCTGACGATGGGGTTGAACCGCTCGCCCCAGACCGGCATTTCACGCGTGCCGTGAGCCGGGACTGATTTCGACCCATACAAGGTCTCGTAGACGGCGTTGGTGGGAAACACCCCGTTGTTGGTCTTGGCCAATATGGTCAGGTCGGAAGGCGGTGTCTTGAGCTGGCCGCTGACGGGGCCTTTGCCCTTTGCGTCGGCGCCATGACAACTCGCGCATGACGACAGAAACTCTGCCTTCCCGATGTCGACTTCTTCGGCCTTGGCGGCAGCGGCGAAACCAGCGGCAAGACCGGCAACGATCAACCATCCGATAGCAGATCTCATCATCTCGCCTCCGAGGCCGGCAGGGAAGACTCCTGCTCCTAGCCGTTTTGCCCTTTAGACAGTTTGACGCACATCAAGACCGCACAGCCAGAACCGAAGCGCGCACATGACTTTGCACAGTCGCTCGCTCGCCGACGTGACGTCGTCAGTTCTCCATGGCCTCATAAATCAGCTGCTTGACGGTCCTTTGGATGCGCTGGCGCTCCGAGGGAGTCTGCTCGAGCAGGACGAAGAACATGTCCTGCTTGGGGTCGATCACGAAATAGCAGCCGCTGGCGCCGTCCCATTTCAGTTCGCCCAGATTGCCCGGCGGCGGCGGTTTGGCGTTGCCCGGATCGGTGCGTACGGCGAGGCCGAGCCCGAAGCCGAAGCCGTCGCCCGGAAAGTAGAAGAAGTCCCGCTCGACGCCCGACCCGGGCCCGACCTGGTCCGTCGTCAGCAGCTTGAACGCCTTGGGGCTGAGAATGGTCTTGCCCTCGTAGGTGCCGCCATTGAGCAGCATCTGAGCGAAGCGGGCGTAGTCCGCCATCGTCGAGACCATGCCGCCACTGGCGTACATCATCTTCTTCGGCTTGGTCGGATCGTTTTCGCGGCCCACCCGGAAATCGCTGTCGTTCGGCATCGGCTTGGCGAGCAGCTTCTGCTTTTCGGGGTCGCCGACGAAGAAGCCGGTGTCCTTCATGCCGAGCGGATCGAGCAGCTTTTCCTTCTCGACCTCGATCAGGGACTTCCCGGACGCGATTTCCATGATCCGCGCCAGGATGTCGGTGGAATGGCCATACTGCCAGAGCGCGCCGGGTTGATTGTGCAGCGGCAGTTTTGCAATCCGCTCGGCGAACTCGGCGAGGTCGAAATCGCCGGCATAGATGTCGGCAGCCTTGTAGGCCTTGCGGACCAGGCTGTCGCCGTAGAAGCCGTAGGTGACGCCGGAGGTCTGGCGCATCAGGTCGAGCACCGTCGGCGGCCGGTTCGGCGGTACCAGTTCGAGCGTCTTGGTACCGTCGCTGGCTGCCTTCTCGACGCCGACCTTCACATTTGCAAACGACGGAATGTATTTTGCGATCGGGTCATCGAGGGAGAACTTGCCCTCGTCGATCATCTGCACGGCAACCACGCTGGTGATGGCCTTGGTCATCGAGAACAGGCGGAAGATGGTATGGTCGGTGATCGGAGCCTTCGACTCCACATCCTGCACGCCGAAGGACTTGTGATAAACCGGCTTGCCGTGCTGTTGGATGAGCAGGATTGCTCCGGGAATTTTCCCCGTCGCGACTTCGTTGCGGAAGAACGCGTCGAGTTTTGCCAGCTTTTCCTTGTTGAAATGTGCTCCCGCGGGAATCTCAAAAGTCCCTTCGGCCCGGGCCGAAGCTGCTGCGGCCGCAACGAGCAGCGCGCCACAGGCAATCATCCGCAACGCCTGGAATGGTTTCATCAACCCCCTCCCGATTCCTCCCGAGTGTAGCCTTCCGCTCGACCGGCACAAGGGGCATCGGACTGCCGGGAGCGCCTGCACGCGGGGCGGGACGGCGCCTGCCGCGACGCCGTCGGATACCGCTTGGCGCCCAGGGCGATCGCATATGGCTTTGTTGAAAGACCTGAGCGCGCCTCGTCCTTCGAGACAACCGCTTCGCGGTCCCTCAGGATGAGGCTAAGCGGAACCGGTGCCCGTTGAAACTGGCGCAACGCACTCGCTCCTCATCCTGAGGGCCCGCCAACGGCGGGCGTCTCGAAGGATGGCCACGGGCGAAATCACTCCATATGCGATTGCCCTGGCGCGAAGCCGGTGGCGGTCTGCTCCGCATCAGGCCGAGCAGCACCGCTGCATCGGAGCCAGCCTATTGATTGATCTCGGGCTCGACGAGCTTGGCCAGATTCCGCAGCGATTCCTGCCAGCCGAGATAGCAGGCCTCCGGCGGGATGACATCCGGGATGCCCGACTGCGTGATGTCGATTTCGGTTCCGACCGAGACCTTCTTCAGGATCACGGTCACCTCGATCAGGCCGGGCAGATTGGGATCGTCGAACTTGTCGGTATAGCGGATGCATTCGCCGGGCACGAGCTCGACATATTCGCCGCCAAAGGAATGGCTGTTGCCCGTGGTGAAATTCCGGAACGACATCTTGAACGTGCCCCCGACCTTGGGCTCGAAATGATGCACGGCGCAGGTGAACCCGTTCGGCGGAAGCCATTTCGCCATCGCATCGGCCTCCAGGAAGGCGCGATAGACTTTCTCCGGCTTGGTGGCCAGGACGCGGTGCAGGCGGACGGTATTGGGCATGTTTCGTTCATCCTCTTGCGTTGATGGGCCGACGTCGGCGTCTATGGCCCATTCATGTCACGAGGACGACGGGGAAGCCGCCGGTCCGACAGGTGCCTTGAATTTTTTTCGTTCGAATCTTGTTCGGCCGGATCGCTAGACGGCAGCGACATCCTGAGATGTCATTGTGAATGCCAGCCTGTAGCGGCCAATTCCAGGGTTTTCGCAAGCGCCGGCCGCTTGAAGCGATGACGGCGAGAGCCGTCCGGCGATCACGTCCTCAACGGCATCGGAATCGTAACCGGACAGCAGCACGATCCAGTCGGCAGCGCCGTCCTTGCCGCGGATCTGCTGCTCGGTGGTGGGCGCGCTTGTCCGGGGCGTGTCGGTGAGCAGGAGGTGGGCGCCTGTCAGTCCCGGCTGCTGTGCCAATGCGGCGAGCGTGTCGGAAAGGTGCGCCTGCAACTCCACCTCCCGCCCGAGGTCTGGCGACAGCCTGATGGTCGCAAGCGAGGCCGCTACGCCACCGCCAAAGCTCGCGATGATCCGGCACTGGCTGCGGACCATGCCGAGATGATGCGGCATCATCTTCCTCGACCACGGCGTCGGCGCGTTGAGCCGGTCGAGATATCCCTTCGACGTGAGGACTTCGTATTGCGCGAGCTCGTAGAGCACGAAAAAGCCTTCGGGATCCGTCGTGCTGCTCCAGCGCGATCCCCGCCGGAAGCCGGGAATGCTCATCCGCTCCGGAAAATGCTCATGCGAATGCCAGTCGCCGAACTCGTCGCGCTGCTCCGGGCGAACGCTCCACCACATCGCGACGGCGGCCTTGCCGAGTAGTGACATGTTGACCCTCCCTTTTTGCGGACAGTCTGCCTCAACGCCAACAGCGGCGGCAAGGTGTGCCCGCCCGACAAGCCGAAGCCACAATTCCGCTACCGTTCCGCGTTCAACTCCTGCGGGAGATCGGGGGGCTTCCGTTGCGCAACATGCTCTGGGCTTTTGCCGTCACGCTCTGCTGTCTTGGTTCGCCGGCCGAGGCTGCGGGCATTCAGCTTCTCGACGCCGATCCGGCGCTGTCAGGTGCGATCTGGTATCCATGCGCGGCGGAGCCGACGCATGTGGCGCTGGGCCGTTTATCGGTGAGCGCCGATTTCGATCTGAAGGGTGTGAAGGATTGTTCCGTCACGGGTGCGAAGCTGGCGCTCGTCATCTACTCGCACGGCCGGGGCGGATTTTTCGGCCAGCAGCACGACACGGCGGAGGCGCTGGCCGATGCCGGGTTCATCGTCGCCGCCATCAATCATCCCGGCGATACGTTCAGCGATTCCTCGAGGCGCGATACGCTGTCGGTGTGGGGATCGCGCCCGGCGGACATCGTGCGCCTGCTCGATTTTCTGTTGAACGACTGGAAGGACAGGGCGGTGATCGATCCCGCCAAAGTCGGCTTCGTCGGTTTCTCGCTCGGCGGGGCGACCGGACTCGTGCTGATGGGCACTAAGCCGGATTTCGCCAGGGTCGCCAGCCTCTGCAAGGAGACGACCGGCGTGTGCGCACAGCTTCACAACGGCGAGACGCCGCCCGAGCCGATCCGCGATGCGCGCATTCGCGCCGCCGTCATCGTTGATCCTGCACCGGCTACCCTGACGCGGGAGAACCTCGCTCTCGTCAAAGTGCCTTTCCAGTTCTGGCGCTCGCAGTTCGGTGGGCCGGGAGTCGGCGATGGCTCCGGCAATGCGCGCGTCTCGGAAGGCTTGCCGGGCAAGCCTGACATCCACGTCGTGCCAGCCGGCCATTATGCGTTCCTCGCTCCGTGCTCGGCCGATCTCGCGGCGGCCGTCCCGCGCATCTGCACCGATGTGCCCGCAGTGTTCGATCGGGCCGGATTTCATCGCGAGTTCAACGCGGCGGTGGTGAAGTATTTTCGCGAGAGATTGGCGGAAGATCGTTGAAGCTCGACGTACGGTGAAAGTGCTGGACTGCAGCCCTGAAGTGACACGACAATTGCAGTGACAGGCATTTCGAGGATGCCTCGTTGCGGAAGTCGGCGCTGCAGCTGGCAGCCGCAAGGGCGACATCCGCTTTGCCCATTCAGCCGATGTTTCGAACTCTTTGCTGTCTCAATTTTTTTAGTGACTCCGAGGCTTCCGCAGAGCAATCACGCCGATCGCCACCAGCAAACCGGTGCTGACCAGGGCCAAGCCTGCAAGCTGGAGACTGTTCGGAATCTCGCCTGTGATCGGCATGCCTATCAGGATTGCGACGGCTGGGACGAGAGCCGGAAAGACCGCGGCGCGCCCGGCACCAAGAAGTTGAACAGTCTTCGAGAAAGCAATGACAGCGACGACGCCTGAGAGAACGCCTTGCACCAGAATTTGCGCTGCGAGCATCGGCAACGGAGCCGCCAAGAGACGATCCGCTCCGATCACCGAGATGTAGCAGGGAACGTAGACAATGGCTGAAAGCACGGATACCACGGCGGTTCCTGCGACCGGCGGCACGCCCCAGCGGCGGCTGAGGACCGTAAACACGGCCCACATCAGGCCGGCAGCCGCGAATAGCAAGTCGCCGATCGGCGTCAATGCCGCCCCGGTCATCAAACCGGGTCCGGCAATCACAGCGAGCCCAGCGAGGATTATGGCGACGCCTACAACGCGTGCAATCGTCGGCCGATCACCCAGGACCAGAAATGCTAGTCCGAGCGACCCGAGCGTCAGCGCTGCCGGCTGGATGACGGCACCATGAGCCAGCGGCGCGAATGAATAACCTGATACACCGGTTATGACGAAGAGCGGCCCGACCAGCAGTGTCAGGGTTGCGCCCTTCTTCATACCCATGCCGGCCATGTCCATGACGCCGCGCCTCAACAGCCACGGCAGCATGATCAATCCTGCGACGCCGTACCGGATCGCTGCGACGTCGGTGGCGTGGAGACCCGCCGAGACGCCGGCGCGTGCCATGGCCAGATAGGAGCCCCAGATGCCCGCGGCCAGCAAGCCAAGCGCAAGACCGCACACTTCCGGGCGGTCGCGCAAAGCCACCCGCGAAGGCACAGTCGGTACGGCAAACGTGGAAAGCGACGTGCTCATGACAATTCTTGCTCTTGAGATCATGACGCGATTGCGATCTTGCGCAGCGCCGATAGCGCGACGGCCGGATCCATCCTGTTGCGATAGTCGGGATCGACGCTCGCGAGTGCGATACGGCCGCTCTTCTCGATGACGTAGCTCGCCGGCATTGGCAGCGACCACTGTCCGTCCCCGTTGCGGGTCGGCAGGTCGTGGCCGAATTTCCGGTAAAGCGCCTGGATGGCTGGCGAGAGCTGGAAGCGGATGCCGAGTGCATCCGCTAGCACACCGTCCGTATCACTCAATACGTCGAAGCTCAGCGCGTTCTTCTCCGCGGTCGTCAGCGCGTTGTCGGGCGTCTCCGGCGAGATGGCGACAAGGCGAGCGCCAAGCGCCGTGATCTCGGGCAGCGCTTTCTGGTAAGCGCGTAGTTCGAGATTGCAGTAGGGGCACCAGCCGCCGCGATAGAAGGTCACAACGAGTGGGCCGCTCTCGATCAGAGCGCCGAGATCGGTCGTGCCACCGATCTGGTTCGGCAGTTGCCGTTTCGGAAACTGTGCACCGGCCTTGAGCGCGCGATCAGCCAGCGACTGCAGCGCCGCATTGTCGTCATCGACAAGCTTCGCGGTTTCGGCGCCGACGCGCTCGCGCCAGGATGCCTTGAAAGTGTCGAGTTCGGTTTGCAGGGACATGATCGTGCTCCGGAATGTCGGTCAAAAAGGATTGAAGTTAGTCGTTGTTCACGGGGTGCTCAGGTGTTTGACGCGGCCATCGTCTGTCGGACGAGCGCGTTGGCGCTGGCGCCTTCGAGCGCGAGTCCGTAGCCGACTTCGCGGACGATCCGCTCTTTCAGCGGTTGGATGAAGTGGATGCGCGTATTGCGGCGCGTCACCTCGGGTTGCTTGAGATATTGCTGCGCCAGATCACGGGCGACCGCGACGGCACTGCCGGCATCCGCCAGGTAATTCACGACGCCCCATGCTGCCGCTTCCTCAGCCGTGACCGGACGCGGGCTAAGGAGGAATGCCTCGCTCCGGCCCGCCCCAGCGCGATACGCCCACGTCGTGTAAACGCCATCGCCTGGAACGATCCCGCCGGCGAAGTGCGGCAGATCGTGGAAAGTCGCCGTCTTGGCAGCAACGATGACGTTAGCGAGCAACGCATACTCGGTGTGGATGTGCGCCTTGCCCTCGATGGCGGCGATCATCGGCACGCGAATGTTGGCGATGTTCTCGAGGATCTGGGTGCCTTCGTCGTGCACTTTCGACCAGACATTGGCATCGCCGACATTTCCGAAGCTGTCGAAGTCGATCTCGGCCATGTAATCGCCGACACCAGTCAGGATGACGACCTTGTTTCCGCGGTCGCGGCCGATCTCGTAGAAGGCGTCCGTGAACCCCTCATGGTCGCGCGCATCGAATTTGATGGGGCCGCCGTTGGTGTGCATCTCGACCAGCAAGATGCCGTCTGCGTCCCGGCTCATGCGGAGGTGGGCGTAACGGCTGAAATAGGCCGGTGCTGAGTTGGTTTCGGCGCTCATGATCATCTCCGGAGTTGCGCAGCGGCGGGCCGTCATTGGCTTGGACAGATCAATGCATCATGCATCGGACTTGCGGAACACCTGCAAATCTCATAACATTGATACGAAAGGCGTATGAATTGCATGGATCTGCTGAGCCCGATGAAGACGTTCGTCCGCGTGGTCGAAGCCGGCAGCTTCACCGCGGTCGCCAACGAACAGAACTCGACGCAGCCGACGATCAGCCGGCAAATCGCAGCGCTCGAGGAGCATCTCGGTTCGCGCCTCCTCACCCGCACGACACGTGCTTTGACACTGACCGACGATGGCCGCGCATTCTACGAGCATGCGCTCCGCGCTTTGGAGGCCGTTGGCGAGGCGGAAAACGCGGTTGGCCGGCGGCAAGCGAAACCCACTGGGACGCTACGTCTCGCTGTGCCGGTGGTGCTCGGCCGTCGACATATCGTGCCGCGCCTTGCCAGCTTCCTCTCGCGCTATCCTGATCTGTCGATCGATGTGACGATGAGCGATAGCTTCGTCGATCTCGTCGAGCAGGGCATCGACCTCGCGTTGCGCGTTGGCGAGATCACCGACCAGAGCCTGGTTGCGCGCAATATCGGCATGGTGCGCCGGGTTACGGTAGCCTCACCAGCCTATCTAAGGACGCACGGCACACCAAGCGCGCCTGCCGACCTCGCACGCCATCAGTGCATCGTCTACACGCGCCTCGCGACGGGAAATCGATGGCACTTTGAGAGCAAGGACGGGCCGCTGGTGGTGGCCGTGTCGGGCCGCTATCGCGTCGACAACTCGGAAGCCGTGCGTGAAGGCGTGCTTGCCGGTCTCGGCATCGCCGTCATCCCGGCATTCGCGTTCTCGAATGAGGTGGAGGACAAAAAGGTGCAAGTCCTGCTCAGGTCATACGAGCCCAAGCCTCTGCCGCTCAACGCCGTGTACCCGTCACGCCGCTTCGTTCCGCTCAAGGTGCGAGCAATGATCGATTTCCTTGCCAACGAACTCGAGATCGACCCGGTGCTCAGCCGCTACGGCACATCCGCTGACTGAGCGTCAGCATAACCCTAGAATTGAGTGTGCTGTCGCCGGAATCTCCGCAATCTCGGCCTCGTGCTGATGGGGACCAGGCCGGACTTCGCCAGGGTCGCCAGCCTCTGCAAGGAAACGATCGGCGTGCGCGCACAGCTTCACAACGGCCAGACGCCGCCCGAGCCGATCCACGATGCGCACATTTGCGCCGCCGTCATCGTCTATCGCGCACCGCCCCCCTTGACGCGGGAGAACCTTGCTCTCGTCAAAGTGCCTTTCCAGTTCTGGCGATCACAGTTCGGCGACGGCTCCGGCAACGCACGCCTCGCCGAGGGCTTGTCAGGGAAGCCGATGTTCACTCGTGCCGGCTGGCCATTATGCGTTCCTGGCGCCGTGCTGGGCCGATCTCGCGGCGGCGGTGCCGCGCATCTGCACAGACGTGCCCACAGGGTTCGACCGGGCAGAGTTTCATCGCGCATTCAATGCGGCGGTGGTGAAGTACTTTCGCGAGCAGTTGGGGGCGGGAGATCGCTGAGTGTCTCGGGAATCGCGGTGACAGTCCAGGAAGACAAATTATCCACGCAGCGGCACCGCTTGTGTACCCAACTGAGATGATTAGATGGCGGGTGCCCAAAAAAACTCATGAGACGCCAATGACGAGGTTAGCCTACCATGCATGGACGACCAGTGACGGCCAGATGACGATTCTGAATGCTCGACACATTGTCAGCGTCACAGAAGGCAAAAACGGAGATTGGGTGGAGGTGAAGCTCGTCACCGGAGAAATACTCCACATCAAGGCGCCAATGACGGCATTCAAGGACTGGCTTTCAACTCTCTAGGTCTAGATGGTTCGGAGATCATGAGCTAATCTTCGCTCATGACCAATCCGGAAAAAATCTACGCTTTCCTTTGTAGCGAAACACCGAAGGGCTATTGCGACGACTGCGTCGCCAAACTCGCCGACGTATACCCACGACAGCAGATCAATCCGGTCTGCTCTGCGCTCGGATTGACCTCCGACTTCGACCGCCGCGAGGCGGTCTGCGAGGACTGCCGCGCGATAAAGTTGGTCACGCGATCGATTCGGTATGGTCCTCAGTCCTGAGAGGAGTAAACCTGTAACCCTGAGGAGTGGACGGGCTATTGCGACTTGGTATTGCTTGAGAGCGAAGTTCGGCGTCTTTGCTCCGACGCAGCTTTTGGGGGGCAAAATATGAGACTATTCCCACCAACCGGCGACCTGCACATTGGTTTGGCCGGCCTTAGTTTAGTGGACGCCGTCATCAATCTCCCAACTGGCGTGCGACTAGAAACGACATATGCTCACATAATGTCGCCAACCCTTCTGGCGTTCGCACCGCCGCCGACTGACGGACTGCCTCATCCTCCGCCTTGGAAAACCACGAGGTCAGGACTCGGCTACGATATTACTACGCAATTAACAGTTCCGGCATCTGCCGGCAAAACCGTACATGATCGAATGGAAGTAGCATTTGTCGCACTCTTCATGCTGCGGCTTTGGACTGATCCGTCCATCGTAGCTGTCGCGCTCTCGGACATGCCCTTTGCTCAAATTGCGAATGCGAAAGATGAAGCTGCCAACATCGCGTTGCTAGAGCACAGGCCGAGGGCCTTTCAGCTAGCAATCGTTGACGAAGGAAAGAAGTCAGAGAGTAGTCTGAGTTGGGTTGTAGAGCACTTCAGTGCAGCCCAAAAATTGTCGAAAGACAGCCCAGAGTTTCGTCTGGCCGTAAGTGTCATGAATGCTGGCCAGTTTATCGAGGATACAGCTCTAATCCTGATATCGTTGTGGGGCGCCCTGGAAGCAATTTTTTCGCCGTCAACGTCGGAGCTACGCTTTCGCGTCTCAGCTTTGATCGCGTCGTACTTGAATCCTCCAGGCTCCGAAAGACTTTCTCATCAAAGGGAAATTGCCAGCCTATATGACAAGCGCTCAGCGGCCGCCCATGGCAAACGCAAACACGAAGGCGACGATGTGTTGCGCACTTTTGAACTCCTTCGAAGGGTTCTGATTGCGATCATCCGCGAAGGAAAGGTACCTACAAAAGCCGAACTCGAAGAGAGGTTGTTCGGAGCGATATAAATTCGCAGGGAGCAGCTCCCCTAGGGAGTTAATTTAACTGCATGATCTATTTCCGATCAAGCGATCGGCTTTCGTCGCGTCTACAACTTGAGCGTCATGCCAAGTCTTCCAACCCCGAAGCACATCCTTGTATCGCTTAAAGGCCTGCTGCTGGCACTCCGGAAGTATCTGAGCAATAAGCTACGGCATCTGCGGTCAACAGACGAATGGGGCCTGTGGCAACAGCCAACGCCGTGATGCGCGCTCCCGGCACGACATCCACGATAGCATAATACCGCTGTTTTGCCCGACGGTTCAGAATTTTTTCGCTGAATCAGAAATATCGTTGCGGGCCAACGGGATGGCTACTGTGCATGGGGTTGTTTTTTCAGTTTTGATTTTGAGCCTGCGACGCCGCGCCTTCCCAAGCAAAAAGGCCGCCCCTTCGGGCGGCCCTTTCGTCTCGTTCAATGCTGGCCCGCTTACTCCGCGGCCTGCTTCTGCGGCGGGTCGAGCGCGCCGGACTTGTGGATCTCGGCGACCTGGTGGTCCGAGAAGCCGAGCACCGAACGCAGGATCTCGTCGGTGTGCTCGCCGAGCAGCGGGGAGCGCTGCACATCGCTCGGCGAGTCCGACAGCTTGATCGGATTGCCGACCGAGACGTACTTGCCGCGGGTGGGGTGGTCGACCTCGACCACGGTGCCGGTCGCGCGCAGCGACTGGTCCTCGGCGATCTCCTTCATCGACAGGATCGGGCCGCAGGGGATGTCGTCCTTGTTGAGGATCTCCATTGCCTCGAACTTGGTCTTGGACATCGTCCACTGCTCGATGCGGGCGAAGATCTCGTTGAGGCGCGGCAGGCGCGCCGCCGGCTTGGCGTAGTTCGGATCGGTCTTCCAGGAGGGCTCGCCGATGACATCGCAGATCTTCTCCCAGACCGGGGCCTGGGTGATGAAGTAGATGTAGGCGTTGGGATCGGTCTCCCAGCCCTTGCACTTCAGGATGCGGCCGGGCTGACCGCCGCCGGAATCGTTGCCGGCGCGCGGCACGGCATCGCCGAACGGCACGCCTTCGCCGAACTGGCTGTATTCCTTGAGCGGTCCGTGGGCGAGGCGCTGCTGGTCGCGCAGCTTGACGCGGCAGAGGTTGAGCACGCCGTCCTGCATCGCAGCGGTGACGCGCTGGCCCTTGCCGGTGTGGGTGCGCTGATAGAGCGCGGTGACGATGCCGAGCGCGAGGTGCAGGCCGGTGCCGCTGTCGCCGATCTGCGCGCCGGTGACGAGCGGTACGCCGTCGCGGAAGCCGGTGGTCGAGGCGGCGCCGCCGGTGCACTGCGCGACGTTCTCATACACCTTGCAGTCTTCGTACGGTCCGGGGCCAAAACCCTTGATCGAGGCGACGATCATCTTCGGGTTGATGGCTTGAATCTTCTCCCAGGGGAAGCCCATGCGGTCGAGCACGCCGGGGCCGAAATTCTCCACCAGCACGTCGCACTTCTTGATCAGCTCGGTGAGGACCTCCTTGCCCTTGGGGTTCTTGGTGTCGAGCGTGATCGAGCGCTTGTTGTGGTTGAGCATGGTGAAATACAGGCTGTCCACGTTCGGGATGTCCTGCAGCTGGCCGCGGGTGATGTCACCCACGCCCGGGCGTTCCACCTTGATCACGTCGGCGCCGAACCATGCCAGCAGCTGCGTGCAGGTCGGCCCGGACTGGACGTGGGTGAAGTCGAGAATGCGAACGCCCTCGAGCGCTTTGGTCATCATGTTGCTCCTGTTACCACTCTGTTTCCGTCATGCCCGCGAAGGCGGGCATCCAGTATTCGCTGTCGTTTCGGTTGGGCTCAGTGCTCGCCACAATGGATGATCCGGCGAATACTGCATTCCCCGCCTGCGCGGGGAATGACCCGGACTTACTTCTTCTTCTGCAGAACGCTCTGCGGATTGAGGTTGCCGATGCGGCCGCTCTCCGAGCCTGCGGCCGGATCGATCACCGCGTTGATGAGCGTCGGCTTGCGGGATTTCATCGCCTCGTTCACGGCGCGCTTGAGCTCGTCGGGCGAGGTGGCATTGACGCCGACGCCGCCGAAGGCCTCCATCATCTTGTCGTAGCGCGCGCCCTTGACGAACACGGTGGTTGCCGGATCGGCGTTGGCGTTGTTCACGTCGGTGCCGCGATAGATGCCGTCATTGTTGAAGATGACGACGCAGATCGGAAGATTGTAGCGGCAGATGGTCTCGACCTCCATGCCGGAGAAGCCGAAGGCCGAGTCGCCTTCCACTGCGAGCACGGGATGGCCGGTCTCGAGCGCAGCCGCGATCGCCTGACCCATGCCGATGCCCATCACGCCCCAGGTGCCGACGTCGAGACGCTTGCGCGGGCGGTACATGTCGATGACGCCGCGGGCGAGGTCGAGCGTGTTGGCGCCCTCGTTGACGAGGATCGCCTCCGGGTGCTCCTTGATGATGGTCTTCAGCACGCCGAGTGCGCCGTGATAGTCCATCGGCGACTTGTTGTTCATGAGCTTCGGCGCCATCTTGGCGACGTTCTCTTCGCGCTTGGACGAGATCGCCTTGGTCCAGTCGGCGGGCGGGGCGGTCCAGCCTGACGCAATCGCCTGGTTGAAGGCGGAGACGACTGAGCCGATGTCGCCGACGACGGGCGCGACGATCTCGACGTTGGAGTCCATCTCCTTCGGCTCGATGTCAACCTGGATGAACTTCTTCGGCGCTTCGCCCCAGCTCTTGCCCTTGCCGTGCGACAGCAGCCAGTTCAGCCGCGCGCCGATCAGCATCACGACGTCGGAGTCCTTCAGCACTGTCGAGCGGGCCGCGCCGGCGCATTGCGGATGCGTGTCGGGGAGGAGGCCTTTGGCCATGCTCATCGGCAGGAAGGGAACGCCGCTGTTCTCGACGAAGGTCTTGATCTCCTCGTCGGCCTGCGCGTAGGCCGCGCCCTTGCCGAGGATGATGAGCGGACGCTTGGCGCTCTTGAGCACGTCGAGCGCGCGCTTCACCGAAGCGGGCGAGGGGATCTGCGCGGGGGCAGCGTCGATCACCTTGACCAGCGACTTCCGGCCGGCCTCGGCGTTCATCACCTGGCCGAACAGCTTGGCCGGAAGATCCAGATAGACGCCGCCCGGACGGCCCGAGACCGCGGCGCGGATGGCGCGCGCGAAACCGATGCCGATGTCCTGGGCGTGCAGCACGCGATAGGCTGCCTTGCACAGCGGCTTGGCGATCGCGAGCTGGTCCATTTCCTCGTAGTCGCCCTGCTGGAGGTCGACGATCTCGCGCTCGGAAGAGCCCGAGACCAGAATCATCGGGTAGCAGTTGGTGGTGGCGTGTGCGAGCGCGGTGAGACCGTTGAGGAAGCCGGGCGCGGACACCGTGAGGCAGACGCCGGGCTTCCTGGTGAGATAGCCGGCGATGCCCGCGGCGTAACCGGCGTTCTGCTCGTGACGGAACGAGATCACGCGAATGCCGGCGGCCTGCGCCATGCGGCCCAAATCCGTGATCGGGATGCCCGGCACATTATAAATTGTGTTGATGCCGTTCAGCTTGAGCGCGTCGATGACGAGATGGAAGCCATCCGTCAGTTCCTGCTCGGTGCCCGGTGCTTCGGACTTGGTCGCGGTATTCAGCATGGGCCTTGTCTCCCTGGTCTCAGTACTGGGGCGAGTGCTTCGCCCTTCTGGTGAACGTTGCTTAAGTGAACAGTTCTTGGCCGTGCGCTTCCACGTAAGCGGCAAGGCCGAGGGTGTGATCGCGGGCGCGCTTCTCGGCGAGCTCGGTGTCGCGCGCTTCCAGCGCTTCGATGATGCCGAGATGCTCGGGCAGCGAGGTTGCGGTGCGGTCCTTGCGTCCGATGGTCAGCTGGCGATAGCCGCGCACGTGCAGCAGGAGGTCGTTGGTGAGATCGACCAGCACCGGCGATTCCGACAGCGAGATCAGCGCCTGGTGAAAGGCGATGTTGGCGCGGGAATATTCCTCGACGTGATCCTCGGGCAGGCGGTCCTTGCTGAAGTCCTTGAAGAAGTCGCGCAGCGCCGTGATGTCCTTCTTGCGTGCGGTCGTGGTGATGAGGCGCGCGGCCATGCTCTCCAGCGCCGCCCAGGCGCGGATCATGTCGACGATCTCGCTCTTGGTCCTGCGCACCACCATGATGCCGCGGCGCGGCACCGTCTTCACGAAACCGTCCTGCTCGAGCATGGCGATCGCTTCGCGGATCGGCGTGCGGCTGACGCCAAGCCTCTCGGACAATGCGCGCTCGTCCAGCATCACCGGCTCGGGCGTCGAGTAGATGTCCATCTTGAGGATGGCTTCCTTCAAGGCGTCATACGCCTTGTTCTTGAAGCTGCTCTCCGGGGCAATACGAACGATTGCGATGTCTGCCTCGGCCATGTTCGGCAACGCCTTGGTTGGTTTACGTAGTGACACGACGAATCTCCTCCAGTGGGAGTCGTCTTTTACAGGAATAATGACGGGAAAGTTTTTGGCATACCACATGCCAGAATGTCAAGGCGGCGATTTTTTGCGGCGTTCTAAGACAAGCTCCAGCTTGACAAGTTGGCTTCTGGCATACCAAATGCCATCGCCAGCCATTTTTGATCCAAGCCGGCGGAGTAGTCTTTGGGCTTATGCCACTCCGTTCCGCCGCATGGAACAGAGCGCGGCGAATGGCAAGCATCACGGGCAGCCGCAAACCACGCGCGCGCTTTGCAAAGAACGAACTCAGGTCAAGGGAGAAGCCAGATGTCCAATTCCAAAGATGCCGTCCGCAAGGTGCTCGACCAGGTCAAGGCGGACAACCGCACCAGCCTGACGGCGCCGGAGGGTAAGCTGGTCTGCGACGCCTACGGCATTCCGGTACCGAAGGAGGGCGTGGCAAAATCGGCCGGCGAGGCCGGCAAGATGGCTTCGTCCATGGGCTTCCCGGTCGTGATGAAGATTGTTTCGCCGGACATTCTCCACAAGACCGAAGCCGGCGGCGTCATCGTCGGTCTCAAGACCACCGAAGAGGCTGAGAAGGCCTACGAGACCATTCTTTCCAACGCCAAGAAATATAAGTCCGATGCCAAGATCGAGGGTGTCCAGGTGCAGCAGATGCTGGCCGGCGGCACCGAGGTCATCGTCGGCTCGATCACCGACGGCTCGTTCGGCAAGCTCGTCGCCTTCGGCCTCGGCGGCGTGCTGGTCGAGGTGTTGAAGGACATCACCTTCCGCCTCGCGCCCGCGACCAAGGAAGACGCACTCTCGATGCTCGATGGCATCCAGGCGCATGAGATCTTGAAGGGCGTGCGCGGCGGCGAGCCGGTGAACCGCAACGCCCTCGCCGACATCATCGTCAAGGTGTCGCAGCTCGTCACCGATTTCCCTGAGATCGTCGAGCTTGACCTCAACCCGGTGTTCGCGACGCCGAAGGGCGCGACCGCCGCGGATGTGCGCATCGTCGTCGACTTCGCCTTCAAGCCGAAGCCCAAGCCGCGTCCGACCGAAGAGATCGTCGCGGCCATGAACCGCATCATGCAGCCAAAGGCGGTCGCCGTGGTCGGCGCCTCCGCCGAGGACGGCAAGATCGGCAACTCCGTGATGAAGAACCTCATCAACGGCGGCTACAAGGGCGAGATCTATCCGATCCATCCCAAGGCCGCCGAGATCCTCGGCTACAAGGCCTACAAGAGCGTCAAGGACGTACCCGGCGTGATCGACGTCGCGGTGTTCGCGATCCCCGCCAAGTTCGTGGCTGCGGCGCTCACCGAGTGCGGCGAGAAGAAGATCCCGGGCGCGGTGTTGATCCCGTCGGGCTTCGCCGAAGCCGGCGCGCCGGAGCTGCAGGCCGAGATCGTCGAGGTCGGTAAGAAGTACGACATCCGCCTGATGGGGCCGAACATCTACGGCTTCTACTATACCCCCGCCAATCTCTGCGCGACCTTCTGTACAGCTTACGACGTCAAGGGCCACGCAGCGCTGTCGTCGCAGTCGGGCGGCATCGGCATGGCCATCATCGGCTTCTCGCGCTCAGCGAAAATGGGCGTCTCGGCGATCGTCGGTCTCGGCAACAAGTCTGATATCGACGAGGACGATCTGCTCGCCTTCTTCGAGCAGGATCCGAACACGAACCTGATCGCGCAACACTGCGAAGACCTCAAGGACGGCCGCGCCTTTGCCGAAGCGGCGAAACGCGTCTCCAAGAAGAAGCCGGTGGTCGTTCTCAAGGCCGGCCGCACCTCGGCCGGTGCCAAGGCGGCGTCCTCGCACACCGGTGCGCTCGCCGGCAACGACCGCATCTACGAGGACGTGTTCAAGCAGTCCGGCGTGATCCGTGCTCGCTCCCTGCGCCAGCTGCTCGAATTCGCCCGTGGCGTGCCGGTGCTGCCGACGCCGAAGGGCGAGAACGTGCTGATCATCACCGGCGCCGGCGGCTCAGGTGTGCTGCTCTCGGACTCCTGCGTCGACAACGGCCTGTCGCTGATGTCGATGCCTCCGGATCTCGATGCGGCCTTCCGCAAGTTCATCCCGCCGTTCGGTGCTGCCGGAAATCCTGTGGATATCACCGGCGGCGAGCCGCCGATCACCTACGTCAACACCGTGAAGCTCGGCTTGTCGGATGAGCGTATCCATGCGCTCATCCTCGGCTACTGGCATACCATCGTCACCCCGCCGATGGTGTTCGCCCGCAACATGGTCGAGGTGAAGAAGGAGATGGAGGCCAAGGGTTTTGTGAAGCCGATGGTCGCGTCTCTGGCCGGCGACGTCGAAGTCGAGGAAGCCGCCGAATATCTCTACCAGAACGGCATTCCGGCCTACGCCTACTCGACCGAGCTGCCGGTCGAGGTCCTCGGCGCCAAGTACAAGTGGGCGCGCGGGGCAGGGCTGCTCTGAGCTTGCGTTCGCCTCTCCCCGCTTGCGGGGAGAGGCCGGAATTTGCGCAGCAAATTCCGGGTGAGGGGGAGCTTCCGCGAGTCCAACTGCCACCGTCCTTGCGGAAGCTCCCCCTCACCCTGACCCTCTCCCCGCGAGCGGGGAGAGGGGAAGAGAACGAATGCAGGTCGCGATGAGCAAGAACGTGATCCGGCGCAAATCGCTCGAGCCCAAATCGGTCGCGGAATCCGATAACGAGGGCCGTGACGGCGGCGTGCAATCCGTTGACCGCGCGCTGTCGATCATCGAGACGCTGGCCGAGGACGACGAGGGTTATCGCCTCAGCGATCTCGCGATCCGTACCGGCCTGTCGGCGTCCACCGTGCACCGACTGCTCGCAACCCTCGAAAGCCGCCGCTTCGTGCAATTCGACCGCGGCGAATCCAAATGGCATGTCGGCGTGCGCAGCTTCACGGTCGGCGCGAGCTTCGCGCGGCGGCGGAATTTCTCCGCGCAGGCGATCCCATACCTCCGCAAGCTGCGCGATCTCACCCGCGAGACGGCCAATCTCGCCGTGGTCGACGATGAGTTCATCATCGTGCTGACCCGCATGGAGAGCCGCGAGATCATGCGTTCGCTGACCAAGGTGGGCGGCCGCGTTCCCATGGTGACCTCCGGCGTCGGCAAGGCCGTGCTGGCGACCTATTCGGACGAGGACGTCGGCGCCGTCATCCGCCATCACGGCATGCCCCGCCTGACCGAGAAGTCGATCGTTCGGCCGAGCGACCTGTTCAAGGAGCTCGAAAAGATCCGCAAGCAGGGCTACGCCCTCGACGATGAAGAGGCCTGCATGGGCCTGCGCTGCGTTGCGGCGGTCGTCTACAACGACTGCGCCGAGCCGCTCGCGGCGATTTCGGTCTCCGGCATGACCGGCCGGCTGACCGATCAGCGGTTGCCGGAGATCGGGCAAATCGTCCGGGATGTCGCTGCCGAACTGACGGCCGCGCTCGGCGGGGTGATCCCGACGCCCCGCTGACCAAAACCCCTGGGGGATGTCACTGGACAGTATCGGCCGTTTTGGCTGATATGCGACCAAACGACACAATGCGGCAAACGTCCGCATGAGCCTGGAGATGCCCCCATGTTTCGATTTCCCTCGCGCCTTGTCGGCGCAGCCGTCGCGCTGACCTTGGCGGCAGCCAATCCGGCCTTTGCCCAGCAACTCGAGCTCAAGCTGATGGCGCCGGCAGCTCCGGGCGGGGGCTGGGACCAGACCGCGCGCTCGATGCAGCAGGCGCTGGTGGCCTCGGGCGTCGCGCGCAGCGTGCAGGTCACCAATGTTCCCGGTGCCGGCGGCAGCGTCGGCATCGCGCAGTTCGTCAATGGCGCCAAGGGCGACGGCAACCAGATGATGGTCAGCGGCTTCGTCATGGTGGGCGCGCTCGCCATGAACAAGTCGCCGGTGACGCTGGAGCAGGTGACGCCGATTGCCCGCCTCACCGAGGAGATCCAGGTGATCGTGGTTCCCGCGAACTCGCCGATCAAAAATGCGCAGGATCTCGCCGCCGCGGTGAAGGCCGATATCGCCAGGGTCACCTTCGCCGGCGGCTCGGCCGGCGGTGTGGACCATGTGATGGCAGCGCTGTTCGCCGGCGCCGTCGGCGCAGATGCGAAGAAGATCAACTACATCCCGTTCTCCGGCGGCGGCGAATCGCTGGCGGCGATCCTCGGCGGCAAGGTCACCGCGGGCATTTCGGGCCTGAGCGAATATGAAGGGCAGATCAAGTCCGGCAAGCTGCGCGCGATCGGCGTGACCTCGGAGAAGCGCATTGCCGGCAGTGACATCCCGACCTTCAAGGAGCAGGGCATCGACCTCGTGATTGCCAACTGGCGCTCGGTGGTCGCGCCTCCCGGCATCACGCCGGAGCAGCGCAAGATCTTGAGCGATGCGGTCGAGAAGATGGTGAAGTCCGACGCCTGGAAGGAGATCCTCAAGCAGAAAGGCTGGGAGGACGCCTATCTCGGCGGCGACGCTTTCGCCGACTTCCTGAAGAAGGAAACTGTGCGCGTCACCGACGTGCTGAAATCGGTGGGCCTCGTCAAGTCATGACCTCAGGCGATCCTGCGCAGCCGCCGCGGCGCGTCGACCGCGCCGGCCTCGTTATCGCTGCCTTGCTCGCAGGGCTCGCCGCGGTGCTGGTCTGGGATGCACGCGGCCTGCAATCTGCCGCGATGTACGGGATGGGGCCCGAGGCGATGCCGGTCGTGGTCGCCTCCGGCCTTGCCTTGCTCGCGATCGGCAATCTCATCGACGCGCTGCGTGGGAACCTGCCGGCGCGCGAGAGCGCCGATCCCGTTCCGGTGTTTCTGATCCTGGTTGGCCTCGCGCTGCTGATCGCGATCATCGGCTTCGGCGGCGGCTTCATCCTGGCGACGTCCGCGCTGTTCGTGACGACGTCGGCCGCGTTTGGGCGCCGTGCCATCCTGGTCGACAGCATCATCGCGCTCGTGATGTCGACCGTCATCTATCTCGCGTTCGACCGCCTGTTGACGCTGAGCCTTCCGGCCGGACCCCTGGAGCGACTGCTGTGATGGACACTTTTGCCGCGCTGGCCCACGGCATGGCGGTCGCCGTCCAGCCGATGAACCTGCTTTATGCGCTGATCGGCGTGTTCCTCGGCACGGCCGTTGGCGTGCTGCCCGGCATCGGCCCGGCGCTGACGGTCGCGCTGCTGCTGCCGGTGACCTACAAGCTCGATCCCGGCGGCTCGCTGATCATGTTCGCCGGCATCTATTATGGCGGCATGTATGGCGGCTCGACGACCGCGATCCTGATCAACACGCCCGGCGAGAGCGCCTCGATGGCGACCGCGCTCGAAGGCAACAAGATGGCCAAGGCCGGCCGTGGCGGGCCGGCGCTCGCGACCTCCGCGATCGGCTCTTTCGTCGCCGGCACCATCGCCACCATCGGACTCGCCTTCCTTGCGCCGTGGCTGGTCGATTTCGCCGTGCGCTTTGGCCCAGAGGATTACTTCGCGCTGATGTGCGTCGCCTTCGTCACGGTGTCGGCGACCTTCGGAGATTCGCCGGTTCGTGGCTTGACCAGCCTGTTCATCGGCCTGACGCTGGGCCTCGTCGGCATCGACAAGCTGACCGGCCAGGCGCGGCTCGCGTTCGGCGTTCCCGAGCTGCTCGACGGCGTCGAGGTGACGACGCTCGCGGTCGGCCTGTTCGCGGTGGGCGAGGCGCTCCATGTCGCATCGCGCCGCCACCATACCGAGGAGAAGCTCGAGCCGGTGCGCGGCTCGCTGTGGATGACAAAGGAAGACTGGAAACGATCGTGGAAACCGTGGCTGCGCGGCACCATGTTCGGCTTTCCGATCGGCGCCCTGCCTGCGGGCGGCGCCGAGATCCCGACCTTCCTGTCCTATTCGACCGAGAAGCGCCTGACCAAACACCCCGAAGAATTCGGCAAGGGCGCGATCGAAGGTGTGGCGGGACCGGAAGCGGCCAACAACGCCTCCGCCGCCGGCACGCTGGTGCCGCTGCTCACGCTCGGGCTGCCGACCTCGGCGACCGCCGCGATGATGCTGGCGGGTTTCCAGCAATACGGCCTCAATCCGGGGCCGCTGCTGTTCGCCGAGCGGCCCGATCTGGTGTGGGGTCTGATCGCGAGCCTCTTCATCGCCAACTGCATGCTGTTGGTGCTCAACCTGCCGCTGGTCGGACTGTGGGTGCGCCTGCTCGCGATTCCGCAGCCCTGGCTCTATGCCGGCATCCTCGTCTTCGCGACCATGGGCACCATCGCCGCCAAGCCGTCGGTGGTGGAATTATCGATGCTGGCCGGCTTCGGCGTGCTCGGCTTCTTGATGCGCCGGTTCGATTTTCCGATCGCTCCCGTGGTCGTCGGCCTGATCCTCGGCCCGATCGCGGAAAGCCAGTTGCGTCGCGCACTCGCGATCAGCCTCGGCGATCCCATGACGCTGGTCCAAAGCCCGATCTCGGCGACGCTGCTGGCGGTGGCGTTGATCGCGCTGCTGGCGCCCTTCGTGATGAAGGGGCTCGGGCGATTCAAGGCGAACGAGGATTAGCCGCTAAGACGCACGCATGTTCTAATGCTGCGTCCATCCTGTGGAGAAATGCCATGCCGTCCGAACTTCGCTCGCCTCGTCTGGCCGTCCTGATCGACGCCGACAATGCCTCGGCGAAGATCGCGGATGGACTTTTCGAGGAGATTGCCAAGATCGGCGAGGCCAGCGTGCGACGCATCTACGGCGACTTCTCCAATGCGCGTTCCAGGGCCTGGGCCGACATTCTGTCGAAGCACGCCATCATCCCGCAGCAGCAATTCGCTTATACGACGGGAAAGAATGCGTCCGACATCACCCTGGTCATCGACGCGATGGACCTGCTTCACAGCGGCCGGTTCGACGGCTTCTGCCTGGTGTCTTCCGACAGCGACTTTACTCGTCTCGCCGCCCGCATCCGGGAGCAGGGCGTCGACGTCTTCGGGTTCGGCGAGCAGAAGACGCCGGAAAGCTTCAGGCAGGCCTGCCGGAGATTCGTCTATACCGAGAACCTGCTTGCCGCTCCGGCGAACACCCAGGATGCCGCCTCGAGGTCGCCGCTGCTCCAACCCCCTGACGCAGCGATCCCCATGATCAAGAAAGTCATCGCCCAGATGGAAAGCGAAGACGGATGGGTTTCTCTCGGGGAAGTCGGAAAAGGCCTTACCAACCTCGCCCCCGATTTCGATTCTAGAACCTACGGTTCCCGCAAGCTGAGCGATCTCGTGCGAAAGACAAATTCCTTCGAAATCGATGAATCCAAGGGCCGTTCAATGCGCATACGGGTCAAGCCCACTGCCGCACCATCGCCAAGACGGCGGAGCCCGCGCAGACCTGTAAGGTCGGGGTCGGCAGGCGGTTCGGCGCCTGGGGCTTGAGCAGGGCGTGCTGCTATATTTGCGCTTGCCCCGCTCGGCGCGGGGCGTAACCATCGCTTGGCCGTAACGCCACGCGAGGGTCACTATGACAAAACTTACCCGCTTCGCCGTCGCACCGCTGCATGCGATGACCCGGCGCCTCGCCGACGTCGCCTCGGCGCGCGTTGCGCCCGATCTCGTCGTCACGGGGGCCCGGGTGCTCTCGACCTATTCGGAGCGCATCCATCCGGGCCGCGAGGTCTGGATCACCGGCGGCCGCATCGCTGCGGTGAAGCCGGCCGGCGCGGCGAAGAAGGTCTGGAGCGGCGTGCCGCTCTATGATGCGGCCGGCGGCATCATCGCGCCGGGGCTGGTCGATCCGCACATCCACATCGAGTCCTCGATGGTGACGGCCTGTGCCTACGCGGAAGCTGCGCTGCTCAACGGAACCACCACGATCTTCTGCGACAGCCACGAGATCGGCAATGTCATGGACGTCGCCGGCGTCGAGGCGATGCTGGAGGACGCGCGCGAGGCGCCGCTCTCGATCTTCCTGACGGTGCCGAGCACGGTGCCGGCAACATCCGCGGAACTGGAAACCGCAGGCGGTGACCTCACGCCGGACAAGATCGCGGGCCTGTTCGATCGCTGGCCCGAGGCGGTCGCACTCGGCGAGAAGATGGACTTCGTGCCTGTCACCATGGGCGACGAGCGCAGCCATGCCATCCTCGCCGCGGCCCTGAAGCGCGGGCGTCCGGTGTCCGGTCATGTCTATGGCCGCGAGTTCGTCGCCGCCTATGCGGCGAGCGGCGTCACCGACACCCACGAGGCGATCGACCGCGACATCGCCGACGACCTGCTCGACGCCGGCGTCTGGGTGTTCTTGCGCGGCGGCCCGCCGACCACGCCCTGGCATTCGCTGCCGCAGGCGATCCGCACCGTGACCGAGCTCGGGGCCTCGCACAAGCGCACGGCGGTCTGTACAGATGATCGCGATGCCGACGATCTGCTGCTGTTCGGTCTCGACTGGGTGGTGCGCGAGGCGGTGAAGGCGGGGATATCGCCGGAGCAGGCCTGGTCGATGGGCTCGCTGCATGGTGCGACCCGCTTCGGCATGGATGGCGAGATCGGCGGACTCGGCGGCGGCCGCCGCGCCGATCTCGTGCTGATGGACGACCAGCTCAAGCCGCAATGCACCTGGTATGGCGGCGAGCTCGTGGTCGAGCGCGGCAAGATCACTGACAGTCTCGATCAGGCGCTGTCGCAGCGCTATCAATATCCGAAGGCGGCCTATGCGACGGTGAAGCTGCCGGAGAAGATGAAGTTGACGCCGGAGCTGCCCGCGAAGGCCTGCACCGTCAATGCGATCAAGACCGCGCTGCCCGGCATCACGCTGATTCACGAGAAGGTGGCGATCGAAGCCGCAAAGGATTGGCCGTCGCTGTTCGAGCGCTACGGACTTTGCTTTGTCACGGTCGTTGAGCGCCACGGCAAGTCGGCCGGCAATGTCGCCCATGGCCTTCTCAAGGATTTCGGCCTGAAGCGCGGCGCGGTCGCCTCCAGCGTCGGCCACGACAGCCACAACATCATCGTCGCCGGCACCAACGAGTCGGACATGCAGGTGGCGATCGCTGCGATCAAGGAGCATCAGGGCGGCGTGTGCGTCGTTGCCGACGGCAAGGTGAGGTCGCTGGTTCCACTGCCCATTGCCGGGCTGCTCTCCGACAAGCGCGTCACCGAAGTGGCGGAAGAAATGAAGGTGCTGAAGAAGGAATGGGCGGAGGCCGGCTGCACCATCCCCTACATGGGCTTCAATTTGATTCCGCTATCGGTCATTCCGGAAATTCGCATCACCGACAAGGGCCTCGTGCTGGTACCGCAGATGGAGCTGGCGCCGCTGTTCGAGTGATCCGCTTTCACGCATTCCTCGATATAACCGATTGAGACGGCCGCGATTTTTCCGCGGTTGCCGCATCGTGGAAAATAAAACCGATCTCGTTGAGATCGGCTTCTGCGCAATCGATGATCTCGCTTACTGACGCAACTCGAGCGAGGTCCGATATGGCGAAGATGCGAGCCGTCGATGCAGCCGTGCGTGTCCTGGAGAAGGAAGGCATCTCGACTGCCTTCGGGGTTCCCGGGGCCGCGATCAATCCGCTTTACTCGGCTCTCAGGAAGCGCGGCTCGATCCGCCACATCCTGGCGCGGCATGTCGAGGGCGCCTCGCACATGGCGGAAGGGTATACGCGGGCCAAGGCCGGCAATATCGGCGTCTGCATCGGCACCTCGGGGCCGGCCGGCACCGACATGATCACCGGGCTCTATTCCGCGATCGCCGATTCCATCCCGATCCTCTGCATCACCGGGCAGGCGCCGCGGGCGCGTCTCTACAAGGAGGACTTCCAGGCGGTCGATATCGAGTCGATCGCAAAGCCGGTGACCAAATGGGCTGTCACCGTGCGCGAGCCGGCGCTGGTGCCGCGCGTGTTCAGCCAGGCTTTTCATGTGATGCGCTCGGGCCGGCCGGGGCCGGTGCTGATCGACATGCCGCTCGACGTGCAACTCGCCGAGATCGAGTTCGACGACGAGACTTATGAGCCGCTGCCGGTCTACAGGCCCGCCGCGACGCGCAAGCAGGTCGAGAAGGCGCTGGAGATGCTGAACGCGGCCGAGCGGCCGCTGATCGTCGCTGGCGGCGGCATCATCAATGCCGATGCCTCGGATCTGCTGGTCGAGTTTGCCGAGATCACCAACGTGCCCGTCGTCCCGACGCTGATGGGATGGGGCGCGATCCCCGACGACCATGTGCTGATGGCCGGCATGGTCGGGCTTCAGACCAGCCACCGCTACGGCAACGCCACGTTGCTGGAATCCGACTTCGTGCTCGGTATCGGCAACCGCTGGGCCAACCGCCACACCGGCTCGGTCGAGACCTACACCAAGGGCCGCACCTTCGTGCATGTCGATATCGAGCCGACGCAGATCGGGCGCGTGTTCAACCCCGATCTCGGCATCGTCTCGGATGCGAAGGCGGCGCTCGAACTGTTCGTCGCCGTCGCCGGGGAGTGGCGCCGGTCAGGCAGGCTCCGCGAGCGCCAGGCGTGGCCCGCCTCCTGCCGCGATCGCAAGAAAACGATGCTGCGCAAGAGCCATTTCGACGACGTGCCGATCAAGCCGCAGCGCGTCTACGAGGAGATGAACAAGGCGTTCGGCCGTGACACCACTTATGTCACCGTGATCGGCCTGTCGCAGATCGCCGGCGCGCAATTCCTCGGCGTCTACAAGCCGCGCAACTGGATCAATGCCGGACAGGCGGGACCGCTCGGCTGGACGCTGCCCGCCGCGCTCGGCGTGCGTGCGGCGTGCCCGGATCGCGACATCGTCGCGCTCTCCGGCGACTACGACTTCCAGTTCCTGATCGAGGAACTCGCGGTCGGCGCGCAGTTCAATCTGCCCTACATCCACGTCGTCGTGAACAATTCCTATCTCGGCCTGATCCGCCAGGCCCAGCGCGGTTTCGAGATGGACTATCAAGTCCAGCTCTCCTTCGAGAATATCAACGCACCCGAGATCGGCGTCTACGGCGTCGACCATGTCGCAGTTGCCGAAGGCCTCGGCTGCAAGGCGATCCGCGTCACCCGGCCCGAAGACACGCAAGCGGCGTTCGCCACCGCGCGCGAACTGATGGCCAGGCATCGCGTGCCCGTGGTGGTCGAATTCATCCTCGAACGCGTCACCAACATCGCGATGGGCACCGAGATCGACAACATCGTCGAGTTCGAGGAGGTGCTGGACCTCCCGCTCGACGAGGTCGAGCGGGCGCGCCCGGGCGTGCTGCAGCCGGCGGAATAGGGGAGAGCATCATGCCGAAGTTTGCCGCCAACCTCACCATGCTCTTCAACGAGATGCCGTTCCTCGACCGCTTTGCCGCGGCGAAGGCGGCGGGCTTTGCCGGGGTCGAGTATCTCTTTCCCTATGATTTCGACAAGGCGCAGCTGCGCGAACAATTGGAGGCCCACGAGCTGACGCAGGTGCTGCACAATCTGCCGGCCGGCAATTGGGCAGCGGGCGAGCGGGGCATTGCCATCCTGCCCGATCGCGTCAGTGAATTCCGCGACGGCGTGTTCCGCGCCATCGACTACGCCAAGGCGCTCGATTGCGAGCAGCTCAACTGCCTCGTCGGCATCGCGCCTGTCGATGCGGAACGGCGCGAGCTGAACGAGACGCTGGTGGGAAATTTGCGCTTTGCCGCCTCGACGCTGGCGCGGGAGAACATCAAGCTGCTGGTCGAGCCGATCAACACGCTCGACATTCCCGGCTTCTATCTCAACGGCACCGAGCAGGCGGTGCAGCTGATCTCGGACGTGCGGTCGAACAACCTCTTCATCCAGTACGACATCTATCACATGCAGATCATGGAAGGCGACCTCGCTCGCACCATGCAGGAATATCTGCCTGAGATCGCCCACGTCCAGCTCGCCGACAATCCCGGCCGCCACGAGCCCGGCACCGGCGAGATCAACTATCCCTTCCTGTTCCGGCATCTCGACGCGATCGGCTATCGCGGCTGGATCGGCTGCGAATACAAGCCGCGCACCACGACGCTCGAAGGACTTTCGTGGCACGCGGCACAGACGTTTGAGACGTAGAGGATATCGAAGTCACAGTGACGGTGCACTCCCTCTCCCGCTTGCGGGAGAGGGTTGGGGAGAGGGTGCTTCCGCAATGGGATTCGCGGTGCGGTGAAAATCCCCAAGCGGATAAAGCCCTCACCCGGCGCGCGGGACGATGCTTCGCATCGCCCGGACGCGCCGACCTCTCCCGCAAGCGGGAGAGGTGTACCGAGCCAACGGATGAATCTTGCATATGCAACTGAGGAAAGCTTGACATGATCGACATCGGCTTCATCGGACTTGGGACCATGGGACGGCCGATGGCCGGCCATCTCCTGGCCGCGGGCCATCGCGTTTTCCTGCATGACGTTGGGCCTGTGGCGCCGGAGCTGATCGCGGCCGGCGGCATTGCCTGCAACTCCGGCAAAGAGGTGGCGAAGGAGGCGGATGCGGTCATCATCATGGTGCCGGATACGCCGCATGTCGAAGCCGTGCTGTTCGGCAAGGACGGGGTCGCGAGCAGCATCTCCAAGGGCAAGATCGTGGTAGACATGAGCTCGATCTCGCCGTTGGCGACGAAGGAGTTTGCGGCGAAGATCGAGGCGCTCGGGGCGGACTATCTCGACGCGCCGGTGTCGGGCGGGGAGGTCGGAGCGAAAGCTGCGAGCCTCACCATCATGGTCGGCGGGCCCGAGCGGGCCTTTGGCACCATGAAGCCGATCTTCGACAGGATGGGCAAGAATGTCACGCATGTCGGTGCCAATGGCGACGGGCAGACGACGAAGGTCGCCAACCAGATCATCGTCGCACTGACGATCGAGGCCGTGAGCGAAGCGCTTCTGTTCGCATCCAAGGCCGGCGCGAACCCAGCGTTGGTGCGCAAGGCGCTGATGGGCGGCTTCGCCTCGTCGCGGATTCTCGAAGTACATGGCGAGCGCATGGTGAAGCGCAATTTCGATCCGGGCTTCCGCATCGAGCTGCACCAGAAGGATCTCAACCTCGCGCTCGAAGGCGCTCGCTCGCTCGGCTTGTCGCTGCCGAGCACGGCAGTGGCGCAGCAACTGTTCTCGTCCTGCACGGCGCATGGCGGCAAGGCGTGGGATCATTCGGCGATGGTGCGGGCGCTGGAACTGATGGCGGGGCACGAGATCGCCGCAGCCTGATGTGTTACGGCGTAACGGTCCCCGGATTTGGGCGCTTCTTCGCCGCAGGGAACCGGAACAATGCCTCCGCCCCGCGGTTGAAGGCGCAGGACAATCACTGGAGTGATAAGCACATGAAAACCCGTCTTGCGATTACGTTCGCCGCCGCCTCGCTGCTGGCGTCGAGCGCAGCCTTCGCCCAGTCAACGACCGAACAAGGCGCCAGGGACGGCGCGCGTGCAGGTGGCGACATCGGCGGACCGATCGGCGCAATGGTTGGCGGCACCGTGGGTGCAGCTGTTGGCGCCGGCCTCGAAATTCCGAATGCGGTGCTCGGCGGAATCCCGCGAAGCGATTCGGTCGTCGTGGAGGAGCGCGTTGTCGTCGGCGAGCCGCTGCCGCCCAGCGTTGTGCTCCGTCCGGTGCCGAACTACACCGAGTATCGCTATGCGGTCGTGAACGATCGACGCGTGATCGTCGAGCCGCGCACCCGCCGCGTCGTCAAGATCATCGACTGATCGGCGGCAAACCGAGGCGCTGACAAGACAGGCCCTGCGGAGTCTCACTCCGCGGGGCCTTCGCTTGTCACGGCAGCGCTGGTGCGAAAGCGCGCGAGCAGCCATTCGGCCGCGGCGGCGAGCGCAAAGCCGAGGCAGGCGGTGGCGGCATCGACCAGAAAATCCTCCAGCCGCGCATGGCGGCCGGGTGCCCAAAATTGCATCAGCTCGAGCACGCCAATCAGCACGACCGCGGCGGCTGCGACCAGCAGACGTCGTCGCCGATAGGCGAGGCCGAACGCCAGTCCCACCAGGATGAAGGCGAGCGCATGCTCGCCGTCCTGGCCGAGGTCGGAATGGGGCCGCAGGCCGGGGGGACCGAGGGTGGCGAAAGTGACGGCGGCCGCGAGCAGCCAGGCAATGCTACGTATGAAAAAGGACATCCGGGTCGCTTAGCACGGATCTGGCGGGGTTGTCGCGAGGTCGGCATCAGATCGCCGTGTAGTTAATGACAAAATGTTAAAGTGGCTCGCGCACGCCGAGGCCGTGCATGAAGCGTTCCCGGATCTGCACGGGGTCGCGGCGGGTGGTGCCCACGCCCGGCTTGTCGTCGATCCGGACTGCGATCAGGCCCGGCTCGGTTGCTGCCATCGCATCGTCGACCAGCCGCTCGAAGTCCTCCTCGTCCACGGCCCAGGCGCTGTTGGCGAGGCCGGAGCCGATGGCGATGGCGACGATGTCGGCGACACCAGCTGCCGGTGTCGGCTGCGCGCCGGTGATTTGATAGACGCCGTTGTCCATCACGATCATCGTCAGGTTTTTCGGCTTCAGGGCTGCGATGGTCGACAGCGCGCCGAGCTGCATCAGCAGCGAGCCGTCGCCTTCGAGTGCGAAGACGCGGCGACCGGGCTGCGCCAGCGCCACCCCGAGCGCGATCGGAAAGGCGAGCCCCATGCTGCCCAGCATGTAGAAATTCTGCGGGCGGTGGCCGGCGGCCCAGAGATCGAAATTGGTGTTGCCGATGCCGCCGATCACGGCTTCCTCGTGCTTGAGCTTCGCGACGAGGCGCGAGGTGACGTCGAAGCGGTTCATGACCTTGGTGTTGCGCGTGTTCATGACCGGCCTCACTTGTCGAAGACCTTGCCGCCCGTTAGCAGCGGGTTGAGGATCAGCGCCACCGGCGCCTGCGTGGTGACGGCCTGCTTGATCGAGCGGTCCGTGATGAATTCGAGCTCGTCGAGCCGGGTGATGGTGTGGTGCTCCAGCGCCAGTGAATCGAGCACCGGGCGCATGGTCCGGCAGACCAGCGACTGGCCGTAGTTGAACTCGCCGAGCGTGCCGCGCTCGGATACGAACATGATCAGCGGGATCTGGTAGGGCACCGCGAGCGAGGCCAGCACGTTGGCCAGCGTGGCAAAGCCGGAGGTCTGCATCAGCACCGCGCCGCGCCGTCCGCCCATCCAGGCGCCGGAGACGATGCCAACCGCTTCCTCCTCGCGGGCGGTGGCAAAGGTGGTGAAGAAGGGATCGGCGTGCAGGTTCTTGATCAGCGGCGTCAGCACGCGGTCGGGCACGTAGGGGATGAGGCTGATCTCGTTCCGCTTCAACGTTTGCAGGACGATGCCGTGCCAGCTTCCTTCGCCGGAGCCTTGAGCCGCCTGGGGCGAGGTCCGTTGTTCCGCAATCGCCATTGCGTTCTCCCTTCAGCCGCGCCTGCTTCTTTCTGGCCGTCGCGGCGGCCCGCCGAACTTGACGCAGGCAGTGGGATTGTCAACATGTCCCCGCCGGCACCGTGATCTGCGCCAGAAGGCCTGCCGTGGCCGGCTCCGCCATGTCATAAGTGCGGCAATGGAGAAACGGGAGGAAGCACCGGAGGCAGCGCGTCGCGCCGACCTTGTCGAGCTCCCTCGCGAGCGAGCCGGAAGGGTCCTGATGTCCGTCAACAACAAGCGCGTCTTCTACGTCAAATACCTCGCCAATCCGATCTACATCGACATTCTGAAGGCGCGACCCGACGTCCGGCTCGATCGCATCGAGAACGAGAGCCCTGAAGATTTCTATGCGCCGATCCTGAGCGCGGCCCATGTCTACCAGATCGGCGCGGCCCGCGACGAACTGGCGCCGCATTTCCACGTCGACGCCGCCTTTCTGAAGCGGACGCCGAAATTGCTGCTGGTCTCCAGCAATGGCGCGGGCTTCGACCCTGTTGACGTCGAGGCCTGCACGGACGCGGGGGTGCTGGTCGTCAACCAGTCCGGCGGCAATGCCCATTCGGTTGCCGAACATGCGCTGGCGATGATGTTGACGTTGTCCAAGCGCATCATCCAGTCGGATCGCCGCCTGCGCCGCGAGCGCGACGTCAACCGCAACGAACTCGTCGGCAACGAGGTCGAGGGCAAGACCGTCGGCATCATCGGCCTCGGCAATGTCGGCCGGCGCATCGCCGCCCTGTGCAAGGGCCTGCTCGGCATGACGGTGCTGGCCTACGACCCGTATTTGTCGGCCGAGGTGATGGCGGAGCGGGGCGGGGTGAAGGTCGAGCTCGACGAACTCCTGCGCCGCGCCGATTTCGTCTCGATCTCCTGCCCGCTGAACAAGGGCAGCCGGAACATGATCAGCGTGCGTGAATTCGCGCTGATGCAGCCGCATGCCTATTTCATCACCACTGCGCGCGGGTTCATCCACGACGAGGACGCGTTGCTTCAGGCACTGCGCGACAAGCGCATTGCGGGTGCCGGCCTCGACGTCTGGTCCAAGGAGCCGCCGCCGCCGGAGCATCCGCTGCTCCAGTTCGACAACGTGCTGGCGAGCCCGCACACGGCAGGCGTCACCATCGAGGCGCGCCAGAACATGGGCCGCATCGCCGCCGAGCAGGTGCTGGATGTGCTCGACGGCAAGCGCCCGCCGCGCATGATCAATCCCGACGTCTGGCCGCGCTATGCGGAGCGCTTCAAGCAGGCGTTTGGCGTGACGCCCGGGTAAGGGGCCGGCCGCGCCAGGTTGGATTGTGCTCCGATCGTTGGTTACCACGATTGAAAGCCAACGCGCCGCATCTTATCGATCGGGTAAGTGAACGCGTATCACTTGTCCTGTAGTTGAAAGTCCATGAGCATCTTTTCGATCGCGACCTCCGGACTTTCTGCGGCAAGTTTGCGCGTGAACGTGGCCGCGAGCAATATCGCCAACGTCCGCACGACTGGCCCGCTGCCAGCATCAGGCGGATCGGGCACGTCGGCCGATGCAGCCAGCTCGAGCACGAGTTCGACTTATCCCGCGGCTTATGTGCCGTTGCGCGTCGATCAGGTCGACCAATCGAGTGGCGCGATGCCAGGCGGTACGAAAGCGGCCGTGTCGATGGTTTCGCCGAGCTATATCGCACAATCCGACCCGGGCGCCCCCTTCGCAAACCAGGACGGCCTGGTCGCGGCGCCGAATGTCGATATCACCCGCGAATTCGTTGAGCTGGCGGCCGCAAAGTACAGCTTCATCGCCAATGCGAAGGTCATTCAGGCCTACTCGGAGACGACGGAGTCGCTGCTCGACATCACGACGTGATGGCTGATGTCGGCTCTCTCCCGCCTGCCTTCGCTCGTCCGCCTTTATCGGCGAGGCGCCAGGGCACAGGAACGCGGGCGGTGGCCAGCTCGACCTCATGACGTGCGAGGCCGTGTTCAAGCAGCTCGGCACCAAGTTCGGGTAGACCGGCGATGGGCCTCCTCCGGCGCGGCATGTGGATCGGAAACGTCGGGACTTTCGTGACTTCGGTGTCGGAGACGAGGTGCAAGGCAAGACCCTCATGGGGGCGGCCGGAATTCCGGCTTCTCCCCGGCCGGCAGGTTCCGCAATGGATTGTCCGTTCCGCCTTGATCCGCGTCAAAATCTCCTTCCCCGCTCCGCCCTAAATGGGATTAGAGTGCTGCGAGGGCAGCAGGAGGTCCCATGTCTATCTATGTCGTCAGGTTCATGAAGAACGTGCTCGGCGAATACGGCCGACAGAGCGAGGTGTGTCAAGGTACGCTCGAGATCGATGCCGCCGACGAGAATGAGGCCAAGGAGCGGGCGAAAGCTAGATTCTGCAAGGAACAGGCATTGCATGACTGGTCGTTGCATGCCGACCGCATCCATGTGAGACCGGCCGACTTTCCGTCGTAAGGCCTACCGGCCCGGCGTCATGATAGGCGGAGGTGTTGTCGTCCCGGCGCCGAGCGATCGCTGCACCATCACCGTATCGGACCAGCGGCCGTGGCGATAGGCGACGCCGCAAAGCAGGCCGGCGCGCACGAAGCCGAATTTTTCGTGCAATGTCAGCGAGGGCGCGTTGTCGGCATCGATATAGCCGATCATCTGGCGGAAGCCGGCCGCCGCACAGGCATCGATCAATTCCTGGAGCAACAGCCGTCCGACTCCGCGGCCGAGATGGGCGTGGTGGACGTAGATCGAGTGCTTGGCCGTGTACCGATAGGCGGGACGCTTGCGGAACAGCACGGCATAGGCATAGCCGACGACCTCGCCGCGATAGGTCGCCACCAGATGCGGCAGACGGGTCTGCTTCAGGTTCTTGCGCCGCTCGCGCAGATCATCCGGCTCCGGCGCACCGGTTCCCTCGACGTCGCGCGGCACACCGTTGCGGACGTGATGTCGATAGATCGCCAGCATCGCTTCGACATCGCTTTCGCGTGACGGCCTGACCAGAACTGGCTCGTCACTCGCGCGCGCAGCTGTTTCGTTCATCGGCGCTACTCGGCGACCACGTAAGTGTAGAGCCCGATGCGCCCGTTCGCAGCGACCTCCTTGTAGACCCCCTGGATCTCGACGTCGAAGCCCGGGAACGTGTTGAAGCAGGTCTCGAACATCTTGAGATAATCGATCATGGGTTTGGCCCGCTCCGTCAGCCGCTCGCCGGGCACGATGGTGGCGATGCCGGGGCGGATAGACCACGAAGGGTGTGGTGGCGATGCGGCCGGCGATCGCCTCGATCGGCAGATAGTCGACATCGTTGCGGAACAGATAGCGCGCGGCATCGCGGGGCGACATCGCGATTTCGGGCATGTGCTCGGGCATGAACTGCCGAGCCTGGAGCGCACTGACGTCGGCGGCGCGGAAGAAGCGGTGCATCTCGCCGCAGAGATCGCGCAGACGCACGCCTGCGTAGCGCGCCCGCCGCCGCTGATGGAATTCCGGGATCGCATCGGCCAGCAGCGCATTGTCGTCATGCAGCCTCTTGAACGCGACGAGGCCGGAGATCAGTGTGCCGGCCTTGCTCGCCTCGACGCCGGGCGTGAGCAGGAAGAGCAGGGAGTTGAGGTCGTTCTTCTCGGGGACGATGCGGTTCTCGCGCAGATATTGCGCGACCACCGGTGCGGGGATGCCGTGCTCGGCATAGGCGCCGGTCGCACGATCGAATCCGGGGGTGAGCAAGGTCAGCTTGTTCGGATCGGTCATGGCAAAGCCTTCCGCGAGATCGGGAAAGCCGTGCCAGTTGGTGTCCGGAGAAAGCTGCCACAGCGCGGGATTGGTCGCGAGCTCGTCGGTGGAGAGCGTCTCCCAGGCGACGTTGTGCGCGGCGCCGGGGCGGCTGACATCGGGAATGGCGACCCGATCGGGAACGAAGGGCTCGAAGAACCAGCGCCGCTCCGGATTTTGCTCCTTCTCCTCGAACTCCCGGCGCATCGCCCGGATCTTCTTGCGCAACTCGATGCCGAGCCGGATCGTGTCGTCCCACAGCACTTCGCCGGATCGACCCTTCATCATCTGCGCACCGACGTCGAGCGAGGCGAACAGCGGATAGAAGGGGGACGTCGATGCGTGCTGCATGAAGCTTTCGTTGAAGCGGCGGTGCTCGACGCGCCGCTTCTGGCCGCGGATGTGACGATCCTTGATGTGGATCTGCGAGGCCTGCGAGAAGCTCGCCAGCTGCTTGTGGGTCGACTGCGTCGCGACGATGCCGGGCGCCTCAGGAGGGAGATTGGCCAGGCCCATGGCGAAGCGGCCGGCATAGAGCGGATGGAATTTCATGAAGCCGGCCCAGGCCTCGTCGAACAGGATGTATTCGCAGAGGTGGCCGATACGCTTCAGGATCATCTCGGCGCTGTGGATCGAGCCGTCATAGGTGCACTGCTCGACCACGGCGACGCGGAAAGGACGCTCCTTGCGCCAGGCGTCGCGGTCCCCGACCAGCGGATGGTTGCGGATGGCCTCGCGCAAGGCCTTCTCGTCGAGCATGTCCCAGCGCATCGGGCCGATCAGGCCCCAGGCATTGCGGACGGTCGGGACGTAGATGGGGACGCCGCCGCTGATTATCAGAGCGCCGTGATGGGCGGCCTTGTGGTTGTTGCGGTCGAACAGGACGAGGTCACCGTCGGTGACGAGGGCGCCGAGCGCAACCTTGTTCGACGTCGAGGTGCCATTGAGCACGAAATAGGTCTTTTCGGCGCCGAAGATCTGGGCCGCTTCCTTCTGCGCCTTCAGCGCCGGGCCTTCATGGGTGAGGAGGTCGCCGAGATCGAGCACGGAATTGTCGAGGTCGTCACGGAACACGGATTCGCCGAGATGCTCGACGAACACGCGCCCGATCGGGCTGCGGTTGTAGAACACGCCGCCGTTATGGCCTGGACAGGTCCAGAGCTGGTTGCCTTCCTCGGCGTAGTCGACCAGCGCGCCGAAGAACGGGGTCTTCAGCGTCTCAGCATATTGCTTGAGACGGCTGATCAGGTTCTTGGCGATGAAGGGCGGTGTCTCCTCGGACAGAAAGACATAGCCGTCGATGAAATCGAGCACCTCGACAGGCAGATCCTCGAACCGCTTGCGACGGATCAGCAGGATGATGGGGAAGTCGAGGCCCCGGCGGCGCATCAGATTGATCAGCGCCGAGGTCTTGCCCTCGAGACCCTTCTTGCCCCAGTCGACCACCATGCAGCCGATCGCCGCATCGGTCTGCACGGCCATCTCGGCATCCTCCAGCTTGCGGGCCCGGACCACCTCGAATCCGGAGCGCTGGATCTCCTCGATGATCTGGTTGAAGCGGACGCCTTCGAGGTCGTCGGCGTCGAACATTGGTGCTGCGAACAGGAAGTTGAAGCGCTTGAAATAGTCCATGTCGGGTCCCGAATGTGGCAGAGACACAGCTCTCGGCACATTCGATGACAGTTGGATGACACGCCCGAGTGCCGCGGGAATGTTCGCGTGTTTGCGGCCCTCAGTCCAGCAGCTTGTCCAGCGTGATCGGGAAGCGGCGGATGCGCTTGCCAGTGGCATGATAGACGGCGTTTGCAATCGCCGCAGGCACGCCGACGATGCCGATCTCGCCGAGACCCTTGATGCCCATCCGGTTGATCCGGCTGTCGGGCTCATCGACGAAAATGACGTCGATGTCGTGAATGTCGGCGTTCACGGGAATGTGGTACTCGGCGATGTCAGCGTTCATGATGCGGCCGAAGCGGTGATCCATCACCGTCTCCTCGTGCAGCGCCATCCCGATCCCCCAGACCACGCTGCCCATGATCTGACTGCGGCCCGTCTTGGTGTTCAGGATGCGGCCTGCCGCGACTGCACTCACGACCCGCGTGACGCGGATGACAGCCAGCTCTTCGTCGACCTTCACTTCTGCGAAAACCGCCGAATGCGTGTTGCGGGCATGCGATTTGTCCTCCGCGAACTGGTTGAGCTTCTCCTTTTCGATCCGCTCGCGCCCGCTGTGGCGCATGACGTCCGCAATCGAGACGGCAGCCCCGTCCTTGCCGTCGCTGGCGATCATGCCGTCGACCAGGGTCGCGTCGGCGGCGTCGAGGTTGGCGAGCGGCGAGCCCGGCATTGCCTTTGCAAGACGTGCGAGCTCCTGGCGAATGTCTTCGGCCGCTCCCAATACGGCATGCGCGCTGGACGCCGCCATCCAGGAGCCGCCCTCGACGGGGGCTTGCGGCAAGGTCGAGTCGGCGAGCCTGACGCTGATGTTCTCGATCGGCAGCCCGAGAGCATCGGCCGCCACTTGCGCCACGATGGTGTACGTGCCGGTGCCGATATCGGACGCGGCGCAGGAGACCTCGGCATGGCCGTTGGCGGTCAGCACGATCCGGACGGCGACCGGCATCTGCAGCGCCTCCCACACCCCCGTCGCCATGCCCCAGCCGACCAGTTCCTTGCCGTCGCGCATGGAGCGCGGCGCGGGGTTGCGCCGGGCCCAGCCGAAGGCTTCCGCGCCGCGGGCGTAGCATTCGCGCAACTGCTTGCTGGTGTAGGGGAGGTCTTCGCTTTGGTCGCGATCCGAGTAGCACTTCAGGCGCAGCTCGATCGGATCGAGCTTCAGCGCGACGGCCAGTTCGTCCATGGCGCATTCGAGCGCCAAGACGCCCGTTGCCGCGCCCGGCGCGCGCATGTCGCAGGGCGTCGAAACGTCGAGGTCGACCAGCTTGTGGGAAAAGTGGCTGTTGGGGCTCTTGTAGAGCTGTTCGGCCCAGCCGGCGTCATTGCGCGAAAAATCCTCGTAGCGCGAGGTCACGGCAATGGCTTCGTGGCTGACGGCATCAAGCGTGCCGTCGGGCCTTGCCCCGAGCGCGACATGCTCGATGGTCATGGGCCGATAGCCCAGCCCATACATCTGCTGCCGCGTCAGCACGACGCGGACGGAGCGCTCGAGCGCGAGCGCGGCCATTGTCGCCAGCACGACCTGGTATTGCGGCCGCAGGCCGGAACCGAATGCGCCGCCGACATAGGGCGAAAGCACGCGGATCTCCTCCGGCTTCTTGTCGAACACGCCGCAGAGGAACTTTTGAACGTTCTGAACGCCTTGGGTCTTGTCGTAGACTGTCAGCTTGCCGTCGCTTTCCCAGACCGTCGTCGTCGCATAGAGCTCCATCGGATTATGATGCTCGGTCGGAATGAGGTAGTCCGCCTCGTGCCGCAGGGGTGCGGCCGCAAGCGCTGCTTTCGCGTCGCCGCGGGGCTTGTGCGGCTTGTCCATCTCGCGGGCACTGCCGCGCTCGGCCTCGAGATCGGTTGCAAACCCATCCTGCTCGTAGTCGATCCGCACCAGTGTTGCGGCGAACTTCGCGGTCTCCCATTCTTCGGCAACAACGAGAGCAATCGGCTGCCCGTTGAACCTGATCAAGTCGTCATATAGCGGCCGGAACGGCGAACCTTCCGGGGCCACCTCGTCCTTCCAGGCCTCGTCCTTGTCGGCGAGGGAAGGACGATTGGTGTGCGTGAGCACGTCGAGCACTCCGGCCACCTTCAGCGCCTCGCCGGTGTCGAGCCGCACGATACGACCGCGGGGTATGGTGGCCTCCACCACGAAACCATGGACCAGGCCCTCGGCGGTGAACTCGCCGGCATATTTCGCGGCTCCAGTGACCTTGGCCCGGCCGTCGACGCGCGACGTTGGTGTTCCGACATAGGCGTTCATCGGGCCCTCATGCGATCTTCTTGTGAGCTTGGGATTGCGGTGTGGCGTTTGTGGCCTGGATCAGCGCCCGCACGACGGCTCGGCGCGCGAGCTCGATCTTGAATCCGTTGTGCGAGCGAGCGGTTGCTCCCTGCAGCAGCAGGTCGGCGGCGCGCCCGAAATGATCCGGTGTTGCCGCCTGGCCGCGCAGTGCCGCTTCGGCTTCGGGACTTCGCCAGGGCTTGTGAGCAACGCCGCCGAGCGCCAGGCGCGCTTCGCTGATCGCGTTGCCTTCCAGCTCGAACGCGGCTGCGACCGAGACCAGGGCGAAGGCGTAGGACAGCCGGTCGCGGATCTTCAGGTAGCTGTAGTTCCGGGCAAAACCCTGCGGCGGCAGCTCGATTGCGGTGATGATCTCGCCGCTGCCGAGATTCGTGTCGACATGAGGCGTATCGCCCGGCAGCCGATGGAAATCGGTCAGCGCGATGGTGCGCTCGCCGGTGCGGCCTGCAATGTGGACGAGCGCACCGAGTGCCGCCAGCGCCACGCTCATGTCGGAGGGATTGGTCGCGATGCAGGCCGTGCTGGTGCCGAGGATCGCATGGTTCCGGTTGAGGCCATCGCGTGCCGAGCAGCCCGTACCGGGACTTCGCTTGTTGCAAGGCGTCGTCGTGTCATAGAAATAGGCGCAGCGCGTTCGTTGCATCAGATTTCCGCCGACCGAGGCCATGTTGCGCAGTTGCGCGGAGGCACCTGCCAGGATGGCGCTGGCGAGCAGGGGATAGCGCTGCTCGATCAGCGGATGATAGGCGAGATCCGAATTCGGCACCAAGGCGCCGATGCGCAGGCCGCCGTCGGCAGTCTCCTCGATGTCGCGGAGCGGCAGGCGGGAGATGTCGATCAGCCGGGAGGGCCGTTCGACGTTCTCTTTCATCAGGTCGATCAGGTTGGTGCCGCCGGCGATCAGCTTCGCGCCTGGATCGGCGGCGAGCAGGCGAATGGCGTCGGCAACGTCGCTTGCGCGGGAATATTGGAAGTTGTTCATGACCGGCTCATTGCCTGTTCGATCGCAGCCACGATGTTGGGGTAGGCGCCGCACCGGCAGAGATTTCCGCTCATCAGCTCCCGGATCTCGTCGGCATCCCGCGCACGGCCTTCGGCCAGCAGGCCGGCCGCCGAGCAAATCTGTCCCGGCGTACAATAGCCGCACTGAAAGGCGTCATGGTCGATGAAGGCCTGTTGCAGGGGATGCAGCGCGCCGTCCTTGGCAAGGCCTTCGATCGTCGTGATCTCAGCGCCATCTTTCATGACAGCGAGGGCCAGGCAGGAATTGACCCGTCTTCCGTCGATCAGCACGGTGCAGGCGCCGCATTGGCCGTGATCACAGCCTTTCTTGGTGCCGGTCAACTCCAGGCGGTCACGCAGGGCATCCAGGAGCGTGGTCCACGGCGCGACCTCGAATGTGCGCCTTGCGCCATTGACGACGAGGTTGATCGGAATGCGTTCGGGGGTCTGATCCGCGATGTCGGCCATGGTCTGTTCCCTGCGGAAAGGCCGAGCCGGGCAATCGTGGCTGTGACGCGAGGATGCATTGCCGGCGCTGGCCAATAGCGCCCAACGGATGACGGGCTGCTTGGTTCCCGACCGGTTCTCCGGTTGGGACGGACGAGGTCAGCGCTTCGTCTCCCCGAACACGACAGTCGGCACCGCGCGGTTGACGATCTCGCGCAGTGCGAAGCTCGATTGCACGCGCGCGACGCGGGGCAGGCGGGAGAGCTCGGTGCGGTGGATCCGCTCGAAATCCTGGATGTCGCGGGCGAGCACGATCAGGATGTAGTCGTCGGTGCCCGACATCAGGAAGCAGCGCACGACCGAGGGGCATTTCACCACCTCCGCCTCGAACGCCTTCAGCGCATCGTCGCTCTGGCTCTCCAGCGCGATGCGAACCAGCACAGTGGTGGTGAGGCCGAACTGGGCGAGGTCGAGCGTGGCCTGGTAGCCCTGGATGTAGCCGTCGTCCTCCAGCGCCTTCTGTCGCCGCGCCAGCGCCGTGCTCGACAGGCCGATCTTGTTGGCAAGCTCGGTGTGGCTGGCTCGCGCATTGGTCGTGAGTTCCGCGAGGATCGCGAGGTCTTTCCGGTCGAGGGCCAAGGTTTCGTTTCCAGCGTGAAAGGGCACTTCTGCGCCGGAAACCGGCGCGAGCGTGCCGAACCTAGCGGATATTTGCACGAAACCAAACGGGCGCCGTCGCTACGATGAACGAACGGAATCAGTGCGTTGGCAAGGGAGCTCGGGATGCGCGTCGGTGTGCCCAAGGAGATCAAGGTGCAGGAATATCGCGTCGGGCTCACCCCGGGAGCCGTCCGCGAGTATGTCGCCGCCGGGCACCAGGTGACGGTCGAGACCGGCGCCGGAAGTGGCATCGGCGCGTCCGACGAGGTGTATCGGCGGGCAGGGGCGTCCATTGCCGAGACCGCGCGCGAGATCTTTGCCAAGTCCGAGATGATCGTGAAGGTCAAGGAGCCGCAGAAGAGCGAATGGGTCCAGCTCCGCGAGGGCCAGATCCTGTTTACTTATCTTCATCTTGCGCCGGATCCGGAGCAGGCCAAGGGCCTGATCGATTCCGGCTGCACCGCGATCGCCTATGAGACCGTCACGGATGCGAGCGGTCACCTCCCGCTGCTCGCCCCGATGAGCGAAGTCGCCGGCCGCCTCGCCATCGAGGCCGCCGGCGCCGCGCTCAAGCGCTCGGCCGGCGGGCGCGGCTTGCTGCTGGGCGGCGTGCCGGGCGTGCAGCCGGCGCGCGTCGTCGTGCTCGGCGGCGGCGTGGTCGGAACCCAGGCTGCGCGCATGGCCGCCGGCCTCGGTGCCGAAGTCACCGTGATCGACCGCTCGATTCCGCGCCTGCGCGAACTGGATGATCTCTTTGCCGGACGCGTGCGCACCCGTTTCTCGACCATTGAATCGGTCGAGGACGAGGTGTTCGCGGCCGACGTCGTGATCGGTGCCGTGCTGGTGCCGGGCGCCAGTGCGCCGAAGCTCGTCACGCGCGCCATGCTGAAATCGATGCGGCCGGGGGCCGTGCTGGTCGACGTCGCGATCGACCAGGGCGGTTGCTTCGAGACCTCTCATCCGACCACGCACGCCGAGCCGACCTACGAGGTCGACGGGGTCGTGCATTATTGCGTCGCCAACATGCCGGGCGCGGTGCCGGTGACCTCGAGTCAGGCCCTGAACAACGCGACGCTGCCGTTCGGACTGATGCTCGCGAGCAAGGGGTTCGCGGCGGTGCTGGAGAACCCGCATTTGCGTAACGGCCTGAACGTGCATCGCGGCCGGATTACGAACAAGGCGGTGGCAGAGAGCCTCGGGATGGAGTTCGCTCCGGTGGAAAGTGGCTTGGCGGCCTGATAGGATCGCAGTGGCGACTTATCACTTCGTCAGCCTGTACTGCCGCAGATCCGGATCGTGGGTCATGCGCCAATAATCCACGAACCGCCACGGCATCGCCGAGAACACGCGGCCACTGCTGTTGCGGTAGTAGGTGCTCATGCCCGGATGGGTCCAGATCATCGCCTCGTGCTCGGCATCGACTCTGCGGACATACTCGTCGAGCACGTCCTGGCGGACATCGATCGCGGCGACGTCTCGTTCGATCATGTCGACGAGACACGCCGAGATGTAGCGGCTCTGGCATTCCGACTGGAAGATGACGCTGCCGCCATGGGCCGGTCCTGAGTTCGGGCCGAGCATGCAGAAGAAGTTCGGAAAGCCCGGCACGGTGAGGCCGAGGAACGCGGTCGGATTGTCGTTGGCCCAGGCTTCACGCAGATTCGTGCCCCCGCGTCCGCTGATGTTGAGGCGCGCCGCCATCTCGGTGACCTTGAAGCCGGTAGCGACCACGATGATGTCGGCGGGACGTTGCTTGCCATCGGTGGTGACAATGCCGCCTGCGTCGAAATGATCGATCGTGTCGGTCACCAGCTCCACGTTCGGCTGCCTCAATGTCTTGAACCAGTTGTTGTCGAGCAAAATCCGCTTGCCATAGGGCGGATAGGTCGGCACGCATTTCTCGATCAGGTCGGGGCGTCCCTGCAGCTCCGACAGGATGAAGTCCGTCAGCTCCTGGCGGTGCCGGTCGTTGCCCTTGTTGACGGCACGCTCGGGATGCGGCCAGGCCGGGTCCTTGCGCAGGAAGGGCAGGAGGCCATCGCCGTAGCGCCAGAACATGTTGAAGCGGTACCACTGCACATAGAACGGCAGATGCGCCAGCAGCCAGCGCGCGCCCTCGCTGATCGGGTCGGCATAGCCCTTCACCGGGCGAGCCCATTGCGCGCTGCGCTGGTAGACCGTGACCGAGGCTGCGCGGCCGGCAATCGCGGGCACGAGCTGCATCGAAGTGGCACCGGTGCCGATCACCGCGACGTGCTTGCCCTCGACGCTGATGTCATCGGACCACACGGCCGAATGCAGGATCGTTCCCTTGAAGTTGTCCTCGCCTTCGAAGCGGGCGCGGGAGGGATCGTTGAGCTGGCCGATGGCACTGACGAGCGCGGTGGACTCGAAAGTCTCTTCGCCGTTCACGGTCTTCAGCGTCGAAATCCACCGTTTCCTGCCTTCGTCCCAGCGCGACGAGGTCAGCTCGGTGTTGACGCGCAGATGCTTGCGGATGCCGTATTCGTCGGCGACCTTCAGCAAATAGCCGAGCAGCTCCTCGCGCTGGCAGAAGTAGCGCGTCCAGGCATTGCGCGATCCGAACGAATACGAATAGGAGTGGTTCGGCGTATCGACGCCGCAGCCGGGATAGCGGTTGATCCACCAGGTGCCGCCGAGTTCTTCGTTCTTCTCGACGATGGTGTAGGGGATGCCGAGATGGCCGAGCGCCACGCCGAGCGCGATGGCGCAGACGCCGGCGCCGACGATCAGCACGTGCTGGTCCGCAAGCTTCTCGTCGGAAGGGCGCGCCGTCCAGCGTGCCTCGCGCGCCACGAAGCCCATCTCTTCGCGCATCAGGGGCGCATATTCCGGCGCGACATTCTCGCCGAGGCAGGCGCGCATCATTCTCAGCAGCAATTCCTCGCCGGGGTCGGTGATGACGGGCTTTGGTGTGCCGTCGGCGAAGAGCTTGACCACGGCGGCGCGGATCTCGTCCTGGATCTCCCGGGTAACCCCGGCCTCGGGATCGGGGATGAGGCGGATATCGCGCTTGGGCAAGTATGGCGGTTCCAGCCATTTCTCGTCGCCGGTCATGTGCACCAGCACCATCAGCAGGCAACGGATATCGCCCTCGGCGATGGCCGAGGCGAGGTCGAGCGGCTTGTGCGGAGATTCGATGTTCATGGCGTGTCCTGATCTCCGAGGGCAGGGAAGAGGCCGCGCGTCATCAGCTTGCGATAGGCGGAGATGACGTGATCGGGTACGGTGGTGACGCCGCCTTCCGAATAGGAATAGCGGCGGCTGAGATAGCCGCGCGCCCCCATCAGCATGTGGACGATCGCCTCGAATTCCTCATCGCTGTAATCCTCGATCGCGCCTGCAAGACGAGCCCGGCGTAGGATGCGGACATAGGCGACCGAAATGTTGTCGAGATGCTTCTGATACCCGGTCGGTGCGAAGAACTCGGCCTCGTTGAGGATGCGCAGAAATTCCGGCACCTCGCGGATGAAGTCGAAGAAGGCGGAGAAGCGCGCGATCTCCTGCCGTGCCGCATCCGCCGTGCCGGTGCGAGCGCGGATGAATTCGACCATGTCGAGGCCGATCTTGGGCAGGAGCTGGTCGAGCAATTCCTGGCGGTTCTCGAAATGATTGTAGAAGGTGCCCTGCGCGACGCCGGCCTGTTCGGTGATGCGGGCGACCGAGGCTTCGGCATAACCGTATCTGCCCACGACCTTGGTGGCGGCCTCGAAGATCTTCTGCTTGGTCCAGGCGTTGCGCTCGACGCGGTTGAGCTTCGTCACCTTGGCGTTCACTTGCGTCATTCAGACGTCTCCAGCTCGGCGCGCAGCACGCGCTTGAGGATCTTTCCGCTTGGATTGCGCGGCAGGCTGTCGCGGACGACGAGCTGCTTCGGCACCTTGAAGCTCGCCAGCCGTGCACGGCAATGTTCGGTGAGGGCAGAGAGGTCGAGGCTGGCGCCGTCAGCCAGTGCGACGATCGCGACCGGCCGCTCGCCCCAGCGCGCATCGCGCAGGCCGATCACGGCGACCTCGCGCACCTCGGGCAGATCGTAGATGACGCGCTCGACCTCGGAGGAGGCGATGTTCTCGCCGCCGGAGATGATCATGTCCTTCTTGCGGTCGGTCAGGTACAGAAAGCCCTCGTCGTCGAGATAGCCGACGTCGCCGCTGCGGAACCAGTCGCCGAAGAAGGACGAGGCCGTCTTGTCCGGATCCTTCCAGTAGCCGCGTGTGATTTTCGGCCCGCGCAGGCAGATCTCGCCGTTGACGTTCGGCGGCAGTACCTTGCCGGCCTCATCGCGGATCTCGATCTCGACATGGGCAATGGCGCGGCCGGTGGAGCCGATCTTCTCGATCTCGCGGCCGGCTTCCATGAACGTGTCGCCGCCGACGGTCTCGGTGAGGCCATAGGCGTCGATATAGCGCGCGTTGCGGAAGTATTCGGAGAAGGCGCGGATCCGCAACTCCGGCGTCTTCTCGCCGCCGCCGATCGCCCATGTCAGGCTGGAGACGTCGTAGCGATCGCGGGTGGGACAGGTGAGCATCGCCGTGGTCATGACCGGCGCGAACCAGGCGGCGTTGAGCCTGTCCTCGGCGATCGCCGCAAGCGCCGTCTCCGGCTCGAAATTGCGTTCGATGCGGATGAAGCCGCCATGCCAGAGCACGGCGATGCCCGGCAGGTCGAGCGCGCCGACGTGATAGAGCGGACCGACGACGAGAAGCCGCGTCTTGGCACCAAGGCCGAGCGCGATCGTCTGGTCGGCGGACTTCCAGTAGAAATTATCGTAAGAGAGCATCGCGCCCTTGGGGCGGTCGGTCGTGCCCGAGGTGTACATCAGCCGCATCAGGTCCGATGGCTGGCGCGGATGCATCGGCGCGGGTGCAGCGCTGCTCGCGAGACGCATGACGCTGTGCTGCGCGGCTTCATCGAGCACGACACTCTTCGCGCCCGCGGCATTCGCTGCCAGCTCTTCATCGACGATCAGCAGGCGCGCGCCGGCATTGCCGACGATGTAGCCGACCTCATCGCGCGAGAGGCGGAAGTTGATCGGCAAGAAGACTGCGCCGAGATGACTGGTGGCAAACACCAATTCCAGGAACGCCGCGCTGTTCTTCATCAATACGGCCACGACATCGCCGGGGCCGATGCCCTGCGCGGCGAGCCACCCGGCGACCTTGCGGACGCGTGCATCAAGGACCGCGTAGGAAATCTCCTCGCCGCGATATTTCAGCGCGGGCCGCGCCGGCGTGCGTCGGGCATGAAAGGCGGTGAAGCTCGACAGATTGATCATTTGCGCTGGTTTCGGGCCAATTCCTGGCCTCGTTTCCTTCCCTGATGAATTCTGACTCGTAATTCATCTTTGGCTTGACGTCACCCCCCTACCTCTGAAATCCTTCGAGACACGGAGACGAGACGATCTCCGACAGGGATCAGGAAACGCCGACCCGAAAGAGGGAGGGGAAAATGACGAGGACCCGCACGCCGGGCATCAGCCGCCGTTCAACACTGGCGCTGATGGGCGCCGGTGCGATGAGTGTTGCCGCGCCCTGGGTGGCGCGTGCGCAAGCCAAGACCATCAAGATCGGAATGCCGACGATCCTGTCGGGCCGCGTCGCGCAGCTCGGCACGTCATCGCGCAATGCGGTGATGCTCGAGGTCGAGAAGGTCAACGCCGCCGGCGGCCTTGCCGGCCGGCAGATCGAGATGGTGATCCGCGACTCCAAGGGCCAGCCGCAGGAAGCCGCCCGCGTCGCGCGCGAGCTCGTCAACACCGACGGCTGCGAGCTCGTGATCGATGCCGAAGCCTCCTCCGGCGCCTTCGCGGTGCACGAGGTCGCGCGCGATCTCGGCGTCTTCTGCATTCACACCAATTCGGAGACCTCGGCGCTGACCGCCGATCCCAAGCAGCGCATTCCCAACGCGTTCCGTACCGCGCGGCAGGGCGTGCACGACTCCATCGTCGGCGGCAGCTATGCTGCGGCGATCGCCAAGGCGAAGGGCTTGAAGAAATGGGCGACCTGCTCGCCGGATTATGCCTATGGCCGCGACACCACGGCGGAGTTCACGCTGTACCTGAAGCGCTTCGCGCCCGAGGTCGAGATCATCAGCGAGTCCTGGCCGAAGCTGTTCCAGCCTGACTACACCGAGGTGGTGACGAAGATCCTGCAAGCCAAACCCCAGGCGCTCTATTCCTGCCTGTGGGGCGGCGATCTCACCTCCTATATCGACCAGGCCAACATCTACGCGATGTTCGGCCAGATGGAAGTGTTCGCGGTCAATATGGCTGACTACACTGCGCTCACCGTGGTGAAGAACCTGCCCAAGGGCATCCACTCCGGCAACCGTTACATCAAGACCTTCCCGACCACGCCGGAGAATGCGGCCTGGGGCGATGCCTACAAGGCAAAGTTCAATGAATATCCGACCAACTGGTCGTGGGAGAACGCCACCGCAATCATGCTGATGGCAGAAGCCGCGAAGAAGGCGAACTCGGCCGACGGCAAGAAGATCGCCGAGGTGCTGAAGGGCCTCACGATCAAGTGCCCGTTCGGTGCCGACGGCACCGTGACCATGCGCGGCGACGATCACACCCTCGTCGGCTACGCCATCGGCTGGGGAACGACGATCCCACAGGAGCCGTACGTGCCCGAAGTCAAGGCCGGGGACTGGAAGACCATCTTCGAGCTGGAAGCCGAGTGGAAGAAGAGCAAGGGCTATACCTGATCGCGCAAGCGGCGGGGACGGGCGACCGTCTCCGCCGTCGTTTCGCTTTCCGCGCCGTGTCAGGCGCGTCGCAATGAAAGTGCTCCCGTGGATATCGATGCGCTTGCCGGCTGTCTCTCCAGTTCCGCGTGCCTGGTGACGCAAACCACCAGCGGCCTCATTATAGGCATGCTGCTGTTCCTGGTCGCCGTCGGGCTGACGCTGATCTTCGGCGTGCTCAAGGTGGTCAATTTCAGCCACGGCGCCTTCTACATGTTCGGCGCCTATTTCGCGATGACGGCCTATCAGCTCACCGGCAGTTTTGCGCTGGCGATGCTCGCGGGCGCGGCCGGCACCGCGGTTCTCGGCCTGATCTTCGAGCGCGTCTTCATGAGCCGCGTCTATGGCGCCGACGTCTTGATGCAGCTCCTCGTCTGCTACGCCTTCGTACTGATCTTCGACGACGTCGTGCGCATCATCTGGGGGCCCGAGTTCAAGGCGATGGGCATGCCGGCGGCCTTCCAGGTGATGCCGCTGTTCATCGCCGGCGGCGTGGTGCCGCCTTACTACCTGCTGCTGATCGGTGTCGCGCTTCTCGCCGCCATCGTGCTCGGCATCGGCCTGTCGCGCAGCCGCATCGGCAAGGTGATCCGCGCAGCGGCACATAACCCCGGCATGGTCTCGGCGCTCGGCATCAATACCGGCCTGATCTATGGCGGTGTGTTCGCACTCGGCGGCATGCTGGCGGGGCTTGCCGGTGCGCTCGCAGCGCCGGTGCGCTCGCTCACTCCCGGCATGGGCTTCTCGGTGTTGATCGAGTCTTTCATCGTCACCGTGATCGGCGGCATGGGCTCGATCCTGGGCGCGCTGGTCGGCGCGCTGCTGCTCGGCCTGATCCGTTCCTTCGGGTCGCTCGGTTTTCCCCTGTTCACGGAAGGCTTGATGTATCTGTTCATGGTGATCGTGCTGGTCTCAAAGCCCACCGGCCTGTTCGGCAAGGAGGCGGCATGACCGAGCTGGAGGCCGGACGCGCGCAAACCCTGGTGCCGGTGCGCAGCGGTGCCGTGCTGCAACGCTACCGCGATGTGCTGATCGCGCTGATCGTTTTCGCCGTGTTGGCGAGCCTGCCATTTTTCACCGGCAGCAAGGCGCTGCTCGATTTCGTCATTCGCTGCTCGGCCTATGGTCTGTTCGCGACCTCGCTCAACCTCCTGGTCGGCTACACCGGCCTGACCTCGTTCGGGCACGGCATGTTCTTTGGCCTTGGTGCCTACGGCTTCGGCCTGATCATGCAGAAGCTCGGCGTGCCGATTCCGGTGGCTTTCGTCGCGACATTGGCCATTACGGCGGTCTTTGCGACAATCATCGGCGCGATCTGCGTGCGGCTGAAGGAGATCTATTTCGCCTTCGTCACGCTCGCCTTCCAGATGCTGATCCACTCGACCATCCTGTCCTGGGCCTCGTTCACCGGCGGCGATCAGGGCCTGCGCGGCGGCATCCCGCGGCCCGTCTTTCTCGGCATCGATCTGTCCAATCATGTCCATCTCTATGTCACGAGCTGCGCGCTGCTCATCCTCGGCCTGCTCGCGATGCGCCAGATCGCGCAGTCGCCGTTCGGCTACACGCTGCGCATGATCCGCGACAACGCCGCGCGCGCGAGCTTTCTCGGCATCGACGTCTGGCGCGCCAAGCTGACGGTGTTCGTGCTGGCCGCGCTGTTCGCGTCGATGGGTGGCATGGTGATGGCGCTGTTCGTGTCGGGCGCCTATCCGGAGTTCGCCTATTGGACGATCTCGGGGGAGGGCATCTTCATCAACATGCTCGGCGGCGTCTCCACCTTTCTCGGTCCGATGGTCGGCACCGTACTGCTCCTGCTGCTCAACGATACTGTCACGCGGTTCACCGAATACCACGGCATCGTGCTCGGGGTCGTCATCCTGTTTTTCGCGCTCGGTTTGCGCAAGGGCCTGCTCGATTTCGTCGCCGAATGGTACGCACATCGGCGCGAGACGAGCGAGGAGCGCTAGCGATGTGCGATGGACCTATCGAGCAGTCATTCCGGGGCGCACGAAGTGCGAACCCGGAATCTCGAGATTCCGGGTCTGGTCCTGACGGACCATCCCGGAATGACGGTGCCAGACAACGGCGCGAGGCGCACCATGCTTGAGATCCGCAACCTCGCAAAATCCTTCGGCGGCGTGAAGGCGACCAACGACGTCTCGCTCGACTTCCCCGACGGCTCGCTCACCGCCGTGATCGGTCCGAACGGCGCCGGCAAGAGCACCTTCTTCAACCTGATCACCGGCGCCTTGAGCCCGGATTCGGGGCAGGTTCTGCTCGACGGCATCGATCTCGCCGGCCGCTCGCCGCCCGAGATCGTGCGGCACGGCATTGGCCGCGCCTTCCAGGTTGCCAGTATCTTCAAATCGCTCACCGTGCAGGAGACGATGCTCGCCGCCGTCAGCGCCGATCAGCGCTCCTCCGCGGTGCTGCACAAACGCTTCCCGCTGACCGAGACGCGCGACCGCGCCGAACATGTGATGGAGCTGCTGGGTTTGGCGAGCAAGCGTCATCGCACGGCGGCGACGCTGTCGCATGGCGACCAGAAGCTGCTCGACATTGCGCTCGCGCTCGTGCTCGAACCGAAAGTGCTGCTCCTTGACGAGCCGACCGCAGGCATGGGGCCGGAGGAGCGCTGGCGTATGATCGACAAGGTGCGCGAGCTCTGGGAGATCCAGAAGATCACCGTCGTCTTCATCGAGCACGACATGGACATCGTGTTCAAGATCGCGCCCAAGATCGTCGTGCTGTGCTACGGCCGCATCCTCGCCACTGGCACACCCGACGAGATCCGCAACAACGGCGCCGTGATCGACGCCTATCTCGGCACCGAGCATGCGGGAGCTGCCGCATGAGCACCGCCGTCATCGAAGTCGCCGATCTCGATGTCTATTACGGCACCAGCCAGATCCTGTTCGGCGTCGGCCTGGCGGTGCGGCAGGGCGAGACGATGGCGCTGCTCGGCCGTAACGGCGCCGGCAAGTCGACGACGATGAAGGCGATCATGGGGCTGGCGCCGCCGCGGCGGGGCAGGGTGAGCCTGCGCGGAACGGTGATATCCGGTCTTAAGCCGCACACCATCGCACGCGCCGGCCTCGGCTTCGTGCCGGAGGATCGCCAGATTTTTCCGGAGCACACGGTGGAGGACAATCTCGTCATCGGGAAGAAGAAGGGACCGGACGGTCAGGACGAATGGCCGATCAAGCGCATCTACGACGTCTTTCCGCTCCTGGAACCGCTGCGTCATCGCATTGCCGGGCGCCTCTCGGGCGGCGAGCAGCAGATGCTGGCGATCGCGCGCACGCTGATGGGCAATCCGGCGCTGCTGCTGCTGGACGAGCCGAGCGAGGGCCTCGCGCCGATCATCGTGCAGCGGATCGGCGAGCTCCTGCGGCAGCTCCGCTCGCTCGGATCGACCGTGCTGATCGCCGAGCAGAACATGCATTTCTGCCTGGGGCTGGCGAGCCACGCCACCGTCATCGACAAGGGCCAGATCGTCTATGCCGCCGGAATTGACGAGTTGAAGGCCAACGAGGCGATCCGCCGCCGCTATCTGGCCCTGTAAGTCGGGTGCCGGTGTCCAAATAGGCCGGAAGAAGAAAACTATCGTCCTGATGTTGTCGAACGGAAGGAGTTTTCCTTCGAGAGGACAAAAACGCCAATCACTTCCATTGCCGTTTCGGGGCGAAACGACGACATTCCCATCAGAATTTGATGGATTGGCCAGAGCCATGGAACGTACCGGATTTGAACCCTTCGGCGAACAATTGGTGTCCGCGACGGACACCCAGCCGCGGTCGCGTACGTCGAAGCTTTTGCTGCGTGCCGGCACCGGGCTGTTCTGGTCGCTGGTGGTGGGTATCGTGCTTGCCCGCGCCGCGTTCTTCGAGCCCGGCGTCTATGACGGCTTCAGCCGCGTCGCTTCCCTCGCCAAGAGCCTGATCTTCTGAGGCTGGTCGTCCGGGCTGAGGATATAACTCCCCTCTGGCCTGATATGTCGAAAACTTATTTCCCTCCCGGGCCGCGCTGCGTATAAATCCTTCTCCTCAGGGAGAAGTTTGTGTCGCAGAATCAAGCATCCAGCCCGGCCGACGCCAAGCCGGCCACAGCCGCAAGCCGCATTGCGGCACTGATTCCCGGCATTCTCCTTTGCGTTCTGATCGCCGGCGTCTCCGCCCTGCTGGAGCGCGCCGAGTTGGGTATGTTCGAGCATCCCTATGTCGAAGCGCTCGTCATGGCGATCCTGCTCGGCATGGCGCTCCGCAGTTTCTGGAAGCCGGCGCCCCGGTGGCAGACCGGGATCGCCTTCAGCGCAAAACAGCTGCTCGAGGTCGCGGTCATGCTGCTGGGAGCCTCGATCAGCTTCGCCGCGATCGCCGCCTCGGGCATCGCGCTCCTCGTCTCGATCGCGGCCGTCGTCGTGATCGCGCTATGTGTCTCCTTCGGCCTCAGCCGTCTGTTGGGTCTGTCGACACGCCTGTCGATCCTGATCGCCTGCGGCAACTCGATTTGCGGGAATTCGGCGATTGCTGCCGTGGCGCCGATCATCGGTGCCAACAACGACGAGATCGCATCCTCGATCTCCTTCACCGCCATCCTTGGCGTGATGATGGTGCTTGGCCTGCCGCTCCTGATCCCGCTGCTGCAATTGTCGGCCACGCAATACGGCATCCTTGCGGGCCTCACCGTCTATGCTGTGCCGCAGGTTCTGGCCGCCACGGTGCCGGCCGGACTCGTCGCGACCCAGATCGGCACGCTGGTGAAATTGATGCGCGTCCTGATGCTCGGGCCCGTCGTCGTCGGCCTTTCCCTCATTGCCTCGCGCTGGCAGAGCGATGCCAAGAAGACCAATGTCGGCTTTTTCCGTCTGGTTCCGTGGTTCATCCTCGGTTTTCTCGCGCTCGCGACCCTGCGTTCGCTCGAGATCGTGCCGGCGACGGTGGTCGGCCCCGTGACGAAGATCACCGGTTTTCTCACCGTGGTGTCGATGGCCGCACTCGGCCTAGGTGTCGACGTCCGCGTGCTCGCCAATGTCGGAGGCAGGGTGACGGCGGCCGTCACGCTCTCGCTGCTGCTGCTGCTCGGAATCAGCCTCGCGCTGGTGCATTGGTTCAAGTGATTAGAACAAGACAGCCCTACGGTCGGCAAAGGCGCGAATGCGTCGTGCCCAGCTTGGATCCACATTCGTGGTGAGGATGGTGGGCACGCTTCGCCTGCCCTGAGAAATCAAGTGTGTCGGCGGCGCCTAAATCACGTCCGCCAGCGAATGGCCATGCAGTTCGATGTTCAAACCCTGCATGCCCATGTCGTTGATCTCGCCGCCCATCGCCTTCAGGCTCTCCTCGCGGATCAGCGACATCAGCCCGCGGCGCAGCGCCAGGAACTCCGACGACATCATCATCGATTGCTGCCGCGGCCGCTCCAGCGGGATCGGGATCTCCGCCTTGATCGAGCCGGGCCGCGCGGTCATGCAGTAGACGCGGTCGGAGAGGAAGATCGCCTCGTCGATATCGTGCGTGACGAACAGCACCGAGATCTTCAGCCGCTGCCACATGTTGGTGAGGATCTGCTGCATGATGACGCGGGTCTGCGCGTCGAGCGCGCCGAAGGGCTCATCCAGCAGCAGGACCTTCGGTCCCGTAGCGAGCGCGCGGACGATGCCGACGCGCTGCTTCATGCCGCCGGACAGCTTTTCCGGATAGTGCTTCTCGAACGCCTCGAGCCCCGCGAGCCCCAGCAGCGTGCGCGCGGCGCGTTCGCGCTGCGAGCGTGGCATGCCGCGCATCTTCAGGCCGAACTCGACGTTCTCCCGCACCGTCTTCCAGGGGAGCAACGAATATTGCTGGAATACCATACCGCGTTCAGCGCTGGGGCCGTTGACGCGGTCGCCATCGACGGTGACGATGCCCGTTGTCGGCTTGAGGAAGCCTGCGACCGCGTTGAGCAGCGTCGATTTTCCGCAGCCGGAGGGGCCGACGATCGAGACGAACTCGCCGGGCTTGACATGGATCTGCGTATCGGTGACGGCCTGAACGGGTCCCTCGATCGTCTCGTAGGCGAGGGAGAAGTTCCTGACCTCGATGTGGCCCTTCGACGTATTCGCAAGCACCTCGCTCATGTCGACCTCCACGGCATCACCAACTGGCCCGCGCCCCTGATAAGCAGGCTCGATCCGAGACCGAGCACGCCGATTGCGATCATGCCGAGCGCGATGTCGGCATACTGGACCAGCGAATACGCCTCCCAGGTGAAGTAGCCGATACCGTACTGACCGGAGATCATCTCGGCGGCGATCAGCGACACCCATGCGACGCCCATGCCGACGGTCAGGCCGGTGAAGATGTGCGGCAGCGAGGCCGGAAAATACACCTCGCGGAAGATCGACCGCTCGCGTGCACCGAGACATTGCGCGGCGCGAACCAGAACCGGATCGACCAGCGACATGCCGTGCAGCGTGTTGACCAGGATCGGGAAGAACGAGCCGAGGAAGGTGATGAAGACGATGCTCTGCTCGTTGGTCGGCCACAGCATGATGGCCATCGGCACCCAGGCGATCGCCGGGATCGGCCGTAGCACTTCAGCGACCGGGAAGATCAGCTCATGCACCAGCTTGAATCGCCCCATGATCAGGCCGAGCGGCACGCCGACGATGGCTGCGAGTGAGAAGCCGATGAAGATGCGCCGGCAGCTCAGCAGGATATGCATCAGGAATTTGGGGTCGTGGATCGCCGTGGTGAAGCTCGCATAGACCGCGAGCGGCGAGGGCACGTTGGTGAAGCGCACGAAAAACACGACGCGATAGGTCGTGAGCAGATGCCAGACCAGGAGGAAGGCGATCAGCGAGGCGATGCCGATCGCGGTGGCGCGCAGCCGGCCCTGGTTGAGCCGGTACCAGCGCAGCGCGATCGTACCGTAGGAGGCGGGGGTTGCGAGCGGCGTGGCGGCGGGCGCGCGGCCCGCCTCTGCAATGGCTGTTGCCGGCATGCTATCCTCGGGATGTCTGACGAGGGCGGGACTGCTCACGTTTTGCCCCCGCCGACCGCCGCTTTCACCGCGTCATCGAAGCCGAGCACCTTGCCGCTGATCTTGGCTGCGTATGCCTCGGCGTCCTTCTTCAGCAGGAACGGTGCGACATCGCCATTGCCGACGGCGAAGAAGGCCTGGTCGGCGAACAGTTTGATACCCCGGGTGGTATCGAAGACATAAGCGACGTTGATCTTCTTGCCTTTGGACTTGTAGTCGGCATAGGCGCCGAGCGTGCAACTGGCGGACGAGAAGGGCATGATCCCGGCATCGTCGACCCAGACTTCGCCGGCCTTGCGCGGGTCGGCGATCGGCTTCTTGCAGAAGGCGTCTTCGCCAGAGACCTCGTAATTCCTGGTGCTCGCAAGCTGCGCGTCATAGTCGAGCTTCATCTCGGCATAGGCCTTGCGGATGTAGCTGTCGTCGACCCACTTCTTAGGATCGAATTCCTTCATGCGACCGAGGTTCTGCAGCACCTTGACGTCAATTGCGGCCGCATCGATCAGCGCGGGCTTGATCGTCGGGTCAGTCGTCATGTTGCCGCCGGGGCCGAGGAAGATGTAGACGACTTCCTTGTTGATGCCGGTCCATTCCTGGATCTTTTCGGCGGCGAGCTTCGGATCGTCGCGCAGCCACTGGTTGGCGGCGATCAGCGCCTTGAAGTAGGCGACGACGACCTCGGGATATTTCTCGGCGAAGTCGGTGCGGACGACGATGCCATGGAAGGTCGGCAGGTTCGTCTCGACGCCGTCGAAGATCTTTCGCGCGAAGCCGCGGAAGGGCAGCAGCTCGGCGAAGGGGACGAAGTCGGCGTGCGCGTCGATCTTCTTCTCCTGGAGATTGGTCGAGCCGACCTCCGGGCTCTGGCTGACGAGCTGGAAGAAGTCGGACGCATAGCCACGGTCCTGCATTGCCTTCAGAACCATGCCGTGCGCGGCGGAGCCGAAGGGGACGCTGACGAGCTTGCCCTTGAGATCGGCGAGTTCGTAGTAGGGCGAGTCCTTGTGGACGACGAGGCCATTGCCGGAGCCGGACAGGCTATAGGCGGCGATGCCGATCAGCCGGCTCTTGCTCTCCGGATTGCTCTCGAAGGTGAAGCCGTTCACGATCAGCGGATAGTCGCCCATCATGCCGATCTGCAGCTTGTTCGCCATCATCGCATTGGTGACGGGCGGGCCGGAGGTGAAGTTCTGCCACTCCAGCTCGAACTTGATGTTGGCGTATTTGCCATCCTTCGGCAGATATTTCTCGAGCAGATGCAACTTGCGGATGACGACGCCGGCGGTCACCGTGTTGGTCGTGGTGTCCTGCGTTCCGATGCCGAGCGTGACGGTTTCCGCCGAGGCCGGTTGCGTGACGAGTAGCGCCAGCGACGTCACCGACATCGCGATCGAGAGCTTGGGAAGATGGCGGACCATTCTCATCCTCATTCGGTTGGATGTGCTGTGGTTGCCATGATTGGGTGAGGGCGCGGGCAGGGCAAATCCGGAGTGACCATCGCAGTCGATTAGTTGCCGGGAAAAACTGATTGCATACTCCTTGGGCAGTCCTGCACTATAAAGCCGCTTGCCTGTGCATTCGCCTTGGCCGCAAATTTGTCTAGTCAGCTGCGTGACCGCGCATCTCCTCCAGCACGTCGGCCCGGCAGATCACGATCTGCGACCGCTTGGTCACCACGATTCCCTTCTCCTGCATGCGCTTCAGGCTGATCGTGACCCATTGCCTTGTGGCGCCAACCATGTGGGCGATGTCGGCGTGGGTGAAGGCTGCGGCGATCACAGTTCCGTCGGCGTCGTCGACGCCATAGAGCTCGACGAGGTGTAGCAACAGGTGAGCAAGCCGCTGCGTGATCGAGCGTGTTCCCAGCATCTGCGCCAGGGCCGAATAGCATTTCCCCTTGAAAGTGAGGCCTTCAATGAGACCGATCGCAAGGTTCGGGATCTCTGCGGCAAGCGATCGCAACTCCTTTCCGGGCAAGTGCACCACGCTGCAATTGCTGGACGCGACGCCGGACCATTGGTGCACGGTGCCCTCGAACACTTCGGGCCCGCCGACGAAATTGCCGACATGCCAATAAGCGAGCGTAATCTCGCGCCCGAGCGGTGAGGTGTAGAACACCCGGATGCGGCCGCTCTCGATCAGCCAGATGCCGTCATGCTTGCCGCCCTGGCTGAACAGCGTCTGGCCGCGGTTGAGCACCTTGCGGCGGCCCTGCTTGAGCACCAGCTCCCGCTCGCGTGGAGAGAGCTTGTCCATCAGCGGCGGCGGCCCGCCGATCCATCGCTGGTTTTCGGTAAGCAGCAGCGAGGAGCTGCCGGCAGGCCGGACTGTCGGGGGAATGGGCCCACGAACCACATTGGCGGCCTGCAACATCGTCTGCCTCCGGAACGTTCAAATCGTTCTAAAGAGGAGCAATGTCCGTGCCAGATGGGGTGGGGCCGCTTACACCGGTGTCATCGCCAGCGAAGGCGGGCGATCCAGTAATCCAGAGGCGTCAAAGGGATACGGAGGGGCGGCGGCGTACTGGATTCCCCGCTTTCGCGGGGAATGACAGTGGAGTTTGTGGCCACTGTCGAACTATCCTCAAGGCAGCGTTGGCCTACCGCCCCGCCAGGCTCAGCAGATACGGCTTCGGGTAGATCCCCCGGGCATGCCCATCCGAGAACGAGATGTTCAGCCCGTAACCGAGATCGCCGATCTCGGTGATGGCGATGCCGGGAAACCTGTCGGGGAAGCGGCCGTCGAAGCGGGCACGGGTGCAGTGGGCGCATTTGCAGGAGAGGCGGAGTGTTTCGGCAGAAACGCTGAGCGCGTCGTCCTGTGTCGTGCGGACCAGCAGCGCGGCGAGATCGGCGCTGGCTTCATAGTCGGCGACAGCAGGTGCCACCAGGGTCATGGTCATGACGAACCTCCGACTTCTATCTATGTCGGCGCAGGCGCGCACGAATAGCAACTAATTGCCGGCGCAGGCGTGATCGGGCGCCTTGCCTTCAGTCATCGCTCGCGAAATGTGAAACTAATCGACCAGGAATTTCACTTCCACATTGCCGGTCTCGTCCCTCTCCGAAATCTTCTGCGTCATCGATCGCGAAGGAGAGAGCATGAGCGCATTTCAGAAGGAAACGGTTCTGTCGGTCAGGCACTGGACCGAGTCCCTGTTCAGCTTCACCGCAACGCGCGACCCCGGCTTTCGTTTCCAGAACGGCCAGTTCGCGATGATCGGTCTGGAGGTCGAGGGCAAGCCGTTGATGCGGGCCTACAGCATGGCCAGCGCCAACCACGAGGAGGCGCTCGAATTCTTCTCGATCAAGGTGCAGGACGGTCCGCTGACCTCGCGCCTCCAGAGGATCAGGGAAGGTGACATCATCCTGGTCGGCCGCAAGGCGACGGGAACGCTGATCACCGGCAATCTCATTCCGGGAAAGCGTCTGCTGCTGCTGTCGACTGGAACGGGCCTGGCGCCGTTCGCCAGCCTGATCAAGGACCCCGACGTCTACGAGAACTACGAGACCATCGTACTTGCTCATGGCTGCCGCCAGGTCTCCGAGCTCGCTTATGGCGAGCGCGTCGTCGAGGGCCTGCGCAACCACGAATTCTTCGGCCCGCTGATCCGCGACAAGCTGGTCTACTACCCGACCGTCACCCGCGAACCGTTCCGGAACCGCGGCCGCATCACCGACCTGATCGCCTCGAACCAGCTTTTTGACGATATCGAGCAATCCGGCCTCGATATCGAGACCGACCGCATCATGCTGTGTGGCAGCCCCGCGATGCTGGAGGAGTTGCACGCCATGTTCTCCGCGCGCGGCTTCGTGGAGGGCAACCATAGCGAGCCCGGTCATTTCGTCATCGAAAAGGCCTTCGTCGAGCGCTGAGGCGCAAATCGCATCCCGGCGACAACTAATTGCTATCGCCCGGACGCCGCCTGAACAAATCTGACGCAAAGGCGCCGAGGATCGGCGAACCAGGAGCAAGTGATGGCACTAGATCAGATCGTCGACGGACTTTCGGAGGTTTCCTGCGATGTGCTGGTGATCGGCGGTGGAACGGCTGGCCCGATGGCTGCGCTGAAGGCGAAGCTGAAGAACCCGAAGGCCAATGTCGTTCTGCTCGAAAAAGCCAACGTCAAGCGCTCCGGGGCGATCTCGATGGGCATGGACGGGCTGAACAACGCCGTCATCCCCGGTTACGCTACCCCGGAGCAATACACCAAGGAAATCACCATCGCCAACGACGGCATCGTCGACCAGAAGGCGGTTTATAAATACGCTCAAAACTGCTACAAGATCATCGAGGAGCTGGACAGCTTTGGCATCCGCTTCCTGAAGAACGAGAACGGCGACTACGCCGTCAAGAAGGTGCACCACATCGGCACCTATGTGCTGCCGATGCCGAACGGCGAGACCGTGAAGAAGGCGCTGTACCGCCAACTTCGTCGGGCCCGCATCCTGATCTCCAACCGCTACATGGCGACGCGGCTCCTGAAGTCTGCAGATGGCCGCATCGCTGGTGCCGTCAGCGTCAACACCCGCACGGCCGAGATGCTCGTCATCAAGGCCAAGGCCGTGATCCTCTGTATGGGCGCTGCCGGACGCCTGGGCTTGCCGACGTCAGGCTACATGTTCGGCACCTACGAGAATGCGGCCAATTCCGGCGACGGCTACGCCATGGCCTATCACGCCGGCGCCGCGCTCGCGAATCTCGAATGCTTCCAGATCAACCCGCTGATCAAAGACTATAACGGCCCGGCCTGCGCCTATGTCGCCGGTCCGTTCGGCGCATATACGGCGAACAACGAAGGCTCGCGCTTCATCGAATGCGACTATTGGTCCGGCCAGATGATGCTGGAGTTTTACAACGAGCTCCTGTCCGGCAAGGGCCCGGTGTTTCTCCAGCTCAAGCATCTTCACCCCGACACCATCTCCGAGATCGAGTCCACGCTGCACAAGGTGGAGCGTCCGACGCGCGGGCTGTTTCAGCAGGGACGCGGGGTCGATTACCGCAGCGAGTCGATCGAGATGCACATCTCCGAGATCGGCTTCTGCTCCGGTCACAGCGCCTCCGGCGTGTTCGTCGACGATAATGCGCGCACAACCGTGCCCGGCCTCTACGCCGCCGGCGACATGGCGAGCGTGCCGCACAACTACATGCTCGGCGCCTTCACCAACGGCTCGGTCGCTGGAATTGACGCGATGGAGTTCGCCGACAGCCATGACTTCGCGGAGTTCGACGCCGCCGACGTCGCACTGGAGCGTGAGCGCGTGATGGCGCCGACCAGGCGAGAGGACGGCATTCCGCCGAACCAGATCGAGTACAAGACCCGGCGCCTGGTCAATGACTATCTCCAGCCGCCGAAGGTCACGCGCAAATACGAGCTCGGGATGCGCCGCCTCGCTGAGGCGCGGGAGGACATGCAGGAGCGCATGATCGCGCGCAACGCGCATGAGCTGCTCCGCGCCCTCGAAGTGCAGTCGATCATGGACTGCGCCGACATGGCCGCGCACGCCTCGCTTTATCGCGAGGAGAGCCGCTGGGGCCTCTATCACTGGCGCACGGATTTTCCGGAGAAGGACAACGAGAACTGGTTCTGCCACACGCTGCTGTCTAAGCGCGACGGCAAGATGACGAGCGAGAAGCGCGCCGTCGAGCCCTATGTCGTGCCGATCGCCGACGACGAGAAGGATCTGTACGACAAGCAGCGCATCCGTGCCTCGGCCTGACGCACCAGAACACAACAGGAGACATCAAATGCCTCTCGCATCCTATCAGACATCGGTCCCGGTGGTCGTCGACGACGCCAAATGCATCGCTGACAAGGGTTGCACCGTCTGCGTCGACGTGTGCCCGCTGGACGTCCTGCGCATCAGCGACATGACCAACAAGGCCTACATGGCCTATGACGAGTGTTGGTATTGCATGCCCTGCGAAGCCGATTGCCCGACCGGTGCCGTCACCGTCAACATTCCCTATCTGTTGAGGTGATCATGTCGGGCCCGTTCGAGTCCTATGACGACCTCGACGACGCTGACGAGCGGCTGCAGGCGGCCGATCCCGCCGAGCGTCGCGTCGCCATCATCGCGCTCGGCCATTCCGGCGATCCCGCCGCGGTCGCGCATCTCGCCAAGCTGGTTGCCGATCCCGACAGCGGCGTGCGCCAGCAGGTCGCGATGGCGCTCGGCGAGTTCGACGGGCCGGAGGCGGCGAGCGCGCTGGTGAAGCTGCTGGTCGATCCCGAGAGAATCGTCGCAGCCGCGGCGGCCGACAGCATGGCCGAGTTCAAGGATCCGACCTGCGCCGGGATCATCCTGCCGCTGGTCAAGCACGCACACGCCTTCGTCCGCATGGGCGCGCTACGTGCGCTGAAGGAATTGCGCTGCAAGGACACGCTCAAGCCGGCGCTGGAAGCACTCCAGGACGCCGATGCCGCCGTGCGCGTGCAGGCGATCGGCGTGATCGGCTTCCTCAAGCTGGAAGAATCGATCCCAGCGCTGACCGCGCTGATCAACGATCCCGACGCCCATGTCCGCCGCGCCGCAGTCAGCGCGTTGGCTTTCTCGCAGATGAAGCCCGCGGCAGAGACGATCACGCGCGCGCTGAAGGACTCGGATTGGATGGTCCGCGAGATGGCTGCGGAAACGCTGGGTCTCAACGCCAACGGTTCGCTCGCGGCCGATCAGCTCGTCGGCTCGCTCGCCGACGAATTCTGGCAGGTGCGGCTCAAGGCCATTCGCAGTCTCGGCAAGATGAAGGTCGAGCGCGCGGTGCGCCCGATTGGCAATTGCATCAACCATGACCAGGCGAACCTGCGCAAGGAGGCGGCCGCCGCGCTCGGCGAGATCGCTCATCCCGACGGCGAGGCATTCCTGGCCGTCATCGCCGACGATCCCGATCCCGATGTCCGCAAGAACGCACGCTGGGCGCTGCAGCAGATCGCGGCCCGCAAGGCGCGGACAGGGGCGTAGCGGCCTCGTTGCCGCTCTGGACTTCCCCCGCCAGACGTTTATTGGTCTTCGCCAATGCGATCGGCCGTCTTCGAGCGCGGCCGGTCCTTAGAAACAGCGAGGACGCGGGCCATGACGACATTGAATGTGAAGGATCTTCTCCCCGAGGATGGCACGCGGGGAACATTGGCCGGCCGCGTCTGGCTGCCGCAGGTCAATGGTCCGGCCGTGGTCGCCCTACGCGGCGACGGCGTGTTCGATGTCACCGCGAGATTCCCGACCATCAGCGCGCTCTGCGAAGAAGACAATCCCGCCAAGGCGCTTGCTGCGGCCAAGGGTGAACGCATCGGCGATCTCGAAGCAATTGTTGCCAACACGGCACCCGACGGGCGTGACCTGAAAAAGCCGTGGTTGCTTGCACCGGTCGATCTCCAGACATTGAAGGCTGCGGGCGTCACCTTCGCCATCTCGATGCTCGAACGCGTCATCGAGGAGCGGGCCAAGGGTAATCCGGCTTCGGCCGAGGCGATCCGCAAGGAAGTCACGCGGCTGATCGGCGACGATCTATCCAAGCTCAAGCCGGGCTCGGATCAGGCGATGCATCTGAAGCAGGTGCTGATCGAGCAGAACGCCTGGAGCCAATATCTCGAGGTCGGCATCGGCCCGGATGCCGAAGTCTTCACCAAGGCGCCGACCCTGTCCTCGGTCGGCACCGGCATGGATGCCGGCCTGCATCCGAAATCGACCTGGAACAATCCCGAGCCCGAGCTCGTGCTGTTCGTGTCGAGCCGCGGCAAGATCGTCGGCGGAGCGCTGGGTAATGACGTGAACCTGCGCGACTTCGAGGGCCGTTCGGCGCTGCTGCTGTCGAAAGCCAAGGACAACAACGCGTCCTGCTCGATTGGCCCGTTGCTGCGCCTGTTTGACGACAGCTTTTCGCTCGACGATGCGCGCAAGCTCGATATCAGCCTGAACGTGACGGGCACGGACGGCTTCGTCCTCGACGGCCATTCCTCGATCAGCAAGATCAGCCGCGATCCAACCGATCTCGTCGCGCAGACCATTGGCAAGATCCATCAATACCCTGACGGCTTCGTGCTGTTCCTGGGAACGATGTTCGCACCGGTCAAGGATCGCGATGCGCCGGGGCAGGGGTTCACCCACAAGCGCGACGACATCGTCACGATCGCAGCGCCCCAGCTCGGCAAGCTGGTCAACCGCATGCGCACCAGCGACGAATGCGAGCCGTGGACGTTTGGCATTGGCGCGCTGATGAAGAACCTGGCGCAACGGAAGCTCCTCTAGCTGGCTCTTCGCCTCTCCGCGCCTACGGCAGGTCCAGGAATTTGCGAGGCAAATTCCTGGACCTCCTGTCGCGCCAGTTGAAGGCAGCTCCATCTGCCTCGTCACCGCAAGAGCGGTGAAGCCATCCATAGTCTTTCCGCAGGAGACTTTGCATTGCTCACGGCGTTCGGACTGACGAGGAGGAATGGTTACGACCTCTCTCGTCACGGCCTCGTAGTCCATCAATCCCTAATTCATCTTTGAGTTGCGGGGCGGGAGCTAAATCGCGCTGCAGGTGTCTGGACATCGCCTGCTCCGAAAAGTCCAACTTTGCCTTTAATAGTCAAATAATATGACTAGTCGGAACCCGCTTTCCGTGAAATTGTACCCCGTCACGTCCAACGAGGGTGGCAGAGAGGTGCCATAATACTAATCGGCGCCTGCGATAATAAGAGCGCTGCTTGGGAGAACGCCCGATGCTTCACAGCCCTTTCGTCACATTGCGACGGCCGCGTTGCTGCCGGCGGGGGGCCGCGCGCCGCATGATTGCGCACCGTCGGGTTGTGGAGAGCGCAGGAACGGCCACATGACCTCGCGCATCGTCGTCATCCCGACGCGGCGAGCCCATTCCAACCATGCGGAGGTGGCGCGTTCGATCGGCATCGACATCATCGCCGGCCGCTATGCGGAAGGCACGCGCTTGCCGGGCGATGCCGAGATGATCGCGATGTTCGGCGTATCGCGGCCGGTGCTGCGCGAGAGCGTGAAGACGCTGGTCGCCAAGGGCCTGCTCACCACCAAGGCGCGGGTCGGCACCGTCGTCCGCGAACGTGGCGCCTGGAACATGTTCGATGCGGACGTGCTGGCTTGGCACCTCGACGCCGGCATTGACAAGCGCTTCCTCAACGATCTCGCGGAGATCCGTCTTGCGGTCGAACCGCGTGCGGCCATGCTCGCGGCGACGCGGCGGTCGGAGGAAGACCTTGCCGAGCTCCGGCGCAGCATGGAGCGCATGCGGCGTGAGGGGGCCGACTCGGTGGGCTTCGCCGATGCCGATCTCGCGCTTCACGTCGCCGTGGCGCGCGCTTCGGGCAATTTGTTCATGCGCTCGATCGGGCACGTCATCGAGGCCGCGCTGCGCGCGTCCTTCCTGCTCAGCGCCCCGGTTGAGCCGGAGGATCGCGATACTGTGCTGCTGTGGCACCAGAGGATCGTCGATGCCATCGCGGCCCGCGACGCCGACGCCGCCGCCGAAGCGATGGTCTTCGTCATTCACAACGGAATGCATCGCCATGAGGGGGCCGCGATCGAGACCGCGCCGGCCGAGGCGCTGCCGTCGGCGGATACTGGAGAACGAGCGTGACAGACCTTCGCATCGCCATCGTCGGGTTCGGCAAGATCGCGCGCGACCAGCATGTCGGCGCGATCGCGGCGACCCCGGGTGCGACGCTGGCGGCGGTCGCGAGCCGCAACGCTTCGCTGCCGGAATTGCCGCATTTTGCCAGCATCGAGGAATTGCTAGAGCGGGGACCGCCGATCGATGCGGTGTCGCTCTGCACGCCGCCACAGGTGCGCCGGGCCCAGGCTGCGGCGGCCCTTGCCGCCGGCAAGCATGTCATGCTGGAGAAGCCGCCCGGAACCGGCGTGGCCGAGCTCGATCCGCTGATCGCAATGGCAGCGGAGGGGAAGCGCACGCTGTTTGCGACGTGGCATTCGCGCCATGCGCCGGCGGTCGAGCCGGCGCGGCAATGGCTCGCCGAGCGCCGCATCGCCTCCGTGCACATCAGCTGGAAGGAAGATGTCCGCGTCTGGCATCCCGGCCAGGCCTGGATCTGGGAGCCGGGCGGTCTCGGCGTGTTCGATCCCGGCATCAATGCGCTGTCGATCCTGACCCGGATTCTGCCGAAGCCCGTGTTCGTCACCGCGGCCGAGCTGGCCTTCCCGGCCAATTGCCAGGCGCCGATCGCTGCAAACCTGACGCTGACCGACATCGAAGGTCTGCCTGTGACCGCGGAGTTCGATTTCCGCCAGACCGGGCCGCAGAGCTGGGACATCGTCGTCGACACCGATCAAGGCCGGATGACTCTGTCCAGCGGCGGCGCGCGCATGGCCGTCGACGGCAAGGTGTTTGCCGAGGCGCCGGATGCGGAATATCGCGGACTCTACCGGCGCTTCGTCGAGCTCGCGGCGACCGGTGCGAGTGACGTCGATCTCACCCCGCTCCGTCTCGTCGCCGACGTCTTCCTGCTGGGCAAGCGCACGATCGTCGAACCGTTTGTGGATTGAGCATGGCCGCAGCAAGGGTGACGAGAGACGTTTTCGGAATGCTGTCGGACGGCCGCAAGGTGGAGCGCATCGTGTTGCGCGGGGCAGGCGGCTTCGAGGCCCGGATCATCACCTATGGCGCGGTGATCCAGGCGCTGATCGCGCCGGACACCAAAGGCGACTGCGACGACGTGGTGCTCGGCCATGACGAGTTCGCCGGCTATCTCGCCGAACGAAAATTCTTTGGCGCCACGGTCGGCCGCTATGCCAACCGCATTGCCAGGGGCCAGTTTTCGCTCGACGGCGAGACGGTGCAGCTCGCCGTCAACAACGGCCTCAATGCGCTGCATGGTGGCCTCGACGGTTTCGACTGCAAGCTCTGGGAGATTGTGGACATCGACAAGGGAGCCGAGCCCGCGGTGACGCTCTCTTATATCAGCCCGCACGGCGAAGAGAAATACCCCGGCCGGCTCGACGTGCGTCTGACCTATCGGGTCACCGGTCCGGTCGAACTGTCGCTCATGATGCAGGCGCGGACCGACCGGCCGACCATCGTCAACCTGACCAACCACAGCTTCTTCAACCTTGAGGGCGCGGCGTCCGGTACGTCCGTGCTCGACCACGAGCTCACGGTCGCTGCAGGGCATTTCCTCGCCATCGATCCCAGCGCCATTCCGCTTCCGGAGCCGCCGCGCGCGGTTGCTGGGACGCCGTTCGACTTTCGCGCGCCGCGGTCGGTTGGCGAGCGGATCCGCGAGAGCAACGATCAACTGCGAAACGGCAGGGGCTACGATCATACCTACTGCCTGGCCCGTGACGGCGAGCTTGCGCTTGCAGCCCGGCTGGAGGCGCTGCGCTCTGGACGGGTCATGGAGCTGCTCACCGATCAGCCCGGACTACAGGTTTATTCCGGCAACTATCTCGATGGCACGATTTCAGGGAAGGGCGGCAAGCTTATCCGTCAATCGGACGCCATCTGCCTGGAGCCGCACATCTGGCCCGACGCGCCGAACCGGCCGGACTTCCCGAGCCCTCGCCTCGATCCCGGCGGAGTGTATCGCCATCACTCGGTCTATCGCTTTTCGGTGAGGTCGCCATGATGGAACAGGTGCTTACGACGGTGCTCTCCGACCATCCCTGCCATCTCGGCGAGGGGCCGACCTATGACGCCACGGCCGACACCGCCTGGTGGTTCGACATTCGCGAGGGCAAGCTGTTCGAGGCCGATCTGGGCAGCGGCGCGATCCGCTTTCACGCGCTCGGCCGGATGGCGAGCGCGCTCGGGCGCATCGATGCCGAGCGGCAGTTGATCGTCGCGGAAGATGGCCTTTACATCCGCAAACTCGCTGATGGTGCAATGGCGCTGTTCTGTCCGCTCGAAGCGGACAATGCGGCGACGCGTTCAAACGATTGCCGCGTGCATCAATCCGGCACGTTCTGGATCGGCACCATGGGACGCAACGCGGAGCCGAAAGCGGGTGCGATCTACGCGCTCTATCGCGGCAAGATCTCGACGTTGTTTTCCGGCATCAGCATTCCCAATTCGATCTGCTTCTCGCCTGATGGCGGTACCGGCTACTTCACCGATACCCCGCGCGCGGTGCTCTATTCCGTGCCGCTCAATCCTGCGACCGGCCTGCCGCGGGGCGAACCCGAGGTGTTGCTGCGCCACACCGGCGTCGGCGGGCTCGATGGCTCGGTGTGTGATGCCGACGGGCAAATCTGGAATGCGTGCTGGGGCGCGAGCCGCATCGACATCTATTCTCCGCAAGGCGAGCGCCTGCGCTCGCTGAGTGTCCCGGCAAGGCAGGCGAGCTGCCCCGCCTTCGTGGGCCCCGACCTCTCGCGCCTGCTCGTCACCTCCGCTTGGCAGGACATGGACGCGGCAGCACGCGCCGCCGATCCGCAAGCCGGTTGCACTTTCTTGTTGGATGCAGCCGCGCGCGGCCGTGCGGAGCCCGACGTCAAGCTCGCATAGGAGACCAGCGGCAGCCTACGACCACGTTCTCGCAACTACCAAGAAACAGTCTGACACCCAAGGGAGTGAAACATGCTGAAACTGAAGACGACATTCCTCGCGCTGGCGATCGCCGGCGCTGCCACGATGGCCACGGGCGTTACCGCCTTCGCCCAGAAGGCGACCGTCGGCATCGCCATGCCGACGAAGTCGTCGGCGCGCTGGATCGACGACGGCAACAACATGGTCAAGGTGCTGAAGGAGCGCGGCTACAACACCGACCTGCAATATGCCGAGGACGACATTCCGAACCAGCTCTCGCAGGTCGAGAACATGGTGACCAAGGGCGCGAAAGCGCTGGTGATCGCCGCGATCGACGGCACCACGCTGTCGGACGTGCTCAAGCAGGCGAAAGCAAAAGGCATCACGGTGATCGCCTATGACCGCCTCATCCGCGGCACGCCGAACGTCGACTATTATGCAACCTTCGACAATTTCCAGGTCGGCGTCTTGCAGGCGCAGTCGATCGAGCAGGGGCTCGGGTTGAAGGAAGGCAAGGGTCCCTTCAACATCGAGCTGTTCGGCGGCTCGCCCGACGACAACAACGCCTACTTCTTCTACAACGGCGCGATGAGCGTGTTGAAGCCGTATATCGACAGCGGCAAGCTCGTCGTCGTGTCCGGTCAGATGGGCATGGACAAGGTTGCGACCTTGCGCTGGGACGGTGCCACCGCGCAGGCCCGCATGGACAATCTGCTCAGCGCCTACTACGGCAACAAGAAGCTAAATGCCGTGCTGTCGCCCTATGACGGCATCTCGATCGGCATCATCTCCTCGCTGAAGGGTGTCGGCTATGGCAGTGCCGGCCAGCCGATGCCAATCATCTCGGGCCAGGATGCCGAAGTGCCGTCGATCAAGGCCATGCTGCGCGGCGACCAGTATTCGACCATCTTCAAGGACACTCGCGACCTCGCCAAGGTGACTGCCGACATGGTCGACGCCGCGCTCGCCGGCAAGGAGGTCACCGTCAACGATACCAAGACCTACGAGAACGGCGTCAAGACCGTGCCGTCCTATCTGCTCAAGCCGGTGGTGGTCTACAAGGATAATTGGGAGAAGGTGCTGGTCGACAGCGGCTACTACAAGAAGTCGCAGTTCCAGTAGGGTTCTTTCTTCTCCCTCTCCCCGTTCTTACGGGGAGAGGGTCGGGGTGAGGGGCTTTCTCCACAAGGGCAGTTGCCCTCGCGGAGATTCCCCCTCACCCGGAATTCAAGCTGCGCTCGAATTCCGGCCTCTCCCCGCACGCGGGGAGAGGCGAAGTAACGCAAGGGACACCAATGCCATGACCGCCATGCTGGAGATGCGTAACGTCAGCAAGAGCTTTGCCGGTGTGCAGGCGCTGCGCGACGTCAACTTCCAGGTCGAGGCCGGGCAAATCCACGCCCTCGTCGGCGAGAACGGCGCCGGCAAGTCGACGCTGATGAAGGTGCTGAGCGGGGTCTATCCGCATGGTAGCTACGAGGGCACCATCATCTTCGAAGGCGAGGAGCGGCGCTTCCGCGACATCAACGATTCCGAGGCGCTCGGCATCATCATCATTCACCAGGAGCTGGCGCTGATCCCGCTGATGTCGATCGCGGAGAACATCTTCCTGTCGCATCCGCCGTCCAACTTCGGCGTGATCGACCGCGACGAGGTGTACCGACGCACGCGGGAACTGCTCGCGCAGGTCGGCCTGAGGGAATCCCCCGATACGCTGATCACCGATCTCGGCGTCGGCAAGCAGCAGCTGGTCGAGATCGCCAAGGCGCTCTCCAAGCGTGTTCGCATGCTGATCCTGGACGAGCCGACGGCGAGCCTCAACGAAGCCGACAGCGCCGCGCTGCTCGAACGCCTGATGACATTCCGCGAGCAGGGTATCGGCTCGATCCTGATCTCGCACAAGCTGAACGAGGTTGCCAAGGTCGCCGACCACATCACGGTGCTGCGCGACGGCCGCACCGTCGACAGCATCGACTGTCACGCCGAGCCGATCCAGGAAGACCGCATCATCCGCAGCATGGTGAACCGCGATCTCGCGCACCGCTTCCCGGAGCGTAGCGCGAAGATCGGCGAGCCAGTCCTCGCCGTCGAGAACTGGTCGGTCTATCACCCCATCCATCCCGAGCGGCAGGTGATCAAGAACGTCAATTTCAGCGTCAGGCGAGGCGAGGTCGTGGGCATCGCCGGGCTGATGGGGGCCGGCCGCACCGAATTCGCCATGAGCCTGTTCGGCCGCTCCTGGGGCACAACGATCAGCGGCTCTCTCCGGCTCGAAGGCAGGGAGATGGTGCTGCCGAGCGTCGCAGCCGCGATCGACGCCGGCCTCGCCTATGTCACCGAGGACCGCAAGCAGCTTGGCCTGATCCTCGCTGACGACGTCCGCAAGAACATCACGCTCGCCAGCCTCGACCAGATCGCACCCAGGAGGGTGATCGACGACATCGCCGAGCTGAAGGTCGCCAGCGACTACCGCAACCGCATGCGCATCCGCTGCTCCGATGTCTACCAGGAGACCGGCCAGCTCTCCGGCGGCAACCAGCAGAAGGTGGTGCTGTCGAAATGGCTGATGACCGACCCCAAGGTGCTGATCCTGGACGAGCCGACAAGGGGCATCGACGTCGGTGCCAAATACGAGATTTACTGTATCATCAACGAGCTGGCGGAGGCCGGCCGCGGCGTCGTGGTGATCTCCTCGGAGATGCCCGAGCTGCTCGGCATCTGCGATCGCATCTGCGTCATGAACGACGGCGCCTTCGTCGGGGAATTCAAGGGCCCTGAGGCGACGCAGGAGAAGATCATGCGCGCCATCATGCGCAACCAACGAAGCAATGGAAACGGCGTGCCTGAGGCCGCGGAGATGGGAGGATCGCAGCCATGACCGACAAGACGGTGTCGCTGCCCGAGGAGCGCCGGCACGGCAGCTTCATCAAGAACAATTTGCGCAACTACGGCATGCTGATGTCGTTGATCGCGATCATGCTGTTCTTCCAGGTCATGACCGGCGGCACGTTGCTGCAGCCGCTCAACCTGACGAACTTGGTGCTCCAGAACAGCTACATCGTCATCATGGCGCTCGGCATGCTGCTGGTGATCGTCACCGGCCATATCGACCTCTCGGTCGGTTCGGTCGCGGGCTTCGTCGGCGCGGTGGCCGCGGTGCTGATGGTGACCTACAAGGTCGACTATACGCTCGCCTTCATCGCCTGCCTTCTGGTCGGTGCCGCCATCGGCGCTGCGCAGGGCTATTGGGTGGCCTATTTCAAGATCCCGTCCTTCATCGTCACCTTGGCGGGGATGCTGGTGTTCAAGGGCCTCGCGCTCGCGGTGTTGCAGGGCCAGTCGCTCGGGCCGTTCCCGGCGACCTTCCAGAAATTGTCGTCGGGGTTCATTCCGGAACTGCTGCCCGAGGCCGGGACGCTGCATCCGACATCCATGCTGATCGGCGCCGTGCTGGCGCTCGGCCTGGTCTACGCCGGCGCCAAGGGGAGGTCGCGCGAGCAATCGCACGGCATCGAGGTCGAGCCCTACGCGTTCTTCCTCGGCAAGAGCATCCTGCTCGCCTGCGCCGTGCTCTACTTCACCTATCTGATCGCCTCGCACCGCGGCCTGCCCAATGTCCTGGTGATCATGACCGCGCTGATCGCACTCTACGGCTTCGTGACCCGACGCACCGTGATCGGGCGGCAGATCTACGCGGTTGGCGGAAATGCGAAAGCTGCAAGCCTGTCTGGCATCAAGACCGAGCGGCTGACCTTCCTGACCTTCGTCAACATGGGGGTGCTCGCCGCGCTCGCCGGCCTCGTCTTCGCCGCGCGGCTCAACACCGCGACGCCCAAAGCGGGGCTCGGCTTCGAGCTCGACGTCATCGCCGCCTGCTTCATCGGCGGCGCCTCCGCCTATGGCGGCGTCGGGCGCGTCGGCGGCGCCGTGGTCGGCGCCATGATCATGGGCGTGATGAACAACGGCATGTCGATTCTCGGCGTCGGCATCGACTACCAGCAGGTGATCAAGGGCCTGGTGCTGCTGGGGGCAGTGTGCATCGATGTGTACAATCAGCGGCGGTAGTAACTGCTCGTGTCCCGGACGCATCGCGGCCTTTCATGTCACGCCGCAGGAGCGGCGCGCTGCATTGCGTTCGGAGCACGAGAGTTCTCCCACGCGCTACTGGGTCGTGAACAGCACCACTGCGATCGCGACGGAGAGGCTCACCGCCGATACGGTCGCGACCGTCGATAATACCCCCATTCGCCGGAGCGCGATGGCGAAGGCGATGATGATGGGCGTGGCGGTCATCAACCCGATCTGTGCATCACTCATGTGATCATTGGCCATTCCGTGGAACTCTGAGCTGGTTCGTACTGCGATCCGGCCGTTCGGACGTTGTGTCGGCGCAAACAAGCGCCCCGCAATTCCCCAGTTTGTCCGGCGACAAACTCGGAACCGGGCAGCCGGGCTACGTCTGGCCGGTGTCCTGATCCGGAAAGATGATGTCGACGGCCGAGTGCGAACAACAGGAAACCGGCTGGGGAATTCTGGAAGATCTCCCCGGCGATCCCATGATCTGGGTGCTGATCTTCAGCGAGCTCGTCGCCTTCGGTTTGTTCCTCGGCGCCTTCTCGGTCGCCCGCACGATCCACCCCGCTCTGTTCGCGGCCGGGCAGTCGGCACTCGATTCGAATCTCGCCGGCCTCAACACCGTCGTGCTGGTCACCAGCGGCTGGGCGGCGGCAAAAGCGACGAGGACGGCGCGTGCCGGGGACCGGCCGGTGGCGCGATACTGGATTTTCGGCGCGATGGCGCTCGGTGGTCTCTTCATCGCGATCAAGCTCGCCGAATATGCGGAAGAAATCGAGCGAGGCGTCGGACTCGAAACCAGCTCGTTCTTCACGCTCTACTTCCTCCTGACCGGCTTTCATCTTCTGCATGTCGGCCTCGGCATCGTCATCCTCGCCGTGGTCTGCCGCCGAGCCGGGATATCGGGCGTCGAGACGGCAACGGCGTTCTGGCACATGGTCGATCTGGTCTGGATCGTCATGTTCCCGATTCTCTATCTGGTGAAATGACGATGCCGGATCGTATCGACATCACCTGGATCGTGCTGATCGGCCTCGCGCTCGCGACCATCCTGCTGCCGCCGCTGGTGCCGCGGCCGCTGCTCGGCAACGCACTGCTGCTCGCCTTCGCCGCACTCAAGGGCCACCGGATCGCGCTCGACTTCATGGATCTACGCGCTGTGCCCGCACTCTGGCGGGGCCTCGTCGTGAGCTGGATCCTGATCGTCCTGCTGCTTGCCTTGCTCGCCTCGGCCATCGTCGCCCTGATCTGATGCGCTCATTGCGCCGTGACAAAGAACGGGCCGGGCTAAGCGGCAATAAATCGCACCATCGCGATTTCGCAGGAATCAAACCGGAAAGGATTGGCAATGGCTGAACGCCTGACCAAGTCGGCCGCTCGAAATGTCTTCTACGGCGGCTCGGCCTTCTTCTTCGCCATTTTCATAGGGCTGACGGCACATAGCCATTACTACATGGCCACGACGTCGACCGATGCCACGACTCTGACGTCGTCGGTCGCCCGCGGCAAGCATGTCTGGGAAAAGAACTCCTGCATCAACTGCCACACTCTGCTGGGTGAGGGCGCCTACTTCGCCCCTGAAGTCGGCAACGTCTGGGATCGCTGGGGCGGCAACGAGGACCCGGCCGCTGCGCGCGAGACACTGAAGGCCTGGATGCAGTCGCAGCCCTCGGGCGCGCCCGGCCGGCGGCAGATGCCGCAGTTCAACCTCACCGACCAGGAGCTCGACGATCTCGCCGACTTCCTGCAATGGACCAGCAAGATCAAGCGCCAGGAATGGCCGCCGAACAAGGCTGGCTGAGCACGCTGTTTCCTCTTCCAAGACAGAGAGACCCGAGATGAAATATCAGACCCAGAAAGTCGCGATGCTGTATTTCTACGGCGCGCTGACCCTGTTCCTCGCGCAGGTCCTGTTCGGCCTCGTCGCGGGGACGATCTATGTCCTGCCTAACACGCTGTCGTCCCTGCTGCCGTTCAACATCGTCAGGATGATCCACACCAACGCGCTGATCGTGTGGTCGCTGATCGGCTTCATGGGCGCGACCTATTTCCTGCTGCCTGAGGAGACCGAGACCGAGCTGTACAGCCCGCTGCTGGCCAAGATCCAGTTCTGGATGTTCTTCGGCGCGGCAGGCGTGGCCGTGGTCGGCTATATCTTCCACTATCACGAAGGGCGCGAGTTCCTCGAGCAGCCCTTCATCATCAAAGTCGGCATCGTCGTCGTCTGCCTGATGTTCCTGTTCAACGTCACCATGACGGCACTGAAGGGCCGCAAGACCACGATCACGAACATCCTGCTGTTCGGCCTGTGGGGCGTTGCGATCTTCTTCCTGTTCGCCTTCTACAACCCCGCGAACCTCGCGGTCGACAAGATGTACTGGTGGTACGTCGTCCATCTCTGGGTCGAAGGCGTCTGGGAGCTGATCATGGCTTCGGTGCTGGCCTATCTCATGATCAAGCTCAATGGCATCGACCGCGAGGTCGTGGAGAAGTGGCTCTACGTCATCATCGGCCTTGCGCTGTTCTCCGGCATTCTCGGCACGGGCCATCACTTCTACTGGATCGGCGCGCCCGGCTACTGGCAGTGGATCGGCTCGCTGTTCTCCACGCTCGAGGTGGCACCGTTCTTCACGATGGTGATCTTCACGGTGCAGATGACATGGAAGGCCGGCCGCAAGCATCCGAACCGCGCCGCGCTGCTGTGGTCGGTCGGCTGCTCGGTGATGGCCTTTCTCGGCGCCGGCGTCTGGGGCTTCCTGCACACGCTGTCCTCAGTGAACTACTACACCCACGGAACCCAGGTCACCGCGGCGCACGGCCATCTCGCCTTCTTCGGCGCCTATGTGATGCTCAATCTTTCCGTCATGGCCTATGCGATCCCGCAGATCAGGGGACGCGCGCCCTACAACCAGTGGCTCTCCATGGCGAGCTTCTGGATCATGTGCACGGCCATGATGGTGATGACCTTCGCGCTGACCTTCGCCGGCGTGGTCCAGGTCCATCTCCAGCGCGTGCTCGGCCAGGGCTACATGGACGTGCAGGACCAGCTCGCGATGTTCTACTGGGTCCGGCTCGGCTCAGGCGTATTCGTCGCGATCTCCGCGCTGATGTTCGTCTGGGCCGTGCTGGTGCCCGGTCGCGCCAAGCAGGCGGTCATCCCCGGCGCGTTGCAGCCGGCTGAATGAATGCAATCGGCGGCCGCGGTTCATCGCGGCCGCCAGCTTCCTGGAAAGTCCGGAGAAACATCATGAAAGCTGCCCTTCACACGGTGACCTCGGCGCCCGCGCTGCCGGCCTATGTCGCAAGCGGGAACGAGTGCGCGCTGTTCGAGCGCGCCTGGCGGCATCAGCTGCCGGTTCTGCTGAAGGGGCCGACCGGCTGCGGCAAGACGCGTTTCGTCGCGCATATGGCGGCGCGGCTCGGACTGCCGCTCCACACCGTCGCCTGCCACGACGATCTCACCGCCGCCGATCTCACCGGTCGCTACCTGCTGCGGGGCGGCGATACGGTATGGACTGACGGTCCGCTGACGCGCGCGGTGCGCGAGGGCGGCATCTGCTACCTCGACGAAGTCGTGGAAGCGCGCAAGGACGTCACCGTGGTGCTGCATCCCCTGACCGATGACCGCCGCATCCTGCCGCTGGAACGCACCGGCGAGGAGCTCGCGGCGCCGAAGAGCTTCATGCTCGTGGTCTCCTACAATCCCGGCTATCAGACGCTGCTGAAGGCGCTCAAGCCCTCGACGCGGCAGCGCTTCGTCGCCATCGAATTCGGCTTCCTGCAGCCCGAGCAGGAGATCGCCGTCGTCTCCGCCGAAAGCGGACTGTCGCCGGAGCGCGTGCGGCCGCTGGTCGGGCTGGCCGGCCGGCTGCGTGCGCTCAAGGGGAACGATCTGGAGGAGGGCGTCTCGACCCGGCTCGTGGTCTATTGCGCGACCCTGATCGCGGCCGGCATGCCGATTGCGGAAGCCGTGCTCGCCGGCATGATCGAGCCGCTGACCGACGATGCCGACGTCAAGGCGGCGCTGCTCGACGTCGCCCGCGCGGTGATCGGTTGAGGCGGGCCCATGCTCGACTTCCTCGAACTGGAGGAAACGGTCGGTCGCGCCTGGCACCGGATGGTCGGCGGCACCGCGAGCTATCCGGTTCATGCCGATCACGCGGTCTCGCTTGCGGAGGTGAGAAGCCGGCTCGCGGTGATGTTCCGTGCGCTTGGCGGCGAGACCGGCGTTCAGATCGCGAGCGCAGGCGCGCGCAGGGCGGGCCATCGTCTCGGCTGGAGGCAGCGTATCGGCCTCGGAGATGAGCGACTCGAGCACCCTGGCCGCGACGCCGCAACCATCTTCCTGCCCGATCGCATCGCGATCTTTCCCGACCGGGCCTTGAACGCAACGCTCTATCGCTGGCTTGCGGCGTGGTTCGCGGCCGCGCCGATCGAGGCGATCGCGGAAGCCGATCCGCTGCGGCGGGATCTCTTGATGTTGCGCCGGGCGAGCGAGACCGCGGTCTGGGTGCTCACGCAATTCCCAGGGCTCGTTGCCGATTACGCGCAGCTTGCCGCGGCCACCGCCGAGGCTCGGCCTCGTCGCCCTTTGCCGCGGACCGAGCAAGAGATCGAGCAGATCGTCCTGGCCCTGCTCGGAACCGGAAAGGCGCCTGCAGGTCGACTGTGGCCGGCGATGATGGGGACGAGCCCGCTGCCGGACAAGGCGCCGCCGGGCTATCGCGCGATCTTGCCGTGTCCGCTCTGGGGCGATTGCTGGACGCGCGAGCTCTCGCCCGCACATGCGGACGAAGACGAATGCGCACCGGGCGCAGCGGTTGCGGCGAAGAACGATCGCAAGCGCTTTGCCGTCCGCGAGCGCGAGGACGACGCCAATCGGCGCGATCCGTTCGTGCTGAACCGCTTCGAGAAGATCCTCGCGATGGCCGAGATGGTCAATGTCGACCGCCCGGCTGACGACAGCGAGGACGAGGATGCGCAGAAGGCAGCCGACGATCTCGAGGAGATCACGCTCAGCCGCCGCAGCGGCAAGCCGGCGAGCCGGTTCAAGTTCGATCTCGACCTGCCGCCGGAGGCCCTCGATGCCTCACAGCTCAATGCGGACCTGACCTATCCCGAGTGGGACTATCGCAGCAGCTCCTATCTGCCGGATCATTGTCGCGTGCTCGCCGCTGCGGCCTCCGAGCGAGGCGAGAGCTGGACGCCTGATGAAACCATCCGCCGGCACGTCCGCCAGGTGCGCCGCCGCTTCGAGGCCTTGCGGCCGCGCCGCGAATTGATGCGCGCCCAGGCCGACGGACATGATCTCGACCTCGACGCGCTGGTGCGCGCGCGATGCGATCTCAGTGCCGGGAGCGGCGGCGGTCTCGATCGCATCCATGTTGCGATGCGCCCCCAAGGGCACGATCTCGCCGTCACGCTGCTGGTCGACGTCTCGCTGTCGACCGATGCCTGGGTCGACGGCTATCGCGTGCTCGACGTCGAGAAGGAAGCGCTGCTCGTACTCGCGCACGGGCTGTCGGCTTGCGGCGACCACCACAGCATCCTGACCTTCACCTCACGTCGGCGCTCCTGGGTGCGACTCGAAACGATCAAGGCGTTCGGCGAGCCAATGAGCGGGGCAGTGGAGCGCCGTATCGGGGCGCTCAGGCCCGGCTATTACACGCGGATCGGCGCGGCGGTGCGCCACGCCGCGGCCGGGCTCGCGCGCCAGCCGCAGCGCAAGAAGCTGCTGCTTGTCCTTACCGACGGCAAGCCGAACGATGTCGACCACTATGAGGGGCGTTTTGCGGTCGAAGACACCAGGAAATCCGTGCAGGAAGCGCGTCGGCTCGGCATCGCGGTCTTCGGCGTGACCATCGACGCGGCGGCACAAACCTACTTTCCGACGCTGTTCGGGCGCGGTGGCTACGCCATCGTCGGCAACGTCAGGCGGTTGCCGGCGGCGCTGCCAGCGATCTACCGGCAGGTGGCGCATTGACCCGGTCGAACGAACCGCGGTTGTCTTTCGTGAGCTATTGCTCAGGGAGTGGGTATATGATCGAATGACTGGATGAACCAAGGCCGGCCACAACCCGATCTGATCATCTTCGACTGCGACGGCGTGCTCGTCGACAGCGAGCTTTTGAGTTGCCGTTGTCTGTCCGAAGCGCTGGCCGAGGTCGGTCTCGCGCTCAGCGAGGCGCAGGCGCTGGAGCTGTTTCTCGGACGCAGCACCAAGGCGATCGAGCATCACTATCGTGGTCTCGGGCAGTCGCTACCGGACAGCTTCGTGCCGGGATTGAAGTCTCACGTCCTGGAGACGTTTGCCGCCTCGCTGGAGCCGATCCCGGGGGTAGGGGCGGTGATCTCGAGGTTGACCGTGCCGGTCTGCGTGGCCTCATCGAGCGACATCGATCGCGTCTCGCTCTCGCTCGACGTCACCGGTCTGCGGGCGCATTTTGGCGATCGGATCTACACCGCGCAGATGGTCGAGCGCGGCAAGCCGGCGCCAGATCTCTTCCTCTACGCGGCGGAGAAGATGGGCGCGCAGCCCGCGTGCACCCTGGTGATCGAGGACAGTGTCAGCGGCGTGCAGGCCGCCAAGGCCGCCGGCATGACCGTCTGGGGATTTGTCGGTGGCAGCCATTATCGCGCGCGCGACGGCCGCGCTATATTGTCCGCCGCCGGGGCCGATCGGGTCTTCGCGCATATGAGCGATTTCTGGGAGGCGTGAGGCCCGCATGGCCGCCGAGAACGACAAGTCGAGGCTCGACGATGCCGCGCGCGCCGGCTGGCTGTATTTCATTGCCGGCCATACCCAGGACGAGATCGCAAGGATGCTCCAGGTCTCGCGCGCCTCGGCGCAGCGGCTGGTGTCGCTGTGCCTGGCCGAACGTCTCATCACCTTCCGGCTCGAGCATCCCATCGCTGCCTGCATGGAATTGGCGGCGCGGCTGAAGGAGCGGTTCGATCTCGTCCATTGCGAGGTGGTGCCGGCCGATCCCGCCGCGCCGCAGGCAACCGCCGGCATCGCCGAACGCTGCGCCAACCTGCTCGACGCGACGCTGCGATCGGAAACGCCCGTCATCGTCGCGCTCGGCACCGGCCGCGCGGTGCGCGCCGCGGTCGAGCGCGTCACGCCGATCGACCGGCCCAATCACCAGATCGTCTCGCTGGTCGGCAACATCTCTGCCGACGGTTCGGCGAGCTTCTACGACACCGTCGGCCGGCTCGCCGACCGCACCGGCGCGCGGCACTATCCGATGCCGCTGCCGTTCCTGATGTCGTCGGAAGACGAGCGCAACAGGATGGTGCGCATCGAGCCGATCGCGAAGGTGAAGGCGGTCGCGGCCAAGGCCGATTTGCGTCTCGTCGGCATCGGCCAGATGGACCAGAAGGCGCAGGTCCACATCGACGGCTTCGTCACGCGAGATGAGCTGTTCGAGATGATGCGGCTGGGTGCCATCGGCGAGATCACCGGCTGGGCCTATGACGCGAAAGGCCGTCTGCTCAAGGCCGGCACCAACAAGCGCCTGACCAGCATCCCGCCGGAAGTGCCGGCGAAGACCACGACGATCGGCGCGGCAGTGGGCGCGGCCAAGGTTACGGCGATCGCCGCGGCGTTGAACGGGGGCCTGATCAACGGGCTGATCACCGACGAGACGACCGCGAGGGCGATTCTGGAGCGATAGGGCGCTGACGCATCCAGCGTCAGCGAGGCGGGCGGTCCTTTCCATCCGTACCCATTGTCATCGCTCGCGAAGGCGGACGATCCAGTACGCCGCGGCCCGGCTTGAGGCAAACCAATAAGACGACACGGAATACGGGATGCCCCGCTTTCGCGGAGCATGACAGTCTGTTGGGGCAGCACCTGTCACCACTCCCGCACCGCAGCACTCATAAGTTGCGCAAACGTCCGCGCGCGTGCTTGACAAGCGCCGCCCCTCTGTTGAACATACGCCCAATGCGTGGGCATATGCTCAAAAGCGCAAAGCCAAGGGAGGTCACCGTGAAACACGTCCTCGGCGCCGTCTGCGGCGCGTCTGTCCTGCTGGCCGTCCCTGCGATGGCCGAAACGACCCTCACGATCGCGACCGTCAACAATGGCGACATGATCCGTATGCAGGGGCTGACGGGTGAGTTCACCAAGAAGAACCCCGACATCACCGTGAAATGGGTGACGCTGGAGGAGAACGTGCTGCGCCAGCGCGTCACCACCGACATCGCCACCAAGGGCGGTCAGTTCGACGTGCTCACCATCGGCACCTATGAAGTGCCGATCTGGGCCAAGAAGGGCTGGCTGGTGCCGCTCGCCAATCTCGGCGCCGATTACGACGTCGCCGACCTGTTGCCCAAGATCAAGGACGCGGTGTCCGCCGACGGCAAGCTCTATGCCGCTCCGTTCTACGGCGAGAGCTCCATGGTGATGTATCGCACTGATCTGTTCGAGAAGGCCGGCCTGAAGATGCCGGAAAAGCCGACTTGGGATTTCGTCGTCGATGCCGCCAAGAAGCTCACCGACAAGGGCGCCGGCACCTACGGCATTTGCCTGCGCGGCAAGGCCGGTTGGGGCGAGAACATGGCGTTCCTCTCGGCGATGGCCAATTCCTTCGGGGCGCGCTGGTTCGACGAGAAGTGGCAGCCGCAGTTCAACACGCCGGAATGGAAGGCGACGCTGACGACCTACGTCAATCTGATGAAGGAGGCCGGCCCTCCGGGCGCAAGCTCCAACGGCTTCAACGAGAATTTGGCGCTGTTCAACGCGGGCAAATGCGCGATGTGGATCGATGCCACGGTCGCGGCGTCCTTCGTCACCAATCCCAAGGACTCCAAGGTCGCCGACAAGGTCGGCTTCGCGCTCGCGCCGAATACCGGGCTCGGCAAGAACGCCAACTGGCTGTGGGCTTGGAATCTCGCAATCCCCGCCGGCTCCAAGAAGACCGAAGCGGCCGAGAAATTCGTCGCCTGGGCAACGAGCAAGGACTACATCAAGCTCGTGGCGTCCAAAGACGGCTGGGCCAACGTGCCGCCGGGCACGCGCACCTCGCTCTACCAGAATCCTGAATATCTGAAGGTCGCCCCCTTCGCCAAGCTGACGCTGGCCTCGATCGATGCCGCCGATCCGAACAAGCCGACCGTGAAGCCGGTGCCTTACGTCGGCGTGCAATACGCAGCGATCCCCGAATTCCAGGGCATCGGCACGCAGGTGGGCCAGCAGTTCTCGGCCGCGCTTGCGGGATCGATGACGGTCGATGCAGCGCTCACGGCTGCGCAGTCCGCTACCGAGCGCGAGATGAAGCGCGCCGGCTACATCAAGTGAACCCGGGCTCTCCCTGAGCTCAAACTTGCGGCCATCCATCCTTGCTGGATGGCCGTCCTTCTTCCTCCGAGCGGAGCGCCAAGAATGGCAACCCGGCAGACGCAGCTTCTCGCGCGCTCGCTCCTGGCGCCGGCGGTCGGGCTGCTGTTCATCTGGATGATCGTCCCGCTCGCGCTGACGCTCTATTTCTCGACGCTGCATTACAGCCTGCTCGATCCCGGCTCGGAATCCTTCGTCGGGCTGGAGAACTTCCGCTACTTCCTCACCGATCCCGCATTTCTTGCCTCGCTCCGGAACACGCTGGTGCTGGTCGGCTCGGTCCTGGCGTTGACCATCCTGCTCGGCATCCCCTTGGCGCTGCTGATGGACCAGCCCGTGATCGGACGCAATTTCGTCCGGCTGATGGTGATCGCGCCATTCTTCGTGATGCCGACCGTGAGCGCGCTGGTCTGGAAGAACCTGCTGATGCATCCGGTGTCCGGCCTGTTCGCCTGGCTCGCCCAGTTGTTTCACCTGACGCCGATCGACTGGTTCAACGACGTGCCGCTGTTTGCGGTGATCCTGATCGTGACGTGGCAATGGCTGCCGTTCGCGACGTTGATCCTGCTCACCGCGCTGCAATCGCTCGACGAGGAGCAGAAGGAGGCCGCGGAGATGGACGGCGCCAGCGCTGTCTCGACCTTCATCTACATCACGCTGCCGCACCTCGCGCGTCCGATTACCGTGGTGATCCTGATCGAGACCATCTTCCTGCTGACGGTGTTCGCCGAGATCTTCGTCACGACCGGCGGCGGGCCCGGCCTGCAGACCACCAACATCGCCTTCCTGATCTATTCGCAGGCGCTGATCCAGTTCGACGTCGGCACCGCCTCCGCGGGCGGCCTCGTCGCCGTGGTGATCGCCAACATCGTCGCCTTCTTCCTGGTCCGCATCGTCGGCCGCAATCTGGAGGCCTGAAGCATGGCGCGGATGGCGACGACGCGGCGAGTGGTGATCTCGACGGCGGCAGCCTGGCTGTCCGGCTTCCTGATTTTCTTCCCGATCCTCTGGATGGTGCTGGCGAGCTTCAAGACCGAGCTCGAGGCGTTTGCGATACCGCCGTCCTTCCTGTTCTTCCACTGGACCACGGAGAATTACGCGACCGTGCAGGAGCGCAGCGACTATTTCCACCACGCGATGAACTCGATCATCATCGCCGGCGGCTCGACGCTGATAGCGCTCTTGATCGCCATTCCCGCGGCCTGGTCGATGGCGTTCTCGCCGACCAGGCGCACCAAGGACATCCTGCTCTGGATGCTCTCGACTAAGATGATGCCGCCGGTCGGCGTGCTGGTGCCGATCTATCTGATCTACAAGTCCTTCGGCCTGCTCGATTCCCGCATCGGCCTCGTCTTCATCCTCTGCCTCGGCAATCTGCCGATCGTGATCTGGATGCTGTTCACCTATTTCAAGGAGATCCCGCGCGACATCCTGGAGGCCGCGCGCATGGACGGCGCCACCATCGGCCGCGAGCTGGTCTATGTGCTGACGCCGATGGCGATCCCGGGGCTCGCATCGACCCTGTTGCTCAACCTGATCCTGGCCTGGAACGAGGCGTTCTGGACGCTCAATTTGTCGACCTCGAACGCGGCGCCGCTCACCACGTTCATCGCGTCCTATTCGAGCCCGGAAGGACTGTTCTGGGCGAAGCTGTCGGCGGCGTCCACGCTGGCGATCGCGCCGATTCTCGTCCTCGGTTGGTTCAGCCAGAAGCAGCTCGTGCGCGGGCTGACCTTTGGCGCGGTGAAGTAGAGGGCTGGCGGATCATGGGTCAGATCACACTCCGGGGCGTGCAAAAATCCTTCGGTCCCGTGCACATCATCAAGGGCGCCGACCTGGACATCTCCGACGGCTCCTTCGTGGTGTTCGTCGGTCCCTCCGGCTGCGGCAAGACCACGCTGCTGCGCCTGATCGCGGGCCTCGAGGACGTCTCCGGCGGCAAGATCCTGATCGACGGCAAGAATGTGGTCGATACGCCCCCGGCCAAGCGCGGACTGTCGATGGTGTTCCAGTCCTATGCGCTCTATCCGCATATGAGCGTGCGCGGCAATATCGGTTTCGGCCTGAAGATGGCAGGGCTGCCGAAGGACGAGATCAATCGCAAGGTCGAGGCGGCCGCCGCGACGCTGAACCTCACGCCCTATCTCGACCGCAAGCCGCGCGAGCTCTCCGGCGGCCAGCGCCAGCGTGTCGCCATCGGCCGCGCCATCGTGCGCGAGCCCAAGGCCTTCCTGTTCGACGAACCGCTCTCAAATCTCGATGCCGCGCTGCGCGTGCAGATGCGGATCGAGGTGACGCGGCTGCAGAAGCAGCTCGGCACCACCGCGATCTATGTCACCCACGATCAGGTTGAGGCCATGACCATGGCCGACAAGATCGTCGTGCTCAACAGCGGCAAGATCGAGCAATATGGCTCGCCGCTGGAGCTTTACGAGAAGCCCGCCAACCTCTTCGTCGCCGGCTTCATCGGCTCGCCCAAGATGAACTTCGTCACCGGCGAGCTCGCCTTGCAGCATGGCGCCGCCACCATCGGCGTGCGGCCCGAGCACCTCAGGATCGAGCGTGACGGCGGTGGCGGCTGGCAGGGGACGATCGCGGTCGCCGAGCATCTCGGCAGCGACACGTTTCTCTACGTCGATGCCGGTCCGCTCGGCATGCTGACCGCGCGCTACATCGGCGAATTGAGCCTGCATGCCGGCGACCGCGTGTCGCTGCTGCCGGATCCCGCGCGCATCCACCGCTTCGACGCGAGCGGCTACGCTCTTCGGGGCTGACGAGAAACGACGAGACAACGGAAAGACGATCATGTACCTCGAAAAATTCAAGCTGAACGGCAAGACCGCGTTCATCACCGGCGGCGGCCAGGGCATTGGCCTCGCCTGCGCCGAAGCGCTGGCCGAGGCCGGCGCCAGGGTCGTGATCGGAGACCGCGACGGCAAGGTCGCCGACAGCGCCAAAGCCGGCCTGAAGGCGAAGGGCTTCGACATCGAGACCGCGATCATGGACGTCACCGACACCAGGCGGGTGGCGGAGGTCGCGAACGACCTCGTCGCCCGCCATGGCAAGGTCGACATTCTCGTCAACAATGCCGGCATCGCGCGCAGCGAGACCCCGGCCGAGACGGTGACCGACGAGCACTGGCTCAACGTCATCGACGTCAACCTCAACGGCACGTTCTGGTGTTGCCGCGAATTCGGCAAGCACATGCTCAAGGCCAGGAGCGGCGCCATCGTCAACGTCGGCTCGATGTCCGGCTTCATCGTCAATAAGCCGCAGGAACAGTGCTTCTACAACGCCTCCAAGGCCGGCGTGCACCATCTGACCAAGTCGCTCGCGGCCGAATGGGGCGCGCGCGGCATCCGCGTCAACGCGGTGGCGCCGACCTATATCGAGACGCCGTTGAATGCCTTCGTGAAGAGCAATCCGAAGATGTACGACGCCTGGATCGGCGGAACTCCGATGGCGCGGATGGGGCAGGTCGAGGAGATCGCCTCCGTCGTGCTGTTCCTCTCCTCGGAAGCCGCGAGCCTGATGACCGGCAGCATCGTGCTGGTGGATGGCGGCTACACTTGCTGGTAGGCTCGTCAAAACTGGCGAGAAGCGACCGGGAGCGACAATGCCGCGAGCGTATATCGGCGTCGACGTGGGGACCACGAGCACGCGGGCAGGGGTGTTTGACGAGGCCGGTATCCTGCTCGCCACCGCCAGGCATCCGATCCGGATCTGGCAGGAGCCCGGCGACATCGTCGAGCAGTCCTCGCAGGACATCTGGGAGGCGTGCTGCAAGTCGGTGCGGGCGGCGATGGCGGAGGCCGCGATCGCACCCGGCAGCATCGGCGGCATCGGTTTTGACGCCACCTGTTCCCTTGTGGTGCTTGATCCGGAAGGCGAGCCGCTCACCGTCAGCGCGTCCGGCGAGGCGCAGCGCAACGTCATCGTCTGGATGGACCATCGCGCCACGGCAGAGGCGCGGCTGATCAACGAGACCGAGGATGCCGTGTTGCGCTATGTGGGTGGCTCGATCTCGCCGGAGATGGAGATGCCGAAGCTGCTATGGCTGAAGCGGCATCTGCGCGCGAGTTTTGACGGCGCCGGTCACTTCTTCGATCTGGCCGACTATCTGACCTGGCGTGCGACCGGCGCACTGCAGCGTTCGACCTGCACCGTCACCTGCAAGTGGAACTACCTTGCCCATGATGGCGGCTGGAGTGCGCCGTTTTTCAGGCGCATCGGCCTACCCGACTTCGTCGCCGAGAACTACGCGCGCATCGGCACCGAGATCGTCGCACCCGGCACGCGGCTCGGCGCAGGTCTCACGCCGGCAGCCGCAGCCGAACTCGGCCTGACCCCGGGCACGCCGGTCGGCGCGTCGCTGATTGATGCGCATGCCGGCGGTGTCGGCGCGATCGGCGGTCGCGATGGGGCGGGCGGGGCGGACGACGTCAGTGACCGTCTCGCCTACATCATGGGAACGTCGGCCTGCATCATGGCGACGACGAAAGAGCCGTGCTTCGTCCCCGGCGTGTGGGGGCCTTATTACTCCGGCATGGTCCCGGAGTTCTGGCTCAACGAGGGCGGCCAGTCGGCCGCGGGCGCGGCGATCGACCATCTCCTCAAGTCGCATCCCGGTTTCGGCGAGGCGAACGCGGCGGCACGCCGCGAAGGCTTCGACCTCATCGACTTCCTGGAGCGCCGCATCATGGCGCGCGCCGGCGATGCCAGCCGCGCGGCGCTGCTGGCGCGTGACGTTCATGTGCTGCCTGAGTTCATCGGCAACCGCTCTCCTTATGCCGATCCTGACACGCGCGCGGTGATCGTGGGCCTCGATCTCGACACCGACATCGCCTCCATGGAACGGCTGTTCGTCGCCGGCCTCTGCGGTCTTGCTTATGGTCTTGCCGAGGTGATCGAGGCCTTTGCCGCTCATGGCGTGCGCTCGAACATTATGATCATGGGCGGCGGCGCCAGCCGCAGTCCTTTGGTGCGGCAGATCATGGCGGATACGACCGGTCTCAGCGTCGCGCTGCCGCAGACGAAGGAGCCGGTGCTGCTGGGCGCCGCGATGCTGGGGGCGGTGGCCGGCGGCGCCTATGCCACCATCGCCGAGACCATGGCCCAAATGTCGGCGCTGGGACGGAAGAGCGAGCCGACTGCGCCTGACATGGCCGCGTTTCACGCCCGCAAGCGCGAGGTCTACAAGCTGCTGCGCGAGGTCGATCGCGGCAGCCGCGCAGCGATGCGCAGCGTCGAGCGAGGTTGAAGGACATGCTGATTGCCTGCGGCGATGCGCTGATCGATTTCGTACCGACGCGAAACATCGACGGGCGCGAGGCCGTGATGCCGGCGGTCGGCGGTTCCTGCCTCAATGTCGCGATCGGCATGGCGCGGCTGGGCGCGCCGACCGGTTTCGTCGGCGGCATCTCGACCGACCTGTTCGGGCGAATGATCGCCGATCACGCCGCAGCCTCCAATGTCGATATCAGTCTCTCCACCCGAAGCGATCACCAGACCACGCTCGCCTTCGTCCGCATCGTCGCGGGCGAGTCGCGCTACGCGTTCTACGATGCCGAGACCGCGACGCGGAACTGGACCTACCGGCGCGGATCCATTCCATTCGCAAGCGTCGAAGCCGTTCATGTCGGCTCGACCACGTTGGTCAACGACCACGGCGCGGCCGAGACCAAGGCGCTGATCGCGGACGCGCGCACGTCGTCCACGATCTGCTTCGATCCGAACTGCCGCCCGAACCTCGTCAGCGACAAGCCGGCCTATCTCGCGCGCATGGCCGAGTTCGCGGGAAGCGCCGATCTCATCAAGATGTCGGACGTCGATTTCGCCTATCTCTTCGGCGACGAGCCGTATCATCAGCGCGCCAGTACGCTGCTCGCGCAGGGTACAAGCCTCATCGTCATCACCCGCGGCAACGACGGCGCGATCGCGTGGCACACAGGGACAGGGCAGATCGAAGTCCCCGCGCCGAAGGTCGAGGTTGCCGACACCATTGGTGCCGGCGACAGTTTTCAGGCGGCGCTGCTCTTCGCCCTGCACAAGCGGGGCCGCATTGCCCGGGAAGCATTGAAGGACATCAGCGCCGACGAGCTCCGCCGCGCGCTGTCCTTTGCCGCCAGTTGCGCCGGCCTCACCTGCACGCGCCCGGGCGCCGATCCGCCCTGGAGCCATGAGGTGAGTGGGAACTGGTAGCGCGCCTCATATCCGCGCGACAACCTTCTCGGCGCATTTGAGAAATCTGGAGATCAGCGGGCTCTGGGAATCTCTTCGCCAGCACACCGCGATGTCGATGGAATCGGCTGCATCGCGCAGTGGCCTGAACACGATGCCGCGTGGCGCGCCGAGCTTGGCGCAGGCCGGCACGATCGCAAAGCCTTCGCCGGCGAGAACCAGGCTCATCGCCGAATGCACTGTCTCGACGCGGCTCGCAATCGGCATTACGATCTGATGTCGGCGCAGCATGGCTGCGACTGCGGAGGAGGCCGGATCCTGCTCCGGCGGCGGCAACGCGATCAGCGGGCGGCCCTGCAACCGCTCCATCGGCACCGCGCCGAGCCGAGCGAGCGGCGAGCGGATCGGCATTGCCAGCATGAATGGCTGTGCGCCGATCCGAGCCACCTGAATTTCTGGATGGTTGATGGCCGGCATGCACAGCGCGACCGTGACGCTGCGATCGAGCAGCCGGGCCTCGCGCGTCGATGCGCTGAGTTCGGCAAATTCTAAGTCGACGCCGGGAACCAAGCGCCGTAGCTCGGGGATGAGCCGCGGCAGCATGGCATTCGCCAGCACGAACATGTAGCCGACCGAGAGCCGCCCACGCTTGCCGGCGGCGACCGCGCGCGCGGCTTCGGCACCGTCGACGGCCAGCGCCAGCGCCTCGCTCGCGCGGGCCAGCAGCGCCTGACCGGCCTCGGTCAGGTCCATGCCACGGGTGCCGCGGCGGAACAGCGGAGCGCCGATCTCGGCCTCCAGCTTGCGGATCTGGACGGACAACGGTGGTTGCGCCATCCGCAGCCGCTCGGCGGCCTTGCCGACGCTGCGCGCCTCGGCGACAGCGACGAAATAGCGGAGCCGGCGAAGATCCATTGGCATACCGAAAATATATGGGCTAACGGCAAAAATCGTATTGGACGGCGAGTTAACAAGGCTGTCATTCTTGCTGTCAATGTCTTCGGGCCAATGGCGGCCCGCTTCGGAGCGCGATGTGACCATGAACGGCGATCCCTGTCGCTTGTCCGCAACCGAGCTGCGCGGCCTCATCGCCGGAAAGCGGATTTCGCCAGTCGAGATCGTCCGAGCCGTTCTCGCGCGCGTCGAGGCGCTCCAGCCCGCGCTCAACTGTTTCATCACCGTGTGCGGTGATGAAGCGATTGCAGCGGCGCGCGAAGCCGAGCGCAAGGTGATGGCCGGCGAACCCCTCGGCCTGCTGCACGGCATCCCCGTCACCGTCAAGGACATCGTCAACACCAAGGGCGTCAAGACCACCTTCGGCGCCGTTCCCTACAAGGACAATGTGCCGAACGAGGACGCCGTGGCGGTGGCGCGGCTGCGCAGCGAGGGAGCGATCCTGATCGGCAAGACCACGACGCCGGAGTTCGGCAGCAAATGCCTGACCGACTCGCCCTTGTTCGGTCGCACCCGCAACGCGTGGGATGCGGGCCGCACCTCCGGCGGCTCCAGCGGCGGTGCGGCGGTCGCGGTTGCCAGTGGCATCGCACCGCTCGCGATCGCGACCGACGGTGGCGGCTCGACGCGAATTCCGGCCGCCTGCAACGGTGTGGTCGGGCTGAAGCAGAGCAACGGCGTCATCCCGCACAGCCAGGCGCTCGATGCGTTCGGCAACCAGACCTATGTCACGCCGACCACCCGCACCGTCGCCGACACCGCACTGATGATGCAGGCGATGGCAGGTGAGGATGCCTGCGACCCCTGGTCGATTGGCGTGCCCGTGCCTGATTTCGTCGCTACGGCCGCCCCACGCGGCGATCTGCGTGGGCAGAGGATCCTGTATTGCCTGACGCCGCCGGGCCGGCCGGTGTCTACGGATGTTACCGCCAATTTCAAGGCGAGCCTCGACCGGCTGGCAGGGCTCGGTGCCGAGCTCGAGGAGTTCTCCGGCGATGGTTTCGACATCGAGCCGATCTGGCGCGCCATCAACCACACCGTCTGGCGCACGCGCTTTGCAAAATTTGCGGCAGAGCACAGGGACCAGCTGAGCGAGGCCTTTCTCAAGCAGCTCGCGCTCGCCACCGAAGTCAGCGGCGTCGACTACCAGGAGGCGATGTTCGCGCGCACCGCGCTGTTCCGCCGCGTGCAATCGCTGCTCGCGCGCGGGCACTTCCTGGCGATGCCGACCCTCACGCGCACCGCACTGCCGATCGAGCAGGACCTGTTCGGCAGCATCGAGATCGATGGTCGGCATTTCGACAGCGTCCGGCCGCACTGGTTCCCCTGGACCATGCCCTTCAACATGACCGGCCATCCCGCGATCAGCCTGCCCTCGGGCTTTGCCCGCGACGGCCTGCCGATCGGGATCCAGCTCGTCGGCCGCTTCCGCGCCGATGCGGAATTGCTGCGCGTGAGCGCAATGTTCGAGGCTTCGAGCGATCTTCTGTCCCGCTGGCCGGCTTGAGGACATGAGCATGCGGCAAGGAGCGTGTGTGCAAGGGACTTGCCTCCGGGGTCCATACATGTTGATCGTGCCGCAGGTGAGCCCTGAAGCCGAGCGCGCATGAGCGTCTTTGTCCTCCGACGTCTGTTGACCTTGCTCGCGACGCTGGTCGGCGCATCGTTGATCATCTTCCTGGTGCTCGACGCGCTTCCCGGCAATGCCGCGCAGATGCTGATGGGCGCCGATGCCTCGGCGGATGCGGTTCGCGCGCTCACCGTCAAGCTCGGGCTCGACCAGCCGCTCGCGGTCCGCTATCTGCACTGGATCAAGGGGCTGCTCGTCGGCGATCTCGGCAACTCCTATGCCTACGGCACGCCGGTCGCCAGCCTGATCGCGGAGCGGCTGATGCTGACCATTCCGCTCGCGATCATGGCCATGACCATCACCGTGACGCTGGCGCTCTCCGCCGGCATCTACACCGCCGCCAATCACAACAAGCTCGGCGACGTCGGCGTGATGTCGCTAACCCAGGTCGGCATCGCGCTGCCGAACTTCTGGTTCGCCATCCTGCTGGTGCTGTTGTTCTCGGTGCGCCTGCAATGGCTCTCGGCGGGTGGCTTTGCCGGCTGGGACGACGGCATCTGGCTCGGCGTGAAGTCGCTGCTGCTGCCGGCAATCTCGCTCGCGGTGGTGCAGGCCGCCATCCTCGCGCGCGTCACGCGTTCGGCCGTGCTCGAAGTGCTGCGCGAGGATTTCGTCCGCACTGCGCGCGCAAAGGGCCTCGGCAAGCGCGAGGTGCTGTGGAGCCACGTGCTGCGCAATGCCATGATCCCCGTGATGACGGTGATGGGGCTGCAATTCGCCAATCTGCTCGCCGGCACCATCGTGATCGAGAACGTGTTCTACCTGCCGGGCCTCGGCCGGCTGATCTTCCAGTCGATCGCCAACCGCGATCTGATCGTGGTGCGCAACTGCGTGATGCTGCTCGCCGCCATGGTCGTCATCGTCAATTTCGTGGTCGACGTGCTCTACGCCTTCATCGATCCCCGCATCAAGGTCCACGACCTGTGAGCGCGCCCATCGCCATTGACGCGCCGGTTGCAATGCGGCCGCTGCCGGCCCCCACGTTCTGGCGCCGCGCGTTGCGCCACCGCAGTTTTGTCCTGGGCGGTGTTCTCAGCCTCCTTGTGCTCGCCTCCGCGCTGATTTCGCTGGTGTGGACGCCCTGGTCTCCTTACGAGATCGATATCGCATCGAAGCTCCGGCCGCCCTCGGCGGTGCATTGGCTCGGCACCGATTCCTTCGGCCGCGACATCGTCTCGCTGCTGCTGGCCGGTGCCCGATCCACCATCATGGTCGGCGTCATCGCCGTCAGTATCGGTCTCACCTTCGGCGTCACGCTCGGCCTGATCGCCTCGGCCCGGCGCGGCTGGACGGAAGAGATCATCATGCGCTTTTCCGACTTTACCTTCGCCTTTCCGGCCGTGCTCTCCGCGATCATGCTCGCCGCGGTGGTGGGGCCTGGCATGGTGACCTCGATCATCGCGATCGGCATCTTCCAGATCCCGACACTGACGCGGCTGACGCGAGGCTCGGCCAATGCGATCTGGGCGCGCGAATTCGTGCTGGCCGCGCGCGCGGCGGGCAAGGGGCGCTTTCGCATCACCATCGAGCACGTGCTGCCCAACATCCTGTCGATCCTGATCGTACAGGTCACCATCCAGTTCGCGCTCGCCATCCTCGCCGAAGCCGCGCTGTCCTATCTCGGCCTCGGCACGCAGCCGCCACTGCCGTCCTGGGGGCGGATGCTGAACGATGCGCAGACGCTGCTGTTCCAGTCGCCGATGCTCGCGGTCTATCCGGGTGCGGCGATCGCGATCGCGGTGCTCGGCCTCAATCTGCTGGGGGATGGGCTGCGCGACCTGCTCGATCCCAGACTGGCGCGGGAGCGATAGTGATGGGCGAGCGCTCCAACATGCCGCTGATCGAAGTCGGCAATCTCGGTGTCCGCCTCAACACCAGCCGCGGGCCGGCGCAGGCGGTGCGCGGTATCAGCTTTGCGCTCGAGCGCGGCGAGACGCTCGGGGTCGTCGGCGAATCCGGCTGCGGCAAGTCGGTCACCGCGCTGTCGTTGATGGGCCTGCTGCCGGACAGTGCGGCCGTCACCGGCAGCATCAAGCTGGATGGCAAGGAACTCGTCGGGCTTTCGGATGCCGATTATTGCCGCCTGCGCGGCAACCGCATCAGCATGATCTTCCAGGAGCCGATGACCGCGCTCAACCCGATGCACACGATCGGCCATCAGGTCGCCGAGCCGCTGCGCCGCCACAAGAAATATTCGGTGGCGCAGGCGCGGCGCGAAGCAATCGCCTTGCTCGATCGCGTCGGGCTGCCCGATCCCGCACGGCGCGTCGACGCCTATCCCCACCAGTTCTCCGGCGGGCAGCGCCAGCGCATCACCATCGCCATGGCGCTCGCCTGTGAGCCCGACCTCTTGATCGCGGACGAGCCGACCACCGCACTCGACGTCACCATCCAGGGCCAGATCCTCGACCTCATTGCAGATCTCGTGGAGGAGCGGGGCATGTCGATGATCCTGATCTCGCACGATCTCGGCGTCATCGCCGAGAACGTGCAGCGCATGATGGTGATGTATGGCGGCACCGTCGTCGAGAGCGGGCCGACCGACGAGGTATTCCGCCGCATGGGCCATCCCTACACGCAAGGTCTGTTCCGCGCCCGGCCGAAGCTCGGCGCGCGCAAGGGGACGCGGCTGAAGACGATCTCGGGCACGGTGCCGGAGCTCGCCGATTTGCCGTCCGGCTGCACCTTCTCCGATCGGTGTCCGCTCGTGATCGATCGGTGCCGCGCTGCGCTGCCGCCGATGGTGGATGTCGGCCCAGGCCACCTCGTGCGCTGCATCAGGACGGATGTGTCGATGGCAGAGCGCGTCGGAGCGCTGACCGCATGACCGCCGCAGCGGAGCCTCTTCTCGACGTGAAGGATCTGGTGCAGCGTTACGCGCTGCCGCGCGAAAGCTTGTTCCGGCCGCCGGGACAGGTGCGTGCGCTCAACGGCGTGAGCGTGCAGGTCGCCGCCGGCAAGAGCCTCGGCGTCGTCGGCGAGTCCGGATCGGGCAAGTCGACTTTCGCGCGGCTGGTGATGGCGCTGGAGCGGCCGACGTCAGGGGAGGTCGCGCTGCTCGGCCGCGATCTCAACCGCATCCCGGCCGACGAGCTCCGCCGCGCAAGGCGCGATTTCCAGATGGTGTTCCAGGACCCCTATGGCTCGCTCGATCCGCGCCAGACCATCGCCCGCATCGTCGCCGAGCCGCTGACCGTGCTCGAAGGCGCCGACCGCACCACGTTCCGCGAACGCGTCGCCGCGGTGCTGCGGCAGGTCGGCCTGCGCGATGCGGACATGGACAAGTATCCGCACGAATTCTCCGGTGGCCAGCGCCAGCGCATTGCGATCGCGCGTGCGCTGATCACCCAGCCGAAGCTGATCGTCGCCGACGAGCCGGTCTCCGCGCTCGACGTCTCCGTGCAGGCGCAGGTGCTGAACCTGATGCAGGACCTCCAGGAGCAGTTCGGCCTCAGCTACATCCTGATCAGCCACGACCTCGCCGTCGTCGACTATCTCTGCGACGAGGTCGCGGTGATGTATCTCGGCCGGATCGTCGAGCAGGGACGACCGGAGGATCTGTTCGAGCGCTGCGCCCATCCCTATACGCGGGCACTCCTGGATGCCGTGCCGCGGGCGCGCCCCGTCGGGGGCCGGCGGCGGCGCGGAGCGCAGGCGATCGCCTCGCAATCGGCGGCGGCGACCGGCTGCCCCTATGTCGCGCGCTGTCCGCTCGCCGACCAGCATTGCCGCGAGGTTCTGCCTGAGCTACGCAAGGTCGGCGAGGGGCACCTTGCCGCCTGCCACAAGGCCGAGGCCGTGATGGCGTTGCCGCCGGCGGCCATGGAAGGTTAGTGTTCGCAGCAGGATTGGCGTAGGCTTAAGCACAGGCCGGGGAGTTACGCATGTTCAGGAAACTGTCGATCGTCGCATTTGCCCTCACACTTGCCGCCGCGCCTTTGCCGGTGCTGGCGCAGAGCAAGAAGGACAGCGTCGTCATGGCGATGGCGCTGGAGCCGCCGGGCCTCGATCCCACCAATGCCGCCGCCGCCGCGATCGCGGAAGTCACGCTCTACAACATCTATGAGACGCTGACCAAGATCAACGAGGACGGCTCGGTCGCGCCGCTGCTGGCCGAGAGCTGGACCGCTTCGCCCGATCTGAAGACCTATACATTCAAGCTGCGCAAGGGCGTCAAATTCCAAAATGGCGAGCCGTTCAATTCCGCCGCGGTGAAGTTCTCGTTCGAGCGCAACGCCGCGCCGACCAGCACCAACAAGGACAAGAGTCTGTTCCAGGCCTTCGAGAAGGTCGATGCGCCCGACGCTGACACTGTCGTGATTACCATGAAATATGGCGAGCCGAACCTGCCGTTCCTGCTCGGGCAGGCGAGCGGCTCGATCGTGGAGCCGAAGAGCGCGGCCACCAATGTTACGCAGCCGGTCGGCACCGGGCCCTACCAGCTCGGCGCCTGGGCCAAGGGCTCCTCGATCACGCTGACCAAATGGGCCGATTACCGCAATGCCGCTGCGGTCAAGCTGTCCAAGGTGACGATCCGCTTCATCTCCGAACCGGCGGCGCAGACCGCCGCGCTGCTCTCGGGTGACGTCGATGCGTTCCCGCGCGTTGCTGCCCAGCGGACGATCGCGCAGTTCAAGGCCGATCCGCGCTTCAACGTCATGGTCGGCGGCTCCAGGGCCAAGACCATCGTCGGCATCAACCACCGGAAGAAGCCGCTGGACGACGTCCGCGTCCGCCGCGCCATCCTCGCCGCGATCGACCGCAAGGCGATCATCGAGGGCGCCGTCGACGGTTTCGGCACGCCGATCGGCAGCTTCTACGTCCCGGGCGCGCTCGGCTATGTCGACACCACCGGCATCAATCCCTACGACCCCGAGAAGGCCAGGAAGCTGCTCACTGAAGCCGGCGTCACCACCCCGCTCGAGCTCTCGCTCAAGCTGCCGCCGCCGTCCTATGCGCGGCAGGGCGGCGAGATCGTCGCAGCCCAGCTCGCCAAGGTCGGCATCGTCGCCAAGATAGAGAACGTCGAATGGGCGCAGTGGCTGTCGCAGGTGTTCGCGCCCAACGGTCCACACAATTTCGATCTCACCATCGTCAGCCACGTCGAGCCGTTCGATCTCGTCAAGATCACCGAGCCGGACTACTACCTCGGCTACAACAACGAGACGTTCAACGCGCTCTACAAGCAGATCGTCTCAACGCCGGACGAGGCCGCACGCGCCAAGCTGCTCGGCGACGCCCAGCGCATGCTCGCGACCGACGCCGTCTCCGCCTACCTCTTCCAGCCGCAGCTGATCACCATCACCAACAAGAAGCTCAAGGGTGTCTGGAAGGACGTGCCGCAATACGAGAACGATTTCTCGACGTGGTATTGGGAGTAGGGCGCGCGAGACCCGGTCGAAAGGATCGTGTCCATTCACCCGAGAGAAGATCACGGGCTCCAAAACAAAAACCTGAAAAACAACCCCATGCACAGTAGACGGGGGCCAGTCATTTCAAAGGCTTGCGTGTTGCACCCTGCGTGGTCTGCGCGAAAAGGCCGACGTTGACCCGTCGGGCAAAACACCGGCATGATGTGATCGTCGACGGTCTCGTGGTTCGGGACGCGCCATCAGGCGAGGCCCACCATGAAGCCGTCCTCCGACGCGATGCTCCCAGCGGTCTAGTCAATTCGCGCAAGTGGAGGCATCTGCATTCCCTCTATGAGAAATTCCAACAGAGGTTGAGCGAGCGATTTGTCGGCTGTGTCGTCGCCGAGTACGACGATCTCCGTCATCGGCGGGGGAGGCCAGTGCTTCGGCACATCGATGATCTGCATTCCTTGCTGAATGAAGGAGCGACCCAGGAGCGTGATGCCAAGCCCCCCGGCAACTGCGGCCTGAACGCCCATCAGGCTGCTTACGGTGCATGCCGTCACCCAGGCCTGCCGCGCCGCGTCGAGCGTCGTGAACATGAGCTCGCGATAAGTGCAAGGCGGTTGGAGAAGAACAAGCGGCACCGGCCGTTCCGGATCAAGCCGGAAGTCGGAAGCAGCGAACCAGACCATCGGTTCGCGCCATATGACGCGACCTCGCTCCTTGAACTCGCGGGTTGCGATAACGAGGTCCAAATTGCCCGCTTCAAACTCTTGAAACAAGCCGTGAGTCAAGCTCGTGTTTACGTCGAGTTGAATGCCGGGATGAAGTCGAAGAAAGCGTGCCAAAAGCCTGGAGAGCTGGAGCGGCACGAAATCCTCGCAGATTCCGACGCGCAGGCGGCCTGTCGTCTGTGGGGCCTGAAGCGAGCGCAGGACGTCGTCGTTCAGGTCCAGCAGCCGCCGCGCTCCGATCAGCAATTGGCCGCCCGCACCCGTCAGCGCCAGTGATCGGCTGTTCCGGTCAAAAACCGGATATCCGATCAGATCCTCAAGCCTCCGAATTTTCTGACTCACGGCGGATTGTGAGCGGCTGACCATGTCGGCGGCGGCGGTGAAGCTTCCGGCGTCGGCGACCGCGACAAAGGCACGTAGCAAGTCGAGATCGAGGTCGCGCATACCGCACCTATTAGGTTCGCTACTGGACCCATTCAAACTATGCGTTTTTCTTCTCAGCGCCAAGCAGCGATAAGCCCGGTGAAGCCATACGCCGCGGAGGATGAATTCTGCAGCGCTGCGTCGGTCAGGTTGGCGAAAGGAATCCTTGATGAAGGCAGTCGGCTATCGGGTGGCAGGACCCCTCTCGGCGGATGACTCTCTTGTCGATCTCGAACTGCCGGCTGCGCAGCCCGGTCCGCATGACCTGCGTGTCGCCATCAAGGCGGTTTCGGTCAATCCGGCGGACGTGCAAATGCGGGCGAGAATGTCGCCGCCCGAGGGGAAGGTCCGGATTCTCGGATTTGACGCCGCTGGTGTCGTCGACGCCGTCGGCCTGGACGTGACGCTGTTCAAGCCGGGGGACGAGGTCTTCTACGCCGGCGCAATGGATCGACCGGGCACGAACAGTGAGCTCCATCTCGTTGACGAGCGCGTGGTCGGCCGCAAGCCAAGGACGCTGAGCTTCGGTGAGGCGGCGGCGCTTCCTCTGACCTCGATCGCCGCATGGGAATTGCTGTTTGAGCGCCTTGCCATCCCATATGGGGTGAAGACCCAGTCCGGCGTGCTGCTGATCATCAACGGCGCGGGCGGTGTGGGATCGATACTGACGCAGTTGGCGCGGCGATTGACGGGACTGACCATAGTCGCGACCGCGTCACGGCCGGAAACAGAGGCGTGGTGCCGCAGCATGGGTGCCCATCATGTCATCAATCACCATCACCCTCTGGGCCGGGGATTGAACGAAATCGGCATCGAGGAGGTCAGATATGTTGCGGGCCTCACGGCTACCGACAGGCATCTGCCTGCGATCGCGAAAGCGATCGCGCCGCACGGCCGGCTGGCGCTCATCGACGACCCCCACGTTCTCGATATCGTCAGCCTCAAGCGCAAGAGCGTCTCGGTGCACTGGGAACTGATGTTCACACCCACGCTGTACCAGACGCCTGACATGATCATGCAGCACCATTTGCTCAACGAGGTCGGGGCGCTCGCCGACGCCGGGTTATTGCGCACGACTCTGACGGAAGAGGCCGGCCCCATCAACGCGTTCAACCTCAAGCGCGTACATGCGAAAATCGAAAGCGGCGGGAGCATCGGCAAGACGGTTCTATCGGGATTCTGACGCCATGCTCCGGTCGGAGCTGGCCGCAATCATCCATCACCTCAGGAAAGACCAATGAAGTTCAACCCCGCTGCCATTGCGCTGCTTCTCTCGGGATCAGCCTTGATCGCGCCTGCAAGCGCCCAGAACCGCCCCGCGCCTTCACTATCAGGAGCGCCTGTCGTCACGGACGCGCCTGGAAGCGGGATTCAGCCGGGCGTCAGCGGCCATTCGGCGATGCTTCCGGTTCTCTATCAGCTCGACCAGCAGCCAATCGAACAGATATCTCCCCTGGTGCAACGGCAATATCTGGTTGGCACGCAATCCACGTTCGTCAAATGGACCGTGAAGAAGGGAGGCGTCTTTCCGCTGCACCATCACGCGAACGAGCAGATCACGTGGATTACCGAAGGGCGATGCGAGGTCAGCTCGCAAGGCAGGAAGTTCGTCATGACGGCGGGGACCGTCATGATCATTCCACCGAATACACCGCATGAGTTTGTCTGCACCGAAGACACGATCGATATCGATTTCTTCTCTCCGCAACGCCAGGACTGGATCGACGGGGTTCCTTCGATCGCGGCGTCGTCGAAATGAGATGGCGACCCGATCGCAACGTGCATCCGGTCTCATCATTGAAAGCCAATCGGGAATTCTCGCAATGTCAAGCTACCCCCTCACGCACAGCAAACAGCAACTCACCTATGCGGCGGCCGCGATAGCGATCGAGGCCGCCGTCGCGAAATCCAGGGAGATCGCGGCACCGGAATGCATCGCCGTCGTCGACGCGGGAGGCAATCTCCTGGCATTCGCGAGGGTCGACGGCGCGGCCGTTCTTGCCCGCGATCCTGCGATCGCCAAGGCCGCAACCAGTGCGTCGATCGGCGCGCCGACAGGGGCAATTCCGTTCGAGTTCGGAGCTAACCTGGCATTCGCAAGTCATGGCGGCATTACCAATCTCGGCGGAGGTCTTCCGGTCGTCTTCCGCGGCGAGTTGGTGGGGGCGATTGGCGTCGGCTCTGGAACCACCGAACAGGATGTTGCCGTCGCAGAGGCAGGGCGCGATGCGATATTGGCGGCGCTCTCCGCTTCCGCATGACGCACCCCGCTTGCGTTGACTGGCACGGAAATTTGATGATGACCCTGCGCAAGGCGGCCGAAATCGCCTGTCTCGCTGCTTACTTCGCTTCAGGAACGGCGGCGATGGCTCGAAATCAGGAGGACACCACGATGGTTTTATCGGCATCCGGCAGGCAACTCGCCAGCGATCGTTCGATCGGGACGATCGAGCCGGTCTTCGAGTTCCACGATGCCATGCCGACCGGGGTGTCCGTAGCCCCCGACGGTCGCATCTTCATCAACTTCCCTCGGTGGGGTGACGACGTGCCGTTCACGGTCGGCGAGATCCGGGACGGCAAGGTCGTTCCCTATCCGGATGCGAGAACCAACATTTTCGATCCGGCGCGCCCTGGAGAGACCCTTGGCAGTGTGCAGAGCGTCGTCGTCGACGCGGCGGGCCGGCTCTGGATTCTCGACACCGCGGCGCCCGGCTTTTCGCCGCCGGTCGCGGGTGGCGCGAAGCTGGTCGCGGTGGACCTGGCGACCAACATGGTGGTGAAGACCATCGTGCTGCCGTCGTCCACGGTCTTGCCCACGACCTATATCAATGATGTGCGCTTCGACCTGCGCCGGGGCAAAGCCGGCGTTGCGTTCATTACGGATTCGTCGATCAGCGGACCGGGCGGCATTATTATCGTCGACCTCGATAGCGGCGAAAGCTGGAGAAAACTGACAGGGCACAAATCGACCTCGCCAGACCCTGCATTTATTCCTGTCGTGGAAGGCGAGCGGCTGGCGGTTCGTGAAAAAGGAAAGCCTCCCGCATCCTTCAACGTCGCCGCCGACGGCATCGCAATTTCTGCCGACGGCGCGACGCTCTACTACTGCCCCTTATCGAGCCGGCACTTGTATTCAGTTCCGACAGCCCTTCTGGTCGATCGGTCCGCATCGGAGTCAGCCCTCGCCGAGGCGGTCATCGATCTGGGCGAAAAGGGAGCCTCGGATGGTCTCGAGGCCGACGACAAGGGTCGTATCTATGCGGGCGACTACGAGCGCAACAGCATTCGCCAGCGTCAGGGCGATGGTGAGTGGAGGACGATCGCGCACGATCCACGAATATTGTGGCCTGACACGCTGTCGGTCGCCTCGGACGGTTACCTGTACTTCACGGCCAACCAACTTCATCGGCAAGCCCAATTTCATGAAGGACAGGACCAACGTGTGAAGCCGTACACGCTCTTCCGCGTCAGGATCGATGCGGGACCCGTCTTGCTGAAGTGACACGATGGTCCGTGGCATTCAGAATCTGATCGAGCGGACGACTGGAACGCGCCATGCTCCGCACAATCGTTGTTCTCTTTCTAGCGAGTTCGGTCGCAATGGCGAAGCCTGTGAATAAGCTCGTCCCGGAATTCGCATCGGATGAGCTCGTCATGAATGGCGTTACGACCTCGCTCGATGGACGGCGCTTCGTCGTTGTTCAGCCGCAAAAGCCAGGTCAGCCGGAGATCGCCGAGATCACAGCCGGGAAGGTCAGGCCCTATCCCGACGCAGCCTGGAATGATTGGCGCGAGGGGCAGGACGGGCGGCGCGTATTCGTTGGCGCAAACTCTCTGCGCGTCGGTCCCGATGGAGCCCTATGGATTGTCGATCGCGGCGCGCCAGGGATCGGCAAACCGCTGGCGGAAGGTGGTCCGAAGCTCGTCCGCATCGATCTGGCCGCCAATCGGGTGACCCGCGTCTACGATCTGAGCTCTGTTGCCCAGGGGGCGAGCTTCGTCGACGATGTCCGATTCAATGGCGGTGTCGCCTACCTGACCGATGCGGGCCGACCCGCGCTGATCGTCCTCGATCTATCGTCTGGACAGGCACGTCGTGTCCTGGAGAACCACTCTTCCACGGTAGCCGTTCGGCCGCTGATAGCCGAGGGCCGGCAGCTGCTCGATTCTGACGGCAGGCCGGTCGTCGTGCATGCAGATCAGCTCGAGGTCTCCGGCGACGGGCGCTGGCTCTACTATCAGCCTTGCTCGGGTCCGATGTTTCGGATCGGCACGCGCTTCCTGGATGATGCGTCTCTCGACGAAGCGACCCTCTCCGGTCACGTCGAGCGATTTGCCGACACACCCTCGACCGGTGGCACTGCGATCGACGCAGCAGGTACGATCTATGTCAGCGACACCGATCGTTCGCGGATTTTGACGGTGTCGGCTACCGGCAAGGTATCGACGTTGATTGCCGATCCGCGCCTGGCATGGGTGGATGCGATGTGGATAGACGACGAAGGCAGGTTGTGGATGCCGGCCGCCCAGCTCAATCGGACTCCGGGTCTCAATCAGGGCAAGGACGCGGTCGATTGGCCAATCCGGCTTTACTCGATCGCCCTCGGAGTGAAGCCCGTCCGGCGATGACCGATTCCGTTGTGCGGCAGCCGCTCTCAAAGATCGGGGAGCTGCCGATGAACCATCGTCAGGATCCTGACCGAGTTCTTTCAACACCATGGCTCCAGATCCTTCAGCAAGCGCGGGCGCCAATCGGGGAAGCCGGCCTCTCGCCGTGGGCGCGGCCTTGGTCTCAGCGGTGTTCTTTGGCGTCAACGCCGTAGCGTCGAAGATACTTTATGCGCCCAAGGCTGCCGCCGGTTTTGACGCCGTCGGTCTTTTCGTTGCGCGCGGCGTGTGGTCGCTGCCACTGTTCCTGCTGCTCGCCGTCGCCACCAGGCCACGGCGATGTCCCCCGCTGACGATCAGGAGCGCGGCGCTTTTCCTGTTTTGTGGCATCGCTTACGGACCGGGCACCAACGCGCTATCCGCGCTCGGCGCACACGCCACCAGTGCGTCGCATGCCGTATTGCTGCTCAGTCTCTTTCCGCCGCTGGCCGCCGGGCTGGCGGCGATATTCCTGCGTGAGCGGCTCTCTGTGTTGAAGATAGTCGCGATTGCCATCGGCATCACGGGTGCTGCGACGCTGACGCTGTCCAAGTCCTCTGGCGCCGCGACGATGACCGGCGATCTTCTCATTGCCGCCTTCATCCTCGCCTGGGCGATCCTGACGCTCGGCATTCGTCAGCTCGACAAGGTCTATCCAGCACTGTTTGTCGTCGGCGTGTTCGGCGCCCTCGGCTGCATTGCGCTCGGTGCGCTTGGTGCCATTGCCGGACGGCTGGATTCCGTTCTCATTCCGGCTCAGCACTTCGATGTGCAAACCGTGCTGTGGTTCGATGTCGAACTTGTGTTGCTGTTGTCGCTCGCCGGTCAGCTCCTGCAAAGCATGGCCCTTCGCGTGCTCAATGTGGCGATCGTGGTCGCTTTGACATCCTACGGCTCGATCTTCTTCGGACTGGCTGCCTCGCGGGCGGTTCTCGGCGAGCGCCTGACCGCGCAGGACATTGTCGCCGCTGCGTTTCTGGTGACGGCGCTTGGCCTTTCGCGATGGCCCGAGCACGGACCTCGGAGGGGGACCGTGAAGCCGATGAAAGCGGCGCACCGTTCGTGAACGTTGCGCCGCTTCTACATCATGCCGCTTCCGCCGCGACGTTGCCGATCCAGTCGCGGGCCAGCGACACGTCGGCCTGCGACAATTGATGGCCTGCCGGCAGGACCTTGTGGGTCACGCGCGCGCCCGCTTCCGACAGCAGCGCCGCGAGCCTTGCGGAATTGCTCGCCGGCACGATCGGATCCGCCTGCCCGGAGAGCAGCAGAACCGGCTTGTCTGCAAGGTCGGCGTTCGGCGGATCCGACAGCGGCACCATGGCGCGCAGCAGGATCGCGCCCGCAAGCGCCTCCGGCTTCAGCAGCAACAGCGCCGCCGCGATGTTGGCGCCGTTGGAGAAGCCGACCGCGATCGGCGCGGCGAGGCCGTATTGCTTCTGCGCCTCCGCGACGAAGTCGCCGAGTTCGTGCGCGCGACGGCGGACGTCGTCCTCGTCGAACACGCCCTCGGCGAGGCGGCGGAAGAAGCGCGGCATGCCATGCTCGAGCACGCGGCCGCGCGGCGAGAGCAGGGCGGCGCCGGGCGAGATCATCTTGCCGAGCCCGAGCAGGTCGTTCTCGTCGCCGCCGGTGCCGTGCAACAGCAGCAGCGGTGGGGAGCCCGCATCGCGTGCGGGCTCGAAACGATGAATGAAGCTACTCTCGGTCATGACACGCTCTCTTCCAGGCTCGGCAACACGTCCTCGATCTGCTTGCGATGCTGTTCGAGGAAGACAGGCAGCTTCAGCTCACGCCCCAGCGTCGCGACGGGCTCGTCGACGGCGAAGCCGGGGATGTCGGTCGCGATCTCGAACAGCACGCCGCCGGGCTCGCGGAAGTAGACCGACCGGAAGTAGTTGCGATCCCGCTGCTCGGTCGGGTGCAGGCCGTGATTGCCGACGAGCTTCTGCGCCATCTTGCCCTGTTCGGCATCGTCAGCGGCGCGGAAGGCGATGTGATGCACCGAGCCGCCGCCTTGGTGCCCGCGCAAGAAGCCCTTGGCCTCGTAGATATCGACGACGCTGCCTTCGGCATCGCCTGAAGCCTTGAAGCGGATCACCGAGCCTTCGCGTCCGGTCTCCTTGAAGCCGAACACGTCGGTGAGGACGGCGGCCGTCTTCGCCGCGCTGTCCAGCAGCAAGGTTACGCCGTGGAAGCCTCGGATCGCGTGCTCGGCCGGCACGTCGCCGTTGCTCCAGCCGGGCTCGTTCTCGGCGCCGGGGATGCCGACCAGCGCCAGGGCCATGCCATCCGGGTCAGTGAACGGCAGCACTGACTCGCCGAAGCGCTTCTCCAGCGCTTCGTACGCGATGCCCTTCTCGGTGAAACGCTGCGTCCAGTAGCCGAGCGAGCGCTGCGGCACGCGGAAAGCGGTCTGATGGGTCTCGCCGACGCCGCGGCGTCCGGCCGAGACGCCCGCCCAGGGGAAGAAGGTCAGGATGGTGCCGGGGCGGCCGGTCTCGTCGCCGTAGTAGAAGTGATAGGTGCCGGGATCGTCGAAATTGACCGTCTTTTTGACGAAGCGCAGGCCGAGGTCCCGGGTGTAGAAGCCGAAATTCCTGATGGGATCGCCGGCGATCGCGGTGACATGGTGCAGTCCAGACATTGTCGTCCTCCAAGATTTGGGGAGCGGGCTTGCTCTGGCCGGAAATATTGTTCCGCTTGGGATTGGAGACAATCCATGCAATTATGACGGCTATGTCTACGATTTGGAAACAATCGCCGAGGCGGGCCCTTGGATAAGCTCGGCAGCCTCCGAGCCTTCGTGAAGGTGGTCGAAAGCGGGAGCTTTGCCGAGGCCGGCCGGCAGCTGCGGCTGTCGCGCTCGGCGATCAGCAAATACATCGCCGACCTCGAGGAGAGCCTCGGCGTCCAGCTGTTGAACCGGACCACGCGGCACGCGAGCCCGACCGAGAACGGCCAGCGCTATTTCGAACGCGCGGTCGTGATCCTCTCGGAGATCGAGGCCGCGGACCAGGCGGTGACGCAGGCGCAGTCGGCGCCGCGCGGCCTGTTGCGGGTCAACGCGCCGATGTCGTTCGGCACGATGCGGCTCGGGCCGGCGCTCGCCGATTTCATGGCGCGCCATGGCGAGCTTCAGCTCCAGGTCGTGCTCAGCGACGATCTGCTCGATCCCGTGCAGGACGGCTTCGACGTCACGCTGCGTATCGCGGAACTGGAATCCTCCAGCCTGATCGCGCGCAAGATCATGCCGGTGGCGCGCATGGTGTGCGCGTCGCCGGACTACCTTGCGCGCCACGGCACGCCTAGACATCCGCAGGATTTGCGCGAACATGTTTCGCTGACCTACGGCTTCCTGCTCACCGGCAACCAGTGGAAGCTCTCAGGCAGCGATGGCGATCACTGGATCCAGCCGGCCTGGTCACTCTGCGTCAACAATGCCGAGGTGCTCCGCGACGTCGCGATCAAGGGCAGGGGGCTCGCGCTGCTCCCCGAATTCATCGCCGCAGATGCCGTGCGGAAAGGCGAGCTGCGCGTCGTGCTCCAGGACTATTCTGCGCCGCCACTCGCGCTGTACGCAGTCTATCCGCCGACGCGGCATCTGTCGGTAAAGGTGCGGCTGTTCATCGATTTTCTGGTCGAGCGGTTTGGCCGGGAGGACGAGGCAGGCATGCGGACGCGCTGAGACTTGGGGCCAGGAACGTATCGAGGGGGCAGCCGGCCAACTACCGCCGCAGCGTGAACTCGTCCGCACCGCGCCGGTGCTCCCATTGCGCCTGCTCCAGTTCGGGCCGGTCGCACTCGATCTCCGGATAGCCGATGCAGAGATAAGCGATGAATTTCCAGGAGCCGGGCACGTCGAGAATGGCGTGGATCCGATCCGGGTTCAGGATCGACACCCAGCCGAGACCGATGCCCTCGGCGCGCGTGGCGAGCCACATCGCGGTGATCGCGGCGACCACGGAATATTCGGTTGTCTCCGGCATGGTCGCGCGACCGAGGCCGTGGCCGATGTCGCTGGCCTTGTCCGCGAAGACGGCGAGGTGACCAGGCGCCTGTTCGAGACCTGATAGTTTCAACGTGGCATAGCGCGCGGCGCGCTCGCCGACATAGGCGTTCAGCGCGTCGGCGTTGCACGATCTGAAATCGTCGATCACAGCGCGGCGCCGCGCGTCGTCGTCGACGGTGACGAAGCGCCAGGGCTGGCTGAGCCCGACCGAAGGTGAGAGGCAGGCCGTCTCGATCAGGCGATCGACGGCGCCGGCCGGCAATGGATCGCTGCGAAAGCGGCGCACGTCGCGGCGCCACACGAACAGCTCGCGCAGGTGTTGGCGGAAGGCGTCATCGAACTCGACCATGACGTCAATTGTCTCATAAGGACGCGGCGGCAACCAGCAGGATCAGGATCTCGCCCGTCTGCTCGAACGCCCCGAGAATGTCGCCGGTCTGCCCGCCGATCTGGCGGATGGCAAGCCGCGCCAGCATCAGTCCGGCAAGCGACAGCAGGACCAGGCCGACCAGCGCCTTGCCCGGCCCCAACGCCAGGGCCAGCGCGAGCGTTCCAACAGCGAAGGCGACGGCGATGCTACGGCCCGGCGGCGATCCGGCGCCGGCCGACAGCCCATCGGGCCGCGCGGGCGGCACCAGCGACATGAAGGCCGGCACGCCGGCGCGGCTTGCTGCGTGCGCAGCGCACAGTGCGAGCATGACGGCCCAGGGATCGGCGATCGCCGCGAGCGCGCTCCAGCGCAGGCCGAACGACAGGATCAGTGCGCAAGTACCATAGGTCCCGATCCGGCTGTCGCGCATGATCTCGAGCTTGCGCGCGCGCGTTCGGCCGCCACCCAGTCCGTCCGCGGTGTCGGCAAGTCCGTCCTCGTGCAGCGCGCCGGTGATGAGAGCGGTGGTGGCCAGCACGAGCAGCGCGGCAGGGCCCGGCGTCAGTCCGAAGCGAATGGAGATCATGTAGATCAAGGCGCCAGCGAGGCCGACCAGCAATCCCGCGACGGGCAGCGCCCAGGTTGCGCGCGCGATCGCGCCGTCGCCGGCGGGCTTCGACGATGCGACGGGCACGATCGTCACGAACGACGCCGCGATCCTGAGATCGGCGACGACGTCTCGCAAGAGCTCGGCGCGCGGGATCATTTCAGCTTCATCGGAAGGCCGGCGACGACGAACTCGACCTCATCGGCGACATCGGCAAGGATCTGATTCATGATCCCGGCGGCGTCGCGGAAGCTGCGCGCCAGCGCATTGTCGGGCACGATGCCGAGGCCGACTTCGTTGGTCACAAGGACGACGGGGCTGCTGAGGCGGGGCAGGGCGCCGGCGAGTTCTCGCACGTCTCGCTCCCAGTCGCGCGCCGCATGCATCAGGTTGGAGAGCCACAGCGTCAGGCAGTCCACGAGCCTCGCGCCCCCGCCATCGGTTGCGAGCAGCGCCAGCACGAGATCGAGCGGGACCTCGCGCTCGATCCAATCGGTTCCGCGCCGCGCGCGATGTCGTGCGATGCGTTGCTCCATTTCACCATCGAGCGCCTCGGCGGTTGCGATGTAGACGGGCTGGCCGGGAAAGCTGCGCGCGCGCGCTTCCGCCCGGGTGCTCTTGCCCGATCGCGCTCCGCCGGTGATCAAGATGACGGCCATGAAGGTCTCCTGTCGCCAGCACTAATCATCAAACGCGCCCAAAGACAAAGCCGAAATCAGGCGGCGAGGGCTTGCGCTCGGCCGCCGTCTTGCGCAACAGGGGCGGAGCGAGACGGGAGATTTGCGTGGATTTTGCGGGGGCCATGGCAGTGGCGATGGCGGTGGATGCCGTTCTGGGCTGGCCGTCGTCGCTGTTCGCGCGGATCGGCCATCCCGTCACCTGGCTGGGCTGGCTGATTGCCGCGATCGACTCCGCCTGGAATCGCGCGTCCGATCCGCCGGCGTTGCGCCGCGCTGCCGGCGTCGCCGGCGCGCTCGCGGTGATCACGCTCTCGGCCGCGCTCGGCTGGGGGATTCAATCCTTGCTTCCCTCAGGCTGGAGTCAGATCATGCTGGTGGGCATCCTGGCCTGGCCCCTGGTCGCCTTGCGCTCGTTGCATGATCATGTGGCTGCCGTCGCAGAGCCGTTGCGGGCAGGCGACATCGCCGCTGCACGAGACGCGGTGTCCCGCATCGTCGGCCGCGATCCCCAGGCGCTCGATGAAGCCGGCATCGCGCGCGCGACGATCGAGAGCCTTGCGGAGAACGCCTCCGACGGCATCGTGGCGCCGGTGTTCTGGGGCGCGCTGTTCGGCTTGCCCGGAATCCTCGGTTACAAGGCCATCAACACGCTGGATTCCATGATCGGCCATCGCAGCGAACGGCATGAAGCGTTCGGCTGGGCGGCGGCGCGCATCGACGATGTCGCCAATTTCATTCCGGCACGGGTGACCGGATTTCTCTTCGTGCTGCTGGCGCCGCACCGGTCGGAGGCGCTGTCGTGCATGACGCGGGATGCGCGCCGCCACCGCTCGCCCAATGCCGGCTGGCCGGAAGCGGCGATGGCGGGCGGGCTCGGTGTGCGGCTCAGCGGCCCCCGCATTTACCACGGCAGCGCGACCGACGAGCCCTGGTTGAACGAAGGCGCGCGCGATCCGCGCGCCTCCGACATCGACGAGGCACTGACGCTGTACCGCCGCGCCATGCTGCTGCTCGCCGGCGTCCTTGCGATCCTGGCTTTCGCGTGAAACAACTGGGCATGCGCGAGCACGGTGGAAATCTGGATCAGGCCCAGCAGCGTTTTGGTGGACGCGCGGAGGACTGGATCGATCTGTCGACCGGGATCAACCGGCTGCCTTATCCGGTGGGTGAGGTGAGCCTGCATGCCTGGAGCGCGCTGCCGGCGCGTGCCGAGATCGGGGCGCTGCATCGGGCCGCGCAGCAGGCCTACCGCACCAGTGCACCGGTCGTTGCGATGGGTGGCGCGCAGGCCGCCATTCAATTGCTGCCGCAACTGGCGCCGCCCGGTCGCGCCCGTATCCTCGGCCCGACCTACAATGAATATGCGGGAGTCCTGTCGGCTGCGGGTTGGGACGTTGCGGAGGTCGCGGAGCTTGATGCACTGGCGGGCTCGGACCTCGCCATCGTCGTCAATCCCAACAATCCGGATGGCCGGCATCATATGCCCAGGGATCTGCTGGCGATGCTGCCGCGCGTCGGCCGTCTCGTGATCGACGAGAGCTTTGCGGATGCCGTGCCGCAATTGTCGCTCGCTCCCGAAGCGGATCGGTCGGGACTCTTGATTTTGCGCTCCTTCGGAAAGTTCTATGGCCTTGCCGGCCTGCGCCTCGGGTTCGTGATCGGTCATGCTGCAGACGTCGCAAGACTCGCTGCGATGTCGGGTCCATGGCCGGTCTCTGGCGCAGCGATCGAGATCGGCGCCCGCGCATTGCGCGACGATGCTTGGGCCGCGGCCACGTCCGCGCGGCTTGCGCGCGACTGTGGCCGCCTCGACGACATGGCGCAGGCGCAAGGCTGGCGGCTCGTCGGCGGCACGCCGCTGTTTCGCTTGTACGAAATGCCAGACGCGCGTGCCGCACAGGAGAAGCTTGCGCGTCGCCAAATCTGGTCACGCGTCTTTGCGCAGAAACCGACATGGCTGCGCCTCGGGCTTCCCGGCAGCGAAACCGAATGGGCGCGCCTTGGCGAGATCCTAGCGCGCTAGCGCGAGCAGGCCGTCGACGTCGAGATGGGTTTCGATGTGATCGACGAGGGCGTCGAGCGCGCTTTCGATCCTGGCGCGATAGGGTTCGTCGCCTGCGGGGATGTCGAGCTTCGCCAAAAACGTCTTGCGGAAATCGTCCGAGGTAAACAGGCCGTGCAGATAGCTGCCTTGCACGCGCCCATCCTGCGAGATGGCGCCTTCCGGCTCGCCATTCAGTTTTGCGAACGGGCGGGCGCGATCGAGGCCGTCGGTGCGGCCGATGTGGATCTCGTAGGCCTCGATCGGCTGATCCGTTGCGGCATGCACGGCCGCAACGCGCGTCAGCGTCTTCTGCGGGCTCATCACCGTGTTCACGTCCAGAAGTCCGAGGCCCGGCGTGTCGCCCGCGGGGCCCTCGATGCCGTCGGGGTCGGCGACGCTGTGCCCGAGCATCTGATAGCCGCCGCAGAGGCCGAGCACATGGCCGCCCCTGCGGTGGTGCGCGAACAGGTCGATGTCCCAGCCCTGTGCGCGCAGGAAGGCGAGATCGCCGCGGGTGGATTTGGAGCCGGGAATGATGACGAGCCTGACATCGCCGGGAATGGCTTCGCCCGGACGCACCATGAGGAGATCGACGCCCGGCTCGAGCTTGAGCGGATCGAGATCGTCGAAATTGGCAATGCGCGACAGTGCGAGGCAGGCGATCTTGCATTGGCCGGGCTTGCGCGCACCGCTCAGGCCCAGCGCATCCTCGGCCGGCAGCTCGCCGGCACGCGCGAACCAGGGCAGCACGCCGAAGCCGCGCCAAGACGTTTTGTCTTCGATCAGCCTGTAGCCATCGTCGAACAGCGTGGGATCGCCGCGGAACTTGTTGATGACAAATCCACGGATCATCGCGGCATCGTCGGGGTCGATCACCGTCTTGATGCCGACGAGCTGCGCGATCACGCCGCCGCGGTCGATGTCGCCGACCAGCACCACCGGGACGTCCGCCTTGCGCGCAAAACCCATATTGGCGATGTCGGCCTTGCGCAAATTCACCTCGGCCGGACTACCGGCGCCTTCCACCAGCACGAGATCGGCGCGGGCCTTCAGCCGCTCGAAGCTCTCCAGCACCGCGCCCATCAATGATGGTTTCATCGCGGCGTAGTCGCGCGCCCGTGCGGTCGCGATGCGCTTGCCGTGAACGATGACCTGCGCGCCGACATCGGTCTCGGGCTTGAGCAGCACGGGGTTCATGTCGGTATGCGGCTCGACCCCGGCGGCGAGCGCCTGCAGCGCCTGGGCGCGGCCGATCTCGCCGCCATCGACGGTGACGGCGGCGTTGTTCGACATGTTCTGCGGTTTGAACGGGAGAACGCGCAAGTCCCGCCGCGTGAAGGCGCGCGCGAGGCCGGCGACGATGAGCGACTTGCCCACGTCTGAACCGGCTCCCTGTATCATCAAAGCGCGTGTCATCGCCGAAGGGTCTCAGAACTCGACGCCGGCTTGCGCCTTGATGCCGGAACGGAACGGATGCTTCACCAGCGTCATCTCCGTGACGAGGTCGGCGATCTCGATCAGCTCGTCCTTGGCGTTGCGGCCGGTGAGCACGACATGCGTCATCGGCGGCTTCTGCGTGGTCAGGAAGTCGACCACCTCCGCGATGTCGAGATAGTCGTAGCGCAGCGCGATGTTGATCTCGTCGAGCACGACCATGCGCAAGCGCTCATCGAGGATCAGTTCCTTGGCCTTCTCCCAGCCGGCGCGTGCGGCGGCGATGTCGCGGGCGCGATCCTGCGTCTCCCAGGTGAAGCCTTCGCCCATGGCGCGGAACTGGCACAGGTCGCCGAAATGGCCGGTGAGCAGGCGCCGCTCGCCGGTGTCCCAGGCACCCTTGATGAATTGCACGACCGCGCAAGGGAAGCCATGCGCGACGCAGCGGACGATCATGCCGAAGGCCGAGGAGGATTTTCCCTTGCCGCTGCCGGTGTGGACGATGATCAGGCCCTTTTCGCCGCTCTTGGTCGCCATGATCTTGTCGCGGGCGGCTTTCTTCTTCGCCATCTTCTGGGCGTGCCGGGCGTCGGTTTCCTCGCCCGTTCGGGTGTCCGGTTCAGGCGTCATCGGTCCAGTCCTTCGGCTTGACAAGTGGCAGCCACGGGCAAATGGTGGCCCGGCGTTGGTTCCTGTCCTATGACAGGCGAAGAGGGAATGCGATAGGGTCCGAATCGGCAAGATTTGGGTCCAAAATGCAGCCGCCCCCGCGACCGTGACCGGAGAGATGCCCGAAGCCACTGATTCCCGCGGGAATCGGGAAGGCGGGGATCGAAGGGCAAAGCCCTGCTCCGCAAGCCGGGAGACCTGCCAGCGCGAAGAGTTTTGGACCGGCGGACGGGGTGTTCCGCGACGGGGAAACGGCCTCTCGAGTCAGGGTCCGTGTGCCTCTCGCCTCCCGCTGTTTTATCCTGGAAGAGGCGATGACCGTCACACTTCACGTCTGCATCACCTGCCGCGCCGGCCAGACGCTTGGCGAGGGCGAGACGACGCCCGGCAAGCGCCTGCATGGCGCGATCCTCGACGCCGGCGTGCCCGACGGCGTCACCGTGGTTCCCGTCGAATGCCTGTCGGCCTGCAGCCAGGGCTGCTCGGTCGCGCTCAGCGCGCCCGGCCGCTGGTCCTATGTCTATGGCCGCCTGTCGGAGACGAATGCGCAGGACGTGGTCGCAGGCGCGGCGGCCTATGCGGCTGCGCCGGACGGGCTCGTGCCGTGGCGCAGCAGGCCGGAAATATTCCGCAAGCAGTCGCTTGCCCGCATTCCCCCCATTGCCGTCGTGCCGGAGGCCGCCGAATGAACTCGCTCGCCAAAATCCCCGTCACTGTTGTCACGGGGTTTCTCGGTTCCGGCAAGACCACGCTGATCCAGCATCTGCTCGCCAATGCGAATGGCAAGAAGCTGGCAGTGCTCGTCAACGAGTTCGGCAGCGAGGGCGTCGACGGCGAAATCCTGAAATCCTGCGCCGACGCCAATTGTCCGGAGGAGAACATCATCGAGCTCGCCAACGGCTGCATCTGCTGTACCGTCGCCGATGATTTCATTCCGACGATGGAGAAATTGCTGGCGCGCCCGGTGCGGCCCGATCACATCCTGATCGAGACCTCGGGCCTGGCACTGCCGAAGCCGCTGCTGAAGGCATTCGACTGGCCACAGATCCGCTCGCGCATCACGGTGGACGGCGTGATCGCGCTGGCCGATGCCGAGGCTGTCGCGGCCGGCCGCTTCGCGCCGGACCCGATTGCCGTCGAAGCCCAGCGCGCGGCGGACGACAATCTCGACCACGAGACGCCGCTGTCGGAAGTGTTCGAGGACCAGATCGCCTGCGCGGATATCGTGCTGCTGACCAAGGCGGATCTCGCCGGCGCGGCGGGAATCGAAGCCGCCAGGGCGGCGATCACCGCCGAGATGCCGCGCCGCGTGCCGATGCTTTCCGTCACCGACGGTGCGATCGATGCGCGCGTCATTCTCGGCCTTGGCGCTGCCGCAGAGAACGATCTCGCCGCGCGTCCCTCGCATCATGACGGCGAGGAGGATCACGAGCACGACGATTTCGCTTCCGTCGTGATCGATCTTCCGGAGGTCGCGGATATCGATGCGCTGGTCGCCTCGGTCCAGCGTCTGGCGCGCGAGCAGAACGTGCTGCGTGCCAAGGGCTATATCGCGGTCGCGGGCAAGCCGATGCGCCTGTTGCTGCAGGCGGTCGGCGAGCGCGTGCGCCACCAGTTCGACAGGCCCTGGGGCGCGGGTATCAGGCAGTCGAAGCTCGTCGTGATCGGCGAGCACGGCGATATCGATGAGGCCGCGGTCAGGTCAGGACTTGGTATCTGATGCACGTCGTTTTCCGCGAGAGCCGTGGTCTCGAGGAGACCGCGACGCCAAGAGACATCGGCCAGGACCCGGCCGATCTCGTGGTGCTCTCGTATTCGGATTCCGATCTTGCCGCGTTCGCGGCCGGCTGGCGGCGTGGCCGGAACAGCCTGCCTTCGCTGCGGCTCGCCAATCTCGCCGAGCTCCGGCATCCGCTGTCGGTCGACACCTATATCGAACGCACGCTGTCGCAGGCGCGCGGCATCCTCGTGCGGCTGATCGGCGGCGAGTCCTACTGGGCCTACGGGCTTGCGGCACTCCAGCAACTGGCGAAGGATCGCAACATCGTGCTCGCCGTGCTGCCGGCCGATGGCCGCGACGACACGCGGCTCGATTCGTACTCGACCTTGCCGGTTTCGACGCTGCGGCGGCTCAAGGTGCTCTGCGACACCGGCGGTCCGGTCGCGGCGCAGGCGGCGATCGCGCAGCTCGCGCTGGCCTCGGGGCTCTACGCGGGACCGGTGGTCGGCGAGATGACAGTGCCCGAGATGGGCTTTTACGATCCGGCGCGTGGCGTCATTGCGGCGCCGGCCGGTGCCGAGGCGAAGCCGCGCGCGCCGGTGACGTTCTATCGCTCCTATCTCACCGCTGCGGACGCCGGCCCGGTTGACGCCCTGATCGCAGCGCTGCGCGAGAAGGGGTTTGACGCCTATGGTGTGTTCGTCACTTCCCTGAAGGCCCCCGGCGTCGCGGATTGGCTCCGCGCGCATCTTGCGCAGGATCCTCCGGCCGCGATCGTCAATGCAACGGCGTTCTCCGCGATCGGCGATGACGGCACGACGCTGTTCGATGCTGCGGCGTGCCCCGTGTTTCAGGTCGCGCTCTCCACGGCGCGGCGCGAGGACTGGACGGAGTCGCTACGCGGCCTGTCGCCTGGCGATCTCGCCATGCATGTGGTGCTGCCCGAGGTCGACGGCCGCCTGTTCGCGGGCGTGGTGAGTTTCAAATCGGCCGCGATGCGCGATCCCGATCTGCAATTCTCGCATCTGGCGCACACGCCCGATGCGGAGCGGGTGAAGGCCGTCGCCGCGCGCGTCGTGGCCTGGCGGCGCCTTGCCGAGACGCCGGCCGGCGAGAAGCGGCTGGCGGTCGTGCTGTCGAACTATCCCGGCCGGCCGCACCAGATCGCGCATGCGGTTGGTCTCGATGCGCTGGCATCGGTCGAGGCGTTGTTGTCCGATCTCGCGGAGGCCGGATTTGCTGTCGCCCCGGTTCATGCGCTCGGCGAGACGCTGCTGAGGCAGCGGCTCACCTGGAGTGTAGCCGATTACCGGGCGTCGCTCTCGTGCCTGCCGCAAACCTTGCAGGACGATCTCGCGCAGGCCTGGGGCGTGCCGGAGGACGATCCGAGCTGCCGCGACGGCGCGTTCCATTTCGCCGCGATCGAATGTGGTCGGTCGATTGTCGCAATTCAGCCGGAACGCGGCGAAGCCACCTCGCGCGATGCCGACTATCACGATCTCGCCCGCACGCCGCGCCATGCCTACGTCGCCTTCTATCTCTGGCTCAGGCAGCAGGGCTGTGACGCCGTCCTGCACATGGGTGCACACGGCACGCTGGAGTGGCTGCCCGGGAAATCCGTGGCGCTGTCATCGAGCTGCTGGCCAGAAGCGTTGATCGGCGATCTTCCCGTCATCTATCCCTTCATCGTCAACGATCCCGGCGAGGCCGCGCAGGCCAAGCGGCGCATCGGCGCTGTCACGATCGGCCATTTGCCGCCGCCGCTGGAAACATCCGCGGTGCCGGAAGGCCTGCGCCGGCTCGAGCGGCTGCTCGATGAATATTCGACCGCCGACGGTCTCGATCCCGCCCGCCGCCAGCGCCTGATCGCGGCGATCCGTGACGAGGCGCGTTCGGCAGGCCTCGAAGAGGATCTCGGCCTGGACGCAACGGCCGCACCCGCCGAAGCGATTCCGCGGATCGATCGCTTCGTCTGCGATCTCAAGGAGAGCCAGTTCGGCGACGGCCTGCACGTGTTCGGCCGCGGCGCGTGCGGCGAAGCGGAGCGGAATGCGCTGCTTGCTGCGCTGGCAGGCCGGCGCGTTGCGCCGGGCCCATCGGGCTCGCCCTATCGCGGACGTCAGGACGTGCTGCCGACCGGGCGCAATCTCTTCGCCGTCGATCCGCGCGCGGTACCGACGCCGTCGGCGCATGCGCAAGGCATCAAGCTTGCGGAAGAGCTGCTGCGCCGTCACTTGCAGGATCATGGCGACTGGCCGAAGGGCCTCATCGTCGATCTCTGGGGCTCGGCGACGATGCGCACGGCGGGCGAGGAATTCGCCATGGCGCTGCACCTGGCCGGCCTCGCGCCGCGCTGGGATCACGCCTCCGGCCGCGTCACCGGCTACGACATCATCGCGCCGGCCGAGCTCGGCCGTCCGCGCATCGACGTCACGCTGCGCGTGTCGGGCCTGTTTCGCGACGTCTTTTCCGGACTTGCGCAATTGTTCGAAGCTGCCGCCGAGGCGCTCGCGGGCCGCGCGGAGGAGGGCGAAGAGAATCCGTATCGTCACCGTTCCTCGCGCGTCTTCGCGCCGCGCCCAGGACACTACGGCGTCGGATTGTCCGCTATCCCGGATGCCTTCACGTCTGAGACACGCGATGCAGCGGGCGAGGCCTGGCTATCCGCATCGTCCTGGGCCATCTCGGCAGATGGTGCGATGCAGCCAGATCGCGCCGGCATCGAACAGCGGCTCGCGTCTGCCGACGCTTTCGTCCATGTGCAGGACTTGCCCGAAACCGATCTGCTGCTCGCTGCCGACTATGCCGCGCATGAAGCCGGCTTCGCTGCGGCTGCGGCGCACCTTGGTGCAGGCGCGCCGTCCCTCTATCACCTCGACGCGACACGCCCCGAGCAACCTCGCGCGCGCACGCTGACGGAGGAGATTTCGCGTGTCGTCCGGGCCCGCGCGGTCAATCCGGCGTGGATCGCCGGCATGATGCGGCATGGTTTTCGCGGCGCCGCCGAGATCACCGCGACGCTGGAGCACATGGCCGCCTTCGCGCATCTCGCGGGCGCCGTGCCGCCGCATTTGTTCGACCTCTACTACGATGCCACGCTCGGCAACGACGACGTCCGGGCCTTCATGGCCAATGAAAATCCGTCCGCGCTCGCCGCGATGGAGACCTGCTTCACACGCCTGCACGACGCCTCACTCTGGCGAACCCGCCGCAATTCGATCGCGGCGGCGCTGCGGGAGGCCTCATGAGCGCGGGCGCAGTCAAAGGCTGGTGTCCCGGCGCGCTGCGCCCGATGCTGTCGGGCGACGGGTTCGTGGTGCGCGTGCGTCCGTTTGGCGGGCGACTTGAAGCACCGCAGATCTCCGGGCTCGCCGAACTGGCCGAGCGCTTCGGCAATGGTCTGATCGACGTCACACGCCGAGCCAATCTCCAGATCAGGGGCGTCAAGGAGGAGAGCCATCTTCAGCTGCTCGACGGCCTTGCGCGGCTCCAGCTGCTCGACCCCGACGCCGACATCGAGGCTCGGCGCAACATCCTGGTGACGCCGTTCTGGAGCAACGGCGACGAAACGCAGTCGCTCGCCGCGGAGCTCGAGGAGGCGCTCGCCGATTCCGGGCTTGCGCTTCCCACCAAGTTCGGCTTCGCCATCGACGACGGAAGGTCGCGCGTTCTGGCTGGCGATTCCGCCGACATCCGCATCGAGCGCGACCGCTCGGGCCGTCTCCTGGTGCGGGCCGATGGCGCAAGGTTCGGCCGCTCCGTCGCACGCGGACAGGCCGTGAGCATGGCGCTGGCGCTCGCAAGCTGGTTCATCATCTCCGGCGGCGCGAGGGACGGGCGCGGGCGCATGGCCGCTCACATCGCGTCCGGCGCGGCGTTGCCTCAATCGCTGCGCGGCGAGACCGAGCCGGCGCCCGTGATGGCCGCGGCACGGCCCGGGCACTATCCGCAAGGCGCGATGGTCGGCGTCGCGTTCGGGCAGATGCTGTCCGCCACGCTCCATCAGTTCTCTGCTTGCGGACATGCGCTGCGCATGACGCCCTGGCGGATGGTGCTCAGCGAGGGCAAGCGCGAAATGCCGGGCGGGGCGGGCCTCATCACCGAGCCGTACGACCCGGCGCTGCGCGTGATTGCCTGCAGCGGCGCGCCGCGCTGCCGGGAAGCTCATGCCGATACGCGCGCGCTCGCAGCAGCGCTGGCGCCGCGCATTGCCGCCGATGTGCGGCTCCACGTCTCCGGCTGCGGCAAGGGCTGCGCCCATTCCGGTACGGCTGCGGTCACGCTGATTGCGACGCATGCCGGTTTCGATCTCGTCCGCGACGGCTCGACCCGTGACGAGCCGGTCCTGCGCGGGCTCGACGGCGCCGACATCGTCAGCGATCCCTCCATCCTGGTCGGAGGGAACTGATGCCGTACACCTACGAGACCGACGGCGCCGCGATCTACCGGCAATCCTTCGCGACCATTCGGGCCGAGGCCGATCTTGCGCGCTTTGCGCCCGACGAGGAGCCGGTCGTGGTGCGCATGATCCACGCCGCCGGCATGGTCGGCCTGGAGGCGCATATCCGCTTCACATCGGGTATGGCGACGCTCGCGCGCGCGGCCCTGCAAAAGGGCGCGCCGATCCTGTGCGACGCGCGCATGGTCTCGGAAGGCATCACGCGCGCAAGGCTTCCCGCGGCCAATGCCGTCATCTGCACGCTCGGAGATCCCTCCGTTCCTGCGCTCGCGCAATCCATGCGCAACACGCGCTCGGCCGCGGCGCTGGAGCTGTGGCGGCCGCATCTCGATGGCGCGATCGTCGCAATCGGCAACGCGCCGACCGCGCTGTTTCATCTGCTCAACATGCTGCAGGATCGCGACTGCCCGCGGCCCGCGGCGATCATCGGCTGTCCCGTCGGCTTCGTTGGCGCCGCCGAGTCCAAGGCCGCGCTGATGGCCGATCCGCCGGTGCCGGCGCTGACGGTCCAGGGCCGCCTCGGTGGCTCCGCCATCACGGTTGCTGCCGTCAACGCGCTGGCGAGCCGGAGCGAATAGCCATGGGACGCATCATCTGCTGCGGTCTCGGCCCCGGCGATCCTGATCTGATGAGCGTGCGCGCCGACCGGACGGTGCGCGGCGCTAGCCACGTCGCCTATTTCCGCAAGAAGGGGAGGCCGGGCCAGGCGCGGCGCATCGTCGAGGGCATGCTGGCTGCCGGCGTCACCGAATATCCCATGGAATATCCGGTGACGACCGAGATCGCCTTCGACAGTCCTGACTACGTGCAGCTGCTCGCCGGCTTCTACGACGAATGGGCCGAGCGCCTGGCGCGGCTGGCGCGCGCGGTCGATGTCGTCGTGCTCTGCGAAGGCGATCCGTACTTCTATGGCTCCTTCATGCATCTGCACACGCGTCTGCAGGGCCGTATCGAGATCGAGGTGATCGCCGGCATTCCCGGGATGGTCGGCTGCTGGAACGGCGTCGGGCAGCCGATCGCGCTCGGCGACGACGTGACGACGGTGCTGATGGGCACGCTTCCTGAAGATGAGCTCGAACGGCGCATGCGCGATTCCGATGCGCTCGTGATCATGAAGACGGGCCGCAATCTCGCAAAGGTGCGCCGCGCGCTCGCGTCCGTGGGCCGGCTGGATGATGCCTGGCTGGTCGAGCGCGGCACCATGCCGGGTGAGCGCGTCGCGCGGCTCGCCGAGATCGACACCGCCGACTGTCCGTACTTCGCGATCGTGCTGGTGCACGGCAAGGGCCGGCATCTGGATGCTGCCGAATGACGGGCACGCTGACCATCGCGGGCCTCGGGCCGGGCAGCGAGGCGCTGGTGACGCCGGAAGTCTCGGCGGCACTTGCAGCCGCGACCGACATTCTGGGCTACGCGCCCTATGTCGCACGCGTGCCGCCGCGGCCGGGTCTAACCCTGCATCCCTCCGACAATCGCGAAGAGTTGCAGCGCGCGAGCGAAGCCTTGCGGTTGGCGGCCGAAGGCGGGCAGGTCGTCGTCGTCTCCTCCGGCGATCCCGGCGTGTTCGCGATGGCCTCGGCCGTGTTCGAGGCGCTCGAACGGGCGCCGCAATGGCAGGCGCTGCCGATCCGCGTGCTGCCTGGTATCACCGCGATGCTGGCGGCGGCCGCGCGTGCCGGCGCGCCGCTCGGTCATGATTTCTGCGCGATCAATCTCTCCGACAATCTCAAGCCGTGGGCGGTGATCGAGAAACGCCTCCGCCTCGCGGCGGAAGCGGATTTTGCCATTGCGATGTACAATCCGCGCTCGGCGAGCCGGCCGGAGGGATTTGGCCGCGCGCTTGCGGTGCTTCGTGAGGCCGGCTGCGGCGGGCGCTTGGTGATCTTCGCGCGCGCGATCAGCGCGGCCGACGAGAGGATCGCGACCGTCGCGCTGAACGAAGCGACGCCTGAAATGGCCGACATGCGCACGCTCGTGATCGTCGGCAATTCGCAGACGCGCCGCGTCGGCCGCTGGGTCTATGCTCCGAGGCGGGTAGAATGACCGAGCCACTGCATCACGTCGGCGACCCGCTCGACCCGCAATCGCTCGGGCAGTTGCGGCCGCGAGATCATGATCACGGGCAGGCCGAGCGTACGGGCCGCGTCGATCTTGGCGCGCGCGCCGTCACCGCCGGAATTGCGGGCGACGATCCACGCGATGCCGCGCGCGCGCAGCATCTCCAGTTCGCTTGGAAGCGTGAACGGTCCACGCGACACGATCACATCGGCGGCGAAGGGCAGGGGCGCCTCTGGCGGATCGACGAACCTCAACGTGTAGGCATGCTGTGGCTTGCTCGCGAACGGCGCGATGTGCTGGCGGCCGATGGCGAGGAACACGTTTGTCGGCACGTCAGGCAGCGCGGCGACGGCCGCGTTGACGTCGCGCGTTTCGATCCAGTTATCGCCGGACGCTCTCGTCCAGGGCGCGCGTTCCAGTGCGATCAACGGCGCGCCGGTTTGCGCGCACGCCACGATCGCGTTGCGGCTCATCTCGGCCGCGAAGGGATGCGTCGCGTCGATCACATGGGTGATATTTTCGCGGCGAATGTAATCGGCAAGGCCGCTCACGCCGCCAAAGCCGCCGATGCGGGTCGGCAGCGGCTGGTCGGCCGGCGCGCGGGTGCGGCCGCCATAGGAATAGACGGCGTCGATGCCGGCACGCGCGATGTCCGCTGCGAGCAGGCTCGCATCGGCCGTTCCGCCCAGAATGAGGGCGCGCATCATGTCTGATCCCTGGCTGACCATCATCGGTATCAGCGAAGATGGCCTTGCCGGGCTGTCCGAGGCAAGCCGAAAGGCGCTTGCCAAGGCGGAAACCGTGTTCGGCGGCGAGCGTCATCTCGCGCTTGCGGAAGCTGGCAGCCGCGGCCGTCCGTGGCCGGTGCCGTTCGACGCAAAGATCGTGCTGAGCTGCCGTGGCCGGCCGACGGCGGTGCTCGCCTCCGGCGATCCGTTCTGGCATGGCGCCGGCGCGAGCCTCGCCGAGATGCTTGATGGCGGCGAGTGGATCGCGCACCCCGCGCCGTCGACATTCTCGCTTGCGGCCGCGCGGCTGGGCTGGCGACTCGAATCCGTAACGTGCCTTGGCCTCCATGCTGCGCCATTCGAGCGTCTCGTCCCGCATTTGGCGGAAGGCGCACGCATCCTGTGCCTGGTGCGCGACGCGGCGGCGGTCGGCGATCTCACGAAATGGCTGACCCAACGCGGATGGGGCGGCTCACTCGTGTGGACTCTCGCTGCGCTTGGCGGCCCACGCGAACGTATCGACCAGCATCGCGCAGATCTCTTTGCCGGGGATGTTGCAGGCAATCTGGTGGCGGTGGCGGTGCAGGCGCATGGAGGCCACGGCATTCCCCGCAGTTCGGGATTGTCGGACGATCTCTTCGTCCATGACGGCCAGATCACCAAGCGGCCGGTGCGTGCGCTCGCCCTCTCGGCGCTGGCGCCGCGGCCCGGCGAACGGCTGTGGGACGTCGGCGCCGGTTCGGGCTCGATCTCGGTGGAGTGGGGGCTGTGCGGCGGGACGGCCACGGCCATCGAGCTGCGCGAGGATCGCGCCGCGAACATTCGCAGCAATGCCGCCGCGTTCGGATTGGCGCACCGGATCACCATCGTTTCGGGGAAGGCGCCCGAAGCCCTTGCCGCGCTGGAGCCGCCGGATGCCGTCTTCATCGGCGGCGGCCTTGATGGCGCGATGTACGATGCCATCTGGGCGCGCCTCTCGCCTGGAGCGCGGTTTGTCGCACATTCGGTCACGCTGGAGACGGAAGCGCTGCTCGGCGAGCTGCACCAGCGCCATGGCGGCGATCTGATGCGGGTTGAAATCGCGCATGCGGCCCCTCTCGGTCGCTACCGCTCCTGGGAGGCGACGCGGCCGGTGGTGCAATGGAGTGCGGTCCGATGAAGGTCGCCGGTCTGGGCTTCAAGAGCGATGTGACGCTGGCCTCGCTGCGCGAGGCGCTCGCGACAGCCGGCGGCTCCGAAGGTCTTGCGGCATTTGCGACCGTCAGCGACAAGGCGAACGCGGAGGCGCTGAAGCAGCTCGCGCGTGAATGCGGCATACCGATCAAAGCCGTTCCGGCCGACAGGCTGGCCGGCATCGACACGCCGACGCAGTCAAAACTCGTAATCGAAAAGTTCGGGACGGGATCGGTCGCCGAAGCCGCAGCGCTCGTAGCCGCCGGTCCCCGCGCGCGGCTGATCGCGACGCGCGTGGTCTCGCAGGATCGCACCGCGACCGCGGCGATCGCCGAAGGAGACGGCACATGACGGTGCATTTCATCGGCGCCGGCCCGGGCGCGCCCGATTTGCTGACGCTGCGCGGCCGCGATCTGATCGCCGCCTCTCCGGTCTGTCTCTATGCCGGCTCGCTGGTGCCGGAGGGCGTGCTGGCGCATTGCCCGCCCGGGGCACGCATCGTCGACACCGCGCCTCTGTCGCTCGACGAGATCATCGCGGAGATTGCCGCCGCGCATGCGGAAGGCAAGGATGTCTCGCGGTTGCATTCCGGCGATCTCTCGATCTGGTCGGCGATGGGCGAGCAGCTCCGCCGCCTGCGTGCGCTCGGCATTCCCTATTCGGTCACGCCTGGCGTTCCGTCCTTCTCGGCTGCTGCGGCCGCGCTGGAGGCCGAGCTGACGCTGCCCGGACTTGCCCAGACGGTGGTGCTGACGCGCACGCCCGGCCGCGCCAGTGCGATGCCTGAAGGCGAGAAGCTCGCCGCGTTCGCCGCGACCGGCGCGGTGCTCGCGATCCATCTGTCGATCCACCTGCTCGACAAGGTCGTGGCCGAGCTGATGCCGCATTATAGCGTGGACTGCCCCGTCGCGATCGTCTGGCGCGCGAGCTGGCCGGACCAGCGCATCGTCCGCGCGACACTGGGCACGCTCGATACAGCTGTGGGCGGCGAGATGGAGCGCACCGCGCTGATCCTGGTCGGCAGGACGCTTGGTGCTGCGGATTTCGACGAGAGCCGTCTCTATGCCGCCGACTACGACCGCCGCTATCGGCCGGTCGGCGCCGAGCCGCGTTTTCCGGAGGCATCGTGATGGCCGCAGCGCTCGTCATCTCCGCGCCGGCCTCCGGCGTCGGCAAGACCACGCTGACTCTGGCGCTCGCCCGCGCCTGGCGCAATCGCGGATTGAACGTGCAGTGTTTCAAGAGCGGGCCGGACTATATCGATCCCGCGTTCCACGCCGCCGCAACGGGCCGCGCCTCCGTCAACGTCGACAGCTGGGCGATGGATCGCGGCACCATTGCGCATCTCGTCAGCCGCGGCGCCGACACCGACGTCGTGCTCGCCGAGGGCTCGATGGGCCTGTTCGACGGCGTCGCCGCGCGCGGCGTCTGCGGCACCGGTGCCACTGCCGACATTGCGGAGATGCTGGGCTGGCCGGTGGTTCTGGTGATCGATCCGTCGGGCCAGGCGCAGACTGCGGCGGCGATCGCCGCAGGGCTTCGCGATTATCGCGCCGGCGTGCGCCTTGCGGGCGTCGTGCTCAACCGCGTCGCCAGCCCGCGTCATGAAGACCTGGTGCGGCGTGCGCTTGTTGATGCCGGCATCGCGGTGTTCGGCGCGCTGCCGCGTCATGCCGAGATCAGCCTGCCGAAGCGGCATCTTGGCCTGGTGCAGGCCGAGGAGCGGGCCGAGATCGGGAAGCTGATCGACGAGGCCGCGCGCTTCGTCGCCGAGCATGCCGATCTCGATGAAGTGTTGCGATCGGCGGCTCGCTGGTTGCCGCAACCCGCCGCGAACGGTCTCAACGTGGCGCCACCCGGGCAACGCATTGCGCTCGCCCGCGACGCGGCTTTCTCCTTCGTCTATCCGCACATGCTGGAGGCTTGGCGCGCGGCGGGCGCCGAGATCTCGACATTCTCGCCGCTTGCCGATGAAACGCCTGATGCGAGCGCCGACGTCTGCTGGCTTCCAGGCGGCTATCCCGAACTACACGCCGGCAAGCTCGCGGCCAACGCGCGCTTTCGCAGCGGCCTGCGCGCCTTCGCCGAGACACGGCCGGTGCACGGCGAGTGCGGAGGCTATATGGTTCTGGGCACAAGCCTCACCGATGCCGACTGCGTCCGCCATGAGATGACGGGGCTGCTTGGCCTCGAGACCAGCTTTGCCAAACGCCGCATGCATCTGGGCTATCGTCTAGCCGAACTGGCTGCGCCGATGCCGGGGCATCAGCCCGGTGCACGCCTGCGCGGTCACGAGTTCCACTATTCGACGATCCTCGCGCAGCCGGATGCGCCGCTCGCGGTCGTGCACGATGCGACGGGCGCCGTCATGGCCGAGACCGGCTCGCGGCGCGGCCACGCCACCGGTACGTTCTTTCATCTGATCGCGGAGGACCGGTGAAAGGATTCGTGTCGTTCATTTCCGCCGGACCCGGCGATCCCGAGTTGCTCACAGTGAGGGGCGCTGCGCGGCTGAGCGAGGCCGACGTCGTGCTCTATGACGACCTCGCCTCCGGCGCGATTCTGGATCTCGCCAGGCCCGGCGCCAATCTCGTCGCGGTGGGAAAGCGGGCAGGGCGGCCCTCGACCAAGCAGCACCACGTCAACCGTCTCCTGGTCGACTATGCCGCGACAGGCGCGCGCGTGGTGCGTCTCAAGTCCGGCGATGCCGGCATTTTCGGCAGGCTCGAGGAGGAGCTGGAGACGCTGCGCGAAGCCGGCATCGACTACGAGATCGTTCCCGGTGTCACATCGGCCTGCGTCGCCGCCGCCCAGGCCGGCATCCCCCTGACCCGTCGGCATACCTCCCGCCGGGTGCAGTTCATCACGGGGGCCGATGTCAGCGGCGAGCTGCCGTCCAACCTGAACTGGGCGGCGCTGGCCGATCCCGAGGCCACGACCGTGGTCTATATGGGCCGGCGCACCTTTCCGGCGCTTGCCGCAAAATTGATCGCGCACGGCCTCGCCCCGAACACGCCCGCACTGTTTGCCGAATCCCTCGGCCGTCCCGACGAGCGGCTCGTCCGCACCACCATTGCCGAGCTCGCCGAGCAGCTTGCGCGGGGCGGCGCCGCGTCCACGGCGGCCGTGATCCTGTTCGGCGCGCTGGCAGGGGATTATCCGTCATGACGGCGGCGGTCGCCCTTCGCCTCTTGACGCCCGGCTCGCGAAAGGCGCACACAGGAGAGGCATGGTGCTCAACGCGGCGCAAAGCGCCGGAGCATAATCGGGAATGGGGGTGGGCGGACCCAGTTGCGGCGCCCAAAACCCCAGCCGCCCCCGCGACTGTCAGCGGTGAGGGGCTCCGAATCGCCACTGGGCCGCAAGGTTCGGGAAGGCCGGAGAACCCAGTGAACCGCGAGCCAGGAGACCGGCCCTGCACGTTGTGAGACCAAGGCCGTCGGGTGTGACGGCAGGAAGGAATTGAGCCATGCATATCGAACCGGGAATCGTCACGGGCGCCAAGCTCGTATTGAGTTACGCAACCGGCATCGCCGCAGGCGGCGTCGCGCTGAAGCTGGCGGCCGAAACCGTCCGCGCGCAGGGCGTCGGCTCGTTCGCCGCGCGCACGCTCGCCACCACGGGCCTCGTCTTCACCTTCTTCCAGGTCCTGCCGCACTTCCCGGTCGGCGTCTCCGAAGTGCACTTCATCCTCGGCTCGACCTTGTTCCTGCTCTTTGGTGCTGCGCCCGCCGCCTTCGGCCTCGCGTTTGGCCTGCTGCTCCAGGGGCTGTTGTTCGAGCCCGCCGACCTGCCGCAATACGGCATGAACGTCACCACGCTGCTGGTGCCGCTGTTCGCGATCCAGGCCATCGCCACGCGCATCATTTCGCGCAACACCGCCTATGTCGACCTGAAGTACGGTCAGGCGCTGGCGCTGTCGACGACTTATCAAGCGGGTGTTGTCGCCTGGGTGGCGTTCTGGGCGCTCTACGGCTCCGGCTTTGCCATGAGCAACCTCGCCAACATCGCGACCTTCGCGGCCTCCTACGCGCTGGTCATCGTGATCGAGCCGCTGGCAGACCTCGCAGTGCTGGCGCTGGCGAAGTCGCTGCGCGGGGTCACCGCGCCCGGCCTCGTCACTCCGCGCCTGCACAGCGGCGCCTGAGAGACAAGCGAAAGGGCGGCCGTTGCGGCCGCCCATCGCGCTCGCGATGCTCACGCTCTCCCTGATAGGCATCGGTTGCGGCGATCCCGGGCAGCTCACGCGCGCCGCGATCGCTGCCATCAACGCGGCCGATCTCGTCCTGATCCCGCGCAAGGGGGCTGCAAAGTCCGATCTCGCCGATCTCAGGCGAACGATCTGCGCGGACGTGCTCACCAGTGACAAGACAGCCATCGCCGAATTCGACCTTCCCGTGCGCGACGCCGGTGAAGCCGATTACCGCAAGGGCGTCGACGATTGGCACGATGCGGTTGCCGCGACCTGGTCGCAGACGATCGTGAGGCATCTCGATGGTGAGGGCAAGGTTGCGCTGCTGATCTGGGGCGATCCGTCGCTCTACGACTCCTCGCTACGCATTGCACGCCGGCTGAACCCGTTGCCGGCGATCGAAGTCGTGCCCGGCATCACCTCGATCCAGGCGCTTTGCGCGGCGCATGCGCTGCCGCTCAACGACATCGGCGAACCGTTCCTGGTCACGACTGGGCGGCGCTTGCGTGACGGCGGCTGGCCGCAAGGCGTCGATACCGTTGTGGTGATGCTCGACGGCGGCACGGCGTTCCAGTCGCTCGATCCGGATCGTTTGCATATCTGGTGGGGCGCCTATCTCAGCATGCCCGATCAGATCATCATGTCCGGCGCGCTAGCCGAAGTGGGGCCGCGCATCGTGACCGCGCGGCAGGAAGCGCGCGAGCGGCACGGCTGGATCATGGACAGCTATCTTCTCAAGCGCAGGGCGTAAGCGAGGCAGCATGCTCCCCGAATGGGTTTACCGGAACTGCCCCGAGGTCTCCGCGGTCCATCGCGAGGCGGCCATTGCGCGGCAGGCGCAGCTGACCAAGCCGACCGGCGCGCTCGGCCGGCTCGAGCAGCTCGCGATCGAGCTTGCGGGCTTGCAGGCGACCGAAGAGCCGCGCGCCTTGCGGGTGCCGATCATCGTCTTCGCCGGCGATCACGGCATCGTCGCGCAGGGCGTGTCGGCCTATCCGCAAGCCGTGACGATCGCGATGATGGCGAATTTTGCCTCCGGCGGCGCGGCGATCTCGGTGCTGGCGCGCGAGCTGGGTTCGAGCCTGGAGGTGGTCGACGCCGGCACGCTGGCCAAGGAGCCGATGGCGGGAATCGTCACCGACAAGCCGCGCAGCGGCACGCGCGATTTCAGCGTCGAGGCTGCGCTCACGCCCGCGGACCTCGCCTTTGCATTCGAGGCCGGCCGGCGTGCGGTGGTGCGCGCCGAGGCCGGTCGGCCAGATCTCCTGATCTTCGGCGAGATGGGCATCGGCAACACCACGACCTCGGCGGCGATCGCGGCGAGCCTGCTTGGTGTGAGCGCCGGGGAGATCGCGGGCAGCGGCACCGGCGTCGATGCGGCCGGCCGCGCGCACAAGGCACGGGTGATCGATGCGGCGATCGCACGCCACGGTGTCGCCGGAGCGTCGGTCGAGCAGATCCTGTGCGCCGTCGGCGGCCTCGAGATCGCGGCGATCTCGGGCGCGATCATTGCGGCGGCGCAAGCCCGCATTCCGGTGTTGATCGACGGCTTCATCGTGTCCGTCGCGGCGCTGGCGGCGGCGCGTCTCAATCCGTCCTGCCAGCCGTTCCAGCTCGCCTCGCATCAATCGGCGGAGCAGGGGCATCGGCTGGTGCTGCGCGCGCTGAACGTTCAGCCGCCGATCAGCCTCGATCTCAGGCTCGGCGAGGGATCCGGGGCGGCCATCGCGCTGCCGCTGGTCCGCGCGGCCTGCGCGCTTCACAACGGCATGGCGACGTTCGCGCAGGCCAACGTGCCGGATCGCCCGGCCTGATGCGGCTCAAGCCACGCGCTGGTTGACGGAGACGACGCGCCAGCCCGCCGCGAGCCGGTCGATCCGGGTCAGCGACAGCGGATCGATCACGAAGCGCAAGGCGGCCTGCGGCGTCAGGTCCAATGCGATGCAGAGCGCGGCGCGGATGGTGCCGGAATGCACGACGAGCGTTGCCGATCCGGCCCCGATCCGCGACAGACCCAGCCGAACGCGGGCGACCTGATCCGCAAAACTTTCGCCGTTCGGCGGCCGTCCGTGCGCCGGATCGTGCCAGAACTGCGCGTAAGTCTCGCCACCGGTCGCGGCGAGCTCGTCATGCCGACGGCCGGTCCAGTCGCCGAAATCCTGCTCGCGGAATTCGCTGACCAATTCCGGTTCGCACCCCAGTGCGCGCGCGGTCTCGACGGTGCGCCGCGACGGGCTGGCATAGCTGGTGGCATCCGGCGGCAAGAGCTGCCGCAGAGCCGCCAAAGCTGCGTGGTCGCCGAGATCCGCCCGCGCATCCGCCGCATGGATCGTCCCCGCCACGCCCTCGACGGTCGCATGCCGTACCAGCCAGAGGAAGGTCTCGCCTTCCATGCTCATCTCCAGGGAAGTTGGTCGCTGTGGCTACACCGCCGCAACTGGCGCATTGACTCTGTCATGATGGCAATCCTAGACGATCGCGACGGTTTCCCCGAGAGGGAATGAAAAGGGAATGCGGTGCGGGGAAACTTGTCCCCAATGCCGCGGCTGCCCCCGCAACCACGACATCCTGCGCAAGAACGTCTGCGCGGCGGCCGGCGGCATGCAGCTCAACATTGCAAGACGACAGGAGTCGAAGGGCGTCGAGCTTGCCATCACCGGGCTCACGCCCGTCAGCGTGGACTCGACGCAACAGGCGCCACGATCACCGGGCATTCTGACTGCGATCAATGGAGCGTGCCGAATGGATTCGATCGCCACCGGCCGTTGTTCCGCGCTGCCCTCGGCGATGCCGCCAGGACGGAGGTCTATGTCTCGTCATCGACCGGCGAGGTGGTGCTCGACACGACGTGCAGCGAGCGCACTCGGGCTGGCATTCTCGATCGCGGGCATCGTCATCGGCTGGCGGCGTTTGCGTCAATCCAATCCTGTCTTGCCCGGCGCCCAATAGGCCTTGGTCCTCATCCGCGATGTTGCGACGCCGGCCGCTTTCAGGGCCCGGCTGATACGCTGGATCGACGAAGCCTTGCCGGTCAGGACGAAATGCGCGCTTGCGGAAAAGCGCAGCAGTTCGGCCTCGACGGCTGCGAGATGGGCATCCTCGGCGCTGCGCGCGATCAGTGTCGCGCTGGCGAGACCGATCGCCGCCAGAACGGGACCTGCTTCTGCGGCATCGGAAACTTCGAACACGTGGATTGTGCCGCCCGCCTGTCGGCTCTCCTGGAGTGCCGAAGCAAGGCCGAATGAGGTTTCATCGCCGAACACAACTAGGGGCGGTTCTCCCGCGGAAGGTTCGAGTGAGCGGCGCGGGCCGAAGAGCCAGCATATGTCGCCTTCCTGCAAGCTGCTTGCCCATCGGCTGCCAGGACCGCTGCCGTGCGCGAAAGCCAGCAATGTCGTGCGTCCGTTCTCCGCGTCCCACGACATCGGCGTGTAGGTTCGCGCGCTCAGGCCGGATCCCATCGCGACCTGGATCTTCTGACCCACGGTCCATGCAAGGCCCCTGAGTGCGTCGCCCTCGATCGCGATCGACCGAAAGCGGGGTGAGAGCACCTCGATCCCGGCGATGCGCGCAGGGCGCATGAGCCATTGCAGCAACATGCGCGTGACCCGTCCCTGCGGCGGCTTCGATGGCTCGGACATCCGGGGTTGGTCGGGCTCGTTCAAAGTGGCTCCAATCATTTCTCAGCCGCCGCCGGGACTACCTGGTCCTGATGGTCAGTTCGTTGCCGCGCCCCGGATTGAACGGCAGCGGCAGCGAGAGATAGCCATTCTGGGGATCGCGCACGTAGTCGAGATAGCCCGCGCCTTCCGCAAACGCGTTCTCGCCAATGATCACTGCGCCGCACTTCAGGTGGGGCTCGAGCAGCTTCAGGATGGGAAGATAGAGCGTAAACGCGCCGTCGAGCATCACCATGTCGATCTCGCCGCCGATGCCGGCCTTGAGGGTTTCGCGCGCATCGCCGACGCGAAATTCGACCAGGTCGTCGAGCCCTGCGGCAGCGAGGTTGGCGCGTGCACGCGCGATCTTGGCGGGCTCGAGATCGGTCCCGATCAGGCGGCCGCCGCTCATGTCGCGCAAGGCGGCGGCCATGTAGATGGCGGAAATCCCCATCGAAGAGCCGAACTCCACGATGCGGGTCGCCTTGCAGGCGCGGGCGCAGAGGTAGAGAAACCGTCCGAACTCGGGCGACACATTCAGAAAATTGTCCGCGAGCCCGCGATAGACCCCCGCGAGATCCCTGGTCTCGGATTCGATGAAGTGCCTGATGGCACCCTGCTGATCGGTTGCTTCGCCCATGGCTTGCATCAGCGGCGCATCGGCCGCCTCCGCTTCCCGATGAAGACGAAGAAGAACGTCGGCGACAAGGCCTTGGCTGAGGGAATCCATGTTTCTCGGCTCCGGATAATGCGCCCGCGGACGGGCCTTGGAGCCTGAATACGGAATCGGTCTGCCGGCCGCATTCCGCGAACGTGACAATCGATTGCGATTTCCGGTCAGTGCGCGAGGACGCGGCGCTCGGCGAGGTATCGCGCGGGCGGCTTGCCCAGGGCTTTGCGGAACATGGTGACGAAGGCGCTCGCGCCCTCATAGCCGAGATCGAGCGCCACAGCCTGCACCGACGCTCCCTGGTCGAGGCGCTGAAGCGCGATGAGGATGTGGAGTTGCTGGCGCCAGCGGCCGAAGCTCATGCCGGTCTCGCGTTGCAGGGTGCGGGTCAGGGTTCTGGGAGCAACAGCCATGCGGCGGCCCCAGTCCTCGATCGTCGCGCGGTCGGAAGGGGCGGCCATCATCGCGCTCGCGATCCTGCGCAACCTGGAATCGGCCGGCATGGGAAAACGCAGCTCTTCGACAGGCGCCAGCGAGAGCTGATCCAGCAGCACTGCCGCGATCCGCCCGTCTGGCCCGTCGACGTCGTAGAGGGCCGGCATGTGCGAGGCATGGACCAGCAGACGTTCCAGCAAAGGGGATATCGTCAGCGTGCAGCATTGCCGCGGCAGCGCCGGTGCCGCATTCGGCTCCACGAACAGGCAATAGACCTCGACATCTCCAGCGACGCTCACGCCATGCGCAACATGGCCGGGAATCCAGACCGCGCAGCGCGGCGGCACGATCCACATGTTTCGCCCGGCTTCCAGCCTGACGATGCCGCGCCGGGCCAGGACGAGTTCGTCCTTGGTATGGGCGTGCATGGCCACCTCCGTTCCCTTTGTGACCATCTCGCCGCCGAAGGCTGCGATGGCGCGCGGCACGTCCTCCGGGTTGAAATCCATGGATTCGTCGGGACGAAGGTCGCCGTCGTCGAGCCGGAAGAAGGGCATGGTGGGCGGATGACCGATTTGGATGCGATTGACTGGCTCCCGGCAATATCTGGCCCGCGGGCGAGACTTGCAATGCGCGCCGCCCCAATCTCGATCGGTTCTAACCGTGGATTTGCCTCCACGAGATAGTGCCCGGGAAGGTCAGCGATGCGCTGCGGGCGGCATCACGGATCTCTTTTCGCCGGCTGTCTTTCGGTGTAGCTCTGCGCCGGCTCGAGATGGCGGCGCCAACCCGTCGAAGACTGAAAATCATGCAGGAGGCAGCACGGATGTACCCGAAAGTTCAGATGTTCATCGCCGGCGAGTGGACCGATGGTTCGTCCGGCAAGTCGGAGGACATCCTCAATCCCGCCACCGGCCAGCCGATCGGCAAGACCCCGCATGCCTCGCGCGCCGACCTCGATCGCGCGCTGGAAGCGGCCAAGGCGGGCTTCGAGATCTGGCGCAAGACCCCGCCGTTCGACCGCTACAAGCTGATGCGCAAGGCCGCCGACATCATCCGCTCGCGCGCCGCCGAGATCGCGCCCGTGATGACGATGGAACAGGGCAAGCCGGTGGTGGAAGCGCAGGGCGAGACCATGCTGGCCGGCGACCTCATCGACTGGTTCGCGGAAGAGGCGCGCCGCGCCTATGGCCGCATCGTGCCGCCGCGGATGGGCAACGTCACCCAGCTCGTGACCAAGGAGCCGGTCGGCCCGGTCGCCGCCTTCACGCCCTGGAATTTCCCGATCAACCAGGCGGTGCGCAAGATCTCGGCGGCGCTCGCCGCCGGCTGCTCGATCATCGTCAAGGGCCCGGAAGAGACGCCTGCGAGCTGCATGGAGCTGGTGCGGGCCTATGTGGATGCGGGCATTCCGGCCGGCGTCGTGCAGCTGGTGTTCGGCGTGCCGGCGGAGGTGTCGGAATATCTCATTCCGCATCCGATCATCCGCAAGATCAGCTTCACCGGCTCGACCGCCGTCGGCAAGCATCTGGCTGCGCTCGCGGGCTTGCACATGAAGCGCGTCACCATGGAGCTGGGCGGCCATGCGCCGGCGATCGTGTTCGCGGACGCGGACCTCGACAACGCCGCAAAAATCCTGTCGGCCAACAAGTTCCGCAACGCCGGCCAGGTCTGCGTCTCGCCGACGCGCTTCCTGGTGCATGAGAGCGTCTACGAGCCCTTCGTCGACAAGTTCGTGGCGGCGGCCAAGAGCCTCAAGGTCGGCAACGGCCTCGACAAGGACACGCGCATGGGACCGCTGGCGAATCCGCGCCGCGTCGATGCCATGGAGGGCCTCGTCTCCGACGCGGTCCAGCGCGGCGCCAAGGTCAAGGCCGGCGGCAAGCGCATCGGCAATGAAGGCTTCTTCTTCGAGCCGACGGTGCTCACGGACGTGCCGCGCGATGCCCGCATCATGAACGAGGAGCCGTTCGGCCCGGTGGCGCCGATCACCTCGTTCCGCAGCTATGACGAGGTGGTGGCTGAGGCCAACCGCCTGCCTTACGGCCTGGCGGCCTATGCCTACACCACCTCGACCAAGACGATGCAGGCCATCGGTGCCGACATCGAGAGCGGCATGGTGTCGATCAACCATCACGGCCTCGCATTGCCCGAAGTGCCGTTCGGCGGCATCAAGGATTCCGGCTACGGCTCCGAAGGCGGCCTCGAGGCGATCGAGGGCTATCTCAACACGAAGTTCGTGACCCAGGCGAGCGCGTAAGGAAAAGTCGCGCTGTCATTCCGGGGCGCGCCCCCGGAATGACAGCGGGCAGAACCTGCGTTGCCCGGCAGGCGAGACATGAACAACAGCCGTCATCCGAGCAAGCGTGTATCCCTTGCCGGGATCCATATCGATCGGACCTCCGCGGTGCCGCTGCACTTGCAGATCGCGAAGCATATCCGTGACGGCATTCTGTGCGGCGCCTTTCCCTCAGGAACGCAATTTCTCGGTTCGCGCGAGATCGCGCGCGAACTGGGATGCTCGCGGACCGTGGTGCTGACGGCATGGGATCTGCTCTACGCCGAGGGCTATCTGGAATCGACGCCGCGCGGCAGCGTCATTGTGGCTGCCGTTACGGCCCCGCATGCCGAGCCCGCGTCGCCTGCTGGCAAGCCTGCCCACATGTCGGAGCGTTGGCGCGCGCTGCTCGGTCTCGACTACGAGACCAACTGGCCGTCCGTGTTCGCTCCGGGCGCACCCGACATCTCGACCTTTCCGTTCAAGGATTGGTCGCGCCTGCTGCGCCAGGCCTGGCAGAATCCGAGAGAGCAGGAGTGCCTCGATCTTCCGCCCGAAGGCCATCCGCGATTGCGGAGCGAGATCGCGAACTTCCTCAGCTCCGTACGCGGTCTCGTTTGTTCGCCGGACGAGGTCGTCGTCACCTCCGGCACGTCGGGAGCACTGGATTTCTGCAGCCGGATGATCCTCGATCCCGGCGACGAGGTCTGGGTCGAGGAGCCCGGCTTCGTCGAGGCGCGATGGGCGCTCACGGCGGCCGGCGCAAACATCGTTCCGATCCCGGTCGACGACAAGGGGCTGGTCGTCTCGGAAGGAATTCGGCGCGCACCGCGCGCGCGGCTGATCGTGGTCACGCCATCGCATCAATACCCGCTCGGGATCAGCATGGGCCTGGAGCGGCGGCTCGAGCTTCTCGACTGGGCGAACAGGAACGACGTCTGGGTGATCGAGGATGACTACAATTCGGAGTTCAGGCATCAGGACAGCATGATCGCCTCACTGCGCTCGCTCGATCGCGAGGGCCGGGTGATCTATTTCGGCACTTTCTCGAAGATCATGATGCCGAACCTGCGGCTCGGATACCTCGTCGCGAACAGGCATTTCATCGAAGGGTTCGCCAAGGGCCGCGCGCGAATCGACGTGCACACATCCGGCATCGGACAACTCGCCTTGGCGGAATTCATGCGGGAAGGGCATCTGCTGCGGCACCTGCGCGCGATGCGGCGGGTCTATGCTGCGCGCCGAAAGGCGCTGATCGAGGCGATCGGAGCGCTGATGCCGGATGATCTGACCGTGTCCTCCGCCGTCACCGGCCTGCACCTGGTGGCACTGTTCACCGACGCAATGCAGGCGCGGATGAGCGATCGGGAGGCGGCCGCGGTCCTGAAGCAGGCCGGCATCCACGTGCAGCCATTGTCGCAGAATTTCCTGGAGCGGCCGACGCGACAAGGCCTGGTGTTCGGCTACGGGCGGTTGCGCGTCGAGGATGCCGCTCCACTGCTTGCAAGAATTGCAGTCTGCATCGGCGGCGCCTCTCGCGACGCACCATCCGACCCGCCAAGTCGCTCTCTTACTGATCGTACAATAAGGGGAGGCTGAGCCGACTGCGGTGCATAGCTCATAGGCATCCGGAACGCCCACGCTGCCGATTGATCGCCTGCAAATTAGACAGCTGAACTTGGTCGCTCGGACTGCAGTGCAATAGACATCGCGAATTGCCCAGAGAAATCTATGGTGCGTTGCGCGTTTCCGGCGCGGAACAGCGCGCGTTCGCGTGCTGTCTCTGCAGGCACTGCTGCACCAAAACGTGCATCCCGTGCTGTGGCGCGCTGCGCCATGGGCCTGCTGGCCCAGTGAATTGCGACAACTCTGGCCCTGTCGGAAGGCCACCGCTCTGTCGCACGCTCGCTGACGGTGGCATGACAGGGGATGCAAGATGAGCGCTCTCGGTTCGGCATTCGAGTTTGCGATGGACGGGAAGGGCCCGGCGTCCGGTTCGGACGCCACGCGTAGCTGACGCAACATGAGCTCTTTTGAAAGTCACTGGGAAGTCGGCACCGATATCGGTGGCACCTTCACCGATATCATCGCCATCAGGCGCGATTCCGCTGAAGCTCGGATCGCGAAAGTGCCCTCGCGACCGCAGGCGCCGGTTCAAGCGATGCTGGAGGCGATCGAGGCGGTGGGCCTAAGCAAGAGCGAGGTCAAGCGCTTCGTCCATGGCACCACGCGCGTCACCAACGCGATCGTCGAGAACCGGCTGCCGAAGGTCGCGTTGGTCGCGACCGAAGGCTTTGCCGACGTGCTCGATATCGCGCGCTATCGCCGCCGCGATCTCTATCGGCTCGACATTCCGCCGAAATCGCCGCCGCTGGTGCCGCCCGAACGCTGCTTCGGGCTTGCCGAGCGCCTCGATCACGAGGGTCGGGTGCTGAAGGCGCTGGAGCAAGCGGAGATCGAGCGCCTGCTGGCTTGGCTGAAGGACACCGGCGTGCAGAGTGTCGCGGTGGCCTTGCTTCACGCCTATGCCAATCCCGTCCACGAGAAGATGCTCGGCGAGCGCCTCAAGGAGGTCGTCGCCCATGTCTCGCTGTCGCACGAGGTCAACCCCGAGGCACGCGAGTATGAGCGGACTTCGGCGACCGTGTTCAACGCAGCCGCGATGCCGATCGCAGTCGAGTATCTGAGCGAACTGGAGCAGCGGCTGCCGATCGGGCCGGGATTGCAGGTGTTTCATTCCGCCGGCGCCATGATCCCGATTTCGGCAGTGAAGCGGCGGCCGCTGGTGATGGCGATGTCGGGACCGGCCGCCGGCGTCTCTGCCTCGGTCAGCATCGCGCGCCAGCTCGGCACCTCGCGGATGCTGACGTTCGACATGGGCGGCACCACGACCGACGTGTGCCTGATCGTCGACGGCCAGGCCGAGATGACCGACGGCCGCATGCTCGGTGACAAGCCGCTGCGCCAGCCGATGCTCGCGGTGCATTCGATCGGCGCGGGCGGCGGATCGATCGTGCGCAACGGTCCCGGCGGCCTGACGGTCGGGCCGGAGAGCGCCGGCTCCGAGCCGGGGCCGGCCTGCTACGGCCGCGGCGGCACGGAGCCGACCATCACCGACGCCAACGCCGTGCTCGGCTATCTCAATCCCGAGACCAAGCTTGGCGACCGCATTGGCATCGACATCGATAGCGCCAAGCGTGTCATCGAGCCAATCGCGCACGCACTGGGATTGAGCCTCACCGAAACAGCACTCGGCATCATCAAGGTCGCGAACGCGACCATGGCCCGCGCGCTTCGCCGCGTCACGGTCGAGCGCGGCATCGACGGACGCGACTGCACGCTGCTCGCCTTCGGCGGCGGCGGCCCCATGCATGCTGCGGGCCTCGCCGATCTCTACGGGATCGCGGAGGTCGTCGTGCCCAGTGCATCCAGCGCCTTCTCGGCGCTGGGCTGTCTCACCGCCGATTTCAGCTTCCTCCAGCAGCAGACTCTTCGCGCCGCCCTCGATGGCATCGACTTCGCACGCGTATCGGAGCGGATCGAGGCCCTGATTGCCGATGCATCCGCGCCGTTGCTCGCAAACGGAGTTGCGAAGGCGGAGATCCAGGTCGAACTGGTGGCCTTGATGCGCTATGCGGCGCAGAACGACGCCATTCCGGTGCCGTTCACACTGCCGCTCGATGTCGCCAGGCTGAAGCAGGATTTCCTGACGCGGCATCACGAGTTGTTCGGCTATGCGACCAGTGAGCCCTGCGTCATCGAATCCGTGCGAGTGCAGGCGCGCCGGCCGTCGACGACGGTCGTCAGCCGGCCCGCGACGGCCGTGAGAGCGGCGTCAACGGACACGCGCAGCTGCTCGTTCGACGGCTTCCATGACATTCCGACCGCAATCATCGACCGCGCCTCGCTCACCGAGACCGTCAGCGGTCCGGCTATCATCGAAGACGCATGGTCCACCGTGGTGGTGCCGCCGGGCTGGCAGGCAAAGCCTGATGTATCCGGCAATCTGTTCCTGACGCGGAGGGAGGCATGAAGCTCGACCCGTTCGTCGTCGAGGTCATCAGGCACGGTCTCTCGGCCGCAGCCGAGGAGATGAGCCTGGTGATGACGCGCTCGGCGCGCTCGCCGCTCTTGCGCGAGGCCGGCGACCTGTCGTCGGCGATCACCGACGGCCACGGCGGTCTGGTCGGGCAGGGGCGCGACATCCCGATCCATCTCGGCGCGATGGCCTACACCATCCCCGAATTGCTGAAGGTGGTGCCGCGCGACAGCCTGAACGACGGCGACGTCGTGATCTACAATGTCGGCGCGCTCGGGGGCAATCATCTCAACGACGTCAAGGTGGTGCGCCCCGTCTTCGTCGATGGCGAGATCGTGGCGTTCGCGGTGAGCCTCGCGCACTGGCCCGACATCGGCGGCACTTGGCCGGGCAGCTATTTCGCCAAGGCCGTCGACACGTTTCAGGAAGCACTGCGGATTCCGCCGGTGCTGATCGCGACTTCAGCCGGCGTCAACACGCCGATCGTGCAGTTGCTCAAGGCCAATGTCCGCGATGCCGAATCCTGCGAGGGCGATCTCCTCGCCCAGATCGCCGCGACCAAAGCCGGCGAGAAGCGCATCGTCGAGCTCTGCCGCGAGCACGGCAAGGCGGTCTTCATGGCGGCGCAGTCGCGCCTGCATGATCTCTCCGAAATCGAGATGCGCGAGGCGCTCCGCGACCTTCCCGACGGCGTCTATGAGGGCGAGGACTATCTCGACGACGGCAGCGACAACAACGCGTCGGCGCGGATCCATGTGAAGATCACCATTCGCGGCGACGAGGCGACCTTCGACCTCTCCGGCAGCTGCGACCGCGTCTCGAACTTCTGCAACACGACACCGTTCATGGCGCGCTCGGCCGTCGCCTATGCCGCGCGCATCATGAGCGGACGAGACATGCAGCAGAACGCCGGCGCGCTCAGGCCACTGACCATCATCACGCGCCCGGGCTCGATCCTGGAGCCGGGCTGGTCGGCGTCCGTCGCCGCCGGCAACCATGAGACGTCCATGCGCATCGTCGATGCGATCTTTCGCGCCATGCAGGACACCATCCCCGAACGCCTGTCGGCCGGCGGGGCGACCACTGCGGGTGTGCTGTTCTTTGCCGAACCGCGGCCGAACGGATCGTGGAAGATGCTCTACGAGGTCCACGGCGGCGGCGAAGGCGCGCGCCACGATCGGGCCGGCATGTCGGCAACCCGGGTGCATCTGTCCAATACCTCGAATACGCCGGTCGAGGTGATCGAGGCGAATTACGCGATCCGGCTGGAGCAGCAGGCCATCCGCCGACAATCCGGCGGCGCGGGGACGCACCGCGGCGGTGACGGTTCGGTCCGCACCTATCGCATCCTCGCACCGTCGATGCACCTGACCACTTGCATCGAACGGATGGTGATTGCGCCCTGGGGCATGCAGGGCGGCGAATCCGGCAAGGCGTGCCGTATCTCGCTGGTCAGGCACGGCGCGAACGTCGCGATCGACGGCAAGTCCAACCTGGTGTTGCAGCAAGACGATCTCGTCACGATCGAGATGTGCGGCGGCGGCGGCTATGGCGCCGCGGCTGCAGAGTGAGGGGATGGCGATGAGCAGATTGTTGCGAACCGGGCTGAATGCGGGCGAGGCCGCCCCGATGGCCGTGGTCGGCGGCGAGGGCGTCTACTTTCACCTGTCCGATGGCCGCAAGCTCATCGACGGCAGCAACACCGGCGGGGGTCTCGGCCATCGCCATCCCGCGATGGTGGAGGCGATCCGCCGCGCGGCGGATACGCCCGTCGTCAACGAGGGCTGGACCTGGGTCGGCCGCGAGCAGGCCGCGGACGATCTGATGGCGACAGCTTTCAAAGGCGAGGAGGACTGGGTCGGCGCGGTGCGCTTCTGCATCAGCGGCAGCGAGGCCAACGACATGGCGCTGTCGCTCTGTCAGGCGCTGACGCAGCGGTCCGCATTGGCGACGCGCGAACGCGCCTATCATGGCATCACCGGCCTGTCGCGCAGCATGACGGTGCAGCCGCAATGGCATGGCGGCCTTGCCGTGCACGCGGGCGGCTCGAGGCTACCCGCCCCGATGGCACCCGTGCGGGTTCTGCCGGCGCCGGATGGCGCGATCTATGGCGCGCCCACCACCAATACCCCGCCGAGCGAATATCTCGCCGATGCCACGCGGCTGCTCTCGGACACGGCGGCGACGATCATCGACTACACCCAGGGCGGCATCTACTACGACGGTGCCTATCAGGACGAGGTGGCGCGCTGCGCGCGGCAGGCCGGCTCATACTGGATCGCGGACGAGGTCGTCACGGGTGCCGGCCGCGCGGGGCGCTGGTTCGCATTCCAAGGCGCGCAAAGCCGTCCTGATATCGTAACGCTCGGAAAATCGCTCGGCGGCGGCGCGGCGGCAGTCGCAGCGGTGGTGGCATCGAAACAGATCGTCGAACGCCTCAAGGGGACGAGCTGGCAGAACTACGGCACGCTGCGCGGCCATCCCATCAGCATGGCGGCCGTCAGCGCCTACCTGAAGGTTGTCACGGGCGACAAGATTCTGGAGCGTGTGCAGCAGCTCGAGAAGCTGTTCGCCCGCCGCCTGCTCGCGATCGCGCAGAAGCATCCGAGCGTGCAGCGCGTCGCGGGGCAGGGGCTGCACTGGACGGTGGAGCTGCACGGGCCGGATTGGCGCACCTGGCGCGCCGACACGACCGAAGTGCCGATCGCCTCGCGCGTCGCGGAGCGGGCGCTGGAAGCCGGTGCGGTGATCGGCACCAGCGGCGAGCAGACCTCGCTGTTTTTGGCGCCGCCGCTCGTCATTTCCGAGCGCGAGGCTGACCAGCTTCTGGACGCGCTCGATCACGGTCTCGATATCGCCGACGAGGAGCACGGGTGAACGCGGATCACGCAACGCCACGCCGGTCGCCGGCCTGGCCGGCGGATGAGCCCTGGCATCTCGCGATGCCGGAGGGAACGCTGTACGACGCGCTGGCGCGTGCAGCACGTGAACGGCCGTCGCATCCGGCGACGGTATTCTACGGCGCGAGCCTGAGCTACGCCGAGCTGCGCGAGCGTGTCGATGCCATGGCCGGCTTCCTGCAGGGCGCCTGCGGCGTCAAGCGCGGCGACCGCATCATGATCGCGCTGCAGAACTCGCCGCAATATGTCATCGCCTATTACGCCGTGATGCGGGCGGACGCCGTGATCGTACCCGTCAATCCCATGAACAAGACCGTCGAGATCGCGTATCTCGCCGTGGATAGCGGGGCCAAGGTCGCGATCGTCGGGAGCGAACTGAGCGATGTATTTGCCCCGCTGCTGGGCGAGGCCATCAGGCATGCGATCGTCGCGCAGTATCGCGACGAGATTCCTGCCGCGACGCCCTATACGCTGCCATCGTGCGTGACGGAAGCGCCGACGGAGGTGCCGTCATCGCCGGGCTGGCATTCCTGGTCGTCCGCGATCGCACGAGGCTTGCAGCCGGCTGTGATGACCGCGGGGCCGGACGATCTCATGATCCTGCCCTACACGTCGGGCACCACAGGCAAGCCCAAGGCGTGCATGCATATCCATCGCAGCGCGCTGTTCACCGCCGTGTTGCAGGCGCGCTGGTATCGGCTCGATGGCAGCGACGTGATGACCGGCTTCATGCCTTTGTTCCATGTTGCGGGCATGCAGGGCTCGATGAATGCGGCGATGGTCACTGGGGCCACGCTGCTCCTGATGGCGCGCTGGGACAAGGACTTGCTGCCGGACCTCTTCGAAACCTATGGCGCGACGTTCTGGAACGCGGCGCCGACCATGATCGTGGATGTGCTCGCAAGCGCCGGCTTCCGCGACCGCAGCTTTGCCAAGCTCAGGGTGCTGACCGGCGGCGGCGCGGCAATGCCGACAGCGGTGGCCGAACGGCTCAAAGGACGCTTCGGGCTCGATTTCGTCGAGGGCTACGGCATGACCGAGACGATGTCGCCGACGCATCTCAACCCGATGGCGGTGCCGAAACGGCAGTGCCTCGGCATCGCCGTTCACGAGACGGATGCACGGATCATCGACCCCGAGAGCCTGGTCGAGCTGGACGACAACGTCGTCGGCGAGATCATCGTGCATGGACCGCAGGTGCTGCAGGGCTATTGGAACCGACCGCAGGCGGACGCCGAAGCCTTCATCGAACGCGACGGCAAGCGGTTCCTGCGCACGGGCGATCTCGGTTTTCGCGACGCCGACGGTTATTTCTTCGCCGTCGATCGCCTCAAGCGGATGATCAATGTCAGCGGCTTCAAGGTCTGGCCGGCCGAGGTCGAGGCTGCGATGTACCAGAACCGCGCAATCCGGGAGTGCTGCATCATTTCAGCGCCGGACGATTACCGCGGCGAGACCGTCAAGGCGCTTGTCGTGCTGGACGAGGCGGCGCGGGCAACGACATCGCCCGATGACATCGTTGGCTGGGCGCGTGGCGTGATGGCGAGCTACAAGGCGCCGCGCGCGGTCGTCTTCGTCGACCAGCTGCCGCGCACTGCAAGCAACAAGATCAACTGGCGGCTGTTGCAGGATGCCGAATGGGGGCGAACGGCATGAAATCTGCTTGGCTGGAAAACGGACGCAAGGCGGCGCTATGCTGCCGCTACGCCCTTGAAGCTGCGATCCCCAGCCTCGCCAGGAAATTCGTGAAGAGATCAGGAAGTCGCTGATGCGAATCGTCAATGTCGCCGCCGCCCAGATGGGCCCGATCCAGAAAGCCGATAGCCGCGAGGCCGTGGTCAAGCGCATGATCGCGCTGATGGACGAGGCCAAGAGCAAGGGCGCCGACTTGATCGTCTATCCCGAATTGGCACTGACGACGTTCTTCCCGCGCTGGTATGTCGAGGACCGGGCCGAGTTCGACGTCTGGTTCGAGCGGGAGATGCCGAACGCGGCGACAAGGCCGCTGTTCGAGCGTGCCGCGCAGCACGGAATGGCGATGAACTTCGGCTATGCGGAGCTGACGCCCGACGGTCATCACTTCAACACAGCTATTCTCACCGACAAGTCCGGCAAGATCGTCGGCAAATATCGCAAGGTCCATCTTCCGGGCCATGTGGAGTACGACACCAGGCGCTCGCACCAGCATCTGGAGAAGCGTTATTTCGAGCCGGGCGATCTCGGCTTCAAGGTCTGGCGCGAGCTCGGCGGCATCATCGGCATGGCGATCTGCAACGACCGCCGCTGGCCCGAGACCTATCGCGTCATGGGCCTGCAGGGCGTCGAGATGGTGCTGATCGGCTACAACACGCCGTCGGTGAATGCGGAGAAGAGCGAAGAAGGCGTCGAAAAGCGCCTGTTCCACAATCGCCTTTCGGTGCAGGCCGGCGCCTACCAGAACGCGACCTGGGTCGTGGCGGTGGCCAAGGCCGGCGTCGAGGACGGCCACCCGCTGTTCGGCGGCAGTCTGATCGTGGATCCCAATGGCGAGATCGTCGTGGAAGCGAAGACCGAAGATGACGAAGTTCTGGTTCATCCTTGCGACCTCGATGCCACGACCTTCGGCAAGACCACGATCTTCGATTTCGCCCGGCATCGCCGCATCGAGCATTATGGCCTGATCACCAGCCAGACCGGCGCGGTGCCGCCGCCGGAGACGTGACGCCGATGGCTGACAAGGGCATCTCCCTGTGCGAGCTCGACGCGCGTGACCGCTACAAGCTGCTCTGCGGCGTTGTGGTGCCGCGGCCGATCGCGCTGGTGACGACGCTGGACGAGAGCGGAGCTGTCAATGCGGCGCCGTTCAGCTTCTTCAACGTCTTCTCGGAAAGCCCCGCGCTGATCGTGCTCGGCCTGCAGCACAAGCCTGATCACAGCCCGAAGGACACGACCCGCAATATCCATCGCGACGGCGAGTTCGTCGTGCACATGGTGGATGAAGCGCTGTCGGTGGCGATGAACGACTGCGCGGTCGATTTCCCCTCCGGCGACAGCGAGGTCGCCGCAACGGGCCTGGCGACGCTTCCGTCGGTGGACGTGAAGGTGCCGCGCCTCGCCGCGGCGCCGTTCGCACTGGAGTGCCGGCGCCATGTGGTGCTGACCTTCTCACCTGATCGTGAGCTGCTGGTTGGCGAGGTGCTCAGGGTGCATGCCCGCGAGGGCCTCGTCGACGAGGCCAACATGTATGTCGATCTCGACGCGTACCGGCCGATCGGCCGTATGTTCGGCAATCTCTACACCACGCAGCGGGATACGTTCGCACTTGTCCGCGAGAGCCATGCGCAATGGCTCGCGCGGCAGGACGCCAAAGAGCTGAAGGACGCCTAGTGAGCCGAGAACTGCACCGTACCCAGCGCCATGGTGACGGCCGCCTGTGTCGGGTCGATCACGGGAATGCGCAGCGCGTCTTCCAGGGCACGGCGGTGGCGCGCCATGCCGGCGCAGCCCATCACGACAGCGCGGGCACCGTCCTCGTCGCGCAGCGCGCGGCCGACCTCGATCATCTTCGCCAGCGTGCCCTCGCCCGAAGCCGTTTCCGCAACGCTCATGTTGAGCGGCCGCTCGCCGGCGAGGCGGTCGGTCAGGCCCATCTGCCTGAGATAGCGCATGTGGCGCGCGATCGAGCGCTGGGCGATCGCAATCACGCCGAAGGTCTCGGCGCGGGAAAGCGCGGTCAGCACGCCGCACTCGGCGATGCCGAACACGGGGCGCTCGGTGCCTTCGCGGCAGACCTGAAGCCCGGGATCGCTGTAGCAGGCGATGACGAAGGCGGCCGAGCTGTTGTCGCTTTCGACGAGCTTTCGCAGCGGCATCGCGACGCTGTCGGCGTCCGCCTGGCTCTCGATGCCGAAGGGCCCCTCGGCCAGCGTCTGGCAGACCACCTCCGGCCCGCCCTCGAAGTCGAGCGGCTTCAGCGCATCCTCCAGCCCTTGCGTGACCTTATGGTTGGAGTTCGGGTTGATGACGAGAATGCGCGGCCGGGACATGATGGTCTTCCTGCAAAATGGAGATCACTCGTTTCAGGCATATCATGGAGTGCCTCATGACTGAACCAGTTTACGACCTGATCATCCGCGGTGGCCGCGTCGCCACCACCACCGACGTCTTCGAGGCCGATGTCGCGATTTCCGGCGAGACCATTGCAGCCGTCGGGAAGGGCCTTCCGGCGGCCAAGCGCGAGATCGACGCGCGCGGCAAGCTGGTGCTGCCCGGCGGCGTCGACAGCCACGCGCATATCGAGCAGCTCTCCGCTGCCGGCATCATGAATGCCGATACGTTCGAAAGCGCGACCGTCTCTGCCGCCTTCGGCGGCACCACCACGGTGATCCCGTTTGCAGCCCAGCATGTCGGGATGAAGCTGCCGCAGGTGGTGGAGGACTATCACGCGCTGGCGAGGAAGGGCGCGGTGATCGACTACGCTTTCCATATGATCATCGCGGATGCAACGAGGGAGACGGTCGAGGAGCACATCCCCGCGCTGGTCAAGCAGGGCCATGCGTCGATCAAGATCTTCATGACCTATGACCGGCTCAAGGTCGATGACGAGCCGTTGCTCGACATCCTGCTCGCCGCGCGCCAGTCCGGCGCGATGCTGTGCGCGCATGCCGAGAACCACGGCATCATCGCCTGGATGGTGAAGCGCCTGCTCGCGCGCGGCTACACCATGCCGAAATACCACGCCGTCAGCCACGCCCGCGTGTCGGAAGCCGAAGCCTTCACCCGGCTGATCGGCATGGCCGCGCTGATCGACCAGCCGATCATGATCTTCCATGTCTCGACCGCCGAAGGCGCCAAGGTGATCCGCGATGCGCGCGGGCAGGGGCTGAAGGTCTTTGCCGAGACCTGTCCGCAATATCTGTTCCTGACCGCTGGCGATCTCGACAAGCCCGGCTCCGAGGGCGCCAAGTGGATGTGCAGCCCGCCGCCACGTACGCACGCGGATCAAGAGGCGCTGTGGCAGGCGCTCTCGCTCGGTGACCTCCAGACCATTTCGTCGGATCACGCGCCGTATCGCTATGACGAGACCGGCAAGCTCCGCGCCGGTCCCAATCCGAACTTCAAGCAGGTCGCCAACGGCCTGCCGGGACTGGAGCTGCGGCTGCCGCTGCTGTTCGACGCGATGGTGTCGAAGGGTCGCTTGGGCCTCGAAAAATTCGTCGAGCTGACGGCGACGGCGCCGGCAAAGATCTACAATCTGCATCCGCGCAAGGGCTCGATCGCCATCGGCGCCGATGCCGACATCGCGGTCTGGGATCCGAACCGCGAGGTGACGATCACCGATGAGATGATGCACGATCTCACCGGCTACACGCCGTTCGCGGGCCGCAAGCTGAAGGGCTGGCCGGTAGCCGTGCTCTCGCGCGGCCGCGTGGTCGTCGAGGGCAATAAGTGTCTCGCGAGTGCGGGCAGCGGAAAATTCCTGGCGCGCAGCGGCGGCGAGGCGGCGAGGCCGACCGGCCGGCTCGTCGCCGACATGGATCCGGAACGGAACTTTGGGGCAAAACTGCTGTGATGGCGGATCGCGCGCGATGAAGATCGTCATCTTCGGCGGCACCGGCTTTGTCGGCCTCAACTTGGCGGAGGCGTTGCTCGCGCGCGGCCACGACGTGACGCTGTATGATCGTTCGCCGCTGCCGCCGGCCGCGCAGCGATCCCTGCTGGATTCTCGGGAGCGACTCCGAATCGTTCAAGGCGATATCACCGACGCGGCCGGTATCGATACCCTCATCGCTGAAGGCTGGGACGCAATCGTGCTGGGTGCGGCCATCACCGCCGGGGATGATCTCGAGAGGGCGTCGCCCGCGCGCGTTCTCGAGATCAACGTCATGGCGCAGATCCCGATCCTGCAGGCGGCGATCCGTCACGGCGTTCGCCGCGTCGTCAATCTGTCCTCGGCGTCCGCCTATGGCGCCGCAGGCCAGCGTCATCAAGTCCTGGACGAGGAAACGGCCTGCGATCCCGTCTCGTTCTACGCCATCAGCAAATTCACCTCGGAGCGCTCCGTCGCGCGCCATGCCGAGCTCTTTGGCGGCGATTTCCTGAGCGTGCGGCTGAGCGCCGTGTTTGGCCCGTGGGAGCGGGCCGGCGCGGTGCGCGATACGCCCAGCCTCCAATTCCAGATCCTGGCGGCGTTCGCTCGCGGCGAGCCAGCGATCATGCCGGGACCGGGCTTCAAAGATTGGACCTACGCCGTCGACGCCGCCGAGGCCGTGGCTGTGCTGATCGAGGCCGAGCGGCCGCGCCATCGTCTCTACAACATCTCCAGCGGCGCGGCCTGGTCGGCGCTGCAATGGGGCGAGGCCTTTGCGGCACTTCATCCCGGCCTGCACTGCCGGCTTGCGAACCCGGGCGAGAAGACCTTCATCAAGCTGCACGGCGGCGATCGCGCACCGCTCTCGGTTGCACGGATGACCGATGAATTCGGCTGGCACGCGCGGTTCGGCTGCGCCGAGTCCGCTGCTGCGATGAGCGCCTGGTGGGTCCAGCACAAGGAGGGGATCTAATATGCGGCTGCAGGGACGCACCGCCATCATCACCGGGGCCGGCTCGGGCATTGGCCGCGCCAGCGCAAAACTGTTTGCAGAAGAAGGAGCGCGTCTCGCTCTGGTCGATCGCGATGCCGCGGGGCTCCAGGAAACGCTTCGCCTGCTGGGCGAAGCAACGACGCATGTCGGCGACGTCGGCGATGCCGCATTCGCCGAAACTGTTGTCGGCGAGGTCATCGCGCGGCACGGTAGGCTCGATATCCTGATGACGGCAGCAGGCTTCTCCTGCGGCGGCACCGTGCTGACCACGAGCCCGGACGATTGGGATGCGGTGTTCCGCGCCAATGTCGGCGGCACATGGCTGTGGGCGCGGGCGGCGGTGCCGCAGATGCAGCGGCAGAACAGCGGCTCGATCATCACGCTGGCATCGCAGCTCGCGATCGCCGGCGGCAGGGGCAACAGCGCCTATATCGCTGCCAAGGGCGCGATCGTCAGCCTGACCCGGACGATGGCGGTGGATTTCGCAACGGACGGCATCCGCGTCAACGCCATCGCGCCGGGCGCGATCGATACGCCGATGCTTCGCCGCAGCTTCGCCCGTCACGCCAATTCAGAGGAAGTGCGCGAGGCCTCGCGCAATCGCCACGCCATGAAGCGGTTCGGTCAGGCGGAGGAGATCGCCCAGACCGCGCTGCATCTCGCCAGCGATGCGTCCTCGTTCACGACCGGCACCGTGATGGTGGTCGACGGAGGCTGGCTCGCGGCATGAGTGAGGCGCTCACCCAGCTCGAAGCGGACGTGCGCGCCGATCTCGCTCGGATCGCGCATCCCGGTGCCGCATGGCTCGAACCGAAGACCGGGCCGGACGGCAATCCTGCGCTGGATGTGCTCATCATCGGCGCCGGCCAATCCGGCATCGCCATCGGCTTCGGCCTGATGCGCTCCCGCGTCAGCAACATCCTCCTGATCGACAAGGCCGAGGAGGGGAAGGAGGGCCCGTGGCTCACCTATGCCCGGATGCCGACGCTGCGCAGCCCGAAGGATTACACCGGCCCCGACCTCGACATCCCGAGCCTCACCTACCAGTCCTGGCACGAAGCCCGGTTCGGCAAGGAAAGCTGGCAGGCGCTCGATCTGATTCCGCGCGCGCACTGGGCCGAGTACCTGATCTGGCTCAGGCGCACGATCGGCTTGCCGGTATGCAACGGCTGTGAGCTCCTGGAGATTGCGCCAGCGGCTGACGGCCTGCTCGCCGCGCGCGTGAAGCATGCCGAAGGGACGGAGACGCTTTATGCGCGCAAGATCGTGCTGGCGACGGGGCAGGAGGGGATGGGCGGCTGGATGATCCCGGAGCAGCTAGCGCATCTGCCGGCAAGCTCGGTCGCGACCGTCGCCGACGACATCGATTTCGAAGGACTTCGCGGCAAGCGTGTCGCCGTGATCGGTGCGGGCGCATCCGCTTTCGACAATGCGGCCACCGCGTTGGAGGCGGGTGCCGCCGAGGTGCACTTGCTGTGCCGCCGGACGCAGATCCAGGTGATCCAACCCTATCGCTGGCTGACCTTCCGCGGCTTCCTGCGCCATCTCAGCGATCTCGACGATGCCTGGCGCTGGCGCTTCATGCGCAAGGTCCTCGAGATGCGGGAAGGATTTCCGCAACCAACCTATGACCGCTGCGCGCGCCACGCCAATTTCACATTGCACGAGGGCGCGCCGATCGAAGCGGCGCGCGAGACCGGCAAAGCCATTGAATTGCAGACGCCGCGGGGCGCCATCATTGCCGATTTCGTCATCTGCGGCGCAGGCATCGACATGAACTTTGCCGGCCGCGGCGAGCTCTCCAGGTTTGCCGGCAATATCGCCACCTGGGCCGACCGCTACCAGCCGCCGGAGGGTGAACGTAATGAACGGCTCGGCCGCTTTCCCTATCTCGCCGACGACTATGCCTTCACCGAGCGCGTGCCCGGCAAGACGCCGTGGATCTCCGACATCCATCTCTTCGCCATCGCCTCCACGATGAGTTTTGGCGCCTCGGGATCGTCGATCAATGCGATGACCACCGCAGTGCCCAAGCTCGTGAATGGGCTGACACGCGGCCTGTTCCGCGCCGATGTCGAGCGGCACTGGGCTTCGCTCAGCGCCTACGACGTGCCGCAGGCGGTGGTTGCGCGGCCGGCGCGAAAAATGGAGGAGCAGCGATGATCATCCATGCCCCGCCGCAGCGAAGATTGGCGCGCAACTTGCTTCTTTCTTGACCAGCCTTGGCGACCTTCCTGTTCGACAATTCAAGGGAAAACGAATGCGTTTTGTGTCTTTCAGATCCGCGACCACGATCCTCGCCGCCACCGCGCTGTTGCTGATCGCGACCGCGCCGTCGCATGCGCAATCCAGGGCGGAAACGCTGCGCTATGTGACCGGCGCATCCGTCAACACGCTCGATCCAAACATCCCCGGCGCGACCCGCGAATCCTTCGGGCTCAGCATGAGCACCTACGATCGGCTGGTGTCGTTCGGTCGCAAGCAGCTCAACGGCAAATGGGTGTTCGATCTCGACACCATCAACGGCGAGCTCGCCGAATCCTACGACGTCAGCCCCGATGGCCTGAAGATCACCTTCCGCCTGCGCAAGGACGCCAAGTTCCAGGACGGCTCGCCCGTGACGGCGGACGACGTGAAGTGGTCGCTCGACCGCTGCGTCACCGCGCCGATCCTCGGCAAGGCGCAGCTGCTGACGGGATCGCTCACCTCGGCCGACCAGTTCAAGGTGATCGATCCCCTGACGATCGAGGTGACGCTGCCGAAGCCCGACAAGCTGGCGCTGCCGAATCTCGCCACTGTCTATCCGATGATCATCAACTCGAAGCTGGCCAAGGAGCATGCGACGGCGGACGATCCGTGGGCGATGGCCTGGCTGAAGGAGCACACCGCCGGCAGCGGCGCCTATGTGGTCGAGACTTTCAAGCCCGGCGAGCAGGTGACCCTCAAGCGCAACGAGGCCTGGAACCGCGGTTCTCCCGACCGGCCCGCCTTCTTCAAGCGCATCATCGTGCAATCGGTGCCGGAGCCGGCGACCCGCGCCAATCTGGTCGAACGCGGCGATGCCGATATCGTACTCGATCTCCAGGCGAGCGACGTCCAGTCGCTCGAAGCCAAGGGCAAGCTGAAGGTGGTCTCGACGCCGCAATACAACGCGATCACCTACGTCTCGATGAACAACCAGATCCCGCCCTTCGACAACGTCAACGTCCGCCGCGCGATCGCGTTCGCGCTACCCTATGAGGACATGTTCAAGGCCGCCTTGTTCGGCCGCGGCATGCCGCTGTACGGCGCCAGCTGGCCGGACGGCAAACCGCTGAACGGAATCTATCCGTTCCAGCAGCCGGTCAAGCTCGACCTCGACAAGGCAAAGGAATATCTCAAGGCTGCCGGTTTCCCGGAGGGCTTCTCGACCACTTTCAGCTTCAATGTCGGGTGGGCCTCCCAGGCGGAGCCGATGGCGGCGCTGATCAAGGAGTCGCTCGGCAAGATCGGGATCAAGGTCGACATCCAGAAGCTGCCGGACGCGCAGATGTCGACGCTGATCAACGAGAAGAAGCTGCCCTTCTTCACCGAAGGCATCGTCGCCTGGCTGCCGTCGACGGACTACTTCTACCGCAACTTCTACACCGGCAATCAGCGCTGGAACTACTCGTCGATCAACAATCCCGACCTGGCCGCGATCGCGCAGGGAGCCCGCTTCGAGCCGGACAAGGCCAAGTATGAGGAGGCCGGCCGCAAGCTCAATGCGATGCATTTCGACCTGATGCCGCAGATCATGTTGTGGCAGCCGAATCAGGATGCGGTGATGGCGGCCTCCGTCGAAGGCTACACCTACGAGTTCCACCGCCAGGTCGACTATCGCAACCTGAGCCGCAAGTAGCTTCCGAAAGCAGGAGAGGTGCCGAAAAGTGAAGACCGGTCTTGGTGCAACGATAATGCGGGCGGGCAGGCGGCTGTTGTCGTCGTTGCCGGCGCTGTTCGGGGTGCTGGTCTTCACCTTCCTGCTGATGCGCGTCCTGCCCGGCGACCCCGCGGTGTTCTTCGCCTCGGGGCCCAATGCCGGCAAGGAGGAGATCGAGCAGATCCGCAAGCAGATGGGGCTCAACAAGTCGGTCCCGGAGCAGCTCGTGTTCTATCTCTCCGACATCGGCCACGGCAATCTCGGGCGCTCCATGATGACCGGGCAGCCGGTGCTGAAGGATCTGCGTGAGCGGCTGCCGGCGTCGCTGGAGCTCACTTTCACGGCGCTCCTGATCGCGCTGATCGCGGCGGTGCCGCTCGGCGTGGTCGCGGCCTTGCGGCCCGGATCGATTGTCGACCACGGCGTGCGCCTGTTCTGCGCGCTCGGCGTCTGCGTGCCGACCTTCGTGTCGGGCCTGCTCCTGATCTACGTCTTCTACTATCTGCTCGGGCTTGCGCCTGATCCGACCGGGCGGATCGACGTCTTCACCTCGCTGCCGCCGCAGCACACCGGTTTTCTCTCCATCGATTTCCTGCTCGCGGGCGATTTTGAGGGCTGGTGGGCGGCCTGCAAGCAGCTGGTTCTGCCGGCGGTGAGCATGGCCCTGTTCGTGATCGCGCCGCTGGCGCGGATCACGCGCGCGTCGATGCTGGTCTCGCTCGGCAGCGATTTCGTGCGCACCGCGCGCTCGGTCGGATTGTCCTGGTGCAAGGTGGTCGTGACCTACGCGCTGCGCAATGCAATCCTTCCCGTCATCACCATCGCCGGCATCGTGTTCTCGACCATGCTGGGCGCCAACGTGCTGGTGGAGAAGGTGTTCTCCTGGCCGGGCGTTGCCTCCTACGCTCTCGATGCGCTGCTGTCCTCCGACTATGCGCCGGTACAGGGCTTCGTGCTGCTGATGGCCAGCCTGTTCGTGCTGGTCAATCTCGTGGTCGATATCTGCTACGGCATCGCCGATCCCAGGGTGTCGATCGAATGACCAGTGCAACCCTTCGCCATTCGGTCTGGATCCTGCGCGGCAATCCGCTCACGGCCGTCGCTGCGGCCGGGGTGACGCTGTTCGTCCTGGTCGCGATCTTCGGACCGTGGATCGTGCCTTACGATCCCGTGGCCTCGAACGTGTCGGAGGCGTTGCAGCCGCCGAGCGCGACGCACATTGCCGGTACGGACCAGCTCGGGCGCGACGTGTTCAGCCGTCTCATCATCGCCGCGCGGCTCGACCTTGCCATCGCGGTCTCCGCGGTCGGAATCTCCTTCGTGATCGGGGCCGTCGTCGGCGCGTTCTGCGGCTATGCCGGCGGCCGGCTCGATCGCGCCGTCGGCCGTTTCGTCGACGTGATGATGGCGTTCCCGCTGTTCGTGCTGGCGATGGCGATGGTGGCTGCGCTCGGCAACCGGATCGAGAACATCGTGATCGCGACCGCGATCATCAATCTTCCCTTCTACATCCGCTTTGCACGGGCCGAGGTCAACGTCAGGCGCAATGTCGGCTGGGTCGAGGCCGCACGCGCCTGCGGCGAGAGTCATTTTTCCGTGGTGCTGCGCTTCCTGCTGCCGAACATCCTGCCGGCGATGGCGGTGCAGATCTCGCTCAATCTCGGCTGGGCGATTCTGAACGCGGCGGGCCTGTCCTTCATCGGCCTCGGCGTCAAGCCGCCGACGCCGGAATGGGGCATCATGGTCGCCGAGGGCGCCCGCTTCATCTCGACGGGGCGTTGGTGGCTGGTGGCCTTTCCGGGCCTTGCGCTGATGATGGCGGTGCTGTGCTTCAATCTCCTCGGCGACGGGATGCGGGACATTCTCGACCCCCGGATGCGCACATGAGCGAGGACTTGCTCAGGATCGACGACCTCCACGTCGCGTTCTCGACGCGGCGCGGAATGGTCGAGGCCGTGCGCGGCGTGACGCTGACCGTCAAGGCCGGCGAGATGCTCGGCCTCGTCGGCGAGAGCGGCTCGGGCAAGTCGGTCACCGGCTTTGCGACGACGCGGCTGCTCGATGCCGCCGGGCGCGTCACCGGGGGCAAGATCCTGTTTCGCGGGCAGGATGTCACCAAGCTCAGGGGCGATGACCTCCGGCAGCTCCAGGGCGCCGCGATGTCGATGATCTTCCAGAACCCGCGGGCGGCGCTCAATCCGATCCGCGCCATCGGCCTCCAGATCGCGGATGCGATCCTCACGCACAAGCGCATCTCGAAGGAGGCCGCGCGCGCCGAGGCGCTGGACCTGCTGCGCGCGGTCCAGATCCGCGATCCCGAGCAGCGGATGAACGCCTATCCGCACGAGCTCTCGGGCGGCATGTGCCAGCGCGTCATGATCGCGATTGCGATCTCCTGCAATCCCGCGCTGCTGATCGCCGACGAGCCGACGACCGGGCTCGACGTCACCACGCAGAAGGTGGTGATGGATCTCCTGGCGGACATTGCCGCCGCGCGAGGTATGGCGACGATCTTGATCACGCATGACCTCGGCCTCGCCGCGCGCTATTGCCGCCGCATTGCCGTGATGGAGCGTGGCCGCATCGTCGAGGAGGCGAGCCCGGGCAAGCTCTTCAGCGCGCCGCAGCACGCCTATACGAGGCGCCTGGTCGCGGCATCGCCGACGGCGACGTCACGGATCGAAGACCTCGTGACTGAGGAGGAGAGAGAGCGTTACAACGCCATTCTCGACAAACCACGGTCGGTGCTGCCACATGGCACGCCGCCGCTGCTGGAAGTGCGGAAGCTCGCAAAGCGCTTCGACCAGGGCTCCGCAGCGGTGGCCGACTTCTCGATGATCATGGCCGGCGGCGAGAGCGTCGGTCTGGTCGGCGAGTCCGGCTCCGGCAAGAGCACGACGTCGCGGATGATCTGTCGCCTGATCGACCCGAGCGAAGGCGACATCGTGTTCGACGGGCAATCGATCGGCCACGTGGCGTCGCGTGATTTTCACCGCTCGCCGCTCCGCAAAGACATCCAGATGGTCTTTCAGGATCCGAACGAGAGTCTCAACCCACGCTTCACGGCGTTCGATTGTATTGCCCATCCCTTGATGCGGCTCGACGGAATGCGCACGGGTGAGGCGCTGCGTCAGCGTGTGGAAGAATGCGCGCAACGCGTTGGACTGCCGCTTGATCTGCTGCCGCGGTTTCCGCATCAGCTCTCCGGCGGGCAGAAAGCCCGTGTCGGTATCGCCCGCGCCATCGCCTGCCGGCCGCGGCTCCTGGTGCTGGACGAGCCGACCGCCGCGCTGGACGTCTCGGTTCAGGCGGTGGTGCTGCAACTGCTCGACCGCCTGCGGCGCGAGAACGACATCGCGCTGCTGTTCGTCAGCCACGATCTCAACGTGGTGCGCATGCTCTGTGACCGCACCATCGTGCTGCGCAATGGCGGCATCGTCGAGCAGGGCGAAAGCCGGGCGCTGTTCGACAATCCGAAGACCGACTACACGCGGAAATTGGTCGAGGCGATCCCGCATATCGAGAGGGGACCTGCGCTGGCCGCCGTTCTTTGAAGTCTCGAGCCGTCAAAAGGGCGACGAGATCCCACTGCGACGGCGCATTTAGTGGCATACCATTTGCTTGCAAATGGGCTTGGCTTCACTTGCCCTTTGCCAATGAACAGCTGGCATCACGGCATCACTGGGAGAAATTCATGGATCGCAGGACCGTATTGAAGGGACTGGCCGGCGCGGGCGGTCTGGCATTGACCGGCCTCTCGGCCCCGGCGGTCGCCCAAGGCGCATCCGCTCGGACCTTGCGCTTCGTGCCTCAGGCCAATCTCGCCAATTTCGATCCGATCTGGGGTACGCAATATGTCGTGCGCAACGCCTCGGCGATGGTCTGGGACATGCTCTACGGCATCGACTCGTCGTTCACGCCTCAGCGGCAGATGGTCGAGTCCGAGGAAGTATCGGCTGACGGCAAGACCTGGACGTTCAAGCTGCGACCCGGATTGAAGTTCCACGATGGCGAGCCGGTGCGCAGCAAGGACGTCGTTGCGAGCCTTGCGCGTTGGACCGTGCGCGATCCGATGGGGCTGATGATCAAGGCGCTTCAGCAGGAGCTCACGGCGGTCGACGACCGCACCTTCAAATGGGTCCTCAAGGCGCCTTACCCGAAACTGCTCTACGCGCTGGGCAAGAATAATTCGCCCTGCGCCTTCATCATGCCGGAGCGCATCGCGCAGACCGACCCATTTAAGCAGATCACGGAATATGTCGGCTCGGGGCCGATGAAGTTCGTCAAAGGCGAGTGGGTTCCGGGCGCGAAGGCCGTGTTCGAGAAATTCGCCGACTATGCACCGCGCCAGGAGAAGTCGTCGTGGCTGGCGGGCGGCAAGCAGATCCTGGTCGATCGCATCGAGTGGGTGGTGATGCCGGATCCGGCCACCGCGGCCGCGGCGCTGCAGAACGGCGAGATCGACTGGTGGGAGAATCCGATCGCGGACCTCGTACCCGTGTTGAAGAAGAACAAGAACATCAGCGTCGATATCGGCGATCCACTCGGCAATATCGGCGCGTTCCGCATGAACTTCCTGTATCCGCCATTCAACGACGTCAAGGCGCGGCGCGCCGTGCTGATGGCGATGAGCCAGGAAGACTACATGCGCGCGATCGTCGGCGACGACACCGCACTCTGGAAGCCGCTGCCCGGCTTCTTCACGCCGGGTACACCGCTCTATACGGAGATGGGCGGCGATATCCTGAAGGGCAAGCGCGACTTTGACGCGGCCAAGAAATTGCTCGCGGAGAGCGGCTATTCGGGGCAGCCGATCACGTGCCTGGTCGCGCAGGACCAGCCGATCACCAAGGCGCAGGGCGACGTGACCGCGGACCTGCTGAAGAAGCTCGGCATGAACGTCGACTTCGTGGCGACCGATTGGGGTACCGTCGGCGCCCGCCGCGCACTGAAGACGCCGCCGGGACAGGGCGGCTGGCACATGTTCCACACCTGGCATGCGGGCGCGGACTGCGTCAATCCGGGGCCCTACAATGCCATCCGCGCCAACGGCGACAAGGCCTGGTTCGGCTGGCCCACGAGCGCCGATACTGAAAAGGAGGTTGCCGCATGGTTCGAGGCCAAAAACCTCGACGAGGAAAAGACGACGATCGCCCGCCTCAACAAGGCAGCGCTCGATGACGTCGTCTTCGCGCCAACCGGCTTCTTCCTGAGCTACACCGCGTGGCGCAAGAACGTCTCCGGCATCACCAAGGGGCCGCTGCCGTTCTTCTGGGGCGTGTCGAAGTCTGCATGATCGTACGCTGAGGCCAGATGCTCTCCTACATCCTCCGTCGCATCGTCGCGACCTTGCCAGTCATGGCGATCGTCGCGCTGTTCGTGTTCAGCCTGCTCTACATCGCGCCGGGTGATCCGGCCGTGGTGATCGCAGGCGACCAGGCGAGTCCGGAGGATGTGGAGCGCATCCGGCAGAGCCTCGGCCTCGACCGTCCGTTCCTGGTCCAGTTCGGAGGCTGGGTCTGGCGCATCCTGCACGGCGATCTCGGCACCTCGATCTTCACCAATCTGCCGGTCTCGGCGATGATCGGACAGCGTCTCGGACCGACGCTGTCGCTGATGTTCGTCACCCTGCTGCTCACGATCGTGGTGGCGGTGCCGCTCGGCGTGGTGGCGGCATGGAAGGCCGGCAGCCTGATCGACCGCGTCATCATGGGCTTTGCCGTGTTCGGATTCTCGCTGCCCGTGTTCGTGGTCGGTTACATGCTCGCCTACGTCTTCGCGCTGGAGCTCGAATGGCTGCCGGTGCAGGGCTATACGCCGCTCGCGCAGGGCTTCTGGCCGTGGCTCGAGAACCTGATCCTGCCGGCGATCGCGCTCGGCTGCGTCTATATCGCGCTGGTCGCACGCATCACGCGGGCAGCCATGCTCGAAGTGCTGCAGCAGGACTATGTCCGCACCGCCAAGGCCAAGGGACTCGGGCAGGGCGGCATCCTGTTCATTCATGCGCTGAAGAACGCGGCGGTGCCGATCGTGACCGTGATCGGGATCGGCATCGCGCTCCTGATCGGCGGCGCGGTCGTGACCGAAAGCGTGTTCGCGATCCCCGGCCTCGGCCGCCTCACCATCGATGCGATCCTGCGCCGCGATTATCCGGTGATTCAGGGCATCGTGCTGCTGTTCAGCTTCGTCTACGTCCTCGTCAATCTGATGATCGACGTCGTCTACACGCTCGTTGACCCGAGGATCCGCTATTGACCGATACCACCGTCAATCCGCAATCGCTTCCGGCCGGCCTCGTCGTCGCGCCGCAGCTGCCCGAGATCCTGCGGCCGGTCACGATCCGGCGCGGCCTCGTCGGCCTCCTGCGCGGCCATCCGACGGTCGCGATCGGCGGCGCGCTGCTGCTGACGCTTGTGCTGATCGCGGTCTTCGCGCCTTATCTCGGCACGGTCGACCCGACCGCGCTCGCGCCCGCCAAGCGCACCCGGGCGCCGTCGGCCGATTTCTGGTTCGGCACCGACGTGCTCGGCCGCGACATCTATTCCCGCGTGCTGTTTGGCGCGCGCGTCTCGCTCACGGTCGGCCTGTCTGTCGCGATCTTCGCATCTGCGGCGGGTCTCGCCATCGGCATGATTTCCGGATTCATCCGCTGGGCCGACGGCATCCTGATGCGGTTCATGGATGGCCTGATGTCGATCCCGCCGATCCTGCTCGCGATCGCGCTGATGGCGCTGACGCGCGGCAGCGTCGGCAACGTCATCCTGGCGATCACCGTTGCCGAAATCCCGCGCGTCTCGCGCCTCGTCCGCAGTGTGGTGCTGTCGCTTCGCGAGCAACCCTATGTGGATGCGGCCGTGGCCTGCGGCACGCGTTCTCCAATGATCATCCTCCGCCATATCCTGCCCAATACGGTCGCGCCGATGCTGGTGCAGGCGACCTATATCTGCGCCAGCGCCATGATCACGGAGGCGATCCTGTCCTTCATCGGTGCCGGAACGCCGCCGACCATTCCGTCCTGGGGCAACATCATGGCTGAGGGCCGCGCGCTGTGGCAGGTGAAGCCCTACATCGTGTTCTTCCCGGCGGCGTTCCTGTCGGTCACCGTTCTCGCCGTGAATTTGCTCGGCGACGGCCTTCGCGATGCGCTCGACCCGCGCATGGCCAAGAGTCTTTGATGTTGTCTTTGATGTTGCCTGTGATGGATCGAGGCTGATCGCGATGGCTTTGCTCGAAGTCGAGAACCTCCAGACCCATTTCCGCACACCGGGCGGTATCAATCGCGCGGTCGACGGGGTGTCCTTCCATGTCAACGAGGGCGAGACCCTCGCCATCGTCGGCGAGTCCGGCTGCGGCAAGTCGGTGACCTCGATGTCCTTGATGCGGCTGATCCCGGGCCGGATCGCAGGCAGCATTCGCTTCGCAGGCAGGGACCTGCTGAAGTTGTCCGATCGCGAGATGCGCGCGATCCGCGGCAACGACATCTCGATGATCTTCCAGGAGCCGATGACCAGCCTCAATCCGGTCCTGACCGTCGGCCGCCAGATCCGCGAGACCTTGATGATCCATCAGGGCCTCGACAAGCAGGCGGCGGAGGCGCACGCGATCGAGATGCTGACGCTGGTCGGCATTCCCGAGCCGAAACGCCGCGTGCGCGAATATCCGCATCAGCTGTCCGGCGGCATGCGTCAGCGCGTCATGATCGCCATCGCGCTCGCCTGCAATCCGAAGCTGCTCATTGCGGACGAGCCGACAACCGCGCTCGACGTCACGATCCAGGCGCAGATCCTGAAGCTGATGCTCGATCTGAAGCACCGCGTGGGTGCTGCGATCATCCTCATCACCCACGATCTCGGCGTCGTCGCCGAGATCGCCGAGCGTGTCATGGTGATGTATGCCGGCCGCAAGGTCGAGGAGGCGCCGGTCGCGGAGTTGTTCCGTTCGCCGCGTCATCCCTATACACAGGGTTTGCTTGGCGCGGTGCCGCGGCTCGGCTCCTCGCTGACGGGCACGGCAAGACGGCTTGCGGAAATTCCCGGGCAGGTGCCGGATCTCCGCAAGCCGATCACCGGCTGCGTCTTCGCCGGCCGCTGTGCGCTCGCGACCGATCTGTGCCGGCAATATGCGCCGGGGCTGGAGGAGAAGGGCCCCCGCCACGTCGCCGCCTGTCATTACGCCGCCAAGGGAGCCATCGCGGCATGAGTCCTCCGCTGCTCCAGGTCAACGACCTCAAGAAGCACTTTCCGGTCAAGACCGGCCTGTTCGGACGCAAGTCCGAATTCGTCTATGCAGTCGACGGCGTGTCGTTCGAGATCGCGCGGGGCGAGACCCTGTCGCTGGTCGGGGAGTCCGGCTGCGGCAAATCGACGGTCGGCCGCGCCATCCTGCGGCTGTTCGAGATCACCTCGGGCCAGGTCATCCTCGACGGCCAGCGGATCGACGATGCCACACCAGGCACGATGCGCCAGATGCGTCGCCGCGTGCAGGTGGTGTTCCAGGATCCGTTCTCGAGCCTCAATCCGCGCATGCGCGTGCGCGACATCCTGGCCGAGCCGATCCGCAATTTCGGCCTCGCCAAATCCGCGGAAGACCTCGAGGTGCGCGTCACATCGCTGATGGACACCGTACGCCTGCCGCGCGAGGCGTTGAACCGCAGGCCGCACGAATTCTCCGGCGGCCAGCGCCAGCGCATCGGCATTGCCCGCGCGCTCGCGGCCGAGCCCGAGCTGATCGTGTGCGACGAGGCGGTTTCCGCGCTCGACGTCTCGGTCAAGGCGCAGATCGTCAATCTGCTGCAGGATCTCCAGAGCGAGTTCGGCCTCGCGCTGCTGTTCATCAGCCACGATCTTGCGATCGTCGAGCACATGACCCATCGCGTTGCGGTCATGTATCTCGGCAAGATCGTGGAAGTGGCGCCGCGCCGGGAGATCTTTGCCGCGCCAAGGCATCCCTACACCAAGGCGCTGCTCTCGGCCGTGCCGCTGCCGGAGCCCGGGGCACAGCGCAATCCCATCATTCTCAAGGGCGACGTGCCGAGCCCGATCAATCCGCCCAGCGGATGCCGCTTCCACACCCGCTGCCCCTTCGTCTTCGACCGCTGCCGGACAGAAGAGCCGATGCTGCGCGCGGCCGGGGCCGAGCAGTGGGTAGCGTGCCACCTGGAAGAGGCTGCGCCGGCCATGAGCAGCTGAAGGGACCTGAATCCAGTTCGCGTCGAGCTAGTCGCGCCAACGCTTGGGATCGCCTGTGGCCATCCTTCGAGACGCCCGCCGTTGGCAGGCCCTCAGGATGAGGACCGAGTGCGTTGCTCTAGTTTCAACGAGCACCGATGCCGCTTAGCCTCATCCTGAGGGCCCGCCGGAGGCGGGCGTCTCGAAGGACGAGGCGCGCGCTCAGCTCGCGCAAAGCACCATATGCGATTGCTCTGACGGAGGACGGGACTGACATCGGGTGATGATTGCATTATGCTCCTGTTTTGCCCGACGAGTCAAAATCACCGCCGATCCGAGTCAAAATCACGCCGATCCGGGGCGGTATCGGCCTCGGATGCGAGGCCGCGCGATGCATCGGAAATTCGTAAGCGAAAACAAGCCCCGCTCTACTGTGCATGGGGTTGTTTTCGCACTTTGTCGTGGCGGGCCTCAGCCCTGCCGGCGCAGGAAGCCGGTGATCGTCACCTTGTCCCAGATCCCGGCCGCGGCAAAGGGATCTGCGCGATTGAAGGCCTCGACCTCGGCCCGGCCGGGCGCCTCGATCAGGAACAGGCTGCCGATCATGGTCTGGCCGTCGTCGGCCACCAGCGGCCCCGACATCACGATCTTGACCCCGAAGCGCGAGGTATCGCTCAGGAACGCCTTGTGGGCGTCGTAATTGGCAAGGCGCGTCGGGAGCGCCCCGGCGCGGTCGAGCGCGTGAATGGCGAACAGCATGGTGTCTCCGTGTCTTGCTTCGGTATTGGGACGGCCACAGCAGCGGCCGTCCGGGTTCGCAGTGATCGGTCAGTTTACTTCGCGCTGAGCTTGCCGGCTTCCTCGAAGGTGGGGCATTTGCGCTGCTCCAGCGGCACGTCGAACGGCTGGTAATTGTCCTTGGTGATCACGGTCGGCTTCAGCACGATCTCCGCGATGACGGGCTCATTGCGCAAGGAGCGGATCGCCATCATGGTGCCGAGGCAGCCTTGCGCAAAGCCGTTGTAGTCGCCGCTCGCCAGCAGCTTGCCGGATTTGATCGCGTCGATCGCCTCCTTGGTGCCGTTGATGCCGATCACCTGGGCCTTGCGGTTGGCGCCGTCGAGCGCCTCGATCGCGCCGACCGCCATGGCGTCGTTGGCGGCGAGCACGCCGTCGATCTGCGGGTTCGACTGCATCAGGTTCTCCATCACCTGGAGCGCCTGGAGCCGCTGATAGTTGCCGGGCTGGGAGGCCAGCAGCTTGGCGCCCGGATTCTCCTTCAGCGCGTCGTTGAAGCCGCGGACGCGGTCGACATTGGTCAGCGAGCCCTTGACGCCCTCGATGATGACGATGTTGCCCTTGCCGCCCAGCGTCTTCAGCAGGAAGCGCGCGGTCTCCAGCCCGAGGCTGTAGTCGTCGGCGCCGACGAAGGACAGGAACTTGCCGCCGGCTGAGCGGTCGGTGATGTTGACGACCGGGATCTTGGCCTCGTTGATCTTCTCGACGCCGGGCACCATCGCCTTGTAGTCGACCGGCGTGAAGACGATCGCGCTCGGCTTCTTCACCACGACGTCCTCGATCTGGCTGAGCTGTTCGGGGATCGAGTCCGGCTTGGTCGGGATGTACTGCAACGTCTTCGCGTTCAGCACCTTCGCCATGTTGTCGGCGCCGACCCGCACCGTCTGAAAGAACGGGTTGGTCTGGTTCTTGGTGAAGACGGCGATGGTCTCGCCGTCGGCGCGTGCCCCGGTGGTGAACGCGGTCGCCATCAGCAGCGGCAGCGTCAGATAGCCAAGTTTCTGTTTCATGTTGCCTCCATCCCTTGTTTTGCTTGTTGGAACTTCAAGAACTCATTGCGCGCGGCGGCGGGTCTTCATGTCGAGCCAGACCGCGAGAATGACGATGACGCCGGTGACGAGCGGCTGCCAGTTGGCGCTGACCGAGAGCAGGTTCATGCCGTTCAGCACCAGGGTGAGGATCAGCGCGCCGATGAAGGTGCCGAACACGGTGCCGACGCCGCCGAACAGCGAGGTGCCGCCGATCAGCACGGCCGCGATCGCCGGCAGCGTCAGGCTCTCGCCGATATCGGCCTCGGCCGAATTGAGCCGCGACAGGAAGATGATCGAGGCGAGCCCCGCCATGGTGCCCGAGACCGCATAGACCAGCAGCAAGCGCCGCGCGACCGGGATGCCTGAGAGCCGCGCCGCGACCGGATTGGCGCCGATCGCATAGATCTCCTGGCCCCAGATCGTGCGCTGCGCGAAGAACGTCCCGATCCCGAGGAAGACCAGCAGCAGATAGACCGGGATGGGCAGGCCGAACAGATAGCCGCTGCCGATCTGACGGAAGCCGGCCGGGAAGCCGTGCAGGGTCTCGCCCGCCATGTACCAGTAGGTGAGGCCGTTCAGCACCCAGAGCATGCCGTAGGTGGCGATGAAGGAGGGGATGCGGAGCGCGGTGACCATGATGCCGTTGAGGAGGCCGACGAGGCCGCCGCAGGCAAGCCCGGTGAGGATGCCGAGCGTCGGCGAGCCGGTCGTGTGGATCACGGTCCCGGCGATGCAGGCCGACAGCGCGACATTGGCCCCGACGGAGAGATCGAGGCCTGCGGTCAGCACCACCAGCGTCAGGCCGGAGGCGATGAAGAAGGTCAGGCTCGCCTGCCTGAGCACGTTGAGGATGTTGCCGAGGCTCAGGAAGGAATCGCTGAGCACGGCGAGCACCGCGCAGATCAGGAGCGCCGCGAGCAGGCGGTAGAACACCTGGATCGCGTCCTGCGAGAGGAACGAGCGGGGCGGCGCCATGGCCTCCTTGGTGATGTCGGTCATGCGCGGCTCCTGAGGCCGTCGAGGAACAGGGCAACGATGACGAGGATGCCGACGCTTGCGACCTGCACAGAGGACGGCAGCGAGATCAGGTTCAGCCCGTTGCGCAACACGCCGACGGAGAGGACGCCGAGCAGCGTGCCGAGCAGCCAGCCATTGCCGCGCTCGAATGAGGTGCCGCCGACGGCGACGGCCGCGATGGCATCGAATTCCAGGCCGAGGCCGGCGGTGGGGTGACCGGAGTTCATCCGCGCGGTCATCAAGAGACCGGCGATGCCGGCCATGGCGCCGCCGATCGCGTAGACGGCGATCAGGAGCCGGTTCGGCGAGAGACCGGCATAGCGCAGCGCCTCGCGGTTGCCGCCGAGGGCGAAGATGTAGGTGCCGAACCTCGTATGATAGAGCAGCACGTGGAAGACCGCGTAGGTCACGAGCGCCATCACGATCGGAACGGGGACTCCCAGAAGCGTCGCCGAGTAGATGTCGCGCACGCTGTGGGGGATGCCCACCACGCTCTGGCCGTCGCTGACGATCAGCGACAGTCCCTGCGCCATGCCGAGCGTGCCAAGGGTCGCGACGAAGGGCGGGATGCCGACGATCGCAACCAGCCAGCCGTTGGCAAGGCCGAAGGCGGTGCCGACCAGCAGGCCGGCGCCGAGGCCCAGCAACATCGATTTGGTTGCGAGCGAAACGATCGCGACGCAGAGCGAGGTCAGCGTCAGCACCGCGCCCATCGACAGATCCAGCCCCTCCGTCATGATGATCAAGGTCATCGGCAACGCGAGCATCGTCAGGATGGTCGACTGCACCAGCACGTTGGAGAGGTTGGCGACCGACAGGAAGCCGGGCGCGATCACGCTGAATAGCGCGATCAGCAGCACCAGCACCATGGCAACGCCGGGAATGCGCTGCAGCGGATTGGGTTGAGCGACGACCGCGGCCTCACGCATGATGCATCCCCAATCGCACGATGTTCTCCTCGGTCAATTCGTTGCGCGTCAGGTGTCCGGCGATGCGGCCCTCGCGCATGACATAGGCGCGGTCGCAGACATGGCAGATCTCGACCTGCTCGGACGAGATCATCAACGCCGCCGCGCCGTCCGCGACGAGGCGGTCGATCAGCGCGAAGATCTCGGACTTGGCGCCGATGTCGATGCCGCGCGTCGGCTCGTCGAAGATGAAGAGCTTCGAGCCGGCGGCCAGCCACTTGCCGATCACGACCTTCTGTTGGTTGCCGCCCGACAGAAGTCCGACGGTCTGGCGTGCGCTCGGGGTTGCGATGCGCAGCTGGCGGATCAGGCCGTCCGCGGTGCGCTGGGCCCTGCGCTGGTCGAACAGTCCGCTCGGAAACAGCTTTCGCAGCGCCGACACCACCAGATTATCGCTGACCGAGCGCAGCAGCGCGAGGCCCTCGCTCTTGCGGCTCTCCGGGATCAGGGCGATGCCGCGGCGGGCGGCAAGGTCCGGCTCGCCGGAAATGCTCTTGCCGTCGAAGACGATCTCGCCCGACGTCACGGGATCGGCGCCGAAGATGGCGCGCGCCACCTCGCTGCGGCCGGATCCGACCAGGCCGCACAGCCCGACGATCTCGCCGCGGCGCACCTCGATGTTGATGTCGGTGATTCCGGTCGGCGCGGACAGGCCCTTGACCTCGAGCAGCACCTCGCCGGGCTTGTCGGCAAAATGGCGCGGATAGGTCATGTCGACGTTTCGACCGACCATCATGCGCACCAGCTGGTCCGGTGTGACGTCGGCCGGCCTGACGCCGTCGATGCGGCGGCCGTCGCGCAGCACCGTGATGCGATCGCCGAGCGCGAACACTTCGGCCATGCGGTGCGAGATGTAGACGATGGACACGCCGTCGGCCTTCAGCCGCGCGATCAGCGCGAACAGCAGCTCGGTCTCTCGGTCCGACAGCGCCGCGGTCGGCTCGTCCATGACCAGGATGCGGGCGTTCTGGCTGATCGCTTTCGCGATCTCGACCATCTGCTGCTGCGCCACGCCGAGCTTGTCGACGGTGGTGGAGGGATCGATGTCGAAGCCGATCGTGGCGAGCACGCGCCTCGCATCGGCCAGGATCTTGCGGCGGTCGATGGTGCCGGGAATGCGGCCCCTCGGCTCGCGTCCCAGGAAGATGTTCTGGGCGATGTCGAGATGGGGGACCAGCGAGAACTCCTGGAAGATCACGGCAATGCCGAGCTTCTGCGCGTCCGCGGTGGAGTTGATTGCGACCGTCTCGCCCTTGTAATAGAACTCGCCGGCATCGGCGCGATAGGCGCCGCAGAGCACCTTCATCAGGCTCGACTTGCCGGCGCCGTTCTCGCCGAGCAGCATGTGGACTTCGCCGGGATGGATGGCAAAGGACACGTCGTCCAGCGCCTTGACGCCGGGAAACTCCTTGCTGATGCCGCGCAGCTCCAGCAGCGGCGTCGGCGAAGTGACCTCGATCGGAAGTGCGTCGCTCATATCTTGGCTCCGCTCGCAAAGATCTTTCCGGGGTTCATCAATCCATCAGGGTCAAGCGCGGTTTTGATTTGCCGCATCACGTCGACGGCTTCGCCGAGCTCATCGGAGAGATAGCCGATCTTGCCGAGCCCGATGCCGTGCTCGCCGGTGCAGGTGCCGTCCATGGCAATGGCGCGGGCGACCATGCGGGCCTGCAGCGCCTTGGCGCCTTCGGTCTCTTCTGGTTTTGTCGGGTCGATCAGGATCAGCATGTGGAAATTGCCGTCGCCGACATGGCCGACGATCGGCGCGATAAAGCCGTGCTCGTCCGCGTCGCGCCGCGTCTCGGTGAGGCATTCCGCCAGCCGCGAGATCGGCACGCAGACATCCGTGATCACCGCGCGTGCGCCGGGGCGCAGGCCGAGGCCGGCATAGAGCGTGTTGTCGCGGGCGTGCCAGAGCCGGCTGCGATCTTCCGGCGCCTTCGCCCAGGCAAAGCCATGGCCGCCATGATCGGCGGCGATGGCCTGCGCGGCTTCCGCCTGTTCGGCCACGGAGTTCTCGGAGCCGTGGAATTCAAAGAACAGCGTGGGCGCTTCGCGATAACCGAGCTTGGCATAGGCGTTGATGCCGCGCATCATGACGTCGTCGAGCAGCTCGATGCGCGCGACGGGGATCGCGGACTGGATCACCGAGATCGCGGTATCGACGGCATCGTGCAGGGTGTCGAAGCTGCAGACCGCGGCCGAGATGGCCTGCGGCACCGGATGCACCTTCAGCGTGATCTCGGTGATGACGCCGAGCGTGCCTTCGGCGCCGACGAACATGCGCGTCAGATCATAGCCGGCGGCCGACTTGCGCGCGCGCCGGGCGGTTCGGATCACGCGGCCATCGGCCAGCACGACCTCGAGCGCCATGACGTTGTCCTTCATGGTGCCGTAGCGCACGGCCATGGTGCCGGAGGCGCGCGTCGAGGTCATGCCGCCGATCGAGGCGTCGGCGCCGGGGTCGATCGGGAAGAACAGGCCGGTATTGCGCAACTCCGCATTGAGCTGCTTGCGCGTGATGCCGGGCTGGACCACCACATCCATGTCGCTGTCGTGGACTGCGAGAACATTGTTCATGCGTGCGAAGTCGAAGCAGACGCCACCGGCGACCGCGGCCGCGTTGCCTTCGAGCGAGGTGCCGGCGCCGAACGGAACGATCGGCATGCCCGCGCCGGCGCAGAGCTTGACGATGTCCGCGACCTCCCGCGTGGTCTCGGGGAAGACGACGATATCGGGCGGCAGGCTCCGGTAATGCGACTCGCTCTGCCCGTGCTGATCGAGCACGCCGCGCGCAACGCTCGCGCGCGGGCCGATCATGCCGGTGAGGCGCTCGGCCAATATGCCCGTGCTGACCCGCGGTCCCATCCTTAAGCTCCCGTCTGCTCCCTGCTGCCGGACTCTTGTTGGTCCGTAGCCCAGCTTAAGCGGCTCGCGCGTTGCTCGCGACCTGCTTTAGGCCGAAATCGTAGTTGAGATGAAAATACTCGGTGTCCACCATGCGACCATCCGGCGCACGGCCGGCGGGATGACGGACGAATTCACGGATCAGGCTGTCCTTGACGCCGAACACCACGTCGCTGTCGAGATACTGGTCGCCGGCAACGAACACGTGTGTCACGAGCTGCTCGAAACCGGGCGCTGAGATCATGAAGTGCACATGGGCCGGGCGCCAGGGATGACGTCCCTGAACCTCCAGCATCTCGCCGACCGGGCCGTCATGCGGAATCGGATAGGCCGCCGGCTTGATCGACCAGAAATGGAAGCGGCCGTTGGCGTCGGTGTGGAAGCGGGCGCGCATCGCGAGATCGCCGATGGCGTCGAGTTGCTGCACGTCATAATAGCCGTCATCGTCGGAATGCCATACGTCCACGATGGCACCCGCAAGCGGCCTTCCGTCGACGGTCGAGACCGAACCAGTGACGAGCATCGGATCGCCGTCCATCGGACCCGAAATGTCGGCGCCGCTGTCCTTTTCCGGCGCGGCCTGGACGAAGAACGGCCCGAGCACCGTGGTCTCGGTGGCGCCTTCCGGCACCGGATGGTTGATGGCGTCGACCAGCATGGAGACGCCGAGCGTGTCGGAGAGCAGGATGAACTCCTGGCGCTTGTCGTCGCACATGTGCCCGGTGCGGGTCAGGAAGTCGATGCCGTACTCCCACTCCTTCTGGGTGGGCCGCACCTCGCGGACGAAGGCGTGAAGGTGGCGCACCAGCGCTTCGCTGACCTGCTTGATCCGCGGGTTGGTTGCGCCGGCGATCCGCTCCAGCACCGCATCCGTGATCGTGTTTTCGTTGAAGTTGCGCATGGGTGCCTCCGTTGATCAGAGCTTCGGCTCGCCGAGGCCGGACAGCCGTTCGAGATGCTTGACCGTCGCGATGAAGTCGGTGTCGCCGTCGCCCTGCGCCACCAGCGAGCCATAGGTCTCGCGCACCTGCGCCGCGAGTTGAAGCGGCACGCCGACGGCGTGCCCGGCGCCGAGGATGAGGTCGAGATCCTTGGCCATCTGCCTGCAGGAGAAGGTGGACTCGAAGTCGCGAGTCCGCAGCGGCGCGGTCTTGTACTTCACCATCGGCGAGGCAACCGCACTGTCGTCGAGCACCTTCAGGATGTCCTGCCAGGCGATGCCGCCCTTGCGCGCAAGCGCCAGGCTCTCCGCCATCATCGCGGCCGACACTGCGATCATCAGGTTGACGGACAGTTTTGCGTAGCGGGCTTCCTCGGCCGGCCCCAGATAGGTCTGCGTGCGGGTAAAGGCCGCGAACAGCGGCTTTGCGTTCTCGAAGGCCTGCTTCGGCCCCGAGACGAAGCAGGTCAGCGCGCCGGTGTGGACGATGCTGGCATTGCCGGAGACCGGCGAACGGAGATAGGAGATACCGCGCGCCTGCGCCGCGGCGGCAACTTCGGTCGAGGCCTCGACGCTCACGGTGCTGGTCTCGATCAAGACAGCGTCGGGCGCCGTCGCGGCGATGAGGCCGGAGGGGCCGAGCAGAGCGCCGCGTAACGCCGCGTCATCGGGCAGGGACGTGACAACGGTCGGCTTGCCGCTCACGGCGGCGGCCGGCGAAGCGGCAACCGATACGCCGAGTGCGCGTGCCTCGTCGAGCCGTGCGGCACTCTGATCGAAAGCAGTCACGGCATACCCGGCCTTGATAACGAGCGCCGACATCGGCAGACCCATCTTGCCGATCCCGATGAAGGCAACATTCCTTGAAGCGTCAGTCATTGTTCTTGTCCAATGGCACTGCTAGGCAGCGCGTCCCTGTCGTTCGATGTCCTGCACCAGCCGCCGGCCGGATTGCGCCAGCAGTTCCTTCTTCGTCTCCAGTCCCTCGGCCAGCAACCGGTCGTTACGTTTCTTCCAGGCGCCGCCGATCATCACGGCCTCGATGTTGGCGAGGCCCGTCTGCATCACGACGGTGGCGACGGGATCGTGCACCGGGACAAGATTGAGATCGGAGGCGTTGATGATGACGAGGTCGGCGAGCTTGCCCGGCGTCAGCGAACCGATCTGCCTCTCGCGGCCGAGCATGCGCGCGCCTTCCGTCGTGATCCAGCGGAGCGCTTCGCGCGCGGGGACCGTGGTCGTCACCGGAATGGTGCCGCTCGTTTGTCGCGACTCCGCATTGTCGAGCGCCCGCTGCATCGAGAGCGCGAGGCGGGCGGCGGAGAGGAGGTCTCCCGCCAGCACGGACTCCAGATCGATGCCGATCGTCGGCCGAATGCCGCGCTTGAGAAGGCGTCCGGTGATCGGAAAGCCGTGGCCCTGAATCATCTCGTTCTCTGGCGTCACCGAGAAGGACACGCCGAGATCGACCATCCGGTCAAGGAGATCGTCGGGCAGATCGTTGCCATGGACGACGTTGACGCCCGCGCCGACGAGGCCGGCCTCGATCAGCTTCTCCCAGCCGCCGGGCGTCTTGGCCGGACCGCCGCCCTGATGCATCGATGCGATCAGGTTCAGCTCCCGCGCTAGGCGGAAATCGTGCATGGCGACGTCGAGCGTCGAATAATGCGGACCCAGGATCGCAAGTCCGAGCGTGACGAGGCCGTCGCGGTCGGCGAGGGGACCTGCGAGCAGCCGCTCGACCTCGCGGCGCGGATGCGGCACTTCCGAGAAATGCGGCTCGCCCGGCTTCGGCTCTGGCTTGGGCGAGCCGTGGAAGAAGGCGGCACGGATGCCGCTCTCGATCAGGCCGCGCACGGCGGCATCGGTGTGAGCAGGCGTCGGATTGTTGTGGCACCAGTCGACCAGCGTGGTGACGCCGTGGTGGATCTGGTTCAGCGCGCCGACCAGCGTCGCGATATGGATGTCTTCGGGCCGGAACACGGTCGCGAGCCCGGCATGCATGCGGCGGAAATACTCCAGCAGCGTCCAGTTCGCGGCATAGCCGCGCAAGCCCGTCTGCCAGGTGTGCATGTGCGCGTTGATCAGGCCGGGGATGACGATGCGCCCGGCGCCGTCGACGATTTCGGTCTCGCCGGCGCCACTGCCGAGGTCGATCGACGGGCGCACGTCGACGATCCGGCCGCCTTCGACCAGCACATCGCCGCTCGAAAAATCGCCGATCGCATCATCCATGCTGATGACGGTGGCTGATTTGATCAGTGTGCGCCGCATCGCTGTCACGCCGCCGCTTTTGCAGTGCCTGGCGGCTCGCCGGCCCAGGCGCGTGCAATCAGGTCGCGGATGGCGTTTCGCTCGAGCGGCCGCGGATTCCAGTAGGCATTGGTGACGGCGAGGTCTGCCGCCTTGTCGATGCCGCTTTGGGGCATGCCGATATCGCGCAGCGCGACCTTCGCACCCAGCCGCTTCGCAAGCTCGAAAAGCCCCTGCGACGGGTCTGCAGCGCCGATCGCGCGCGAAATGCGCGCCATCGCGTCGGGCACCGCAGGTGCATTGTAGGCCAGCGCATGCGGCAGCACGATGGTGTGGGTCTCGGCGTGCGGCAGGTCGAAGGTGCCTCCGAGCGTGTGGCAGAGCTTGTGATGCAGCGCCATGCCGACGGTGCCAAGGCAGACGCCGCACAGCCAGGCCCCATAGAGCGCCTCGGTGCGGGCCTCGCGATCGTCGCTTTTCGCGGCGATCGCGGGCAGGGCTCGCGCCAGCGCGCGGATGCCTTCTTCCGCCATCAGCGATGTCACGGGATTGGCGTCGCGGGCATAGAGCGCCTCGACCGCATGGGCGATCGCATTGATGCCGGATGTTGCTGCGAGGCTGGCCGGCAGCGTCAGGGTCAGATCGACGTCGTAGATCACGGTCTCGGGCAGCACCGCCATATCGCGCACGGTGGTCTTCAGGTCGTTCTCGGTCTGGCCCAGGATCGGCGTCATCTCCGAGCCGGCATAAGTGGTGGGGATGCAGAGCTGGTTGACGCCGGTACGCAAGGCCAGCGCCTTGCCGAGCCCCGTGGTCGAGCCGCCGCCGAGCGAGACGACGCAATCGGCTTCGCACGCCTTCAGCGCCGCGAGGGCCCGTTCCGTGACCTCGACCGGCGTGTGCATGGTCGCGCCGGAAAACAGGCCGGCGTGGAGCGGGCCGAGCGCGGCGCCCAAGCTATTGCCTTGCGCCTCCTGCTGCGGCGTCGTCAGCACCAGCGCGCGCTTGCCGCCGAACCGCTCGACTTCGGCCTTGGCGGAAGCCAGCGTTCCGCTGCCGAACACGACGCGGCAGGGCAGGTTTTCGTAGGTGAACGAGCCGATCATGCGCCGGTCTCTTTGATGGGATAATCGACCTGGAAGCGCCCGATCCGCAAGTCGCCCAGCGCCTCGCGGACGCGCAGATGTTCCGGATGGTTGGCGTAGGCGGCAAGCGCGGCCTGGTCGGTGAATTCGGAGAACAGGACGACGTCGCAGGCGTAGTCGACAGCGCTGACGTCCATGCCGACTTCGATATGGGTGAGGCCGTCGATGCGGCCCTTGAGGCCCTCGAACAGGGTCTTGACCTTGAGCCGGGCGGCGGAGCGCTCCGCAGGCGTCTCCCCGCGCAGCCGCCACATCACGATGTGCCTGATCGGGCCCGACATTTCCCGGTTTCCTCGCCTGCGATGGTGCTTTGTTGGCGCCATTTTGCCTTGCAGAAATCGGAAATAAAGGTCAAAATTTGTAAGTCTCTTTTCCTCATTTCGCAAAAATGGACCGGCTGCTCCAACTCGAGGTCTTCTCCAAAACCGCTGAACTCGGCAGCCTTTCCAAAGCTGCCGAAATCCTGCGGATGTCGAACGCGGCCGCGAGCCGCCATCTCAGTGCGCTGGAGGAGCGGCTGGCAGTCCGGCTGATCGAACGCAACACGCGCCGGCAATGGCTGACCGAAGCAGGGCAGGAACTGCTGCAGCGTTGCAGCACGCTTCTGAACGAGCTCGCCGAGGCCGAAGACGCCGTCTCCGACCGCGCACTGTCGCCGAAGGGCATGCTGCGCGTGACAAGCTCGCTGTCGTTCGCGATGATCTATCTCGCGCCGATGCTGCCGGCCTTCCGCGCGCTCTATCCCCATCTCAACGTGCAGATCATCAGCGCGAACCGCTACCCCGACTTCATCGAAGCAGGCATCGACGTCGCGATCCGTACGCGCGAGCACGAGCCGGATTCCAACATCATCGTGCGCCGCATCGGCCAGATGCATCGTGTGCTCGCGGCGTCGCCGGCCTATCTGGAGCAGCACGGCCGGCCTGAACATCCCGCCGATCTCGCCCGCCACAACATGCTGATCTACAACCTCGCCAACGATCCCTATTCGCTGCGGCTGAGCCAGGGCAGCACGACGCAGACCATTCGGATCGCACCGACGCTGGACAGCAATGACGGCCAGATCATCTGTGGCGCGGCGCGCGCAGGGCTCGGCATCCTGATCCAGCCGCTCTACATCGTGCAGGGGGATATCGCCGCCGGCCGGCTGGTGCCCGTCCTGAGGGACTGGCAGCTGCCGTTGCTCACCATGAACATCGCCTATCAAAACCGCGTCAGGCTGCCGGCCAAGATCAGGGTCTTCTCGGACTTCCTGGTCAGCCACATCCGCGAGCATTCGCAGCCCGGCATCTGGATCGACGCGGCGAAGTGAGCGGGCAACTCGAGATTCGGGTCGCCGTGGGATCGGCGCGCGAAACGCAGATCAAACAGCCGAACTCGGCCTGGTTCGTGCAGACAGGACGGTCGACGGAAATTGACTTGCGAATGCGCGAGTCTTGGGTTGAACGCGTGATCCGTCGATCAACTCGAGTCGGCCGCAGCGGTTCAGCGTGTGCAGCTTCCTGCCGGGCCATAGCGGCCCGGGCTTGAGCGAGTGGCGAACGATCTGCCTGAACGCCGTCGGCGACAATTCTACGACTTCCGCTAGCGCAAGCCCTGTGCCGTATCCATCGGAACAGTCCTGCACCGGTCGCCACAATTTGTCATTGAGGGTGACGAAATTCCCCGCCGGCCGCGTGCTTGCGCGGTCGATCAAGACCGGATTGCTGGCGTGGGGCAACCAGGGCCCCTCGAGGCGGTCGGCGTAGTAGATCGCCAGCGAATCCGAATAGCCACCCGCTCCGTCGCGCCAGGCGCCGAACAGATAGTGCAGGCCGTTGTGCCGCGTGATCGTGGCGTCGGCCAGTTCGAGGCCGGAAAGGAGCGTCGCATATCGCTCCCATTTGTCCGGAAACCGAACGCATTTGTAGAGGGCGACGTCCCCGCGCGTCGAGCTCTCCGGGATCATCCACAGTTCGCCATCGTCTTCGATCAGAAACGGATAGGAGAGGTGCCAGGGCTCCTCCAGCACCGGCATCACCTCGCCGACCGGCCCCGCGTCACTGAACTCGATCGCCGAAATGATGCCTTTTCCGACGCGGTGATCGAGATCCTCGAAGAAGACGAATGTGCGTCCCTGCCACGTGATCGGAAACGGATCGGCGTAGAAGTGGTTTCCAGGATCTCCCAGCACGTTCCAGCCTGGGCCGGACAGATCTCCGGTCTGCCAGACGCCTCCGCCGTTATTGAAGCGCCATCCGATGTGCCAATGCGGGGCATAGCAGCAGAGGCGATAGATCTCCTTGGCGATCGATGCGGCAAGGCCGCGAGCGACATAGCCGACGGGTTCGCGGCGCAAGCCATTCCCGGCGGGGCGCGCCAGTTGCGGCACAATTCGCGGTCTTCCCGACAGGACCGCCGCCACCATGGTCAGGGTTCGCGCCATGACGGTTTCGAGCGCGCCGCTGAGGCCCGCGGCAATCTCTCCGGATGGATGGCCGCGGTCGAGGACCGAACCGTCGACCTCGTTGACGATGTCGATCACGGGCAGGTCGCCGGCGAGAATGGCGGCGAGGGCGGCATTTTCGCCCGCGGCTCCGTTGAACAGCGGACGCAGATACAGCCGGGCAGAGCAGTCCGGATCCCGCTCGGCGCCCGTAAAATCGACGATCACGTCGGCTGCGCTGCAAGCCTGCGCCCCTTCGGGAACGATCTTCAGCCTGTCTGCGCCGCCATGCTTGCCTTTGCGCAGCACCACGCGTTCGAGCTCGAACAGGGCGTCGAGGCCTGCGGGCCGCGGCTCCGCCGTTGGCGCCCATACGATTTGAACCGGCACGTCCCGGCCGTCGATCGACAGCGTCTCGCGGGCCATCCATTGCCGCGCGTACTCGCGTTCACAGCGAAACTCGATGATCATGTCGAGCCAATCTGTTTCAACGGATCATGTCAAATGACCTGCTCGAGAATACGAACGTATTCGTCAACCATCGCATCTACCGAATAGCGCAGTCGCAGGCCTTTGGCGTTTTGTCGCAGTTCGTCGCTCAGGTGCTGGTCCGTCAACAGCGTGGAGACGGCTGCGGAGAGCTTCGCATGATCGGAGGCATCGACGAAAAGCGCAGTCGGTCTCCCTTCGTAGGACAACACTTCGCGCAGGACGGGAAGATCGGTCACGACCGAGGGAACACCGGCATTCGCGGCCTCGACAGCGGCCAGACCGAAGGTTTCGGCCTGTGTCGGAAACACGAACACGTCCAGGCAGGCCAGGAAGTCCGCCATCCGGCTGGGAGGAATCTCCCCGAGCCAATGCAGTCGGTCCGAGACGTTCAAGTCGTTCGCGAGCTGTCTCAGTCGGGCCTCGTCGGCGCCCTGGCCGGCAAGCGCAAGGCGCCAGGATGGCTGATCCGGCAACAGGCGTATTGCCAGATCGAGCCGCTTGTGCGGATGCAGCCTTGCTGCGCAGCCAAGCAGGACGCAGTCCGGCGGCAGGTTGAACCTCTGTCGTGCAGCCTCCTTCGACAGCGTGAGGGCCTTGTCGTCGAAGCCGTGCGGCACATGCACCATGCGCGACCGGTAGGCCGCGGGGTAGCGCGAATATTCGCGCTGCATGTCCTTCGAATTGAGCGTGATGCAGTCGAAGAAGCCGAGGCTGCCCATGACGATGTCGGCGGTGCGGACCGGCCAGCTCATCGACATTGCGGATGAAACCTGATTTGCGACAACCGGTGCACGGCTGACGAGGCGCGTCACGCCACCGCCGATGACGTTGCCGAAATGCTGGAAGGTCAGGACTGCGTCGGGCCTCGTGGCCCTGATATGGCGGCCGAGCGTCCGCAGCATCTGCAGCAGCGCCACCGGATTGCCCGGCCGGCTCTGCGCGCAGTAGAGCGTATCCGGCGGTTCATCGAAAGAGTCCGATTTGCGAAAGAAGAATAGATTGGTGACGCGGTAGCCGCGAGCGGTGAGCCCGGCGCCGAGAAGCCGCGAGATTTCCTGCGCACCGGCGTTCTCGGCCTGGGTTTGCGCGAGAAGCACGTGCAGTTTCGGCCCGCCGTTGGCCGGCCGCGCCAAAGCCGTCGCGCTCGTCTCGCCCAATTGCTTGTTCGGCTGATAGTGGAGCACGAATCCCGACCCGCTAAAGAAACGAAATCTTCACCTTCTTAACTCCGTACCTATCATGCGGGTATCGCCCGGACATCGGCTAGCAACAAACGGAGTTAATGCGAGGCCTTTGCAACCACATCGTTCGCGCGGCATTTCAGCTGTTTCCCCGACGGTGCGCGGCGAGTGCGTTAACCAATCCGGCTTGCACGCTGCCGGCGCGTGACTGCGGATTCCCCGAGCCGCGGCCTGATGACATCTAATCGCTCGAGTCCGCGCCGCGAACTGCATAGTTGCCGCGCCTCGAAGCAGAGAAGCGCAAGAGCACGAGGACCGAGGGATCCACCCCGGATCGCCGGCGGCAGAGGATATTCAGGGCAATGGTCGCGAGCGCGAGCGACACCGTCGCCGAAATCGCCGCGCCAAGCACGCCGAGCCAGGGAATGAGGACGATAAATCCCACGAGCCGCAGCGCGACGTTGGCGGCAACGACCGGCACGTAGATTCGTTCATGGCCGGTCAGCTGCAGGATTGCAGCAGACGGGCCGCCTGCCGCCTGGATGGCGGTTCCGATCGCGAGCACGATCAAGACCGAGTGCTGTGCGGTGAAATGAGGTCCGAACAGGTTGAGGAGATAGGGGCCGCCGATCCAGATGATGACGAGGCCGGCGATCACGCAAAGTGCGGTCACTTCCGCCATCAACCGCAACGTCCGTTCGAACTCCCGGTGGTTCTTGCTGAAATACAGCGACGGAAGCCGGCGCGCGCCGAAAGTGTACAGCGCTGCGGACAGCATGGCGAAGATGTTGGCAAGGCGCGAGGCGGCAAAGTAGATTCCTGCGGTCGCCGGATCCAGCATCCAGTAAACCAGAATGACGTCGAAATACTGATTGGCGGCTTCAAGGATGGATGCGAGCCAGAAGTGAAGGGCGCTCGATCGCCAGCGGGACGTCTCGGTGCGCGCCGGCGTACCACGCAAATCCGGCAGCACTCGCGCGATCGAAATGATCTGCGCCGCCAGGCCCAACGACATCGCTATTGTCATCACCGCGAACAACTCGGCGGGATCGAGCTGCCGATGGCCGAGCAGCATGGCGAGCAGGAACAGGACGACGATGACCCGCCAGAAGAACTCACGATTTCCTTCGCCCATGAGAATGCTGACCAGCGAGCGAGCGATCTGGCTCCCAAGCATCACCGCGGCGTTGACGGCCGTGTAGGCCGACACCGCGAGGATCAGCAGCCACCAGTCGCCTCTCATGCTTGCCGCGATGGCGATCCCGGCGATCACGATCAGCATTGCGACCGAGGCAATCTTGAAACTCGACAGGAGGACGCCTTTGGTGAGGTCCGGCCTGTCACTGACCTGATACTCGTTGAGGAATCGCACCAGCAGGGATTCCTGGCCGACCAGTCCCAGGACGGCTGCGATCTGGGCGACCGAGAGCCAGGTCGCAAAGATGCCGAAGCCATCGGGCGACATCGTCCGTGCCGCCAGCGAGAACAATGCAAACGCGAGCACGCCGCTGCCAACCTTGAGGAGGATGGTCCCGGCAACACCGCGCGTGACATCGCGCCGCATGAACTGGAGGATGGCTTCGATCATGGAGGTTTAAGGGGCTACGCTCCCCTGAAGAGACGTGTTCCGATACCGGCGACAACCTAGCATGCTGCAACGGCGCGAGTGTTAATGGACGAGATGCAGGATCTCGCCGGCCGCGGCGATATCGCGGCTACGTCGGCTGCTTCACTCTGGAACATCGTCGTCCTCATTGTCCCGGTTGGTGCAAAGTCCAGCTCGACCGACTGACGGCCTGGCGCCGCATCGACGACCGAAGAAGACGAGATCGGCGGTTCGAGTGCGGAATGGCGCGCGGGATCGGTCGCCGGGATGTCGGAACCCGGAATCTACGGAGCCACTCGAGCAAGACGCGTGCCGGAACGGCAACAACGCGCCCGCCGCTTCCGGTCGTTAACCTCAATCTTCGGAAATGATCGCACTCGGCTCTGCGATGCGACATCAGGCGGGAGAGTTGCACGGGAACCGCCGTTAATCTGGGAGCCGAAGCCATGACGACGGATGGAGCCGTGACCGTGCCGATTGATGAGGGCGAGACGGCAACGATCGTCTCCGACATCGCCGTTGTCGGCGGTGGCCTCGCGGGATCGCTTGCGGCGGCCGTGCTGGCGCGGGCAGGGCATCGCGTTGCTCTCGTCGACAAACGCGCGATCTACCCGGACGAATTCCGGGTCGAAAAGATCGGCGGCCATCAGCTGGAGCTGTTTCGCAAGCTGGGCTTTCTCGACGCGCTCGAGGATGTCGCCTGCCGATATGACCAGGTGCTCAATATCCGGGAGGGCAAGGTGGTCGATGTCAGCGTCGGCCAGGCCTACGGATTCCCCTATGCCGATCTCGTCGCCATGGCGCGTCGCCAGGTCCCCGATCCATCCCGCCTGATCGTCGACGAGGTCACTGCGATCAGCAGCAGCGACGATGTCCAGCATCTCGAGCTGGCCTCCGGACGGCGCATCACCGCACGCCTCGTTGTTCTGGCCACGGGCATGGCGGGAGTCCTCGGTTACAAGCTCGGCATCAGGCGGCGCGTGCTGGCCGAACGCCATTCGGTTTCATTTGGGTTCACGATCGCCCGCCAGGACGGTACTCCGTTCGATTTCGAGGCGTTAACCTGCTATGGCGAACGTACGGCGGACGGCATCGACTATCTCAGCCTGTTTCCCGTCCGTGCCGGCATGCGGGCCAATCTCTTCATGTTCCGCGATCCGACCGCCCCGATCATGCGCGAGTTGCGTCGCGAGCCGGAGGCGACGCTCTTGCGCCTGCTGCCGGGATTGCGGGACTATCTCGGCGATTTCCGCGTGACCGACAGGGTCCAGAACTGGGTGATGGATCTGACTGTCGTCGAGGGGCATCTCCAGCCCGGCGTCGTGTTCATCGGCGATGCGTTCCAGACCAACTGTCCCGCCGCCGGCACGGGCGTCGCCCGCCTGCTGGTGGACGTCGACCGTCTTTGCACCGAATACGCGCCGAGGTGGCTCATGACCCCAGGCATGGGCCGAGAGAAGATCTCGCAGTTCTATTCCGATCGCGACAAGATCGCGGCCGACCAGCAGTCGCTGAAGATGGCGCGCTTCCGCGAGGCTCTGACGTCCCGCAACGACATCGGCTGGGACGTGCGGCGACGGTTGCACTTCCTGCGGCGCAGTCTGACACATCGCGTCGATCAGATGCACCCGGGTTGGCTCGGGCGTGTCCGCGGCGCGTTGCGCGCCTGAGTTCTGCTCCTCCTTCGCGTGCCGTGGGTCAGCGCGTGAGAGTTGGGGTGCGCGCGGGCTGGAGTCTCAAATCCGATAGCCGCTTGGCCGCCAGCTTGAGCCAGGGAGCCTGCTTCAGCGCGAAGAGGGCGATGGCGCCTGCGGCGCTGCCGGCCTGCGTGACCGCCCACATCGGCGAAGGCTGCCCGCCGAACGATTTCTTGTATGGCTCGTCGCCAATGGTGAAATCGAGCGTCTGATCTCCGCGCTCGATACAGTCCCGCGCCACCTGCTCGAACATCAGCGCGCCAAGGGATTGGCTCTTGTAGCCGGCGATGTCGAAGGCGCTCATGATGACGAGGAGGCCGCCCCGATGGCATAGTCCGAGCACGGCGGCAATCACCTCGCCGTCCATCTTCATGGCGTAGAGGCGGACAAAGGAGCCCAGGCCGCCAAGCGCGACGGCGGAATAGAAGTCGTAATATTCGGAGCGCTGCAGCAGGTCTCCGTCGCCCTGTGCGCGAAAGCGCGGACCCCGGAACTTCCTCATGACGTCCAGCGCCTCGAGCACGGACGCGCTGTCGGCGCAGCACTGGAAGCTCAGCGCGCCCTTCTTCTCGAGTTGACGGCGTTTCTTTGCGAGCTCCTTCTGATAGGAGCGATCGAGCGTGCTGGCCCGCCATTGCTCGAACGGCGCGACGAGAACCGTCGCGTAGGCATTGGTGTCCATCGCTACGCGGCGGGACGCAGCCAGGAGGTCTTCGATCGGAAGCCGTCCGTCGGGCAGCTTGACCATTCGGAGCAGATCGAAAGGACGGACAAGGCGCCGAATCTGCGCGCACGCAGCCGCGTCGTCGAGCAGTTGCGAGAACACGTCCGGGCTGCAAACCGGCGCCAAATAGTCGGAAACGCGGAGGTCGGCGAACTCGACGGTTCGTAACGGACCGCGCCGGATCCGGAGCAGGGGCAGCACCATCGCAAGCGCGCCCGTCGCGCGGTGGCGGACCACGACGACCAGAGGGGTTGCGCCCGTTTCCGGCGCGAGCCTGGTGTAGAGGCTATGCAGCCAGACCGGATGCTGGAACGCAGTGGCGGCCGACCGATCAAACAGCTCTGCATATTCCGGAGACAGAAAGTCGAACGACTGCTCGACGACGATGTCGAACGTATTGCTGAGCTTGTTCATGAGCAATCAATGAAACCAGGTCGATTTCGCGAGCGTCGATCGCGCCTGGCCGGGCTTATAGCAAGGTCGTTACGGGGCAGACACCGGCAGCGTGCGATTTGCATTAATGCGTTCAGCGACGTTCGTATCGTTACCAAATTCCTAAAATGCCGGAGGTGCATGGGTTCGGGGCTGAGGATGAGATCGTGCGCGGCCGGCTCGATGCCGGATGACGCTCAGCCGGCTGGAATTCACACCCGGCGAATTCGATAGCGCACGTCAGGCCTGAAAGCAGGACTTCGGGCGTGCCGTCATGGCTACGGCGCATCGACGCGTGGGCTCGGATCGGATGCACAGTTTTGCTGCACCACGATACGAATCGTAGCAGCTTTCGCTGCAATAACGCGCTTGACTTCGTAACTGATCTCAACGACCGTACAACACAAGCGTTGGGCAGTTCAGCCCGTCAACGCAGCGAGTTTCAACCATTTCCAACATCGCGCGGATTTTCGCGTGCTCGGTTGGCGGCGAGGGCGCCCTCGGCTTAACGAGCCGATGGGCGCCTTTTTCATTTCGGGACGTGTGATGGCGCGGACGACATACCGGATCGGCATAATGCTCTCGACGACGGGGTCCTATAGCGTCGTCGCGCGGTCGATGCTGAACGGGGCACTGCTCGCCCTTCGCGAGATCAACGCGAGCGGTGGCGATATTGCGCTCGATCCCGTGGTCGTGAATCCGTCCGGCGACCTCGCGAGCTATTGCTCGCTCAGCCTCGAGCTTCTCGGCTCCGGCGTTCGGCATGTGGTCGGCTGCTACACCTCGTCGAGCCGCAAGGAGGTGATCCCTTGCTTCGAGAAGCTCGACGGACTGCTGTGGTATCCCTCTCACTACGAGGGATTCGAGAGCTCCGATAACGTCATCTACACCGGCGCCGCGCCGAACCAGCACGTGCTGCCACTCGTCGACTACCTCGCATCCCGCCTGGGTTCGCGTGCCTTCTGCGTCGGCTCGAATTACATCTGGGCCTGGGAAAACAACCGCATCTTTCGAGAGGCACTGACTGCGCGCGGTGGCACCGTGCTCGCCGAACGCTATCTCTCCGTCGGCGACACCGAGGTCGATCAGGTGATCGCCGCAATCATCGACCAACGCCCCGACTTCGTCTTCAACAATCTGATCGGCACCAGCGCCTATGCGTTCTTCCGGGCGTTCCGGGCCGCCTGCCGCGCGCGCGGCATCGATCAGGCCGCGGAAATCCCGGTCGCGAGCTGCACGCTGTCGGAGCCGGAATTGCCGGAGATCGGCCCGGATGCGATCGATGGACATCTATCCTCGAGTGTCTATTTTTCTTCGCTGAACTCGGCGGAAAACGGCGCCTTCATTCGCGCCTATACGACGTCCTTTCCGGACGGACCGGCCTCGTCGGCGGATGCCGAAGCGTCCTACATCGCCGTCAAGCTGCTCGGAGCGGCCCTGTCGCAGGCCGGCACCGACGACGCCCGGACGGTCCGCGCCGCCGTGGGAGACCAGCGGCTGCATGCGCCGCAAGGCGAGGTCCGCATCGACCGCCAGACCTTCCACGCCTGGCTCACGCCTCGGATCGGCCGGTCGACCGCCAACGGGCAGTTCGAAGTGCTGCTGGAATCGCGCGAGCCGATTGCGCCGGATCCCTATCTCGTTCAGTCGTCGCCGCGCTTTGCCAGCGCAATGCGCTCTCCACATTTGAAGGTGGTGCAATCATGAGCTCCCGACTGCTGCAGAACTTCAAGGGCGGCCGTGCCATCGTCGTCACCAGGCGAGGAGGGTGGGAGAGCGCGCTCGAAACGACGCTGGCCAAGCTCGGCGTTTCCACGGAGTACCCGGAGATCATCGACGGTCGCGCCCAGATCGATGTTGCGAGTCTGCAGGCCGACCGTGACATCCTGTTCATCGACGGCGATCTCGAAGGCGCCGTCGCCATCGAGGTCAATCCTGCCTCGCGATTGCCGCCGGCGCCGGTGATCGGCCTCGTTGGCGTCGAAGCGCCGAGCCGGCTCAAGGCGCTGGTCAATCTGGGTGCGACTTCATTCCTGCGCAAGCCGGTGCATGGTGGCGCGGTCTACACGTCCCTGTTCATGGGCATCAACCAGTTCCTGCTGCGCGCCGAGATGTATGAGCGCTTGCAGGGTCTCGAGGAGCGCCGCCGCGGCCGCCGCGCGGTGATCCGGGCCGTCATCCTGCTGATGCGGCAGGAGGGCCTCGACGAGGAGGGTGCCTATTCCCAGCTCCGCCGCGAGAGCATGCGCGCGCGGCAGAACATGGAACTCTATTGCGAGGAGTTTCTGAGCAGGCGGGCGAAGCCGCCCGACACGTCCAGCCGCACGACCGGCATTACGCTGCAAGGCGGCAACAAGCAGGCCATCTAGGAGAAGCAAAATGAGCAAGTCTGTATTGCGGGGGCTGCGCGCCGCAGCCCTCACGGGGACGCTTGTCCTCGGATCACCCCTTGGATCACACTCGGCGCTCGCGGCAGAAAACCCGATCAAACTCGGTGTGCTCGAGGATCAGTCCGGCGACTTCGCAGCGGCCACGATCGGCAAGGTTCACGCCATCCAGCTCGCCGCCGAGGAGATCAACAAGGCCGGCGGCATCATGGGCAGGCCGCTGGAGCTCGTCGCTTACGACACGCAGTCCGACAACACCCGCTACCAGGAGTTCATGCGGCGCGTGCTCCAGCGCGACAAGGTCGATGTCGTCTTCGCGGGCTTCTCTTCGGCCTCGCGCGAGGCGTACCGCCCGATCGTCGATCAGTTCAACGGCTTTGCCTTCTACAACAACCAGTATGAAGGCGGCGTCTGCGACGGCCACATGATCGTGACGGGCGCCGTGCCCGAGCAACAATTCTCGACGCTCATTCCGTACATGATGGAGAAGTACGGCAAGAACGTCTACACGCTCGCAGCCGACTACAATTTCGGCCAGATCTCGGCGGAGTGGGTCCGCAAGATCGTCAAGGAGAACGGCGGCAAGATGGCCGGCGAGGAGTTCATCCCGCTCGGCGTGTCGCAATTCTCGCAGAGCATCCAGAACATCCAGAAGGCCAAGCCGGACTTCGTGGTGACGCTGCTGGTCGGCACCGCGCAGGCCTCCTATTACGAGCAGGCGGCTTCCGCCAACGTCAACCTGCCGATGGCTTCCTCGGTCAATGTCGGCCAAGGCTACGAGCACAAGCGCTTCAAGCCGCCGAGCCTGAAGGACATGTACGTCACCACCAACTACATCGAGGAGATCGACTCGCCCAAGAGCAAGGCGTTCTACGCCAAGTTCAAGGCCAAGTTCCCGAGCGAGCCTTATGTGAACCAGGAGGCGGAGAACTCCTATCTCGCCGTCTATCTCTACAAGCAGATGGTGGAGCGCGCGAAGTCGACCAAGCGCGAGGAGATCCGCAAGGTGATCGCGCTGGGCGACGTCTGCATGGACGCGCCGGAGGGCAAGGTCTGCATCGACCCGAAGAGCCAGCACATGTCGCACACGATCTATCTCGCCAAGGTCGGCGCCGATCACTCGATTTCCTTCCCGAAGGTCTGGGAGGACATCAAGCCGTACTGGCTGGGTGACGCCGGCTGCGATCTCACCAAGAAGGATCCGATGGCCCAGTACACGCCGTCGAATCCGCCGCCGAAGCCCTGACCGGCGGCCGACCGCCCCGGCGCTTGCGGCGCGCCGGGGCGGTCACGGACATCTGCGGCGGCGACGCCGCATCCTCCCACATCCTGGTTGATTCATGGACATCGCGACCCACGTATTCTCGGCGCTCTATCAATTCGGCGACGCCTTCGCATTCCTGGTGCTCTCGGCCTGCGGGCTCGCGGTGATCTTCGGCATGATGGGCGTGATCAATCTTGCCCATGGCGAGTTCATCATGTGCGGCGCCTACGTCACCGCCGCGACCGTGCATGCGGGCCTGCCATTGCCGTTGGGAATATTGGCCGGCACGCTCGTCTCGGCTCTGGTCGGGGTCGTGGTGGAGCTCGCGGTCATCCGTCATCTCTACGACCGGCCGCTCGACACCATCGTCGCCACCTGGGGGTTGAGCCTGATCGCCACGCAGGGCACGCTGATCATGGTCGGCTCGACCATGGCGGGCGTCGGTACGCCGTTCGGCAGCTTCCAGGTCGGCGACTACTCATATTCGATCTATCGCATCGTGCTGTTCTGTGCCGCACTCGGCGTGCTCGCCGCCCTCTATGCGCTGTTCAACTGGACGCGGTTCGGCGTGCTGGCACGCGCCACCATCCAGGTGCCGCACATGGCGGCCGCGCTCGGCGTCGACACGCGCCTGATCTACAGCCTCACTTTCGCCTGCGGGGCAGGGCTCGCCGGTCTTGCCGGTGGCCTCTATGCGCCGACCATGACGCTGGTGCCGACCATGGGCGCCACCTTCATCATGGAGGCCTTCGTCACCGTGGTGATCGGCGGCGCCGACGTCTTTCTCGGCACCGCACCGGCCGGCGGCGTGCTTGCGGTGGTGAAGTCGGTGATGACGTCCTGGCAGGGACAGCTGTTCGGTCAGATCGGCCTCTTGGTCGCCGTCATCATCGTCGTCCGGGTGTTGCCGAAAGGCATTTCCGGCTTCGTGCTGCGCGAGCGCACCTGACGGAGTGATGGTGTCGTGACCGGTTTTCTTGCAATGTTCCGCCGTCTCGAAGGCCCGCAGACCGTCGGTCGCGGTCCGGCCTTCTGGGGCCTGTTCGCACTCGTACTCGCTGCCGCACTCGCCTATCCGCTGTTCAGCGACGGCTACACGGTCGGCAACACCGTCTACTTCTTCGTCTGGGTCTTCATCGCGCTCAGCCTGTGCCTGATCTGGGGCTATGGCGGCTCGCTCTCCTTCGGCCAGACCGCGTTCTTCGGGATCGCAGGCTATGGCTATGGCGTGCTCACCATCAATTTCGGCTCCGCCTACGGCTTCACGCTGCTGGCGCTGGTGATTGCGGTGGCGATCGCTGCGCTATTTGCGGTGTTGCTCGGCTACTTCATGTTCTTCGGCCGCATCGCCGGCGTGTTCCTCGGCATCGTCACGCTCGCCGTGACGCTGATGCTTGAGCGCTTCATGGCGCAGACCGCGGGGCCGGAATGGCACATCGGTAGCGCGAGGCTCAACGGCTTCAACGGCATGAGCGCGATGCCGCCGCTGACCATCCCCTGGCCGGGCGGGCCGATCGTGCTGTTCGCCGATATCGGGCTCTACTACCTCGTGCTCGGCCTTCTCGTCTTCGTCTATCTGGCCTTGCGTATCCTGATGAACTCGTCTTTCGGCAACGTCATCGTCGCGATCCGTGAGAACCCGGAGAGGGCGGAGATGCTGGGTTACGACATCCGCAAGTACCAGCTCATCACCTTCGTCATCGGCGCCGCGCTCGCAGGGCTCTCGGGCGTGCTCTACACGGTGTGGGGCCAGTACATCACGCCGTCGAGCATGGGCATGACGGCCGCGGCGCTGCCGCTGATCTGGGTCGCGGTCGGCGGCCGCAGCGACCTGACGTCGACCGTGATCGGCACGCTGGTGGTGCTCGCCGCGTTCCAGGCGCTCACGATCTACGGCAGCCAGTACGCGCTGGTCTTCATGGGTGTGCTGCTGGTGCTCACGGTGCTGATCGCCCCGAACGGTCTCGTGCTCGGGGTGATGAACTGGCTCGGCCGCATCGCCGCACGCCTCACGCAGAGGGCCGGCTGATGTCGCTGCTCGAACTGCGTCAGCTGAACAAGCATTTCGGTGGTCTCCACGTCACCAATTCCGTGGATCTCACGCTGCAGGCCGGCGAGATCCATTGCCTGATCGGCCCGAACGGCGCCGGCAAGAGCACGCTGTTCCGCCTGATCCTCGGCGAGCATCATCCCGGCAGCGGCGACATTCTCTTCGCCGGCGAGAACATCACGGCGCTGAAATCCTTTGCGCGGATTCACCGCGGCCTTTCGGTCAAGTTCCAGGTGCCCGGCGTCTTCAAGGGCCTCTCGGTCCGCCAGAACCTCGAGATCGCCCTGCAGAGCCGGCATCGCGGAGCTGAACTCGAAGCGGAGATCGGCCGGCTGCTGGCCTTTCTCGGGCTGCAATCGGAGCAGGCGCAGATCGCCGGCAATCTCAGCCATGGCCAGAAGCAATGGCTCGAGATCGGCATGGCGGTCAGCCTGAAGCCGCGCCTTCTTCTGCTGGACGAGCCCACCGCCGGCATGTCGCCCGAGGAAACCCACATGACCGGCGAGATGGTGCAGCGGCTCAATGCCGACGGCATGACGGTGCTGGCGATCGAGCACGACATGGCCTTCGTCCGGCAGGTCGCGCACCGCGTCACCGTGCTGCATCTCGGGCAGGTCTTTGCGCAAGGCTCGATCGACGAGATCGTGGCCGACGAGCGCGTGGCGGCGATCTATCTGGGGCAGGCCCATGCTTGATCAGCCGCGCAAGGAAGTCATCCTGTCGACCCTGGGCTTGCGCGCCGGCTATGGCGGCAAGCCGGTGCTCCAGGGCCTCGAGATCGAGGTGCGGGAAGGGGAGATCGTCGCCGTCATCGGTCGCAACGGCGTCGGCAAGTCCACGCTGATGAAGAGCCTTATCGGGCTCGTGCCGGCGATGAGCGGCTCGATCGTCTATCGCGGCGAGGCGGTGGAGCTTCTTCCCGCGCACAAGCGGGCGCGGCTCGGCATGGGCTATGTGCCGCAGGGGCGCGACGTGTTTCCGCGGCTGACCGTCGGCGAGAACGTCGCGGTCGGCGCAGCGATCAAGGGCGGCGGCATTCCGGAAGCCGGCCGGCGCAAGATCGTCGAAGCCTTTCCAATCCTCGAAGAGCGTTGGCATCAACGCGCCGGCACCATGTCCGGCGGCCAGCAGCAGCAACTCGCGATCGGGCGGGTCCTGATCGCCGATCCCAACCTCATCCTGCTCGACGAGCCCTCGGAGGGCATCCAGCCCAACATCGTCCAGGACATCGCGCGCAACATGGTCGAGCTCAACCAAAGGACCGGGGTGACCATCATCCTGGTCGAGCAGAATCTCGACATGATCCGCGCCATGGCGCAGCGCTGCTACGTCATGGACAAGGGACGCATCGTCGCCAACCTCGATCGCGCGGCGCTCGACGACGCGGCCGAGATGCGCCGTCATCTCGCGGTTTGAAGACCTACGCCAACGACAGAAGGAGAAAAGCAAATGTCCTGGCAGAAAGACTCCATCATGGCCCGCAAGGGCGTCGCCAAGGGCGAGCGCGGCACCGAGTACACGATCACGGAAAGCGAGCAGGGCAAGTACCACTATGTCTACGGCCCCTATGTGAAGCCGGTGCTGACGGTCGACCCCGGTGCCGTCGTCTCCGCGGAGACCCATGACGCGTTCGAGGGCGCCATCAAGAACGAGACCGACAGCCCGTCGAAGATCCTCAACTTCCCGTTCCTCAATCCGCAGAACGGGCCGATCCACGTCAACGGCGCCGAGAAGGGCGATACACTCGCGGTCTATATCGAGAGCATCGTGCCGCGCGGGCCGCAGCCGCGCGGCACCACGGTGATCATGCCGGAATTCGGTGGGCTGGTCAGTACGGGCAACACGGCGCTGCTCAATCCGGCGCTGCCCGAGCGCGTGAAGAAGCTGGAGATCGACGCCAAGACCGGCACCAAATGGAACGACAAGATTACGTTGCCTTATGAGCCCTTCATCGGCACCATCGGCACTTCGCCGGAGATCGAGGCGATCTCGTCGCTGCTCCCGGATTACTATGGCGGCAACATGGATCTGCCCGACGTCGGCGTCGGCGCCATCATCTATCTGCCCGTCAATACCAAGGGCGCGTTGCTCTATCTCGGCGACTGCCATGCGGCGCAGGGCGACGGCGAGCTCTGCGGCGTCGCCATCGAGCATCCGACCGTGACCACGGTGCAGGTCGACCTGATCAAGGGCTGGACCATCGCCTGGCCGCGGCTGGAGACCAAGGACTTCATCATGACCATCGGCTCGGCCCGTCCGATGGAAGATGCAGCCCGCATCGCCTATCGCGAGCTCTGCCGCTGGATGGCGGCGGACTACGGTTTCGACGAGATCGATGCCTACATGCTGCTGACCCAGGCCGGCCGGGTGCGTCTCGGCAACATGGTCGATCCGAAATATACGCTCGGCGCTTCCATCAAGAAGTCCTATCTCGGTTGAGGCCAGCCAGCTCATGTCCACCGTGCATAAAGTCGCCACCGTCCAGTTCGAGCCGATCATGTTCGAGAAGGAGCGCAACATCGCGCGCTTGCTCGAGCTCTGTGAGCAGGCGGCGGCGGCCGGCGCGAAGCTCATCGTCACGCCGGAAATGGGAACCACGGGCTATTGCTGGTTCGACCGCGCCGAGGTTCGGCCCTATGTCGAGCGGATTCCGGGGCCGACCACCGACCGGTTTGCGGCGCTGGCACGCAAGCATGACTGCTACATCGTGGTCGGCATGCCTGAAGTCGACGAAGACGGCATCTATTTCAACTCGGCCGTGCTCATCGGGCCCGATGGCATCGTCGGCCGCCATCGCAAGACGCATCCCTATATCTCCGAACCGAAATGGGCGGCGGCGGGCGACCTGCACAACCAGGTCTTCGACACGCCGATCGGACGGATCGCGCTCCTCATATGCATGGACATCCACTTTGTGGAGACCGCGCGGCTGATGGCGCTGGGGGGCGCGGACGTCATCTGCCATATCTCCAACTGGCTCGCGGAGCGAACGCCGGCGCCTTACTGGATCAGCCGCGCCTTCGAGAACGGCTGCTACGTGATCGAGAGCAACCGCTGGGGTCTCGAGCGCACCGTCCAGTTCAGCGGCGGAAGCTGCGTGATCGGGCCGGATGGCCAGGTGATCACGGTCCTCGACAAGGGCGACGGGGTCGCGCTGGCCGAGATCGATCTCGATATTGCGCGTGCGCGCCGCGTGCTGGGCGAGCCTGTCTTCCGTCAACGCCGGCCCGAGCTCTATCCGGAACTGCTCACCGACACCTTCAGCTGGAATCCGCGCGATTTCTTCGGCCTTTACGGCCACGAGCCCTGGCCTGAAGGCGTGCGCTCGCGCATTGCCGCGGCCCAATTCGCACCCAGTGCCGATGTTGCGCGAAATCTCGAGGCGATCGCGAACCTTGCGCGGCAGGCCAAGGCCGACGGCGCGGAGCTCGTCGTATTCCCGGAGCTTGCGGTCACCGGCCTCGCAGATCCCGTGAGATCGGCGCAGCCGATACCGGGCCCGGCCACTGCGAGGCTGCACGCGCTCGCTGCGCAGCTCCAGATCCACATCGTCTGTGGGATGGCCGAACGCGCGGGCGATGTCGTCTACAACAGCGCCTGCCTGATCGCGCCGGATGGAAAGATCACACTCTATCGCAAGACGCATTTGACCGAAGAGGAGCGCAGCTGGGCCACGGCGGGCGACGACTGGACCGTGATCGACACGCCGATCGGACGAGTAGGCCTCCTGATCGGCCACGATGCGGCGTTTCCGGAAGCGGGGAGGGTCCTCGCACTTCGCGGCTGCGACATCATCGCATGCTGCGCGGCGGTCAAGGGACCCTTCGGTTCATCACATCCGGGGACGTCCGTTCTGCAGCCGGCACCGATCCCGACCGGCGCAGATCCGCATCATTGGCATCACTTCCGCGTCCGCGCCGGTGAGAACAACGTGTTCCTGGCGTTTGCCAATGTATTCGATCCCGAACACGGCTATCCGGGCCTGAGCGGCGTGTTCGGCCCCGATACGTTCGAATTCCCGCGCCGCGAAGCGATTGCAGCGGACGGCACGAACCTTGCTACTGCTCTGGTCGACACCACCAATCTCGACAGCATGTATCCGACCAATGTCGTGCGACGAAAGGACCTCGTTTCGATGCGTATGCCACACAGCTATCGCGGGTTGGTCAGGGCAATGGCAAATAACCACTGAACGTGTAACTCTACAGGGGAAGAATAAGGAGCCGATCATGGATCTAGGACTTGCGGGTGCCAAGGTTCTCGTCACCGGCAGCACCAAGGGGATAGGCCGTGCGATCGCGGAGACCTTTGCCGCCGAGGGCGCAAATGTCGGCATCTGTGCGCGCAATCAGGCGGACGTCGACAGCACCGTTGCAGCGCTCAAGAGCAAAGGTGTCGCGGCCTTTGGCGCTGCGGTCGACGTATCAGATGGTGTGGCACTCAAGGCCTGGGTGGTCGACATGGCGACCAAACTGGACGGAATCGACGTCGTCGTGGCCAATGTGAGCGCGCTCGCCATCGGGCAGGACGATGAAAGCTGGGCCAAGGAATTCTCGACCGACATGATGGGCACGGTCCGGCTGGTGAATGCGGCCATGCCCTATCTGGAGAAGAGCCGTGCCGGTGCGATCGTCGCCATCTCCAGTGTCTCCGGGCGAGAGGTCGATTTCGCGGCCGGTCCCTACGGCACGTTCAAGGCCGCCATCATCCACTACACGCAGGGTCTAGCCAATCAGCTCGCACACAAGGGCATCCGTGCCAACACGGTCTCGCCGGGCAACACCTATTTCGAAGGCGGTGTCTGGAACACCATCAAGGACAACAACCCCGAGCTCTACAAGGCGGCGCTTGCGCTCAATCCCACCGGCCGGATGGGAACGCCGCAGGAGATGGCGAACGCAGTCGTATTTCTCGCAAGTGGCGCTGCCAGCTTCATCACAGGAACGAACCTCGTCGTCGACGGTGCCCTGACGCGCGGTGTGCAATTCTGAGACGGGAGCGCTGAAACGCAGATCGGTCACCCGCGTCATGATTGACCGTGTGATCGCAGGGCCGGTGCGGCCAGTGCTGCCCGCATTGTGCAGGGCAGCGATCTCCCCGCGCGGATTTTCGGGCGCCCTCATTCGTGCCAGATAATCAGCCCGGTCCCGAATACGCAGACGATGTCCATTCTCTCACGGCGAGAACTGCTCGATGCGGCGGCGCGTCTCACGGCGCTGGCTGCCTGGCCCGGCGGTGCGACCGCCGACGATTATCCCTCCCGCTCCATCAAGCTGGTCATTCCCTATACGGCTGGTGCCGCGGGTGATCTGATCGGCCGTCCCTGGGCCGACAAGGTCGCGCCGCTGCTCGGCCCGGTCCATGTCGAGAATATCGGGGGCGCCGGCGGTGCGATCGGCTCCGCAGCGGTGGCGCAGAGCGCTCCCGACGGCTATTCGCTTCTGCTCGGCAACGGCAGCACGAAGGTGACGATTCCGTTGTCCTCGGCGCAGCCTGCCTACGACACGATTCGCGATTTCCGTGCCATCTATCGGCTGATTACCAGCACGCTCGCATTCGCGGTTCATCCGTCCCTGCCGGTGAAGGACCTGCGGGAGCTGGCAGCGTTCGCCAAGGCGAATCCGGGCGGGCTTTCCTATGGCACTCCGGGGGTCGGCACCGGGAATCATCTCGTCGGAGAGATGTTCAGGCAGCAATCGGGTCTTGCGGCGGATTTGATCCACGTCCCTTACCGGGGCATGGCGGCCGCTACCAACGACCTCGTCAGCGGCGAGATCAACTCGGTCATTGCGGTGGTCTCGAGCCAGAACCTGCAATTGCACTTTGCAGGCAAGCTGCGGCTGATCGCCGTGACGAGCGACCGGCGGCTGAGCGGCGCGCCGGAAGTTCCGACGGTCATCGAATCCGGCATGCCCGGCCTCAGATATGCCGGCTGGTTTGGCCTGTTTGCCCCAAGAGCAACCCCGGATGTGATCGTGGGGCGGATCGCTGCGGCGACCCGCACGGCGATGGCTGATCCTCAGTTGCAGGAAAGCTATCGTTCGCAAGGTCTGGAGCCGGACATCGATTCAGGCCCCGACAAATTCCAGCGCCTCGTCGAGGACGAGCTCGTCCGCCTGGCTCCGATCGTCAAGTCGATCGGGCTCAAGCGCGACTGAGCGCATCTCAGAGTCGTACCGCGGACGTAGCAAACGCCTGAGCGACGGGCTCCTGGACTCGATTCAGGATCTCCATTCCCGCAATCGCGATGACCAGGGCCGCGACGCAGCCAAGTAAAAAAGCCTTCATCCTCAGCCTCCCTCGATTTGGAACATCGAGCCATCTATACGACGCGACGTATCGCGAGCAAGCGCGTCGATCGCGCCAAGGCATCCGTGGCAAGGCATCCGTGGCAAGGCATCCGCGATCCTATGGGGTCTTGAACACGGGATCGACGGAAAACGCATTGCCCATCAAGCCAAGGGACTGAAGCCCGGCGCTGTTCGAATCGACTTCCAGGATTGCGAGCAGCAGCGCGAGCACGACGGCAATGAGGAAGAGGAAAGGGGAGGCTTCTCGCGCGGCGGGATCTTGCAGGCCATCAACGGCGCCAAGAACGCGCAGCCGCGCAATCATCCGCAGAATTGGCCCCGTTCGCCCCTGCATGCGGTCTTCCTTGACGTGAGCAGGCAGAATCTAGTGTCCGGGGTATCGGCATTCAAGCGGCGGATGCGCGAGGTGGGCTGTTGCGCTGCACGCTTCGGAACGGAAGCAGGCCTTGCAAGTTTCTTGCAAGCCTGGTGAGCGTATCGGAGGACCCTGCGTGACATTATCGAGAGCGATTTTGTGCTTCGCAGCACTTTGCCTTGTTGAAAGCGCCATGGCCCAGCCTGCGCAAACCAACTCACCGGCGAGGCAAACTCCACCCGAAGACAAGGGCCAGGCACAGCCGCAGGGTTGGACGGGCCCAATCAATACAGGTTCGGGTGGTGCGCCGGCGGAAAGTCCCCAAGGCCAGAGTCCGCCTGGAATGCAGGCCGCGCCGGAGGGATCCTCCAAGACCACCACGGAACCGGCCAAGTAGACCGGTCCGGGATGTTCATTTCGGCCGCCTGTTCTGGCAGTCTTGAGAAAGCGAACGTCAAGCAGGGCCGGCCGGAAATGAACAGATCACCTTTGTGCACGAAGGTGGCCGTAGCGCTGTGGGCCATCGTTGCCGGATCATCCGTGCATGCCGACATGGTCGGACACGGTGGCCCGATTCGGGCTCTTGCCGTTTCCCCGGATGGGGAGGACCTTCTCTCCGGCAGCTTCGACACGGCGGTCATTCGCTGGTCGCTCAAGACGGATACCGCAGAGCAAGTGCTGCGGTATCATGCCGGCGGCGTCAATGCCGTTGCCTTTCTGAAGGACCGCCGCCTGATCACGGCCGGCGCCGACGCACGCATTGCGGTATGGACGGCGGGCCGGGTGGAGCCGGACCGGGTGCTGGAGGGACATACAGCTCCGATCGCAGCGCTTGCTGTGTCGCCCGATGGGGCGCTGCTCGCATCGGCGTCATGGGACCGGACGGTGCGGCTCTGGTCGCTGTCGGACGGCACGTCGCGCGTGCTCGAAGGGCATACGCAGAATGTCAACGGCGTCGCTTTCGCCCCGGACGGCGGGCTTGTCAGCGTCGGCTACGATCTCGCGCTGCGCATCTGGCGTTTGCCGGATGGCCAGCCTGAAATCGTGACCTTGCCGGCGCCGCTGAACGCCGTGGCGGTGGCGCCGGATGGTGAAATCGTCACAGGCGCGGTCGATGGCAGGCTGCGCATGCTGACCACGGACGGCAAGGTCAGCGGCGAGGTCGCGGCCAGTCCGACACCGGTGGTGGCCTTGACGATGTCGGCCGACGGAGCGTTGATCGCTGCGGCCGGCATCGGCGGCACAGTGGCGATCATCGATCGCAAGTCGCGCAACCTGCTGCGCACGCTGGTCGGGCCCGGGCTACCGGTGTGGTCGGCCGCCTTCCTTCCAGATGGCGAGACCCTGATGACGGGTGGTGCGGACGGCAGGATCAGGCGCTGGAACGCGCGCACCGGCGATCCCATCGGGTCAGTTCTGATCGGCACACCCGCCGATCCGCTCGCCGCCTATGCCGGCGATCATGGCGCCGATGTATTTCGGGCGTGTGTTGCCTGTCACACGCTGTCGGACAAGGAGGTGCAGCGTGCTGGTCCGACACTTGCGGGACTCTACGGCCGCAGGATCGCTTCGCTGCCGGGATACCGCTTCTCCGATGCGTTGAAGACGATGGACATCGTCTGGACGCCGGAAACGGTTGCAAGATTGTTCGAAATCGGGCCGAATGCCTACACCCCCGGCACCAAGATGCCGGAGCAGCGCATCGGCTCGCCCGAGGACCGACGCGCGTTGACCGACTTCTTGGGCCGCGCAACATCGCGATAGTTGCCCCTTCTGCCCTTGGAAGATATTCGCTTCGTCTAGGGCATGTACTCATTAGTCGGCTGTCGGCCTGACGTCCGGTTTACGGCCAGCATCGGCCGAAGAGCGGATGGCCTCCGAGGTCGCAGATGGGCCACAAGCGGACTAAGCATCCGTTCGCAGGCGACGCTGCGTCAGCCAATAGTCGATTTGCCAATCCTCGTAGCCGAGTAGTTCGCCGAAGCGCCGTTCGATTCGATCGCCGTGCATTCCATAAGCTGTTTAATGCGGCTGTAGTTGACTTCCTTCGGACAACGTTGGGCAGATGACAGAATAGGCCTTCACCGATGCGAGCACAGGCGGAGTTTCTGCACGGGCTCGGTCAGAAGCGGCCCGGGCAAGGCGTCGTCGTGAAGGGCCGCGACGGGCCAAAAACGGACATCCCGCATACCTCCGAATCGTTTGAAAGTGCGGTGAACGTCAGGTAAAACTTGGCGTTGTGGAGCGAGCGTGTCCGCTCGCACGGGGAGAATGCGCGTGAAGGAACTGGCAGGGAAGACAGCATTCGTGACCGGTGCGGCGTCGGGCATTGGATTGGGAATCGCCACCGCTTTCGCCCAGGCTGGGGCGAAAGTGATGCTTTGCGATATTGAAGAGGCGGCGCTGTCCGCAGCGATCGAGCAACTGCGGCTCACCAACGTCGATGTCGACGGCGTGAAGGCAGACGTCTCGCTCAAAGCCGAACTCGCGGCCGCCGCAGAAGCCACGACCGCCCGCTACGGCAAGGTCCATATTCTCGTCAACAACGCGGGCGTCGGCGGCGGTGGGCCCTACGGCACCTGGACCGATGCGTCGTGGAATTGGACCTTGGGCGTCAACCTGATGGCGACCATTTGGGGGATCGAGATCTTCGGGCCGTTGATCGAGCAGCATGGCGAGGGTGGACATATCGTCTCCACAGCCTCGATCGCAGGCGTCATTTCAGGAGCGAGCACTGCATACAACGTTTCAAAGTATGGCGTTGTCGCGCTGTCTGAGGGATTGCGGCAAGAGCTCGCGCCCCGCGGAATTGGCGTATCGGTACTGTGTCCCGGGTACATCCGCACTCAAATCATGAACTCGAGCCGCAACCTCCCCAAGCGCTTCGAGGGGGCAGTCCGAGCCCCGCCGACTTCGGGCCCAATTGCCGAACGGATCAATCAGATCCGGGAACGCGTCACTCAAGGTATCGACCCCCTCTATGTCGGCGAACTCGTCCGCGAAGGCGTCGAAAACGACTGGCCCTATATCTTCACCGACCTCGAATTTGAGCCGATAGTCGAAGCGCGCTTCGCCGGAATCAAGCAAGGCTTTGACCATATCCGCGGGCGCACCTCGAAGCGTTGAGTGCGCAGACTTTCTCCTTCCTGATCGGTGTTTTATGTGGTCATGGCGCTGAGACGATTCTGTTGGTCATCACGGCATGTCCGCTCCGGGTCACATGCGCCGTTTTGGCTGCGGCCCGAACACTTCCGGTCTGCACCGCCAATCGGACTTACTTGGCTCGGCAGGCATTTCGCAAAAGGGCCATAAGCGGGCGTCCAAAACTCACCAGTGCCCCGTCATCGCCGGGAAGTAAGTTGGCCATGAATGTTTGTGCAGTTGAAGGACTGAGGCGGTGACCCTAGTTGTTTCTTTGAGGATGAACGCATCTAAAGCCCAGGCCAGCTTCGCGCGGCGATAATTTTCCTCCTTCTTCGGTGCAGCGTTTTATACCGTTGCTGTCCAAAAATGGTTGGACGGTCGGCTCGCTGAGCGCCAAGTAACTTATGGCGACCACTATAAAGACAACGGGCAGAGCTATATTTAGCCAGTTTGCTCTTATTGTCGTCTGCAAGCTTCCCCCCGCCTCAACTTCGATCGGGCTTAGCCGATCGAGCCTCCACATTACGTACCCAAATAGAGCTCCCAGCAAGGCGCCTGAAAAGACGCAGGCCCAAAGCAAATCTTCCGTCGTCCCGTAGCCCACTGTGCGCCCTGATAATTTTGCAGAGATCAACCCTGATCCTGCACCAATGACCGAAAGGAGGGCGGGCGCCCACGCTCTTGCGGGCCGAATGACCATCGCAGCTACCGGAAGCGCAACGCAAGTCGCTGGCCATGCGATTTGCGCCCCAACCAATACAGGCGCGACAACAACTACAGGCGAGGCGAACGCCAATGCGGCGACCAGCCACACATACAACAGGGACGGCAGAAAGATGAGGCCGACATACCCCGCGGACAAGGTCATCCCGATCATCAGCAACAAGATAATCCAAAGCCGCCTATACATTGCTCTCATCCGCCATTGAAAGGCAGGATAAGTGCTGAGCGTTTAGCGCCATCCACTACGAGCCCACAGAGTTTTAATAGATGGTTGTTCAACGATGAATCGAATGACCTTGGTGTCTGCTTTGGGTCAAGAGCACCGGTTTGAACGGCGCCCTATCACTTCCGGTGTGCCCCCGATCGGTGACCATATCTGGGCCAAGCCGAACTTCGCCATCGGGCCACAAGCGGAAGTGGGAAAAGATCGGAGCAGGATCGATTGGCTACTACAAAAATATGTTCCAGATAGCGACGCGTGCATCACTCAGAAGCCTCTCGGCGTCAAATTCCAAGCTTACGATCCATTGCTTATAGCCCATGACGTTAGGGGTCATTGCCTGACAATCGAACCATTCCTTCTTTGTCAGGCTGTCGATGGCTGCCTGACCTCCAAGTAAGCGCCTTTGTAGTTCGGTGTTCGTGATGATTGGCTCGGGCTTAGCTCGACAACCCAGCCCTTCGTTGCGAAGAAATGCGATGACTGTGTCTCTACCCGTGCCTAGAGGTGTCATCTTCAGCAATGCGTCACGTGCGGAAGCGGAGTCGTTCGTGCTTTGCTTCTCGCTCTCGCGCATTGCACCAAACAAGCGATTGTCGAGGTAGAACCGATCAACTTTAGCCGTCTCGTAAGAAAACCAGATCCAAAGCACCGCGATCAGTCCGGCCGGAACTGCCGCAACCACCGACAAGACAATAGCAAAACTGCTAATCGATTTTGGCACAGGACGACCAAGGCTTAAGGTCACGAGGCGAACGCTACAGTGTCTTTACCTAACACTTCGCCAACCTGCATGGGACGAATGTCGGCTTCGGGTCACAAGCCGCAGATCACGCTCAAGGTGGGTGACTTCCGCTTTACGTTGGTGAGCCGACATCTATGAGTACATGCGCTAATCCTTGCGCTCACGCTGGCGCAGATAGTCATCCGTCGTCCGCGGCGGCGTTCGTTCCGGGACGCCTTTGAACGGATCGAATTGCTGCTCGCTCATGACGATGACGCGGCAGTCCGCGCACATCCTGAGTGCCTCGATCCGACGGTCGCCGGCCGGATACATCCAGTGCCGGCCCTCGAGCTTGGCTGCGATGCGGTCGATCGTGCTCTTGACGCCGAAGGCCGTGCCGCAGCGGACGCAGAGTGCGGGCTCCTCTTCCTTGATGATCGTTGCGGGAGCGCGCGCCGCGCGGAAATCGATCTGCGGCTTGAGGCTGATGACCTTTTCCGGACAGGTGCTCTCGCACAGGCCGCACTGCACGCAGGCATCCTCGATGAATTTCAGCACGGGCCGCTCGGGATCGTCCCGCAGCGCGCCGGTCGGGCAGGCCGAGACGCAGGAGAGGCACAGCGTGCAGCCATCGGTGTCGACGGTGATCGCGCCCACCGGCGCACCCTGTGGCAGCGCGATCACGTCGACCGGCTGCGGCGCCAGCCGATGCAGCTCGCTCAGGGCGAACCGCAAGAGGTCGCGCCGCTTGCCGACGGTCCTGAAGTTCGCGGGCGTCGCGACCGCGGTGAGCGTGCCGATGTCAGTCAAATGCTCGCCCAGCGCGTCGGGGTCGTCCGTCTCGATGGTGGCGAGGCGACGGCCCGCAAATCCAAGGCCGCCGAGGATCGCTTCGGCCATCGCGATCGTCTGCGACAGTCCGGTTACATCGTGGCGCGGCTTGGCACGGAGCAGGAAGCGCACAGCCGATACGCCATAGGCAAAGGCGCCGACAATCGCTTCCAGCCCCAGCTGCGTGAGCTCGTTGACGGCAAAGGGAAGCACGTTCGCCGGCAGGCCGTCGCCATGCCGCGCGAGGGCGTCGATCAGAGGCGTGCCGTGCGGGCTGTCGTGAAAGAGCAGCACCGCATTCGCGCCACCGGCCTCGCGATAGGCGAGCAGCATGGCGCGGATTTTCTGGAGCTGCGCATCGGCTGGAGGCAGCGTGTAGGATACCGCACTGGTGGGGCAGGCAGCCGCGCATTGGCCGCAGCCCGCGCAGATGTTCGGATCGATTGCGACATGATCGCCGACGGGGGTGATCGCCCCGGTCGGGCAGAGATCGAGGCAGCGATGGCAGCCGGTGCGCTTCGAGCGCGAATGGGCGCAAAGCGCGGGCGCGACGTCGACATATTTCGGCTTGTCGAAGCTGCCGACGAGATCGCGCGCGGTCAGCACGGCGCGGAGCACTGCGGCGGGATCTTTCGTGTCGGCGCGCAGATAGCCGTCGCGCAGGTCGTGAGCGGGAAACAGCGGCAGATCGCCGGAAAGATCGAGGATGACATCGCAGCGCGAGGTGACTCCGCTTCGCGGCGGGTCCAGCACGAAACGATCGCGCGAGGAGGGACGGGGATGCGCATAGTCGTCGATCGCAAGCTCGAACGCGCCGAAATGTCCCGTCGCGGAGCGGATCGTGCCCTTCACGACCGGAAAGACCGTTGCAGTTGGCAACACCGTGTCGTCGAGCCGCTTCAGCATCACCGTGACGTCGAGGTGATCGGCAAGCAGGCGGCCGGCCTCGATCGCGGCCTCAACGCGCCCGTAGATCAGGATCACGCCCTCGCTCGACAGGGTGACGAGCGGATAGTCCGGGGCCGGGATGGCGGCGGATGCGAGCAGGGCGGCCATTTTCGCACCGGCGCGCGCGCCGTCGCGGGACCAGCCGGCCGTTTCGCGGATGTTGACGAAACTGATCGCATCAGCCCGTTCGCCAGCCTCGTCCGAAAATTGCGCCGCCTGCTGCGTGCAGGCGACCGTCAACACGCCGTCTGCCGCGGCAAGCTTGCGGAAGTGGTCGAGCTCCGCACCGCAGAGGTGGCGAAAGCTCTTGACCTCGCTGTTCGGGCATCCGCGCCGGATCGCAGCCACGTCGAGGGACATCGTGTCTTCGCACGAGCAGATCAGGACGGTCTTCGACGGCTGCTCCAGGTTAACCCCTCCGCCATTCGGACGCCGACGACGGACTCGCGCCGGCCCTTCGCCTCGTATAGACATTATCCATCGGGAAGAAAAGGAAAGCGGAGGACGGCCTGTCGTCGACCCCAGTCAACCATGTTTCCCTGGCGGAACCTATTCACTTGCCGCCGCCGTTCACGTTGGTGCGATTGCGCGAGAGCGGAGATGCCTTTGCCCATGCATGCCGCATCGCACTGGAGGCCGGTGCCGGCACGCTGGTCTATGTCGGGCGCTTCGACCTCGCAGAGTTCGCCGTGGTGCTGGAGCCGGCCGAGCCGTTGCGCAGCGCGCGGCGCGCCTTTTACGCCGGCATGGTCGCTCTCACCGATGCCCTTAGCGCCTATGCGCCGCCGAGCAAGCCAATCACGATCAATTGGCCGGACGCGGTCAGGATCGACGGGGGCCTGGTCGGCGGCGGACGGTTGGGTTGGCTTACCGGAGCTGACGAGGACGCGCCGCCGCCGTGGCTGGTCTTCGGCGCCATGATAAGGACGGTTGCCATGAACGATGACGATCCGGGCGTCCACCCGCTGGCCTCGGCGCTCGACCAGGAAGGCTTTGGCGAGGCCGGCGCGGCGCAGATCATGGAGAGCTTTGCCCGGCACCTGATGCTGGCGCTGGATGGCTGGCGGGTCGACGGCTTTGACAGCGTCGCGCGCGACTATCTCGCTCGGATGCCGCGTGAAAGACAGATGGTTCAACGCATTGACGATCGCGGCGATGTTCTGACGCGTCGCATCGGGACGGATCGGGTCCAGCGGAGCGATCTCGTACAGGCGCTCGCGACGCCGTCCTGGCTCGATCCGGCCCTCGGAGGACCGCGCCTGTGAAACTCCTGCGCACCATCGCGCTCGATCCCTCCGACACCTTCGTGTTCGAGGTGGCGGCGGAACCGGGCGAATGGGCCGTCTCAGGCGCTTTCCGCTTCTGGGATCACGACGCTGCCAGGCTCGAGGGCAAGGCGCGCGCGGCGTTTCGCGGCGGTTTCCTCGGGGTGCAGTCCTGGGGCTGGTCGACGCTGGCACAGATCGTTCCGGCAACCGAAGACGATCGTCGCAGCCTGGTCGATCTCCTTGCCAGGCAACTCGTCGATCGCTTCGGTGCGCCGGACATGGCGGCGGCGAAGACGGCTGCGGAAGAGGAGGTCGCTTTCGCGCAGTCGCTCTGCAGCCATCCGATCAGCTCTCTCATTGCAGTGCACCGCACGTCGAGCGATGGCGAGGTCCGCGAGTCCTTCCGCCGGCTGCAACTCCGGGAAGGGCAGGGGCATAGCAAGGCATTCTCGTTCATGGAAATCGAGGACGAGGTCCAGCCTGACGGCGATCTCAGGATTGCGGATCTGGGGCGGGAGCCGACCGTCCGATGAACGATTTCTGGATCGCCTGTGGTCATCACCTGCTCGATCGCGACGAGGGCGGTGGGCTCCGTGTCACGGACGAGTTCCTCAAGGCCTATTTTGCCCGTCCCGAACTGATGCCGCCGGACGATGCGTGCCCGGTCGAACGCCGGCTGCACCGCGAATTGCTCGCCGACCCGCGCCAGGCGGTCAGCGCCGGCGAAATCGCCGGGATGGTCGATACGGATGCGCGGGAGAATTGGCAGTTCGTGCTGGCGTTTCGCGATCTCTTGCTGCGGCATCCGACGCTCGAGGCCGCCTATCTCGCCTCGGTGCGTTCAGGCCGGAACGATCTGCCGCCGCTGTTCGTCAACCAGCTCGTTCACGTCATCCTGCGGAACGCGCTCGATGGCTGCGACGACCCGTTCGTGCTGCGCGCGGCCGAATTGTTCTTCCGGACCCAGCGCATCCTGCCGCATGAGCAGGCCCTGTTGCTCGGAGACGAGGAGGTCGTCGGCGGCCGGAGCCCGACGCCGGTGCTCTCTCTGATGTCGATGCTGGGCGCCACCACCGATGCCGTGGTCGAGATGCTGAGCGAGGAGAATGTCGATGCCTATTGGCAGCGCAGCGACCAGTTCGACATGGCGCTCGACCTGACGGCCGGCGGCCGCGGGCCAATTGCGCTGGCGCAGGCGATGACGCGCTGGGTCTCCCATCTGCTCGGCATCGACGTCGTGATCGAGCCGCTGCGCGCGCTGCACGAGGCAAGGCTCACCTGGTATGTCGGGCTCGATGCCGACGCCACGAGGCTCGGCGACCGGCTGTGGCACGGCGAAGACCTCGGCGAACGCGAGGCCGACCGTGTGCTCGCGCTGTTCCGCCTGACGTTTGCGGATTCAGGCAGCGCTCTTGACGATGTCGGGGGTGAACCGGTCTACCTGATCCTGTCGACGACGGCGGACCAGAAGCTTCGGATGAAGCCACAGAATCTGCTGACCGGGCTGCCGGTGAAGCACCCGGAGATGGCGACATGAGCCCTGCTGCGTTGCCCACCCTCTCGATTGCAGTCGGCGTCGTGGTCGAACGGCGCAAGGCCGACTCGCCGTGGGTCGATTTCATCTGGCGCGGAATTGCCGTCCTGCCGGACAAGCCGGTGATGACACAGCCGTGGACGGTGCTTCGCGTGCAGGACGGCACGACCTTGTTTTATGCCGGAAGCGCGACCGTCGATCTCTATCCGTCCGAGACGGCGCGCTATCGCGACAATCTCGCCTCCGGCAGTCCGAGCATCTGGACTGTGCTGTCGCCCTCGGACGGCGCCTGGCCCTATGCCGTCACCGCGGTGACCGCCGATCCCGCCGAGGGCGAAGGCTTTACTGAAGCCGCCGACAATCTCGTCGAGGCTGTGCCGATGCCGGAGGCGCTACGCGAAGCGATTGAAAGCTTCGTGGCCGAACACCATGTCGAGCGGGAATTCGTCAAGCGCAAGCGGCGCCGCGCCGACCCGGAGGCGCTGGCACGGCGTGAGCATGAAGGCGGACAGGAATGAGCGAGGAGGAGTTCCTTGCGCGTTGGTCGCGCCGCAAACGCGAATCGCAGACGGAGCCGGCGAAGCCTGCTGCGGCGCAGCCCGCGCCGCCGGCCGAGACGACGGCGGAAGAGACTGAGTTCGATTTGTCGAGCCTGCCGTCGATCGACGAGATCACTGCGGCCACCGACATCACGGCGTTTCTCGGCAAAGGGATTCCTCGGGAGCTGAGCCGTGCGGCTCTTCGCCGCGCCTGGACGACCGATCCCGCCATTCGCGACTTCGTCGGGCTTGCGGAGAATGCATGGGACTTCAACGACCCGACCGCGATGCCGGGTTTTGGCCCGCTGGATTGCTCGTCGGAGGAGCTGGCCGCACTGGTCGACCGCATTGTCGGCGGAGTGCGCGAGGCGGCCCAGTCGCTCGCCGAGACGGCGATCGAGTCAGCGGATCCTTCGCCGGACTTGCATCGAGCCGATGTGACAGTGGTTTCCAATGTCGTCGAGGCGCCGGACGAGGCGGAGCGTCCGGCAATTCCTGTTGCAGCGCAACCGACAGTGGCTGACAGCTCTGCCAATTCTGCTGAGCCCATCAAGCCCCGTACCCATGGTGGTGCACTGCCTCGCTGAGAAGCACGACCAAAGGCTATAGGCACAGGCTATGGCAGGCGTTGACCGTTGCTGGGGCCCGGATTACGCTACCTACTGCTTTGTAACAAAAGCGATAATCAGCAGACGGGACTCGGATGGGAGGTCCACGTGCGTGATGACGGGCTTGATCGCGCGATCGATGCCGCGGGCGGCATCGCTCAGCTTGCGCGCAAAATAGGCATCAGCCAGCCCTCCGTATCGAATTGGATCCGCGTGCCCGCACAACGGGTGGTTGCAGTCGAAACCGCCACCGGCGTTTCCCGGAATGATCTGCGGCCAGATCTCTACGGCGAACAGGCCAGTTCCGCCGAACTTGTCGATCCCGTCGATGCGGCGCGCGCGCAGGAATATGCGCTGCTCGCAACGTTGCTGTCCGCGCCGCCATCGAAACGATTGCTCGAGCAGCTTGCGGCATTGACCGGTGACGCGACGCCCCTCGGGCACGCGCATACGGCGCTGGCCGATGCGGCCTCGAGCGCCGTCGCAGCGAAAGTCGAGCGCGAGTATTTCGATCTGTTCGTCGGGCTCGGCCGCGGCGAACTGCTGCCCTATGCCTCCTATTATCTCACCGGCTTCCTCAACGAACGGCCCTTGTCGCGCCTGCGCGGCGACCTTGCGACGCTCGGTATCGCGCGGGTAGCCGACAATTCCGAACCCGAGGATCACGCCGCCATCCTGTGCGAGATCATGTCTGGCCTTGCCGACGGCCGTTTCGCTGCCTCGCCCGAGGCGCAGCGCGCCTTCTTCGAAAAACATGTGTCGCCCTGGATGGGGCGGCTGTTCGCCGACATCGAGAGCGCCGGGGACGCCCGTTTCTATCGCGCGGTCGGCGCGCTCGGCCGCACCTTCATCGAAATCGAAACGGAAGCATTCACATTCGCCAACTGACCGAGGCGCCTTGGTCCGGGAGAGCTGCGATGAGTGACGAGACGAAAGCAAAGGTCGGACGCCGCGATTTCCTTCGCAGGGTCGGCTTGGGCACGGCCGGTGTCGGCGCGACGCTGGCGACACCGCTGGTCGGGTCCGCGCAGGCGGACAGCGAGAGCAACGATGAGAAGCGCAAGGCGCGCTACAAGGAATCCGAACACGTGAAGACGTTCTACCGCGTCAATCGTTATCCGGCCTGAGAGGGAGGCTGCCGTGCTTATCAAGCGAACACATCAGCGTTCCGATCGCCGAGGCTCCGTGGCCGAATCCCTTGCGGGCCAGGCCGGGGGCCTTGATCGCCGCACCTTCCTGCGCAAGTCGGGACTGGCCGGCGGCGCTCTCGCAGCGCTCGGGGCCATGCCGGTCGTCAGCGTGCGCAAGGCGGAAGCGGCCGCTGCCGGCCCGCTTGCGGCCGGCGCCATCGCCAAGAAGAGCATTTGCACGCATTGTGCAGTCGGCTGCACCGTGACGGCGGAAGTGCTCAACGGAGTCTGGATCGGACAGGAGCCGAGCTGGGATTCGCCGATCAACCGCGGCTCGCATTGCGCCAAGGGCGCTTCGGTGCGCGAGCTCGTGCACAGCGATCGCCGCCTGCGCTATCCGATGAAGCTGGTGAACGGGCAGTGGACGCGTGTGTCGTGGGACACGGCCGTGAGCGAGATTGGCGACAAGCTGCTCCAGGTTCGCGAGAAGTCGGGCAGCGATTCCGTCTACTGGCTCGGCTCGGCCAAGATGACCAACGAAGGAGCCTACCTGTTCCGCAAGCTCGGTGCGTTCTGGGGCACCAACAACACCGATCACCAGGCGCGGATCTGCCACTCCACCACCGTCACCGGCGTCGCCAACACCTGGGGCTATGGCGCGATGACGAACAGCATCAACGACATGCGCAACTCCAAGACGATGCTGTTCATCGGCAGCAACGCCGCGGAAGCGCATCCCGTCAGCATGCAGCATCTGCTGGAATCCAAGGAGCTCAACAAGGCGAACTTCATCGTCTTCGATCCGCGCCTGACCCGTACCGCGGCGCATGCCACCGAATATGTCCGGATCCGTCCCGGCACCGACATTCCCGTGCTCTACGGCATGATGTGGCACATCCTGAAGAACGGCTGGGAGGACAAGGAATTCATCGCCCAGCGCGTCTACGGCTTCGACGATTTGCGCAAGGAGGTCGAGAAGTGGAATCCGCAGGAGGTCGAGCGCGTCACCGGTGTGCCCGCCGCGCAGCTCGAGCGCGTCGCCAAGATGTTCGCGACCGTCAAGCCCGCGACCATCATCTGGTGCATGGGCCAGACCCAGCACACGGTCGGCACCGCCAACGTGCGGGCGAGCTGCATCGCGCTGCTGATGACGGGCAACGTCGGCAAGGCCGGCGCCGGCGCCAACATCCTGCGCGGCCATGACAACGTGCAGGGCGCGACCGACGTCGGTCTCGATATCGTGACGTTGCCGTTCTATTACGGCCTTGCGGAAGGCGCCTGGAAGCATTGGTCCCGGGTCTGGGAGGTCGACTACGACTATCTCGTCTCCCGCTTCGACGAGAAGAAGCTGATGGAGACGCCAGGCATCCCGCTGACGCGGTGGTTCGATGCCGCGCTGTTGCCGAAGGCCGACGTCGCGCAGAAGGACAACGTCAAGGCCGTATTCGTGCAGGGCCACGCCAGCAACAGCATCACGCGCATACCGGAGTCGCTGAAGGGCCTGAAGGCGCTGGAGCTGTTGGTGATCGCCGATCCGCACCCGACCACCTGGGCGTCCCTGGCGGTCGAGGCGGGACGCAAGGATGGCGTCTATATCCTGCCCGTGGCCACGCAGTTCGAATGCACGGGATCGCGCGTCGCCTCCAATCGCTCGATGCAGTGGGGCGAGCAGATCGTCAAGCCGATCTTCGAATCCAAGGACGACCTCGAGATCATCTATTTGCTGGCGAAAAAGTTCGGCTTCGCCGACAAGATGTTCAAGAACATCAAGGTCGAGAACAATCTTCCGGTCGCCGAGGACGTGCTGCGCGAGATCAACCGCGGAAGCTGGTCGACCGGTTATTGCGGGCAGTCGCCGGAGCGCATCAAGGCGCACATGAAGAACCAGCACAAGTTCGACCTGGTGACGCTGCGTGCGCCCAAGGACGATCCGGAGGTCGGCGGCGACTATTACGGCCTGCCCTGGCCGTGCTGGGGCTCGCCCGAGGTGAAGCATCCCGGCTCGCCGCTGCTCTACAACAACAATCTGCACGTGATGGACGGCGGCGGCGCGTTCCGCCCGCGCTTCGGCATCGAACGCGAGGAAAAGCTGCCGGACGGCACGACGCGGAAGGTGAGCCTGCTCGCCGACAAATCCTTCTCCAGGGGATCGGAGATCGAGGACGGCTATCCCGAATTCACGCTGGCAAGCCTGAAGAAACTGGGCTGGGACCAGGATCTCACCGAGGCCGAGATGGCGACGATCCAGAGGGTCAACCCGGCCAATCCGGATGCGGTGTCCTGGGCTGTCGACCTTTCCGGCGGCATCCAGCGCGTCGCGCTGAAGCACGGTTGCGTGCCCTTCGGCAACGGCAAGGCACGCATGAATGCGTTCGGCCTGCCGGATCCGATCCCGGTGCACCGCGAACCGATCTACACGCCGCGCGTCGATCTCGTCGAGAAATATCCGACCCTGCCCGACGCCAAGCAGTTCCGCCTGCCCAATATCGGCTTCTCGGTGCAGAAGGCGGCGGTGGAAAAGGGGATCGCGAAGCAGTTTCCGCTGATCCTTTCCTCGGGACGTCTCGTCGAATACGAAGGCGGCGGCGAGGAAACCCGCACCAATCCATGGCTCGCCGAATTGCAGCAGGACATGTTCATCGAGATCAGCCCGGCTGATGCCGCCGATCGCGGCATCAAGGACGGCGGCTGGGTCTGGGTGAGCGGTGCCGAGAACAATTCACGTGCCAGGATGAAGGCGCTGGTGACCGAACGCGTCGGCAAGGGCGTCGCCTGGATGCCGTTCCATTTCGGCGGCTGGCTCGGGGGTGCCGACCTGCGCAAGAATTATCCCGCCGGCACCGATCCGATCGTGCTGGGCGAGAGCGCCAACACGATCACGAGCTACGGCTACGATCCTGCGACGGGCATGCAGGAGCCGAAGGTCACGCTTTGTCAGATCGTCGCAGCCTGAGAGGAGCACGCACATGGCTCGGATGAAATTTCTCTGCGACGCCGATCGCTGCATCGAGTGCAACGCTTGCGTCACCGCCTGCAAGAACGAGCACGAGGTGCCCTGGGGCATCAACCGGCGCCGCGTCGTCACCATCAACGACGGCAAGCCGGGCGAGCGCTCGATCTCGATGGCCTGCATGCATTGCACGGACGCGCCCTGTGCGGCCGTTTGCCCGGTGAACTGCTTCTACACCACGGCCGATGCCGTGGTGCTGCACTCCAAGGACCTCTGCATCGGTTGCGGCTATTGCTTCTACGCCTGCCCGTTCGGCGCGCCGCAATACCCGAAAGTCGGGAACTTCGGCTCACGCGGCAAGATGGACAAATGCACCTATTGCGCCGGCGGCCCGGAGGCCGACGGCAGCAAGGAGGAATACGAGAAATACGGTGCGAACCGGCTGGCCGAAGGCAAGCTGCCGCTGTGTGCCGAAATGTGCTCGACCAAGTCGTTGCTTGCGGGCGACGGCGAGATCATCGCCCAGATCTACAAGGAGCGCGTCACGAAGCGCGGCTATGGCTCGGGCGCATGGGGCTGGAAGACCGCATATCGCGAGACGATCGAGTCCTGACGTGGGCAGCCGACGGGCGCGCAAGACCGGGGAGGACGTGATGGCGTCGTTTGCAAGGTTCATTCGTCTGGCGTTCGGCGCCTGGACGCTGCTTCTTTTGGTGACGGCGGTGCCCGCGAGTGCTCAGCAGGTCAACCCGACCGCGAGCGCGGTCAAGGAGCAGCAGCTTTTGCAGGAGCTCAACCGGATCCAGGGCCGCGTCAGCATTCCCGATCAGCGCTCCGGCGTTCTCGAGCAGCCGCAGGGACGCGAGTGGCGGGAATTCCGCATGGTGACGCTGCCCTGGATCGGCGGCGTTGCCATCATCGGCATGATCGCCCTGATCATGATCTTCTATCTCACCCGCGGCATGGTTCGGCTGGAGAGCGGCCGCTCGGGCCGCACCATCGTGCGCTTCAACGGTTTCGAACGTTTCGTGCACTGGATGACGGCAACCTGCTTCATCATCCTGGCGATCTCCGGCCTCAACGTCAGCTTTGGCCGGCAGCTGCTTTTGCCGCTGATCGGTTTCGAGGCCTTTTCCGAATGGTCGCAATGGGCCAAATACGCCCACAATTATCTGAGTTTCCCGTTCACGCTGGGAGTCGTGCTGATCTTCCTGATGTGGATCGGCGGCAACATTCCCAGCAAGGTGGATATCGAATGGGCCAAGCGGGGTGGCGGCCTGATCGGGCATGACCATCCGCCGGCCTATCGGTTCAACGGCGGCCAGAAGATGATCTACTGGATCGTCGTGATCGGGGGCGGTCTCGTTGCAGCGTCAGGCTATGCGCTGATGTTCCCGTTCTACGGTACGGGGATCGAAGGCATGCAGATGGCCCAGATCGTCCACGCCATCGTCGCGGTCCTGTTCGTCGCGGCGATGATCGGGCACATCTATATTGGCACCATCGGAATGGAAGGCGCGTTCGAGGCCATGGGCTCGGGCGAAGTCGACGTCAACTGGGCTCGCGAGCACCATAGCCTCTGGCTCGACGAGCAGAAGGCGCGAACCGGACCGAACGACGGACGACCGCGACCCGCAACGGCCGCGGCCGAATAGGGCGAAGCGCCGGCGCGGACGCTCCGGCCTACCGAGCCGGCTCTTTCGCAAACAAGACGGAGCGGTCCTGCAGCTCCTGCTCGGGCAGCTTGTTCGCCTGGCCTGTCTGCATGTCTTGAATGGATGCCATGCCGTGCTGACCGAAATGGATCACTGCATGCGACCTGAACACGTTGCTGGCCGCACCGGCGAGAAGCATGGCTGCAATGAGCGAGAGCATGAGGGGTTTCATGCGCATCTCCGTCTGCCATCTCCACCCGGCTTCGACAAATACATCCGGATTGTCCGGCCGCATGTGAGCCACTTCACAGCGATCGGTTCCAGTTGGGCTCGGCATCGACGTCGTGGTTTCAGGCCATTCGCGCCGCGTGCGGATCGAGACCGCCGAAGACGTGCTCGACCTGAACCCGGAATTGCGGGAGGCCACGCTTCAAGCTGCCGATTGCACTGGCAACGCTCAAGTTCGATGGGAGCGGCCCGTTCCCGCCTGTCATTCATGATTCCGACAGGGGTTGACGGCGAGAAACAGAGGCGCTGCCATAATTCCGGCTGTTGCCTACAGATGATCCGGAAAAGTGTGCAGCGCTTTTCCGAAAGGATCATGCTCAAACAATAACCTAGAGCGCGATGAAGCTTTGTCTTAATCGCATCAGGCTTTGGTGCGCGTCGGATTTGTGCCAGCGCTCCAGATCCACGCGTGGCCGTTTCGGTTCAGTCTGGTGCTTCTCTGGATTGCCTCGCCAGGGTTCGTTCGTTTGCCGGTGAGTAGACATGTCCGTCTGCTGGCGCGGATCGTCAAGCGGTGTCTCTCGTGGATCGTCTTCAGTGGCCTTCGGCATGTGTGCCCCTAACGAGCTCGCACGATGATGTATCACGATGATGTATGGAGGCGCCTCGGTCTGCTGACCAACCCGGGAACCGCAGCTCGTTCCCCGTGGCCCTTGTATGCGCTCGCGCTGCGGCAATCGGCGCGGGAACGACCGCAGCGTCTACTCATTTTTCCATGTCAAGGCTACGAAAACCGACAGAGGAGCGAGAAATGTCAAGAATGCCTCCCGTCCCCGAAGAGCAGCGGAGCAATAAGGGACCTGGTTCGGATCCGGCGACCGAGGCGGAGGAACGAGTACCGGACCGCGAGAATTTCGACACCCAGGGACGTCACGGCAACATCAGGCAGAACACGACCAACCAGGGCTATCAGCAGGATCGATGATGCTTCGACAGAACAGATGCGATGAGAGACGTTCGATGCGCATGCCGGGTCTCGTGCTGGTCGCTGCGCTGGCGACCGCGTCCGTCGGACCCGCATCCGGACAGGGAAGTGGCGCCGGTGCGGGAGGAAGCGCAGGCGGTACGGCGGCTGGAGGCAGCAGCACCTCGTCGCCTCCCGGAACCAATGCCGCTGGAACCGGGCAATCCGGCGATGAACCCTTCCCGCGGGGATCGATCACCGTGGGACGGCCGGGCAATCCGGCGGGAGGCACCAACATAGGACGTATCGACGGCACGGTCACCCCTGGTCCCTCCTTGCCGGGCGACGACCAGATCCGATCAGAGAGCTCGAAGAATTCCGAGGCCGATCGAAGGATCAAGAGCATCTGCAAGGGATGCTAGCGGATGAGACCGCCGGAGAAGACGACAGCGGTCAGCGGAAGCACTGCTGCCATTTCGCCGCCCGGCCCGGCGCCACGATCAGGCAAAATTACCTCCGCTTGCTAGCCTGGAAGTCAGGCTGATCACCGATATCCTCGGTAACGGCGCGCATAGGCGTAGCGGGGATTGATGCCGCAATAGGCGTTCGTTCCCGATGCGGTTGCCATGCACTGAGCGTAACTGGCGAACTGGCAGTTGCCCGGATAGCCCCAGATCCGGCCCTGGAGGCAGTAGCGATCTTGTGCCACTACGGCGGTCGAGGAGGCGAAGCTGCCCATGATCGCGAGAGCGGCGGTTGCCGTGAGCAATCGATACTTCATCTTGAATCTCCAATTTCGACATTGAACGCGGCTCGTGATGCGGTGTTCCAATGGCGCGCCCACAGCGCGCATGCTCGCCATTGAGGCGAGCCACTAACCTCTGCGACGCCGCTCGGTCCGGATCGCGGCCAGGGCGACGACCGGCGACGTTCCCGGATTTGCCTATCCGCAAGTGATGTATGTCGTCTGCACCGTGGATAGTCTAGCCCGGCAGAGGTGTGTCGGCGATGTCCAGCAGGGCGCCGAGACCCTGCCGCAGGCGGCGCGTCGCGATGTTATCGTTGGCAAGGCCCAACATCAGCAGGGATCGCCCGGTCACCGCATACGCGTGCCCGAACTCGAACTCGGCCATGGGCGCGTCGGGTCGATTGGTGTCGACCAGGCCCAGCCAGCTGCGCCCATCGGTGACCTCCGGCAGGGTAAAGTTCACGACGTCATGATGCGCGTTGTAGACCAGCAGCATGGTCGCATCCGAGCCACGCCGCTTGATCCCGGTCTCCTGTGCGCGGCCGTCGAGCAGCATCCCGAAGCATTTGGCATTGCCATCATGCCACTGCTCCGTCGTCATCTCCTCGCCGGCCGGCGACAGCCAGGTCACGTCCTTGACGTCGAGCTCCTCGTTGTGCGAGCCGACCAGGAAGCGGCTGCGGTAGAGGATCGGAAAAGCCTTGCGGGTCGCAATCAGCTTGCGGGCGAATTCGCGAAGGCTGCGGCCGTTCGCGGTGATGCCCATCCAGTCGAGCCAAGTGGTCTCGTTGTCCTGGGCGTAGGCGTTGTTGTTGCCGTTCTGGGTGTGTCCGAACTCGTCGCCCGCGAGCAGCATCGGCGTGCCGTGGGACACCAGCATCGTCGCCAGCAGATTCCGCTTCTGGCGCTCGCGCAAGGCGGTGATCTCCGGGTCGTCGGTCGGCCCCTCGGCGCCGCAGTTCCAGGAATGGTTGTTGCCGTGACCGTCGCGATTGTCCTCGCCATTCGCCTCGTTGTGCTTGTCGTTGTACGAGACGAGATCGTTGAGATTGAAGCCGTCGTGGGCTGTGACGAAGTTGACGCTGGCCCACGGCCTGCGTCCGCGCTTGTTGAAGAGGTCGCCGGATCCCGATACGCGCTTGGCAAAGTCGGCCAGCGTGCCCGGGTCGCCCTTCCAGAAGGCGCGCACCGTGTCCCTGAACTTGTCGTTCCACTCGGCCCAACCAGGCGGAAACTGACCGACCTGGTAGCCACCAGGGCCGATGTCCCAGGGCTCTGCGATCAGCTTGACGCTGGAGAGCACGGGGTCCTGGCGGCAGGCGTCGAGGAAGCCGCCGCCCTCGTCGAAGCCATAGGGTTCGCGCGCAAGGATGGTGGCGAGGTCGAAGCGGAAGCCGTCGACCCGCATCTCGGTCGCCCAGTAGCGCAGGGAATCGGCGACTAGCTGAAGCACGCGCTGATGCGAAAGATTGACGGTGTTCCCGGTGCCGGTGTCGTTGATGTAGTAACGCTTCTTGTCCGGCAGCAGGCGGTAGTAGCTGGCGTTGTCGATGCCCTTGAACGACAGCGTCGGGCCGAGCTCGTTGCCTTCCGCGGTGTGATTGTAGACGACGTCGAGAATGATCTCGATGCCATGGGCGTGAAACTGGTTGACCATGGCCTTGAATTCGTTCGCGGACAGCGTCTTGAGGTAACGCGGATCAGGCGCGAAGAAGGCGATGGAATTGTAGCCCCAGTAGTTGCGCAGGCCCTTCTCGACCAGATAGCTGTCGTCGACGAAGGCATGGATCGGCAGCAACTCGGCGCTGGTGATGCCGAGCGAGCGCAAATAGGCCGGCACTTCCGAATGTGCCAGGCCCGAGAACGTGCCGCGGTCCGCTTCCGGCACCAGCGGATGCAACTGGGTAAACCCCTTGACGTGCATCTCGTAGACGATCGTCCGCTCCCAAGGCACTTCGGGCTTGCGCGATGCGCCCCAGGTGAAGGCGGGATCGATCACGCGGCACTTCTGCATCAACGGCGCGCTGTCGCGTTCGTCGTAGGAGAGATCCTTGTCGGCATGATCGAGCCGATAGCCGAACAGCTCCGGTCCCCAGCGGAGCTGGCCGACCAGCTGCCTGGCGTAGGGATCGAGCACGAGCTTGTTGGGATTGAAGCGGTGGCCGGCGTCGGGTTCGTAAGGGCCATGGACGCGGTAGCCGTAGACGGTACCGGGGCGGGCGGAGGGCAGATAGCCGTGCCAGACTTCGTCGGTATATTCGGGAAGCTCGATGCGCTCGAGTTCGGTTTGACCGGCGTCGTCGAACAGGCAGAGCTCAACCTTGGTGGCGTGGGCCGAAAACAGCGCAAAATTGACGCCGAGCCCATCCCAGGTGGCGCCGAGTGGGAATGGTCTGCCCTCGGTGATCCGGGTGCGGCGCAGGCTCGAGGCCGCCCGCGTCAGGGCATCGTCCGACTGTGCTGCTTGATCCATCTCCCCCCCAATAGCCCGTCAGGACGTCGTCACGGTTGCCGCGACCTCGGTCGTGACCGGCTCGCCGGCGCTGGCCGAAGTGATCAACGCGGCGGCAGGCACAGCGACCGGCTTGGTCAGCACCTTGGCCCTTTGCAGAGCTGCCTCCTTGCTGATGGCCGGGATCGAATTGCCGATCCGCCCGACGATCGCCGTGAGCTCTGCGTCCGATAGTCCGAGGCGCTTCTTGAGCAGGCGCACCTGGGCGCGGTCGGTCACGTCGAGCTTGTTACGGATGGTCTGCGGTCTCGGGCGGCGCATGGCGGCGGCTCCTGTCTGGAACGGTAACCGTTGCGCCAGCGATTCCGTTCCCTGCATGCTGCAAATGTCCGGCGTCGCAGTCACCGAGGAACGAACGCTCACGGCTCCGCTTTGTCGACCCGACGCGTGCAAGCGATGATGAAGCATGCCGAGGCGCAGGGCATGCAGGCGAAAGGGGACGGGCTTGAGGCAAACACTGGGAACGGCCGAGCAGAGCCGGCGCCACGGCCCTCAGATCGTCGATCATGGGGTCTCGTTCAACCTTTGGGCGCCCACGGCCCGATCGGTCGAACTGCTCCAAGTCGGCCAGCCGTCCCGCAGGATGCCGCGCGATGACGACGGCTGGTATCAGCTGCTGAGCCCAACCGCGCGCGCCGGCACGCGCTATCATTTCAGGATCAACGAAGACCTCCTCGTTCCCGATCCCGCCTCGTTCTTCCAGCCGGACGACGTCGGTGCGCCCAGCGAGGTGATCGATACGGCCGCGCTGAGGGACCCGGTTCTCTATCCGGGCCGTCCCTGGGCGGAGGCCGTGATCTACGAGCTGCATGTCGGCACCTTCAGCGAGGAGGGCACCTATGCCGGCGTCGAGAAGAGGCTGCCTTATCTGCGCGATCTCGGCATCACCGCCATCGAGCTGATGCCGCTCAACGACATCCCCGGCCGGCACAATTGGGGCTATGACGGCGTGCTCCTGAACGCGCCGAATGCCCGCTATGGCCGGCCGGAGGATCTCAAGCGGCTGCTGCAGGCCGCACATGCCCTGGACATCATGGTCTATCTCGACGTCGTCTATAACCATTTCGGGCCGCAGCTGAACTATCTGCACCTCTATGCCGAAAACTTCTTCAACCCGCGCCACACCACGGGCTGGGGGCCCCCGGTCAACCTCGAAGGTCACGACGGCGCATTCGTGCGCGGGTTCCTGATCGAGAATGCCCTGATGTGGCTGCGCGATTATGGCTTCGACGGGCTGCGGTTCGATGCCGTCCACGCGCTGAAGGACGATTCCGAGCGGCATTTCCTGATCGAGCTCGCCGAGACCGTGCGCAGTCAGCTGGTGGGCCGGCACGTCCATCTGATGCTGGAGAACGAGGCCAATCAGGCGCACCTGCTCGCGCGTTCGCAGGGACGGGCAAGGTATTACGACGCGCAGTGGGGCGACGATTTTCACAACGCGCTCCACGTCCTGCTCACGGGCGAGGACGAAGGCTATTACCGGGCCTTCGCGGACAAGCCGCTCGAACATCTGGCGCGATCCCTGACCGAGGGCTTTGCCTATCAGGGCGAGGTTTTTCCCCTGCACGAGGCGCCGCGCGGCGAGCCGAGCGCGCATCTGCCGCCCGAAGCGACCATCTTCTTCGCCCAGAACCACGACCAGGTCGGCAACCGCGCCTTCGGGGAGCGGTTGTCTCGATTGGTCGGCCCGGACAAGCTGGAGCTCGCTCTGGCGCTGGTCCTGCTGAGCCCGCATATTCCGATGCTGTTCATGGGTGAGGAAGCTGCAGCCGACACGCCCTTCCTGTTCTTTGCGGACTGGACGGGCGAAGCCGCCGAATTGACGCGGGACGGCCGCCGCAGGGAGTTTTCGCATTTCAAGGCTTTCGCAACTCCCGAAACGCGCGCCAGCATCCCGGACCCGTGCGACGAAGGAACCTTCCTGGCCTCCAAGCTGGACTGGACAAGCATCGACCAATCAGCCGCTGGCGCGAGGTTTCGAGCGCTGACGGCGCAGTTACTGACGATCCGGCGCGAGAAGATCGTGCCGCTGATCAAACGTGGCTTCGTTTCGGCGCAGCGACACTTGCTCGGCACGGATCCCCGTATGGGCGGCGTGGATGTGCGCTGGCACACGGAGCAGGGCGACGTTTTGCAGATCGCCGCCAATTTCGCCGACCACGAGCTCCCCATGCCGCCGCTGGTCGAGGGCGAAAGCCTGTGGCGCTTGCGCCCTCATGTCGCCGGAGGACTTGGGTCCGGCGACATGATCGTGAGGCTTGGCCAGAAGGGCTGATCGCGGAACGCGATCCGTGCCCTGCCGCTACCTGCCAGCACTGCTCGCGACGACCGACGAGGGTGAGGTCGCGAACTTGCCGAGTCCAAGATAGACCAGGCCCGCCACGCCGATCCCGAACAACCAGCTCAGATCGGCGCCGCCCAGCAGATAGATCGAGATCGGTCCCTGCAGCGCGCTGACGAGGCCGTCCTGCACCAGCCATCCGGAAACGAGGCCGGCGAAGAATGCGATCATGCCGGCCCAGTTGATGTCGCCATAGGCGCTGGTCTCCGGCGAGCGGTAGAGCTCGGCCACCTCGATCCTGCCCTTGCGCTTGATGAAGAAGTCGGCGAGCACCACGCCGGCCCACGGGCTCATCCACAACAGCAGGCTGATCATCCAATGGTCGAACGCCTTCGCGAACGACGGCGCGAAGATGAAGTAGAGCGTAACCAGATAGCCGGCGACGCCGACGATGACGGTAAGCCAGAAGCGCGAGAGTTTCAGCCCCGCGCTCAGCGCCGCCAGCGCCGCCGAATAGACGTTGAGGATGTTGGTGGCGATCGGGCCGTGCAGCACCATCAGCAGGACCAGAATGCTGACCGGACCGCCGAACACCGCGCTGACCATCTTGGCGGGGTCGGTGTCCAGCGTGGTCGAGGCGATGGTCGCGCCGAGAATGCCGAGCCACACCGTCGGCACGAACATGCCGACATAGCTGTACCAGAACACGGCTTTCGACGGCGTCGAGCGCGGCACGAAGCGTGAATAGTCGGAGGCCCAGGTGACCCAGGAGATGCCCCAGCCGACGCCGATTGCGGTCATGAGCATCGTCAGCGTCGCAAGATGCGCACCTGCTGGCAGCGAGGTGGTCAGGCTCCAATTGACGACGCCGGGCCGCGTCCAGGCCAGCACGCTCATCAGCACCATGATGGCGATAGTCGGCGGCACCGTGTATTTCTCGAAGGTGCGGATCGCGTAGAAGCCGTAGACGCCGATCAGCACCTGCACCGCCATCACCAGCGTGATGACGATCATCTCCACCAGCCAGGTGTCGGGCACGCCGAACTGGCCGAGGATGCCCATCGAGACCTTCACCGGGAAGTAGGTGTTGACGCCGATCCAGCCCAGCGTCATCAGGAACATCAGGATGCTCGGCAGGTAGGCGCCGCGGACGCCGAAGGCGGACCGGCTCAGCACCATCTGGTTGACGCCGGTCTTGTGTCCCATCACGGTGAAAGTCGCGAAGATCGCGCAGCCCACGATGTTGCCGAGCACGATGACCGCGATCGTCTCCATCAGGCCGAGCTTGAGGATGATGCCGAGCGCGCCGAGCGCCCAGTTCACCGGCGCGATGTTGGCGCCGGCCCAGATCCACATCTGCTGCGGCCCGGTGGAGTCCCGGTCCGCGTCGGGAATCGGCTCGATGCTGTGAATATCAGCGCGAAGTTCGGAATCAGTCATGACATCCCCCAATACGAAGCTCGCTTCGCATCATCGCAGCATAAATCGTGCCATGGAATTGCGGGGCGGCCGAGCGGGCGGGCGTCGATGCCGGAGGTCATGCGCCTCGCGCCGGATGCGATTGCGTTTTCAAGCGCTGGCCGATGTTGCGCGTGAGTACGCTTCGGCATGTCTGCCGCGCCGGCGAGAGGCGGGCGATGTTGCTCGGCCGGGCAGCGGTACGATGATAAATTGAGCAGCCCAACTCAAAAGCGCAGCACTGGCTCCTAATCGAATACGGCAGCAGCGCTGTCGCGACTGGGATGGCCGGCGACGATGCGCTGCATCATGTCGATGAAAAGCGCCTGCTCCCGCTGGCTCAAATCGCCGAGCGTCGCACGATGCGCCTGTCGCGCTGCGCCCTCGATCTTGACCAGCAGCGCGGCTCCGGCCGGTGTCAGTCGGCACAGCCGGGCCCGGCGATCGTCCTTGTTCACCGCGCGCTCGACCAGGTTTCGGGCGGCGAGCCGCTTCAAGGCGCCGGTCGTCGTGGTGCGATCGAGGGCGATATCGGCCGCCAAAGTGGTCTGATCGGCGGTTTCACGCACCGCCAGCGCCGAAAGCAGACTGTATTGCAGCGGCGTGACCTCGAATTCGCCGCAGGCCTCCTGAAACAGCGCGACGTGGATCTGGTGCAGCCGGCGGATCAGATAGCCGGGCCGTTCGGACAAGGGCCAGGGCCGGTGCCTCGTTCCGCCGCGACGTGTCTTCGCCTGCCGCAATGCACACTCTCCCAAGCCGAAACCCTGCCGCGCTTAGCTCGATTCGAGTGCGCCTGCCACATCGGGATCATGGCACGATGCTTGCTTTTGTCAAAATGCGAAGCATGCTTCGTAATGTCAAAATGCGAAGCATGCTTCGTAATTCGAGGGGACGAGAGCCGTCGCCCTCGCAAGAAGAGGAGAGCGTCATGTCCGTCACTGCCAGCTTCGACCTTCTGCTGCGAGGCGGTCGCGTGATCTGTCCGGCTTCCGGCGTCGATGGCATCAAGGACGTCGCCATCCGCAACGGCAAGATTGCCGCGGTGGCCTCCGACATTCTGCCGACCAGCGCGAAGGAAGTCGTCGATGTCAGCGGCAAGCTGGTGCTGCCCGGGCTGATCGACACCCACGCGCACGTCTATCAATATGTCTCCGGCCGCTTCGGCATGAATCCCGACATGGTCGGTGTGCAGTCGGGCGTGACGACGCTGGTCGATCAGGGCGGTCCGTCCTGCATGACGCTGCCAGGTTTCCGTCACTTCATCGCGGAGCCCGCCGCCTCGCGTGTCTACGCGTTCCTCTCCGCCTATCTCGTCGGCGGCCTCGAGGGCCATTTCTATCCGCAGCTCTACAGCCCCGACGGCGTCGACATCGACGCGACCGTCAAGGCGGCGACCGCCAATCTTGATCTCGTGCGCGGCATCAAGGCTCACGCCGAGATCGGCGGCTTCGCGCGCTGGGGCATCCGCGTCATCGAGATGGCGGCGGAGATCGGGAAGCGCGCCGATCTGCCGGTCTACGTGCATTTCGGCCAGCTCTGGGGCCTGCCCGAGAGCGGCGCCAATGGCGAGGATGCCGACACGATTCTGACGCGCGTGATCCCGCTCTTGCGCGAGGGCGACATTCTCGCTCATCCCTTCACGCGCCATCCCGGCGGTTTCGTCAATCGCGAGGGCGAGGTGCACCCGGTGATCCAGGCAGCGCTCGACCGCGGCCTGAAGGTCGACGTCGGTCACGGCAGCCATTTCTCCTATCGGCTGGCAAAGAAGGCAATCGCCGCCGGCATCGTTCCGACCACGCTCGGCGCCGACATTCACGGCTACAACACCCATGTGCCTGCGCCGGCGGGAACGCCGGACCAGCATGAGGACGAGGAGAACCATCCGTTCGCAGGGCAGGCCAAGTTCAGCCTGGTCCAGGCGATGAGCTCGATGATGGCGCTCGGCCTGTCGCTCGAGCAGGTGGTGCCGATGGTCACCTCCAATCCCGCCAAGATGCTCGGCCGCAGCGGGGAAATCGGCGCGCTCAGGGTCGGCATGGATGCCGACGTCTCCGTGCTCTCTGAGCAGAACGGCCGCTTTGTCCTCACGGACAACGAGAAGAACGAGGTGATCGCCGAGCGCCTGCTGCAGCCGGCGTTCTGCCTGCGTGCCGGCACGCGCTTCGACGCGGTCGCGCCGATCCTGCCGCAAGCTGTCGCGGCATAAGGGCGGGTGGTGGAGGAGAACGTCGGCGTGCGCAGCGAGCGGGAATTTCCTTCGGGCAAGTCCGGGCAGGGCGTCGGCGCGCGGCTGCCTCGGAAGGAGGACGACCGCCTGATGCGCGGCCGCGGCCAGTATGTCGCCGACATCAGGCTCGCCGGCCTTCAGGACGTCGCCTTCGTGCGCAGCCCGCTGGCGCATGCACGGATTCGCGGGATTCATGTGCCTGAACGCCATCGCGGCAACGTGTTCACGGCGGCCGATCTCGACGGCATCAAGCCCATCCGCGCGGTCTCAGGGCTTCCCGGCTTCAAGATTTCCGAGCAGCCGGTGCTCGCAACCGGCAAGGTGCGGCAGGTCGGCGAACTCGTCGCGATGTGCCTCGCGCCGACACGCGCCGAAGCGGAGGACATCGCGGCGTCCGTGACGTTGGATCTCGAAGAGCTGCCGGCGGTCTACGACATGCTGAAGGCGCGCGAGCCCGGTTCGGCGCTGGTGCACGAGCATTGGGGCGACAATGTCTTCCTCGAAACCAACTATGAGGTCGACATCTCGGCTGCGCTGGATGCGCCGATCAAGGTGACGCGCGAGATCTCGACTGCGCGGCAGTGCATGTCGCCGCTCGAAGGCCGCGGCGTGGTCGCGACGTTCGATCCGCGGCTCGACCAGCTCACGCTGCATTCCGCAGCGCAGATGCCGCACATCACGCGCAGCGGCCTTGCCGAATGCCTCGGCATGGAGGAGGGCCAGATCCGCGTCATCTCGCCCGACGTCGGCGGCGGGTTCGGTCACAAGGGAATTTTGCTGCCCGAAGAGGTCTGCCTGTCCTGGCTGACGATGCAGCGTGGCCACCCGGTGCGCTGGATCGAGGATCGCCGCGAGCATCTCGTCGCCAGCTCCAATTGCCGCGAGCACCATTACAGGATCACGGTCTATGCCGATCGCGACGGCACGCTGCGCGGCATCGATTGCGAGGCGACCGTGGATTCCGGCGCCTATTCGTCCTATCCGTTCTCGGCCTGCCTCGAAGCCGCGCAGGTCGCGAGCATCCTGCCGGGTCCTTACAAGATGCCGGCCTATCGCTGCCGCACCTTCTCGGTCGCCACCAACAAATGCCCGATCCTGCCCTATCGCGGCGTGGCGCGCACCGGCGTCTGCTTCGCGCTGGAATTGATGCTCGACCTCGTGGCGGCGGAGGCCGGGCTCGAGCCCGGCGAGGTCCGGCTGCGCAATCTGGTGCGCCCCGACCAGATGCCGTTCGACAACATCACCAGGAAGCATTTCGACAGCGGCGACTATCCGGAGGCGATGCGCCGCGCGCTGGCACAGATCGATATCGATGCCATTCGCGGCCGCCAGCGCAAGGGCGAGGCCGACGGCCGCCGTCTCGGCGTCGGCGTCTCCATCTATTGCGAGCAGGCCGCGCACGGCACGTCCGTCTATTCCGGCTGGGGCATCCCGATGGTGCCGGGCCATGAGCAGGCCTCGGCCCGGCTGACGCCCGATGGCGGCCTCGAATTGCGCGTCGGCGTGCATTCGCACGGGCAGGGCATGGAGACCACGCTCGCGCAGGTCGCGCATGAGATCCTGGGCATCGACGTTGCGAAGATTCGCATCATCCTCGGCGACACCGCGATGACGCCCTATTCGACCGGCACCTGGGGCTCGCGCTCGATGGTGATGGCGGGCGGCGCGGTCGCGACCGCCTGCCGCGAGCTCGGCGAACGCGCCCGGCGCATCGGCGCCAAACTGTTGCAGCACGATCCGGCCTCCGTGGTGTTGCAGAACGGCGAGGTGCGCGGCGTCAATGGCAGCGTCAGCCTGAAGGTGATCGCCCATACCTGGTACCGCCGCCCGCAGGATTTGCCGGCCGACGTCGATCCAGGCGGGCTTGAGGTGACGCAAGGCTACAAGCCGGTGCGCGACAGCGGCACCTTCAGCTACGCCGCGCATGCAGCCGTCGTCGCGGTCGATCCCGATCTCGGCGAGGTCGAGATCCTCGACTACGTCATCGTCGAGGACGGCGGCGTGCTGGTCAATCCGCTCGTCGTTGACGGCCAGATCTATGGCGGCCTCGCGCAAGGTATCGGCACCGCGCTCTATGAGGAGATGCCGTTCGACGCCTCCGGCCAGCCGTTGGCGACGACGCTCGCCGATTACCTGCTGCCGGGCCCGACCGAGGTCCCGGCCGCGCGTCTCGACCACATGGAGACGCCGTCGCCCTATACCCAGTTCGGCGTCAAGGGCATCGGCGAGGGTGGGGCGATCGCGCCTCCGGCCGCGATCGCCAACGCCGTCAACGACGCGCTGCGCCCGCTCGGCGTCGAGCTGATGCAGTCGCCGATCACGCCGCACCGGATCGTCGCGGCCGTGCTGGCCGCGCGCGCGGCCGAAAGGAGTGCGGCATGAAGCCCGCTCCTTTCGCCTATGAACGCCCACGCGATCTCACGGCAGCACTCTCGACGCTGGCAGCCGGCAGCGGCTCGGCGAAAATCATCGCCGGCGGCCAGTCGCTCGGGCCCATGCTCAATCTGCGGCTGGTGCAGCCGGAGCTGATCGTGGATATTTCCGGCCTTGCCGAGCTGAAGCGTGCCGAGATTTCCGGCGGCGAGCTCGTGCTCGGGGCCTTGGTCACCCATGCCGATATCGAAGACGGGCGCGCGGCCGACGTGACCCGCGGCGCCATGCGCGGCGTCGCCGCCAACATCGCCTATCGCGCCGTGCGCAACCGCGGCACGATCGGCGGCTCGCTCAGCCATGCCGATCCCGCCGCGGATTGGATTTCGGCGCTCGCCGCCCTGGGCGCGCGGGTGACGCTGCGCAGTCTTGCCGGTGCGCGCACGATGCCTGTCGAGACGTTTGTGGTAGGTGCGCTGGAATCTGCGCTGCACACGGGCGAGATCGTCGAGGCGGTCCATGTGCCGGCGCGATCGGCTTCGGCGCATTGGGGCTATGCCAAGAGCTGCCGCAAGTCCGGCGAGTTCGCCCATGCCATCGGCGCGGTCCTGATCGATCCCGCCGCGGCTTCTGCGCGCATCGTGATCGGCGCGATCGACACGACCCCCATTGTCATCACCGACGCCGCCGAGCTGTTCGGCGGCCGTATCACAGCCGACTACAAGCAGCGTTTTGATCTCCGCGTCGCCGACGCCCTTCTGGCCAGGGCCGGCATCGACGATGCCGCGCAGCGCCATATCCATGTCAGCGTGCTGAGGCGCGCCGTCCAGGAGGCCGCGGCATGAGCACGATCGCGCTCAACGTCAATCGTCGCGCGGTGGAGCTGTCGGCCGAGCCGCGCACCAGCCTTGCCGATTTCGTTCGCGACAAGCTCGACCTGACCGGCACCCATCTCGGCTGCGAGCACGGCGTCTGCGGTGCCTGCACCGTGCTGCTCGACGGTGTGCCGGCGCGCTCCTGCATTACCTATGCGGCGGCCTGCGAGGGCGCCGAAGTCACCACGATCGAAGGTCTCGACGAGGACGAGGTCACGACCGAGCTGCGCGCTGCCTTCACCCGCGAGCATGCGCTGCAATGCGGCTACTGCACGCCGGGCATGCTGGTCTCCGCGCGGGACCTCGTGCTCCGTCTTCCCGACGCCGACGAGCGCAGCATTCGCGTCGGCATGAGCGGCAATCTCTGCCGCTGCACCGGCTATGTCGGCATCGTGCGCGCCGTGCAGTCCGTGATCGAGGCAAGGCGCGCGCGCAGCATCGCGCCGTTGGCCGGTGCCGGCAGGACTGGTCTCGGCCCCGTCGGATCGGGACGCGCCGCGCCCGGTCGCAGCGAGTCGCGGCCTGCGCAACCAGCGCTGTCGCCGTCGTCAGAGAGAGTCGCGGCCGGCAGCATTCCCGACTTCACCCCGGCAACCGTGCTCGACCAGCGCTTCACGCTGCCGCATCCGCCGGCAAAGGTGTTCGCGATGTTCGACGATATCGCCGCCATTGCGTCTTGCCTCCCAGGCGTATCGCTGACATCGGCGCCGACGCCGGAGCGCGTGCAGGGGGCGATCCGCGTCAAGCTAGGCCCGATCGCAGCAAACTTTGAGGGTGCCGCGCGCGTCGCGCGCGATCCCGCGACGCTCTCCGGGCGCATCGTCGGCATCGGCACCGACCACCGCAGCCATTCGGCGACGCAAGGCGAGATCCGTTACCGCCTGCTTCCGCTGGATGGCGGCGCTGCGACGGCCGTTGAACTGTCGATCGGCTACACGCTCACGGGAATGCTGGCCCAAATCGGCCGTCCCGGCCTGGTGCGCGATCTCGCCAAACGCCTGGTCGCGGACTTCGCCGCCAATCTCGATCGCCGCATGTCCGGCGTGCCGTCAGGGCCGGGGACGCCGGCGGAGCTGAGCTTCTGGTCGATTGCGTCGGACGTTTTGCGCGCACGGATCGCCCGCATCTTTGGCCGCCGGAGCGAGGCGGGGTGACGGTGTGCTCGCACACCGGAAGTGACGAAGCCTGGACTGCATAGACATCAACAGCGTTGAATTTGGAGAGACAACATGACACGAGCACTCGGATTGGTTCAGACGATCGCGTTGGCGACGGCCTTGTTCGGCGGCACGGCCGGGGCGCAGACCATTAAGATCGGCGTCAACGAGCCGCTCACCGGCGCGTTCGCGGCGTCAGGCACTTACGTCGTCAACGGCGCCAAGATCGCCGCCGACGAGATCAACGCCAAGGGCGGCATCCTCGGCAAGAAGATCGAGCTCGTGATCGAGGACAACAAGAGCAACCCGACCGAAGCTGCCGCGGTCGCAGAAAAGCTGATCACCAGCGACAAGGTGCCGGTGCTGATGGGCGCCTGGGGCTCGAGCCTGACGCTCGCGGTGATGCCGAAGCTGATGGAATACGAGACCCCGATGGTGGTGGAGACCTCGTCCTCGGGCAAGATCACGACGACGGGCAATCCCTTCATCTTCCGCATCTCGCCGCCCTCGGCGGTCGAGGCCGCGGCCTTCAAGGGCATCGTCGACAAGCTCGCGCTGAAGAAGGTCGATTTCCTCGTCATCAACAATGACTGGGGCCGCGGCACCGCCGAGGATTTCAGCAAGATGATGAAGGAGAAGGGCATCAGCATCGGCCTGGTCGAGACCATGGACCAGGGCGCGCAGGACATGAGCGCGCAGCTCTCCAAGATCAAGAGCTCGGATTCCGAGACGGTCATCGTCACGACCGCGGTCGATCAGCTCACCCTGATCTTCAAGCAGGCCGCGGCGCTGGGCCTGAAGAAGCGGATCATCACCACTGGCGGCTCGCAGAATCCGGACCAGATCATCGCCCAGGCTGGTGCCGCCGCCAACGGCACCATGCATCTGACGACCTTCCTGCCCTGGTTCCCGGACAAGACGCCGAATCCGGAAGCGACCAACTATTTCATCACGGAATGGAAGAAGCGCGGCTTCGACTTCGCCGGCTGCACCGAGAGCTTCCGTGGCTATGACGGCATCCGCACCGCGGCGGCCGCGATCGAGAAGGCCGGCAAGGCCGAGCCCGCCGCGATCAAGGCCGCGCTCTGGCAGATCAACATCAAGGGCCTCAACGGCGACATCGTGTTCCGCAAGTCCGGCCCCGAGGGCAAGGAGAGCGGGCAGAGCCAGCCGAACGTCTATCTCATCGAGATCAACGACGGCAAAGTCGGGATGAAGACGCTTTAAAGCGCGACGAGGTTGGGTTCGATGCAGCAACGAAGGAGGTGCGCTCCCTCGCCCGCTTGCGGGAGAGGGTTGGGGAGAGGGTGTCTCCGCAACGGGACAATCCCCAAGAGGAGAAAGCCCTCACCCGCGCCTTCGGCGCGACCTCTCCCGCAAGCGGGAGAGGTTGCACCGAGCCTGTGGCAATCGATCCAACGAAAAGCCATTCCGCTTTAGCATCAGTCAATCCCAGGCGAGGGCGGCACGTTGCGGCCCTCGCCCGCATCCAGAAGATCCAGGAATAGCCTTGAACGAATTCCTCCAGCATCTGATCAACATGCTCGTGCTCGGCGGCACCTATGCGCTGCTGGGCATCGGGCTGACCTTGATCTTCGGCATCATGAACGTCGTGAACTTCACGCATGGCGTGCTGTACACGTTCGGCGCCTACATCATGTTCATCGTGGTGCAGCAGCTCGGGCTGAACTTCTTTCTCGCGCTGCCGGTGGCCGTGCTGGCCGGATGGCTGCTCGGGGCGGCCATCGAGCTGACATTGCTGCGACCGCTGCGCGGCTCCGACATCGACACCACGATGCTGGTGATGATCGGCGCCTGGATCGCGATGCAGTCGGGCACGCTGTGGATCTGGGGTGGAGTCGCCAAATCGGTGACGACGCCGTTTCCCGAGGCACCGCTGGTGCTAGGACCGGTGTCGGTGTCCTGGCTGCGCCTGTTCGTGCTCGCTGCCGCGGCGATGCTGATCCTGGTGACGTATCTGCTCATCAACAAGACCAGCCTCGGCCGCGCGATGCGGGCGACGTTCCAGGATCACGACACGGCCTCGCTGATGGGGGTCAACGTCGACATGATCTACACTTCGACTTTCGCGATCGGCTCCAGCCTTGCAGCCGCGGCGGGCGCGCTGCTCGGGCCGGTCTACGTCATCTTCCCGCAGATGGGAGACCTCGCCGCCGTCAAGGCCTTCGCCATCGTCATCCTGGGCGGCCTCGGCAACATCACCGGCGCCGTGATCGGTGGTTTTATCCTCGCCCTGGCCGAAGAGCTGGGCGCCGGCTACGTCTCGTCCGGCTACCGCGACGCCATGGGCTTTGTCATCATCATCGCCGTGCTGATCTTCCGGCCGACCGGCCTGTTCGCGCGCGCGGAGCGGGTCGGATGAAGGCAGCCATCACCATTGTCGCGGTCGCAGCTCTCGCCTCGGTGCCGCTTTGGCTGCGCGATCCCTATCTGCTCAACGCCCTGATCACGACCGGAATCTTCGTCATCGGCGCGATGAGCCTCAATCTGCTGCTCGGCTTCACCGGCCAGCTCAGCCTTGGCCACATCGCCTTCTTCGGCATCGGTGCCTATGTCAGCGCGCTGACGTCGCTCGGCTTCGATGTCGGCCTGCTCGGAGGCTTTCGGTTGGTTCACACGCCCTGGCCGCCGATCATAGGCTTCGTGCTGGCGATCCTGATTGCAGGATTGTGCGGCTATTTCGTCGGCCTGTTGTCGTTCCGGGTCCGCGGCGCCTATTTCGTCATCGTGACGATCTCCTTTGCCGAGGTGGTCCGGCTGGTCGCGCTGAACTGGGTCGAGCTGACGCAGGGCCCGCTGGCGCTGACCAACATTCCGTCCATCGCGCTGCCGTTGCCCGGGTTTGGCGAGCTGACGCTGCGCACCAAGATGCAGAACTACTATCTCGTCCTGGTCGTCGCGCTGATCGCCTATCTCCTGATCGCGCGACTCGTTCATTCCCATTTCGGCCGCTCCATGCGTGGCCTGATGGAGAACGAGACGCTGGCGGTCTCCGTCGGCATCGACGTGACCAGGACGCTGACGATCGCAGCCGTGATCTCGGCGGCGATCGCGGGTGCGGCCGGCAGCCTCTATGCGCACTACATCCGGATCATCGATCCCGAAGTGTTCGCCTTCATCAACACCGTCACCATGGTGATCATGGTCATCACCGGCGGCAAAGGCTCGCTGGCCGGGCCCGTCGTCGGCGGGCTCATCTTCGGGCTGCTGCCGGTCGCGCTCCGTCCGGTGATGGCGCCGGAAGCGCAGTGGATCGCCTATGGCGGCGTGCTGATCGCCATCCTGTTCATGCTCCCGCGTGGCATCGTGCCGTCGCTCGCGCAGCGATTTAGGCGGCGACGGAACGGACGTACCGCGCTGTCGCCCGTCGCTCTGGCCGAGACCGCTGCCAAGGAGCCGGCGTGATGACGGCGCGCAGCATTGCCATGACGATCGATCAGGTGGCGGTCCGCTTTGGCGGCCTGGTCGCAATCTCCGACATGAGTTTCACGGTTGGGGAGGGCGAGATCGTCAGCCTGATCGGGCCGAACGGCGCCGGCAAGACCACCGCCTTCAACGTCATGACCGGCTTCCTGACGCCGAGCGCCGGCCGCGTGACCTATCGCAACACTGCGCTCGCCGGTTTGAAGCCGCACCAGATCGCCGATCTCGGCCTGATCCGCACCTTCCAGCGCACCAGCGTATTCCCCAACGACACCGTCCACGACAATCTCCTGATCGGCTTGCATCGACAGGGCCGCGTCCGGCTGATCGACGCCATTCTCAGCCTGCCCGGCGCGCGCGCCTCGGAGCGCCGACTGCGGCAGCGGGCGGGTGAGCTGCTGGAATGGGTTGGGCTCGAACGCCGCGCGCACGATGCAGCGGGCTCACTGTCCTACGGCGAGCAGCGTCTCGTCGGTGTCGCGCTGGCGCTCGCGGCAGAACCATCGATGCTGCTGCTCGACGAGCCGGTGTCCGGCATGAATGCCTCGGAAACCCACCGCTTCGTCGAGCTGATCCGCAGCATCCGCGATCGCGGCATCACGATCCTCCTGGTCGAGCACGACATGCCGATGGTGATGACCGTCTCGGATCGCATCGTGGTGCTCAATTACGGCCGTATCATCGCGGAGGGGACTCCCGACGTGATCCGCAACGATCCGGCGGTGATCGAGGCCTATCTCGGACATGGAGCGGGCCGTGCTTGAGATCCGCGAGATGGTTTGTGGCTATGGCGGCGTCACCGCGCTGCGCGGCATCTCGCTGGACGTGAAGGCCGGCCAGCTGGTCGCGCTGATCGGTGCCAACGGCGCTGGCAAGAGCACGACGCTGCGCGCGATCTCCGGCCTCGTGCCGCCACGCTCGGGCCAGATGCGGTTCGAGGGCATCGACATCACCGGGGCGAGGCCCCCGCGCGTGCTGGCGAGCGGAATCGCGCATTGTCCGGAAGGGCGGCGCGTGTTTCCGCACATGAGCGTCGAGGAGAATCTCGACATGGGGGCTTACCTCCGTCGTGGTTCGGGTGAGATCGCGGCCGACCGCGACCGCATCTACGCGGAATTCCCGCGGCTCGCCGAGCGGCGCCGGCAGGCGGCGGGGACATTGTCCGGTGGCGAGCAGCAGATGCTTGCGATCGGGCGCGCGCTGATGTCGCGACCGCGGCTGATCATGTTCGACGAGCCATCGCTCGGGCTCGCGCCCAACATCGTCGAGCGCACCTTTGCCATCATCCGCGGCATCCGCGATGCCGGCACTACGGTGCTGCTGGTCGAGCAGAACGCCTTCGCCGCGCTGGAAATGTGCGACCATGCCTATCTGCTCGAGAACGGCCGTATCGTGCTGTCCGGAGCCGGCTCCGAGCTGATCGCGAACGAGCATGTGCGCAAGGCCTATCTCGGTGGGTGATGGGGCCGGGTGGATTGCCGTCTGCGATCTCGACCGGCTGAAGGCGGAGACGATCGTCCGCGTCCCCGGGCGCGACCTGCTCGTGATCTGGAACGAGGGCAACGTCGTCGCCTGCGAACGTGCGTGCCCGCACGAACAGGCGGATCTGGCCTTGGGGCAGGTGAGCACGGGGCGGCTGTATTGCCCGCGTCACGCGGCATCGTTCGATTTGCGCGATGGGGCAATCACCGCGGGATGGCCGAGCCCGCCGCTGCGGCTCTATCCGGTACGGATCACGGGCGGGCAAGTCTGGATTGAGATGCAGGAGCGGCAGCCGGGGCGATGATGGCATCATGCCCCTGTTTTGCCCGACAAGTCAAAGCGATGGCGGTGTCGATCGACCCTCAAACAATTCGCCTTTGCAAACAACGACATCGCTACTGTGCATGGGGTTGTTTTTCGCGCTTTTAGTCCAGCAGCCGCCGCGCGGCCTCCACCAGCACTCCGTCCGGCCGGCGCAAAGCCTCAAGAATGGTGAAGTGGTCAGCGCCTTCGACCGGAATGAGCTTGCCCGGCGCTCCCGCCGCCACGCGCTTGTCGTGGAGATTGATAGAATCGCAGACGAGCGCCGGCAGCTCGTTGCTGCCATAGGCGATGTCGAGCCGCTTCTGGATGACGGGCAGGCGCAGCGGCGATAGCGTGGCGATCTCCGCATCCGTCAGCTTCAGTGCGTCGTTGAGGCCGGTATCGCGGATCGGCGCGAGCTCGTACACGCCCGAGAGCGCGAGCCCCGCATGGACACGCGGATGATCCAGCGCCATCGCGACGAGATGGGCTCCGGCGGACCAGCCCGACAGCACGACCGGCCCGGCAACGCCATAGGATGCGCCATGCGCCGCGAGCCAGTCGAGCGCGCGCGGGATCTCGGCGACGATGTCGCTGAGGGACACTTCGGGCGCCAGCGAATAGCCGGGGATGGCAACCGACCAGCCATGCGCAGCGACGCCTTCGACCATCATGGCGAATAATTCGCGCGAATTGCGCTGCCAATAGCCGCCGTGCAGGAACACCAGGCAGGGCGCATCCGGCTTGGCGGCGGGGTAGAGGTCGATCTTGTTGTTGGCGCGCTCGCCATAGGGCAGGTCGAGGTGGGACTTCAGCGTGCCCCGCAGCCGGCTGGAGGCGTCGTTGCGCTCGGCGATCAGGGCGGCGCTGTTCTTGACCGCCGCGTTGTTGTCATAGGCGGCATTGCGTTCTGCCTGCGACAGCTCGGACCATTTGCCACGGGGGTCGAGCGACCGAATCGTCGAACGCGCGTTCTCAGCCATGAAACTCTCCGTTGCGGCCCTGGATGACACTCTTGTCGATTTGGACCGGCCAGTCACCCTCTATTGAGCTGTTGGATCAACCGTGTCCAGCCTTGGACAAGACGGCTCGGCCTGCCGGCTGCGGGGCAGGTCGGGCGCGCGACGACCGGGAACATTTGGTCATGGGCGACCCCGGTGCTTTTACATTTTGCCGTACCTGCGGCTGCAGCTATGTCGGAGCGAGCTTGTCAGCTCGAGTTTATTCTGCTCAGTGTCCGTCCAAATCGTGCATACGATCCACGCATGCATGCATCGACTAAAGTCGACAATCAGTGAGGAAACATTATGCGTAGACTGATTTTGGCCGCCGCCGTGATCGCCCCGATGCTCGGCCATGCGGCACGGGCGGAGGATACCGTCAAGATCGGCTACATCGATCCACTCTCCGGTGGCGGCGCCAGCGTGGGTGAGGGGGGTCTGAAGACATTCCAGTACCTGGCCGACGAGCTCAACGCCAAGGGCGGCATCCTTGGCCGTAAGGTCGAGATCGTGCCCTTCGACAACAAGACCAATCCGCAGGAGTCCCTGGTGCAGGCCCAGAAGGCGATCGACGCTGGGGTTCGTTACATTACACAAGGCAACGGTTCATCCGTAGGCCTGGCGCTCGAGGATTTCGTCACGAAATACAATACGCGTAATCCCGGCAAGGAAGTGCTCTACTTCAACTATGCTGCCGTCGATCCGGCCATGACCAACGAGAAGTGCAGCTACTGGCATTTCCGCTGGGATGCCAGCTCCGACATCAAGATGGAGGCGCTCACGAACTACATCAAGAACGTCGCTTCGATCAAGAAAGTGTACCTGATCAACCAGGACTATTCGTTTGGTCAGTCGGTGCGCAGCGATGCGCGCAAGATGTTGACGGCGAAGCGGCCTGATGTCCAGATTGTCGGCGACGAACTGCATCCGCTGCTGAAGGTCACGGATTTCTCGCCCTACATCGCCAAGATCAAGGCTTCCGGTGCCGACAGCGTCATTACCGGCAACTGGGGGCAGGACATCGCGCTGCTGCTCAAGGCCGCCGCCGATGCCGGTCTGAAGGTCAATTGGTACACTTACTATGCCGGTGGCGCCGGTGGGCCGACCGCGATCAAGCAGACGGGTCTCGACCATCAGGTATTCCAGCTGACGGAAGGTTTTGCCAATTCGGGCCACCAGCCCGCGATGGATTACGAGAAGGCCTTCCGTGCCAAGGTCAACATGTCGCTTTGGTATCCGCGTGCGGTCAACGAGATGCGCATGTTCAAGGCCGCGGCCGAGAAGGCCAACTCGGTTGAGCCCGTGAAGGTGGCGGCGGCGCTCGAGGACCTGAAGTTCGAGGTCCTGGATGGCGGTACCGGCTTCATGCGCAAGGATGACCATCAGTTCTTCCAGCCGATCTACATCTCCTCCTTCGGCAAGCTTGCCGCGAACGAGCCGTTCGACGAGGAGAACACCGGCTGGGGCTGGCACCTGGTCACCAAGGTCGATACCCCGCAGGCCATGGTCTCCACGACCTGCAAGATGACGCGGCCGTAAGGGCCATACACGCCGCCGGCCCGCGGCACTCTCGTCGCGGGCAGGTGGCGGCCGAAATGCTTCCTGGATGAAGACCGGGGCCCTGCTTCGGATAGTTCACGAGTACGCTGTGCTAGAACTCATTGTCATTTCGACCCTGAACGGTGTGCTGTTCGGCATGCTGCTGTTTCTGCTGTCGAGCGGGCTGACGGTCATCTTCAGCATGATGGGCGTGCTCAACTTCGCCCATGCCAGCTTCTACATGCTCGGCGCCTTCTTCGGCTTTCAATTGACGAAATGGATCGGGTTCTGGCCGGCTTTCGTGCTCGCCCCGCTCCTGGTCGGCGCGATCGGCATGGCGGTCGAGCGCTACGGACTGCGCAACACCCACAAGCATGGCCATGTCGCGGAATTGCTGCTGACCTTTGGCCTCGCATTCGCGATCGAGGAGATCGTCGCAATGATCTGGGGCAGGAGCCCGGTCGACTATCGCGTGCCGGCGCTGCTCGACTTCCCAGCCTTCACGATCTTCTCCACCAATTATCCCGCCTACAAGATCTTCATGCTCGCAGTATCGGTAGTCATCTTCGTCGCGCTCTTGCTGGTGCTGCGGCGTACCAGGGTCGGCCTGATCGTGCAGGCGGCGCTGACGCATCCTCACATGGTCGGACACCTCGGCCACAATGTGGGGCGCGTGTTCATGGTGGTGTTTGGTGTGGGCAGCGCGCTGGCAGGCCTTGCCGGTGTCATTGCGGGACCGGCGCTGGTGACGCAGTCCGACATGGCGGCCGCGCTCGGGCCAATCTTGTTCGTGGTGATCGTGTTCGGCGGCCTCGGCTCCTTGCCCGGCGCCTTCGTCGCCTCGCTCGTCATCGGCCTGGTGCAGACTTTTGCAGTGGCGTTGAATGGCTCGCTGGCCAGCGTCTTCGGTCCGCTCGATTCAGCGGGAGGGCCTTCCGCTCTTTCCGACATCTGGAACGTCACAATCGCACAGGTCGCGCCGATCATTCCTTATCTTCTGCTGGTCATCATCCTGATCGTTCGCCCCATGGGCCTGATGGGGACGCGCGAATCATGACTACGGCAACGACATCGGTATCGGGACCCGCAGCGAACGCGGCCGGCGAGAACCTGCGCTTCTACAGCGTCTGGCTGGCCGGCGTGGTCGTCCTCATCGTGCTGCCGCTGGTGTTCTCGTCCGGCGGCTCGCTCACGTCCTTCAGCCTGATCGGGATCGCGATCGTGTTCGCGCTCTCCTACAACATCCTGCTTGGACAGACCGGATTGTTGTCGTTCGGCCATGCCGTGCACTACGGTCTCGGCGGCTTCACGGCCTGCCATGTGATGAACGCGATCGTCTCCCACGGCTGGCCGATCCCGCTTCCGTTCATCCCATTGTTCGGCGGCCTCGGCGGCCTCGGGTTCGCTATCCTCGTCGGCTGGCTCATGACCAAGCGCGCCGGCACCGTGTTCGCCATGATCTCGCTGGGCATCGGCGAGCTGGTGGCGTCTTCGTCTCTGATCCTCCGGTCGGTCTTCGGCGGCGAAGCCGGCATCACGACGGACCGCACGGCGCTGCCGCGCATGTTCGGCTGGACCTTCGGGCCGCAGATCCAGGTCTATTATCTGATCGCGTTCTGGCTGGTGGTCTCGGCGATCGCGATGTACGCGCTGACCCGAACCCCGCTGGGGCGGATCAGCAATGCCGTCCGTGACAATCCCGAGCGAGTCCAGTTCATCGGCTACGATCCTCACGTGGTCCGTTATCTCGCCTATTGCTTTGCAGGATTCTTCGCCGGCATCGCCGGGGGTCTTGCCGCGATCAGCTTCGAGATCGCGAACTCGGCCTATCTCGGCGCGATCCAATCCGGCCTGGTGCTGTTCGCAACCTTCATCGGCGGTACCGCCTATTTCTTCGGACCCATTCTCGGCGCGATCCTGGTGACCTATCTGCAGCTCGGGCTGACCAGCGTCACCAGCGTCTGGCAGCTCTATTTCGGCATCATCTTCATCGGCATCGTGATGTTCTCGCCCGGCGGCATCGCCGGGCTCGTGATGATGCACCGGCCGCTCCTTCGCGCCGGATCGTTATGGACGGTGATTCCGTCCTATCTCGTCGCGATCGTGCCGACCGTGGCGCTCGCTTGCGGCATCATTCTGGTGATCGAGACGATCGCGCGTCATTCCGGCGGGGAGGCCAGTGCGATCAACCTGTTCGGGATTGCCTTCAATCCCAAGTCGCCAGCCACCTGGATTGCTGCAGCGGTTCTGGTGGCCGGTGGCTTCGTCATCGCGCGATTGACGTGGCGGCGGGTTGGCGAAGCATGGGATCGGGCGGCCACGGTCGCGCGCGATCGGGGGTATCTGGCATGACTGCAGCCATCGAAGTCCGCGCCGTCGAGAAGCGCTTCGGCAACGTTGGCATCATTCGCGACCTGAACCTCAGCATCGCGCAGGGCGAACGGCACGCCATCATCGGTCCGAACGGCGCGGGGAAGTCGACGACGTTCAATCTGATCAGTGGGCATATCAAGCCGACTTCGGGCGAGGTCCGGCTCAATGGCGACGTGATCTCCGGCCTGCAGCCGTTCGAGATCAACCGGCGGGGGCTGTCGCGCTCGTTCCAGGTCACCAACGTGTTTGCCCGCATGACGGTCTGGGAAAACGTCCGCTGCGCGGTGCTGTGGGCCACCGGGCATCGCTACGCATTCTGGAAGAACGTGGACAGCCTGCCCGAGGTGCGCGAACGGACCGCCCGGATTCTCGAAGACATTCACCTCACGCACCGCCGCGACGTCCCGGCCGGCCTGTTGACATATGCCGAGCAGCGCGAGCTGGAGATCGGCATCACGATCGCAGGGGGCGCTACCGTCGTCATGCTCGATGAGCCGACCGCTGGAATGAGCCACGCCGAGACTGAGCGCGCGGTGTCGCTGATCCGGCGCCTGACCGAAGGGCGAACGCTGGTCATCGTCGAACACGACATGAGCGTCGTGTTTGGACTTGCCGACCGCATCTCGGTGCTGGTTTACGGTCATATCATCGCCTCGGGCACTCCCGAGGAGATCCGGCGCGATCCGAAGGTCAGGGAAGCCTATCTTGGCGAGGAGGCAGACTGATGCTCGAAGTCAGGAACCTCCATGCCTATTACGGCAAGAGCCACATTCTCCAGGGCGTTGACCTCGATGTCGCCGCCGGCGAAGTGGTGAGCCTGCTCGGCCGCAACGGTGTCGGGCGTTCGACCACGGTCAAGGCGATCATGGGCGAGGTCGTTCCGCAGGGCACGATCCGCTTCAAGGGCAAGGACATTGCGGGCCTGCCGAGCTACAAGATCGCGCGCCTCGGGCTCGGCTACGTTCCCGAGCATCGCGATATCTTTCCGAGCTTGACGGTGCGACAGAATCTTCTGCTCGGCATCAAGGACACGCGCCGACCGGGCAAATGGCGGCTGCAGGACATGCTCGACATGTTTCCCAACCTCGCCGCGCGCGCCGACGCGCCTGCTGGGGTCCTCTCGGGTGGCGAGAAGCAGATGTTGACGACATGCCGCACGTTGATGGGCGATCCTGATCTCATCATGATCGACGAGCCGACGGAGGGTCTCGCGCCGCTGATCGTGCAACAGGTGGGAGACCTCATCGTCCGGATCGCGCAAGCCGGGGTCGCGATCCTGCTCGTCGAGCAAAAGCTATCGATCGCGATGCGCATCTCGAAGCGCGTCTACATCATGGGACACGGTCGCGTGGTTTTTGAAGGCACGCCAGACCAACTCCGGGCGAACGCGACGGTTCGCCAGGAGTGGCTCGAGGTTTGAACTTATCGTGAGGCGGACCGTTCAACGGGTGCAACCGCGCTCACGTCCCGAGTTCGGCTGCAGCTCTCGCAATCCATGAACCTTCGGAATTTGATGATGGCAGCTCCCTACGTTCCTCAAATGGCCCTGTATCGTCAATGGCTCGGGGAAACGCGCGGCCTTGTCTTCTCGAGCTACGAAGAGATGCGGCAATGGTCGGTGCGCGATCTCGACGGGTTCTGGCGCAGCATTTGGGACTATTACGATCTGCAGTCGCCGACGCCGTTTGCCGCCGTGATTGCCGAGCGCAAAATGCCGAATGCGGTATGGTTTCCCGGCGCGCAGGTGAATTACGCCAGGCAGGTGTTCCGGCATGTCGCGGCGGCAGACGCAGCCGGGCTGCCCGCCATCGTCAGCGGCGGTGAGGACGGCAGTCTCACGGAGACGAGCTGGCCGGAGCTGCGGCGCAAGGCAGCGGTGCTCGCGCTCGATCTGAAGGACAAGGGCGTGTGCCCCGGCGACCGCGTCGCAGCCTATCTGCCGAACATCCCCGAGACCATCGTTGCGTTCCTGGCGACAGCCAGCATCGGCGCAATCTGGAGCGTCTGTGCGCCCGACATGGCGGCGCCTGCGGTGATCGACCGCTTCAAGCAGATCGAACCGAAGGTGCTGATCGCCTGCGACGCCGTCACTTATGCCGGCCGGCGGCATGACCGTCGCGACGTCGTCGGCGAGCTCAGGCGGTCCCTGCCGACCGTCGAGCACGTCATCCTGCACAGCGAAGCCGGCGCAGCTGCGGCACCGGACGCGCTGCTCTCCGACATTCTCGCCAGAACGGGCGCGGCCATCGATGCCTTCGAGCCGATCTGGCTGCCGTTCGATCATCCGCTCTGGATCGTCTATTCCAGTGGCACGACCGGCCTGCCGAAGCCGATCGTGCACGGCCATGGCGGCATCATCATCGTGGTGCTCGCGCTTCTGGGGCTGCACAACGACATCGGCTGTTCCCATCACCAGAATTCCTTCGGCGAGCGTTATCACTGGTACAGCTCGACCGGCTGGATCATGTGGAACAGCCAGGTCGGCGGCCTGCTCAGCGGGACCACCTGCTGCATCTTCGACGGCAGCCCGGCCGGCGCGAAGGACAAGCCGGACTGGACCACGCTGTGGCGCTTCGTCGCGCAATCGAAGTCGACCTTCTTCGGGGCGGGCGCGGCGTTCTTCGCGAACTGCGCCAAGGCCGAGATCGACCTTGCTGCCGCCGGCGATCTTTCGCAGCTGCGTTGCCTCGGCTCGACCGGCTCGCCCCTTAGCGCCGACACGCAGGCCTGGTTCAACGCGCGCTTCGCTGCGTTGTCGAGGACGAACGGCAGCAAAGCTCAGGCCGACATCTGGTGGGCGAACATTTCCGGCGGGACCGACTTCGCCGGCGCCTTCATCGGCGGCAACCGCGAGCTGCCGCAGACGCCGGGCGCCATGCAGTGCCGGCTGCTGGGCGCGGCCGTGGAGGCTTTCAACGAACAGGGGCACGCCGTCATCGACGAGGTCGGCGAGCTCGTCTGTACCGAGCCGATGCCGTCGATGCCGCTCTATTTCTGGAACGACGAGGGTGGGGCGCGCTATCGCGCGAGCTATTTCGAAACCTATCCGGACGATTTCGACGGCAGCGGGCGCGGTCCGGCGTGGCGGCACGGCGACTGGCTCAAGGTCAATCCGGATGGCTCCTGTATCATCTATGGCCGCAGTGATGCCACCATCAACCGGCACGGCCTGCGCATGGGTACGAGCGAGCTCTATTCCGCAATCGAGTCGCTGCCCGAGGTGCTCGACTCCCTCGTCGTGGATCTCGAATATCTCGGCCGCGACAGTTACATGCCGCTGTTCGTTGTGTTGCGCGACGGCATTGCGCTCGATGCGGCGATGCAGGCGAAGATCAACAAGGCGATCGAGACCGGCCTGTCACGGCGCTTTCTGCCGAACGAGATTTTCGCCGTCGCCGAGATTCCGCGGACGCTATCCGGCAAGAAGCAGGAGCTGCCGATCAAGAAGCTGCTGCTCGGCCAGTCCGTGGAGAAGGTCATCAACAGGGAGGCGATGGCCAATCCCGGCTGTCTGGATTGGTATCTCGACTTCGCCGCGATGCACCTGAAGAGGGGCGCAGGAGCGGCTTGACCGCGATGGGTACGGCATCTGCGACCACTGCGCAGGCACGCCGAGGAGTGGTTCCACCCGTAGGCTGCTGTGTGGACTTCGCGCGCGCAGTTCGAGCGATCCGGGCCGCGAGCTTGCGTGGTCCGGACCGATCGGCGCGGTGCACGCGGACCTAGCTGCAGCTCAGCGGCAAGGGTTGGGCCGGATGCAGCTCGTACCAGTCATAGCAATCCGGATAGCCGTAGAATCCATATCCGGACCGGAAGCGGTCAAAACGGTGAAACGCGTGCTGCCGGAAGCCGCGGGTTGCGACATGATTGCCGAAGCCGAGGTGCTCGCCGCCGAATCGGGCTCCACCGCCGAATCCGCCGGCGTGTCCCATGCCGCCGAAATGCGCGCCGCCACCGAAGCCCATGTGGCCGCCGCCAAAGCCCATATGTCCGCCTCCGAAGCCACCGCCGCCGTGGCCACCGCCACCGCCGCCATGTGCCTCAGCCGTTCCGACCGCCAGTGCTGAGGCAAGCGCCGCTGTCGCCATGATCATCAATGCTCGTTTCATGAGGGACTCCTTTCGTGTCCGGATGCCCGGCGGCCAATGCCGTCGCCTCAGCGTCGTGCCGCCAGCAAATCCTGTCTGGAAGGGAAGATAGGAAGGTCGTGCGGCAATCCCACTGAATTCGATTTCAGGAGCGGGGCGCTGCGCATCGGCGAGGTGATCCGCCGACGCGACTACCGAGCGTGGACGGGGTCAACGTCAGGCTCGACCCCATCGCGAAAGGCGGCGGCCGAGCGGGACACCCGCCCGGCCGGCCGCGACGTGGTCGGGATCAGAAGCTGCCGGTGCCCGGCTCACAGGGAACGTTGTTGCCGGTCCACGGCGCCGTCGCAAACGCGCCGACACGCGGCGCTGGAACGCAGCCGCGGCCGGTCTGATAGACCGACCCGTACGATGCAACCGGATCGGCTTGCATTGCGGATGGGCGGACGTCCGTATGGCGCTCCCGCGCCATGGCGGGTCCACCGAGCATGGCGACTGCGATCAGTCCGGTCGACAAGAGTTTGAGAGTGGTCATTTGGCTTCTCCTTTGATGAAAGCTGGCAGTCCAAGCCGGCCTGCGAAGGAGGTGCGGACGAGCGCGCGTCGACAAAACGCACGAATTGCTCACCCGCGTTCAATGGACCGTGATCCCGTCCTTGCCGGCAAGCACGATCGTGCAAACTCGCAACGTTTTCGATCCTGGCGCGTAACGGCAGCCTCGCTGAGACCATATCTGCTGGAACGTCCCGCTGCATGGAGATGAGAGATGATCACTGCGACAGCACATTCGATTGCCTTCGCGCCGACGCCAGCAGTGGCCGTGCTCCCGGACGCTCTGAAATGCAATTTAATGGTGCTTCATTCCGCGCAGGATTACTTCTGTTGCGAGACAGCGGTGCGTCGCATGCCGGTCCTGCCTCGCGTGTTCGGCCCGGGCGGGCATTGAACATGTCGTCGCAGATCACCGAGCCCATGCTTCGCCGCCGGTCTCGAGGCCTCGCGGGACGTGGACCCAGCACAATGACGCGGATTCTCCTAATCGAGGATGATGCCGAGACCGCCGACGCGATCGTGGCCGAACTCACCGAGCGGGGGTTCGAGGTGAGATGGGCGCCCGACGGAATCGACGGTCTCGATCGGGCGCGCGAATCGTCTCCCGATGCCCTGATCGTCGATCGCATGCTGCCCGGAATGGACGGGCTGACCGTCATCGAGGCCTTGCGCAAGGACCAGGTCAGGACGCCCGTCCTGGTGCTGAGTGCGCTCGGCGCGGTCGACGACAGGGTGCGCGGGTTGCGCGTCGGCGGAGACGACTATCTCACCAAGCCGTTCGCGCTGATCGAGCTCGTCGCCCGAGTGGAGGCGTTGCTGCGGCGTCCGATCGACAGCCGCGAGACCACGTTGCACGCCGGGCCGCTGGAGCTCGACCTGATCGAGCGGACCGTGCGGCGAGGCGAGCGCGAGATCGATCTGCTGCCGCGCGAATTCCGTCTGCTCGAGTACATGATGCGCCGGAGCGATCAGCTGCTGACCCGCGCGATGCTGCTCGAGGAGGTCTGGAACTATAAATTCGTTCCTGCAACCACCAATCTCATCGACGTGCACATGGGCCGCCTTCGTCACAAGGTCGAGGGCCCCGGCGAGACGCAGCTCATTCACAATGTTCGCGGCTCCGGCTTCGTGCTGCGCACTCGTTAACAGGTTCGGCGGATCGATGCGCCAGATTCAGTTCATTCGTTCGAACACGTTCCTGTGGGCCGCGGCGATAGCAGCCACGCTGGCGTTGTTCGTCGCCGCCCTGTTCGCCTTCATCTACTGGAAGATCGACGACTACCTGATCATGCGATCCGACCGCATGATTGCAACGCAGCTCAACTTCATGGCCGAATTGCCGCCCGGCCGTCTCATCGACGCGATCTCCGATCATCTCAAGCAGGATTCGCGAGGCGTGCAATATGCCGGTCTGTTCGATGCCGCAGGGACCCGGCTTGCCGGCAACATCGCGCGATTGCCATCAAAGCTCGATGTCGGCGGACCGGTCCGGAGCGTGCGGCTCGCACGGGACGGGCCGTCGGCGGTCCACGATGCCGTCGTCAAGGCCGCGGGCAGGCGGCTCGGCGACGGCCACATCCTCGTGATCGGGCGGAATGTCGATGAGACGCGCGAGATATCCATCGTCGTCGGACAGGCGCTGCTGCTCGGCCTGCTGCCGGCATTCTGCCTCTGCCTGCTGGCCGGGGCCTGGTTGAGCGTCCGCGCCCAGAGGCGCGTGGAGCAGGTGAACCGGCACGTTCAACGCATCGTTGCCGGTGATCTCCACGAGCGGCTCCCACAGGCCGATGCGGACGATCCGTTCGCGCGGCTGGCCAGGATCGTCAATGGCATGCTCGACGAGATGGAGACCACGATCAACGCGCTGGCCGGTGTCGGCAACGATATCGCTCACGATCTCAGAACGCCGCTCACGCGAGCCCGCCTGGCGCTGGAGCGCGGGCGCACACACGCGGCCACGCTGGAGGACCTTCAGGACATCGTGGACAAGGCAATGGCCGGAATCGACCAATCGCTCGCAATCGTCACCGCGCTGCTGCGCCTCGCCGAAATCGAGAGCAGCAGCCGTACGGCCGGCTTCGGCGACGTCGCGCTCGACGAGATCCTGCGACAGGTGTGCGACGTCTACGAACCCATTGCCGAAGACAAGGATATCGACATCGACGTCGAGATCGACCGCAAAGTGCAGGTGCGGGGTGATCGGGACCTGCTGTTCGAGGCGGTTGCCAATCTCGTGGACAATGCCGTCAAGTTCACCCCCGCGGGCGGAAGAGTGACGCTCGAGCTGGTGTCGGACGACAGGGCCGTGCTCGTGCGCGTGAGCGATACCGGCCCCGGCATCGGCGAGTCGGAACGCGAGGCGGTGCTGCGTCGGTTCTATCGCTCCGACAAGATGCGTAACACGCCGGGAGTGGGGTTGGGACTGAGCCTCGTCGCTGCGATTCTGAAGCTGCACGGCTTCTGCCTGACCATTTGCCCGGCACCCGGCGGACGGGTGGAGATCCTCGCCACGACGGGCGCGATATCACGCGAACCCGCGGCATCGGCGCCGGATCGTTCGCTTCACGCGAGCCTCGCGCCGACGTGACCGCCGATGCCACGTGCGATCCGTGCGAAGCGGAAAGAGCGGCGAGATATCTGAAAGCGAATTCAGGCTTGTTAAGTGCAGTTTACTGGCGCCGTCAGTCGGAGGCTTCTTACGTTCGACTTGCCGGTTCGAATGTGGGAGCAAAAGATGCCAATGCGACATGCGGGTTTGAGCAGGATCGATACGGCTGAGCCGGGCAGGCGTACGGCGGCTGCTGTGTTCAATGCTTATTCCTCAGTCATCGGCCGGTACGACCTGCTCGAACGGGAGCAGGAGCAGCAGCTTGCGCGTCGCTGGCAGGAGACGAGGGACGGCGACGCCGCGAACGCGCTCGTCACGAGCCACCTCCGGCTCGCCGCCAAGGTCGCGCGGAGCTACAGGGGATACGGCCTTCCGTTCGCAGATCTCATGGCCGAGGCCAATCTCGGGCTGGTGATTGCCGCGTCGCGGTTCGAGCCCGACCGAAACTCGCGATTTTCAACCTATGCGACGTGGTGGATCAAGGCCGCCATCCACGAATACATCCTGCGCTCCTGGTCGCTGGTCAAGATCGGAACAACGGCCGCGCAAAAGAAGCTGTTCTTCCGGCTTCGTGGCGAGATGAGAAAGGTCGGCCAGAGCGGGATGGCACGGCTTACCCCTGATGTCGCCGAGGCGATTGCCACCAAGCTCGAAGTTTCGGCGCGCGATGTGATGGAGATGGATTGCCGCCTGCACGGCGACCTGTCGCTGAATGCGCGGGTTGGCGGCGACGAGCAGGGTACCGAGTGGGAGGCCTTGCTTGTGGACGAGGCGAGCGACGCCGAGACCGTCCTTGCCGATCAGGATCAGATGGAACATCGGACCGATGCCCTGCGCATTGCGCTGGATGGCCTCACAGGGCGCGAGCGGCGCGTGCTGGAGGCAAGGCGGCTGGCGGAGCATCCGCCGACGCTCGATCAGCTCGCCCGCGAGCTTTCGATCTCCAGTGAGCGCGTTCGGCAGATCGAGATTCGCGCCTTTGCAAAGGTCAAGCGCGCCGCCATCCGTGCCACCCTGGAGCCCGTGGCCACCGCCCGGGGACAGGGGCAGTGCGCGGCGTCGTCTCTGTCGCCACCCACCTGTCCCGTCACTATCTCGAGCGCGAGGCTTTCGCATCGACGTGAGCGGTCGAGAGGTCGCGATGCTGAACTCGATTTCATTTGAACGGTCAAGCATCGTCGCCATCTGAAAATTTCCCGCAACCTGCTCGAAGTAGTCGTCTCCATGGGCATTGTCCGCTTTGCGCTCCGGTTTCCGCACACGTTCTATGTGCTCGCGGCCCTGATCCTGTTCCTGGGAGGCATCTCGGTCTGGTCGATGCCGACGGATATCTTTCCCGAGATCCGCATCCCCGTCGTCACCGTCATCTGGAGCTATACCGGCCTCTCGACGCCGGAGATGGAGCAGCGCGTCTCCACGTACAGCCAGTATTCGATCAGCGCCAATGTCACCGGCATCAAGAACATCGAAGCGCAGACGCTCAATGGCCTGTCGGTTCAAAAGATCTACTTCCAGCCGGACGTCAATCTCGATCTCGCGATCTCGCAGATCGTATCGGCAACGAACGCCATCCGCGCCCTGATGCCGCCGGGCATTCAGCCGCCCGTGATCGTGCAGTTCAATGCGTCGAGCGTGCCGGTACTGCAGCTCAGCCTCGAGTCGAACAAATTGAACGAACAGCAATTGTACGACTTCGGCATCTATCGGATCCGGCAACAACTGGCGCCTGTTCCGGGGGTGACGCTGCCGACGCCTGCGGGTGGAAAATATCGCCAGATCATGGTCGACATCGACCCGAACAAACTCGCGTCGCGCGGATTGACGCCGCTCGACATCGTCAATGCGGTGAACACCCAGAACCTGACGCTGCCGACCGGAACGGCGAAGATCGGCGATACCCAGTACACCGTGCGAACCAACGCGACGCCGGCCTCGATCAAGGATCTCAACATGATCCCGGTCAAGTTCGCGAACGGCGCGACGATCCTGCTGAAGGATGTCGCCCAGGTTCGGGACGGATCGCAGGTCCAGCAGAATATCGTGCGCGAGGACGGTCACCGCTCGGTTCTGCTCAGCGTGATCAAGAATGGCAACGCCTCGACGCTTGCCGTCGTCAACGGGGTCAAGCAGGCCTTGAAGTCGATTCGGGCGTCGGCGCCGGCCGGGCTGAAGATCAGCGAATTGTTCGACCAATCGGTCTTCGTCACCCACTCCGTCGATGGTGTGCTGCGCGAAGGAGCGATCGCGGCCGGTCTCACGGCGCTGATGATCCTGGTATTTCTGGGATCGTGGCGGTCGACGCTCGTGGTCCTGATCTCCATCCCGCTCGCGATGCTGTCCTCGCTCATCGTGCTCCATTTTCTCGGCGAGACCCTCAACACGATGACGCTGGGTGGGCTGGCGCTCGCAGTGGGCATTCTGGTCGACGATTCGACGGTGACGATCGAGAACACGCATCGGCTCTGGACCGAGGAGGGGATGCCGCTGTCGGAAGCGACGCTGCACGGTGCGGCCGAGATCGCCGTACCGACGCTCGTCTCTACGCTCGCCATCAGCTGCGTCTTTACCTCGGTCATATTCCTCGAAGGACCGGCGCAATACCTCTTCACGCCACTCGGCCTTGCGGTGGTGTTTGCCATGCTGGCGTCGTACGCGCTGTCGCGGACTCTCACGCCGATCACGATCGGTCTGCTGCTGAAGGGGGAGCGGCGCCATGGCGAGGGCGCGAACTCGTCCGGCATGTTTTCGCGCGCATCCGCCGCGTTCGAGCGCGGCTTCGAGGGTCTGCGCGACGGCTATTCCGAACTCCTGACGACCCTGCTCCGGAGCCGCAGCATCGTGCCGATCGCTGCCGTGCTGGTGCTGGCGCTCGGGGCCGTCATGTTCGTCTATGTGGGCAGGGATTTCTATCCCCTGATCGACGGCGGTCAGATCCAGCTCCATGTTCGTGCGCCCGCCGGGACCCGGATCGAGCGCACCGAGGCCATTTTCCAGGCGGTCGAGGACAAGATCCGCGAAGTCATTCCGGACCGGGATCGTGGGCTGATCGTCGACAATATCGGCTTGCCGGCGCGTTCCTACAATCTGGCCTTCACCGACGGATCGACGATAGGAGTGAACGACGGAACGATCCTGATATCGCTCAAGGATGGCCACAGGCCGACTGCGGATTACGTCAGCAAGCTGCGCCAGGTTTTGCCGGCGGCATTCCCCGAGGACGTCTTCTATTTCCAGGCGGCGGATATCGTCACCCAAATCCTGAATTTCGGCCTGCCGGCGCAAATCGACGTCCGTACCGTCGGCTACGGCGCCAACAACCTGTCCGTGGCAAAAGAGCTGCAAAAGAGCCTGGCGGCCATTCCGGGAGTCGTCGACGCCCATCTTCAACAGGAGGTCGACGCTCCCGCGTTCTACGCCGACATCGACCGCACAAGGGCCGCACAGCTGGGGCTCAATGCCAGCACGGTGGCAACCAACATCAATGTCAGCCTCAGCTCGTCTGCCCAGGTCTCGCCGAATTTCTGGACCGACCCGACGTCGGGCATCCCTTATTATCTTGCCGTCCAGACGCCGGAGTACAGGGCAAACTCGCTCAACGCACTGGAGAACACGCCGGTGTCGGCCTCGTCGGCTGCAAGCGGACAGACGGTGCCAGGGCTGCTCAGCAATGTTGCGACCTTCAAGCGCGGGACTGTACCCACCAATTTGAACCAGGCGAACGTTCAGCCGGTGTATGACGTTTATGCGAGCGTGCAGGGGCGTGATCTCGGCAGCGTCTCGGCCGATATCGACAAGGTCACGTCGACGCTTCAGAAGCAGCTCCAGCCGGGAAATTCGATTGAGGTTCTGGGGCAGATCCAGAGCATGCGTCAATCGTTCCGCGATCTCGGAATCGGACTGCTGTTTGCCGCCATCCTGGTCTATCTGCTGATGGTCGTGAACTACCAGAACTTCGGCGACCCCTTTGTCGTCATCATGGCGCTGCCCGCGACTTTATGCGGTATCGTGACGATGCTGTTCATCACGGGGACGACCCTGAACGTGCCTTCGCTGATGGGCGCGATCATGGCCGTCGGCGTTGCATCGGCCAATTCCATCCTGCTCGTGACCTTCGCGCGTGACGCGCAACTGAATGGCCACACCGCGTTCGAGGCTGCGCTGAGTGCGGGCCGCACGCGAATCCGCCCCGTGCTGATGACGGCTGCCGCGATGATCGTGGGCATGATCCCGATGGCGATCGGAGGCCCGGGCGAGGAGCAGAACGCGGCGCTCGCCCGTGCCGTCATCGGGGGGCTGCTGTTCGCAACGCCGACGACATTGCTGATCGTGCCCTATCTCTTCGCCTGGCTGCGCAAGCGCAACGACGGCAAGCCTCACCACGGCGTGTTCGAGGAGATACCGGAATGAGCGATGTTCGCGTGCGGACCAACAGCCATGACGTGAATGATCGACCCGATGCGGAAAGCGGCCGCATCGTGGAACTGCCCGGCAAGGAGGCGCGACCACGCCGCCGCTACGGCGGCGTATGGCTCGGCGGCGCCATGTTCCTGCTCCTTGCCGGCGGTCTCGGCGTGGGCGGCTGGCGGCATTATCAGGCCGCACGCGATCTGGCTGTATCGGCAGAGCAGATCAGGACCGCCGTTCCGGAGGTTCGGGTGGCGACGGTCCGCGCCAGCCCCGAGATCACGAAGGTCACCCTGCCGGCGACGACGACGGCATTCGAGGCGGCGAACATTTTCGCACGGGCCAGCGGCTACATCGAGAAGCGCTACGTCGATATCGGCGATCATGTGAAGAAGGGCGATCTCCTGGCGGAGATCACCGCGCCGGAACTCGACCAGCAGATCGCGCAGGCGCAAGCGACGCTGGCGCAGAATCAGGCGGCGTTGCAGCAGGCACAGGCGAGCCGGGAGCTTGCCGACGTCACCAATACGCGGGACAGCAATCTGGTCAAGCAGGGCTGGTTGACGGCCCAGCAGGGCGACAACGACCGTCTTACCTTGCGGGCCCAGCAGGCAGCCGTGAGCGTCGCCCAATCGAACATCACGGCGCAAGAAGCGCAGATTCGCGTGCTTCAACAGGAGAAGGCCTATCAGCGCGTGGTGGCACCGTTCGACGGTGTGATCACGCAACGCAACGTGGACAATGGCAGCCTCGTTCAGGCGGGATCGACCTTCATGTTCACGCTGATGCATTCGAACGTGATCCGAACGCAAGTGTTCGTGCCGCAGGACGAGGCCTTCGGCGTCGCGCCTGGGGTCGAAGCCGAGATTCACGTTCCCGAGATCCCGGACCGGGTATTTCCAGGGAAGGTCACGCGCATCGCGACCGCGTTGCAGCCGGGAAGCCGGACCCTGCTGACCGAGATCGACGTGCCCAATCCCGACGGCGCGTTGAGTCCCGGCATCTACTGCACGGTCGAACTGTCGATCCCGCGCAAGACGCCGTCGATGTCGATTCCCGCCGATGCTTTGGTTTTCGACCAGAACGGCCTTCATGTCGCAGTCGTGCGCAATGGCACCGTTCATTTGCAGAAGGTCTCGATCGCGCGAGATTTCGGCACGTCGGTCGAAGTGCGCGAGGGCGTGAAGCCTGGCGAGCAAGTCGTGCTCAATCCGGCGGTCAATCTGGCGGAGGGTAGCCAGGTCACCATTCGCAAGAATGAGGCGAGCGCGGGGAGCCAGACATGATCCGGATTGTTTGCGCAGCGCTCGCCGCCCTGCTGCTCGACTGCTCCGCGGGCGAAGCCCAGGTCGCAACAACCGGCAGCACGGCGATGAGCCTGCCGACTGTACCGGGCGCGATCGTCACCTCACCGCTCAATAGCCCGGGTCCGTTCTCCGCAACGACCGTGCAAGGCGCGCCCGATACCACGCTGGCACCCGTTCCGCTCGCCTCGGATCCGACGACGCCGGGTACGGTCGTCGTCTGTGCTCCACCATCGACGTCTCCGATATCTCCGACGTCGGTGCCAACAATGCCAACCGCATCGAGCACGGGATCGCCGACGGTGGGGGATGTGGCTCCAATCGTACCGCTCATGGGACAAAACGGGAGCTCGATCGGGACAATTTCCGCGGCCGCGCCGTCAGGGACGGGGGTGACAGTGGCGTGCAGCTCAACGCCGGGTGGGACGGTGGCGAGCGCGGCGAGTTTGCCGCTCTCGATCCCGCAAGTACAGGCCGGGCCGCCCCCGGGTACGATCCCGGTCGTTATCAGCGGCGATGTCGGAACGGGCATTGATCCTAGTGCTGCCGTCGCGCCCAGCCCCAACACCTCGACCTGTGCGGAAAGCATGACGATGAATCTGGCATCTCCTGCAACAGTGCTGCCGGCCAACGCGTCAGGCGCGGCGTCAACGCCGGGAGTTTCGCCGATCTTGCCGCCGGGGTGCTGAAGGGGCAGCCGTGCAGCGGCAATCGCCTTATCGCCATGTCGCAGCCATCGCGACAGAGGGATGGTCACCCGAAACGTCATCGCTGCTCTGCCGGGCGGCGGCAATCATTCCTGATGTCGGCACCTCCATCGCCCGTGCAGCGGCGGTGACAGAGCGGACGACTCGAGAGTTGTCGATCGAATTGGAGGAATGACAGCATGAGGAGCTGCCATTCCTCTTTTCCGCGTAAACCAAAAAGGCCCGAGACGCGCAACGACACGCTTCAGTTCAGCACGCGCAATTGCGTTCTGCCGAGGCAGCGTTGTCCGGCTGGTGCGCTCAAAAGCCGGACTTGGGCTCGCAGGGCGGGCGTCGCCACGGGGCTGATGCATAGGCGCCGACGTCCGGCGCCCGCGTGCAACCGCGCTTGGAGATAACCGGAACACGTTGAGCCGACGCGTAGGCATCGACATTCGTCCGTCGCGTGTTCGTTTTGCCTTCACGCGCCATCGCCGGGGAAGCAACCATGGCCGCAGCGATCAACCCGGCCGAGAACAGCTTCAGTGTAGTCATCGTACATCTCCTTGACAAAGCGACGCCGGGAACGCCTCGGCTCGCGCATCAGACATGTGCATGCTTGCGCCGGATCGGCAGTATCAATTGAACGATCATTTTCGTCGTTGCACGAAGAGATGCATGTACATCTACGCCACGGGTACGCCGCATCGCGCGGTCCTACTCCGTTCGAGGCGTGAACGATGGTCATCTGAATCTGGTAGCTGTACTTGATTGCTCGTTCGGCTTGTCATCGGCGCCAGTGGTGGCTGCGAACCTGAACCGCGCCAAACACGGGAGCCGCGCCACCGGGGCGCTCGAGTCCCATTCGTCCTGCCGGGGTCAACGCACCACCATTCAGCACATCGCGGTCGGGATACATCGAGGCAAAGGTTGCGGGCTCCTGGTCGGCGAAGGACCAGGCGGCGGAGGCCGACGACACTGTCGCAGCTGAGATCAGCACCGAGGCGATCAGGATCTTGAATGCATTCATAGCGAGTCTCCATTGCTTTCTCGTGCGGAGAGTCGCTTTGTGGGGATCGCTGCTCGGCTGACGGCGTTTCCAGAATTGTATTCTATGTCGAGATATATAGGCAGCCTCGTCCGCAAGGCCCGTGATTGTGCATCACTGTTGCGAGAAGATGGCCGAGTGCACGACATGGAGCCCAGGCTTTCGACGAATACCCCGTACGTCGTCGAACAGAATTCCGTCAGCGATGTCAGAATCGATCGCGTCATCGTGCGATGGTCAAATCGCGCGCGGTGCCCGGTTCTAGACGCAGCAGCCGGGACTGCGAGCCATGAGGTTCATCTCGTTTCTGAGTCGTTGCCTGGATTGGGCTCTCCGGGACCGCATCCGGAAAGAATTCACCCGGTACGGCGCTTCCATCGTCAGAGCGTGGTGGGCTCTGTTCAAGCGGCGGTGGATGCCCCGGGGGCGTCATCCGATCCACCGATCGGATACATTGCGGCCTCAGCAAGCACCGCATCCCCCGTGCTCCGGAATGTTCCGCAACGCGCTCGCCGCTCAGGACTCCGTCACGGAGGAGTGCGCGGACGGTTTCGACGCCTCGTTGCCGGATCAGGATGCCATGACGAATTGTGGCGATCTTGCCATTCCGCGCGCTTGTATCGGGATTGCACGCGGCAGCGCAGCCCACGTGATTGGGCGGGGCAGAGCCTCACGGCATCCAGAAAGTACGTGCCTTCACGAAAATGACGGTGCGTTTGGGAAGATCGGTCTTGCGGCGGTCCGCTAAGTTCCGCTCATGTCATCAAGCGGAGGGCTGCGCGCTTTCGAGCGCCGGGCGGCCGCCGCGTTGCGAGAGGACTTGATGAATCAGCCAGGTAGAGTAGAGCGTTCGAGCCTTGGATGGCTCGTTCTGATTGCCGCAGTGGTCGGCGGTAGCGCCGCCGCCTTTGCGTATACCGCGGGGTGGCTCACGCCGGGACGTCTTACGCCGGATCGCATGATTGCAGCGTTGACGCCTCCGAGCGGCCCGCCGCTGGGGCACCGGCGGAATCATGCCAAGGGAATCTGCTTCACCGGCACGTTCGAAGCGAACGGAAATGGTGTCGAGCTGTCCCGCGCCAAGGTGTTCGTGCAGGGTCGCTATCCGGTTCTGGGCCGTTTCAATCTCGGTACGGCCGATCCGAACGCGGTGGATGCGACCGTGCGCGTGCGCGGCATGGGGCTCCAGATATCGGCGGCGGACGGAGAGGAGTGGCGAATGGCCATGATCAACCCGCCATTCTTTGCGGTGTCCACGCCTGACGCGTTTCACGACCTGCTGGTTGCGGCCGGCAAGAAGGATCCGGAGGCGATGAAGACGTTCATCAGCGCAAATCCGGAGTTCGCCGCTTTCGCAGCCTGGGCCAAGGCGGCGCCCTGGACCGGAAGCTACGCGGAGGATTCGTATAACAGTCTCAACAGCTTCGTCTTCATGAACGCGAAGGGCGATGAGCACACCGTGCGGTGGTCGCTGGTGCCCACGGCAGAGCCTGCTTCCATCGCGCAGGCGGAGCTTGAGAAGCGCGGCCCGGATTTTCTCGAGCAGGAGATCACGACTCGGGTGAAGTCCGCGCCGCAACGGTGGACCATGGTCACCACTGTGGCCGAGCCGGGCGATCCGACCGCTGATCCGAGCAAAGCCTGGCCGGACAATCGGCGCAAGGTCCAGGTCGGAACGCTGGTCGTGCAGCGAATTGAACCCGAGCGGGATGGGCCCTGCCGCGACATCAACTTCGATCCGACCGTGCTGCCGCAGGGAGTCCGGGTGTCGGACGATCCGTTCCCGGCGGCGCGCTCGTCCGTCTACCGCAAATCCTACGATCTTCGCGCAGCCGAAGCCGGCGACTATCCGAGAACCGAGGTTGCCAAGCCATGACCAATGTCCCGCAACGCTTCGCCCCGATCCAGCGGCTGCTGCACTGGCTGATGGCGATCTGCATCATCGCCATGCTCTTCATCGGTGTCGGCATGGTGTCCACGGTGGCCCAGAAATACCTGCCGCTCATCCTGATCCACAAGACGCTCGGCGTTGCGCTGCTCGTGCTCGTCCTGGTCAGGCTGGCGTTGCGGCTTCACTACGGCGCACCGCCATTGCCGGCCGACCTTCCGCCGGCGATGAAGCTGGGAGCGCGATTGTCGCATCTTTTGCTCTATGGCTTCATGATCGTCATGCCCTTGCTAGGTCTCGGCATGCTCTGGGCTGCGGCCTATCCGGTTGTCCTGTATGGCGGGATTCGGATCCCGGCGTTGCTGCCGCAGAGCGACCACGCGCACACGCTGCTTTGGAATGCCCACGTCTATCTCGGTATCGCGTTCTTCGCCCTCGTACTGCTGCATCTGGCAGCGGCGCTGTTCCACGCCCTGATCCGTCGCGATGGCGTGTTCGCGACGATCTCGCCTCTGCCGCAGCGGCAGCGGATGAAGCCGACCGAATGAGTCACCGCGCGCCTGTGGGCGTGCAATCCGGGAACGATGCTTCGGCACGGAAAGACCGGATGCCGGTTCTCCGGCTAGAAACTGTCCACTTTCCAACAAGGAGCCAACCATGACCAAAGCAGACCTGCAAAGCCCAACGGATCTGGGAGCCAATGCGAACCGTGACGTTCCCGCCGCGCTGAGAGCGCTGCTGGCCGACGTTTTCGCGCTGTACATGAAGACGAAGAACTTCCATTGGCACGTATCCGGCAGTCATTTTCGCGACTACCATCTCATGCTCGATGAGCAGGCCGAGCAGATCTTCGCCATGACCGACGATATCGCCGAGCGCGCGCGCAAGATCGGCGGCACCACGCTGCGATCGATCGGTCACATCGCCCGCGAGCAGCGCATTCTCGACAACGACGCGGATTATGTCGATCCGCAGGATATGCTGGCCGAGCTGCGCAGCGACAATCAGCAGCTGACACGGGAAATGCGCCGGGTCCACGAGCTCTGCGACGAATATGGGGATGTCGCCACCGCGAGCCTGCTGGAGAACTGGATCGACGAGACGGAACGGCGGATCTGGTTCCTGTACGAGACCGGGCGGAGCGGTGCGAATTCGTAAGAAGGCAAGCCGTTCGGCCGGGAGGCGTGTGAAGGATGAGCAGTCTCTCGGAGCTATCGCCGGATCGCGGCACCAACGCGGAGCGCATGTTGCTGCGCGAGCTGGCCCATCAGATCGAGGGCGAGCTCGTGTCCGTGATCGAGTTGCTGTCGGAGGCTGCCGGTCGCTGCGAAGGCACGGAGGCGAGAGCGATACTCGCTTCCGTGCAGGATCGACTGGAAAGCCATGTGTGCCTCCACCACGCATTGCAGATGCCCCAGTTCGCCACGACCATCGATCTGGCCTCCTATCTCCAGCAACTGTGCAGGTCGATCAGCCGCTCACGGCTCGAGTATGAGGGCATCGCGCTTTCGCTCCTGCTCCAGCCGCTCAAGGTAAGCTCCGAGCGTTGCTGGCTGCTGGGCATGATCGTCTTCGAACTGATCACCGCCTCGGCGCGTCACCTCTCCCTCGATGGAGCCGGCGCCATCCGGCTCGAAGTCTGGGGAACGGCAAATTCGGTCATGTGCTGTATCATCGACAATGGGACAACCGCCGAAGGCCGTCCCGGGCTCGACCGTTCCATCGTCGATATGCTCGTTGCGCGTCTGAATGGAACGATGGATATCCGCTTCGGACCCGACGGGGCCAGAGCCGTCGTCGAGATCCCGCGTCGGGCCTAGCGCGGTCTCGACGCGCGGCGACGGGAAGCTTCCCGTTCGTGCTCCGCAAGCTCACCGCGCCAACGCTCCGCGTCGTGCAGATCAACAATATCGCCGTTTTTGCGAAAGATGGAGCGCGGGCCTGCTTGTACGCTTTCTCCCATTCATGACCGATTGAGCGGTCATGCGTGCAAGGGTCAAGCCATGGCAGATATCTCGAACTCGAAGGCGTCGCTTGGAAGAGCCATCCACGCGATCAGCGGAAAATGGGGCTGGTTCGTTGCTCTGGGCGCAGGCGAATTGGTCCTCGGTGGCATTGCGTCCGCAAACCTGATGGCCGCCAGTCTCGCCTCCGTGCTGGTCATTGGCGCCACCATGACTGTCGCCGGCGTCTTCCAGATTGTGCATGCTTTCTCTGTGCGCGCTATGCGGGGATTCCTGTTCTGGCTGCTCGCGGGCATTGTTTACGGCGCGGCCGGGATCATCATCCTCTATGATCCGGCCCTAGCCTCGTTCACGCTGTCTCTCGCGGTGTGTGCCTTCCTCGTCGTCGCCGGTGTGATGCGGATCTGGGCAGGTTTTCATATGCGACCGGCTGCGGGTTGGCGCTGGATCGTCGCCGCCGGTGTTCTGACGTTCTGTGTCGGCGTCATGCTGGTGGCGGCTTGGCCCGCGATCGGCCTGTGGCTGCTCGGTGCGATGCTGGTGGTCGACCTGATCTTCCAGGGCTGGGGTTTCATTGCATTCGGGCTGGCGCTCAGGAGCCGGGCGTCCCGCCACTCGGCCCAGCCGGCGACGGTGTGAGCCATGATGACGGGATCGACTTTCACGCGGCACTCGGAAATTGCCTGGCGGGGCGGCCAGACGCAGTCGACCTCTCGGCTGATCGCCGAGGAGACGGCCATCGCGCTCACCTATAACGGCTCGACCCATGCCGTGATGATGGGAACGCCCGCCGATCTCGAGGACTTCGGCATCGGCTTCAGCCTCACCGAAGGCATCGTGAGACGAAGAGGCGAAATCAGGAGCATCGATCTGATTCCGAACGAGCTGGGCGTCGAGGTGCGGATGTGGCTCGATGGCGACTGCTCGGCGTCCCTGGCTGCGCGCCGCCGTGCCATCAGCGGTCCGGTTGGGTGTGGGCTATGCGGTATCGAAAGCCTTGAACAGGCGCGACGTGCGCCCTCACGGGTGAAAGAGCAGAACATGGTCTTTCGCGCGCGGGATCTGCTGTACGCGATGCAGGCCCTGTCTCCGCTCCAGACATTGAATCAGCACACGCGATCCGTTCATGCGGCGGCCTTCTGGACGCCGCGCACCGGCGTCGGTCCCGTCAGGGAGGACGTTGGGCGGCACAATGCCCTCGACAAGCTCGCGGGTGCGGTCCTCCGCGACGGCGATTCGGCCGGCGAGGGCGCCGTGCTCCTGACGAGCCGCGTCTCGGTCGAGATGGTGCAGAAGGCGGCGATGATGGGCGTGCCGGTCGTCGTGGCCGTATCCGCTCCGACCGCGCTCGCCATCCAGACTGCGAAGGAAGCGGGCATCACGCTCGTGGCGATTGCCCGCGATGACGGATACGGCGTGTTCACACACCCGCGACGCGTTTTGCTGCCTGACGAGGCCGCGCCGCGCCTCGGGTGTTGACCTCGCGGGCCGACCAATATGACGACGCAGGCCGCATCTGCGGCGCCGGGGGCGGAGCCACGCGTCACAGCCCATGCGCCGGAGCGATCGCTCCTGGTTGCATCCATGCTGACCATGTCCGGCGGATTCCTCGACGCTTTCACCTGGCTCTCGCTCGGCGGTGTGTTCGCGAGCTCGCAGACCGGCAATGTCGTCTTCCTTGGCATCGATGCCCTGTCCGGGCGATGGCAGCAAGCGGCGCACCATCTGCTGCCGATCGTCGGCTTTCTTCTCGGTGCCTGGGTGGCGATCCGCATGCAGGCGCCGCTGCGTTGTCTCGCTGCGCATATCGTCTGCCTCGCGGCAGCGATGTTGCTGTTGCACCGGGTCCCAGATCCGATCGCCATCCTCATTATCTCCTTTGGCATCGCGCTGCAGTCTGCTAGCTTTAGGCGCGTCGATCGCTGGAGCTATCTCTCCGTCACCGTGACCGGCAACATGTTGCGGGCTATCGATCAGTTCGTCTCGACCTCGGATCGCGACACCTTGCGTGGTGGCGCGGCCATGTTCGTGCTCTGCCTGACGTTCCTTTGTGGCGCAGCCCTCGGCGGCTATGCGACGACGCGGCTCGGAGCGGCCAGTATTGCGGTGCCGATCGCATTGTCGGCATGCGCTTTGCTGCTCTGCTTGCAGAGCCGGATCCGCCGCGATTCCGGTTGAGCGAGTGTTCCGTTATGCCATGCCAATCGGCAAAGGGGCGTTCGTTCGCGAAAGCAGGCTTGCCGGGCGGAACGTATCATTTAAGCGCGCCGGCTGGCGCTTCACGAGATCAACCGCCACGAGGCCAGGGATGAACGACCTCCGCAAAGAGACAGACAGCCTCGGCGAAGTATCCGTTCCCGCGGACAAGCTCTGGGGCGCGCAGACGCAACGTTCGCTCGAACATTTCAGCATCGGCAGAGACCTCATGCCGCGCGAGATGATCCAGTCCTATGCGATCCTGAAGAAGGCGGCCGCGAACGCCAACTACGCTGGCGGTCGTCTCGATGGCAAGCTTCACGAGCTGATCATCCACGTCTGCGACGAGATTCTCGCGGGTCAGCACCACGACATGTTTCCGCTTCATGTCTGGATGACCGGTAGCGGAACGCAATTCAACATGAACGTGAACGAGGTGATCTCGAACCGGTGCTGCCAGATCGCGGGCACGCCGCTCGGCAGCAAGCTGCCGGTTCATCCGAACGATCACGTCAACATGTCGCAGTCGTCGAATGACAGCTTCCCGTCGGCCATGTACATCGCGGCGGCGACGAACGTGACGGAACGCCTGGTTCCTGCTGTCGAAGCGCTGCATGACGCGATCGCGGCAAAGTCGAGCCAGTGGGACGGCATCGTCAAGATTGGCCGCACCCACATGCAGGATGCCACCCCGCTGACGCTCGGGCAGGAGTGGTCCGGTTACGCCGGCATGCTCGCAGACGATCTGACGCGCATCGGCGACGCGCTCAAGGGCGTCTTCCGGCTTGCGCTCGGTGGCACGGCCGTTGGTACCGGGATCAACGCGGCGCCCGGCTTCGCGGAGGCCGTTGCGGCCGAGATCGCACAGTTGACGGGCCTGCCGTTCGTCAGCGCGCCGAACAAGTTCGCGGTGCAGGGCGCGCACGACGCGCTGGTGCAGCTGTCCGGCACGCTGCGGACGCTGGCCGGCTCGCTCTACAAGATCGCGAACGACATCCGCCTGATGTCATGCGGTCCGCGTGCGGGGTTTGCCGAATTGCTGATCCCCGAGAACGAACCCGGCTCCTCTATCATGCCGGGCAAGGTCAATCCGACACAGGCGGAAGCGCTGACGATGATCGCCGTGCAGGTGATGGCGAACGACGTCGCCGTCGGGTTCGGCGGCGCCGGCGGCTATCTCGAAATGAACGTCTACAAGCCACTGATCATCCACAACATCGCGCAGTCCATCACTATCCTGGCCGACGGTTGCACGAACTTCCGCACGTTCCTGGTCGAAGGCACCCAGCCCAATCGCAAGAAGATCCAGGAATATGTCGAGAGATCCTTGATGCTGGTGACTGCACTGGCGCCAGTCATCGGTTACGACAGGGCGTCACAGATCGCGCACTACGCAATGGAGAACGATCTCACGCTGAAATCGGCAGCGCTGAAACTCGGCTTCGTCACCGAGGCGGAATTTGACCGTATCGTGGATCCCGTGAAGATGGTCAGACCCTATGTCGCCGAGATCAAGATTGGTACGAAGGCTGGTTGAAGGGAGAGAAGTAATGATCCGCTGTGTACGTCTGTGGACTGGACAGGACGCCAATTCGCATTTCGAGGAGGGTTTCATCGAGCTGGAGCCCGGCCAGCGCGGCGACTTCCTGAGCGGAAAGATCGATGCCGTCAGCGTCTCCTTCCAGGAGACCGAGTCGGGCGGCGCCTTCTCCTGGCACACCGCGCCGATCCGCCAACTCGTGATCACGTTGAGTGGAACGCTCGATTTCCAGACGCGTGATGGCCATCACTTCCTCATTCATCCCGGCAATGTCCTGCTGGCCGAAGACACCGCAGGATCGGGCCACAGCTGGAAGTTGACGGACGATTCGTCCTGGCGCCGCGCCTACGTGGTGCTGCGGCCGGGAGCAGAAGTGCCGTTCCGTGCCAAGGCGCCGCAGCCCGAGCGGGCCTGATCGGCCATCCAGAGCACAACATCGAACACCAACTGAACGAAGAGAGGCGCCATGCAGGCAACTTCCGACCACGAATGCGACGTCGTCCTCATCGGCGCAGGCATCATGAGCGCGACCCTTGGGGTTCTTCTCAAGGAGTTGGAGCCCTCCCTCACGATCCAAATGCTCGAGGCCCTCGAGGATTGTGCGCTCGAAAGCTCGGACGCGTGGAACAACGCGGGCACCGGGCATGCGGCCAATTGCGAGATGAACTACACGCCGGAGAGGCCCGACGGCAGCGTCGATATCTCGAAGGCGCTCCAAGTCAATGTCGAGTTCGACCTGTCGCGACAGTTCTGGTCCTATCTCGTTGGGCGTGGCGCGATCGCCGATCCGCGATCCTTCATTCATCCCGTGCCGCATATGAGCTTCGTGCACGGTGCCGACAACGTCGCCTTCCTCAGGAAGAGATTCAAGGCGATGGCCGCCCATCATTGCTATGAGGGCATGGAATACAGCGAGGATCCGACGAAAATCGCCGAGTGGGCGCCGTTGGTAATGGGTGGCCGCACCGGCGGTGATCCCGTGGCGGCAACGCGTATCATCACGGGGACCGACGTCGACTACGGCTCACTGACGCATCTTCTGGTCCGTCATCTCGTCGGACAGCCGGGCTGCGCCGTGCACTACAAGAGCTGTGTCACCGATCTCGCTCGCGAGCAGGACGGTCGCTGGCGCATCGAGGTGCGCGACGCCGACAGCGGCGAGACGCGGTCCGTCCGCGCGAAGTTCGTCTTCATCGGTGCCGGTGGCGGTGCGCTGCCGCTGCTCGAGAAGTCCGGGATTCCGGAAGGACGCGGTTATGGCGGTTTCCCGGTCAGCGGGATCTGGCTGCGCTGCGATGATCCGGAGATCAACCGGCGTCATCATGCCAAGGTCTACGGCAAGGCCGCGGTCGGCTCGCCGCCGATGTCGGTGCCGCATCTCGACACGCGCGTGATCGGTGGCCAGCGCTCGTTGTTGTTCGGCCCCTATGCCGGCTTCTCGAGCAAGTTCCTCAAACATGGCTCGCTGCTCGACCTCTTCGAGTCCATCCGTCCCGCGAACGTCAAGCCGCTGCTTTCGGTGGCGCGCGACAATTTCGATCTGACCGAGTACCTGGTCGGACAGGTGCTGCAGTCCGAGAGCCACCGTCTGGCGGCGCTCGACGAGTATTTCCCGAAGGCAGACCCGAAGGACTGGAGGTTGCAGGTGGCGGGCCAGCGCGTCCAGATCATCAAGCCCGATGTCACGCGCGGCGGACTGCTCGAATTCGGCACTGAGCTCGTCGGCGCGGACGATCATTCGCTGGTCGCCCTTCTCGGCGCCTCGCCGGGCGCCTCCACCGCGGCCTTCATCGCCATCAGCGTGCTGGAGAAATGCTTCGCCGGCGAGCTGACGGCAAGCGCCTGGCTGCCGAAGCTGAAGCAGATCATCCCGTCCTATGGCGTATCGCTGATCGATGACGCGGATTTCTGTCGCCAGATTCGTGCCGCGACGGCGGAGGTGCTCAAGGTCGACAACATCCCGCTGCCGGCCGCGCAGGCGGCGGCGCCCCCGGCACGGGCATGATTGGAGAGGAGGCTTCCCAATGGATCCGACGGCGCTTCTCCTGTCCAGGCTGCAGTTTGCCTTCACCATCTCGTTCCACATTATCTTCCCGGCGTTCACGATCGGGCTTGCCGCCTGGCTGACCGTGCTCGAAGCGATGCACCAGTACAGCGGCAGGCCAGTGTACCGGACGTTGTTCGAGTTCTGGCTCAAGATATTCGGCGTCGCCTTCGGCATGGGCGTCGTGTCCGGCGTCGTGATGGCGTTCCAGTTCGGAACGAACTGGAGCGTGCTGTCCAAGATGTCGGGGCCGATCCAGGGCCCGCTGCTGGCCTACGAGACGTTCACCGCCTTCATGCTGGAGGCGGGTTTCTTCGGTATCCTCATCTTCGGACGGCCTCGGGTGCCGCCCTGGTTCTATCTGTTCTCGACCGCGATGGTCGCCCTCGGAACCACGCTGTCGGCGTTCTGGATCATGGTCAACAACAGCTGGATGCAGGTGCCGACCGGCTATGTCCTGCAGAACGGCCAGTTCGTGCCAGATGATTGGGCGCAGATCATCTTCAACCGGGTGGTCTGGGTCAGGTTTCCCCACATGTTGCTCGCCTCCTATCTGACGGGCGCGTTCTGCGTGGCGGCGACCGGCGCGTGGTACGTGCTGCGGCGGACCTATCGGCCCGAGGCACATGTCATGTTGCGCATGGGCCTCGCGCTCGCGGCCGTGTTGCTTCCAGTCCAGCTGTTCATCGGGCATCTCGTCGGCGACTACGTTCACGATTACCAGCCGGCCAAGTTCGCCGCGATCGAAGCGCGCTGGCATGACGAGCAACCGGCTTCGGAGGTGCTGATCGCGATCCCGGACTCCAGCACCGAATCGAACAGATATGCGATCTCGATCCCGGTGCTCGGCAGCATCATCGCGAGCATGAGCCTGAGCTCGAAGGAGATCGGCCTGAGCAGCTTCGCGCCGCAGGACCGCCCGCCGGTGGCAATCCCGTTCTTTGCCTTTCGCATCATGGTCGGCTGTGGCTTCGTGATGCTGGGGCTTGCCTGGCTCGGGACCTGGCTCGGGCTCAAGCATCGGCTCGAGCGCAGCCGCTTGCTGCTGTGGGGCATCTTCCTCAGCTTTCCATTGCCCTGGATCGCCATCCTCACGGGCTGGTACACAGCGGAGGTCGGCCGCCAGCCATGGACGGTCTATGGCGTGCTACGTACGGCAGATGCCGGGACGCCGTTCCTGACCGCGTCGGCTGCCACGGCTTCGCTGATCCTCTTCGTCGCGGTCTATGCCTTCATCTTCTCGTTCGGAACCTATTACATCTATCGGCTCTTGCGCGCCGGACCGGCGGGACTCGGTGGCAAACCGCTGGACGTTCCCGTGCCAAACCGGCCGATGTCGCTCGCCGACAAAATGCCGACAATCGTCGAGGCGGGAGAATAGCCATGGTTACGTTCTGGGTTGCGCTTCTTGCCACCAGCATCCTGATCTATCTCCTCCTGGATGGCTTCGACCTCGGGGTTGGGATGCTGTGCGGCCTCGCACGTAGCGAGGCGAAGCGGGAGACGATGCTGCACACGGTTGCTCCGGTCTGGGATGGCAACGAGACCTGGCTGGTCGTCGCCGGCGTGATCATGTGGGGCGCGTTTCCGCTGGCATATGCCACGGTGATGTCAGCCTTCTATATCCCTGTCATCGTGATGCTGCTCGGATTGATCCTCCGCGGCGTTGCGTTCGAGTTTCGCAGCAAGGCGCTCCGTTCGCGCTGGATTTGGGACGTCAGCTTCGTCGCGGGCTCGTTCGCTGCCAGCTTCATGCAGGGCGCGATGGTGGGCGCCCTCGTCGAAGGACTTCAATTCTCCAACGGCGACTACGTCGGGGGTACGTTCGGCTGGCTCACCGCCTTTTCCGCCCTGTGCGGGATTGGACTCTGCTTCGGATATTCGCTGCTCGGCGCCTGCTGGCTGGTGCGGAAGTGCGATGGTCTCGTTCGGGACGCCGCGCGGCGCCAGATCCCGCCGCTGGCGATCGGGGTCCTGATGTTCCTGATCGTCGTATTCGCCTATGCGCTTGCCGAACATCTGCCGATTTTGCAGCGTTGGACCGACCGGCCCTATCTGTTCCTGTTTCCGCTCATCGGGGTCGGTGCCGCTGCCGTACTCGCCACGAGTGTCCTGCGCCACGACGATTACTGGCCATTTCACATGGTCGCGCTGATCTTCGCGGCGGCGTTCGGCACGCTCGCCCTGTCTTTCTGGCCCTATATGATCCCGTTCGTCCTGACGATCGACGAGGCTGCGGCGCCTCATGCAAGTCTCGCGTTCATGTTCTGGGGTGCCGGCCTGTTCGTCTTTCCGCTGATGCTGCTCTATGCCGCGGTCGGCTACCGCGTCTTCCGCGGCAAGTCTGTCCAGGCCGTCGACCACTACTGAGGGCCAGACGGCTCGAACTTGCCGCGGAACTACAGCGGACAAGAAGAAAGGCGCCGTTGCCGGCGCCTTTCGCGTTGAGGAGCTCTCGTTGAACGGCTTCCTTCAGGACTTGGGCATGACGCCGGGACTGTTGTCCGGCCATTTCGCGATCAGCTTCTCGTCAATGTTGAAGTGCTGGGCGACGAGCTTGGGCGGTGTGTGCGTCAGCCAGTTGGTGAGTGAGACCTCCTCGTAGCGCGGCGCACGGAACACGCCGACGAACTGCAGCTCGGTGTCGCCGACATTTTCGACATAGTGGCCCAGGTTGCGCCGGACATAGCCGATGTCGCCGGCCGCGAAATCCGTCGTCAGCGCGTTCGGACCGGTGTCGAACACCGTCATCCGCGCCTTGCCCTTGATGTAGTACTGCCACTCGTCGGCGTTCGGGTGCCAGTGCATTTCCCGGACCGCTCCCGGCGGCATCGTCACCAGTGCCGCGGCGACGGTCGTGGAAACCTTGAAGTTGCTGCTGTCGGCAACGCGGATGCTTCCGGCAGAGCTCTCCTTGACCGGGGTCGAGCTGCCGAGCGTGTGGACGAAGGGGTAGGGCGGCGCTTCGGCGTGTCTGGCGACTGCGGCGCGATCGGCGGCGAGATCGCCGGGCACCGTCCCCTGGAAGATCCAGAGATTGTGCAGCGGGATCTTCGCGAAGGCCTCGGCCGGGACGCCGAAATTCTTCGCCAGGACCTCGGGCGGGGTATGGGCGAGCCAATCCGTCACCAGCAGCGTGTTGAACTCATTGGCGTGGCCGTCGTCAAAGCAGATCACGAACTCGCAGCCGTCGGGCCCCAATCCCTGCAGCGAATGAGGCGCGCCCGACGGGAAATACCAGAGGTCGCCGGCTTTGACGTCGGCGACATAGGGGCGTCCCTGGGTGTCGAGCACCGTGATGCGGCAGGTGCCGTAGGTCATGATCGCCCATTCGGCGGCCTGATGCCAATGCAGCTCGCGGATGCCGCCGGCGGACAGCCGCATGTTGACGCCGGATATCTCCTTGGAGATGGCGAAATCCGCAACGGTGACCTGACGGGCCCAGCCGCCATTCTGGATGCGCTTCGGCGCATTATTGAAGGAGGCCCAATCCATCGGCAGGCCGCCGACATCGGTCGCGGGTGGGCTCTGCACCGATGGGAATTGCCTGGCCAACGCGGGATTCTGCGGACCGGGATCGGTCAGGCTTCCCGGACTCCTGGCGTTCACGGCCCCTTGCGGTGGCTCGTCCGGATTTCCGAAGCTTGCGGCCTGCGCACTTGTGCCGACCATGGCGGCGCCTGCCGCGGACATGGCCAGCAAATCACGTCGTGAGAACATGTTGGGTCGCTCCTGAGGATTGTCCAAAGCCCTCTGTTTCGACGGGGCTCCAACCGTCCAGTTTAGTTTCCACTTGCCGCTTCAGCTTCCGCGAACGGCGCTCTTCTTGCCGGAATGCACGGGCTGTTGCGGCAAGCCGGCCGGGCTCGGCCGTGTGCAATTGAGAAATTCGGCTTCGTTTTGAAAAGACGGCTCTGCCCGCGTGATCGTTAACTGACCCGGAGAAGCGCAAGATCGAGAGACATCGAGATGACCAAGAAATCGGTTCGTCCCTACCGTGAGCCTGCCGGCGGCTGGGGCGCACTCAAGGCGCTCAGCGAGGCGCTTCTGGTGCAGCGGGTGCCGCTGAAGGGCGCGGCGACGCTGAGCCGGATGAATCAGCCGCAGGGCTTTGATTGTCCCGGCTGCGCATGGCCCGATCCGAAGCACACGTCGTCGTTCGAATTCTGCGAGAACGGCGGCAAGGCGATCGCCTGGGAGGCAACGTCAAAGCGCTGCACGCCAGAGTTCTTCGCCGAGCACACCGTCACCGAGCTCGCCAGCTGGAATGATTATGATCTCGAAATGGTCGGGCGGCTCACGCATCCGATGGCCTATGATGCCGCATCCGACCGCTATGTCCCGGTGGAATGGAGCGATGCGTTCGACATGATCGGACGGGAGCTCAGGGCACTGCCGGATCCGAACATGGCGGAGTTCTACACCTCCGGACGGACCTCGAACGAAGCAGCTTTCCTCTACCAGCTCTTCGTGCGCGAATATGGTACCAACAATTTCCCCGACTGCTCGAACATGTGCCATGAGGCGACCAGCGTCGGCCTGCCGTACTCGCTCGGGGTCGGCAAGGGCACCGTGCTGCTGGAGGACTTCGACAAGGCCGATTGCATCTTCATCTTCGGTCAGAATCCGGGCACCAACAGCCCGCGGATGATGACCAGCCTGCGCAATGCGGCGCGCCGCGGCGCATCGATCATCTCGTTCAACCCGTTTCGCGAACGTGCGCTGGAGCGCTTTCAGGCGCCGCAGAGCCCGATCGAGATGATCACGCTGAGCTCGACGACGATCAGCTCGAAGCTCTTCCAGGTGCGGGTCGGCGGCGACGTCGCTGTCCTCAAAGGGATCATGAAGATCCTGGTCGAGGCGGACGAGGCCGCCCGCGCCGCCGAGCAGCCGGAGATCCTGGACTGGGACTTTATTCGCGGCCACACCGTCGGTGTTGAGGCGTTGATCGACGATCTCAAGCGCACGCAATGGCCCGACATCGAACGTCAGTCCGGCCTGACGCGCGAGGACATGGAATATGCCGCGGGCGCGTACAGGAAGGCCGAGCGTGCCATCATCGTCTACGGCATGGGCATCACCCAGCACTGGCGCGGCGCGCACAACGTGCAGCAGATCGCCAATCTCGCGCTGTTGCGCGGCAATGTCGGACGCGAGGGCGCCGGCGTCTGCCCGGTTCGAGGCCATTCCAACGTGCAGGGCGATCGCACCGTGGGGATCACAGAGGTTCCCAAGGCGGACTTCCTCGAGCGCCTCGAGCAGCGCTTCGGCTTCAAGCCGCCGGCCGCGCCGGGACACAACGTCGTGACCGCGCTGGAGGCCATGATCCGGGGCGAGGTGAAAGCCTTCTTCGCGATGGGCGGCAATTTCGCCGCAGCCATTCCGGACTGGCAGGCGACGCAGGCGGCACTCGGCAAGCTCGATCTCACCGTCCACGTCTCGACCAAGCTCAACCGCAGCCACCTGATCCATGGCCGCGCCGCCCTGATCCTGCCATGCCTCGGACGCACCGAGATCGATATCCAGGCGTCAGGGCCGCAATCGATCACGGTGGAGGACTCCATGTCGATGGTGCATGCGTCCGGCGGCCGCAACAAGCCTGCATCGGAGCATCTCCGTAGCGAGGTTGCGATCATTGCCGGCGTCGCCAAGGCGACACTGGGCGAACGCACGGTGGTCGATTGGGACGGCTTCGTTGCCGACTACGACCGAATCCGCGATGCGATCGAGGCGGTGTTCCCGATCTTCCAGGGCTACAATGCCCGTATTCGCATTCCCGGCGGCTTCCACCTCACCTCGACGGCGCGCGAGCGGATATGGGCGACGCCGTCGGGCAAGGCGAACTTCCTGGTGTTTCCGGGGTGTGGCGAAGACCCGCAGAGCGATGCCGATTTCCTCTGGCTCACCACCATACGCAGCCACGACCAGTACAACACCACGCTCTACTCGATGTCCGACCGCTACCGCGGTGTGTTCGGCCAGCGCGACGTGGTCTTCCTCAACGAGTATGAGCTGAAGAAGCGGGGATTGGTCGACGGCGACCGCGTCGACCTGATAACCGCATCGACCGATGGCGCCGAGCGGATCGTGCGCAACTTCCGCGTCGTGGCCTATTCGTTCCCGACCGGCTGCTGCGCCGCGTACTATCCGGAAACCAATCCGCTGGTCCCGCTCTATGCCCGGGATCCCCTCAGCTTCACGCCGTCATACAAGGGTGTTCCGATTCGCCTTGTGCGCTCGGCTGCGGCCCGGGAATAGAGCCAGCGACAGGCGCGTTGCGGTCACGCATCGCAGCACGGCGCATCCGCCCGGACGGAGACCGGCAGCGTGAACCAGAAACGGGCTCCGCCATGCGCGCCATTGCCTTCCGCGCCGATCCGGCCTCCATGCGCTTCGACGATCGACCGGCAGATGGACAGTCCCATGCCCATCCCGGTCTCCTTGGTCGTGAAGAAGCTGTCGAAGAGTCGATCGACATGTTCGGCGGCGATGCCGGGACCGTTGTCCTCAACGGAGCAGCACAACGTCGACGCGTCGGACGTGACCGTGCTGATGACGATCCGGCGATCGTCATATCCGGCATGGGTCATCGCCTGCATCGCGTTGATGGCCAGATTGACGATCACTTGCTGGAGCTGGGTGCGGTCACCGTGCACCTGCGGCGCACTCGGGTCGGGCCGGTGCACGATCGTCACCGCGCGCGATTCGAGCTCATGCCGGAGGAAGAGAAGCGCTTCGCGAATGACTTCGTCAAACGAAAGGGATGCTTGTTCGGGGGGCCTCCGCGAAGCCATTCCGTGAACGCGCGCCACGATGTTCGCCGCCCGCTGCGCATCTACGACGATGTTTTCGATGGTCTTGCGGATCTCGACGATATCGGGAGTGGGCCTGTTCAGCCATCGCAGCCCGGCGGCGCCATTGGTGGCGATGGCTGCGAGGGGCTGATTGACTTCGTGGGCGATCGATGCGGTGAGCTCGCCGAGCATCGAGACCCGGGCGGCATGCGCGAACTCGGCCTGTACCTGCTGGAGCTTCTGCTGGGCGCGAAGACGCTGTGAGATGTCGATCGTGCCGACCAGGCTTATTTCGAGATCATTGATAGGGCCGACGCGCGCGGTCGTGAAGAGAACGTCGACGATGCGACCGTCCCACGTGACCATCTTGGTCTCTTCCTCGAAATTCGTCTCGCCGCGATAGCGGGACTCCATCGCCCGGCGGAACGTATCGGGCCGTTCCCTCCAGGTGTCCGCCATGGAACGTCCGACGAAGCCTTCGACGCCTCCCCCGAACATCTGGATGGCTCGCTCGTTGGCCTCCTGAAACGTGAGCGCATCCATGCAGGTGCGAAGGAATTCGGGATGGCTGTCGAAATAGGCGCCGAGATCCTTGACGCCCTCGGCGCGCAATTTTCGGAACAGTGCGACGAGCCTGCTGGCGTCGAGCTGCCGGAACGCGATAGGCATGCGGCTGAACAGCTGGCGGTATCGCTGCTCGCTCCGCTCCAGCTCGGCATTGGTCTTCTTCAAGGCCGTGATATCCATGATCGCGCCGACGAGCGTCAGCGAAGCGGCTAGAAAAGCAGCGAAAGCGATCGCCGTAAAATTGTCTCCAAGCAGTGAACAGGCGAAGGACAGCAGGGTCAGAACAAGGCTACCCCAAGCCCACAGCAGAATCCGATCCTGTATCGTCCGGATCGGCAGCAGACGCCGCCACCATCGCTGGGGCTTTACGGGGGGTGAGCCATCCAGGCGTTCGAGCATCATGCGGAAGGTCTAGCGCGCCGCCGACGGGAGGTCTTTTGCGTTTTCGCAGGCGTCTTGTCAAAACGCACGAAACTGCGATCGGGCTTGCTGGATGCGATCCTGGGCCATCTCGGCGGTTGGCCTCGTGACGCCGAATCGCTGCTCGAACTCGGCGACATTGACGACGCCACGGCGGTGGGTGCCGTCGCCGATCTTGCGGTCGCCCTCCCAGGCCTCGACCTCGAACAGGACGCTTCTGGCGTCGATCGCGACGATTCGTGCCGTCGCCCGCACCGTGCGGCCGACCGGCGTCGCGGCCAGATGGCGGATATTGACCATCATCCCGACGCTGACATGACCTGCGGGAAGGAACGGCTGAACCGCCGATCCGGCAGCCATTTCCATGTGCAGGATCATCATCGGCGTGCCGTAGACTTCAGGCATGCCCGGCACCACATGGCCGACTGTCATCTCGGGCGTGACGGTCACCAGTTTTTCGGCGGTCATGCCGGTCGTCACTTTCTCAAGCGGATTCATGGCTCAATTCCGTCTGTGCCTCGGTCGTGGATGGGGTGGATGTCTTGGCGGCCTGCGGCTTGCGCGCGGTGAGCCAGTTGCCGAGCCGATCGAGATAGAGATAGACGACGGGCGTGGTGTAGAGCGTCAGGATCTGCGACAGCATCAGGCCACCGACGATCGTGTAGCCGAGCGGCTGGCGCAGCTCCGCGCCGGTGCCGGAGCCGATCATCAGCGGCACGCCGCCAAGCAGTGCGGCCATCGTCGTCATCAGGATCGGGCGGAAGCGCAGCGTGCAGGCCTGGTAGATCGCCTCTTCAGGGCTGAGCCCGTGCCGGCGCTCCACTTCGAGCGCGAAGTCGACCAGCATGATGCCGTTCTTCTTGACGATGCCGATCAACAGGATGATGCCGATGATGGCGATGACGCTGAGGTCCATGTGGACAGCCAGCAGCAGCAGCAGCGCGCCGATACCCGCCGAAGGCAGCGTCGACAGGATCGTGATCGGATGGATCAGGCTCTCATAGAGAACGCCGAGAATGATGTAGATCACGATCAACGCGGCTCCGATCAGCAGCGGCGTGCCGGACAGGGAGGACTGAAACGCCTGGGCGTTGCCCTGGAACGAGGTCGACAGCGAGGCGGGCTTGCCGGTCTCCTTCTCGATCTTCTGGATTGCCGTCACCGCATCGCCCAGCGCGACGCCCGGACGCAGGTTGAATGAGATCGTCACCGAGGGAAACAGGCTCTGGTGGTTGATCAGGATGGGCGCAGGCTTGATGACGGCATGGACCAGCGTGCTGAGCGGGACCTGCTGGCCGCTGGCCGAGTTCAGGTAGATGTCCTTGAGCGCTTCGGGCCCGTACTGGAACTTGGGATCGACCTCCATCACGACGTGGTACTGGTTCAGCGAGGTGAACATGGTGGAGACGATGCGCTGGCCGAAGGCGTCGTCGAGCGCATTGTCGATCGTCGTCGGCAGGATGCCGAAGCTGGAGGCGACCTCGCGATTGACGGTGACCTCCAGCCGTGGGCCGGCGTTGGCCTGGTCGCTTGCGACGTCGCTGATGACGTCGAGCGCGCGGAGCTTCTCCAGGAAGATCGCCGACCAGTGGGTGAGCTCGTTGGAATCGGCGTCCGTCAGGGTGTACTGATACTGTGTCTTCGACAGGCGCGCGCCGATCGTGATGTCTTGCGCCGCCTGCATATAGAGCGTGATGCCCTGGATATGGGCAAGCCGCGGGCGCAGCCGATCGATGATCTGGTCGGCGCTCGCCTTGCGCTCCGGCTTCGGCTTCAGCACGATGAAGATGCGCCCCTGGTTGAGCGTCGCGGTCGGGCCGCCCGGACCAATATAGCTCGCCACCGACTGGATCGCCGGATCCTTTGAGAGGATGCTCACGATCGCCTGCTGGCGTTCGGACATGGCGGGGAAGGAGATGTCCTGGGCGGCCTCGGTGATACCGACAATCTGCCCGGTGTCCTGTTGCGGGAAGAATCCCTTCGGGATGATCACGTAGAGGTAGCCGGTCAACGCGACAGTCGAGAGCATGACGAGCAGCGTCGCGAAGCGATGCCGCAGCACCACGCGCAAGCCCCGCGCGTAAAGCGCAAGCAGGGCATCGAAGCCGCGCTCGAACAGGAGATAGACCCGGCCGTGCTTCCTTCGCGAATCGTCCTTCAGAAGGCGCGCGCACATCATGGGCGTCAGGGTGAGCGAGATGACCAGCGACAGCAGCAGCGAGGCGGTGATGGTGACGGCGAATTCCTGGAACAGCTTGCCGACGTAGCCGCCCATCAGGAAGAGCGGGATGAACACTGCGATCAGCGACAGCGTGATGGAGACGATCGTGAAGCCGATCTCGGCGGAGCCCTTGAGTGCGGCCTCCAGCGGCGTCATGCCCTGTTCGAGATGGCGCACGATGTTCTCGATGACCACGACCGCATCGTCCACCACGAAGCCGACCGCGATCGACAGTGCCATCAGCGAGAGGTTGTCCAGGCTGTAGCCGAGCACATAGAGCACCGCGAACGTCCCGATCAGCGCCAGGGGAACGGTGATCGCCGGAATGACGGTGGCCCAGAAATTCCGCAGGAATAGGAATATGACCATCACCACCAGGGCGACGGTCAGGAGCAATGTGAATTGGACGTCGGAAACCGCTGCGCGAATGGTGGCGGTGCGATCGGCGGCGATCGTCACCTTGATCGCCGGCGGAACGGAAGCCTGAAGCTGCGGCAGCAGCTTCTTGATCCGGTCGACCGTTTCGATCACATTGGCGCCGGGCACGCGCTGGACCGCCAGAATAATAGCGCGCTCTTTGCCGTACCAGCCGGCCAGGAGATCGTTTTCCGGCGCCTCGATCGCCGTGCCGATATCGCGGATTCGCACCGGCGAGCCGTTGCGATACGCGATGATGAGGTCTTCATAGGCGGAGGGCTTCAGCAGCTGGTCGTTGGTATTCAGCGTGTAGGTGACGCGCGGGCTGTTGAGCGTGCCCTTCGGCAGATCGACATTGGCACCGGCGATGACGTTGCGGACGTCTTCGAGGCCGATCCCCCGGGCGGCAAGCGCTTGCGGATTGACGCGAACACGGATCGCCGGCTTCTGCTGGCCGCCGATGCCGACCAGGCCCACGCCCGGTACCTGCGAAATCTTCGGCAACAGGATATTTTCCGCATAGGCATCGACCGTGGTCAGCGGCAGCGAGTCCGACGTCAGCGCGATCAGCATGATCGGCGTCTCCGCCGGATTCACCTTTCTGATCGTCGGCGGATAGGGGATGTTCGGCGGCAGGAAGGGGCTGGCGGCATTGATCGCGGCCAGCACGTCCACCGCCGCGCTATCCACCGTCCGCGACAGCTCGAATTGCACCGTGAGCTGGACCACGCCGAGTGCACTGGACGAGGTGAGCTGGGTGATGCCGGGGATCTGGCTGAGCTGCTGCTCGAGCGGCGTGGCGAGCGACGAGGCAATGGTGCCCGGATCGGCGCCGGGCAACTGCGCCGAGATCTGGATCGTCGGGTAATTGACGTTCGGCAGCGCACCGACCGGCAGCAGTGGATAGGCCGCAAGGCCGCACAGCAGCAAGCCGGCCATCAGTAGCGCGGTTGCAATCGGCCGCAGGATGAAGGGCGCCGAGAGGTTCATGGGATCGCGTCCTGCACGGCACTTTGCAGGTCGGCTTCCTGCGCAGCTTTGCCATGCAGTTCCCGGACGCGGCTGCCTTCCGTCAGCCGATACTGGCCGTCGACCACGACCACGTCACCTGACTTCAGCCCCTGGTCGATCAGTGCCTGGCCATCACTGATCTGTGCGACGTGAACGGGGCGCAAGGCGGCCGTCTGGTCCTTGGTCACGACGTAGACATAGCTGCCGTTCGGTCCCTGCTGCACGGCCGAGCCCGCGACAGTGAGTGCATCCTTCTGGACCTCGAGCAATAGGCGCGCATTCACCAACTGGCCCGGCCACAGCCGGTGCTCACGATTCGGGAACACTGCCTTGAGCTGGACGGTGCCGGTCGTCCCTGCGATTTCGTTGTTGACCAGCAGCAGCGTGCCCTCGTCGAGCTTCATCTTGTTGTCCTGGCTGTAGGCAATGACCTTCAGCGATCCCTTCGCAGCGTACTCCTGGATCAAGGGCAGGTCGGTCTGCGGCAGGGTGAACAGCAGCGAGATCGGTTCGATCTGGGTGACGACGACGAGACCATTGGGATCGGTCGGATGGATCACGTTGCCGACATCGATCTGGCGAACGCCCGTGATGCCGGGAATGGCCGAGGTCAGGCGCGTGTAGCTCAGCTGGACGTTGGCCTGATCGATCAACGCCTGGTCGGCCTTCACGGCGGCCTTGAGCTGCGCCACTTGCGCCGTCTGCGTCTCGATCAGTTGCGGAGTCGCGTAGCCCTTGTCGCCGAGCTGATTGTAGCGTGCGAGATTGGCCTCGGCGTTCACGAGTTGCGCCTGGTCCCTGTCGCGGTTGGCCGTCAGTTGCTCGATCTGCGCCTCGTAGGGACGCGGATCAATCTGGGCGAGCAGGTCGCCGGCCTTGACGGTCTGTCCCTCGGTGAAGGCGATCTTGACGATCTGCCCCTGAATCTGGCTGCGCACGACGTCGGTGTTGTAGGCGATCACGGTGCCGATGCCGCGCAGGTAGATCGGGACGTTCTTGCCGGTGACGGTGGCTGCGACGACCGGCACGGCAGCTGGCACCGGCGCGGCCGCCACGGCCGGCCTGTGGTCGCTGCCGTAGAACCAGAGGCTTGCGCCGATCAGGATCGCGGCCAGAGCAACCAGTGCAAGGGTGAGCTTCCGTTTCACGGTGATGGTCCTTCTTGATCTCAGGGATTGCCGGAACCCTCGATTGAGCTCGTGCTGCCCATCGGGGCAGGGCCGGGCACCGGCAGGGACGGACTGATTCCGGCGCCGCCGAGCTCGGTGGATCCGAGCGGAATCCCGACGCGTCCGACCGTCGATGTCGAGGGTGGCAAGGCCGCCTGGGTCGTCGTGCCGTCGGGGCAGCCGAGTGGCGGGCTTCCGGAGAGGCCGCCGCCGTCAAACAAGGCCCCCGACGATCCGGTATTCCCTGATGGGGGGCAGTTCGTCATTGCTTGCGAAGGATTGATCGGGGATACGCCAGGAGTGGCGATTTCGGTCGAGCCCAGCGGAATGCCTTCTGGCCGCGTGGAGCCCAGGTTGAGCGGCGAGGTTGCAGACATGCCGACAGGGGGCAGCGTCGTCGGCAGCGTCATCTGCGCATTCGCCGCGGCCGGGATCAGCCAAATCAGGCTGGTTGCGAGCGCCACGCCGAGATGCATCGATGCAGATCGGCGGCATCCGAACCTGTTCAATGAGAGCTGTTCTCGCATGGGCTGCTCCGGATTCTTTCATGTGTACGGAACGATAGGGAGCGGCCGGCGTGCCGGTATTCCCTGAATGCACGTCCCGCTGTCTGGCCGCACGATCGAAAGCCATCCACCCCCGGGATCATTGGGGCCCCTTCCGAAGCAGTCGCTTTGCCTCGGACAGCTCCCGGCGGCACGTGGCGATGTCGCTGGAGCTGTCCGCGGCGCGTGCGCGGTCGAGGGCATCGAGCGCGTGTCGAAGGTACAATCCGCTCGCGCCTTCCGCTTGCGCCAGCGATCGTGGCGTGGGCTGATGACTGCGCAGTGCATCGAGGCTTTCCGGGCTCCAGCCATGTGCGCCGGCATTCTTCTCGATCGCGGCGTCCAGCTGTGCCTGGACACGCCCGATCGAATTTTCGCAGGACGCAGCGCGGGCCGGGGATGCCGCCTGCAGCAGCATTATAGTGGCAGCTGCAATCCGGATGAGTGAATTCGATGTCATTGTCGATCCTCTCGTGTCGCTAGCGAACGTCTGTCTCGAATGACAGCACCGATACGCGCCGTCTTTCGCTTGCGAACGTCGGCTGCTTTGCATGCGCACGAGATCGTGCCATCAGAGAAACCGGAGCGTGAGCTGGATCAGAGCTGCGGCCGATAATTCCCGGCGTGCGAAGTGGCAAGGGCCGTTGTTTGCCGAAATACGCGGGCAAGCGGCCAACGTAGTGTCGCATCGTTCCAACCCGGAGTGATCCCGACATGAAGCATCTCAACGCAGGTCTCGCCTTTGCTGCAGCCCTTTCCCTGTTCGCGAGCGTCGCCCCGGCGCGTGCGGAACCCGTTAAGAATATCGTCCTGGTGCACGGCGCCTGGGTGGATGCGTCCGGCTGGAAGCCGGTCTACGAAATCCTGAGCAAGGAAGGCTTCCGCGTGACCATGGTGCAGGAGCCGGAAACGTCGTTCGCCGACGACGTCACGGCAGCGAAGCGGATTCTCGATCTCCAGGATGGTCCGACACTCCTCGTCGGCCACAGCTATGGCGGCTCGATCATCACCGAGGCCGGCGTCCATCCCAAAGTCGCCGGCCTCGTCTACGTCGCCGCGCACGCCCCCGACGTCGGCGAGGATGAGTCGGCGCTCGGCAAGAAGACACCGAGCGTGCTTGGAAAGACCGAGGGCGTCATCAAGGTCACGCCGGACAAGTTCACCTATCTCGATCCGGTGCAATTCCCGAAACTGTTCGCGCCCGATCTGCCGCGTGAGCGCGCCGAGTTCGTGGCACGCTCCCAGGTCCTGGCCGCGGCACAGGTGTTCAGCACCCCACTGACGGCGGCTGCGTGGAAGACCAAGCCGAGCTGGGGCATCGTTGCCGGCGGCGACCAGATCATCAATCCCGATCTGGAGCGCTGGTACTACGAGCGTGCCAAGAGCCACACCACAGTGATCCCGGGCGCGAGCCACTCGGTCTACGAGTCACATCCCAAGGAAGTGGCGGCCGTCATCACGCGCGCAGCGCGCAGCATCGATCAACCGGTCACTCGCTGACGCCGCTTTTTTGCCGGTCCTGACGCACGGCCGGTGAACGGAGGGCCGGCGGGAGAGGCAGCACTCCCGCCGGCCTGACTGCCCACCCCCGGAGAATTCCATGAGCGTGATCGAGAAGACCAGCGCAAGTCGAGGACCGGTTCGTGACCTGACGCGCGTCAAGGAGCAAAGGCCATGACGAGCTGGCAGAACAACCGCGCCACGCGTGATGCCCGCATCGCCGCAGGCGGCGGACTTGCCCGCGGCAAAGTCGTGGAAGCGGGCAATGCCACGCGCCTGCTCGAAGCCGTGATCCGGCCGGGCGATCGGATCTGCCTGGAAGGCGACAACCAGAAGCAGGCCGATCTGCTCAGTCGCGCGCTGCTCGCGGTCGACCTCTCCAGGGTCAACGACTTGCACATGGTGCAGTCGGGCGTCGTTCTTCCCGAGCATCTTGATCTGTTCGACCGCGGCGTCGCGAAGCGATTGGACTATGCCTATTCCGGGCCGCAGTCGGCCCGCATCGCGCGCATGCTGTTCGGCGGCAAGATCGAGCTGGGCGCGGTCCACACCTATCTCGAACTGTTCGCACGCTACTTCATCGACTTGACGCCGCACGTTGCGCTGATTGCTGCCGTCAGCGCCGACCATGACGGAAATCTCTACACCGGTCCGAACACCGAGGACACGCCGACCGTGGTGGAGGCAACGGCCTTCAAGGACGGCATCGTGATCGCCCAGGTCAACGAGATCGTCGAGCAGGTTCCGCGGGTCGACATCCCGGCGGATCGCGTCCACTTCGTGGTCAAGTCCGACAAGCCGTTCTTCGTCGAGCCGCTGTTCACGCGCGATCCGGCCGCGATCACCGAGGGACAGATCCTGACCGCGATGCTCGCGATCAAGGGCATCTATGCTCCCTATGGCGTGCAGCGGCTCAATCACGGCATCGGCTTCAGCACGGCCGCGATCGAGCTCCTGCTGCCGACCTTCGGCGAGCGGCTCGGCCTCAAGGGCAAGATCGCAACCCATTTTGCTCTGAACCCGCATCCCGCACTCATTCCCGCGATCGAATCCGGCTGGGTCCGGCAAATCCACTCGTTCGGTTCGGAAGTCGGCATGGACGACTACATCCGCGCCCGATCCGACGTCTACTTCACCGGCCCCGACGGCTCGCTGCGCTCGAACCGCGCCTTTTGCCAGACCGCCGGGCTCTATGCCTGCGACATGTTCATCGGCTCGACGTTGCAGATCGATCTGCAGGGAAATTCGTCGACCGTCACCACCTCCCGCATCGCCGGGTTCGGCGGCGCGCCGAACATGGGAGCGGATGCGCGCGGCCGGCGTCATCCGAGCGAGCCCTGGCTGAAGGCCGGGGCGGAGTCCGACCCCGACGGCTCTCCCCTGATGCGCCGCGGCCGCAAGCTGGTGGTGCAGATCGGCGAGACGTTCGGCGACAAGAACGTGCCGCTGTTCGTCGAGAAGCTCGATGCCATCGAACTCGCGGAGAAGCTGGAGCTCGAGCTCGCGCCGATCATGATCTATGGCGACGACGTCACGCACATCGTCACCGAGGAGGGCGTCGCCAATCTGCTGCTGTGCCATAGCGCGCAGGAGCGTGAGCAGGCCATCCGCGGCGTTGCCGGCTACACCGATGTCGGCCGTCGGCGGGATCACGGCATGGTCGCGCACTTGCGCGAACGCGGGGTGATCCGCCGCCCGGAGGACCTCGGCATCAATCCGCTCGATGCGGATCGTAGCCTGCTCGCGGCGCGCTCGATCAAGGACCTCGTGCGCTGGTCCGGCGGACTCTACGCGCCGCCGTCGAAGTTCAGGAACTGGTGAGGACGGGCCATGGAAGATCTTAGGTTTCAGCACAGCGTTCGCACCAGAGCCGGCGGCGCCAGGCAGAGCGCGATCGTCGGCGTTGTCGCCTCGGGCAATCTGGAGGTGCTGGTGGAACGCGTCCTCCCGGATGCGGAATGCACCATCGAGATCAGGACCGCGGCGGTTGGCTTCGGCGAGGTCTGGACCGCCGTAATCGGCGATTTCGTCGAACGCTATTCGCCCGGCGGGCTGAGATTCTCGATCAATGACGGCGGCGCGCGCCCCGATACGGTCTCGCTTCGGTTGGCGCAGGCAGTGCGATTGATCACGGAGAACGGCCAATGACCACACCACTCAGGGACGTCACACCGGCCGAGCGCGCCCGCAGCACCAGCTTCTACGAAGCGTCGGCCCGCACGCGGCTGGAGCTGCTGCTTGACGTCGGCAGCTTCGTCGAGTTCATCGGTCCCGAGCAGCGCGAGGTCAGTCCACATCTGAAGATTTTTGATCTGCCCGAGCAGTTCGACGACGGCATCGTCGTCGGCCATGGCCGCCTCGATGACGCGCCGGTGTTCGTTGCCGCACAGGAGGGCCGTTTCATGGGCGGCGCCTTCGGCGAGGTGCATGGCGCCAAGCTGATCGGGTTACTCCGCGCGGCGCGCCAGATCGCATCGATCCCCGTCCTGATCCTGTTCGACACCGGCGGCGTCCGGTTGCAGGAAGCCAATGCGGGCGAGCTCGCCATCGCCGAGATCATGCGGGCGGTGATGGAGGCGCGCAGCGCCGGCGTGAAGGTGGTCGGCCTGATCGGCGGCCGGTCCGGATGCTATGGCGGCGGTGGGTTGATCGCAGGCTGCTGCTCGGCTCTCGCCGTCTCGGAGCCCGGGCGCATCGCGGTGTCGGGCCCCGAGGTCATCGAGACCAATCGCGGCGTCGAGGAGTTCGACTCCCGCGACCGCGCGCTGGTCTGGCGAACCATGGGCGGCAAGCATCGCCGGCTGCTCGGCGCCGCGGATGTCTTTGCCGATGATAACGTGCAGGATTTCCGCGAAGCCGCGCTCGAACTGCTGGACCAGATCGGACCTTTCGGCCTCGACAGCTTGAAGGCAGAGCAGGAGCGGCTTGCCGACCGGCTAAGCCGCTACGGCGCCTGCCTGGATGCGGTCGATATCTGGACGGCGCAGGGCATCGCGCATGCTGAAACGGTTCCGGAGCTGCCGGCCGATCAGTTCATTACGCTCGCCGACAGGATCGGGAGGACCAGCCGTGACGCTCGATGACATTCTCGCCTCGCTGTTCCCAAAGGGCCATGAAATCAGGAACGACAAAGGCGTCCTTCTCGGCTCGGCGACGCTGCGACGCGGCGACAAAATGCTCGTCCTCGGTGTCGCGGATCGAACCGCACTGGGCGTCGACGAGGCGATCAGATTGTCCGGCCATATCCTGGCGTCGATCGGCCGGGACTCTGGCCCGATCCTGGTGCTCGTCGATAGCGACAGCCAGCGCATGAGCAAGCGCGACGAGTTGCTCGGGCTGAACGAATTCCTTGCGCATCTGGCGAAAGTGTTGATCCACGCGGACATGAACGGCCGCCCGACCATCGGCCTTCTCTACGGTCACTCGGCGGCGGGCGCTCTGCTCGCGACGGGACTTGCAACCCGCGTGCTGATCGGATTGCCCGGCGCACACCCTGCAGTGATGGACCTGCCGTCGATGGCGAAGGTCACCAAGCTATCGATGGAAGCGCTCGAGGAGAAGGCGAAGTCGACGCCGGTGTTCGCGCCGGGGCTGTCCAATCTCGTGCAGATGGGCGCGGTTCACATGACATGGGGCAACGACGTCTCGCTCGCCGATCAATTGGAGGCGCTGCTGGCCGACATGCCGGCCGCGCGAGACCAGCGGGATGCGCTTGGTAAGGCGCGTGGAGGCCGGCTGAAGGCCGCTGATATTGCGGAGCGGGTTCGTGACCTGGCCCTGCAAGCAAGGTGAACGTTCACCGGGTCGTCATGACCTCGTCTTCGTCAGCCCGGCAGGATGGCGCGCGATGCTGGAAGCGCGCGGCGATCTCGCTGCCGATGCGTTGGTCGCACGTTGGTCCAAAATGGGCTGGCCGGCGATCAGGCGGCGTGCTCTGCCATACGAGGAAGCCGGTCTTGCACTGGGCCTGCCATTACCGCCCTCGGCCGGCAAGAAGCGGATCTCCCTCCTGGTTGATATCGACCACGTCGTCTCGGTAGCGAGGCCGCCGTCACTGCGGCAGGTGCGGGCTTACGCGCCGCGCAACTGGTGGCCGACGCTCGACCGGCTCGACCGGTTGGAGCTTCGTCACTCGGTGGACGCGCGCGTCTTCGGCAGCCTGGCCTGGCAATCGCTCACCGGGCTCGACTACGTGACGGACCGATCGGACCTCGATGTGCTGTTCGAGTTTCGCGGTGAAACTGACGTCGATCGTTTCGTTGCCGATGTGGCTGCGATCGAGAATGAAGCTCCGATGCGGATCGATGGCGAACTGATGCGCGCAGATGGTGCTGCCGCGAACTGGCGCGAGCTCCATGGCGGCGGGAGCGAGCTCCTGGTGAAGAGCATCGAGAGCGTGATCCTGCTCGGCAGGAATCGATTCATTTCCGGAGCGAGGGGATCATGATCACCGCGGCCATGCGAGGTTTGGAAAGGTCGGTTCAGCGTCGGCCGCGCATCTCGCCCGACGTTTCCGCCATCGGCGCCATCGCCACCCGCTGCCTCGTCGAGGAGCTGGAAACCTGGCCGAAGCCGGGGCTCGTGAGTCATATCGACAATGGCAGTCACAATGATATGGATGCCGGCACGTTCCGTCGCAGTGCCGCGGCGATCGAGCCCCATCTTCAGCACCTGGCCGATGCAGGCGCGCGCGGCTGCGGCATGGGGCGGCTGCGGATCATCGGCCTCGAGGCCGAGCGGGCGATGTTTGCAGCGACCTCTGGCGTCAACACGCATCGCGGCGCGATCTTCGGGCTCGGCCTGTTGTGCGCGGCGGCCGGTGCGAGGGCCGGCGGGTTGGTCGATCCCGAGCTTTCGCTTGGCGAGGTCGTGAGGCGCCTGTGGGGCGACGGCATTCTCGACGGTCCGGTGCTGTTGCATAGCCACGGCAGCGCGGCCCGACGCCGTTTTCGCGCCGGCGGTGCGCGTACCGAGGCCGCGAACGGATTTCCCTGCGTCTATCGGATCGGATTGCCGGCGCTGCGCAGGGTGGCGCATACCGTGTCGGAAGATACCGAAGCCGCCCGGGTCGAGGCATGCTTTGCCCTGATCGCCTCGGTCGAAGACACCAACCTCCTGCATCGCGGTGGGTTCGACGGCCTTCGTTTTGCGCATGATGCGGCGCGCTGCTTCATCGATGCCGGCGGCGTCAGCGTGCCCGGTTGGCGTGCGCGTGCGCAATCGATCCATGACAGCTTCGTCGCCCGTCGTCTCAGCCCGGGTGGATCGGCCGATCTGCTCGCGATGACGCTCTTTGTCGATGCCCATGAGAGCCCATGCCGATGATGTCAAATGCAATCCTGATGGCGCTCGTGCCGATCTTCTTCGTTCTCTTGTTGGGATACGCCGCCGGCAAACTTCATGTCGTCGACAATCTCCATGTCGACGCTCTCAACGCGCTCGTGATGGATTTTGCGTTGCCCGCTTCACTGTTCGCCGCGACCGCCTCGGCGTCGCGCCGTGAGATGATCGACCAGGTCCCGCTCTTCCTTGTGCTCGGCATCACGATGCTGCTGCTCTATCTTGCCTGGTATCTTGCCGCACGCCGGCTCTCCAAGCTCTCCCGGTCCGAGGCGTCCCTGCAGGCGTTGACGATCGGCTTCCCGAATCTCGCCGGGGTGGGTCTTCCGATCATGACCTCAGTCGTGGGTCCAACCGGCGCCGTTCCGGTTGCCGTCGCATTGGCGGCGGGCTCGATCCTCATCAGCCCATTGACCCTGATCGTAGCGGAAATGGGTGTCGCCAAGGCTCGTGGCGAAGAAATGGCGGCGCGGCAGATCTTGACGGCGGTCCGCCGTGCGATCACCAAGCCGGTGGTGCTGGCGCCCGCGCTCGGCATCGTGTTCTCGTTGTCGGACGTGAGCCTCGGCGCGGTGGCTCACGCGAGCCTCGCCCTGATCGGAAGCTCGGCTGCCGGCGTCGCCCTGTTCCTCACCGGAGCCATTCTGTCGGCGCAATCGTTCCGGCTGGATTGGAAGATCAGCGCTGCAACGGTGGCCTCGGACATCGTCCGCCCGTTGTTGGCTGTCGCGGTCATTCTCGTCCTTCCGATCGCGCAGGATACAGCGAAGACGGCCATTCTGCTCGCCGCCGTTCCCTCGGGTTTCTTCGGGATTTTGTTCGCGGTCAACTACCGGCTGGATTCCGCAAGGGTGGGGTCCATGGTTATCGCCAGCACCGCATTCAGCGTCCCGACGCTGGCGACTGTGATTGCGCTGCTCTTTCCGCATTAGGGCGCGACCATGACATTGGCAATCCTTTGTTCGGGGCAGGGCGGGCAGCATCGCGACATGTTCGCCCTCACGGGCGATGCGCCGGAGGCCGCGCCCCTGTTCGCGCATGCGGCGACATTGCTGGGCGGCAGAGATCCGCGCGATTTTGTGCACGCCGAATCCGACGATGCCCTGCATCGCAATCGTGCTGGCCAGGTTCTGTGCACCTTGCAAGCCCTCGCCGCCGCGGCCGCGCTCGGAGATGCCATTCCGCCTGACGCCATCATTGCCGGCTACAGTGTCGGCGAGGTCGCGGCCTGGGGTGTCGGCGGGCTGTTTGACGCGACCGCAACGCTCGATCTGGTGGCGCGTCGCGCGGAGGCGATGGATGCGGCCACGCGCGCCGGTGACGGACTGATCTTCGTCCGCGGTCCTTCCCGGGACGAGGTCGATCGCCTTTGCGAGCGACACGGCACGGCGGTCGCCATCGTCAATCCGGGTGATGCTTTTGTCGTCGGCGGCGGTCGTGAGGCGCTAAGCGAGTTTGCCCGAGACGCGCGGGCGATGCACGCTAGGATCGTTGCGTTGCCGGTCGAGGTCGCCTCCCACACCGAACGCCTCGCCGCGGCGTCCGCCGTCTTTCGTCAGACCTTGCACGAGGCATCGGTGATATTCCCGCCGCGGACCGGTGCGCGCATTCTGAGCGGAATCGATGCCGCTCCGGTCGTCTCCCCCGAGACGGGTCTCGACAAACTCGCCGCGCAGATCTCGCGGACCGTGCAATGGGCCGATTGCCTGCAAGCCTGTGTCGAAGCGGGTGCGACAGGGTTTCTCGAGCTCGGGCCGGGACACGCGCTGAGCGGCATGGCGGCGGAAGCCGCACACGGAGTTCCGGCGCACGCGCTGGATGATTTCAGGAGCCTTCAGGGCGTCCGCACCTGGCTCACGCGTCACGTCGACCTCTAGCGCCGGAAAATCCCGAACGGGACGATGGCCTCGATCGCGCATTGTGCCGTCAAAAAAGGGGCCGTCCCTTGGGGAGGACGGCCCCTAAAAGTGCTCGGATGCCTAGGGAGGAGGGAGGCTCGAGCCGTGACTTGGGGGTCTCAGTCACTTAACACGCACACCATCGCCGATCCCGTAGCCAGAGTATTTCATGAACCCCCGCCGTTTCTCATTTCGCATGATCCACGCGAGGCCCGTACGCAGCACGTGAGACCGGGCCTTTGTGGTGTCGAGGTCAGGCCGCCGCACGGAACTAGCGTGCTGGCTGCTGCGCTGGTGCGTGCGGGAGGGGACGAGACACATGGTGCGTCTCGTCCAGGTCAGGCGTCCTGGCCTGTTTCAGGGCAGGCGTGGCGAGGCGTCGATGCCGGGCGTCAGGCCGGGTGCGATCTTCTCTGCCGGGGGAACCGCCGCGGGCTCGCGCGTATAGGGAAGGACGTCCACCTCGGGGCGTTGCTGCGATGTCGCCTGCAGGCAGTCCGGACGAGGCGGGCGGCCTGCGCCGAACAGATCGGAGACGGGATCGACGAAGTTCGCGCGGAACCGGTCGAGCCAGGTTTGGCCCTCGCTCGCGGAGGGCTGCCGGATCGTTACCGTCGCTGTCATGCCGGAGACGAGCGGCACATCGGGTGGCACGGTGTCGATGGCGAGGCGAACCGGTACGCGCTGCGCGAGCCGCACCCAGGTGTAGATCGGGTCCACGTTGGGCAGGCCCTGTGTGCCCGCGGCGGCGTTCGACACGCTGACGCCGCGCGTCACGGTCTTCACATGTCCCAATATCGGCTTGGGATAGCCGATCAGTTGGGCTTCGGCGCGATCGCCGATGCAGACCCGCGCCATCTTGGTTTCCTCGAAATAGCCGTCGATCCAGAAACTGTTGGAATCGATCACGGAGACGTTGCTGACGCCGGTGACGGCATAGTCTCCCGCGCGCAACAGGAGGTTGGTGACGTAACCATCGACGGGACTGACCACGCTCGTGCGCTTCAGGTTCAGCTCCGCCTGTGCGAGCTGGTGCGCCGCAGCCTCGTAGGCAGCCTTCGCCTGCGCCGCGTTGCCCGCATAGATTTGCTGTTCTTCGGGCGTTGTCGCAAGATCTGACAGGTGCTGCCGGCGGTCGAACTCGGCCTGCTTCACCACGAGGTCCGCCGCCCGCTGGTCGACCAGAGCCTTGCCGACCCGAACGGCAACCTCGAAGTCGAACGGATCAATCACGTAGAGGACGTCGCCCTTGTGGACGAACTGGTTATCGGCCACCCGAAGCTCCACGATCTTGCCCGCCACTTGCGGCGCCACGTTCGCGACCTGGACGCGGACGGTGCCGTTCCGCGTCCAGGGCGCGGTGACGTAGTGCTGCCAGGTTGAAGCCGCTATGAGAATTGCGACCAGTGCGATGCCGACAGTCGCAAGGTGCCTGCCGGCACCGCGCATGAAGCGGCCGACCGCTTGGCGCAGTGGCCTCGTGGCGGGCGTTGCCCATGCGGAGGGTCTGATGCTGTCCGGTGCCCGATCGCTGGTGTCGCGCGCCACGGTCTGCGGCGCGTTTGAACCGTCCACGGCGTCTGCGGCATCGACTGGTGCTTCGGCTGAGGGCTCGCGATGAAGCGGCGTGACGTCCCGAGGCAGGGTGGCTTCCATGGCACTTCTCCCTAGAAGAACAGCGCGAGCGTGCCGAACATCGCCACGTAGAGGCAAAGCTCGGCCAGCGACGGGTTGCTGAAGACTCTCGCGAAACCGACGATGCGCAGCAGCGGGCGAAGCATCAGGAACGCAAGCAGCGCGATTGCGGCATAGGAGACGATGGGCGCAATGAGCACGCCACCGATGACGAGCTCCCGATATGTAGTTGTCATGGCTGCTTGCCTTGGCTGGGGTCTGTTGGAGACTGCGATGGTGCAAGTATGGTACTTGCCGGAATCAGCGCGGCGATGGCCGAATTGGCGGACAGGTTGTTTTGCGATGCCGCCTTGCTCAGCGCCTCGGCAGCGGCAAGGATCGCGGCACCGTTGCGCTGGGCAAGGGCGTCTCGAGCGTCCTGCACCACTCGGGCGAGCGGACCTTGGGTCAGCCGCTCCAGTTCGGCGCGGCAGCGTCGCAAGCTCTCAGCCTGGTCGAAACAGCGCATCGCCTTCGCCGCGATCTGACCATTGAGAGCCGAGGCGCCGTTTGCGCTCAAAATCTGTTCGACTCGCCCCGCGTCGCGAAACGCGGCTTCCTCTGGCGCGAGGTCTCGAACTCGCCAGCGGTCGAGCTGGCCCAGCTCGCTCGTAGCCTCTCGCAACAGCAGGCGAACTCGCTGGTCGCCCGACAATGGAGGAAGCAGCGTCTGCGCTGCGAGCACGAGCAGGGACGACAGGCAGGCAAAGAAGCTCGTCACGAGAAACACCTCGGGGTCGTAGTTCTGCGGGTTGGTCGGTGCGAGTACGGCGATCGTGAACACCAGGGTGAGCCGGCCGAGGGAAGACGGCAGCGGGTTCGGCGACGAGATCAGCAGCGCGAAGCCGATGACGACAGGCGCGAGACCGATCGCCAGCAGTTGAAAGTCGGACACGCCGTTGAAGACGAAATATTTCAGGATGCCGGCCAGCGCGCAGGCGATCGGCATCGCCATCACCGTGACCTTCGTGAAGGTGCGTGGCGCGGGCGCCGTCGAGCCGAGGCCGAGGATCACCGCGACGAGCGAGAGGCAGAGTTCGGTGGTCGGCCATCCCGTCAACACGAAGAAGAGCCCGATCAGTGCGAACGAGATCGCGGCCCTTGCGCCGGTTTCCGCCGCAATGCGGCGCGAGCGGTAGAGCGGCGCGCGCCATGCATGATACGGACGTACCCCTTGGTGCAGCGCATCGAGGCTGCTGCGGACCTGGGCAAGCTTATGGCTGATCTCGCTGCGGAGCCAGGATCGGGAAATGGCCGTCAGCCTGGCCGCCTTCTGGTCCGGGCCGTTCGCACTCTGCGCTGAGGCGGACGTGACCGGGAGCGCCGCGAGCATGCGCCCAAGGGAGAGGAGGCTGACGAGGTCGACCAGCGCGGAACGCGCGGCTGCGGTCCGAGCCGTGCCGATGCTCGATTCCGTGGTAAGGCTAGCGATCTCCGGACGTATCGCAGCGATGTCGTGCAACAGGCTCGCTGCAGCCACCGCGGAGTCACGGTCGGTACCGTGCGTGTGGGCCTTGACCCGGTCGTACAGCGCCTCGATGCGGCCTGCCAGTACCGGATGATAGTCCGGCGCGGCCAGCACCTCGTTGACCAGCGCCACCGCAAGCACCCCGATGCCGATGGCGGCACCGCGCGCAATGCCGGTCGGAAACACCTGGAGCGGCGTGTCGATCTGCTGGATGGCGATCAGGGCAACGGTGATGCAGCCGAGCGCCGCCGCATAGGCACGATTGCCGTCCAGCATGGCGGCGACATAGACGCAGAGCCCGACCCAGATGCCGAGCACGGCGAGCAGGAGGCCGTCGGTTTGAGAAAACACGCCGGCGATCGCAATCGATGCCATGACCCCAATCGCCGTCGCGAGCAGCCGGTAACCGGCTTTTTCCATGCCCTGACCGCGTGTCGGCAAAGCCAGGATCGCCACGGTCAAGGCCGCCGACGAGGGGGATTCGAGTTCGAGCCAGAAGCTCGCATAGAGTGCGAGCATCATCGCCAGCCATACCCGCAGTGCGAAGGTCCAGGAGCTTGCCGGGAAGCCGGCGAAGACCAACGGGGACGGCGCGGCAGCACTGGTGGCGTTCACGGGCATCGTGCCTCATCCGTTTTTCGGCAGAGCGTGCCGCCCGGCCGAAGTCGAAAAAGTCGACGACGATTATGAGGTTTGCAGCTCCCGCCGGTATTTCCGGTCCGCCAACCCGGTTGCCGGAATGCACGTCTGGTTGGGGAGGAGGGCCGTTGCGCGAGGGACGAATAAGCGGGCTACGGCGCGTGGCCTGCCAGAGCCTCTTCGAGGCAGCGGATGATCTCATCGCCGCTGGAGGGTTTGCCGAGAAAGCAATGCGCGCCTGCGGCCATGACGCGCTGGCGCACGGATTCGCTTGGAAATGCCGTCATGAAGATGATCGGGAAGCGGCGGCCGGCGGCGATCAATTGGGCCTGCAGCTCATCGCCCGTGATGACCGGCATCTGCACGTCGGCGATCATGCATGCCGGATCGTCTCCCGGCGCATGCCGCAGGAAGTCCAGGCCGGACTCGTAGGCATCGGCCTCGTAGCCGAGCGAACGCACCAGGCTCGCAAGCGAAGTGCGAACGCCTTCATCGTCGTCCACAATCGCAATCACAGGGGTCTTGGCCATTTGCGCACAATCCTGACCGCGGTGTTCCGCAAGGCAAGGAGGATATCTCCCGTTGCGCGGCCGATAACGCCTTATGCACCCGGGGCCCGGACCGCCGAAATTATACTCAGGTTTGGTCCGTAGTCCTGCGGGTCTGGGAAACTCCGAGCGCCTCGGCCTTGCGAACGAGGTCGGCCAATGACCTAACCCCCATCTTGCGCATGACGTTCCCGCGGTGGATTTTAACCGTGATCTCGCTGAGGCCGATCAGGGCCGCCACCTGCTTGTTCATCAGGCCGGCGGTGACATGGCCCATCACCTCGCGTTCGCGCGCCGTCAGGGTCTCGTACTGGGCGCGGATGTCCTCCTTGGCTGCGGCTTCGGCACGGTGCTGCGCGTCGCGCTCGAGCGCTGCGGTCACGGCATCCAGCATGTCCTGGTCGCGAAACGGCTTTGAAAGGAAGTCGACGGCACCGGCCTTCATGGCACGTACCGACATCGGAATGTCCCCGTGGCCGGTCATGAAGATGATCGGATAGCTGATGCCCTGCCGGACGAACTGGCTCTGCAGATCGAGCCCGCTCACGCCCGGGAGGCGGACGTCCAGCACGATGCAGCCGGGACCGTCGGGCAGCGAACCGGCAAGCAATTCGGCGGGCGAGCCGTACAGGCGCGTTTGCAGGCCGACGGATCGGAACAGGCTGTCGAGCGAGGCGCGGATACCTTCGTCGTCATCGACGACGATCACCAATGCACTGGATGGTTGGGCGGGCGGCTGCGCCTGGTTGGGTCGGGTCATGGCAAGGCGTGTTCTTGGCTAAATGGTAATGTCAGGTGGAAGGTCGTTCCCGAGCCCGGAGTGCTCGCCACCGACAACCGGCCGCCGTGAGCTTCCACCGTGGTTCGGCAGATCGCAAGTCCCATGCCCATTCCGCCATCCTTCGTCGTGAAGAACGGATCGAACAGGCGCGGCAGGTCCTCAGCTTGGATGCCCGGGCCGCTATCCTGTACCATGATGGCGAGGGTTTCGCTGTCCTCGTTGCCGGCCCGCAGCGTGATGGTGCGGGAACCGGGCTGGCCTGACATCGCCTGGCCCGCATTGATCAGAAGGTTGACCAGGACCTGTTGCAGCTGGACCCGGTCGCCGCGAATCGGTGGCAGATCGTGCTGCGACTCGACGGTGAGGGTGACCTGGTCCTTGGCGAGTTCGCGCGCGACCAGCGCGGTCGCCTCCTCGATGATCTCGCCGATTTGCAGCATATCCCGCTGGGGCGGGGCCTTCTTCAGGAAGGTGCGGATGCGGGTCACGATCTCGCTGGCGCGGCGCCCCTGAGCGACGACGTGGCCGATCGACGTCGTGACCTCCTTGAGGTCGGGGACGTCGCGCCGCAGCCACCGCAAGCCGGCCTCGCCGCTGGTGACGATCGCCGCGAGCGGCTGGTTCACCTCATGCGCAATCGACGCGCTGAGCTCGCCGAGGGTTGCAACGCGCGCAGCATGAGCGAGCTCGGCTTGCGCCGCGAGCAGCGCATCCTGCGCCTGCCGACGCTCGGTAATGTCGACGACGAAGATGAGCACATTGTGATCTTCGTCGGATTGAGGCGGAAAGGTGATCGTGAACAGCACGGGGACCTTGTGCCCGTCGAGGCGCACGAGCTCGCTCTCCCCTTCGTGGAACTGCTCTCCTTCCGCGAATGCCACCAGCGCGTCGAGGAAACTGCGATCGTTCTCGCCCAGCAGCTTGTCCACGTTCTCGATGAAGGCCGCAGAGCTGCTCGCCCCTGCCATCTTCTGCAGGGCAGGATTGACGTCGGTAATTCTGGCAAGTCCGCGGGCATGGCGGACGAAATCGGGATGTCGTGCCAGATAGTCGCGCAGGTCCGCCCCTCGGGACGGTAACGAATGCAGCGCGGTCCGTAGTCCGCTCCAGTCTTCCTCTACGACGCCGATCCGGCTTGCGTCGAACATTCGGCGGTATCGTTGCTCGCTCTGCACGAGCGCACTGTGCGCCGCCACGTGGTCCGTGACGTCGGTGTGCGTTTCGAGCACCCCGACGGGCTTGCCGAGATGGTCGTGTTGCAGGGCCCAGCGCGCATCGACCGCGAGTATGGCACCGGCCTTCGTGCGCTGCTCAACCCTGCCTTCCCATCGCCCGGTATCAAGCAGGGTGGCCTCGATGACCTCCCTCCGGTCGGGATAGCTGGTTCGCAGAAGCTTGTCGGCGATCTGCCCGAGCGCCTCGTCGGTGGTCCAGCCGTAAGTCTGTTCGGCGGCCTTGTTCCAGAAATTGATCACGCCGGCGCGATCGCGGACGAAGATCATGTCATGCGACAGGTTGAGCAGGCGCGCCTGCGCCGCCAGGCGATTGGTTGCGGCATGATTCTGGAGCGCGAGCAGTGTTGTGATTGCGATGGCCGCGAGGCTCACCAGGGCACGAAGGGCCGGTGAGCCGATGGGCTCGTGGTCATGCGATAACAGATACGCTGTGATCGTCAGGGCGGCACAGCCGATCGCGGCGACGATGATGTCGTTGCGCCGGTTCGTCCTCGCCGCGAGCAGAATCGCAACGACGTAGAGAACCGCGACCGCGCCTTCGAGCGGCGTCAGCACGTCGACCATGAACACCGCGAAGGCGAGGACGGCGGACCAGAACCGCAGGCCGGCGCGGCTCATGGACGAGCCCGTGGGCCGATCAAAGTTCGTCATCGTCTCAGGTGGGGTTTCTTCGCATTGCAGCCGCGTTGATGCCGCGATTTGATGGCGTCCACAATATCCCGCAAGCTGATTTTCGTGCCCTCTTGGAAGACCCCGTGGATAGCCCAGTTCAGCGACGGCGGCGACACGGAAATTCCCCAGTGGAACAAGGCTTATCGGTGATTTTGCCGATCGCAGACGCGTCAACTTACCGCAGGCAGGGGGAGCTTCAGGGCTCGAGCGTGGGGCGGAGTGTTCCGTTCGCCCTCTCGCTCCGGGTCATACCTACGTATGACTCGGTTAACCCCAGACCTTATCCATGCACCCGCGCGTAGAATGGAGCGCGCGGATCGCCGAACTACTCTGCTCGCATAGCATTCGGACAAGCCGGCCAGGCATTGTTGGTGCGAATTGGGACAAGGAGGTTCGACGATGTCGCTGCAGATATCATACCCGCAAAATGCCAAGGATCATGTCGCCGCCACGATGGACGTCTCTCCCATCGACGGCGCGCAGCTGCGGTCATCGAAACATTCGTCGCGCTCCGGCGACGAGGCGGTGATGCTCTCTCTCGTGCATCTGGATGTTGCGCTGGCCATCGAGCCACCAGCACCGGGCGTGCAGGGATCTGCCAGCGGCAGGCCGAGCTTCAGGGTGTCCGCGAAACGTCTTGCGCACGCGTCCGCGGAGTCCGATCGGGAGACGGGTGCGGAGGGGGCCGCGGACCCGGTGATGCGCCGCCTCTCGGATGCCCTCGCGGCCACCAAAGCCATGCACAATCCCCATTCCGCCATTCTCGTCGACGCATTGCGCCTGGCCATTCTGACCCGCAAGGCCAGCGGTGGGACAACGGCCGGACGAGGCCAGTCCGAGCCGGCCGAGAGCGACCGCGGAGGGCACGCCTGCCGGGCGGTGCGGTCGTTGCAAAAGTGGCGCCTCAAGCGCGTCATGCAGTACATCGACGACAATCTGGACGCGAAGGTCACCTTGCAGCATCTGGCCGCGGTTGCTGGCCTCAGCCGTATGCACTTCGCCGCGCAGTTCCGTGCGGCCGTCGGCATGCGGCCGCACGAATATTTGCTGAAGCGGCGGATCGAGCGTGCTCAGGAATTGCTGCAGCGGTCGGACATCTCGCTCGTAGACATCGCCTTGACCGTCGGGTTCCAGACCCAGGCTCATTTCACGACAGTCTTCAAGCGCTTCGCCGGCAATACGCCATATCAGTGGAGGAGTGCTCACCTTGCGCAATTCCTGCCGTTGCCGCGCCCCGAAGCGAGGGCGTCATGACCAGCGTCGGTTTGCAGTCCCTGTTGTTGCCCCTGCTCGGCATTCAGTCGGCGCTGGTGTACCACGAGCTCATGGGATTGTTCGAGATCGCGCGTGTTCTCGGTGCCTCCTATCGCTTTGCAACCTCGGGATCCGGGTTAGGCGCTCTTTACGGTCGCTTCACTCTGAACTTCTTCAGGACTATTGTCGGAGGCATCGCACACGATGCATTGATGGACCGGTCGATCGAGGAGTTGGTCCCGCAGGCTTGAAACAGAAGGCATTGGACCGATACGAGCGGTTTCGCAGTCGGCTGGACAGGCCATCATGGCCGAGCGATCTGAGATACGCAGGCGAGCAGGTGTTCGAGGTCGATGTGCCACTCAGTCACGGCAGGATTTACACTCGCAGGACGGCCTCGATCTTTTGCGCTGCTCTAAGCAGCGAGCGGTCCTGCCCACGGGCTCCGATGATCTGAAGGCCGAATGGAAGGCCGCACCGATCCGTTCCGCACGGAATCGAAATGGCCGGCAGGCGGGCATGATTGACAAAGGGCGTGAACACCGCGTGGGCTCGCGGGCTCACGGCTTTTCCGCCGATCATGTCCGGGCCGAGCTGCGTCAGCGGCCACGCGACGCATGGCACCGTCGGCGTCAGAAGCAGGTCAACTTCGGTAAAGAAAGCCGCGAAGGCATTGGCGATTGCGGCGCTCGCGAGTAGCGCTCCGGCAACCTCAGCACCCGACCAGGAGAGACCTCGCTCGATCTGCCTGGCGATGTCGGGATCGAAGACGGTCGGATCCTTGCGGAAGGCATCACCATAGAGTGCCGCGAGACCCGCATGCTGAAGCGGCATGATGGCGTCTTCCGTGGCGCCTGCCGGCCAGACGGGATCGCGTTGCGTGATGTACAAGCCTGCCGCGGAAAGGCGGTCGATGGCGGAAGCGAGCCCCTTCGCGACGACGTCATCAATCGCGACATCGAGGCCAAGGCGCGGCGAGAACGCGATGCGCTGACCGCCAACGTCTTCGGTCCGCCCTCCAACGACGGCAGAATCCGGATCGCGCGGATCAGCGCCGACCATGGCTTCGAACGCCAGCGCAATATCGGTCGCATCGGCTGCGATCGGCGCGATGACGGAGAGGCCGAAAAAGGGCTCGGCGAAGCCCGGCCCATAGGGGATCGCGCCATAGGACGGCTTGAAGCCGGCGACCCCGACATGGGCTGGCGGCCTGCGGCTCGAGCCACCCGCATCGGTGCCGATCGCGAGCGGCACGAGGCCGGCGGCGACGGCCGCGGCCGGGCCTCCCGATGAGCCGCCGGGCGTCAGCGCGGGATCGAGGGGGTGCCGCGTCGGCCCATACAGCGGCGAGGTGGTGACGCCCTTGCAGGCGAACTCGGATGTTGCGCCGATGCCGACGACGATCGCTCCGGCCTTGCGCAGGCGCTCGATCGCGATGGCATCGCACGGTGCGATGAAATCGCGAAACAGGCGCGAGCCCTGCGTCACACGCCAGCCGCCGACCCAGATGTTGTCCTTGACGATGACGGGGACGCCGGCGAGCAGCATCGCCTCGCCGGCACGCAGCCGATCGTCGACCGCCGCAGCGTCGGCCAGCGTGCGTGCGGGATCGATCGCGACGACCGCGTTCAACGCCTTGGCGGCCTCGATCCGCGCGAGCGCGGCCTTTGCGGTTTCGACGGCGCTCGTCCGCCCGGCTGCGACATCGGCCGCGATCTCGCGGGCACTATGCGCTGGCATTGTCACGGCCTCCCCAGATCAGCGCCACCGTGCCGCAGAGGGCCAGGCACGCCAAGGCAAAGAATGCCGCGCCGAGGCCGGCCACACCATCAAGGATTGATACCAGCGCGGGCGCCACCAGCAGGCCGGCATAGGATGCGGTCAGCACCGCGCCGGTGGTTTCGCCGATCCGATCTTGCGGGGCGAGGCGGGCGATCTCGGCGATGAAGACGCCATTCCAGCCCGAGGCCGTCAAGCCGAACAGCGCAGCAATTGCGAACTGCCAGCTGCGACTGAGCGATCCGCCGTCGAGGCCGAGCAGCGCGGCGCAGAAGGCCATGCCGAGACCGATGACGATGAGCACCATGCGCGGAGCATCGAGCCGCATCGCCACAAATCCCCAACCGAGCCGGCCGACGAGGCCGCCGGCTTGCGCGCAGGCGAGCGCCATGCCGGCCTCGATATGGCTGAGGCCGAGTTCGCGGGTGCCGAGCATGACGAACACAGTGTTGAGTGACACCTGCATCGCGCTGAACGGCATCGAGGCCAACGCCAGCATCGCGATGCGCCGGTCTGCTGTCATCAGCGCCAGCCGCGCGCGGAGATCGAGCTTTGGAGGCGGGACGAGCTTGACGGCGTAAGCCGGTCGCAACGATTCAAACAGAACGATCGCCAGCAGCGCGCAGAGGCCCACCACCGCATAGCACCAGGCCGGCCCGAACGCGATGGCGATCGCGGGCAGGGCCAGCGAGCCGCAGACGGCGCCAATCTGGTTGCCGGTCTGGCGCACCGAGAACACGAAGGTGCGCCGCTCGGCGGTTACGAGCCGCGCCAGCAGCGCCGCGCTCGCCGGTGTCTCGGGTCCCATCGCAAGGCCAAGGCAGATGCCCGCGGCCAGCAGGGCGGCGGTCGATCCGAGCGCGGCCAGCGCCATGGCGACGACGATGGCCGCCGCGCACAGGCTCGCGATCCGCAGCGAGCCGACCCGCGCGATGAAGCCGCCGCCCCAGAACGAGGCCGGGATGCCGACGGCGAACACAGCGCAGGAGAACATCGAGAGCTGCCAGACCTCGATATGGGCGCGCGGCGCGACCACGCCAGGCGCGAACAAGGCAAACGCAACGAGGGCCTGCAGCAAGGTCATCGCGCCAAGGGCCGGCAGCAATGCGGGTGCTGGCCGAACTGCCGCGTTTCCGTCTACCATGGCGGCTTGCTCATGGGAGGAACAACGTGGCAGGCGGCATTTCCATTCACGCAGTCGATGTGGCGAGCGGGCGCCCGGCACAGGGGCTGCGCGTCGAGATCTGGCGGATCGATCCGGACTCCTCGCGCATCGCCGACGGGCGGCTCGGCGCCAACGGCGTGCTCGATCATCCCGTCGCGCAAGGCGCTGGCGTGATGGCCGGTGAGTACGAGGTGCTGTTTCATCTCGGCGAGTTCTTTGGCGACAGCGACGGCTTCCTGACCGTGACGCCGTTCCGGTTCCGCATCAAGAACGTTGACGAGCATTTTCATCTGCCGCTGAAATTCACGCGCTGGGGCTACTCGCTGTTTCGCGGTGCCTGATCAGTTGGTCAGCCGCCGCGACAGGCCGGTGACACGCTCCATGACCGCGACCAGCGCGACGGTGGCGATGATCAGCACGCCGGAGAGCGCGGCGATGGTAACGTCGAGCTTGCCTTCGAGATCCTGCCACATCCGGATCGGCAGCATGTCGGTCGCGGCATCGCGCAGGAACAGCGACACCGGCACGTTGTCGAAGGACGACATGAAGGCGATGAAGGCGCCCGCGATGATGCCGGGCCGGATCAGCGGCAGCACGATGCGGCGGAACGTGTAGAGACGGCTTGCCCCCAGGACGGCCGAGCTTTCGAGCAGGGTCGGCTCGAGCTGGGCGAGCGCGGCAATCGTGTTGCGCACGACATAGGGAACGCAGACCACGGTGTGCCCGATCACCAGCGTCAGCGGCGACACCGGCAGGCCGACCAGCGAGAACAGCATCAGGGCGGCAAGGCCGAAGGCGAGCGCCGGCAAGACCAGAGGCGACATGAAGAGGGAATCGAGCAGCCGCGCGGACAGCGTCCGCGACCGCGAGATTGCGAGCGCCGCCGCGACGCCGAGCACGACGGAGAGGCCCGTCGCCCACAACGCCACGATCAGGCTGTTTTTCGCCGCGAAATGCAGCTGCCAGGCATTCCACAATTCGGCGTACCAACGCAGCGAATAGCCCGGCGGCGGGAAGCGCAGCGAGAAGCCGCTGGTGAAGGAGACGATCAGAACGACAAGCGACGGCGCGATGATGATGATCAGCGCGATCACCGCGGTCACGGTCATGACCAGCTCGAAGCTCAGGGCTTCCAGGGTGCGCCTGCGGCCGCTCATCACGTGCCTCCATAGCCGCGCGACAGGCGGCCGAGCGTGGTGAAGACCGAGACGACCGCGAGCACGGCGAGCAGGAAGATGATGGAGATCGCCGCCGCAAACGGCCAGTTCTGGAGCGTGGAGGCTTGCTGATAGAGATACATCGGCATGAACAGCATCTGACCGCCGCCGACCAGCGACTGGGTGATGAAGGCGGTGATCGCGGCGGCATAGGTCAGCGTGCAGCCGGCGATCACGCCGGGGAGCGACAGCGGCAGCACGATGCGGAAGAAGGTTCGCCAGCTTCCGGCGCCGAGCGAGCAGGAGGCATCGTCGAGATTGGGGTCGATGCGGCCGAGCGCGGTGATCAGCGGCAGCGTCATCAGCGGCATCTGCACCTGCGCCAGCGCGATCACCACGCCGAACTGTGTATAGAGCAGTTTCAATGGGGTATCGATGATCCCGAGCGATTGCAGTGTCGCATTGATGATGCCCTGGCGGCCCAGGATGACGATCCAGGCGAAGGTGCGGACGACTACGCTGGTCAGAAGCGGCAGCAACACGATCAGGATGATGATGGTCTGAAGCTTTGGTCCGACTCGTTGATAGAGCCAGGCGATGGGAAAGCCGAGCACGAGACAGACGGCGGTTACCTCGGCGCCCAGCAGCAGTGTCGAGCCGAGCACGCCCAGGCTGAATGGATCGGTGAGAAAGTGCAGGTACTGGCCGAGCCCCCAGTGGAGCCCGGCCGTGTCGTTGTGTAGCGAGAGCCAGAACAATTGCAGCAGCGGCGCGACGAAGAAGAGGAGGAAGAACAGCGCCAGCGGCGCTGCCAATCCCATCCCGTAGGACGTCACATCGCGTGATGCCGGTGCTGCACCCATGATTCAAACCTTCAAGGTCTTAGATCTTGATTTCGCGGTTGAAGCGTTCGATCCAGGCCGAGCGCTGCTCGTTGATCTTCTTCCAGTCCTGGAACACGAACTTCTTCTTCAGCTCGGCCGTGTCCTTGGCCAGCACGCGCGCGATCTCACCGCCCATCGTGACCTTGGAATTGGTCGGTACGATCAGATAGGGCGGGTTCATCAGCGTGGTCTGCACCTCCGGCGTCAGCGCCGCCTCGATCAGCTTGAAGGCGAGCTCGCGGTTCGGCGAGTTCTTGACGATGTGGATCGTGGTCTTGAAGGCGATGGCGCCTTCCTTGGGCGCCACGAACTCGACAGGCACGCCGCGCGCTTTCAGGATCTGGATGGCGTTGAAGTTGCCGGGCGAGATGTCGATCTGGCCCTGCTGGAACAGGGTCGCGAGTGCGCCGGGATTGGCGGCGACCGCGGCGAGATTGGGCTTCAGCTCCTCCAGCGCCTTGAAGGCCGGATCGACATTGGCTTCCGAGCCGCCGCGCATCTTCGCGATCTCGACCAGCCATCCGGTGCCGAGCGTCGAGTTGAGGTTGGTGATGCCGACGCGGCCCTTGAACTCGGGCTTCCAGAGATCCGCCCATGACGTCGGCGGCGTCTTGACGGCTTCCGGATTGTAGGTGAGGCCGACGACCTGAAAGAACGGGGCGGGGCCCATCGGCTCCTGCGCCTCGGCGATCAGGTCCTTGTAATGCGCGCTTTTCTCGACCGGATAGGGCTCGACCAGGTCCTGGCCGATGGCGACGAGTGCGGGGCCGGGATCATGCAGCATGACGTCGATCGGCGGATTGGCTTTCGCAGCGTTGACCTTGGCGATCTGGTCGACCGAGAGCATGGGATCGAGCACAATCGCGGCGTTCGCGTTGGCCTTCCGAAATGCCGGTACCAGCACGGCCTTGTGAGCTTCCTCCCAGCTTCCGGTGAAGGTCGCAAACACCAGCGGGCGCGCCTGGGCGTAGCTCAAGCCTGGAAACGCCTTCATGGCCCCGAGCGTGAGCGCCGTGGTCAGCAGGCTTCTGCGGTTCATGATCATATCAAACTCCCCTCTGGACAAAGACTGGAATTAAAGCGTTGCGGGAAAGGCGTTGGCGAGCGATGGGGCGAGCGGCGCGAGGCGCACCGCAGCACCGTTCTGCAGCGCGCGCGTCTCGCCGATGCGCGCCTGGGAGACCTTGACGCCGGAGCCGTCGGCAGTTGCGACTTCGTGCACGACGGTGGCTCCCAGCGGCAGCGACATGCCGACCACACCGGCAAAGCCGGTCTCGTCGCCGACGAATTGCAGATGCTCGGGACGGATACAGACGGTGACGCGACCACCCTCACTGAGCGCTCCTCCGGCGGGCCGTGCGATGATCTCCGCGCCGGCGTCGAGCCGCACCTTGGCGGCGGTACGGTCCGCCGAAACCACCACGCCGGGCATGCGGTTGGTCGAACCGACGAAAGTGTTGACGAATAATGTCTGCGGCCGGTCGTAGACGTCGGACGGTGTGCCGAACTGCTCGAGCTTGCCGTGGCTCAGCACGGCGACGCGGTCCGCCATCGACAGCGCCTCTTCCTGGTCGTGAGTGACGATGAGCGTGGTGATGCCGGAGACGCGTTGCAGCCGCTTGACCTCGATCTGCATGTCGAGCCGCAGATTCTTGTCGAGCGCGGCAAAGGGCTCGTCGAGCAGCAGGATCGACGGCTTGATCGCGAGCGCCCGGGCCAGCGCCACGCGCTGCTGCTGGCCGCCCGAGAGCTGCCGCGGCAGCCGCTCGGACATTGTCGGCAGCTGCACCAGCTCCAGCAGGCGCTGCGCCTCGCGCTGGCGAGTCGCCTTGTCGATGCCGCGGGCGGCGAGGCCGTAGGCGACATTCTCGCTGATCGACAAGTGCGGAAACAGTGCGTAGTTCTGGAAGACGATGCCGACGGCGCGGCGGTTCGGCGGCAGCGTGTCGACGATGTCGTCGCCGATGATGATCCGTCCTTGCGTCTGCGCGATGAAGCCGGCGATGATACGCAAGAGCGTTGTCTTGCCGCAGCCGGACGGGCCGAGCAGGGCGATGATCTCGCCACCCTTGATGTCGAGATTGATGTTCTCGACTGCAAGCGCGCCACTCGGGTATCGGTGGGTGACTGCATCGACGACGAGCGATCGGCCGCCTTGCGTTTCAGCCATGGTGTTGCCTCCCGTTATCCCAGAGGAGAAAGCAAGTCTCATGCCCGCGCCTGTCGCTTTTCGGCGCGCGCTCAGGCATGGTGGCCCGATGACATCGGATCGATCGGTTTGCGACCTGACAACCACGGAGCTTGCCCGCGCGATTGCGAGGCGCGAACTGTCCTCGCGTGATGCCGTTGAAGCGCATCTTGCGCGGATTGCGAGTCTCGACGGTCAGTTGGCGGCGTTCGTGACTGTCGATGCGGACGGTGCTCGCCGCGCCGCGCAGATTTGCGATGCGGCATCGGAGCCGATCGGTCCGCTGCACGGTGTGCCTACCGGGATCAAGGACCTCACCGACACCGGCGGGCTTAAGACGACCTATGGATCGATGTTGTTTCGCGATCACGTTCCGGCCGAGGACGATCTGGTGGTCGCGCGGCTGCGCCGCGCCGGTGCGATCATTCTGGGCAAGACCAACACGCCGGAGTTCGGTTTCGGCGCGGTCTGCACCAACCGATTGTGCGGGCCGACGCGCAATCCCTACGATCCCGCGCTGACCTCCGGCGGATCGTCCGGCGGCTCTGCCGTCGCGGTCGCCGCGGGCATGGTGCCGCTGGCGCATGGCACCGATTTCGGCGGCTCGGTGCGTACGCCCGCAAGCTTCTGCGACGTCGCCTCGATCCGGCCGACGCCCGGCCGCATTCCGTCGCCGCGCCGGCCGCTCGGCTGGGACATGCTCGCCACCCACGGTTTCCTGGCCCGCGGTGTCGATGACCTCGCGCTTGCACTGTCGCTGTGCGAGGGAGGCGATGGGCGCGACCCCGTGTCGATCGGCCTCGGCAGCGACGATTGGACGAACGTGGAACGTCCGAGGATCGCCGTCACGCCCGATTTCGGCGTTGCACTGGTCGCACGCGACGTTCGTGCCCGCTTCGCCACCGCGTGTGCGGCGCTGGCCCGGGTCGCCGAAATCGTGCCGTCCTCGCCCGATTGTAGCGGCGCGGTCGAAACCTTCCGCGTGCTGCGCGCTGCGCACATCGCCGACAGCTATGGCGAGTTGCTGCGGATCCGGCGTGCGGAGCTCACTCCGACGGTGATCTGGAACATCGAGGCCGGCGCGAAACTGTCCGCGCAGGACTACCTCGACGCCGAACGGCGTCGCACGGCCATCTACCGCAGCTTTCGCGAGCTGTTCATCGGTACCGATTTCCTGATTGCGCCGGCCGCGGCCGTCTTGCCCTGGCCGAACGAGATCAGCGATGTCACCGCAATTGACGGGGCGGCATTGGAGACGCCGATCGACTATCTCGCGGTCACCTTCATCGTGTCGCTGGTCGGCTTTCCGGTCCTGACCATGCCGGTACGACGAGACGCGAGCGAACTGCCCTTCGGCATTCAGATCATCGCGCCGCCGGGCGGCGAATCCCGCTTGTTTGCCTTTGGCCGTGTTCTCGAGAACGAATTGGGCTTTTCGCATCGCCGGCCGCCTTTCTGATCAGCTGTCGCGATGCTCGATCCGCGCGGCGAGCGCAGCGGCGAGATCGAGGGTCGGTTTGGCGGCGGGCCGGCGGAACGTTCCCGCCGCTGCCTTGCGCAGATGCAAGGCAACCAGCGCTTCGGCCTGCTTCACTGAGGCGATGACCTGATCGACCACGGGAACGGGAATCCGGTCGGCGACGCGCTCGGCGAGGCCGGAGAGCGGTGCCCCGGCAAAGATCAGCACATCGGCCTTGTCCTCGACGATGGCGCGGTGGGCGAGTTCGACCAGCACGTCCTCCTTCTCGGTGCCGACCTCGGAGATGGCCTGAAAAGGCGTATCGAGCATCCGGATGCCGGCGCAACGCTCCCACAATCCATGCGCGCGAACGCATTCCTCGTACCAGGGCCCGAGCGCCTGGGCGAAGGTGACGATAGCGAAGCGGCGCCCGGCCATGCAGGCGGTCAGCATCGCCGCTTCCGCCATGCCGATCACGGGAATGTCGAAGGTCTCGCGCGCGGCGAACAGGCCGGGATCGCCGAAGGCCGCGATGATCGCGGCGTCGACCCTCCTGTGCTGCTCGGCCAGCATCTCCAGAGCAATGGCGCCGCCGATCTGCGCCTCGGTACGTGTCGCGATATAGGGTACGCCGCGGGTCGCGGTGCAGGGGATCAGCTCCGTCCCGGGCGAGACCGCCCGCTGCCCGACACCCATCATCAGGTGCGTGACCTCGGCGCTGGTGTTCGGGTTGAGCAACAGCAGCTTCATGGTTCAGGCCGCCGTCTGCTTAGCCTGAGAGGCGGCGAGGACTTCGAGCAGGGCCGTGCCGGTACGCGCGACATGCGCGCCGAGCAGGCGGCCGGCCGCCTCGCCGTCGCGCGCTTCGAGCGCGGCCAGGATATCGGCGTGCTCGTCGACCGAATTGCTCCAGCGGCGGTCGGCGCCGAGGGCGAGATATCGCGCGCGCTCGGCCCGGGAGATCAGCGTTTCGTGGGCTTCCCGCAGCGGCGTGTTGCGGGCCATGCGGACGATGGCGCTGTGGATCTCGCCGTTGATGGCGAAATAGTCGTCCAGCTTGCCGCTGCGGTGATGACCCTCCATGCGGGCCTGAAGCGTGCGCAGGCGGGCGAGGTCGCGCTCGGTCGCGCGCTCCGCGGCGAGTTCGGCGGCGAGCCGCTCGATACCGGCGAGCGCCTCGAATAATTCCGAGATGCCGTCCGCCGCGATACCGGCAATGCGCGGGCTGCGGTTGGGACGAAGCTCGATCAACCCCTCCGCGGCAAGCACTTTCATCGCCTCGCGCAAGGGGGTGCGCGAGACGCCGAGCTCCTTCGATAGCCAGGTCTCCTGGGTCTGCGAACCCGGTGGCAGTTCGCCGCGAATGATCATCGTCCGCATCCGCGCCGCGGCACGCTCATGCAGGCCCATCCGCTTGAGTTTGGGCGACTTTCGTCCCTTTGGCGCTTCCGGTTTTGGCTGCACGCGTGCCTCGCTTCTCACGTTGATCTTAGCCGTTTCCAGCTCCTTAGCTTGCTCAAAATATCGACGTATCTCGCTGAAAACAATGGCATAGCGCGCAAATTGTATGCAGCATGCAGAAAGTGGATTGCGTTGCGACGAAGGGCGACGGATGATCCTGCGCAATGCGCGGATATCGCGCCTTCGGAGCGGAGTAAGCGATGCGGATGAGTTTGCGACTGGGTCTAGTGGCAATGGCGGCAATGCTTGGCGGAGGCGATCTCGCCTCGGCGCAGACGGCGAAGATCAAGCTCGGCTACGCCAAATGCGCGCACTGCCTGCCGATGTCGCTGATCCCAGGCATGGCCAAGGGCGTCGAGGTCGATGCCACCGGCTTCAACTCGGGGAACGACGTTCTCACCGCCTTGATATCGAAGAGCATCGACGTCGCGCAGGTCACCTATCTCCACTACATCACCGCGCTCGACAAAGGATTCGACGTCGTCGCCGTATCGGGCCAGATCAACGGCGGCTCGGAATGTCTCTCCTCCGCGAAGCTGAACCTGCCGGCCGAGGACTGGGCCGCGTTCAACGCAACCGTGGCGAAGGCAAAGAGCGACGGTCAGCCGCTCAAGGTCGCGGCGTCCCGCGGTAACGCGCAGGACATCCACATGCGCGGCGCGTTCCTCAAGCAGGGTGTCGACCCCAACAAGGACATCCAGTTCATCAACATTCCCAATCCGTCCGACCATCTCGCTGCACTCCAGCGCGGCGAGGTCGACATGATCTGTTCGGTCGAGCCGTTTGCATCGCAGATCCGGCTCGCCGGTGCCGGCAAGCACTTCGTGCTGCCGTATGAACAGGCCGCAGGCAATTTGACCAACTTGATCGTCACCCGCTCCGATGTGATCGCCGGTCAGCGCGCCGGCGTCCAGGGCGTGGTCGCCGCCGTGGTCGAACTCGACAACAAGCTGATCGCCGACAAGGGGCCGTGGATCGAGGTCATCAACAAGCTCACCGGTCTCGACAAGACGGTCGCGACGGAGGCGCTGAAAAATGCCTCGCCCGATCCTGCGATCCATCGGTCGCAGACGCTGGCGATCGCGGCGATGATGCGCGACCTCAAATACATCTCCAAGGACGTCTCCGCGGAAGCGGAGAAGAACATGGACTATTCGTTCCTGGAAAAGGCCACGGGAAAGGCCAAGAATGACCTCGGTTACTGACGTCTCGCCCGCGCGGCCGACGTTCCGGTTGACGCGGGCGTTCCAGGGGCTCGAACGCCTCGCCGTCCCCGCGCTGCTGATTGCGGGCTGGGAGGCGTTTGCCCGCAGTGGCATGCTGCCGCCCGCGCTGCTGCCGGCGCCGAGTGCGGTACTGCATGCGCTCGGCGACTGGGTGTTCGGCTTCGACGAGACCACGCAGACCTATTCCGGGCACTGGCTGCGTGATGCGCTCGCCAGCGCCCTTCGCGTCTTTGGCGGCTTTGCATTGGCCAGCCTGCTCGGCATCCTCGCCGGGGTCGCGATCGGCTGGTCCCGGCTGTTCGAGAAGACGCTGGAGCCGACGCTGCAGATGTTGCGCCCGATCCCGCCGGTGTCCTGGATTCCGCTCGCGATCATCTGGTTCGGGATCGCCGACAAGCCGGCGATCTTCCTGGTCTTCCTCGGCGCATTCTTTCCGGTGCTGATGAACAGCATCCATGGCGTCAAGACCGTGGACCACAATCTCGTGCGTGCCGGCGCGATGATGGGCGCCAACGGTCGGCAGATGCTGACCGACATCGTGCTGCCGGCGGCGCTGCCATCGATCTTCGCCGGCCTGCGCATTGCGGTCGGTTCGGCCTGGATGCTGACGGTCACGGCCGAGATGGTCGCGGTGAAGAGCGGCCTCGGCTACGTGCTCTGGGATTCCTACTACTTCCTGCGCTACGACATCGTGCTCGCGGCGATGATATCGATCGGGCTGCTCGGCTATCTCTCCGACCTCGGCCTCAAGGCGATCATGGCGCGCACGCTGCGCTGGCAGCAGACAACCACCGTGCAAGGCAGGGCGGGCTGATGGCGGCAATCGAGCTTCGCAACATCGTCAAGGTGTTCTCCGACAAGCGGCGCGGCCGTGACCTCTTGACGCTGGACAACATCAATCTCGACATCGAGGCGAATGATTTCGTCTGCCTGCTCGGCCCTTCCGGCTGCGGCAAGTCGACCTTGCTCAACATCATCGCCGGTTTCGAGCAAGCGACGTCCGGCCGCACGCTGGTGGATGGCAAGCAGGTGGAGCATCCGGGCTCGGACCGCGGCGTGGTGTTCCAGCAGCCGACCCTGATGCCGTGGCTGACAGCGATCGACAACATCGCCTTCCATCTCAAGCTCAAGGGCGTTGCCAAGGCCGAGCGGCACCAGCGCGCCATGGAGTTCATCGACCTCGTCGGCCTGCGCGGTTTCGAGCATCATCATCCCTCCGAAATGTCGGGCGGCATGAATCAGCGCGTGGGCATCGCCCGCGCACTGTTGATGAACCCGAGCGTCATCCTGATGGACGAGCCGTTCGCGGCGCTGGATGCCCAGACCAAGCTCGAAATGCAGGAGGAGCTGGTCGCGATCTGGCAGAAGCGCCGCTGCACCATCGTATTCGTCACCCACAGCGTCGACGAGGCGCTGGTGCTCGGCAACAAGATCGTGGTGATGACCAGGCGGCCGGGCAGGATCCGGGAGGCGGTCAATTTCGACCTGCCGCGCCCGCGCGACATCACCGGCCCCGAGTTCAACGACGCAAAGCGCCGCATCCTGTCCCTGATCCGCGAGGAGTCGACGCGCCTGGCGCAGGCGTCGTAAAGTTTCGACATGCGCAAGCGTCTTGGCATGATCACGCCGTCCTCCAACTCTGTGCTCGAGCCCGTCACCAGCGCCATGCTGGCCGACGCTCCCGGCGTCACTGCGCATTTCTCGCGCTTCCGCGTCACCGAGATTGCGCTCGACGCCGCCGCGCTGAACCAGTTCGATGCCTCCGCGATGCTTCCGGCCGCGGACCTGCTGGCGGATGCCAAGGTTGACGCCATCGCTTGGAACGGTACGTCCGCAAGCTGGCTCGGGATCGGCCGCGACAGAAGCCTGTGCGAAGCGATCGCGGCGCGCACGGGTATCCCGGCGACAACGTCCACGCTGGCCTGCATTGACGCCGCTCGCGCGCTCGGCGCCAGACATGTCGGATTGGTCTCGCCCTATACCGATGACGTGCAGCAACGTATCGCGGAGGTCTGGGCCGGGGAGGGAGTCGCTCCGCATGCCGAGCGGCATCTCGGGCTGCGTGACAATTTCTCCTTTGGCGAGGTCGCGCCTGCGACGATCGCCGAGATGATCCGGGCCGTGGCGGCGGAGGGTGCCGACGCGATCGTCATCCTCTGCACCAATCTCGACGGCGCCGCGCTGGCGGCCACGCTGGAGCGGGAGCTGGACATCGCCGTGCTCGACTCAGTTGCGGTGACGCTTTGGCGATCCCTCGGCCTCGCCGGCGGCGACGTCAGGACCCTTGCGCAATGGGGCCGGATCTTCCAGACAATGCCAGCCATCAAGTGACGGAGGCCTCAGTGACGCAGCTCGATCTCGCCATTCGCGGCGGCACCATCGTGACGGCCAGCGACGAGTTTCGCGCCGATATCGGCATTCGCGACGGCCGTATCGTCAGCATTGCAGACAGCATCGAGGGCGCGGCACGCGAGATCGATGCGACGGGATTGCTCGCGCTGCCGGGCGGCATCGACAGCCACGTCCACATCTCCCAGCCGTCGGGCCCCGATGTGGTGATGGCCGACGACTTTGCCTCGGCGACGCGCGCGGCCGCTGCCGGCGGCAACACCATGGTGCTGCCCTTCGCGCTCCAGGAGAAGGGCACCTCCCTGCGGACCTGCGTCGAGAACTACCGTAAGCTTGCCGAGGGCGAGTGCTATATCGACACGGCGTTCCATCTCATCATTTCCGATCCGACCGCGGTCGTGCTCGGCCAGGAGCTGCCGGCTCTCGTCAAGGACGGCTACACCTCGTTCAAGGTGTTCATGACCTATGACGACCTCGTGCTCAGCGACAAGCAGCTGCTCGAGGTGTTCGAGGTGGCGCGCCGTGAGGAGGCGCTGGTCATGGTCCATTGCGAGGGCTACGACGCCATCCGCTTCCTTACCAGCAAGCTCGAACGTGAAGGCCATATCGCGCCCTATTATCACGGCACCTCGCGGCCCCAGGCCGTCGAGCGCGAGGCGACGCATCGTGCCATCAGCCATGCCGAGGTGATCGGCGTTCCCATCATGATCGTGCACGTCTCGGGCCGAGAGGCGATGGAGCAGGTGCGCTGGGCCCAGCAGCGCGGCTTGCCGGTGCATGCGGAAACCTGCCCGCAATACATCACGCTGACGGCCGACGACATGAAGGGCCTGAACATGGACATATCAGGCGCGAAATATGTCTGCTCGCCGCCGCCGCGCGATGTCGAGAGCCAGCATGCGATATGGGAAGGCATCACGACTGGCGTGTTCCAGACCTTCTCGTCCGATCATTGCCCGTTCCGTTACGACGATCCCAAAGGCAAGCTGACGCCGAATGCGCGCACCTCGTTCCGCTGGGTGCCGAACGGCATCCCCGGGGTAGAGACGCGGCTTCCGATCCTGTTCTCCGAAGGCGTCTCGAAGGGACGCATCACCCTGCAAAAGTTCGTTGAGCTGACCGCCACCAACCACGCGCGGATCTATGGTCTCTATCCGCGCAAGGGCTCGATCGGCGTCGGCTTTGATGCGGACATCGTTCTCTGGGATCCCAAATTGAAGAAGCCCATCCGGCAGGCCGATCTGCATCACGGCTCAGATTACACGCCATGGGAAGGCTTCGAGGTCACGGGATGGCCGGTGACGACAATCGCCCGCGGCCAAGTGGTCTATCACCAGGGTCGGATCGTCGGCGCCAAGGGGGCAGGCAATGTGCTGAGCCGGGGCAAGTCGAGCCTGATCTGATCCAGCTCGATGCGCCGTCAAGGCGAAGTTCTAGAAGGCCGTAGCCATTGCAGCGAGGCGCCGATGGGCCCTTTCACGGGCGGCATCGATTGGCTGCTGCGGTCCAGTGGTTGGGCCGATCAGCACGAAACGAACATTGCTGATTCCGATGAAGCGAAGGATTTCCCGCAGGTAGGGCGTTGCCATATCGGTGCGACCACGGTTCATGCCTGTGGCAAAATCGCTGCCGCTGGCGAGGATCACCAGCGTCGGCCGATCCTGCAGCAGCGGGAGATATCCTTGCGTCGGATCGAACCGAAAGGTGAGCCCGGGCTGGACGATGATGTCGAACCACTGCTTGAGCTTGTAGGGAATACCGAAGTTCCACATCGGGGTCGAGATCAGCACGCGATCGGCAAGTGAGAAGCGCAGCGCCATTCGCTCCGCCTCGGCAAAGCTGTCGCGCTGCGCATCGGTGAAGCCCTGAGCCTTCATGCGCGCGTATTTGGCCTCGACGATCGGACCGGCGAACTCGGGCATCCGATCACGCCAGATGTCCACGACATCGATGTCCCAATCCGGCCGAGCCTGACGGAAGCCGTCGAGAAAGACGCGCGCGCCGGCCGTCGATTCGGACTCGGCGCGCGGCGAGCAGGTCAGGTGCAGCAACTTCGCCACTGTTCATCCCAGCGCTCTGATGACGGTATCGGCCCTGGTCACGACCGCGACGTTCTGCATGGCAAAATTGATCGAGGCATTGTGCCAGTCGGAATTCATCGTCGAGCAGCAGTCCTCGGGCACGATCATGAAATAGCCCTTGTCAGCACCGGTGCGAGCGGTGTGCTCGACCGACATGTTGGTCCACGCGCCGGTATTGATGATCATGTCGCGGCCGGTGGCCTTGAGAATCGTCTCCAGCCGCGTACCTTCCCAGGCGCTCATGCGCATCTTCTCGACCACGAAATCGCCGGGCCGCGGCTCGAGGCCGGACACGGGCGCGGCGCCCCAGCTTCCGCGCACCATCGCCTTGCTATCGACGAGGCCCTCGAACAATGGTGCATTCAGCGTGACGCCGGGGGCGCCGGGCTCGACGACGAACCAGACATGGATGATGGCGACACCGCGCCCGCGTGCGGCTTCCGCCAGACGTCGCACATTCTCCACGACATGCTGCTGCTTGGCGTGACCGGGCGCGCCGGACTCGGCGAAAGCCCCGCCGTCCATGATGACGTCGTTCTGGAGGTCCTGGATGATCATGGCGCAGCGCTGCGGATCGAGCCGCATCTCGCCCTCGGTCAGAACAGGTGAGGCTGGCGATGAGCTCGGGCTTGTTCCGCCACCAGCGCGCCTGCCGCTCATATAGGGCTCATGCCGCGGGCCGACCTTGGTTGGAATCGCGTATACCGAATAGGTCGAGGTGAGATAGAGCGTGCGGAAGTCCGGCCCACCCCAGGTGAGGTTGGCGACGAGCTCCGGCACGCGGACCTTGCCGAGCAGTTCGCCGCGCGGCGAATAGACCCAGACGCCGCCGGGTGCGGTGACCCAGACATTGCCGTGCTGGTCGCACTTCATGCCATCGGGCAGACCGGGTTCGAGCTCGGACTTGATTCCACTCGCAAACACGCGTGCATTGGACAGCGAGCCGTCGCTGTTGACGTCGAACAAGCGGATCAGGGCTTGCACGGTGTCGTTGACGTAGAGCAGCTTCTCGTCCGGCGAGAAACACAGCCCGTTCGGCTGGTCGAACAGATTGCGATCGACCACGAGCTTCGGTTCGCTGCCGGGCTCGACCCTATAGACGCCCTGGAAGCCGAGCTGGCGCGGCCGCTCGACGCCATAGACCGGCATGCGGCCATACCAGGGATCGGAGAAATAGATCGCGCCCGATGAGTGCACGCAGACGTCGTTCGGGCTGTTGAGCTCCTGGCCGCCGACATGCGAAGCCAGCACCTCGCGCCGTCCGTCGGTGCGTTCGCGCACCAGCGACGAGGTCGCGTGCTCGCAGACGATCAGGTTGAGCTCGGCGTCGTAGGTCATCCCGTTGCATTTGTTCGATGGGCGTTTGACCTCGACGACGCCGCGCCGCGAATCCCAGCGCCTGCGCACGTCGGCCGGCATGTCCGAGAACAGCAGATAATGATCGACCGGATGCCAGATCGGCCCTTCCGTGAAGTCGAAGCCGGTGCCGATCTGTGCGACCGGCGCATAGGGGTCGATCAGGGTCTCGAACTCGCTTCGCAACGTCACATGCGTCATTGGCCAAACCTCGACACATCAAGCCGGGAACCAGTTGCGCTCGGGCAGCGACTGGACGATCGGTCCGGGGACCTGATCGTGCAGACGTCCCACGACATTGCCGCCTTCGATCTTGGCGGGACGGTCGTGGACCGGGAGCAAATAGCGCGAGCTGCTCAGCAGCTTCTTGATCGCGGCTTTTTCCGCGCGCTTGCTGGTGCCGTGGTTGCCGGTGGTGCGCGGCTCCCAATCGTGGATCTCATGGAAAGGCGTGACGATCTGATCGTTGAAGTCGTAGATCACGTCGCCGCAGATGGTGGCGATGCCGTCGGCCGTCTCGACGATGATGTTCATCGAGCCCTCGGTGTGGGCGTTGGCGGCGTCGCAGTAGACGCCGGGCATCAGCTCGATCGGGCCCGTGATCTCGAGGTCGAGGAAGCGCAGCGCGCTCTTGGTATGGAGGCGGTCGATCAGGTGCTTGATGTCCGGCGCGGGATATTGCGGATGCATCAGCCCGGAGACGGAATATTCGAGCTCCTTGCGGTTGAGCACGACGGTCGTGTTCATCGGGAACAGGTCGTCCTTGCCGGCATGGTCGATGTGCAGATGCGTGTGGCAGACGAAGCGGACGTCGCCCATGCGCACGCCGTGGCGCGCGAGCTGGTTTTCGATCATGTTCTCATGATACTGGAGACCCCGCATGCCCAGGGTCTCCATGATCTGGTTGGAGCGATAACCGGTGTCGACCACGACCGGATATTTCCCGCCGAGGATCAAAAAGCCGAGCGTGAGGACGCGCCGGGTGCGGCCGCAGTCGCGGCCGAGTACCAGGAAGCTCGATTCCAGCTCGATATCGCCGTAGTCCAGGATCTTGATCTCCAGCGCCATTCGTGTCCCTCCCGTCTCGTTTCTTGTCCGTCAAAGCCGATAGACGCGGCTCGCCGTCGCCCTGAAGATCGCATCCTGCTGCGCCGCGCTGAACGGGGCGGCGGCTGCGCGAAAGGCTGCGACGAGCTCGCGATAACTGGTCCACAATTTCTCGATCGGAAAATTAGAGCCGAACAGGCAGCGCTCGGCGCCGAAGATCGCGACGGTATCCGTGAGCACGGCGGCGATATGCGCGGGATCGTTGCGATGGATGAAGGTGCCGAGCCCGGACAGTTTGGAGACCACATTCGGGCAGGTCGCGAGCCGAGCCATCCCGGCGCGCCAAGCCGCCCGTCCCGCCGGGGAGAGATCCTCGAGCATGCCGGCGTGCTGAAGGATGAAGGTCACGCCGGGACAGGATTCGGCGAGCTGCGCCGCATTTGGCATCTGCGGCGTAAAGACCTGCAGGTCGAAGCTCCAACCGTACTCGGAAAGACTCGCGACGTTGCGACGGATCACGGGATCGGCGCAGAGATCCGGGCGCGCCGCGAAGCGATACAGCGGGTTCTCGTGCCAATGCAGCTGCATGCGCACCCCGCGCAGTAGCGGATAGCGCTTGAGGCGGTCGAGCTGCGGGCGGACATCGTCGGCCGCGAAATTGGCATAGGCGACGATGGCGTGCGGCCAGCCGTGTTCGTCGGCTGTGCGCTGCACCCAGCCTGCCTCCTCCTCGAAATGCTCGGGCGCCCAATTGGTCTGCACATAGACGGAGCGGGTGACGCCGCTGTCCCTGAGATCGTCGAGATATTCCTGGATCGGATAGTCGCGCCGGATAGGCTCGTAGGGACCGAAGATGCGCGGCTGCATCGGGCCGGTCAGCCAGGGCAGATCGGCCTGCCGCCAGATGTGATGATGGCCGTCGACAATGTCGTTCACGCAGCTCTCCTTCCCAGTGCCAGGATGTGGGCGACGATCGAGGCGCTCGATCCGCCGTCCACGAGATCGTCGACGAAGCGCTCGATCGCGACGAGCGCTTCGGTTTGCGGGCGGAACGCAGGGCTCGTTGCCAGCGGCGTCAGCCAGCTCAGGCGCCAGGCCCGCCGCGACAGTTTCGCGACGGCATCGCGAAGCGCGTGGGGCTCGCCGCGCTCGAGTCCGTCCGACACGATGACGACGGCGGCGCCGCGGGCGTAGCCGCCGAACCGGGGCACCGCGAGGAACGCCTGCAGCGCATCGCCGATGCGGGTGCCGCCGTCCCAGTCGCTGACCAGGTGTGCCGCGGCACTCAGCGCCTGCTCGCGCCGTCTCAGGCGAAGCGCGCGTGTGACACGGGTCAGCCGCGTGCCGAAGGTGAAGACCTCGACATTCGGAGCGGCTTGCACCAGCGCATGCGCAAGCTTCATGTTCTCCTCGGTGCGGCTCTTCATCGAGCCGGAGACGTCGATCAGCAGCAGGATCTTGCGCGGGCGCTTCCGCCGCTTCATGTGGCCGAGCCGGAGGATCTCGCCGTCGCTGCGGACGCTGTCGCGCAAGGTGCGGCGGAGATCGGCGAACGGCCCACGGCGCGCCCGCATGCGGCGATGCCCGCGCCGCCGCGGCAGCCGTCGCGGCGCCTCGCGCTCCAGGCGCCGGAGCGCGTCGGTGGTGGAGAGCTGCGCGAAGCGGCGCTCGACCAGCGCTTCGCTGCGCGATGCAGTCAAGCCGGACTCGTTGGCGTCGTCGGAGAGCAGGGGCTCCTCGTCGCCGCGACCTTCCTCCTGCAGCCGGACGGTCTCGTCGTCCTCGCCCTCTGCGGCATGCTCGATGGCCTCGCTGCCGCGGAAATGCAGGTCGAACAGCCGGTCGAAGGTGGTGCGGCGCTCCGGCGGCGGGGCGAGGGTGGCGAGCGCGGACTGCCTGATGTCGCCGAGGTCGCGCGGGCCGAGCAGCGTGATGGCAGTGAGGAATGCGGTGGTCTGTTCCGGCGCCACGGCGAAGCCGTTGGCGCGCAACAGCGTCACGAAGGAGACGAAGATGCGGGCAGCGCGCGGGAGCTGCAGCTCGGGGCTCATGCGGTGGCCTCCGCGAGCATGGCATCGAGCCGGGGCGCGATGAAGTGCAGATCCTCTTCGTCCTTCAGCGCCACGCCGATCGAGCGCTTGAAGGCGTCCGGCCAGCGCGCGCCGCCCTTGTTGAGAAGTGTCGCCGCCTCCGCCCAGTCGACTGCCTCGGCGATGCCGGGCGCCTTGCTCAGCGGCTCGCGGCGCAGCCGCTCGACCGCCGCGACGACGGCGCGGGCCGTGGTTTCGGCGACGCTGGAGGCGCGCATCATGATGATGCGGGCCTCGCGCTCCGCAGTTGGGTAATCGATCCAGTGGTAGACGCAGCGGCGGCGCAGGGCTTCGTGCAAATCGCGCGTCCGGTTCGACGTCAGCACCACCACGGGGCGCTCGGCGGCGCGCACCGTGCCGCGCTCGGGAATGGAGATCTGGAAGTCGGACAGGAATTCGAGCAGGAAGGCCTCGAACTCCTGGTCGGCGCGGTCGATCTCGTCGATCAGCAGCACCGTGGAATCCGGCGCGCGAAGCGCGGCCAGCATGGGACGCTCGATCAGGAAGGTCTCGCCATAGATGTCGATGCTCTCGTCACCGGCCTGGCGGATCGCGAGCATCTGGCGCGGATAGTTCCACTCATAGAGCGCGGCGGCCGCGTCGATGCCCTCGTAGCATTGCAGGCGGATGAGACGGCGGCCGAGCACGGCGGCGATGGCCTTCGCCGCCTCCGTCTTGCCGACCCCTGGCGCGCCCTCCAGCAGCAAGGGCTTGCCCAGCGCGAGGCCGAGATAGGCAGCGGTCGCCAGTCCCTCGTCGGCGAGGTAATAGGCCGCCCGCAACGCCTTCTCCAGCGCCTCCGGGCTGTCGATGCCGACGATGTTGCTGCGAACCGCCATGAGCCCGCCTCAGCGCCGCGCCTGCGGCCGCGCGCCGCCTTGGGCCTTGATCGCCCGCAGCACCTTTTCCGGAGTGATTGGAAGGTCGTCGATGCGCACGCCCACCGCGTTGAAGATCGCATTGGCCACGGCCGGCAGTACCGGATTGGCGCACATCTCGCCGGGGCCTTTTCCTCCGAACGGACCATCAGGCGCAGGTCGTTCCAGCACCGCGATGTCGTGCGGGCAGATGTCGCCGGGGCCCGGCATCAGATACTCGACGAAATCGCGCGGGCCGTGAACGGGATCGGGATAATACGGCTCCGGCGTCTCGTAGAGCGCGTGGCTGATGCCCATCCAGGCGCCGCCGACCAGCTGTTGCTCGACTAGGCGCGGGTTGAGAGCGCGGCCGAGCTCGTAGGCTGAGTCCATCCGGACCATCGCGACCTCGCCGGTCTCGTCATCGACCTCGACCTCGGCGACGAGGCAGGCATGGGCATAGCAGGTCGCAGGGGACATCTCGCCCGTTTCAGGGTCGACGTTCGACAGCGGCACCAGGAAGATGCCGCGTCCGGAGATGGTCTTGCCCTGCTTGAACTGCGCGGCGATCGCGACGTCCTTGGTCGAGATCGAGCGGTGCGGCGCGCCCTTGACGTGGATGTTGCCGCGGCCGTCGGTTTCGAGATCGGCGGCGTTGACCTCGAGCTCCTCGGCGGCGGCCTCCATCATCACGCCGCGCGCCTCGCGCGCCGCGGCCATCACGGCATTGCCGACGCGATGGGTACCGCGCGAGGCGAACGAGCCCATGCAATGCGGCCCGGTGTCGGAATCCGCGGTGTCGACATAGACGTCCTCGACAGGCACGCCGAGCGTCTCGGCGCAGATCTGCCGCGTCACCGATTTCATGCCCTGGCCGAGGTCGATCGACGACAAAGCCACGGTAAATTTCCCGCTCGGGTTGGAATGCACCAGCGCCTGGCTCGGATCACCGCCGAGATTCATGCCGATGGGGTAGTTGATCGACGCCATGCCGCGTCCGCGATGCCGGGTCATCTCAGCGCCTCCTGGTGCCGAACACTGAGGAAAAGCGGGTCGCGCCGTGCGATGGCGCAGCCGGGCGAGGCGGGGGAGGTGGCGGCGCCGGCGGCGGTGGTTCGCGCGGCGGCTCTCTTGTCGCCGTCACCGGCGCGCGGTCGTAGCTCGTGCGCTGCTGCGCCGGCGCAGCCGGCCGGCTGCGCGAATCCGTCGGCGTCGGCGGGATGGCCGCGCGGCTGCCACCGCCGTCCTTGCGGGAGGAAGCGCGCCTGAACTCGTCGCGAATGGGCCATTTGGCCTTCTCGGCGGCAACCTGGACGCATTCGATCAGAGCGGTGTTCTTGGCCTCGCGCCGGTGCGCCTTCATGTCGCCGTCGCGATAGGCGTTCAGGATCCGGAACTCCATGGGATCCATGCCGACAAGATGAGCGAGCTTGTCCATCTGGCATTCGATGGCAAAATCCATCGCGGTGACGCCGAAGCCGCGCATCGCGGTTGCAGGCGTGCGGTTGGTGAAGACGCAATAGACGTCGCCATAGACGTTCGGGATGGTGTAGGGGCCCGGCAGGTGCGCCGCGCATTTCACCGCCGCGTAGCTGGACAGCCGCGTATAGGCGCCGCTGTCGAAAAAAGCGCGGATCTTGCGCGCGACGATGCGGCCGTCGCGCATCACGCCGTCCTTGATGTAGATGCGTTCGGCGCCGCGCGGCGGGCCGTATTGCATCTCCTCCTCGCGCCCGAACACGTAGCGGACGGGACGCCCTGTCAGCATCGCGCCGAGGATCGCAAGCGGCTCGGTCAGCGTATCCACCTTGCCGCCGAAGCCGCCGCCGACGGTGCCGCCGATGAAGTGGAAGATGTTGGAGGGCACGTCCAGAATCTTGGCGCAGGTGTCGACCGAGAAGAACAGCGCCTGGGTCGAGGTGTAGACGACGTAGCGGCCGTTGGTGTCGGGCGCGGCAATGGCGCCGTTGGTCTCGGTCGGCGCGTGCTCGATCGGCGACATCTGGTAGCGTTGTTCGAGCACGTGGTCGGCGGTCGCGAGCGCGGCATCAGCATCGCCAAAGCGCAGGCGCTGGTGATCGTAGACGTCGTGATAGATGAAGGCGTTCTTCGGATAGGTCTCGTTGACCACGGGCGCGCCGGGCTTGAGCGCGTCCTCGACGTCGAACACGGTGGGCAGCGGCTCGTAGTCGATCTTGACCTTCGCGATCGCCTCGAACGCTTCGCGCTCGCTGTCGGCGACGATGGCGAGGATCGGCTCGCCCTTATAGCGGACCTTGTCGACGGCCAGCGACGGCTCGTCGTCCTTGCCGAAGTTGATCAGGCTGAGCAGCGTATTGAGGTTGCGTGGCACGTCCGCGCCGCGAATGATCCGGCGCACGCCGGCGGAGCGCTCGGCCTCTGTGGTGTCGATGCGGCGCAGCCTTGCATGCGCCTGCGTCGAGCGGACCACCTTCAGGTGCAGCATGCCCTGGAGCTTGTGGTCGTTGAAATAGCTGGACGTGCCCGTGATGTGGCCGAGCATGTCCTGCCGCTGCGTGCCCTTGCCGATCTCCTTCAGGTTATCGTCTCGCTCGTCGGCGAAGATGTCCTTGCGCAGTTCCAGCATGGTCGCGTCCCTCTAGGCGCTGACCCGGCCGCCGGCGGCGGCGAGGATGGCGTTGATGATCGGCTCGTAGCCGGTGCAGCGGCAGATGTTGCCCGAGATGGCTTCGACCACCTCCTCGCGGCTCGGGGCGGGGTTGCGATCGAGCAGCGCCTTTGCAGCCATCAGCATGCCCGGCGTGCAATAGCCGCATTGGGCGGCAAAATTGTCGGCGAAGGCGCGCTGCAGCGGATGCAGGTTCGGGCCTTGCTTCATTCCGTCGAGCGTCTCGACCGAGCGGCCGGCCACGGTTTCGGCCAGCGTCAGGCAGGAGAGGTGGAGCTCGCCGTCGACAAGAACGCTGCAGGTGCCGCAGCCCCCCTGGCCGCAGCCGAATTTCGGCGTCATGTCGCCGATCAACTCGCGCAAGGCGACCAGCAGATTGGTGCCGCCGTCGACGAAGATCGCGACCTCGCGACCGTTGTGACGAAATTGCAGGGGTATCTTGGACATGGCGTCTATTCCTGTCCCGAGAGCAGGCGGCGCAGATGCACGCCGACGATCTCGCGGCGATACCAGGCGCTGCCGAGCGCGTTGTCGGACGGTGATGTTCCTTCGCTTGCCGCGGAGGCGGCGGCAGCAATCGTCGCCGCATCCAGCGAGCGTCCCTCCAGCGCGCGTTCGGCCGCTCTGGCGCGGATTTGCGTCGGGGCCATCGAGCCCAGCGCGATCCGCGCACCCGCGATCCGCCCACCGCTGACCGGCAGATGCGCGGCGAGCGTGATCACCGAGCCGCCCTTCGGCTTGATGCGCGCGATCTTGCGATAACGGAACGCCTCGCTGCTGGCCGGCCGCGTACAGGACACCGACAGCACCAAAGTTCCCGCCTGGCGCTCGCGTCCCTGCAGGAACTCCTCGATCGGAATATCGCGCGAGCCGAAGCCGCCTTGAACAGCAATCGTGGCGTCGAGCGCCAGCAGCGCCACGGTGAAATCGCCGTAAGGGTTCGGCGCGAACAGATTGCCGCCGACCGTACCCATGTTGCGGACGGCGGGACCGCCGATCGAGCGGGCCGGGGCATGCAGGAAGGCGAGGTCGCGCTCGGCGAGAACGCGCGCGAAGGTGACGCCGGCGCCCAGTGTGATGCGCGGACCGGACGCATCGATCCGGGTGAGCGCCTGGTCCTGCGCACGGACGATCGTCGAGATCGAGACGTCGCCCTCGTTCAGCGCGCGCATCACCAGCGTGCCGCCGCCGAGATAGCGCGCGCTCCGGTCCGAGGACAGCGCTCCGGCTGCCTCGCTCGCGTTCGCAAAGGTCTTCACCGTCACGGCCATGCTATGCGGCCTCCTTCAGATGTCGGCGGATCGCCTCGAAGCCTGCCTGATAGATGTCTTCGGCGACCATATGGGTGATGCGGTCCCTGTCCTCGGGCTTGGTGGTGAAGCGCGATTCCCAGTGCCAAAAAGTGCGGTCGCCATCGGTGACCGGGAGCAGGCGGACGTGAGCGACGTAGTTGAACATCGGCACCGGCGTATCGAGCAGGCAATAGCTGAAGGCCTGTTCGAGATCGGACAAGGCCAGCAGCTGCTCGCGCAGTTCCGAGCCGTCCTTGAGCTTGAACCGCCTGACGCAGCCGATCTTGTCGGCGGATTGCGCGCGTTCGATGGCGGAGGTCGCGACCGCAGGATGCCAGCGATCATGCCCGTTGAAATCGCGCAGCACGTCCCACACGGAGTCGGTCGGTGCGTCCAGGATCGTGCTCTTGACGATATGCGGCACGGTCAGCCTCCGAACACGCGCTTCAGGGCATCGAAGCCGCCCTGGAACACGCCGCCGCCGATGTTGCTGATGAGCTCGATCTCCCGTTCCGGCGCGCAGTCGAATTCCGCGGTCCATTCCACGAAGGTCTGGTCGCCGTCGGTGACGGGCGTCAGGCGCAGGGTGGCGACGTAGTTCTCGACGCCCATCGGCGATTCCAGGATCGAGTAGGTGCAGAACATGTCGTAGTCGGAGAGGCCGAGCAGCTTCTCGCGGATGCGGTCGCCGTTGCGCAGGCGGAAATCCCTGACACAACCGATCTTGTCGGCAGGTTCGCCGCCCTCGATCCGGCTTTCGGCGATGGCCGGATGCCAGTTCGGCAGGCCGTTGAAATCGCGCACCCGCGCCCAGACGCGGTCGTTGCGGGCATTGACGACGGTGGAGACGTAGACGCGGGCCATGGTTCAGACCTCAGCTCTTCTTCCGCGGCCCGCGCTCGGCCGGCGGCTCGCCGCCCTCGGTCGCAGGCGGGGAGGTTGCTTGCTTGTCGCCGCCGCCACCGCCGCTGCCGGCACCTCCGCCGCTCTTTCTTGCGGCCTCCTTGATACCCTGCATATCGCGGGCTTCGCGGATGAGGCCCGGCATCTTGGCGAGACTGCCGCCCTCGACCCCGATGTCCGAGAGAATGGAGTCGATCAGCGGCGCCTGGACGCGGTAGCGCAGGGCTGAGTCGATCACTTCGTCGGTGGCGCTGCGACCGCCATTACCGTTGCCATGGCCGTTGCCATTGAGTCCGTCGACCTGGAGGATGCGGATGCCCTCGATCTTCTCCATCGGCTTGACGCTCTCGCGCACGATGCCCTCGATGCGGTCGAGCAGCTTTCTGCGGAACAGCGAGTAGCGCGCCTGGTCGGTCAGCACGTTCTCCGCCTCGTTGAGCATACGCTGCGCCTCGGCCTCGACGGCGGCGCGCACACGCTCGGCTTCGGCGGCGATGCGCGTCTCCTCCGCCTGCTTCTCGGCGAGCAGGATTTCGACGGTCTTGCGCCGCTTGGCGATCTCGCTCTCCCGCGCGGTGACGACGCGCTCGGTGGCTTCCGTCGCGCGCATCCGGGCTTCCTCGGCGGAGGCCTTGGCTGCTGACTCTTCCAGGGACTTCGTGTGGATCGCGATGGCCTTCTCCATCAGGACGGTCTCGACTTCCTTCTCGCGATTGACCTCGAGCTTGCGCAGCTCGCGCTCGCGGCCGATGCGGGCCTCGTCGAGGCCGCGGTCGGAAGCGATGCGGGCACGCTCGACCTCCTCGCGGGAGGCGATCTCGGCCTCCTGGAGCGACTGCACGCGGGCGACCTCGAGCTGCTCGATGGCGCGGCGCCGCTCGATGCGGGCGGCTTCCAGCGCCTGCTCGCGCGAGACGTCGGTGGTCTCGACCTCCTTGCGGGCGACGATCTCGGCCTGCTTGACCTGCCGGTCGGCGTCGATCCGTTCGGAACGCTTGGTCGAGAGGGCGATGACGCGGTCTTCGTCGGCAATCTCGATCGCCTTCTTCTGCTCGATGTTGAGCACTTCGCGCTTCTTGGACGAATTGATGCGCTCGGCCTCCAGCGCCAGATCGACCGTGATGCGCTGCCGCTCGATGGCGTCGCGCCGCTTCAGCTCGGCGGCCTCCAATACGCCGGTGCGCTCGATCTCGAGCGCGCGCGTCTCGCGTTCGGCCTGGATGCGCTCGGCCGCAACCGCTTTCTCCTGGGCGATGCGGGCGGCCTCGATCGCCTCGCGCGAGGCGATGTCGGCTTCCTCGACGGCGCGGTTGCGGGCGATCTCCAGCGAACGCACGCGTTCCTCCTGCGCGATGCGCGAGGCTTCCGTGGTCTCGCGCGCGGCGATGCCGGCGACATCAAGGGTCTGGTTGCGCTCGATCTCTAGCTGCCGCGTGCTCTGCTCGGCGGCGATACGTTCGGCGGCGAGCGTTCGCTCGCGGGCGATGCGGGCCGCTTCCACCGCGCGCTGTGCCTCGATCTCGGCCTCCTGGATGGTCCGCACCTGCTGGATCTCCAGCGCGCGCGTGCGCTCGTCGGAGGAGATGCGCTCGACATTGACGATCAGCGTCTGCGCGATGCGGGCCTTTTCGGTGGCCTCGCGCGCGGCAATCTCGGCCTCGTCCACGGCGCGCGTGCGCTCGATCTCGCGGCGCCTCGTTTCCTCCTCGTTCGCGAGGCGGGCGTCGGTGACCACGCGGTCCTGCTGGATCCGGGCCTTCTCGATGGCCTCCCGCGCGGCGATCTCGGCTTCCTCGACGGTGCGCATCCGCTCGATCTCGCGCTGGCGGACCTCGCGTTCCGAGGCGATGCGGGTGGTGTCGATCGAGCGCTGGTTTGCGATCCTCGTCTTCTCGATCTCCTCGCGCGCCAGCAGTTCCTTCTCCTCGATGGTGCGGGTCCGCTCGATCTCCCTCTGGCGGGTTTCGCGCTCGGAGGCGATGCGGGCCTCCGCGATCGCCTGGTCGTTGGCGATGCGGGCGCGCTCGATGGCTTCGCGAGCCGAGATCTGCGCTTGCTCGGCCTCGGTCTCGCGCAACGCCCGTTCGCGGGCGACTTCGGTGCGCTGGAGCGCGCGGCGCATCTCGATGTCGCGTTCCTGCTCCAGGCGCGCGGTCTCGCTCTCGCGCTCGATCTCCAGCGCCTGCCGCTCGGCCTCCAGATTGCGGGCGCGGATCTTGATCATCGAGTCCTGCTCGATGTCGTTGCGCAGCTTCCGCTTGGCCTCGATGTCCTGCATCAGCTGGGTCAGGCCTTCGGCATCGAAGCGGTTCGAGGGGTTGAAGAATTCCAGGTCGGTCTGGTCGAGATCGGTGATGGCGACCGATTCCAGTTCGAGGCCGTTCTGGGCGAGGGCTTCCGCCGCTTCGGTCTTGACGCGCGCGACATAGTCGCCGCGCCGCTCGTGCATCTCCTCCATGGTCATTTCGGAGGCGACCGAGCGGATCGCGGAGATGAACTTGCCGGCGAGCAGCGCATGAAGTTGCTCCGGCGCCATGGTGCGGCGTCCGAGCGTCGCCGCGGCGATCGAGACCGCTTCGCGGGTCGGCTGCACCCGGACGTAGAAGTCGGCCTCGATGTCGACGCGCATGCGGTCGCGGGTGATCACGGCGTCCTGCTTCGAACGCACGATGCCCATGGGCAGCACGTTCATGTTGACCGGCGTGTAGTCGTGGATGAATGGCAGCACGAAGGCGCCGCCGTTGATCACCACGCGTTCGCCGAGGAAGCCCGTCCGGACGAACGAGGTCTCCTTGGAGGAGCGATGATAGAGCCAGTTCACGATGTAGACGCCGACCACGATCACGATGATCGCGACGATCAGCCAGAGGATCAATTCACCGACCAGATTGCCCGACATCTTTCCCTCCTTCGTCCCTTCGGCGTTATCGCGCGCCGATCGCCTTGAACTGACGTACCTGCTCCGTCAGCGCCCGCTCCACCGGCAGCCGCTCCATCGAGGATGCGCCGTAGAAGCCGTGGCAATGACGGGTGTTCTTCATGATGAAATCGGCGTCGGCGGGATCCGCGATCGGACCGCCATGCGCGAGCACCAGGATGTCCGGATTGACGCTGAGCGCTGCGGAAGCCCAGGTGTCGATACGCGCGGGGCAGTCCCCGAGCTTTGGCGCGGTGTGCGCACCGATCGTGCCGCCGGTCGTCAGGCCCATGTGGCAGACGATGATGTCGGCGCCGGCGATCGCCATCGCGGCGGCTTCCTTCTCGCTGAACACGTAGGGCGTCGTCAGCATGTCCTTGTCGTGCGCCTTGGCGATCATGTCGATCTCGAGCGCATAGGACATGCCGGTCTCTTCGAGATTGGCGCGGAAGGTGCCGTCGATCAGGCCGACGGTCGGAAAATTCTGCACGCCCGCGAATCCGAGCGCCTTCAGCTGGTCGAGGAATACATCCATGTCGCGGAACGGATCGGTGCCGTTGACGCCCGCAAGCACCGGGGTCTGGCCGACCACGGGGAGCACCTCGCAGGCCATCTCCAGCACGATGGCATTGGCGTCGCCGTAGGCCATCAGGCCGGCGAGCGAGCCACGGCCAGCCATGCGATAACGGCCGGAATTGTAGATGACGATGAGATCGACGCCGCCAGCTTCCTCGCATTTGGCCGACAGCCCGGTGCCAGCACCTCCACCAACGATCGGTACGCCTCGCCTCGCCATGTCGCGAAACTTCTTCAGGAGGGCTGCGCGTTCAAATCTGGCCATCGGTCACCTCGCTAGTCTCCGCCGCGCGCCGGTGCGGCCGAACAGGGTTCGGAACGCGCCGACGATGGCGGCGGCGAAGTCGGGATCGTTGATGTTCTTGGGCACGCGAATGATCTGACGGTTGCCGGTCTGCCGCACGTTGCGCTCTAGCGCACGGAACAGGGCAGCGTCGGCCTCCGGGTCCCAGAACGGCTGGCCTCGCGCATCGAGCGCGGAGACGCCGCCCTCCGGCAGGAAGAAGCGCACGGGGCCGTCCATCTGGTTGAGCCGATCGGCGATCCAGCGGCCCATTCGCTCGTTCTCTTCCACCGTCGTCCGCATCAGCGTCACTTGCGGATTGTGGACGTGGAACTTGCGGCCACGATAGCGTTCGGGAATGGTATCCGGCGCACCGAAATTGACCATGTCGAGGGCGCCAACCGAGCCGACATAGGGCAGGCGGCTGCGGATGATCGCGCCGAGGCGGTCTTCGGTCGCGGGAAACACGCCGCCCATCAGGAGGTCGCAGATCTCGGTCGTGGTGAGGTCGATCACGCCGGCGAGCTGGCCGGATTCGACGAGCTTCTCCATCGAGCGCCCGCCGACGCCGGTGGCGTGGAACACCAGGCACTCGAAATCATCGCGCAGCTCGGCCGCGATCCTCTGCACCGCCGGCGTGGTGACGCCGAACATGGTGATGCCGACCGAAGGCAGCCCGGCGCCGGCGGCACGCTCTTTTGCCTCATGCCCTTCGAGTCGCGCCTTGACCATGCCTGTAAGCGCATTGGCGCCGTTGGCCAGCACCGCGCGCGAGATCGAGTTCAGCCCCTGCACGTCGGTGACCGAGTACATCATGGTGATGTCGGCGGGACCGACATAGGGGCCGACGTCGCCGGAGGCGACGGAGGAGATGATCAGCTTGGGCACCCCGATGGGAAGCCCGCGCATGCCCGGGGCCACCAGCGAGGCCGCGCCGGAGCCGCCGGCCGAGATCACGCCGGCGACATTGCCCTGGCGCCGCAGCCAATTGGCAAACGCATCTGCCATTGCGGTGACGGCGACTCCGCGATCGGTGCCGAACACGGCGGAGCCGCCGCGGCCGTGGTTCAGGGCGATCTCCTGCGCGGACACGTCGCAGGACGAATGCCTGCCGCTGGTCGAGACGTCGACCAGCCGCGTGCGCAGGCCGCTTTCGGCGATGATGTTGCGGATGTAGCGCAGCTCCTGGCCCTTGGTGTCGAGCGTGCCGACGACCAGCACCACTGGCGGGCCGGAGGCCTGTGCCGCCGCCGGCTCGCGCTTGCGCCGCGCCGTCTCGTCGAGCCGCGCGACTTGCGTCGACAGCGTCCGCGCCGCGGCCTCGATGCGGGCGATCGGCACCGGCTGCGACCATCGCGTCGGCAGCGTCGGGTTGGAGACGTAGATGCGGACCGGCCCGTCGCGGCGGGGTGCCGGCGCGGGCTTCGCCTCGGGGCCGGACGCGGGGATGTCGATATCGGGCTCGAGCTCGGCGTGAAGCCCGACACCAAGCAGCCGCTGCTGGAGCTCGCGGTCGGCGGCAAGGCGCGCGGAGTCGATGATGCGGTTGATGCGGCCGTTGACCATGATCGCGACGTTGCGCGAGATCGCGGTGGCGACGCCGATGTTCTGCTCAATCACGAGCACGGCCATGTCGCCGTCCTCGCCGAGCCGCAGCAGCATGTCCTCGACCTGCGCCACGATGACGGGCGCGAGGCCTTCGGTCGGCTCGTCCATGATGAGCAGATGCGGATTGGTGAGCAGCGCGCGTGAGATCGCCAGCATCTGCTGCTCGCCGCCGGAGAGCTGGCCGCCACCGTGGCCCTTGCGCTCGGCGAGGCGCGGGAACGTGTCGTAGATGCGCTCGACGGTCCAGACGCCCGGCCGCAGCCCGCCGGCGAGCCGCAAATGCTCGTCGACGCTGAGCGAGCGCCAGAGCCGGCGGCCCTGTGGCACGTAGCCGACGCCGAGCCGCGCGATCTGCGCCGGCGGCCGCCGGGTGATGTCCTCGCCGCGGACCCGGATCGAGCCGCCGCTCACGCCAACCAGTCCCATGATCGCCTTGCACAGCGTGGTCTTGCCCATGCCGTTGCGCCCGACGACGGAGAACACGCCGCTCTCCAGCGTGAGGTCGACGCCCTGTAGCGCGTGCGAGTGGCCATAGTAGATGTCGAGGCCGCGGACCTCGAGCGCGGCGCTGGAGCGGCGGGCCTCATTCATGGCCGCCTCCGAGATAGAGCTCCTGCACTTCAGGATCGGACTGGATCTCCTGCGGCAGGCCTTCCTTGAAGACGCGGCCGTTGTGCATCATCGTGACACTCTCGACGACGCGCAGCGCCACGTCCATGTCGTGCTCGATGATGATGTAGCCGATATGCGCCGGCAGCGAGGTCAGGATCTCGATCAGCTCGGCGCGCTCGGTCGGCGACAGGCCCGCCGCCGGCTCGTCGAACAGGACGAAGCGCGGCGCGCCGGCGAGCGCGAGCGCGATCTCGAGCTGGCGCTGCTGGCCGTGCGCGAGCTCGGCGACGCGCTGATCCCTGACGGCGGAGAGATGCACCGCCTGGACCAGATTGTCGGCCGCATGCATCAAGGCATCGTTCTGTCCCGGACGCAGGAACGAGAAGCGCCCGCGCGAGACGCCGCGGCAGGCGAGATAGACGTTGTCCTGCACGGTGAGGCCGGGGAACAGCGCGGAGATCTGGTAGGTGCGGCGCAGCCCCCTCCGGATGCGCTCATAGGGTGGGAAATGCGTGACGTCCTCGCCGAAGAAGCGGATGGTACCGGAGGAGGGCGGGAAGTCGCCGGTGATGCAGTTGAACAGCGTGGTCTTGCCGGCACCGTTGGAGCCGAGCACGGCGCGCCGCTCGCCGGGCCGTACGGTGATGGTGACGTCGGTCAGCGCCGCCAGCGCGCCGAACATGCGCGTCACGCCGCGCAGTTCCAGCGCAGCGCCGGCGCCGACGGCGGAAAGGCGGCGGGCGACGCTATCCATGGCCGCGCCCTCCACCGGTTGAGTCGGCGTCGCGGCGCTGCCGCTGGCGCCAGCGCTGCCACAGCCCGATCACGCCGTCCGAGGACCAGAACACGATGGCGAGGAAGCCGAGCCCTATCAAGAGACGGAAGCGGTTGCCGTCGAGACCGAGCCGGACCAAGAAGTCGAGCGCGAAGGTCCGCAGCAGCACGAAGATCAGCGCGCCGATGAAGGGACCGATCGGGCGCGTGATGCCGCCAACGACGGCGATGATCAGCACGTCGATGCAGGCGCCGACGCTGACCGAGCCCGGCGAGATCTGGCGGTAGTTCCAGACCTGGAGCACGCCGGCCAGCGCGGCCACGAAGGAGGCGAAAGCGTAAGCCGCGACGCGGTGCGCATTGACGTTGAAGCCGAGCGCCGCCATGCGCCTGGGATTGTCGCGAACGCCCTGCAGGGCCAAGCCGAACGGCGCGCGCGAGAGGTATTCGACGGCGAAATAGCAGAGCGCGGCGACCGCGAGCACGATGTAATAGAAGGGAATGTCGGCGCGCCAGTTCACGCCCCAGAAGTGCGGTGTGGCCACGGTGTTGATGCCGGTATGGCCGTTGAAGATCGCCCAGTTCTGGTTGGTGAAGTAATAGAAGGCCGCGCCGATCGCGAGCGTGATCATGATGGTGTAGATGCCCTCGGTGCGCACCGCGAGCGCGCCGCCGAGGGTGCCGAAGGCGGTCGCCAACGCCAGCGCCATGGGCACCGCGAGCCACCAGGGCCAGCCCAGGCTGATATTGGCGTTGCCGCTGACGCCGAACACCGCGACCATGTAGGCCGAGAAGCCCGCGATGGTGAGCTGCATCAGACTGACCATGCCGCCGTACCCGGCGAGGAACATCAGGCTCAGCGCGATGGTGCCGAGGATCAGGGTGGAGGCGAAGATCTCGATCAGGAAGAAGCCGCTGGCGATCAGCGGCATGATCAGCAGGATGATCGCGACGATCCAGGCGGCGGGATGATTGAGCTCCGGCCACGCCCGTGCCGTCCGCTGCGCCAATGTGGCGGGGCGAACGGCGAGGCGGGCATCGTGGGCGAGCGACATCTCAGCGCCTCGCCAACAGGCCTTGCGGCCGGATCGCCAGCACCAGCACCATGATCAGGAAGGTCACGACGATGGCGTAGGTGGGGATGTAGACCGAGCCGAGCTGTTCGGCGAGCCCGATGATCAGCGCGCCGAGTGCGGCGCCGGGGATCGAGCCCATGCCGCCGACGATCACGACGACGAGAGAAGCCAGCAGGAAGCGGATGTCCTCGCCGGGCGACAGCGACTGGAAGGTGCCGCCCACGACGCCGGCCATGCCCGCAAGTCCCGCGCCGAAGGCGAAGACGGCGACGAAGACGAGCTGGATGCGCACGCCGGTCGCGGCGAGCATATCGCGATCGTCGACGCCGGCGCGGACGATCATGCCGACCCGGGTACGATTGAGCGCGAGCCACATCGCGACGCCGATGACCACGGACGCGGCGAAGATCACGAGCCTCACCGAGGGATATCTGAGATAGACCGGCTCGCCCGAGGATTTGATCGCCGTCACCAGCGGCAGCTCGACGGGGCCGATCAGCCAGTTCGGGGTCTGGATCTGGTAGAAATCGCCGCCGCAGGCCCAGAGCATGAGGTCGGCGAACACAATCGACAGCCCGATCGTCACCATGGTCTGCCTGAGATCCTGGCCTTCCATGCGGCGGAAGACGAGAACCTGGAGCAGCACGCCGACGAGGGCGGTCAGGATGAAGGCGACGATGAAGCTGAGGATCCACGACCCCGTCGAGGCGCTGATGGCGTAGCCGACATAGCCGCCGAAGAGATAGAGCGAGCCATGGGCGAGGTTGACGTTGCGCATCAGGCCGAAGATCAGCGTGAAGCCGCTGGCGACGAGGAAGTAGAGGCCGCCAAGCGTGATGCCGTTGAAGAGGGCGTTGAGGAAGACGCGCTTGCGGCCGATCGCCTGTTCCAGGCCCGGCGGCCAAACCGCGAAGATCAGCCAGAGCAGGATCGCAACGGCGATGATCGAGATCAGCGCCCAGGCCGGATGGCGTTCGACGAAGCGGCTCATGGGCGCCGCCCTGTTTTCACCTCGCCCCGCTTGCGGGGAGAGGTCGCGCCGAAGGCGCGGGTGAGGGCAGGGCTATCGCATATGGTGTGCACGATGCGGCAGCATCGGCAGTGGGCTCCCTCCCCCGCTTGCGGGGGAGGGTTGGGGAGAGGGTGTCTCCGCGCTGGGATTGTCGAAATTAACTGAGGACGTCCCAGTGCGGCGAGAGCCCTCACCCGCCGCGCTCTGCGAGCGCGTCCGCCTCTCCCGCAAGCGGGAGAGGCGGAGCAAGCCCGCAGACAGTCCCCGTCTAGTTCATATGCGATAGCCCTGCGGGTGAGGGGGAGCCTCCGCGAGTCGAACTGCCACCGCGTTTGCGGAGACTCCCCCTCACCCCGACCCTCTCCCCGCAAGCGGGGCGAGGGGGAAGGCGGACCGGCTGCTCGCCTCGCCATGAACGTGCGCTCCCGTCGTCGCGATCCTCTTCGCGGGATCGCGTTGCCGGCATCCTAGCCAGCGGATGAGGGCGACGTTTGATCGTGAGTATCTTTTCGTGGCCCGCGGTCAGGCGCGCAAAACCTTGGCTGCGCGACGATAATCGGTCGGGGCCATCCCGACATTGGCGGCGAAGAAACGGGTGAAACCGCTTTGCGAGGAGAAGCCGAGGTCGAAGCCGATATCGGCGATCGGTGCCTCGCTCGCCACCAACGCTTCGAGCGCGTGTTCCATGATCAGCGTATTGAGATAGAGGTTCGGCGTGACGCCGGTCTGCACGCGGAACAGCCGGTAGAAATGCGGCCGCGACAGGCCGGATTCGCGCGCGATGGTGTCGAGCTCGATTTCGGCGCCGGGGCTTTCCGACATCATCTTGATGCATTTGCGCACGCGAAAGTCGGTGACTGCGCCGCATGCGCGCGGATCGCGCGCGATCTCGGCCTGCTGCCAGCTTTCGTCGTAGCAGATGTCGATCAGCCGCCGCAGCTCGGAATCGAGGCTGGAGAGTGACGGTGCGCCGCACACGAGCGCCGCGGTCCGCCTGATGTGCTTGTCGAGCGCGGGCGTGCGCTTGAACTGGGTGCGGCCGAAACGCAGTCGGTCGCTGCCCGATGCATCCGGTGCGAACCATTCGGCATTGACGTAGAGCACGAAGAAGATGGCGCCGCCGTCGAGATCGGCCGGCAGGAAGTTGTGCGGCTCCCAAGGATTGACGGCGACGACGGAGGTCTCGGTGAGCTCGTAATGTCCGTCGGACACGTCGATGCATGCCGGCATGCCGCCGACATGGAAGATCAGATGACCTTCGCGATGGGCGTGGATATTGAAAGGGCGGTTCAACTGATAAACCGTCGCCCGGCCAAAGCGGCCATGGAAGACGGCCAGCGCGCGGCTCATGCCTTCCCCTCCCGGATATTTTTATCTTTTCGGCTAGCCTTCAACAACACTAGCGAGATTGCAAGAGCGGAGAGCGACCGCGTCAGCAAGTCGCTCCCCGTCTGCGTACTCCTGAGGTAATGCGTCAGTACTTCTTACATTCCGGAACGGTGCGGCTCGGCAGCCCGATCTTGGCGAACACGGCCGGATCGTAGCCGAGCGTCTGGTTCACGTTCGGAATCACCTTCACGACCTTGCTGAACAGCGCGCCCTTGCCGTCGTCGACGACCTCGGTAACAAAGTTGGTGCCAATCGCCTGGCGGTTGGAGTCGAGCTTGATCTTGCCGTTCGGCGCATCGAGCTCGATCTTCGCCAGCGCTTCCTTGAATTTCGCCTGGTTGTTGGAGAGATCACCGTTGACCTGACGCAGCGCGAGGATCAGCGCCATGGTTGAATCATAATAGTTGGTCGCCAGCAGCGAGGGGCTCGGGAAGCGCTTGTTGGGCGGGAAGGCGTCCTGATAGGCCTTCACGAATTTCTGCCAGCCCGGATCGTCCCAGGTGTCGGCCTGGCCGCTCGCCGCAATGGTGCCGATGAGGGCGTTCTTCGCATTCCCTTTTGACGACAGGATGGTCTGGTCGATCATGATGGAACCGCCCATCAGATGCGCCTTGCCGCCGGCCTGCTGATACTGGTTGAGGAAGTTGACGGCGTCCGCGCCGCCGAGCCCGAGATAGATGGCGTCGACGTCGTCAGGCAGGGCGGCGATGACGGAGGCGAAGTCCTTCGTTCCCAGCGGTACCCATTGTCGGTTGGTGACTTGCCCGCCCATTCCGCAGAACTCGAGCACCAGTCCGAACACCTGGGTGTAGATGAAGGAATAGTCTTCGCCGACGGTTGCGATCTTGCGGTACTTCTTGTCCTCATAGGCGTATTTGCCGAGGCCGACCTGCCACTGGGCGCCGTCCATGTTGTAGCGGAAGAAGTTCGGGGCAGGGTCGACATAGGTCGTTTCCTGCGCGCCGGAGGCCGCATTGATGAAGGTCAGCTCGGGATGGGTCTTTGCAAAGTTCTTCACCGCGATGCCCTCGTCGCCAGAGAGCGGCGACAGCAGGATCTGGACCTTGTCCTGCTCGATCAGCTTGCGCACAGCGCGCACGGCTGAGTCCGGCGTTGCGTCGGTCGAGGCGACGATGAATTCGAGTTCCTTATCGCCGATCTTCTTGCCCAGCACATTGAGTGCCGTCTGATGGCCGCGCATCCCGTCTTCGCCAAGCACGGTGTAAGTGCCTTCGAGGGTTGCGGTCACGCCCACCTTGATCTTTTCCTGGGCGATTGCCGCGCCCGAAAGAAACAGGCTGCTCAACGCGAGCAGTCCCATGCTGCATTTCGACATGTGCTCCTCCCCTGTGTCGTCGTTTTGTTGCCGCGCCGACCTGCGCGATGCTCGTGGCTCTCGAAGGCCGCGGCTTTGGAGGGAGGCTAGCCGAAGTCGAATGCGGTGCACGCATCGGTGTCTCGTTCGGTTTGACCGGCAGTCTCATTTTTGAATGTTGCGGCGCAAGTCGTTTCGCGGTGCAGCAGGCGCTCGCGCCGCAAAAAATCCTGTCGCAGCCGACCTGAACAATCGCATCCGCCGATGACCGTGATGCAGATCCGCGACGGGACTGCCGAGCGCACGCGTCGCGAACCAACCCCTGTCGCGTGACAGTACGTTGGTAAACCTACGCCAAAATGGCGGGAAGGACCTGCGCCTGGTCATCTCGATGAGAACGAACGACGCCGTGACCGCTCTGAAGTTGAAAAACAAAGGCGAGAACGGGTAGCCGGCGCTGACTAGCGTATGCGGTGCGACTGGGCTCCAGCATTCGAGCAGGGTAAACATCGAGCTGGCGTAGGCGAACCTACGGTCACCAGTGGCTCAATAAACGTCCTGACCCGAGAGCGTTACTACGGTCCGGATCATGATGCGAATGTCCAACCAAATGCTCCAATTGGTGACATACCAGACATCGTACTCGACGCGTTTCTTCATCAGCTCGATGGTCGGTGTCTCGCCGCGGAGACCGTTCACCTGAGCCCAGCCCGTAAGGCCGGGTTTGACGTGGCGACGACAGGCATAGTTGCCAATCAGCTGATCGTAGTAGTTATCATGCGCGAGAGCGTGCGGCCGCGGACCCACCAGCGACATTTCTCCGCGCAGCACGTTCCACAGCTGAGGCAATTCGTCGATGCTGGTCTTGCGCAGGATCCGCCCGACCCGGGTAACCCGCGCATCCTGTTTGCTGGCCTGCTTGATCTCGGAGCCATTCTCCGACACCGTCATGCTGCGGAACTTCCAGATATCAAATAACTCGCCGTTGAAGCCTCGGCGTGTCTGACGGAAAATGATGCTGCCTGGCGAATCGAGCCTGACCAGGAGCGCCGTCATGGCAAGTAGAGGTGCGAGGCATAGAAGGCCGAGCGAGGCAAGACAGATATCGACGCTGCGCTTCAAGGCTCGTTCGCTGACCGAGAGAGGCGCTCTCTGGACTTCGATCACCACAGAGTCGCCTACGGGCGTGAACGGCCGCGACACAAGGTCGGCGATCTCAAGATCTGGCAGGAGGCGGACCGGATTTGGTACCTGGCGCAGAGATTGGCTGAGGCGCTGAAACAGCGCCAGATCGCGCCAATTGAACGCCAGAAGGAATTCGTCGACGCCTGCTCCGCGCGAATTTCGAATGATCGTGGCCAACTCGCGCTCCATTGCTGCGTCGTCGGACTTCAACGTAGCGTCCAGAACGAAGTGGCGTACCACCTGAAAGCCGTTCCTACGCAAATCCTTGAAACGGACTGAGGTAAAGTCGAGCGGCTCTCCGCTGATCAACACGACCCTTCGTTTGACGGAGTGTCTTCGCGCGAAAGATGAGGCCAGAGCGAATCGCCAGATCACGCGATGCGCGCCGAGACCAGCAAGGCCGATCACCGCGAACAGAACGATGGTGATACGGGACAGCTCGGCGGTCGATCTCAGTAGGAAAGCAGAGAATACAAGAATCGCAAGCGAGAGAAGCCAGACGGATGAGGCCTTCCGCAACTGCCGGTTCGTATTGGCCAGGTTGTGGTTATCGTAGCATCCCCTGAAAAAGGCGATCGCCACGAATGCGGTCGCCACAAGCAACGCGACGCCGACGGAAAGTTCTCGCTCGGCCAGTGTCGTCATGAACTTGCGGTGAACTAGGTTGGCGGCGGCATAGCTGAGCAAAATGAGCAGGAAGTCGCCTGCCATAATGGCAAATTGAAGCGGTCTCTGTAGTGAGGCGCCGCGTCTTACCGACATCGAGGATGAGGACTTCGAACCGTATGTGGTTAATGACATGAAATGCCTCATTCCAAAAAGACGTCACGTGGCAATGCATTGGCCGAAGCAAGCAAGGGGTGCGTTCAAAAAGCCTGGATCGAGAGGTTACAGGTCCGATGATATCGGTGTAGCTCCTCGCGACATTTCGAAGACGGCGATTGCAAAAATCAACTGTGCCTAGTGTACTTACCGCGGCGCCAAGGTCCGCAGACACGGCGAGGGTCCGGCTGCAGTGCGCCGCGTGCTGGTGGCTGTAACAGGAAGCGGAGACTCGGCCAGGGGCGGGGGTGGGTCTGCGACAAACTGCGCTGTGCTGCCCGAAAAGAAGTAGAGTGTTGACCAATCTGGGGAGAGCTCGACCCAGTTGCTGTTGCCGGCCCCTCGATTATTGGCGCCGCTGGGCGGCGAGTCCGCAGAACGCCACCAGTCGGCCCCAACGTTGGCAACCACTTTCATTTCGGGGTTCGTCGTTTTTATGTCCATCTGCACGTAGACAGAATCGACGGTTCCGGCAGCGAAGCTGCCGCGTCTGACGAGCCACATCAAGTCGTTGCGCCCAGGAGGCGGACCGTCAACAAGGGTGCTTCCATCCGTCTGAATCTCGGCCTTCATCTCGACAGCGACGTTCTTGGGAATCATTGCGTCAAAATGGGCTCCGACGATCTCGTTCTCGGCCTGATCCTGCACCAGGATCCATTCCTTCGTGCTGCGAAGGCGCACATAGGTCTTTCCGTTGGCGACGAGGAGCTTGCCGTCCTTGTTCGAAGGGGACGCGCCGAACTTTGGAAATATTGATGCCATTCCTGTGACGGCAGTGAAGTCCGCAGGAGGTTCGCCGTTCTCTGGCTTTGAGGCGCCGTTACACCAGGAAGAAGTCTTGGGGACGCCTGCTGGATATGCCTGGCTGTAACCAATGCTGTTTTGCTCGATGACACTCGAGGCGTGACCCACGGGGGTGACGGCGTCGGGTCTCCCGCTGGCTGCATCGGCAATCTTCGGAGAGATGGCCAGAATTCCAATGAGACCGAGCGGCAGGAGCCAACCCGAAACGGTTCGCTCGAGGACGTGAATCATACGCGCAATGGCAGCGGACGGGATTAGATGGGAGGTACCAGACATAGACCGACCCATAACCAGTTAATCGTCTTTTCATATCGTAGGCATTGGAGGCGCTGCAGAGTTGACGAACGTCAAGAATGGGTATGCGATTTGGGGTGCCGATAGATCGGTGCGCGCCGGGGCCGCAATGCTCGTCACGCCCGGTCCATACGTTTGCGTCTCTGCACGGTGCTCCAGCGGACCCTGGCCAGTGCTCCCATGGTCAGGGCGAAAGCCAAAAGGCAGTCGGTCGACAAGGCTTGAACTGTTGTGATGGGATAGGCAAGCATGGAGCGTGAACCGGAGTTGATCGACTGAGGCCAGATCTCTTCCGCGAGTGGAAATTCCGCGGTTCCGTTTGCGGTGGTGTGTTTCTGCTCGCTTGAGGTGGAGGCAGGTCCACCCGGTTCATTCGGGATGAAATTCTCGCCGCTCCGCGTTGGTGTGGGAGGGCGTTTGGGCGGCATCTCCCTCACCAAGTCACGCAGCGGCGGGGCCGGGTTCGCGCGAAAGTCCTCGGCGCTCATCGAATAGAATCCGATCGTCTTCCACTGGGTCGAAAGTTCGATCCAGTTACTGCTGCCCACGCCCGGATTATTGCTGTGATCTTCGAGGTAGGGCGCTCGCGCGTCGCGCCACCAGTCGGCGCCGACCATGGCGACGAGACTGAGGTTCGGATCTGTAACCCTCATTTCCATTTGAACGTAGACGCCGTCCACAGTGCCGGCCGCGTAAGTTCCGCGCGCCTTGTACCAAAAATGGTTATTGTAGCCAGCCGGAGGCACATCAAAGGCGATCGTCGCGCCGGCCAGAGGGGTAGCTCTCATGGGAATGGCAACATTGCCAACAAAATCCGGGACGAAATGTCCCCCGGTCAACTGCGTTCCCGATTGGTCTTGGACCAACGTCCATTCGCCGACTTGCTTGATGCGAACGTAGGTCTTGGCGTTGGCGACCTCGACCGCGGCGCCCGGACTTGAATACGACGGTGCTCCCACCTTCGCATAGACTTGTCCCCAGCCCTCAACCGCGGTGAAATCTTCGGGGGGTGACCACAGTCCGCCGTCATTCCATCCTTGATACCAATTGTAGCTTGGCGGCACGCCCACCGGAAAGCCTTCGCTGTTTCCGGGAGTATTCTGTTTGATGAGTTCAGAAAGTGAGAAGTCCATCAACTCTACTCTCTTGCTCACGCGCCGGACGGGCCGCGTTCCAGCCATTTCGGAGACGTAAACCGGCCTGCGTAAGAGAAGAACAGCGCCATCGACGTGAAATTGTCGATGAGGTTTTCGGAGAGAAAGTAGATGAGAAGCACTGTGTACATCGTCTTGGCAGCCCGATCCTTCAGTGAGAACACAATGCTGAAGACGAAGATGACGAAAACAATGCAATTCAGAAGTCCATACTCTGCCAAGACGCGCAGATAGTCATTGTGCGGCGGTAGCGGCAAGACGGTAAGGATGCCGGTCTGACTCGCACCATATCCAAACAATATTCCGCCGAGCCCCAGCGACGAGTATATCTGCCAGATGTTCGTCCAATGGCTGATACGGAAGAACGCGGACATGTCCGTCGTTCCGGTCAAATCGATCAATTGCTTCGTCGTCATTCTGGCGACCGTGCTGGGGTCGAGGCTCCAGATGACGGCGATTGCGTTCAAACCTGTCATCAGTCGATCGAGCGCGCCCACGGCGTAGGCGGCGACGCTGGCGCACGCCAACAGGATGATCGCGACGAAGACCTGTGGTCGCAAGGGAAAAAAGGACCAGAGGCCAATCGAGATGATGGTCGCCAGGGCGGGCCCGACACGGTTCATGATCGCGGCGTTTACGAACTGGGCAATCAGGACCCTGTTTCCGAACCAGGGAGAAAGGGCAAACAGCAAGGCCGAGAAGTACAATGCTGCCGTGTTTGTATTCGGAAAGTAGGAGAACACGTCGGGATATTCGATGCCGGTGTAGACTTGAGTCTGGCCGATCGCCTTGAACAGGAGCGGCAGCGCCGCAAGCACGTAAATGCAACGCTTTTCGGCTGGCTGTATCGGCTCGGCCATGCCGCGCCCGGCGACGTAGAATGAATAGATAGAGATGAGCTTCAACCCATCGGACAGCTCAAAGGAGCCAAAGTTCACCAGGTAGCTGGCGCCTGTGAAGATGCAGGCGAGCGCCAAGAGAAGATTGTAGAAGTAGCTCCTCTCGTTCGCGATCAACACGTGGCGCGCGGACCACAGGATCAGAAGCAGGCTTGTCGAATTGCTCAGGACGTTGAATATGGTCGATCCCGTGAAGTGATAGAGAAAGGTCAGGAAGTTCAGGAACACAAGGCCGAAGCAGGTCACCATGAAGAAGCGACCGTGCATGGTCATCGAACCGGAAGCGAGGTGCGGTGTACCCTCTCTTCCCAGAGCCAGATCGTTCACGGCAGGCGTACTCCGCGCTTCTGAAGAGTTCGGTTCCGCGGCGCCACTCCAAGCGGGAGCGTCCTGCCAGGGACCGACCGGTCGGCCCAAGTTGTCGGGAATTGCCAAGTCTGAGTTGACGGTCGTCAATACCTGCCCGAACGCTTCGGTAGACCCTAAGCCGTCAAAAGAAGTGGAGCCGGCGGTGGAACGTAACACGAGCAGTGCATTCGCCAGAGCGTTCGGTCTGCTATGGCGGCGGCAATGGGTCATATATCTGTGCCTATTGCTGACGTCCGGCGCGGCCTTTCTCTACTACGCAGCGGTTGGAGACCGTTACGAGGCCTACGTCTTGCTTCGTGCCGGGCAGGGGATCAAGGAACGATCTTCGAGCAACGCGGCCTCGCCATTCGGGGAAGGCGTTGACCTCCAAAGTCGAATGGAATCCCTGTCACGCATCGCCAAGATCGATCTGGTCATCTTGGAGGCGGCGAAGAACGTCGGCTACGAGAGGCTGTCGTCCGACGCAAATCCAACGCTTCTGGCCAGGTTTATGGCCTGGGGTAAGGAGATCGATCTTCGGGACGTGTTTTCCAAGGAATCTACAGAGCCGAAGGCGCGGTCGGAGCCCGTTGACGAGACCGCAGAAGATATCGAGCGGAACCAGGCAGGGATTCTCAGCTTGCGAGACCGCGTGAATGCGAAGCAAGAGGGGCGCTCCGATCTGTTGAGGATTACGTTCCGTCACAAGAATCCGGTGGTCGCCGCGAGCTATCTTAACGAGCTCGCGAGCGCGTTGGTCACGGTGCAAAGTCTGGACGTGCAAATGCCGGGTGCACAGGAATTCTTCCAGCAACAAACGAAGCGGTTGGAGGAGGAGGCCGAGATCGCTGCCGCGGATCTGAAGCGCTTCTCCGTCGAAGCCTCAATCTACGCCGTCGACGACCAGCGGCAGCTGCTGCTCAAGCGCGCCAGTGATCTGTCTGCGCTGATTGCCACGACGCGAGGAGCGATCGAGGACAAGAAGGGACAGAAACTGTCGGTCGCCGATCAGTTGGCCATATTGCGGCCTGTTGCCCAGAACAAGGCCGTAAGTCGGATGGTGACCACGCTCGGAGGGCAAGATAACCGTAAAAGTCTTGACCCGGTCGCCAAGCCGCCTGAGCATTTCGAGGAGCAGCCGCCGTTGCTCCTGATCAAGGTTTACCAGGACAACATGGCAACGCTGATGAAGCTGAATGCCGAACTCAATGGGCAGACGGAGCTCCTGAACCAACTCGGCATGGAGCTCGAGAAGGTGAACGCGGAGCTGGCCTCGCTTTCCGCGAAGGAAGCGGAGTACGGAAGATTGAAACGAGTTCTCACAACCGCATCGTCTGCCGCCGCACAATATGCAGCTCGTATTCTCGAGGAGCAGATAAGCTCCGAGGTCGCCAAGAAGAGCCAACTCTCCAGCCTTAGAGTGGTGCAGAAGGCCATAACGCCAACAGCGCCTGTGTTTCCGCAAGTCTCACATCTGATCGCGTTGGCGGCCGCTGGCGGAGTGCTGCTCGGCTTGGGTGCCATCTTCGGTCCCGCGCTTGCCAAGACCACCATGCATCCGGCGTCGAACTCGGTCACCGGCGCCGAAGATCACGATCCTATCAAGAGCTTGTTGATGGCTGCTCAAAGAGGAGATGGCGTGAGGTCGCTACATGCTGCCGGGCGGGCCGACTACGAGGAAGGCGGTGTCGGGAGTGATGCACGATCATCCAGAATGCCTCCGTTACGGGGCTGAAAACAGTGATGTCATGCGTGCGCCGCGTGAGACGTCGGTAGCCACCGCCGGTACCAAGGGCAATCCCGACATGAAGATATTCAGCATTTGTTGTGTTCGAGACGAGAACGACATTGTCGGCGAGACGCTGAAAGCGGCTCTCGCATGGAGCGATCGGATCTTCGTTTTCGACAATGGAAGCACCGATGGAACCTGGGAGACGCTTCAGGACCTCGCGAAGCGCTATCCCAAGATCGAGCTCGTTGGCCACGACGATCGCACGTTCACCGATGAACTCCGCGGAGAAATATTCGAGGCCCGAAGGCACGTAGCGTCGCCGGGGGACTGGTGGTGCAGGCTCGATGCTGACGAGTTCTTCATCGATGACCCGGCACAGTTTCTTGGGAACGTGCCCCAAAGCTATGGCTTCGTCTTTTCGGCAACAATGAACTTCTATTTCACGGATGCCGATTTGAAGAACTACGAGGAGAATCCGGCGGCGTGGCTCGCCCGTCCCGTGCAAGAACGGCTCAGATACTATCAAAACAATTGGAGCGAGCCGCGTTTCGTTCGCCATCGGAGTGATCTGCGTTGGGGTGGACTGATCTGGCCGCACAACCGCGGGCGGACACTGCCATCGCGGATACGTTTGAAGCATTTCCCATATCGCTCGCCGGCGCAGATATCCAGGCGACTGGCGATACGCCAACAGCAGCCGGGACTGTTCAAGCACGAGGCGAACCGAGCGCTCGCGAAAGGTGGGCGGGCTGACTGGATAGATAAGGACCCGATGCCCGTGCATGAGCTGGCCTCCTGGCGCGATCGCGTGAGGGAGGCTGTCGAATGTGACGTTGATCGGGGCGATGGAATGTTCCTCACGCGCGATGACCTGATGCCTCCACTTCCATCTCCGGCCTTGGACCTGGTGAAGGTCGGCCTGCGGCGGACCGAGGTGGGGAGAGCAATGCTGTCAACGCTCGTGAGATGGCGTCGAAGTCAGTTCGGCTAGCGGTGAGCCATTTGGCCCACCGGCGCGCAGGGCGAACGGCCCTGGCCGAGCTGGACTGGAGATTGAGAGGAGGAGCGGAGATATGATCGTGAAGACCGGCTGGAACCGTTGGTGAAGTCAACGGGCCCGGAAATCATCGTCATCATCCGAATCTGGCGGAGTTCCTCCAAACTCGTTCCGTGAGTTTGCTTTGGATGTGGCGCGAACAGGAGCCAATTCGCCCACGATCTCGGATCGCCGGAGATACAGGGAGGATCGTCTCCCTTCGAGCCTGTTATTTGCTGTGTGCAAGAGGCTCGACAAGAGGTACGAGACCGATCAGACGGCGGGGTTGCAGAAGAAGTATCGCATTGGGGAGATGTCAATGGCGGCATCGCGATCAATGTGAACAAGAACACGGCCCGGCATCCCGCATCGCGGTGCCTGTCTAAGCGCACTGACCACGCTGATGGTTCTAGCTACGACCAGTTTCTGGACATTTCTGAGATCGCTCTGAATCTGCAATTAGGCGCCCACTTGACGAGAATAGGCGTTCGAGCTCGGGAAGCCGAACAGCAGCCAGTAGCGCCATAGTGCGATGATAAGCGATGTCAACAGGACTGCTGCTCCGGCGCCATGGAGCCCGGCGAACGGCAAAAGCACCAATTGCGCTAACACCAAAATGCCTACTGAGGCCAGGTTCGTGACCGTCGTCAGACGGTCAAGATGCGCCGTAAACAGGCCCAAGGCTCCGAAATCGGCCATATAGCGCACCGCCAGCCCAGCCACGATCAACCAGAATGCCGACCACTGGGCGACAAGCCCGGGTTGGGCGACCCATGGCAGGAGCACCTGGAAAGTGAATCCGATCGCTGTGCTAAGTGCAGCAGTCGCGAGCGCGGTCGTCTGCAGGAAGCGCCAGGCCAGCAGGCGATGCGCAGCGGAGCCGCCAGTCCGATATGCGCTGATCAGCGATGGTCGTTGCTTTTGTTGCAGGACGAGAGCCAGGAATGTGGTTGCAGAATTGCCGACCGTCCAGAAGAGGAAGTAAATGCCGGCGACCTTCAAACCGAGAAACAATGTGATCAGGTAGCGGTCGATATACTGGCTCGTAATAAAGCCGAGGTCGCTCAGCAGCATGAGGAAGGACTTCTGGATCGCGTCGGTGATCACCCCAAGCCTGAACGGCTGAGAGAAGGATGCCAGCCATGGCCATGACCGGCTCAGGAAGGCGAACAGTCCCACCGAGGCGACACCTCCCACCAACCAGAAGCCGAACAGATACGGAAGCGATCTGAAGCTGGGGTCCCAAATAGCGAGCGGAATATAGATCAGGATCCAGGCCGCGCCGCGGATAAAGCCGATGGCGTTTGCCCAGACGTGGTGCTGCAAGCTGGAAAGGAGGTAGAAAATATCATTGCCAACGTGCTCGAGCATGATCACGGCTACGATGAGGATCCAGAGAGGCGAGGTGGCGACGAGGACGGTGAAGAGTGTCGTGATCGTCAGAAGGACCGCGTAGGCAAAGGCCACGAAGGTCCAATAGTGGCGCATGCTGTCGATCATTTCGCCGGTGGAGGCCGTTACGGCGTCGCGCATCAGCAGGTGGTTCATGCCAAGGTTGACCACGATCGGAACAGCTACGATCGCGCCGGCGGCGAGGCCGTAGAAACCCAGCGACGACAGGTCGAGATAGCGTGCAATGAACAGGGCGAGGCCGAATTTGCAGCCCATGACGCTCGCCCGCATGGCCATGACCATGAGATCGACGAGGAGGCGGCTGCGTGAATTGGGCAGGGCTGGTGTGCTCATGATGCAGGCTGTGAATTGGACATAACGTCACCATCGCCTTGATCTCGCGTTCGGTTCGCTTGATCGGAAAACCAGTGAATCCTGGGTCAGCCTATGGGTGCGAGAGCCGGACGAATTTGAGGGCTATCAATAACGGTTCAATCCGATAAGTTGTGGCCGACCGTTTTGCACTTGGTAACGGAATCGTGTGCGGGGAGACGGATCATAACTCGTGCCATTGCCGTTAAGCGAGTTGTTCCGGGGTGCCGCGCCTCAGACGGCGCAGGCGAGCGGCGAGAAGCGGCGGACAAAGGGCGACAACAGCGAAGCGAAGGACTGCTTGCAGGCTTACACCGTGGAGATCGCGGCGGAAGTGCCAGGCCATGCTCAACATATCGAGCATGCTTGCTCCGTTCTTGCGAACGTCTGTCAGCGCGATCAACCCGCGACGTGAGAAGCAACGCCAAGCCTGGAGCTGGATGGTCTTGCGCAGCTGTGTGTCCTGAACACAGGTCTCCGCAGTGTGCGCGATCAAGTCGGCTACCTTGCGTCCGTCGTGCAGAAGCCGTTCCACCCCCAATCGAGCCGTCTCGGAATCGTCGTGATAGGTGTAGGTTGCGCAGGCCTCGTTGACGAGACCGGCCTTGCCAAGAAGCAACAGCGGCGCCCATGCAGCGACGTCGGCAGTGTGCGGCAGATCGAGCGGGATCCCGCCACGTTCGCGCAGAAGGGCGGTGCGCATCACCACGCCGCACATATTAACGGTGATCTGGTCAGTAAGGAACGCATTCAGAATCGCAGTGCCGTCCCGAATGCCGGTATCGAGAGTCCGGCTGACCCGCGGGGAGCGCGTTTGACCGAGTGAGGCCGCGTGAAGATTGCTCAGGGTAATGACGATCGGAAGTTGCGGGTGTTGGCGAATGAGCGTTACGCATCGCTCGAGCAGCTCCGGCATGATCCTGTCGTCATCGGATACGAAGATGATGTAGTCGCCTCGGGCATTCGCGAGACACGCATTCCAATTCGGGAGCAGGCCGATATTCGTATCCTGGGTGATGACGCGCAATCGCGGGTCGATAAACTCGCCCAAGATCTGTGCCGTATCGTCCGGCGAAGCGTTGTTCGAGACGAGAACCTCGAAATGAGGGTAGGTCTGCGCCAAGGCAGATGCGATGCATCCTCTCAACAGCGCGGCCCTGTTGTATGTCGGAATTGCAATCGTTACGTAAGGTTGGTCGGTCTTTGCCGAAAGTGCACTGTTCACGGCTCTACTGGCAGAGCTCGCGGGAGAACACTCCATGATATTTCCCGAGTGTGTCATGGATTTCGGTTGTCAGGACTGTCGTCGCGGCAACCGCCACGAGCGGCTCGACCCGGCGTTTCTTGGCTTCCGATCGGAGGTGGACTTGCTGCAATGCATGGCCGGCTCCTTCCATGTGCGATATCGTATGGACGGCGAACGGCAATATTCTGAGCGCGCCCAGCATCATCTAGGCTGATACAGGCATGTCGGAGTTGACGGCTATCAATTCCGCCAAAGCATGATCCGGTCCGCAGCGGTTTTCCGAAAAGATCACGCTTAAACAAGCACCTAAAGCGCGATGACGTTTCCTCTTGGTCGCATCGCCACACGCGGGGGCCGTAAACGGCGCCCCGCGATCTGGTTGGCCTGTTGCCCGGAAACTAGTGTTGTGCCGGCAACGAGAGCGTCTGCGAGAGTAAATTGGTCGTATCGGTTGCAAGGGGCCCACTCGTCACTGCACCCGTCGTGATCGCATCGGTTGCGGTATACTGGTTCATCAGCGCGACTGCCTGACTTGCACTGCTCAGCAGGGACGCCGAGGCCGGGTTTGCCGGCTTGGCAACCAGGGACACATTGTCATAGAGCGCACCGAGCCCGTCACCACCCTGGTTCGCAACCTCGCGGAATGTCACGCGGTCTTGTCCGCCTGTCCCGGTCACCGTGAAATCATAGTTTTTCCAGTCGGCGTCTGGCGGAACGACCCCAACGACCGAGCCATTCCAGAGGACTTCGATCGAACATGTCGAGTCTGAGAACCCCGGCCGTGAGCGCGCGTCGAAGGAAAGAGCATATTGCTGACCGGCGACCGTTTTCACATCCTGGTAAAGTCCATCACGGGCTCCGAGATAGTCCAGTTCGCCGAAATTTCCGCCGTCACTTGCTGTCACGCCGTTCAGATTATTCCAGAGCTCGATGGTTCCGCCACTAATGGCTTGCCAACCGGGAATGGCATCGAAGCCCGCCCAGCCGCCGGGCGCCAGCGAAGATGACTCGAAAGACCCGTTCGTCAGGAGATTCTTATCCCCGATCTCCGGCAGCGGAGTGGTTGGCGCCGCTGTGGCGGCGGTGAGCTCGATATTGTCATAGAGGGCACCTAAGCCATCGCTACCTTGGCTGGCTGCTTCGCGGAAGGTCAGGCGATCGTTGCTGCCAGTGCCCACGACCTTGAAGTCATAGTTGGTCCAGTCGCTGCCGGGTGGAACGGTCGCGATGACCGCGTTATTCCACAACACCTCGATCGAGCAGGTTGCACCGGTGAAACCGGGGCGCGAGCGTGCATCGAAGGACAGTTGATAAACCTGTCCCGCGACGGTCTTTACGTCCTGATAGAATCCATCTCGAGCACCGAGATAGTCGAGCTCGCCAAAATTGCCGCCATCGCTCGCCCTGACTCCATTGAGATTGTTCCAGAGCTCTATGGTGCCGCCGGAGATCGCGGTCCAGCCCGAAATCGACTGGTAAGCTCCCCAGCGGCCCTCACCGAGGGGCGACGAGTCCGTCGTCTCGAACGACCCGTTGACCAGCAGGTTCTTTCCGTTTGCCGGCGGTGAGATGAGGGGCTCGCTCACCGTCACATTCAGGGCACCAGACTTCGTGCTGACGTTGCCCGCAGCATCGGTGGCCATCGCAGTAAACGCGTGGTTCCCGACGGCCAACTGGGCTGTCGTCAGGCTCCAGGCGCCGGCTGCGTTAGCTTGAGTTGTGCCCAAGACGGATGTTCCCTCAAGGACCTTGACCGTGCTGCCTGCTTCCGCTGTGCCCGTCAGCGTCAATTGGCTGACGTTGGTCACCTTGTCCCCGACGGTACCGGTATCCGGTGTGAATGCCGTGATCCTGGGTGCCACCGGCGCGAGCGTGTCCACCCGCATGGCAAGAGAAGTCGATTTTGGACTGACGTTGCCTGCAGCGTCCGTGGCGGTCGCGGTGAAGGCATGGTTCCCATCTGGCAACTGGGCGGTGGTCAGGCTCCAGGTGCCGCTCGCATTGGCCTTGGCCGTACCAACTACGGTCGAGCCCTCAAATACCTTGATGGTGCTGCCCGCTTCTGCCGTTCCGCTCAACGTCAATTGTTTGGCATTGGTGACCTGGTCTCCGACGGTACCCGCATCCGGCGTGATTGCGACTATCTTGGGCGATGCCGGTGCTAGCGTGTCGGGAGAATCGACTGGAGGCGGTTGGGTAGATCCAAGCAGAGGCGGAGGCAAGTTTGCCTGGAACGCCGCCGTGCTCATGGAATAGTAGCCGATCGTCTTCCATTGCGTCGATAGCTCAACCCAGTTGCTGCTACCAACACCTGGATTGTTGCTGTGGTCGTGAAGATACGGAGCTGACGCGTTGCGCCACCAGTCCACGCCAACCATTCCCACCAGATTCGCGTTGGGGTCGGTCTGCCTCATGTCCATCTGGACGTAAACGCCGTCGACCGTACCTGCCGCATAAGTCCCACGCGATCCATACCAGAAATGATCGTTGTATCCGGTCGGAGGCGCATCAAAGCTCACCGCTCCGCTCGCCAGGGTTGTCACTTTCATCGGGTAACCTGAGTTACCGTTGAAATCCGTGACGAAATGTCCGCCTCCGATCCCGACCTTTGACTGGTCCTGAACCAGCAACCACTGGCCGGTCTCCTTGATGTGGACGTAGGTTTTTGCGTTCGCGATTTCGACGTCCGAATTTGGGGACGCGGGAGCCCCTTCCTCCGTATAGACTTGCCCCCAACCTTCGACCGCGGTGAAGTCGGCAGGCGGGGTTAGAAGTCCATCAGGATTCCAACCCTTGTACCAATTCCAGCTGTGCGGAACACCGGCTGGATATCCCTCGCTCTGTCCAAGCGTGTTTTGTTTGATCAGCTCTGATAACGAAATCCCCATTTCACCTTTCCTAGTCGTTCAAATTTGTGATGTGAGATGACTGTGTTGTACGGCATACGTTCGACGCCGACCGCGAAGGCGGACAGCCAGAACGCATGCTCGACCTCACGCCGCTCGCCTGCTGCTTCTGCTGATACTCGAGAATTGCAAGAGCTGGGGCCGGACGCCCTGCGGCCATCTCTTGCACCACCGAATCGGACTTACCGAATCACTCTGAGCCTTCCCCGTAAGCATGAACCAAGCCAGAAAAAGTTCAACCGACTGTGTCGCGGCGAACTCTTCGCAGCTTCTGTGACTGCACTCATTTCGAGCAACCGGTCGTTCAGAGAGACGACCTGCAAATGTATTCCAGCGCATTTCGCGATTTCACGCTTGCAACAGAATCTGTCGTCAATGTGATTGATTTGTTGCCGAATGGGGTGTCAGTGAGGCGCGCTCCTATCATTGCCGTCATATGGCCGCCTTTACCTCTCGAGGCAGCGGGAGCCGATGGACCGCAAGCTCTGCTATCGCGTGGAAATATCGGCCGTTCTTGTCTTTCGCGCACTGTGCGGGGGTCGCACATTGAGCGCGTTGCGTCTAATTGTCCCGCCTCGGCGAGGCGCATGCCGCATCTGACATTTGAGACTTCGGGCATCGGAGTGCGGTGGCCAGAATCGGTGCGACGAGAGATTGTCGCGTCCGCTACCATTGCGCCGCGCACTATTGAGCATCGTCAACTCGATCGGAAACGTTGGAGCCAAGTGAGAAGAATGGCCTCCCTCTCTGAACGGTAAATGCGTAAGGTAGATGCCATGCGCAATCGGCCGCCGAGCGACAAGTCCGACATTGAAATTGAGCAGTCCGAGATCCACCGTGAGATAGCTGACGAAGAGTGCGGCCAGATCCTCTCTGTTGCGGTTCGAGGCGAGCACGGAAGCAACGAAGCCGACAAAGCTGAGCAGAAGCAGCCGGTGCGAAAAAGCGATCCGGGTTCGATTGGGCAACAGCGCCACTCCGCACAGGAAGGCGAGAACCAGCATACGGAGTCCGCTGAGGGAAGCGGGGACGGCAAGCCGGACAACGGGCTTCGGTACGCCATCATAGAACAATTGTTCGGCGGGCGGACAGCAACTGACTGTCGCTGAGTGACAGAGGATGACGGCGACCGCCTATGAGACGCGCAGGGAGTTCGAATCCTGCGGGTCGTCCCTTCGCCGGCTTCCTACTTGTCACCAATCGATGTCGTCGCGTGCCCGCCAGGGTAGTAGCGTTCGCCTCGAACTTCGAACATTGGCAGCTCGGATCGGCAAGTTGACGAACGCCAGATCGTCCTGTGCGCGAACGCTTGTGATGACAAGGGGGACCGTATCGACCGGCGCTGCTTTGCCGAGTTGACGGTCATCAACTCGGTCGTGCCGCAGCCAACTACGGTCCGGGCTGCGCCATCCGAAAATGCATTCGCGCACGTTCGGTGGGGAACCCAGGATAGGAGATCCCTATGAAGGTTGTTATTCTCGCCGGTGGCTACGGTACGAGATTGAGCGAGCACACTTCGGTAGTCCCGAAGCCGCTGGTTGAAATCGGTGGTCGTCCGATCCTGTGGCATATCATGAAGCTGTATTCCCACCACGGCCTGAACGAGTTCGTCATTTGCTGTGGCTACAAGGGTACGGTGATCAAAGACTATTTCATGAGCTATTTGTCCCATCAGGGAGACTTCACGATCGACCTTCAGCGGAACCGCGTCGAAATGCATCGAAACGGATCGGAGCCCTGGCAGGTTACGCTGGTCGATACCGGAGAGAAGACGATGACCGGGGGACGCATCAAGCGAGTGCGCGAGCATCTCGGGAATTCGACCTTCTGCATGACATACGGCGATGGCGTCGGCGACGTCGATATCCGTGCGCTAATCAAATTCCACCATCAACAGGGGGCCCTGGCGACGGTCACCGCGGTCCAGTTGCCCGGCCGCTTTGGCGCGATCAATCTCTCGTCTGACCGCCCCCGCGCGGCCGGCTTCCGCGAGAAGTCTGCGAGCGACGGTCAGGTCATCAACGGCGGGTTTTTCGTCGTCGAACCTCAGGCCCTCGATCTCATCGACGACGATAGCACGAGCTGGGAGAACGAGCCTCTTGCCCGTCTGACCGAGCAGGACCAACTCGCTGTCTACAGGCACCGCGGCTACTGGCAGAATATGGATACCCTGCGCGACAAGGCCATTCTGCAGGATCTCTGGGATAGCGGAGATCCACCCTGGTGCGTCTGGAATAAGGATGCCGTCGCCAGCGGAAGCACCAATGTACAACACCCCGCCATCCCGGATCGGGCGATCCTTTGAGGAGATGAATCAAATGCGCGTTCTCTTCACTGGAGCTGACGGATATATCGGGGCGGTGCTCGGCCCGAGACTGCTTGATCAGGGTTACGATGCGGTCGGGATCGACACGGGTCTCTACCGCCGCGGCTGGCTGTTCGATGACGGCAGGACTCGTCCAATGGTCATGTCGCGCGACACGCGGCAGCTGTCGCCGTCTGATTTGGAGGGCTTTGACGCCGTGGTTCACCTGGCGGAGCTCTCCAATGATCCGCTGGGGGAGAATGATCCTGCGATCACGATGGAGATCAACCATCGTGGCTCCGTCGAGTTTGCCCGCAAATGCAAGCAGGCGGGCATCGGGCGATTCATCTATGCGTCCTCATGCAGCATCTATGGAGCGGCCGGCAGCGAGGTGAAATCAGAGACGTCCTCTTGCGAACCTCAGACGGCCTATGCGCGATGCAAAGTGCTCGTCGAGCGCGATCTCGTCGAACTGACCGACTCCCGGTTCACGCCCGTGTTTCTACGTAACGCGACCGCGTTCGGAGCGTCTCCCCGGCAGCGCTTCGATCTCGTCCTGAACAACCTGGCAGGGTGGGCGTTCACAACGGGGAAGATTCGCGTCATGAGCGACGGCACGCCCTGTCGACCCTTGGTCCACATCGAGGACATCTGCCAGGCGATCCTGTGCGCTCTGAACGCGCCGCGCGAAGCGGTTTGCGCCGAAGCGTTCAATGTCGGCGATGAAAGTCAGAACTATACGGTGCGAGAGATCGCGGAGATCGTGAACGACACTTTCACCGGCTGCGAACTTTCCTTCGGCCCGAGTGGCCCAGACAATCGCAGCTATCGGGTCTCCTTTGCGAAGATCAAGGCCCACATGCCGAGTTTCCGTTGTCAGTGGAATGCGCAACGTGGTGCACGACAGTTAAGGGGGGTATTTGAGCGCATCCAATTGGACGAAGCCACCTTCAATGCCGCGCCGTTTACGCGCCTGTCGGAGCTTCGCCACCTGCAGCATACCGAGCAGTTGGATCCTCACTTGCGCTGGACGCCAATTCCCGAATTCCTTCCGGCGATTGCGCGCACTTAGTGTCCTCTGCGCCGAAAAGGTTCACTCATTTGCCGATGCCGATGGAACCATGTGGGGCCATCGGCGCGGCAGCGTCCGTAAACGATATTTATAATCAGTTGACTCTTTTCCAACAAATCATAATATTTTCCGCAATGCAGAAGGGAAGGAACACCGAGCAGAGTATCGAAGTCATATTGCCGTTTCATTGGTTCAGACTGCCAACGATGTGAGAGTCCCGGGTAAGAGTACGGGATTGTTCGGAGATTGCGCAGTGGCTGTTATTCTGATTGTTGATCAGCATAGTGTTTATCGCAGTGGCCTCCGAGACGTGATCGAGGCCCGTTTTAAGAAGTCCCGTGTCGTAGACGCGTCACAGCTCGAGAATTGCGAGCTTGAGACAAGCATCGATTTGATCCTGATCGATCTAGGTAGTCTCAACCAACGTTCGCTCGCGGTCCTCTCGGAAATCGTCGACTTGAGACCCGCAACGCGTATCGCGGTGATGTCGGCTTCGAGCAGCCGCACGGATGTGTTGAAATGTCTTTCGGCCGGCTTTCACGGATTCCTGCCCAAGCTTCAGGCGGATGAGGAATTGCTGTCGGCAGTCGGTGATCTGCTGTCTGGGCGCATTTATGTTCCGCGATGGTTGGCGGATGATGATGTGAGCCGACCAGAGCCCCCTCAGACCGTCAACTTCGATTTGGAAGCTCTGCGATTGACGCGCCGGCAACGCGAAATTCTTCCGCTGCTGGCTCAGGGAATGTCGAACAAAGAGATCGCGCGCGAGCTGAGCATCGCGGAAGGCACCAGCAAGATCCACACAGCGGCACTCCTGCGCGCGCTCTGTGCGCGTAATCGGACGGAAGCGGCCTTTATCGCGGCGAAGTTGGTCGGTCCCAAGGACAGGCTGGCTCGTAAAATGACAAGCAAGAGGTTCTCGATGGACCAGGGCAATGGCTCAGGCCCTGGCTCGGAGTTCATCGTTGGCGATCGATGGGCGCAGTCCACGGACAGGTTTGCTTTTCGAAGACCAGCCGAGTGATCGGCGCGCATTCCCTGGCCTTTACGTGCTCAGCAATAGAGTTGCGTTCGGCGGCGGCCTACTGGAGATGGGCTCATGGAGGCCACGTCTTCGGTGATGGCGTAAAGCTCGGTGCAGCAAAGCCGTTTCCAACAGCTCCCTACGCGTGCGGACGAAGAGGTCAGAACCTTGTCGTCCGGTCGAGCGTGACTGGCTGAATCGGTAGATCGACGTCGCATCGGTGAAAGGCGCTTCGCCGGGGATGCATCGTCAGGCCTGGCAAGCTTTGCCGTGCCACCTCCCGAGCATTGCTCTGGCGCCGGCGGCTACTACGACGGAATTTGTAGAAACGATCGTGTCCCCTGGCGTGGTGTAGCTGGCGGCGGGTTACCGCGTTCTCCGGCGAGAGCCGGGCTGGTCAGCTGGCGATAGCCTGAAGGCTGACGGTGGGATCATCGCTCAAGGGCGCGATGGTTT